>Ga0209361_1000002_pt1 | contig 489674 bp, 462 predicted proteins | sample SaaInlV_200m_DNA_3_FD_184657 | JGI IMG/M metagenome (GOLD analysis project Ga0209361, IMG submission 184657) | Marine microbial communities from expanding oxygen minimum zones in the Saanich Inlet - SI037_S4LV_200m_DNA (SPAdes) (version 2) | ecosystem: Environmental > Aquatic > Marine >... | reverse complement strand
CTGATTCTTGATGTATAATCGCCTTACCAGTTTTGTTTTTTTCTCTAGGGTGGATACCATGAACCGGATTTACTGGATACTTTCACTGGAATACGCATAAATACGCCTTTAATTCAAAAGGCCAAAACTTAATTGCTTTTTTGCTGTTGTTCCTGACTGCTTTCATTAATGTTTGATTTCCCTCTCCCAATAAATTTAAACCTGAATATGTATACATTGTTGATAAAATACGATTTTTATAACGCCTTGTTAACTCAGGATCGCGCTCAAAGGCTTTTTCGAGATAAATCCTAAATGTTTTTTCGAGCCCCTCTTTATTCGCAGACATACTAGAGGAGTGAGCTCTTATTTTAACCAAGTTTTCAGGAATCCTCCTAAACTCATAGTGATAAGCAATTCTTGCCCACATATCTAAATCCTCAGCTGCCTCTAAACTTTCATCAAAAAACCCTACTTTCTCAAAAATATTAGAGCGAACCATAACACAAGACACACCCATTAACATCGACCATTGCTTTAGTATACTGGGATAAATCCAACCTTCGAAAAAAGAAGTGTTTCGATACCCTAGGTCAATTCCAGAATTATCAAATTTTGAATAATCACAATGAATTATCGAAATATTTAGATTTTTGTCTAAATAGACTACTTGTTTTCTTAATTTTGTTGGAGAATACAAATCATCGGAATCCAAAAAAGTTAGATATTTTCCCTTTGCATTTTTTATACCTGCATTTCTTGCTGAAGATGAACCAGCATTATCCTGATAAATATATTTAATTAGATTATTTTTTATAATAGCATGAAGGGCTTCTTTTGTATTATCAGTCGAACCATCATCAACAACTATTATTTCGAAATCCTTATACTCCTGTTCAAAAACACTTGTTAATGTTTCAATTAAAAGCTTTTTTCGATTGTAAGTCGGGATAATTACACTAACAATAGGCATGGAAATCCTCCCTTTGGTAAATGGAAATATCTAAGATGTAAAATAAAATATGCAATTTTCATTATTTATTAATCTTAAAAAGAGATAACAGTTTATCAATAATTTTTAACAGGTATGCTTTGTGAATAATATATGGGATATGCGTTTCTTTACCTAATTTAATCAATTCTGGATTTTCTCCCCAAATCCTGTTTACAATTCCCTTATTATATATCAAGCCATTGCTGCCAAATAGTAACCCTAATTTAGGTATTTTTTTCCTAAGATGATTTATTTTATCTAATTCAATATTATTTGCAGAGTAAGGAAATGCAAAAGGTATTTCTTCTGCCCCTGTGATTTCTTGAATAAGATTTATCGAGCCAGTGACTTCTTCTTCAATTAATTCTGTGGGCAATAACTGAAAATTTTTATGCGATTTTGAGTGAGCGCCAATAGTAAAGCCATCTAAGACCATTTGTTTAATTTCACCTTTGGACATATATATCTTTTTAGACAACACCTCATTTACATTTAATTCTAAAATTTCATACAACTCATTAAGTATATTTTCATCATTAAAATCAAATTTATGAACCCAATTTTCAAAATCACTGAAATTATGTAAATTTAGTTTAAATTTACGATTAATTTTTAATAATAAAACAGAAATTTGATCTTTCCTCTTTTCCTTTAAGGTAGATAAACATATCGAAATTTTATTTCCATAAAATATATTTTTATTATCGATCCAATCAGTTGTGATAAAAAATGTACATGGGATTTTATGCTTCACTAATATAGGCCTTACTACATCAAAACATTCTGAATATCCATCATCAAAAGATAAAAAAACTCTGGTTTTTGTTACCTTTCCTTTTTTATTAATCCTTATCAATTTTTCATAATCAATAAATTCATATTTATTTTTAAGATAAAGGATTGAATTTTCAAACCTTTTTTCATCCAAAATTGGGAATAAATATTTTATATGCGGTACAGTTTCATTTGAAACAGCATGGAACATAAAGCTGATAATAGATGGTGAAAAAATTCTTGAGTAGAATGCATTGGCAATCTTAGGGGGTATGATAATTAAACTCAGTTTTAATAGATCAGATAATATTTTTTTCATGATTTAATAGGGCTTCCAATTCACTTTTGACTGCGGGATACATTTTTCCCCAAGACAAACAATTTCCACGCATAGAGGTATTATAAATGAGAGCCGTTTTATCCCCCAAAATATCAACTTGTTTCTCTATCTCAGGCATTAAATTATTCATACACCCTTTCTCTCAAGCATTCCCCTAATTGTAACGTAAAACAAGTACATAAAAAATTACTATTACCCGAACTCCCTAGGCAAACCCACAATTCCCATTCTCCCTTAGCAGAGCGAAGCTCTGCGGCGGGGGCAAGCATCCCAACCAAAAGGAAAAAGGGAAACACCACATCCGCTACTTTGCAATCTATAACCTCGCATAAATCCTCCTGTCTTCCACCCATATCCCGAACCTAAAGACCCTGGCAGAATCCCTGGTAACCCTTACAAGCTCCATTCGGGGTATCCTAGGGGCTGAAAGCCCCTGGCGGGGGTGAAGGGGGCTGGCCCCCTTCGAAAAGATCACAAAGAAAACCCCTTCGTACCCTCAAACACCCACGAATTAACCCTTGTTATTAAAGAACATCTGTGCTATAATTTTCCCTGATCGGGGAAATATGGCAAGCTATTTGCATCCATTAACAAACAACTACCTATCCAGCATTCCACATCCCTCCCCCGCCAGCCAAAAAGAACAGGCATGCTATAATCATTTACAAGTAATTCATCCACCACTTACGAGACCTATGGCCACCAAAAAACGAAAAACCACTCGCAAAAAATCCAAAGCAACCAGCAAATCCGCTGCCCGCAAAAAAACCTTCACCCGCGCCAAATCAAAAAGTAAAGCGCAACCCAGCCAACCCCTCCTCACCGGCATCTCCGCCGACCGAAAAATGGAAATCATTGGCATCCTCCTCGCCCTCGTCGGCCTCCTCACCTTCATCGCCGTCCTCTCCGACAGCCACGGCGAGATCTCCAACGCCTGGGTCAACATCTGGCAAACCGGCTTTGGCATCGGCGCCTATCTCCTCCCCCTCCTCTTCATCCTCCTTGGCGTCTGGCTCGTCGCCCACAACTTCGAACGCCTCCCCAAGATCTCCATTGAACGCCTCCTCGGCATCACATTCACCGTCCTCATCCTCCTCACCATCTCCCACCTCATCGTCTCCCCTCCCGGCAAAGAAGCCGCCTATCGCGTCGCAGCCGATGGAAAAGGTGGCGGATACGTCGGTGCCGCCCTCATGGTCCTCTTCGAAGACCGCCTCGGCACGCTCGGCATGCTCATCCTCCTCGTCGCATGGCTCCTCATCTCCATCGCCATGACCCTAGACGTCTCCGTCCTTGCCCTCTTCAAATGGGTTGGACCCACCGTCCTCCGCATTCAAGACTATTTAGATGATCGCAAAGCACGCAAAACCAGCGGCTCAGAAACCCCCTACACCCCCGCCTACATCCCTCAAACTCCGCCCGAGCCGGTCGCCGATTTCGATCCCCCAACCCAAAATGAGGACCCCCAACCTCTCACACCCGCCCCCTCCTCGGGTCAAGCCGCCCACCTCATCAACACCACCCAGCCCGAAAAACGAGACTGGGTCCTCCCCCAAATATCCAAAATGCTCGATGAAGGTGCAGCAGTCAATTACAACGATGAAGCCGACCAAAAACGCGCCAAACTCATCGAAGACACCCTCGCCTCATTCGGTGCCCCCGGTCATGTCATCGAAATCAACCGTGGCCCCACCATTACCCAATTCGGGGTTGAGCCGGCCTTCCTCGAATCCCGCAATGGACGTACCCGTGTCCGTGTCGGCAAGATCGCCGCCCTCGCCGATGACCTCTCCCTAGCCCTAGCCGCCTCCCGCATCCGCATCCAAGCCCCCGTCCCCGGCAAAGGCTACATCGGCATCGAAGTCCCCAACGAAGAAATTGCCGTCGTCACCCTGCGTGACGTCATCGAAAGCAAAGCCTTCAACAAACTCAAATCACCCCTCCGTTTTGCCCTCGGCCAAGACGTAGCTGGCCATGCCATTGCCGCCGACCTCACCGCCATGCCCCATTTGCTCGTCGCTGGCGCAACAGGCTCCGGCAAATCCGTCTTCGTCAACGCATTAATCTCTGGTCTATTAGTCAACAACACCCCCGCCACCCTGCGTTTTATTATGGTTGACCCCAAACGTGTCGAGCTAACTGGCTACAATGGCGTCCCGCATCTATTAGCCCCCGTCGTCACCGAGATCGACCGTGTGGTTGGCGTATTGCAATGGGTCACCAGAGAGATGGACAGCCGCTACCAAAAATTTGCCGATATCGGCTCCCGAAATATTGCTGACTATAACAAAAAGATCGCCGCACAAGGCGAAACTCCCATCCCCTATTTGGTCTTGGTCATCGACGAATTAGCCGACATGATGATGATCGCCCCCGACCAAACTGAACGACTCATCACCCGCATGGCCCAGCTTGCCCGGGCAACCGGCATTCACCTGGTCATCTCCACCCAACGCCCCTCCGTGGATGTGGTCACCGGACTGATCAAAGCCAACTTCCCCGCAAGGATCTCATTTGCCGTTGCATCCGGCACAGACAGCCGCGTGATCCTCGACCAGCCCGGCGCAGAACGCCTATTAGGCCGTGGCGATATGCTCTTCCAAGCCCCCGATGCCCCCGCCCCGATCCGCATGCAGGGTGTATTCCTCTCCGAAAATGAGATCTTACGCATCGTGCAATATTGGCGCGGTTTTGCAGGTACGGCAGCCACAGCCCCAATCGCCACCAGCACCCCGGTCAATGCGCCCCCCAAAGGTGTGCCGCTAAAACAAATTGGCATCTGGGATGAAATGCAGGAGCAAGATGAAAAAGACAATATCTATGAGGAAGCCGTCTCATTAGTCCGAAAGCAAGGGCGCGCCTCAGTCTCCATGCTGCAAAGACGCCTACGCATTGGTTATACTCGGGCCTCACGTTTAATTGACCAAATGGAGGAAGAGGGCATTATTGGCCCTCCCACCGGAAGTTCCGTACCCCGCAAGATCATCGATTATGGGCAGGCCGCTCCACCTGCGGGCGAAGATTTATATACTGAATAAAAAAAGACCAGGCAGGTTGCCTGGTCTTTTCATTTGCAAATTTATTTAATTATTAACTGATTAATTCTTCGATCGTGCGGGAGCTTTTTAACCGGCTGTCGAATTCAGATTTGAAACCCATCAGGTCTTCCAACAAAAAGAAAAACCCTCTATTTGCAGCCAGGAACATATATCTTGGGAGGAAGAGATGCAAGATGCCTTCAGGTTTAGGCATTTCTTTCAATATCAAGGCTGAAACTGGGGTATCCGCCTCATAGCGGAGAATGAATTTTATATCGCCTTTTTCTAATTTGACCCCGTTGAGAGCATGTCGTAGGTCGGTGATCCTTAAGGATTTTACATAGGAATAAGGGATCTTCACTCGATAAAAGGGTACGCCGATGTACATATATTCACGGTTGGCACGCACGTAAGCTTTATTGCTCATCAAGAATATCAAGACCATGATCGTTGTAGAAGCTATCGCGGCATAAAGGACGATCTCATCTTTGGGAGGTTGAAATGAAGGGAGGGATGGGGCAAACCACCAAACGATCCATAAGACGAGGTTAAAGGGCAATAATCTGCGCCAAATCCTGGTCATCGATTGATAGTAAAACAAATTGATATATTTTTTTCCTGGCCTAGGTATTACCATACATCTTTTCCTTTTCAAAAATCTTTCAACATAAGTATATAGTTAAATGATAAATAAGTACTAGATGCAAAAGGTCGAAATTTATATATTTTTCAAGATTCCAGGAATTTCATTTTTATTCGAATTTATGCCAAAAAGCAAAATCATAAACCCCATTATTCTATGATCTCCAATTTCGCAAATGATGCAAGCAAGCGTTTGTTCGTACCCATATCGCCAAAGAACACGTCCACAATTTCATCCCCATCATCTATTTTCGTATTTAAAACCATGCCCTCCCCATAGGTGGGATGGCGTACATTTTGACCGGCCCGAAATGTGGGTTCGATGATCGGTGCAGAGGCATCGTTGGAACCCCAAGTGGTCTGTTCTTTAAATTTTCTTTGGCGGGTGGAGATGCGAATGCCTGCAGGAGCAGAACCCTCAGTGAGTTCATCAGGGATGTCTTCAAGGAAGCGGGAGGGGTCCGTGGGTTCAGTAAAGCCATAGGTGCTTCGGTTAAGCGCATGAGTGAGGTATAGACGATCTTTGGCTCGAGTGATCCCGACATAAAGCAAGCGACGTTCCTCGTCCATGCTTTCTGGCTCATCAAAACTGCGGATATGTGGGAGGGTACCATCTTCGAGACCCGAAATAAATACAACGGGATATTCTAAGCCTTTGGCGGCATGTAAGGTTAATAAGGTGGGGACATTGGCATTTGAATCCACAGTATCCTGATCAGATACCAGGGCTACTTCTTCAAGAAATTCTATTAATGGGCGTTGGTCATATTCTGCGGCGAGGCGACGGAGTTCCATTACATTTTCCCAACGTTCAATCCCTTCCTCAGTGCCATCATCGAGAAAGCTTTGATAATCAATGTCATTAAGAATTTTATCCATTAAGGCTAATGGCTTGAGATCTTCCGCTTCTTTTCGCCAACTTTGCAATAGCCTTCCAAATACAGAAAATGCACGAGCCTGGGCTGTGCTAAACGTCCCATAATATTCACTTTGCTCCCCAGTGGCCAGATCCAGCATTACTTCGCTCATCGATTTCTTTTCGTTGACCGATACGGCGCGAAGAGCTTGAATAGCCTTGTTGCCGATCTTACGGCGCGGGGTATTGATCACTCTGCTGAGGCTGGCCTCGTCATTGGGGTTATGCACCAAGCGTAAATAGGCGAGAATATCTTTGATCTCGCGGCGACCGTAAAACCTTTGTGCCCCGACCAATTTATAGGGAAGTCCGGCACGAATAAAGCTTTCTTCTAGTAAGCGAGATTGGGCGTTGGTACGGTACATGACCGCAAAATCTCCGGGTTGGCGTCCTTTGAGGACTTGCTTGGCGATCGTGTCAACAATATAGGTGCTTTCTTCGCGACCATCAAATGTTTCTTGGAGGACAAGTTTATCGCCTCTGCCTCGGTCGGTAAAAAGTTCCTTGCGTTTTCGATGGGCGTTTTTATCGATGACTGCCATGGCTGCATCGAGTATGTTTTGGGTACTGCGATAATTTTGTTCAAGCAGAATAGTTTGGGCATTGGGGAAATCTTGTTCAAAGCGCATGATATTGCGGTAGTCTGCCCCCCGCCAGCGATAGATGCTTTGATCGATATCGCCGACAACAAAGATATTGCGGTGATGTCCGGCCAAATGTTTGAGCAATATGTATTGGGCCATGTTGGTGTCTTGAAATTCATCGACTAGAACATGTTCGAAACGCCGGGCATATTTTTCTCTAACCGCGGGATGATCTTCTAATAATTGGGCAGTCCACAAAAGGAGATCATCGAAATCAAGGGCATTGCTATTGAGCAGTAATTCTTGGTAGCGCACGAAAATGCGCTGAACGACTTCGTCACGATAGGTATTGATGGGGAAATCGTCAGGCAGGATCAATTCATTTTTGGCGCGGGAAATGCTGTTATGAACGCTGTGCGGTCGATAGGCTTTATCGTCGAGATTCATTTCTTTGATCGCAGATTTCACCAGGCCGCGCTGATCATCGGCATCAAAAATGACAAAATTACTGTCAAAGGGCAGGACTTCTGATTCGCGGCGAAGGATTCTTGCACAACTGGCATGGAAAGTTCCTAAACTAAGACCGCGAGTTTCTCCCCCCAAAATTTCATTGACGCGCTCGCCCATTTGTTTGGCGGCCTTATTGGTAAATGTGACGGCGAGAATATTATAGGGACGAATCCCCATATGGCTGATGAGATAGGCAATACGCTGGGTGAGGACGCGGGTTTTTCCAGACCCAGGGCCTGCCATGACCAAAATAGGGCCAAGACCGGCGGTCATTGCTTGTTTTTGTTGGGGGTTTAATCCTTTGGAAAGTTCCATAGAACGATTGTACTGTTGAGCGCGGTTGGTGTAAAGGGAAGGGGTGATTCTTTATGGATTTTGGGAGGGGAGGAATGGAATTATGGGTTCAAATGAAAAATGGAAATTGCTTCTTGCTTTTTTGATTAAACAAAGTACAATATGAATGGTTTATTAGTGCTATATTTCACAATAAGGGCAAATACGCCTATTTTTCTCGTAATTGTTTAAAAAGGACATATGCCCTCCCAAATGAGGTACATCTGCAACTGAGCAGATAAGCGTGCATACATTTTAATTAGCAGGCACTCAAAAACCTGATTTTGGGTCGAATATTTTATGTATCTACCAAAAGGAGCCTAAAATATGCAAGCTATCCGTGGTGATTTACAAGAGATCAACCGAAAAGAGGTGGCCCAACGCCCTTCTTTGGAGATTGATTATCGAAACCCCGAGCTAAGAGTTTGTGATTTTGACGAAGTAAGCCTTCCCCTTACACCTGAACAAGCGATGTACGAGGCGTCACGCTGTATCCTTTGTCCGGATCCAGCACCTTGTGTACGCGCTTGCCCAGTGGACAATGATATTCCTTCGGCGATGTGGTTGATCTCGCAAGGGAAGTTTATTGAAGCAGCAGAACTATATCGAAAGACCAGCACCCTGCCAGAGATCTGCGGACGAGTTTGTCCACACGAGCAATTATGCCAAGGGTCTTGTGTACAGAGCAAGCACGACGAACCTGTTTATACCGGCTTATTAGAAGCTTATGCCACAGATTACCAAAGATTACACGGCACGGTTCATATTGAAAAACCCGCTTCGAACGGCCGAAAAGTTGCGATTGTCGGTGCGGGCCCATCGGGCTTAGCCGCAGCAGAATCTATGGCGAGAGAAGGATTTGATGTCACAATTTTTGACAGCAAACCCGAACCGGGCGGATTATTGCTTTATGGTATCCCCAATTTTAAATTAGAAAAAGAAGTTGTGATCAGCTGTATTGAAGACCTATATAAATTAGGCATACATTTCCAGGGGAACACGTATATAGGAAAAGACAAAACAGTTGACGACTTATTTAAAGAAGGATTTGAATCGGTTTATTTGGCAGTGGGCACCTGGGTTGATTCCCCAATGGACGTCCCTGGCGAAGATCTACAAGGCGTTTGGAAGGGCACAGAGTTCCTTATTCGCAATAATGTGGACCCCGCATTTTTGCCAGACGATCTAAAAGAAAAAGTATTAGGAAAAAAGGTTGTCGTGATCGGTGGTGGTGATACGGCCTCTGACTGCTTACGAACCGCAGTACGGATGGATGGCGAAGAGGTTACTTGCCTTTACCGACGTACTGAAAAAGAAATGCCAGGTAGTGCGAAAGATCGAAGACTGGCAAAAGAAGAGGGCGTAAATTACGAATTTTTAACCCAGCCGATCCGCTTTATTGCGGGAGATGATGGTCGTTTGGCTGCTGTTGAATGTGTGCGCATGGAATTAGGTGAGCCAGGAAGTGACGGCCGACGACGTCCGGTGACAATCGAAGACAGCAACTTTGAAATCGAAACAGATACCGCCATTTTGGCTTTGGGTTATTGGCCAGACGAGATTTTAGGAAAAACAACCCCCGACCTAGAAACTCATAAATGGGGCCTGATCGTGACAAACGAGACAGGTGAAACAAGCCGTCCTGGTGTTTTTGCAGGCGGAGATGCTGTTACTGGTCCTGACCTGGTTGTCACGGCCATGAGAGCAGGGCGTGAAGTAGCAAAATCGATGGTGGACTACTTACGCTCAAATTAGATTAGATAGCAGGTAGCTATCGCTCCTTTTGGAAGAGTGGTTCTGGATAGTACCAGAACCACTCTTGGTTTAAACAGGTCTTGCGAAATCTCATTGCAAAGCAATCGGCTCTCGCTTACAATAAACCTATGAATGAAAACTGGGGTTTGATCGGACATCAATGGGTGGTTGAGCTTTTAAAAGGACATTTGAGGAATGGGGCGCCTCGGCATGCCTACCTTTTTGTGGGCCCGGCTGGGGTTGGACGCCGCACGATCGCCTTGAGATTTGCGCAAGCAATCAATGCGGAGAACCCAAGCTCTCCGGGAGAATTTGACCCCCAAAACCCGATTAGCAAGCAAATTGAAAAAATGCAACATCCTGATCTTTCTCTTCTTGAACTGCAAGAAGGGGATAAAAACATCAAGATCGAAGCGGTTAGGAATTTACAACAAAGTTTGATTTTATCCCCCTATAGCGCTACGTATCGAATCGCATTATTAAGAAATTTTGATAAAGCAACCATTTCTGCGAGCAACGCAATTTTAAAAACACTTGAAGAACCCCCTTCCACGGTGGTCCTTATGGTCACGGCGGAAAGTGCAGAAGGGCTACTTCCGACGATCGTTTCGAGATGCGAAGTGGTAAAACTGCGCCCAATTCCTTTGGATGAAGTGGCGGAAGGATTGCAGAATCTTTGGGATATTCCGGCCGATGATTCTCGACTTCTCGCCCATATATCTGGCGGACGACCAGGATATGCCTTGTATTTGCATAAGAACCCCGAATATTTAGAACAACGAAGTCAGTGGATCGAGGAGCTTCAAATTCTTTTATCGGATTCACGGGTAAAAAGATTTGCATATGCTTCAAAAATTGACAAAGACAAAGAAAAATTTCATGAGTTACTGCAGGTATGGCTTTCATTTTGGCGGGATATTTTGATGAGAACTGCCCAGGCGGATACCCCCCTGGTTAATTTGGATCTTGCGGAAAATGTGGATAAATTGGCAAGGCGAATGGATATTGCCCAAGCCTCGAGTGCCGTCAAATCGATCGAGAAAACAATTGGATTATTAAAAACGAATGTAAATATTCGTCTGGCCTCAGAAGTACTGCTTTTAGATCTGCCTTATTTGTAAGATAACCCCTCCTAATAAAAACCATTTTCCAGAAAAAACACTTTAAAACCCTCTAAAAACGTCGTTTTTTGCGTTCCTGAAGACTTCACGTTATAATTATGCGTACTGAGGACAATTTTAAACTGGAGAATGTATGAAAAAGCTTGCTGCAGGGGTTTATATGGAAAGTGGCTACCCAGGTGTCTGCCTAGGGGCGATCGTATATTCTCGAGGATTATTATTGGTAGATACACCCCCCATTCCAGAAGATGGAAGAAATTGGATATCGGCATTAAAGGAAATTAAATCTGGACCTGAAAGGCTATTGGTTAATCTTGATTCTCATCCAGACCGCGTGCTTGGTTCTCATATGATCGAAAGTTCGATCGTTGCCCAAAAGGATATTGCAGAAACTTTTAGACAAAGACCTGCGATTTTTAAGACACAAAATATTGATACTGGGGCTGAATGGGAAGGTTGTAGTGGGCTGACTGGCATTCGCTATAAGCAGCCAGACATTGTTTTTTCGGAACAAATAATCATTCGGGGAAAAGACCTGGACATACTGGTTGAACATCATCCCGGGCCTGCAAAGGGCGCCTCATGGGTGGTTGTCCCCGAAAGAAAGGTGATATTTGTTGGTGACGCGGTGGTTGTGAAACAACCTCCCTTCTTGGCAAATGCCGATCTCCCGGCATGGATCGAAACGATCGATCTTTTACTTACAAAGCAAAAAGAATATAAAATAATAAGCGGCCGCGGTGGACTGATTAACGAAAAACATATTCGAAGTATGCGGAAATTATTGGTTGACATCCATAAGCGGATGGAAAGACTTGGGAAAAGAAAAGCCTCCCCCGAAGAAACAGAAAAAATGGTGGCGAAAATTTTAGCAAACAGTGAAAGCCCAGCAAAATATAAAGATTTATATAGCCAGCGTTTGAAGTATGGTTTGTATCATTACTATGCTCGAAATTATTTCCCTAAAAAACCAGAGTAATTTTAAAGTGAAAAATGACCGCTGACAGTTATCTTCCTTTGGTTGAAGTCTCCCGCGGGGAGACGGTTGAATCGATCCATTATGGGGCGATTGCCATAGCGGATAAAAATGGGGAACTCTTTGCGTCTTTTGGGGATCCGAATAAGGTCAGCTTTTTACGCTCTACTGCAAAACCCTTCCAGGCACTCCCTTTTATTGAATCTGAAGGTCATATCAAATTCAACTTTACTGAGAAAGAAATTGCGTTGATCTGCGCCTCACATTCTGGGACAGATGCACATTTTGAAGCAGTTAAAGGGATTCAGGCCAAGGTAGGTTTAACCGAATCTGATCTGGCTTGCGGATCCCACCGCCCATATCATGTGCCAACCGGTGATCAACTCATCCTCAGAAATGAAAAACCAAGCCCTAATCGACATAATTGCTCTGGAAAACATACTGGGATGCTTGCTTACGCCGTTCATAAAAACTTCCCGACAGAAGAATATCTTAAAAATGGTCGCCCGGTTCAGGATGCCATTCTGAAATGTTTTTCTGAATTTAGCCGGGTTCCTATAGAAAAAATAGGGCTTGGAATCGATGGTTGTTCTGCCCCCAATTTTGCGGTGCCCCTATTTAACGGTGCATGTGCATGGGCTTCGTTGGCCGACCCGTCAGAATTATCTTCTGAACGTCAGGTGGCATGCAAAACGATCACGAAGGCGATGATGGCGCATGCGTTTATGGTGGCTGGACCAGACCGATTTGATACTGCGCTTATGGAGGCAGGGAATGGATTAATTGTGGCTAAGGGTGGGGCAGAGGGCTATCAGGGCATTGGACTGCTTCCTGGGGCGTTGGGAGAGGGTTCTCCGGGACTTGGGATCACGATCAAGGTTTCTGATGGGGATATTCTGAACCGAGCGCGACCGATTGTCACCTTAGAAGTTCTTCGACAGCTTGGCGCAATCTCTGCGTCTGCTTTAGAGGAATTGAAAAATTTTGGCCCAGAAAAGGATGTGCTCAATTGGAGAAAACTTGTTGTGGGTCAAATGCGTCCAAGCTTTAAATTAAAGTTCGCCTAAGGAATTATGGATAAAGAAAAAAAAGCCCTCGCCGAAAGAGCCTATGCCGTTCATAATAGCTTATTGAAATTTTATGGAGAACCAGAATGGCGCACGCCACTGCCAGCGATAGACGAGTTGGTTTCTACGATTCTTTCACAAAACACGAGCGATACTAACCGGGACAAGGGTTTTGATGCCTTAATTGGCAAATTCAAAACCTGGGAAGCCGTGCGAGATGCCGATGCGGATGATATCGTTGAGGCAATCAGACCTGCAGGATTGGCGAATATCAAGGGGCCGCGGATTAAGAATGTACTGGAGCAGATCACGGAAGAACGCGGGGATTTGAATTTAGATTTCTTGAAGGAATATACACCGCAGGATGCAACAAAATGGCTGGTTAAGTTCAAGGGTGTAGGGCCGAAAACTGCTGCAATCGTGCTCCAGTTTTCCTTGGGGCTGCCTGCTTTCCCGGTGGATACCCATGTGTATCGCATCACGGGCAGAATTGGGTTAAGACCAGAGAAAATGAGTGCGGATAAGGCGCATCCGTATATGGAAAGTTTGCTGCCGCCCGAAACTTATTACACTGCGCACCTAAATATCATCCGATTGGGGCGCGAAATTTGTTATGCTCGAAAGCCACATTGTTCTGAATGCCCGGTGCAAGAATATTGCGATTTCCGTAAAGAAAATCCATATCTATAAATCGTTGAAAAACTCATCTTAGGATTTTGGAGACATCACTGAAAAAAGAAAATAAACTCTTTCGTTTTGTCAAAAATACGGCAGCTTCCCGATTCAATTCGAATTGGTTGGCTGGCATCCTTCACCATTTAGATCGACCCTTTATTTATTTTTCAAAAGGACGGGCTTCACTAAGTTCGATCTTGACTGGTATTCCGGTCGTGGTAGTGACGACGACAGGTGCGAAAAGTGGGATGCCAAGGCGTTTGCCTTTGTTTTGTATACAAGATGGTGAAAATTTTATCTTGATCGCTTCTAGTTTTGGGCGGAAAAACCATCCGGGCTGGTATTACAACTTAGTCGCAAACCCAACTTGCCAAGTAATGTTCGAGGGGGAGGATATGGGCTATATGGCTCGGGAAGCTGAGGGGGAAGAACGGGAGAAGTATTGGCAGCAGGCGGTCGATACATATGTGGGGTATAAAAATTATGCCGATTGGGCAAAGCATCGGAGAATTCCGGTGATGGTGTTAGAAGCAGTAAACACATAAAAAAAGAGAACTTATCGATAAGTTCTCTTTTTTAGTTTAATTTTTATCCCGAATAATTCCAACCCAGGTCTTGTAACGTGAGTGTTTCTTCTACTTTGCCATCAGTGATTACATCCCCACCGACAACCACTGCAACCACTACAGAATGCCCACTGTTTGTATCTACGATATCAATGACTTCGCATTCAATATAGGCGGCTGCACCATCCAAAACGGGCACCCGGGTTACGGGGCCGTCTGTAAATTCAACATTATCAAATTTTTCAGGATTTTTCTCACGGCTTTTCGAAAAGGCCTTGATGATTTTTGCGCCATCTTTTTGAAAAATATTCACAATAAATTTTCTACTTTGATTGATCAGACCAAAAGTGTAAGAATTTTTTTGTAAACCAATGGCAACATGTTGGGGTTTAAATGAGACTTGGGAAAACCAATTTAGCACCATGACGTTTCGATCATCCCCATTTCTACTCGTAAGCGCATAAAACCCGTAAGGGATCATATTTAAGGCATTTGAAATTTCTTTATCAGACATTTTCTTTCCTTTTAACTATTTTCTCAACTCTAAAGACGTAATTTGCCTTCCTATCATACCCTTTTAATATTATAGAAATATAATATTTCCCGACGTAATTCGATTTTTTCTTAATAAAAAACAGGCCCTATTCTATAGGGCCTGTTAAGTTAATCGCAATTAATTATAACCAGCCACGTAATTGCATCGCTTCGACGACTCGACCGATGGCAACCATATAGGCCGCATCTCGCATAAAGGCTTTCTCACGTTCAGATACATCCAATACGCTTTTGAAAGCACGGGTCATTTTGGTGTCTAGGCGTTCAAACACTTCTTCTTCGCTCCAGTAAAAATTCATGTCATTCTGGACGCCCTCAAAGTAAGAAACCGTTACGCCACCCGCATTGCATAAGAAATCTGGGATGACAAAGACACCTCGTTCTTTGAACACTTCATCGGCTTCGGGCGTTGTGGGACCATTGGCACCTTCGGCGATGATCTTCACCCGGTCACTGATCAGTTTGACGGATTCGCCATTGATCTGTCCTTCAAGTGCAGAAGGAATGAGGACATCTACGTCTTTGCTGATCCAAGCTTCGCCCGACTCAATTTCATAGCCAGCCTCTTTTGCCTTGTCCTTATCGATCCCCCCATATTGATCGGTGATGGTCATCAGGAAGCGGGTATCTACGCCATCATCTTTGCTGACGGTGTAAGCTGTGCGATCCATGCTGTCCCAATAGGATACACAAGTCACGGTGCCGCCTAATAATTCGGTAAAACCGATGGCTGCATATTGAGCCACGTTGCCAAATCCTTGAAGTGAGGCGGTAGATTTTTTAGGATCCATTCCTAAATGTTTCATAGCTTCTCGGACTGTATAGATCACACCGAATCCGGTAGCTTCTGTTCGGCCCAAAGACCCGCCACTACCGACTGGTTTACCAGTAATCACACCCGGGGTATATTCACCTACTAGGCGGGAGTATTCATCCATCATCCAGCCCATCATTTGTGGGTTTGTGCCTACATCTGGGGCGGGGACATCTTGGCGGGGGCCAATGTTTCGATAGACTTGGCTGATCCAACCGCGGCATAAGCGCTCTTTCTCTGAAGGTGAAAGAGAGGCGGAGTCTACGGCAACCCCACCCTTACCGCCACCGAGAGGAATATCGGCGACTGCGCATTTCCAGGTCATCCACATGGCTAAGGCTCGAACAGTGTCTAAGGTTTCAGAAGAATGGAAACGAATGCCACCCTTTGATGGACCGCGGGCATCACTGTGCTGTACACGGTACCCCATAAAGACTTTGTATCGTCCATCATCCATTTTGACAGGGATCTGGAATTTAAATTCCCTGGTGGGCCAACGCAACATTTCTCGCACATCAGGATCGAGGTTCAAGAGTTCGGCCACACCGTTAAACTGTCGTTGAGCCATTTTAAAAGCATTTAAGTTTTTAGACATATTTTCCTTTTAAATCTTTTGGTGTTTCACCAGATTTAATAATAAATAAACGGACACTTCGGAAGAAGTGTCCGTCATAAATAAGACTTTAGGTTGTTGAGCTAATACTCTCGTTAAAATCATCTTTTGCTCGTTGCAAAGGAGTATATTTCTCCTTAAAGTTACCTAAATAAAGCAAAAACGTCAAGAGACAATTGTCCTATACGTATCACTCATTTGTTGGGACTTTTTTCTTTTTCGAGTACTTGTAATCGCTCGTTTAATATCTTTTGAATCATCTGAGGGTTTGCTTTTCCATCGGCTAATTTCATCACCTGTCCAAACATCCATTTTGCTAAATTTGTTTTTCCTTCAAGGTATGCTTTCACTTGTAGCGGGTTGCTATTTATGATCTGATCAACAAGGTCCTCGATCTGCCCGAGATCTGAAACTTGGCCCAAACCGCTTTCCTTAACAATCTGAGCAGGATCTTTTCCATTCGTTAGCATTTCACTTAGAACTTTTTTAGCAGTATTTTGGTTTATCTCATCCCCTTCTAGCATTTGAAGCAGTTTTGCAAATGCTTGGGGAGAAATTTCTAAGGATTCAATGAGAATGTTTTTTTGATTCATTAGCGCAAATAGATCACCAGTAAGCCAATTTGAAATTGTTTTTGGGGAAACCGATTTAGCGGTAATAACCACATCTTCAAAATAATCGGCGACAGCTTTTTCATTGGTCAATACTTGGGCATCATAAGAAGATAATTGATATGCTTCTTGGAACCTTTTGAATCTTGTAAATGGAAGTTCGGGCAAAGAGGATTTAATTTCCTGAACCCATTCTTCGGATAAGACTAAGGGGGGAAGGTCTGGTTCTGGAAAATAGCGATAATCTTCGGCGTCTTCTTTTGAACGTTGGGGGACCGTTATCTGCAATTCTTCATCCCAGCCCAGGGTTTGTTGGACGACTGGTAATCCTTGATCTAATAACTCCGTTTGTCGTTTAATTTCATATTCGATGCCGCGTTCCAAAGCCCGAAAACTATTTAAGTTCTTGATTTCGACTCGGGTGCCAAATTTTTCACTTCCTATAGGTCTTATAGAAATGTTGGGTTCGATACGAAATAAGCCCTTTTCGAGATTGCCAGAGTTAACGCCTAAATATCTCATAATATTTCTGAGTCCAAAAGCATAAGCTCTGGCAGATTCAGCAGAATGAATTACCGGTTCTGAAACGATCTCTAATAAGGGCATGCCAGAACGGTTTAGGTCAACGAGTGAATAATCTTCTTTTTCGGTATGAATGTGGGTTAGTTTTCCGGTATCTTCTTCTAGATGGACACGGGTTATTTGAATATTCTGTTCACCCAATGATGTTTCAATATTAATGGAGCCGTTAATTGCCAGGGGTTGTTCATATTGTGAGATCTGATATCCCTTGGGAATATCTGGGTAAAAATAGCTTTTTCTGGCAAAGATACTGGTTAAAGAAATTTCGCATTTTAGGGCAGCTGCCACACGGATGGCGAACTCCACCACTTTTTTATTGACGACGGGCAGCACGCCTGGCATGCCCGTGCAGACCGGACATACAGCGGAATTGGCTTTTTGGGTTGTTGAATCTAACACCTCGCAAGCACAAAATAATTTTGACTTTGTTTCGAGGACGGCATGGATCTCTAAACCAATGACGGGTTCGTATTTGTTTGTCATATTCGACATTTTTCCCAATTCATATACCCAGGCACTAGGGTGAGATATCGGTAACAACTAGGTTATCAAAGGATACTTTTAACCCGGGTGCATCTAAAGTGCCCGCAATGAGACCAATATCCCCAAATGAGAAATCGGGGTCATATGCTTCTGCTAATAATTCGCCATTGACACCGATGGAAATTGAATCCTCTAAACAGGCAGCGGTTAATGTAATAGAACTACCCCCGGTTGGGACCAGGGAAGAGGGCTGCCAATCGACAACTGAGAGGAATTCACCGTCCACATATTTCCAAATTGTGTAATAACCATCTTCGGAGATCTCTAAGCCAAAATAATTTTCGGTGTCTTGATAACCACAGAGAATTCCATATTCTCCATCTCCGACGGGGTTGAGCACATTAATATCGACTGCCACTATTATCCCGTTGAATGACTTTTGGGGCGTTGACCAAATAATATAATTGTCACTCTGCACATCTATTTGGAGACTATTGCTTACATAATCCACGCTACCATAATCTCCGGATAGACTGCCCCAGCCTGAATTTGGGTCGGAAAAATCATCTTGGAATAATACAAATCCCTGATCTGGAATGTCCATGTCCTCAACGGGTGCTTCAATATACTTAATCGACACTTGTCCCGCTCGGGCCGCTTCAATGAGGGGCAGAGCGAGCCTTACAGGACGGAGGGCGTTGATAAAGCCGCCGGTAGGAATGCAACTATCGCCCCCATCAGTGATGCCATCTCGATTGGTGTCCACAAGCACTCGGCAGTCCACAAATTGCCCATCTCCACCATATCCTAGCTGGGTGGGGATACCAATTAGTTTGCCCTGGGCATCGGTGGCCAGACCGCCGCTGTTTCCGCCTGCAATGGTTGCAGAGGTTTTTATGAAGGCCCGGTTACCAAAAGCAGATTCGGTAGTAAAACCACTTACTTCCCCGGTAGTGAAGGTGATCGTCTCCCCACCAATATCTGGGTAACCCAGGATGGATATCTCATCCCCAAGACTTAAGTTTTCAGATTCACCCAAAAGCACATAGGGCAAATTTAGGTCGTTCTTATCAATGGGATTATCATCAATATCTGCAATGATTTGAATGACGGCAATGTCGAGGGCTTCGTCTGCTTGAAGGACTTCTGCGAAATAAGTAATTTCGGGAGGACGGTCATCGCCAACCGTAATCGCCACAGCCAATGCATCGACATCAAAATAGCGATCGGGCAGCACAACATGGGCGTTGGTTAAGATTAAACCATCGGGAGAAATAATGGAACCGGAACCCGTCCAGCCGACTTGCAATTCCCCTTGGTCTTCGTATAAGGCTAATATTTGAACGACTGCCTCAAAAGGAACTGTAGATTCTAAGGGTAGCGCCGTTGGATCTTGATTCACTGGATTTTGGTTTTGCAAAGGATTATTTGAATTATTGGATGAAAACAATTTGTTGAGTCCAATTCCGCCGAATATGAAGACCACAACAAGACAGGCCAGGATGAGGAAGACGACCCCACAAGTGATCCACTTTTTGTTATTTGTTGTTTCTTCGGTCATGATCGACTCTCCAAGCTAATTGTTTAATTAAAGTTTGCCAATAAATGTTTCAATTCTTTCGAGCGCTTCAGCAATTTCTTCATAGGATGTGGCATAGGAACAGCGCATGAAACCTTCCCCCCCGGGGCCAAAAGCCTCACCCGGAACCATGGCGACTCCATGCTCTTTAAGCAAGCGAGTTGCAAAGGTGTCTCCATCTAAACCGGTGCTGGAGATCTTTGGAAAAGCGTAGAAAGCACCTCTGGGTTCAAAGGTTTCGAGGCCCATTCGATTGAATCCATCGACGATCAGTCTTCGGCGTCGATCATATTCAGTGCGCATAACTTCGACATGTTCTTGCCCGATTTCTAGGGCTTTAAGGGCAGCAGCCTGGCTCATTGTGGGGGCTGACATGATGGTGTATTGGTGCACTCGAAGCATGCCATCTAGAATTGCTTTTGGGGCACAGGCATAACCCACCCGCCAACCTGTCATGGCATAGTTTTTTGAAAAACCACCTAATAAGATAGTGCGTTCTTTCATGCCGGGGATTTTTGAAAAACAAACATGGTCGACACCATAGACCAATTGGTCATAAATTTCGTCAGATATCACGAGGAGATCATACTCTTCGGCGATCTTTGCGATTTCTTCTAGGATTTCTTTGCTCGCTACTGCTCCGGTTGGATTATTGGGATAACCGATAAAAATAACTTTTGTTTTGGGTGTGATGGCTGCTTTAATTGCTTCCACATCTGGTTGAAAATCATCCTTCATATGGGATGGGATTTCAATTGGCACACCGCCTGCCAGTGTTACTTCTGCTTGATAGGAAACAAAACAGGGTGTGGGAATGATGACCTCGTCGCCGGGGTCAAGGGTAGCGGTTAAGGCTAAATATAGGGCTTCGGATACTCCCACGGTGATGACCATTTCAGTCATAGGATCGTAGGTCACCTGATAGATTGCGTCTAGATGCTTAGATAAAGCCTGGCGAAGCTCAACGGTTCCGGAATTAGAGGTGTATTGGGTCATTCCGTCGTTTAAGGATTGAATTCCTGCCTCTAAAATGGGCCGGGGAGTGACAAAATCTGGCTCTCCAATGCCCAGGGAAATCACATCGGGCATGTCGGCGAGGATGTCAAAAAATTTGCGAATTCCAGAGGGGGGTAAAGTGGCGACACGGTGGGAAAGGTAGTTTTTTGTCATAGTTTTCAGTAATTTCACATTCTTTTTTTAGTTAAAAATATTTAGGAGTATTGTACCCGATATTCAAACTAGAGATTAAAAGATGGCAAAAAGCTCTCCAACATTTCTGTTTGAAGAGCCTTTTGAAATTTTCTTTACTTCTTGGGGATCATTCGGGATTGTTATTCGACGGGAATGCTTTCCAATTTTTCAAGCATTTCGGCGATCACGTCAAAGCCACCCTGCCAAAACTCGGCTTTGCGGACATCTACACCGGCACGATCGAGGATATTCATGGGGGACATTGAAGTGCCGGCAGATAGGAGTTCTTTATAGCGAGGCACAAAGGGGGCACCTTCTTTTTTGAATTGTTGGTAGAGAGCCATTACTAGGAGTTGACCGAAGGCATAGGCATAGACATAAAATGGGCGGTCATAGATATGGGGAATCGAGACCCATTCCCATTTAAACTCTTCACTTATTTCTACTGCATCCCCAAATTGGGTTTCTAAGTTTTTGAGGTAGGCGGCGTTCATTTCGTCAATCGTAGCACCTTTCATGCTCAAATCATGGGCTTCGCGCTCGAATAGCGCAAAAAAGATCTGGCGCAGGATGGTTGCAAAGGCATCATCCATTTGAGCAAAGAGAATATCACGGCGAACGCCGGCATCTTTTTCTTCGGCTAAGAGCTTATCGGTCAAGACCATTTCAGCGAAAGTGCTGGCGGTTTCTGCGAGAGGCAAAGATGAACCAGAGGCAAAAATATTATGCTCGGAAGCCAAGATGCTATGTAAAGAATGACCTAACTCATGGGCTAATGTCGCAACGTCGCGGGGTTGATCGTTATAGTTGATGAGGACATAGGGCAATAAGGCTGGGTCTGCCCCGTAGTTGTAAGCCCCACCCATTTTTCCTTTGACGACCTTGCTGTCAATATGTTCCTTTTCAAAAACTTGCTTGGCTAAATTTTCAAAATCAGGGTCGAATTCCCTGAAAGATTCGAGCACCATATTGACTGCTTCATCATAGCTATACTTTTTGTCTGCTTTGGCGACGGGTGCATAAATATCGTATCGACGTAATTTGTCCACCTTGAGCCATTTTGCTTTTAACTTGAAATATTTTTGGAATATCCCAGAATTTTTTTGAGCCACATCCATTAAGGTCTCAACAACCTCATCTGGAAGATCGTTTGCCAAGTTTCTAGCGGAAATTGTGCTTTTCATGCCGCGCAGTTTTACGTTTTCATTGTGGAAATCTTTTACAAAGGACTGGTAAATCTGACCCAAAATGGGGCCATCGTCACCGTAGACTTGGTATAGTTTTTGGTAAGCTCTGGCGCGGAGGTCAGCATCGGGGGATTGGACATGGGACATTAATTCCCCACGAGTCATTTCTTTTTCTTCGCCATCGACTTCTAATTTGTAGACATAGCGATTGGTGATCGAGGTATAGAGATTTTGCAGGGCGTTCGAGCCGGTCACATTTTTGACATTAATGATCTTTTCTTCGGGCTCGGTAAGGGTATAAGGCTTGAAATTCCTCATATTTCTGAGCCAATATTCAAAATCTCCAGTGTCTTTCATTAGGCGATCTGCGGCTTCGGAATCAAGGGCTTTCCACCAAAGACCAAAGAACAAGGTTTGGTTTTCTAAGTCTGCGCCAAATTGTTGGATTTTAGCAACAAATGCTTGGGCGTTTTGATCTTGGGTGTCTCCGGAAAAATTCAGATAAGAATATTGGAATAAGCGAGCGATCACTCTTGTATTCTTTTCTTGAAGATCTAAACAATCCATAAAATCTTCGTAACCCATATCTGGGGTTAATTTTTCTCGCCAGCCTTCAAAGTCTTCTGCAAATGTTTCAAGTTGTTTAATCGCAGATTCCACTTCTTTACTTTCGGGGCTCGAAAACAGTTCCTCTAAGTTCCAAGAGCCAGTTTGATAAGTTTCGGTCATTTTTTCTCCATTGATCCATAAAAATTTATTGTAGGTCAGTTTAAATTCGAATAAATATTATACTATTTCTTAATAGGGAGAAAACATATTAGGAATTAGCAAGAAGAATATGATTTAATAAAATAATTTGGAATTAAGCTTTTTCAGATTCCCGCTTTCTTATTTCTTCTCTTAAGTTATTGATATCCAAACGCTCACCTTGCTCATTTTCGTAAAACCAATAGTCCCATCCATTAGCTGGCGCCCCATTGGTGAGCTTTCGGGCAAAGGTGTGGATAGAAGCTCGTTCCCCGTTTATTTCTAACATGCCGTCGGCGGTGACGCGGGCCTGGTGTTTGCCTGATTTGCGAAAGTATAGCGATTGGCCGGGTTGAAGAAGACCGGCCTCAATTAATCTTCCAAAGGGGACACGGGCAAGTTTTCGTGGGTTAGGTGCAACATAAATCTCATCACTAAATTCTTCAACTTGAACTGCGTCAATCCGATTTCGGGCGACCTTGATATATTGGGGGTCCTGCTCAATGCCGATCCAATGACGGTGCAGCCGTTTTGCCACAGCCCCGGTGGTGCCCGTGCCAAAAAAGGGGTCTAAGACTATATCACCCGGATTGGAGCTAGATGTGATCACTCTGTATAGAAGGGCTTCTGGTTTTTGAGTGGGATGGGCAGTTTCACCATTGACGCGAATTCGCTCAGGCCCCTTGCAGATCGGAAGCAGCCAATCGCTTCTCATTTGTTTTTCGCCATTTAAAGCCTTCATGGCATGATGATTAAAGGTATATTTTTCGCCCTTCTTTTTCTGGACCCAAAGCAAGCTTTCATGGGCATTGGCAAAGCGCACTCCCCTAAAATTGGGCATAGGGTTTACTTTTACCCAGGCAATTTCATTGAGGGTCCAAAACCCTAAATTTTGGAGGATGGTGCCCACCCGATGGATATTATGATAGCTGCCGATGACCCATAATGTGCCGGTTGGTTTTAATACTCTTTTACAGGCATTTAACCATATTTCAGTAAATTGATCGTAGGCTTGGAAATCGGTAAACTTGTCCCAATCGTTATTGACCGCTTCCACTTTTGATTGGTCCGGACGCCAAAGGGCCCGTCTTAATTGCAGATTATAGGGGGGATCAGCAAAGATCAAATCCACAGACTCAGCAGGCATTTCCGCTAAGACATCGATGCAATTTCCGGGGATGATCTGATTTGGGACGAGTTTAGGCATTTTTCCTTTTTTTTTCGTAGTGTCTGATTATTATAGTTCAACCCTTACTATCCCGTTGTTCATCAGACTCATAGATCCGCTAATTTTCTTGGTTTATGCAAAGGGTGTTTCATAATTCAGATTCCAGGAAAATGGTACAATCCGAATTATTTAAAAATGAGGATATTAACTAATGCAAACAAAAAAAATACTGATACTCTTGGTTCTTTTAGTACTTTTGAGTGCTTGTGGCTCAGGAGAAAACCAGGAACTCGCCCCGACTGAAATACCCGAAGCAGCGGAAGTCGTCAATACAGAACCTGTCTCTGAAGATATTCAACATTCAGAGGCAATTTGTACTGCACAATCGCAAGCAGTTGTGGAAGACGTAATTCAGGAAGGCGATTGGGTAGAGGGTGCCGAGCAGGATTACAACGTAACAATCATTGAATATGGTGATTTTCAGTGACCGGCTTGTGGATATATGTCGCCCGTGTTGGCGCAACTCAAAGCTGATTTTCCTGACGATCTAAGAATAATTTACCGCCATTTTCCCCTATCTGGACATGATAAAGCTGCAATTGCCAGCCAGGCCTCAGAAGCTGCTGGCATGCAGGGTATGTTTTGGGAATTCCATGATGAGCTTTTCGCATATCAAACTGAATGGTCCCCATTAAGTGTGGCTGATTTCGAAAACTGGTTAGTAGATAAAGCGGATGAATTAGGTTTAGATGTTGATCAATTTGAATCTGATCTTAATAGTGACGAAGTGGTTAGTAAAATCCAAAATGCCTTCGACGAAGCGATCGGGTTAGAAATTCCCGGCACGCCTTTCCTATTGATCGATGGGCAAGCAATTCCTTCGGATTACTATTCCTATGATTCATTGTCCGTTATCTTGGAAAATTATTTTATTCCTTTAGGGAAGCTTGCTAAAAACCAATTTTCTGAATGTCCCGAGATCACAATTGACCCCGATAAACAATATACAGCAACGATCGAAACTGATATTGGAGATATCGTGGTGGCTTTGTACCCCAAGGTAGCTCCCTTTGCAGTAAACAGTTTCATCTTTTTGGCTGAGAATGATTTTTACGATAATGTGACATTCCACCGAGTGATCAAGGGATTTATGGCTCAAGCAGGTGATCCCTCTGGTACGGGTGCAGGTAATCCTGGTTATTTTTATAGTATTGAAGTATCCCCCGATTATCATTTCGATCGCGAGGGTCTGTTGGCTCTGGCAAATGCTGGACCTACCTCAAATGGGAGCCAATTTTTCATCACCTATGCCCCAGCGGATCACCTTTTTGGGAACTATACAATCTTTGGTGAAGTGCTTGAAGGGATGGATGTGGTAAATAATATCGCAGAGCGTGATCCAGATGACCTGAGCGCTCCCCCCGGGAATTTGATCTTGAACGTGTCGATTGATGTAAAATGATGGAAATTAAGATCGGTAATAAAGAACTTCCAGCCCAGTCCGTTTTTACGGACTGGGCTTCCATTTTCCAATTTGGTCTGAGCCTGTTGGCAACCTTGCTCCTTTGGGGGATCGGGGCAATAATGGTTTTCGCGGGTTTTGTGCAAAGTATTGACCCAAGCATTGAAATACAAATTATCAATACCTCGATGTTTGTGGGGGCATGCTTTTTGAGCGGTATCATCGCGATGATATCTGCTTTATCTGCAGCGGGGAAATTATTCGGATTTTCAATAGAAAAATCGAAATGGTTTAATAAATTCTCCCAATTGATCAAGCCTTCCATACTTCTCATTCTCTTTCCTATCATTTTATGGATAGGCAATTGGGTGATCAATTCTTCTGAATTGGCCTGGTTGTTGATGCCCCCGATACATATGATCGCAACCATCTTGCCGATCACTTGGCTGGCAATTATTAGTTCGCGAGGAATTACACCAGTTTCGTTTCAACGCTTTTGGGGGAGTTTTGGTGGGGGCATGATGGTTAGCCCGCCACTCGCATTCATATTCGAGATCATTGGTGGGCTTTTTATTCTTCTAATAGTCGTTGGGTTGATTAGTTTTAATCCGGATATGGAACAATTTTTTACTCGAACGCTCAATCAGATATCTTCAGCACCTTTGGGTTCAATTCAATTTAAAAACCTGATCGCAAATATATTCAATTCTCCAATTGTTATCGGGGCAAGCCTTCTGTTTATCGCGGTTGTTACACCCTTGGCAGAAGAAATTCTGAAACCTTTCGGGGTTTGGCTCTTGGCTGGAAGAGATTTAACGCCCAAGGATGGTTGGGTTTTAGGCCTAATTAGTGGCGCTGGTTTTGCATTTTTTGAAAATATATGGATGTTGACGGCTGATGAGACTTGGGCTTCACTGGTTGCAGCGCGGGGCGCAACAACGATCATCCACCTTCTGACATCGGCGTTGACTGGTTGGGCGCTTGCTACCGCATGGCAGGAGAAAAAATACCTGAAATTAGTAGCAATCTATTTGCTTTCTGTGGGCATCCATGCGATATGGAATGGTGGCGTACTCTTAAGCAGCCTCTCCTCAGTTATTTCCCAATCTTCTCGATTAGAACATGCCCCGATTTTGCCTCCATTTTTTGAAACCTTATTGCCTTATCTTTTAGGGATATTGGCTCTGTTCTCATTTATTGTCCTCATGCTCGTAAAACGAAACTTTCAAAGGGGAGAAGTGGTAGAATATGCAGTTGTGCCAAGCACAGATATTCAAGATTAATTGAAGGAGATCAAACAAATTCATGTGGGACTTAATTTTAAAACTTTTTGATTTTATTTTACATATCGATGAACATTTAGCTGTGATTATTCAAGATTATGGTACCTGGACTTACGCGATCTTGTTCTTGATCATCTTTGCTGAAACCGGGTTCGTGATCACGCCGTTTTTACCAGGGGATTCGCTGATCTTTGCGGCTGCAACCTTTGCGGCCAAAGGGGTATTAAACCCTTGGTTGCTTTTTGCAGTGATGAGTGTGGCAGGTATTTTGGGGGACGGGGTGAACTATGCGATCGGGAATTATATTGGCCCGCGAGTGTTTAGTGATGATATTAAATATTTAAAGAAAGAACATTTGGAAAAAGCACATCAGTTTTTCGAGAAACATGGCGGAAAAGCGATTATCTTAGCCCGATTCATGCCCATTATCCGTACTTTTGTGCCATTTGTGGCTGGGGCAGGTTCAATGACCTATCCAAAATTTGCCTTATATAATGTTGTCGGGGCAGTTGCCTGGGTAGGCTTATTTACTTTCTTAGGATTTAATTTTGGGAATATTCCTGCTGTTGAAGAGAATTTCACCTACGTGATCTTCGGAATTATTATTCTCTCGATCCTCCCACCGATCATTGAGGTTCTCAGAGAAAGAGCAAAATCTAAGAAAACTGCTGAAAAGGCAGAATAAATCCTGATCAACCTTAAACTAAAAACGAGGCCAAATGGCCTCGTTTTTTTGTTATCGAAATTAAGGTAAAAATTCTAGTTTGTAGGCAGCTTTTTGACGGGTGAACCTGGTTGTGCCCTGGACGACCAAAACAACTTCATCCACCCCATTGCCAATTTCGAATGAAATTTCTGCGGTGTTGTCCTCTCCAAGGGTAATGTATTCAACCGTGGTTTCATCTCCATAAGAGATCAAGGCGAGGTTATAGGTTTGGGGCAATTGATTTGAAATTCGTGCAAATCCTTCAGCTTCCCAACCACCATCGCCGTCTTCAAAACCTTCGAAGTAGTCTAATTCGGGAATGGATACATCATCTAATAGCAAGCCTTCCCCATGAACTGCCGCATCGGTGACATATTCAAAACGTAATTGCACCTCCTGCCCAGCATACATTGAAAGATCAATCGTTTCTTCAATCCATCCTTCAGTAATGCCATTGAACCCCCAGCCATAGCTATTTCCGGAGGGATCATAATCGGTACCCGAGGGAGTGATCAAAAATTCCCATGGGCCACCATCGGCGGATGCTAAGAGGTAGATATAGTCATAATCAATTTCTAAATCGTACCAAAGCCAGTAATTAAAATTAATCGGTCCATCAAGATCGGTGAAATCAAAGGTTTTGGTCAGGGTCATATCGGATTCATCCCCTTTGTTTGACCAAAAGGCATAGTCTCCAGTATGTGGGTTTTCAGGGAGGACTTCGGTTCGAATGGAGCCGACAAAACTAAGATTATGTGAGCCGTCACAAGTGATCCGGATATAATCCGTGCCATATTGCTCAACATCACGCAGTCCCTCGGAACCATTGCAACTGGTTAAAGTTTCAGTTTCAAATGCCTGTGGGGCAAAGGGGTAATTATTATAAGTAAAGCGACCATCCATCACGGAATTATTTTGGATGTAATTGGTGAGCCCCCAATCTAAAACGAGATCATCTGCGCCAATCGGTTGCCCAGTCAGCGAATCTTTAATGTTCATATCTTCAAGCACAATATCAATGCTTTTCAATCCATTTGCGGGATGGGCAATGACAGATTTTGTGACTTCTTCACCCATTTTATCTAAGAAGTAGGCGAGGAAGATAAACGAAGATCCATAATTGGGAGAAGTGTTGCCATCATTCGGCCAATCATTAAGTTGGTCATCAGGGTTTTGTAAGAAGAGAGAGTCTACCCCACCGACATCATAACCATTTAATAATACAGATACTTCTGAGAAGCCTTCGTTCATCCAGGAAGTTTCATTTCGGTCTCGGAACCAATGGATCATATGTTGGAATTCATGGGCCAACACTCCGCGGGTGTAGTTTGCGGAAAGGGGAGTATTGTCAGAATTGAACATAAACATTTCGTGACCATTGGAGTATTCACTTGCCAAGGGGTGGACTTCATCACCGGGGGAGAAATAGCCAGCTACGTTGCCGCCTAAACCGGGGACATAGACGATATAAATATGGGGATCGCCATCCACGCCTGGGGACCATTCGCTACCAAAAAACTCTCGGTTGGTGGGATAAATCTTAGTTTCAAATACCTCGGCGAGTAAGAAGAGTTCTTCTTCGTCGTAATCTACATTATTTCCAATCCAAAAGTATGCATGTGGGGTGACATATCTTAAGGTGGTGTCTTTTTCATTAGAGATATTGGTGTCGGTATCCATAACCCAAAAAGTTTTTGTATCACCGACATCATAGGGTGCGTTAGGATCAAGTACGAGTTCGGGAATATTTTCAATCCCGACCAGTCTTTCCGCTAAGTCTCTAGGATCGTTTTCTGGGACGATTACTTGTTCTAAGGCATTGAGTGTATCTTGAGGTGTGTTTTCTTCTTCGTCCACTCGAACCAGGTTGGGGGTGGGCGTAGGAAGTCCGTTATCATTATTCCCAAAATCTTCATAGGTAAAGCCTTCATCCGCCACCTGAGTGACAAAGTAAGCACTTAGGCCAACAACTGCCAAACAGGCAAAACAAGCGATGATTAATATGCCGATAAAACAACCGATGACCAATGATTTATTATTATTCAAAACTTTCTCCTTCTAGATCTAATAACCCAGAATTATACCTGTGAGCGAATCCCACCACAAGACCAAGGCTTACCCACATTACTGGGAAGGTTAAAGAGTCTTGGGTGAAATTTCTCATGGCAATCGTTATCCAGATGAACAATCCTGCTGTACCGACGAACCTTGGAAAAACAAGCTTACTTCGAATTAATTTCCATATACTTGCGAGTATTGAAAAATAAAAAGCAATGTAAAACCAAAACCCTACCAGGCCTGTTTCGGCCAATAGGCGTACGTAAAGATTTTTAATGTTGGGGATCAGGTTTGAATCGGGGCTAAGAAATCGATCCATTTCGGGCAAACCTGACAACGACCAGTCTGGAAATTCTTCGAACATGTATAATCCTGCGCCACCCAGCCCGACCCCTGTAATGGGGTAGCGATCAAATATACCTAAACCAGCATCTAAATAAGCCAGGCGGGGGCCGGCGTTATTTTTGATGACATATTGAACCAAGCCTTCATCCAAACTCACTTGCCATAGGGTGGAAAAATAATCTGAGCGATTAAGGAAGTAGGCTGAACCTACAAAAATTATTAAAATGAGAGCGACAACCGCGAACCTGAGCAGCCAACTTTTAAGATTTCCCTTTTTTGATTTGACAGCATCCCAGAACCAATTCCAGGCAATCTTTACTTGTTTTCTTCCTGTGACCAAAACAACGATCGGGGTGGCCACTACTGCCCCTAATATGCCGTGACGGGAAAAAGAGAATATTAGAAGAATGCCACTCCCCAGGATGAATAACCATGTGATCCATTTATTAAAACCAAGTTTATACCCTGTCAATACTGAAGCTAATAACCAGGGTAAATATAAGATGGTGATCTGGTCTGCGAACCAGGAAGGCTCGAAGGCAAAACCATAAATGCGATTATAGATCACTGCTGGAAATGTGTAGAGTTCTCTAATTGAATTGACGAATGGGAGACCGACAAAGGAGGTGTTATAGGCTAATAATTGCACTATCCCCCAAATGAAAGAGAGGATAAAGCCTGCGTAAAGCCAATTGAGCATCTTTTTCAATCCGAGTTCGGATCGGGCGGCAAAAATTGCCGCTACAAAGAAACCCAAACCAATACCAAAAGATACCCATGCTCTAATGCCGCGGGACAGATACTGAGTGTTGCGAACTATGGTGGGGGAATACAGGATGCCAATGATGGTTGCAATGGCCACTGCGATTAGAAACAAGACCAATTGAGTGGTTTGTGGTGGGAGCTCAACTTTTTTTCTGCGCCAGATCGAAAATATGATGGCAATGAAAAAGAATCCAAGGGGAATAAAGGCTAGTGGTTGGCGGAGGGTGTTTCCGAAAATGGCGGGGTAATGGCGGAAACTGGTGATTGGCAGCGTAAATAAAACCAATCCCCAGAAAATAGCAGATATTGAGTTGAGTGATCTTTCGGAAAATAAATTCTTAATCATTTTTAGAATCGGTGGAAATTGAAAAAAATACGGTTAGCAAAAGGATAAGAACCCCGAGGATCGACCCCCCTAATAAATAGAGCGATGCTCCGGGCCTTGAAACAGGGGTTTCTATTATTTCGCTACTCAATATTTCGAAATAGGAGGATATCCCTTTGGTTTGTTCATGCAGGGCATCAATTTTATCTAGCAAGGGATTAATCTGCTCAAGAGGTGCATTTGGATCTTCGGCCAAAATATTTTCAAGTTCGTCTCTGGCTGCTTCAAGTTCAGGGGAGATTTCGATGCCCGCTCTGGCTTCGGCAGTAAAAGCCACTGCCCAGGCAGAAGCCAAGGATTGGGCGGTTTTGGAATCTGGGTGGACACCGTAAAAATGCCAGGGGCCATCTTCTGGGTAACTAAGGACTAAATGGTTTTCGCGAAGTTGGGCGATTGAAAAATTTAGCTCTTGGGAGACAAGTTCTAAAGTGGCGTCAGCCCAGGCGACGGCTTCAAGTTTTTGAGTTTCGCGTTCCAAAAAATGGAAAATTTGCCGGTCGGGGAAATATACCCAGGATTCTTCGGGGTTTTGATCGACGATGATGGTGGCTTGGGCGCGGTAATCAGGAGGGAATATTAAATAGACACCGAACCCCAATATACTCCCCAATAATGCTCCAACGATGTATAGGCGCCATGAGGAAAGCACCTTGAATAGGTTTTCAGTTGACTCTGAACTGGTTAGATGAGAAATGAGTTTGTTCATCTATTTTTACTCCTGAATGGGTTCAACCAGGCGTCTTTTTCGTCGCCAATTGATAAAGGGAGCTAGTAATTTTCGTAAATAGAATTTTGCCATAATCACAGAGAAAAAAGCGCCACCCTCTCGCTGATGGACCCGGATCATCTCTGGCCAACAACGGTCATCGTTCGCAATCGTTTTTGCATGCCCGTGAAGCCTGAAATTTGCCCATTGCTTAGGCAAATATTTAATCTCAGTAACAGAGGCTAAGCGCACCCAGAGATCATAATCCATGGCAAAATAGAAACTTGGGTCTAACGGGCCGACTTGTTTCCATAACTCGGCTCGCCAAAAAGAAGCTTGCTGGGCGACATGCACATATCCGCGTTTCAGACGACGAAGATCCGTTTGGGCCGAGGGAAATTTGCCGATCTTTCGATCTTGGGCGTCGATAAAGTCTGTATCTCCGTACACCAAGCCTATCTCGGGGTGCTCCAGTAAATATGTAACTGCTTCGGCGACTGCGTGAGGTTCGTAGGTGTCATCGGAGTTCAACCATGCCAATATTTCCCCATTGGCTTTTGCAAAACCTTTGTTAATTGCATCGGTTTGCCCTTGATCTGGTTCGGACACCCAATACTTTATCTTTTTTTGATATTTTTCAATAATTTCTTTGCTTCCATCCTCAGAGCCACCATCGATAATAATATATTCAATATTAGGATAGGTTTGACCGAGGACCGAGGTGATCGTTTTTTCCAGATATTCGGCCTGGTTATATGATGGTGTGATAATGGAAACAAGGGGCTGATTTTTCATAAAAACAAAAATCCTTCAAATTTGAATATGCTTATTATATCCTAAGGGGGTTTTAACGATAATTGGAAAGAAAATGAGCAGGTTATTGACGATAATATTTATGTTTAAGTATCTTCCGAAGCCAGCCGAAACCAAACAGACTGAGAAAGGCAAATATGATACGCGGGGCTTTTTTTAGGGTGGGAATTGGTTTAAGAACAAAACTTTGCCAATAGGCTTTTAAGGCCAACCAGGGTTTCCCCCCATCCAATAAATAAAAGGCATCAAACTGATAAAGCCCAGCCGATATTTCCTTATTATTCATCTCAATGATGCTTTGGAAATTTGGCTGGGGTTTTGCCCATTCAACTATTTTGAAAGCTTCCTGACCAAAACCTTCTGCCAAGGCGACATTCTTTGCCGACAAATGATAGCGTGCAGCCGCCCATTCTTCAGGAATATATTTTATGGGTGCTTGTTGGATCATGCGCAACCAAAGGTGGTGATCCATTAAAAAATTGTACTCTAATGACAAATGGCCGGCTTTATCAAGCACTTCCTTTCGCATAAAAACCGTTGGCTGCCCAATGATTTGCAACGATAATAAATCTAGGGCATCGTATTGCGTGTATTGGATGGTATTGACATGCTCTCCGAGGGCATTTATTGAACGAAGGTCACCATAGACCATTCCTGTTTCAGGGTTTTCTTGCAAGACCTTCACTGCCCTACTGATCGTCCCGGGGAGATAGAGATCGTCTGAGTTGATCCAGGCAATGATCTCGCCGGTTGCCCGTTGAAAGCCTTTGTTGATCGCATCAGCTTGACCGTCGTCAGGTTCAGAAACCCAATATGCTAATCTGTCCGCATATTTTTTGATGATCTCCACACTGTTATCGGTAGATCCCCCATCCATAAGAATATACTCCAGGTTTGGGTAATCTTGATCGAGGACGGATTTGATCGTCTGTTCAAGATATTGACCTTGATTGTATGAAGGGGTAATGATCGATACTTTGGGAAGGTTGCTAGATTTATTTGTCATATGAACTAATGGATCTGCTCACGGAGGTCGAAGATATAGTAATACCCGCCATCAACCAAAACCGGATAGTTGTCTACAATGCTTTGTTTAAACGCGGGATCTTCATCAAAAACACGGGTGTTCAATACAAGGAGATAGGAAAACGAATCTGGGTTAAAGGAATAAAATCCTTGGGGAAGAAGGATGTCGGTCTTCTGCCAACCGTAATACATGAGTTGGTAGCCAAAATGGGGTACGATCGAACTTGTGCGCCCATCATCTGGCAATTCAGCGCCAAGTTGCTCCCAAAGAGCCACCTCGGCTTGAAAGTCTTCGGCTTTTAGCGTGCTGCGTGCTCTGAAAATTCCGAAGGCCATTGCGAGCACTAGAATGATCATTAATGATATTTGCCAAAAGGTGTTTTCCTTGCTAATTTTTTCAAAGATTGCATCTGCCACAGGAACCAGAGAAAGCCCAACTAAAAATGGCAGGAGGATGTGATAATAATCGTGAGTGGTGATATGGTAATGAAAAACCAAGCCCATGATGCCATAACCTATCCATAAGCCGATTAAAAGGGCTTTCAATCTGTCTTTTGCTATGAAAACCCCAATTATGGCAATAAATATCAGTGCAATATTCAAAAAATCTTCTACCCGGTCCATCCAGAGAATATAAAAACGGGGGTTGAAAATTTCACCGAAATTTCTTACTGTTGCACGATCCACATAATCTCCAAATTTATCGCCTAAAACAAAAACATAATGAATGAGGATCGGTGCGATCATTAAAGCGCCAATGGCCCAAGTTTTTTTATCTTTAAATGACTTTTTAAGGCCGAACTCATGTATTACCAAAGTGAGCATCATCATCCCAATATAAAATGCTGCATTTCCCTTGGTTAGTATGGCCATCCCCCCAGCAACTCCAAGAAAAATTGCCCGCGTCCAAGTCTTCTCTTCTGCCCATGTATAAGCAGCATAGGCGGTTAGAATGATCCACATTGTCATCAGGGGGTCAGGTTGGAATGAGCGGCTAGCTTGCACACTAAAGGGCAAAAAGAGGTAAAACCCTAGTGCAAATAATGCCCCCCCATCCGACCCGCTTTTACGGGCAAGTTGGAAAAGGAACCATCCGCCGATTATCCAGAATATTGAGCTATAAATGCGAGCGATCCAAATTTTTTCTGCCCCAACAATTTTATAGGTCACAGCCATCAAACCTTCAATGATCAGTGGCTCGAGATCTTCTTGCTGACTTCTAAAAAAATCTACTTTGTCTAGTTCTATTTCGGTGGCATCTGACAACATCTGATAATACAGATAGCGTGCATTTAATGCCCCTCTAAATTGGCGCGTGGGATTGAAATCAAAGGGGGCATCGGTCAGGTCATACAGACGAATACCTAATCCGGCCAACAAGAATGTCAAAGCCAGGACTATTGTTGTTTTATTGGAGAATTTAAAAAAGTTTTTTTGCATAGTTCATTTCATTAAAACAAGCTGTCATAATCCACTTTGGGGAATACTTGGAGCTTACCACCGATGGTTGCATCGATTACTTCTCGACCTGCGTTTTCGTAGGCCGTTCGTGCTTGATTATAGGCTAAATCCCAGGCTTCTAGATCAGGGAGCTGCCAGCGGAAACCTTTTCCAAAATACCCGGCATGGAAATGATCAATATCATCTCCACCAGAGACTATCGTCTTATTTGGTTCGCCTTTATTTTGATAATTATGATCCACGCCAATCAGGATCACCTTCTCAAAACCCATATAAAAGGCGAGTTGAAGGGCAACATAGGTTACTGTACCCCCTTCCCAAACTCGATGGCGCACATCTTCAGAGAACTTCGGGCCGGTATAGGTCGTATGTAAAAACATCGTGTTATCGGTGGGGGATATATGGGGACGGGAATGCCAGGAGAGGAATTTTGGCATTTTTAGGGCTCTAATTTCTTTGGATGATTGCTCAATGACAAGATCATTGACAGATGCAAAGTAGGTTGGCTCAAAACCCCAGTCTGGAAAAGCTAAATAGATGCGATTCATACCAAATGTAAATTCGTTTTGGAGTTTTGATACATCCGTCTTATTTAAACTGGGTCCATTACCAATAATAAAACAACGTTCTCCTTTATGAATATCTTTATAGGAAGCCAATTGTTTAATACTATCCCGCCGCCAGGGATGGAATGTTGCCAAGGGCCATTGCTTTCCATGCTGGTATGCGAACCATAGTTCGCGCGCAACGCGCAGTAATGGATCGGGAACTAGCCGTTTAATCTTCGCTCTCATAATTATTCAGTACTCAACCGGATTGTAGCTCCCCCATCCACAATCAGGGGTTGACCAGTAATGAAGGAAGATTGCTCATTGTCCGCCAAAAAATAAATCGCTTTGGCGATTTCTTCGGGAGTGCCGACTCGTCCAAGAACAGTTCTTTTTGCAAGATCCGCTTTTTTATCAGAAAGAGTCTTTCCTTTCGCATGTCCGCGAGAAAGCCCGGCATCGAGCATCGGGGTATCCACTGCCCCCGGTAATATGGTATTTACTCTAATATTATCTGCGGCGAATTCTATTGCCAGAGCTCTTGTAAAAGCCAAAAGAGCTCCTTTACTGGCTGCATAACTAGCAATATCAGCAGAGGTCTGTACTGCATGAACAGAAGAAACGTTGACGATGGCTCCTTCGACTGGTTTTAACAGAGAATAAGCTTGTTTAATGCTCAGAAAGACCGCTCTTAAGTTGATGTCCATCAAGTCGTCCCATTCTTCAATGGAAGTCTCTAAGACCGGTTTGGCGATCTGAATTGCAGCATTATTGACGAGGGCATTTAATTTTTGAGTGAATTCTGCAGTTAATCTAAACAAGATGGCCACATTTTCAGGTTCAGCAATGTCGGTATGAATGAATAATCCACCCTCAGGGAAATCATATTCACAGGGATTTATATCCACCCCTACCACTTGCCAACCCATCTTTGAAAAATATTTGACCGTTGCTCGACCAATGCCCCCATTAGCACCGGTAATCAAAACCGATCGTTTCTTATTATCCATTTAGCAACTCCGGCGAAAGATCTTCATGAGGGATATTTAATCCAATTAATAAGTTTCTAATGCTATTCCAATGCACATGTTCCCAGGCAGTGGGACTTGAATTTGAATTATGGGGAGCAAGCATTAGATTTTCAAAATTCAACAATGGACTGTCTTTGGATAAGGGTTCGTATTCGAATACATCCAAGGCTGCTCCAGCGATCTGTTTATTGTTTAAGGCTTTAATGAAGTTTTCCTCATTTACTACGGGTCCCCGGGCAGTATTGATCAGCACAGCAGATTCTTTCATTTTATTTAGTGCGTTGCTATCCATCAGATGATAGCTTGTCGGATTTAGATCACAGTTCAAACTCACATAATCTGCTTTGGCCAAGAGTTCGTCAAGACTTAACATCTCCACTTCAAACTCTTTTATAAAATTTGGATCGATATCGACAATATCATTTCCTAGAATTTTCATACCAAAAGCTTTTGCTCTTCTTATCACCGCTTTGCCAATATTACCCACCCCGATCACCCCAAGGGTGCTTTCATTAAGGGCATGTCCAGAAATTTTTACCCATTTCCCTTTTTTAACATCTTTGTCCATCCAGGGTTGACGGCGAGCAAAAGCCAAAATATAGCCCAGCACAGTGTCCGCAACAGGTTGAGTAAAAGCATTTAGGGTATTCCCCACTAATACTCCTTGTGTTTCAGCAAATTCCTTGTCAATCGAGTCAATTCCGGTTCCCCATTTAGAAATAACTTTTAATCTTGGCAGACATGCTTCAATCGCCTTTTGGGTATATTGGTCATCTCCGCAGATCACTCCATCAAATTGACCGGCAAATTTCTGAATATCTTCTTCTTCCATTCTTTCTTCAACTTCAGGGACGACAAGATCAAGTTGATAATGGTCAAAAACTGGACGAAATTTTTCAACAAAAGGTTTCATGTAGGGGGCAGTAAGTAAGACTGTTTTAGGCATAAATTTAGTACTCTTCAGTTATTTTTATATTGGTTTGCTAAAAATTCAGTAAGCGAAAAATCAATCTCTTCATCAATATCCATTGCTTCTCGGCTATCGATCTCAAACATCATCGGTTTATTTCCTAGGCGATGGTTTCTCTCCACAAGAGTTTGACGATTAAAAATATATATGCAGGAGTTTTCTTCGTAAACCGGGGGTAAGTCTTGGGTTCTCAATAATTCATTTGGATTATGGTTAATCGCTTTTCCATTTTCATCATAGAGGCGGGTATGCCAGGCTGTAACTGAAAATAATGAATCGTAATCTTTATTATTATCGTAAAAAGTCTGGATCGCCTTAGAAATTGTTTCGGTCTTTAATAATGGATTGGTGCTATGGGTTTGCAGGTAATAGTCCGCTTCTACCTGAGCAGTGTCGTACAGCAAGATCTCGTTCATAGGTATCTTGTCATCGCAGAGATGCTCGGGGCGTTCCAATACGACTACATCAGGAAAATGTGTGGCTAAACCCTTTATGATTGTGGGGCTATCTGTGTCCACAATGATCTTTGATATCTCTTCACATTGAGCCAGGGTTTCGATTATATAGTGAAATAAGGGTTTTCCGGCCATTTCTCGATAGTTTTTTCCAACAACTCTCTCTGAAAAATGGCGCATCGGAACCAAAGCAACAATATTCTTAGTAATTGACATCTTTAGTTTTCCATTTCCTTTTGATCTGCACCTTTTTCTTGATATTCTATTGGTTGAATTTGACGTTCTGCAGGGTCTTTTGTTGATAATATTCCTGGGGGGTAACTAAATTGGTGATGCAATTGCGCATCGACTTTTCCAGAATAACGATAACCCTGGTATGTGCCCAAATATTGCATCCATCTAAACCAAAGAATGCTCCACCATTCCTGCGATAGAACCTTCTCTCTTCGAGCCTGATTTAGGTCAGAAATACTTGTACTGGTCCAAAACCGGAAGAAATTCCATAGGGAAAAATTGCTGTCTGGGAGAATTTGTTTCATGGCGATCGCTTCCCGACGATATCGATTATAAACCTGAGAGGGTTTCTCATCATGCACATGAATGATTTCTGCTTCCGAAATATAGGAAATCGTGTGCCCTGCTTCCATCGCCCAGCTGCTCCAGGCGAGGTCTTCAAGCCCGGTTAAATTTTCGCCATAGGGATGTTCTTCCCAGAGGGATCGACGAATCATTGCATTGGCGTTATGGGAATACGGATGCCCCTGCCGAGGTTGGGTAACTTCAGTGAAATATTGTTTGAACCATTGGTGCTCGGAATATTGGTTGGTCTCACCTCCGCGTTGTTTTCCATAGCTCACAGCGACCTGGGGGTCGTCGAACGCTTTTCCTAGTTCATTTAACCAATCAGGGTAAACAGGATAGCAGTGAGCGCTAATAATTGCGATGAATTCGCCTCGGGCGGCAGCAATCCCCATGTTTAAGGATCGGCCAAAAGTGAATTCCTCAGGATCAATATTTACTATATTGACTGAGTACTTGCTAGCAATTTCTCGAGTTGAATCTGTAGAGCCTGAATCAACCAGGATGATCTCAACGTCACTGACATCTTGTTGAGAGATTCCTTCCAACAAGCGACCAATATGTTTTTCTTCGTTATATGCCCGGATAACAACTGAGTATTTAGGTGACATAAGAATCCCTAGGGAATAAATTTCCAAACATTTAGCTGGCTAGAACCTGTAAAAAATTTCAGGTCAATTTCTTCCAGGTGGTTCTCAAAAACCCTGTAATAAGGCATTGATTCGGTAATGATAACCTTTTTCCCAATCACGTATTGCATGCCATTGTCGGAGAGCAGATCAGCAGCGGTGCCATCCTTGAGTCCTTGATAATATTCTATACTGTTAATTAATCCGTCTAAGTTTATTATCGTTTGACTTTCTGCAAAATATCCCCATGCACCACTCCCAGTCATGCCAATGACCGTTCCTGGTTCAAAATTTTCATTTAATAATTCTGTGTATCTATTATATTCATGAGTTTCACTTCTGGCGCCATGCTCAACCATTGCTTTAAATTGTTGGAAAGTTTTGAAAGGGAGCCAGATTGAATAAAACACGACTAGCACAAGAACGATTTTTTGCCCCCATAACATTTTCTTAATCAAGGAGTATGTTAGATAAGCGAAAATCGCCACTGCAATATATATAAAAATGTATTCTTGGATCCAATACCAAGCTTTGTGAGCCACGCTCCCAAACTTTTTATAATAGGCTGCTTGTAAAACTGTGCCCAAAAACAGAGGGATTAATCCAATTTTTATCAGGATGTTTACTGATTTTTTTCGATTCAACCAAAATAGTATTATGGTGAGTGCCCCAAGAAAACCTACCGCCCCCAAAATTACATTATTTGAGATTTCTTCTCCGCCCGAAATTCCAACAACACCCCGAAACCACGCTATAGATAAATGGATTTTTGAAATAAGTAATGCCCAGGGGCCAACCTTGAAATTTGCAGACAACAATTCATCTAGTAATTGCGAGATATTTATCACACGTTTTCCATAGATGGTATCCCACATGCTCCCCCACATAATTTTTACTTTACCGCTTACTGGCATAAAATCCCCAAACGTAATTTTATTCCAGGCTAAGTAGAGAGACATCCCAAAAACAATAATGCCATTAAAGGCCGTCCCGGTTTTGATTCTCCAAAGCCATTTATTACGTAATGAGGAGGTTTGACCATTAGGAGGATTCCACCATCTTATCCATAACCAAACACTGCCAAAGAAGACCAGGAAGACGTTATCTAACCTACTTAGAATTGTCAGTAGACCGATTACTCCCAACCAAAATATTTGTTTGAGGTTTTCTTCGGAAATTTTATCTTTCAAATTGAAATGGGTTAATCTTTCCCAAAACAGGAGTATGAAAAAGGCGTTCAACCCTGATTCGAGTCCGCCGTTGAAGACTGTATTAATTATGAAAGGTGAAAACCCCCATAGGACGGCTGTGATCACCGCGATTTCTTCTGAAATAAAACGCCTTAATAATCTATATAACAATATAAAACTTCCAGCATGGAATAGGCCAATAATGACTAGCAATACTCGAAATGGTAAAAACAAATCAAATCGAGCCAAAGCGAACACCGGAATACAAATGAACATCCATAAGGGTTGGAAACCGTTGCCAAGGTTGATCCCATCAAAACTAAAACCGGCACCTTCTGAAACATTTTGGGCTACTTTGAAATAGTAAAAAGCGTCATCGGTTAGGAACCAATTTAAAATCGCGTTAATGTTACTTAATGTAAGGAAAAGGTAAAAAGAAAGAATAATAGTTATAAAGAGAAGTTCAAAGGTTTTTCTTTGTTTAGAACTCATTTGGCAACCTTTTTAGTGAAGCTTTTATCTTCAAAAAGACCATCAACTATTTTTTGGATCGTCTTAGACTGATTTGGATGGAGGGTTTCAGGATTAAAATTTTTAAATTTTACATATCCATTCAGAGCGTGTTCTTCGATAAAGTCATCAAAGGGCAATGAAACCTGCCAATTTTGAAAATACAAAAATCTTCTCGCGTTCATAATAAATTTATCTGGGACATCCACATTTTCTGTATTTAAAAATTCTTCAATTTTTTCTTGGTATTCTGGAACAGTGGCTGGAAAGAACATTGTGTCATACGCCGTGAATCGAGATTTTCCACCGCATAATACTGCTGCCCCCATCAAGGTGGCTTCTAATGCGATCGAGGAATTATAAACGATGACGAATTTTGCTCTCGCAATTAGGTCATAGGAACTAATAAAATCATTAGAATCGATAAAAACCACGTTAGGAAGTTGGTCCACTTGGTTTTTTAAAAGCCATTTCTGAACACTATCGACGCTTGCTTTACCTTCGCGGTGTTCATCGGGATGGGCACGAATGACAAATAAAGTTTCTGGATGTACTTTTATTTTTTCAAGTATTGAATCCAACCAAGTAAACATATTCTCAAAAACCATGTTGGCGTGGGGTTGACTGGTGTCAAATACTACATTTGTAAAAATGGGCACCACTTGCTCAAATTTTTCGATTTTATTGACTAGTTCTTGGCTTAAGCTTTTCATTTCAGGCCAAAACTGAATACCTGCCATTGTAAAACTTCCCTGAAATCTTTTCCCTAAATATTCATCTAATTCCAGATTTTGGATTTCATTTAACTCAAAGTCTTCAGGAATTTCGATTGGGAAGGCGGTTGCCTCGCCATAAGTGAAGAACCCTGAAAGTGGTTGAAAGCTTACTTCATGGGTAACCACGGGGATATCTTGCTTTTGCGCTATAAAGCGAGCAACGGCTTCAGGAAACATCTGACCATTGAATACAACCACCACCGCAGGCGGGTTTTCATCTAATAGCTTCTTGAATTTATTTGCCACGTTGTACGCAGATAATATGAATTGGGTTAATAAGAACTGAGTTGCGTCATCTTCGGGTAAATACTGACGGCGTAAAGCCCACCTAAATGAGGGGAGAACCAATTTACCCAAAGGAATGTCTTGAAAAACTACTTCACTTAACTCTTCTACCGTTAAGCCTATTATTTTCTTTTTTAAGCTATTATTTTCTTGATAATCAAACCATTCCACACTTGCCCCGGCAGTTAAACGCTGCGATTGAGCGGTGCAAAGATGGCAGGCGGGTTCATACGATGGCTCATCGTATCTGGTTTCGAGCACACAGCGGCTCATCCCCGCATTGCAGACGAAATGTTTGACTGGCACACCCGTTAAGCGTAATCCCCAAGCGGTTAGGGAAGAAAAAGCTGCGTTTAAACTAGTAGAGATAATTCGGGCACTTGCGTTGAAAAAAATGACTGGCTTTTGCTCTTTATTTACTTTAGCTTTCTTTGCTACGGCACGCGTTAACCGCCCAATACGAAGGATGTTTTGGGCTTCATACATTTTATATTTAAAGCGACCAGAAAAAGAACGACTCATTTTATTCATATTATATTTCAGGAGATTGATCCAATATTCCTGTAATGCTATTCCTCGATCACCTTGAAATAGGCTTCGGAAAGGCGGTTGAGCGCAATTAAAAAGCCTTCACCACCGCGTTGATGGCCGCGCCAGATCTCTGGGATCATGGTGCCGTGATAGCCCTTGGCGACCTTGAAGAATTCGACCCAATCGATTACGCCTTCCCCAACTTGCAAGCCTTCCCCATCTAGACCAGAAGCATCCGCCAAATGTAAGTGGGAGGTGTAGGGCAAGATTTCTCGAACCTGATCATAAAAATCTACATTTGCCCAATTGCAATACAATTTTGAATGGGAAGTGTCAAAACAGATCTTCATTCCGCGAGGTTCAATGAAATCGATGATCTCCGAGGTATCCATAAATGCATTTGTGAGCCACTGCCCCCCAAAATACCAGGGATGGGCGGGTAGATTTTCGAGGAGCAATTCAACACCCTCATAATCCAGTTTTTCCACAGCTTCCCCCAAATTATCATATAAACCCTGTTTGTCAGTGATCGGATGATCGAGGCTGGCTGCCCCAGGGTGAACGACCATTTTAGGTGTACCAACGAAGTAGTTGGACAACTCCCGGGTGACGTCCAAAGAGCGCTGCATCATATCAATTGAGTTTTGGCGAAGTTTATCGTCAAAGGTACATAGGTCGACCAAATTATTACCCCAAAATTCAGGTGCATGTACGACCAAACCCATATCATGTTTCATGCCATCATACTTTTCATTTAAATCACGGTCGGTGAAATGAAATTCTAAGATGTGGGGGTTATATTGCAGCATGGGCTGATAATCTGTGTAACGAACCACAAATCCCCATTTCATTGGTACAGTTTTTTCCATATTGAGAGCAATTTGTTCGCCAATATCTTCAGGCAGGAAAGGCGTATCTATCAATATTTCTCTTTCGACCTTTCGTCCAATTAACTCTTCGTATCTTTGGGGGGATAGTCCTTGGCCGGGACCTTTTACCGTGATCAATTCAGAAGAAAGTGTTTCCCCTGCATGAATATCACGGGCCGCAACAAGGCTCTTTGCCAAAACCTCTCGATTGAGAATTTCTCCCCTGGACATGAATTTTTCTTTACCAGTACCCAATGAGGATTCAACTTGACGAATATCACGCACTAATTTTCCGAAACCATGTGGTTCTAAGCTTGCAGCATGATCGGGACCATCCATTGTGCGATCTAATGTGATATGCCTTTCGATGATGGCAGCCCCCATTGCTGCAGCTACTGTTGAAACAGAGATACCGCGCTCATGTCCAGAATATCCCACAGGAACATCAAACTGCCGTAATTGGTCCATGAAACTCAAATTAATGTCTTCAAAAGCTGCTGGATAAGCACTGTTGCAGTGTAATAATGCGAAATTTGCGTTTCGTTCCTTTAAGAAATTTACCGTAAATTCAACCTCTTCCCACCGGCTCATTCCAGTAGAGAGGATCATTGGTTTACCAATATTGCAAAGGTGGTCCAAAAGAGGAAGGTTGATCATGTCGGCGGAGGCAACCTTGAAAGCCGGCACACCCATTTCATTTAAGAAATCGGCACTGTCGGTGTCAAAGGGAGAGCACATAAATGTGACACTCTTCTCCTTACAATATTCCCATAAGCGATAATAATCTTCATCGGAAAGTTCAACCTTTTGAAGGATGGGGAGAAGATAAGCCATATTCTTTTCGCCCGTATTTACATCCTCCAACATGGTCTTCGGGTATAGGTTTTCTAGTTTCCTTTTTTGAAACTTTACTGCATCCACATTTGCTTCAACAGCTTTGTCAATTAATTCAAATGCCAATTGAAGAATTCCGTTATGGTTTACACCGATCTCAGCAATAATATATGAGGGATGTCCCTCACCGATTAATCGATCGCCAATTTTAATTTCAGGCATAATTTATTAAACCTCCGAGATCTGGAAACCCAGATCATTTAGGGATATTTCCCCAGACGAGATCAGTCTTTCTGCTCTGCGCCAATCATCCAATGAATCAATGTCCACCCAATCCTCGGAATCAATCTGCAAGGGCAATATCCGGTCTCCTGTCATAGATTTTTTTTCTAATATAGTTTTTACCCATACCACATCCACATAACCTGTCTGCCAAAACACATCTGGCAGAGCTTGTCGGGGCATATTATAGGGCTCTTTATATAAGCTTTCCACAATGGGTTGAAGAAACCCGTTTTTACCTATTTGCCACATTTTATAGGGGTTTTGAAATGGTTCGATAACTGTGCGAACAGCGTCGGCCTCGGGTTCTTCTATTAATTTTTCCACAGCCTTTTCGATATGCCATAACCGTCGAAATGGTGATGTGGGGCGCAATTGAACTACGATATCGGGGTGGTAGTCTTCATTTTCTGCCAACCACTCCAAGGCATGCGAAAAAACGGGTAAGTCTGGCGTCAAATCTTGGGCATGAATGCTTGGACGCATGAATGGGGTTTCCGCACCATAGCGTCGTGATACTTCCGCTATTTCTTCATTGTCGGTGGACACGATTACGCGATTGATATGCTCAGATGCAAGACCTGCGGCGATGCTGTATGAAATAAGCGGATACCCCGCAAAATCGATTACGTTCTTGCGTGGGATTCCCTTTGATCCCCCTCTAGCAGGGATGATTGCTAAGACTTCTTTTTTTATATTTGTCATAATATTTTCAGTTTCTGTTACCAGGCAGTCCAGCCACCATCGACGACCACGTTTGCACCGGTCATATATTTTGAAGCGTCCGAGGCCAAGAAAAGCAAAGCACCGTTCATTTCGTCTTGCTCTGCCATGCGCCCCATGATGGCTCGTGAGGCATAGCGCTGGGTAAATTCTGCGTCATGGTCATTAAATACACCACCAGGGGTGAGTGCATTTACACGAATGTTTTTCCCGGCATAATATGCAGCCAAATATTTCGTAAATCCGATTACACCCGCTTTTGTTGTGCTGTAAGTGACCGGTTTATACTGGGGTGGTTGCCCTTCTCGTTGATATAAACTTTGGTCTGGTGCGGTGATTCCATACATTGAACAGATGTTAATCACAACTCCCTTGCCCTGTGCGAGCATTGGTGTAACCACAGCCTGGGTAGTGAGGAACATGCCAGTCAAGTTTACATCCAGCGCCTGTTGCCAAGCCTCTAAGGGATAATCTTCAAAGGCATTTGCACCCTGTTCACTAATTTGCTTTGGATCAAATTTTGGATCAAGTGCTGCACTATTCACTAAGATGTCGATCCGGCCAAATTTATTAAGTACTTCTTCACGTAACTGCTTCGCAGATTCGGGCTTAGAGATATCTGTGGATATCCCCAGTACAGAGAATCCAGATTTATTAAGCTCTTGAGTCAGCTCTGAAACTGCTGCGGGATCGATATCCAAGATCACAACCTTTGCCCCAGCTTCAGCTAGGGTTCGGCAGAATTGGCGACCAAGCAGGCCCGCTCCTCCTGTGACGATTGCCACTTGCCCAGTTAGATCAAATAGCTTGGGTAGGTCACTCATAAATCTTCCTTTTTTATAACAATATTATCTTCCGCAGCCTTCAATACGGCCATGGCTAATTTTTGAGCCTGAATGCCATCTGCCAGAGAGCAGATAGGAGAAACATCCTGATAAACAATATCAAGGAAATGCTTCATTTGATCTCTAAATAGATGATCACGTTCAAAATCCTTTGGGAAGGGGAACTCGATCCATTTCTCATCTTTTGCGCTATAGGCTTGAACTGCGGTTGCATCATTATCAAAGACAATTGTGCCGTCAGTACAGATTACTTCAAATTGATGTTTCGGTGGCTGTTGGTTGAAATCTAAATGCAAGCTGCCCATCACATCATTTTCAAATTGGAGGATTATCTCTGCCGTATCTTCAACGTCTATTTCCAAATCACTCAATTGTCCTGCAAATGCACTGAGCTTTTTGACTTCTCCAAAGACCATACGCAAATAATCCATTGGGTGGGTCAGGGTCAACACAACACCACCACCGAGGTCTTTGCGGGCGGCATATCCCTGGCGATAGTCTTCCCAAGGATGCCAGTCGGGCAAATATTCGCCCCAATGTACACGAAACGAAATCGGCCTGCCCACCGCTTCCTCTTTGACTAATTCAGCGATTTTTTTTAATGCAGGATGATGTCGGAATTGAAAACCGACCAATACCTTGCTTTGATTTTCCGAGACTGTTTTTTCTAATTCTGCGATTTGGGAAAGATCGTTGGAAATTGGTTTTTCAATCAACAAATGGCAACCCGCCTGGATGATTGGCAAGGCTGTTTCTATATGTAAGGCGGTGGGGTTAGAAACAATCGCTGCATCTGGTTTATGCTCTAATGCTTTTTCTAGATCTGTCTCGACAATATATTTTTCCAAGATTTCATCTGGGAGGGTGCTGTTATTGGTGCGATAAAGGATAATATCGCTCTCACCCAACTCATCGAGATGGCGAAGATGACGGCGACCAATTGACCCTAATCCAGCAATTAAAAACTTCATAGATTAACCTATCAACCCCAACAATAATTCTCCAACCTGATTTCCAGCTGATCCATCGGTAATCGTGATCTCCCGTTTAAGAAAATCTTTACGAACCAGATCATCTTGGTTTGGATTCTTTAAATATGCGTTTATATGCTTTTTTAATGTGTTTTTATCTAAAGCAACTGGTCCAGAGCCCGACTCTCTAAACCGTTGGTGAGTAGGCCAGCCACCCACTTTTGAAAGCGGAAGATAAAAATTCTTTTTCCAACCTTCCTCCGCATCAATGCAAATGCTAACTACTGGGCTATCATGCACGCTAGCTTCAACGACCATGGTGGAATAAACGGTTGTAAAGATATCGGCATATTCCATCATACTACTTTTCTCGTCCATATCTTCCCCGGAATAATGCCCCATATCCCCACCCAAGGATGCAGGTTCAACCACATGTAAATGGGGATGACTCGTTACTAATGCATCTACTTGCTCTTTCTCCCATATAAATCTAGGGTCGTCCATGAAGTGGTTTGGATGCAGGCGAATGAGCAATTGGCAATCCTCTATTAACTCATTTCCGGTTACGAGGTCTGCAAGTGCTTTCATGTTTTGAATGTTTGGTGAAAAAGTGAGAAAGCTTGCCGCATAAGTTATTAATTTTCGTTGCGGGTCAAGGCCATGCATTTGATAATATTTTTCTTTTCCGATTAGCCATTTTTTATTAATGTACCCATCATAGGAGGGGATTCCGCCGATGAATACCTGATCAGCTTGCCAATCTGAACCTTTGAGCAACTCTTCTTTCTGTAACTCAGACCAGCATATTGCGTAGTTCATTTTGGCACCAGGTAATGAGTAACTGCTGGTGTTATCCCAGCCGATGATGGCGGTCGTCGTTTTCACCTTTCTTGCTGCAGCTTCCCTCAACATATATTTGTCATAACGCCAACCTGGGGAGCTCCCGATCACCATTTCTGGTTGATATTTGTCAAAAAGGTCCGTATAAATCTGAGGAGAAAATAAAGACTGCAAGCTTACTAGCATTTTTCTGGCAATCTTTAAATTGCGGAGGGTTTTTACAAGAAACATAATTAGGGGAAACAGTTTATTTGCATTTCCTTTCATTTCTACTCGTACTTGGTCAATATAGCTATCCACAGCCTCTAGGTTTATTTTATTTGAGGCCCCGGCTCGACGTAAAAAATCCAACCAATATTGTATAGATGGGCGATAATTCTTCCAATAATTTTTTGCTTCTTTCAGCCTTAGACCCTCAAATATCAGGTTATCAGAATCAAATTGAGATTCGATCGATTCCAAAATTTGATCGTCGACAAAAACAACTGCCCGAATTCCTTTTTCTAATAATTTGTTGATCACATCACTCTTAAGAAAGTAAATGATTGCTAATCCGTGATCTGTAATAATAAAAACTGTTTTCTTCATACCTGCAAAAATCCTCGATCAGTCTTCAAAATAAAGTTTGAAGATCCTATTATATGTACGTAATAAAACCGCCCGAACAATACGGTTATTTAGAATTCTTTTTTTCAACGAGCCTTTAGTTGAACTTTGAAATCCTGATTTTTTCTCAAGGCGGTTCCCCATATGGCGGACTAGAGGCTTGTTAAGACAAAGGCGCAAATAGCCATTATCGTTAAACCAAACATCCAATTCGCGATCTGGACCTAAAGGTTTGTCCCAATTATAGGGGCCCGTTTGCTTCAACAAGCTTCGTTTTGAAACAAATTGAAAATGACCGGCACCCATCACCACATTAAGATTCTGGTATTTTATGCTGTATATATCTCCAGTTTCATGTTCATTTCGAGCAAATTCATCACTAAGCCCCAAACTGTTGGTATGCTGTTCAAAAATTTCCCAGGGTATTTGCGCTGGCGCTTTTAATAATTTTGCGTTTTTATCTGAGTCGGCCCATTCAATGGTGGCAGTAAAATATTCGGGAGAAGAATAAATCGGGCGACCGGTGACCATACCCACTTTTGGATAAATCTCCATGACATTGATCGATTCCTTTAACCACCCTTCTTCATAGAATATGTCACTGTCTGAAAAAGCTACAATCTCACCAGGGACGGCGTTGAAAATATAATTCCAAGCGCCCCCCTTACCAATGTTTTGATCGGAGAGGGTGAGGAATTGAATCCTTCCATTTGCCTGTTCCTCAAGCAAATACTCTTTGACTTCTTTGCAACTATTGTTGTCAAAAACCAATAGATCAAAGGGAACTTTAGTATTAGACCAAAGACTATTCAAACTTTCCTTCAATACATCCAAACTTTGCTCGTAAAATCCAGAGAGGAAGGGAATATAGGTAATCGTGCATACAGTAATATTTCTTGGTTTTGCGATTGTTTTTTCTGATTTCGCCGGATTTTGCCCTACTCTCATATTCTTGCCTTTTTATTTTCAATATTGATACGAAAAACATTGATCCTTTTCCTAATCGCTTCAATATATTTATCATTGTCGGGATCATTTGTAGTAAACATACGCTCAAAAAATCGCAAAGAACGTGAAATAAAGGAACCCGGACTACGCACTTTGCCATCCACCAGAATTTTATTTGTGTCAATGAGAAGGAACATATTTCTTCTTCCTCCGGCAAGGTCTACATTTACGAAAGTCTCTGGGTTGCGATAATGTGGTTTTCCTTCGGGTAAATGATGATAATCATGGTTTTGATGGATGACATGAATATCATTTGTAGCATCAATAGCAGGCCATTTGGCTTTTGCGCCATGATAGATCATCCAATTATCCCATCCTGCACGACCCACGGTAAATTGTGGGATATTTTTTAGGATCGAACGTGAATATATAAAATAATCACTGCCGTTTGGAGGATAAATCTTGCTATTTTCTAAGCGGTCAGCTTCGAGGCGATCTTGCCATCCCAAATTAAAATCTAATTCCTGAGTGATATCCATATCCCAGCGTTGGCCAACTAGTAAAAATTTCTCATACTGCCTCGCAACATTTTTCGTAGAAGTCAAAAAATTGGGGAGGAGAATTATATCGGCGTTCACATAGGCTAAATATGGGGAATCACTGTTTGACCGAGCCTGATCAAAAATGGAATTTATATATGGGGTTCCCTTCTCATTTGTTTTGACCTCAGGGATATGGCGGATATTAAATTCCTTACATATTTCCGCCATCCCTTCTTCATCACCAATCATTTTTACTTCCACCTGATCGCCAAGTTCCGTCCATGAGCGAATCGCATTTCGTTGAATCGTAACAACATGCGGGTCTATGAAGGGTTTGGGGGAAGTAAAAATCGTTAGAAAACTCATAATTTATATTTTAGGAAGCCAGGCTTTTTTGGGAAACAAGCGGCCCATTATTTTTTGGTTTAACATGCCCAATTTTCTCTTCGCAGGAACAAATCGCTCAGGAATAATTTCTTGTTTTTCAGCCTCGTTATTTGGGCTTGCCAATAAGGTTAGGTAAAGTGGGAGGATCTTTGACCTGGGTGTTCCATGCACTTTTATTTTCAAGTCTTTATAACCAGCTTGTTTAAATATTTCAGCAAGGGTATGTGGGCTAAATGAGGAAAGATGTGATATTTCAAAGGAGGTATGCCCATATAAGTTGGGAACCTCAACCAATAGTTTTCCCTCCTCGGTCAATAATCCGGACAGTTCTGAAAGGAGTGCGATCGGGTCTGGCATATGTTCCAGCACATGCGACATACTGATCAGATCGAATTTCTCTTTTTCATCTTTTTTCAATTGTTCCAGGGATGCATATATCTTTAGCCCTTGGCTTTCTGCATAATCCCGATAACTATCTCCCGGTTCAACCCCAATGCCTATACAGTTGAACCCTTTAATAATAGTCTTTAATAATACGCCAGAAGAACTGCCAATATCCAAATGCCTAGTTATATTTTGGTTTTCGTTTTTTACCAGTGAAAGAAGATGGTCTGCGCGTTGTTGCTGAGTATTTAAGTCTGCAGGTGTGGGTGCTTCTTGCCCATGATAGAGCGTTCGATATTCGTTTTTATAAAATTGATCCAACTCCTCTTCAGTCATACGGGGGGATAGGTAAACGAATCCGCAGTTTTTGCAAATGCGGTTGTTGACCTCAAGGCCATGCATTTCTCTTTTATCAAAGAGGGAACTCTCTTCATGCTTACATAATAGACAATTCTTGGTCGTTTCCATTATTTATTACTCTACCTCTTGATAATTTTTATGCCGCACATCTTTATTGATCTCTAATAATTTTGGATGATCCGTCAATACTTGAAGAACTTCTGTCCATTTGAAATCATCCCGCCCATTGAAATGTTTGACGATCTCTCTTAATAATTTTAGGTCTTCTGGAGTGTCAAGAGTCCATCTATGATTCCCATAATTCGGATTGTGTTCGATGTGGAGAATATTGAATCGTTCTGGATGTTCATAGAAGAAGGGCATCACATGTTCGCGATGATGTTTTTCTTTGGCTTCCTGCCACAGAGTTTCTAAGCCAGCGAAATAGCAATATTCCGCATCTAAGCCAATCGGTATGGTGCGGGTATAAGGGGGTGGCAGACGGTTAGCGGCAAAATCTAGCGGGGGTTCGGCTTTCAAAAAGGCTCTCAAATTACTGTCTAACATTTCAGGATCAATGAAAGGGCAATCCCCAGTCAACCTGACGACAACATCTGCCTGATTTTCTTTGGCCGCCCGATAGACACGATCAAGCACATCTTTCATGCTGCCTCGATGATAAGTATATGCTTTCTTCTCGCAAAACTTCGCTACAAGATTATCACTGGCATCGGTAGTGGTGGCAACAACAACCTGATCAATCATTTTCGATCTTCCGGCGCGCTTAATCATCCACTCCAAGGCAGGCATATGGCCGATTTCTTTCAATATTTTTCCGGGCAACCTGGTAGAGGCCATACGGGCTTGGATGATCGCGACCACTTTTTTAGGCATAGTTCCCTTGGGTAAGATCATAGGATTGCAATAAAATTTCAGAGTTTTTATGCCAATCCGCTCTTTTTTCTGCCAATTCTCGTGCTTTCAGACCCATCTTGTTTAGATGGTCTTTATTCTCAATTGCAAGAGAAATCCCTGCAGATAAATCTTCCACATTCCCATCTTTGAAGAACCATCCTTGTTCTCCTGCTGAAACCCATTCTTTATTTCCGGGTATGTCGGAAATCAAAACCGGGGTTCCGCATCCTAAAGCTTCCATTAATGAAACCGAGGAACCATCACTATGCGATGCACTGATGTAAAGATCAGCAGACTGATAATATCGGGGGAGTTCAACCTGATTTACTTGTCCAGCAAAATAAACCTTGTCCATGACCCCGCTTTTCTCTAAAGTTTCTCTTATTAATGGCGCCATAGAGCCATCACCCAATAGTAATAAACGTAATTCGGAGTGTTTTTTTGCAGCTTTCACAAAGGCCTCAACAAACATCTCTACACCATAGATGGGTTCCCAAGCGCGATTATGTAAAAGAACGAAATGGTTTTCATTCCATCCCAGATCGACTCCGATACCATCTTCCTGATCTGGAGAAAATAAGTCAAGGTCAATCCCCCAAGGGAATTTAACGATCTTCTTACTGGGAAACCCCCGCTTTACGGCAAGCTGTCCAATATGCTCGCTGTCGACGATCAAAACATCTGTGTTCATCAAGGTCTTCTTTGTTGCCCAACGATAAAAACTATTCTTCTTAGCATCAAAGAGCAGATCATAAGCCCAGGACATCGTTATTATTGGACGGAATCCACTAAGCACGGCTAATAAACCCGCGCTTTGAATGGGTCCGGCGTGGATGATATCTGGATTGATCTTTTGAATGATCTTTTTTAGCTGATTTAATAATTTAAAGCTATCGGCCAGTTTTGCCGGGCTTTTGCCGCCCGCCCAATCGATGATATTTACGGAGGATGGCAGGGGCTGCTCATCCCTATGGGGGTTTCTATTTTCCAATCGGAGATAATAGACCTCATGCTCCCTGGTTGCGATTGCAGTCAAAAAGCGATGGTCGTGGGTGGTATAGTCTCGACTAAAATAAAGAATCTTCATCAGAAATTTTCAGGAAAATTGAACAGTCCTATTTTCCTACTCCTCCAAATCTACCCAACGCAAATCTTTGCCGAAGGGCAAGTCGGTTCTAGCCTTCTTGCCGATCACGTCATCCAGGTCCCAGACCATCAATGCTCCAGGAGTTGCTGGTCTTAAAACTTCGATGAGGTCTCGGGTGAATATTTCTCCGGCTTTGATCTCACGCGCAGCCCTTAAACAACGTCGCTGCACAATATAGGTATCTTTTTCATTATCGGTGATAAATTTTCGGGAGGAACCTAGGGAACGCTCTACAATCCTTACCTGATCGACCATATCTGCCCAGGTGTCTGGGTTCAGCGCAAATTTATGGTCAGGTCCTTCACGATCATTGCTATCGGTGAAATGTCTTTCAATCACTCGAGCCCCGAGGGCAACGGCTGCGACAACGGGCGCCGGACTTTGGGTATGATCGGATAATCCTAAAATCACATTCGGATACATGGCTGCATAAGTTTTGAGCACATTGATATTCAAATGATCGTAATTTCCTTCGTCGGCAGTGTAATTGGTATTGCATTGCAATAATACAATTTGATCGGTCACTTCCATGGTCATTTCCATGGCTCGGGCCACCTCACCAATACTACTAGCGCCGGTTGCGATCAAGATCGGTTTGCCTTTCTTCGCCATATTAACTATGCCATCGGGCCAAGAAATTAGACCCGAGCCTGCTTTGTAGGCGGGCACATAGGGGTCGAGCATATCAATCGCTTCATAATCATAGGGGGATGAAAAATAATGGATCTTGAATTCATCACAAGCATCCTTCAAGGTGGGTGTCCATTCAAATGGAATGGACGCATTATCATAGACTTCAACTACACTTTTTTCCCAACTGGCTTGGTGAGAAACCTGACTATTCATATGGCTAAAGCCATAATCTGAAACGATCTGGGGGGCACGGAAATTTTGGAATTTGGCTGCATCCGCACCTGCTAATTTAGCCAATCGAATGAGTTCAACCGCCCGGTCCAAATCTCCGTCATGGTTGGCAGCAATATCTGCAATGAAATAGGTGGGATGATTTATGCCAATTTTTTTATCAAGAATAGTAATTTCCATTGTATTCTCCATTATTCTAAAATCGCATTCTTTCGATCTTATCTAAATAACCCGTATTGAATTGTTCAAAAAGGTGCTCGATACCTATCTGAATATTTGGCATAGCATGCCCTAACTCTTTGGTTAATTTATCGGTGTTCAACGTTAGATTTAGAGATCGGTTTTCCCGATTATTTTTTACTGGCGCGATTAACCCGGCATCCAAAGCAAATTTTTGGGCTAGTTTGACTCCAAAGTCATATTTACTGAGACTTTCTGAGCTTACAGCATGATAGATGCCCGATAAATTCTTTTTCATCATTTCTAACAAAATATCAGCTAGGTGATTCACTTGAAGGGGGCAAAACTGCAAATTTGTAAATCCTTTTACTTGCTTACCTTTCAAAAGGTTATTGATAAAAAATTCGGATAAGCTGCGGTTGCCAAATAAACTCCAGCCATAGAAAACGACGCGAGCTACCAATGCATCTGAATTAGCCTCTAACACTGCACGTTCTCCCGCGAGTTTAGTTTTGGCATATACGCTCATCGGGTTAGTGGGGTCTTCTTCAGAATAGTTCCCTTTTTTTCCATCAAAGACGGCATCTGTGGATATATGCAAAAGGCGAATATTTCTCTTTTTCGCCTCGAGACTCAAAACACCTGGAATCTCGGCATTTAACTTTTGGGAAAGTTCCTCTTGATTATCTGATCGATCAATCCCAGCGATTGCTGCACAGTGCAAGATCCAGTCTGGCTCGGTTTTGTCGATTAACTGGGGAATCACATTCTTGGCAAGCAGATCAACAGGAATGGAATCAAAATCAAGAGATCTTAATCCATGGCTATTAACTACCGCAGAAATCGAATGTTCAGTTTTAACCTGCATGGAAAAATTCATTCCCAGCAAGCCACTTGCTCCAGTGACCAAAATACGCATTAGCTCAATTTACCTGCTAAAAATTCTTTTTCAATTGGGTTAACTATTTCTTTGATCTCGTCTACAGATAACCACTCTGTATTGGTGTCACTTGCATATCGAAAACCTTCGGGAACCTTATTCCCCTTGGATTCCCATTCATAGCCAAACCAGGGAGATGTAGCCGGTTGAACCACATACATATCTTCTAATTCAATGGTCGAGCGGGCTTCGTCTTCCGAAATTAGCACTTCGTGGAGTTTCTCTCCAGGGCGAATACCGATCACTTCTAGTTCAGCGTCCGGAGCGATAGCTTTTGCAAGATCGGGAATTGTTGTGCTAGGGATCTTGGGGACAAACACCTCTCCGCCGTACATCTTTTCAATGGCATTGATCACAAAATTTACACCCTGCTCTAGGGAAAGCCAAAAACGTGTCATTCGAGCATCGGTAATGGTTAGTTTTCCACTGTCACGTTGACGTAAAAATACGGGCACCACAGATCCACGACTTCCCACCACATTGCCGTAACGCACACAACTAAATCGTGTTTCGCGCCCACCGGCATATGCATTGCTCTGGATGGTTAATTTCTCGGCAGCCAATTTTGTCGCCCCATATAAGTTTGCCGGGCTCACTGCTTTATCGGTGCTGAGCATTAACACACGGCGCACACCACTATCTAAGGCTGCCTCAACTACATTGCTGGTACCTTCGATATTGGTTTTAATCGCTTCAATCGGATTATATTCACAGGCTGGCACTTGCTTGAGGGCTGCGGCATGCACCACAATGTCTACCCCCTCCACCGCTCGTCGAAGCCTCCCCAAATCACGCACATCGCCAATGAAATATCTTAAATTTTCCTGGTTGAATCCAGCCACTCGCATTTCATGCTGCTTTAACTCATCACGACTGAAAACAATTACCTTGGCTGGGTTATATTTTTCCAAAAGGATCTTGATGAATTTTTTTCCAAAAGAACCTGTTCCACCAGTCACCAATACTGTTTTATTTGTCCAATCCATAATTTGCTCCATTCTTTATATTGCTTCTATTGTCCAATCAACCGGATCACTTACTAGTGATTTAAAAGTCTCTCCATATTTTTCCAATCCCTCTTTGGTAAATATTCTTTCTAAAGGATTGTTATCCAAGTCTTCTGTAAAATGCATCAAATGCCAGGGGAAAACTTTTGGATAATTAAAAAAGTATCGATACGCATAATGCCAAGCATCCTTGACTTGTTGTTTACTTAACCTTAATGCCTTCGGATCTTTTAGTGCTAGGTCTAAATTTGAGAAATAGTCCTCCCAGGTTTCTGGGTCGATCGTAAATCCCTTGCCCCTATAATGCGTTTTTCCTACTGAAATTACGGGTAATCCACTCATTGCCATTTCTAGCCCAACAGTTGTTGTATAGGTCATGCCCACATCAGCGGCTTCGATCAAATCATATGTGTTTACTGGGGCATCAGGTGCAATTAAACGGATATTTTCTGGCACCTTTCCCCCCAGATATTCTTTTGCAATTTTTGCAACCGATGGTCCCGTTAACCCAAACTCTCCAGGATGAGTGCGCAAAACAAATTGGATCTTGTCATTCTCAACAAAATAATCTAAGGATCGTTTGACCCATTCGGTCAAACTTTCGGAAAAGGTTTGTCGATCCAAAGTTAGGCTGTCACCCAGCACATTGGTTGCCATCAATACGATTGGGCGTTCGTCCAGCCCTAGTTTTGTTTTAACTGCGATTTCTCCCTCTGAGGGGGAGTCTTGCCATTTTCTGTAAAAATTATTCCAGAGGGTTGCCCCCTGTCGTGAAGAGACCAATTCTTGGATTCGCTCATTCTTACTATTATCAAACTCTTTGTCCTTGGTAGACTCCCACATTGTTTTTGTATCTTGATACATCACCGGGTCATTTTGAGCCAGCCAAGTCCTTTGTTTTTGCTCCCCAAATTCATAGGTGGTGACAGGGATTTCTAAATGACGCGCCACCTGGAAAAATATGCCAAATTCCAAAATCAATCCGTTGGGAACAATTAAGGCATCTGGTTGATAATCGCTTAACCATTGATAGGCAATGCGGGCAGCATCCGTATTTCTCTCTACTCTAAATTCATAAAGAGGGCTTTCTTTGCTCACTTGTTCGATCTGTTCATCATACTGAGTATCCAAGAATGAGGTTTTTTCAACAATTTCTATTATTTCTAAGGGCAAGGTTTCTGCTCTCGGATAATTGATTAACTCTTCAATATGAATTTCTGGTTTTGCTTTGTTCAAAACCGAATTTCCATAAGCATTTTGTTGTCTAATCTGAAAATCATCAATTCGGGTATGCCAATTCGCAAATGGCAAAAACCCTAAGGTCACATCATAGCCAAGACCTGCAAGGGTTAAGCCTAAAGTGGCGGTATGTTCAACCCAATAATGTAAGGTGGAAAAGATAAACACCTTTTTGCGGCCAAAATCTTTATACTGAGATTTTGCAATATCCCTCTTCATTTCAGGAATTGCTGTCCGTAAGCGTTCCATCCGAAAACCACCAATAGGTTGGTTGTTCCATCGCAGTTTATAGTCAATCTCAACCGCAAGAGGTAATTTTCCAAATATCTGCCTAATTTGTTGTCTAACTCTTGGCATATCTCAAAACTCCTTGATTTGCCAATTTAGATCAGGGCGTATTGGACCTAGTCGTGATTCTGCCCATTGTTTTCCGGGTGCACCGCTTCCATCCACTGAGAAGGAAAGGGTATGGTCATCATGGAAATATCGCTTAACTCGGTAGGAACTTGCGTTTACACCAAGGATAAATTGCCCTTCATTTAACAGGTCAGCAGGAATTTGACAGCGACTCATATATTTCCCTTCATTTCGCATACCAAATTTCTCGTAGTTTTGTTGTGAATCGGTGTCAAAGGAAGTGAACACGAATTCTCCTCTGCTAGTCAGAAGATATATCCCTAGTCGCAAACCTTGCAGAGCTTCAGATAATTCATATTCAAATTCAACGTTGATCGGTTCAGATGAACGCATATTGTTATTTACTATGCCTTGCTCATTCAAAATGCGCAGCGCGAGGGGTTTAAATGGGGCTGCGGTGGCTGGAACCTCATCTGGCCTCCAAATCCTTTCCCCGCTTTGTGAATAACCTGAAGCCATATAATGGTCGACGGCTTTTGAAGTGATATCTCTGAAAGTAACTTTACCCTTCTCCAAAACGATGGCTTCTTCTGTGAGCCGCAATATCGCAGACATATCATGGCTGACAAATAAAACCGTCCGGCCCTGTTGGGCTACTTCATTCATTTTTCCCAAACACTTTCGTTGGAATTCAGCATCCCCCACAGCCAAAACTTCATCAACCACCAATATATCTGGTTCCAAATGGGCGGCCACAGAAAACGCTAAGCGTAAATACATCCCGCTTGAATATCGCTTCACTGGGGTATCAATAAATTTCCCGACACCCGAAAAATCAACGATCTCATCAAATTTTGTGATGATCTCCTTGCGCTTCATCCCCAAAACTGCCCCATTCAGATATATATTTTCCCTACCGCTTAGTTCAGGGTGAAATCCGGTTCCTACTTCTAAAAGTGCCCCCACCCGCCCCGTGACTTTTGCAAAACCTTCAGTAGGCTCGGTTACACGGGAGAGCAATTTGAGCAATGTGCTTTTACCTGCCCCATTTCCCCCAATAATACCCAGCACCTGCCCTTTTTTGACATTAAAGGAAATATCGCGCAATGCCCAAATATATTCTTTTGGAAGTCTTAGTTCCCCGCGTAAAAGTTTTTTCGGTAAACGACCTAGGTTGGTAAGTGCATCCCGCAATGTTGGGGAATCATTACTTTCGACACCAATCCGGTAACGTTTCCCTATGTTTTCTACTTGAATTGAATATTCACTCATTTTATTACCCTAGACCATGTCCGCAAAAGTGCGTTCCATGCGGCGGAAGTAGAAAAGACCGCTAATTAATATAAAGATCGACATTCCTACCCCTATTCCGATCACATCCCAACCAGGGAATGGCGTGCCTAATAGTGTGGAGCGAAAACCTTCCACTACGGCAACCATTGGATTTAAGTAAAATAAATATAAATATTGGGTAGACCCACCTAATAATGTTTCGGTTACTTCAGATAATGGATAGGCAATCGGCGTAATAAACATCCATAACTGAGTAAGGAAGGGAAGAAAATAACCCACATCGCGGTAATGCAAATTAATTGCGGACAGCCAAAGACCCACTCCCAATGCAGTAATCAATGCCATGGTTAGGAATAGGGGAACTGACCAGATCGCCGTTGTGAGGGGAAAACCAAAATAGGCCATCATAAGCATTAAGATCACGAATCCAATTGCAAAATCAACAATGCCACTTAAAACTGTTGAAAAAGGCACCAACATTCGAGGGAAATAGACCTTTGTGATCATACTTCGATTGGAAACCAAAGACCTACTCGCATCTTGCAGGGCTTTTTGAAAAAGGTTCCATGGCAGTAATGCAGCAAAAGAGAATAATTCTTCGGGCACATCGCCAGTAGAAATTTGGCCAATTCTGTTAAAAAGAAAGGTAAAGACAACCATCTGGAGTAAAGGTTGGATGATTGCCCAGGCTGCACCTAGTATGGTTTGCTTATAACGTACTTTGATGTCGCGCCAGGTCAGGAAAAATGCTAATTCCCTAAAACGCCAAAGGTCTTTTAGATTTAAAGAAATCCAGCCTTTGCTTGGTTTGAGCAAAATTGTTTCCGCCGGTTCTTCAATAATCAAAGGTAAATCAGATTTGTCAGTCATTATTATTTAATAGACTCTCGGTTTTCTTTAAACCATTCGATCGTTCGTTTCAAACCTTCTTCAAAGTCCATTTTTGCCTCAAAATCAAAATATTCTTTTGCCCTTGATACATCCAACATACGGCGGGGTTGTCCGTTTGGTTTGCTTGTGTCCCAAACCAGCTCCCCTTCGAAGCCGGTCAACTTTGAAATAGTGCCAGCCAAATCTTTAATACTGATCTCCATTCCAGCCCCAAGGTTTACTGGCTCACTACCATTATATTTTTCTGCAGCCATCAGAATTCCTTCCGCAGCATCTCCTGCATAGAAAAACTCACGGGTGGGAGTGCCATCGCCCCAAAGAGTTACGGTTTTATCACCCCGGTCTTGGGCTTCAATAAATTTTCGAACCAGTGCTGGAATTACATGAGATGTTTCAAGATTGAAATTATCTCGAGGGCCGTACAAATTTACTGGCAATAAGTAAATTGCGTTAAAGTCATATTGTTCTCTATAGGTTTGGGCTTGGATCAATAACATTGCTTTAGCCAAGCCATAGGGAGCATTGGTTTCTTCTGGATATCCAGTCCAAAGGTATTCTTCTTTAAAAGGTACCGGAGCAAATTTTGGATAGGAACAGATCGTGCCGATTGCGACAAATTTATCCACTTCATGCACATATGCTTCGTGCATCAGTGGAACTCCCATCATTAAATTGTTATAAAAGAATTCAGCCGGTCTTGCACGATTCGCACCGATACCCCCAGCCAATGCAGCCAAATGAATAACAATATCTGGTTTTGAATCTTCTAGCATTCGCCGAACGTCGCTTACGTCAGTGAGATCATAGTTTTGTATCCGGGGAACAAAAACATCTTTTGCTTCTCGTTTTGCTAATTTCTCTAAAACGAAGGAACCTAAGAACCCGGCTCCGCCGGTTACACAAACATTTTTGTCTTTCCAAAAATCACTCATAAGAAATTCCTCTTAATTTGGCTTTATTGCACAATAAATCGTGCATTGCGATATCTTTCGTGGCTGGGATCGTGGATCAGGCCTGTTTGCAAAGCATGCAACACTTCTCTGACACCATCATCTACTGTTCGTTTCGGAATAAATCCCAATTCTTTTTCGATCTTATCGAAGGACACTTTAATGTCTCGCATATCTCCACCGAATGTCAAATCTTTATAACGCACAGTGGTTTCGGGCAAGCGCTTTAGGATCAAAGTGACTACCTCGTCTTTGGTGTGGTTGCCCTGATTAGTCCCAAGATTGTACACCTGGCCTCGAGTTTTTTCTTTTGAAGAGGTTATTCCTAGAATTATTCCTTGGACAACATCATAAACATGCACAAAGGAGCGAGAATAACCTCGTTGATAAATCAATAATTCTCTTTTGGTGAATGCTTCATAGACAAACTGATTGACGATCAGATCAAACCGAGTGCGGGGAGAGGTGCCATACAAAGTTGCGAAGCGAAATATGATCGGCGAGCAAGTTTCTTCACTTTGCTTAAGTAAAAATTCTTCAGAGGCCACTTTGGTTTCAGCATATAAGGATTGGGGATTGAGGGGGGAGGATTCAGTGACAGCTTTTCCGTCATCTGCCACACCATAATTGCTATAAGTCGAGGCATAGACAAACTGCTCAATTCCCAGGTCAACACATTGTTCAAAGACTCGGTGGGTGGATTCCACATTGTATCGCCATGCCACTTGTTTTCCCACAGCCTGACAGGCCGGAAAGCCCACAATTGCGGCCAAATGGATCACTGCTTTGGGGATAGGCCAATCTTTTTTTATTGCATTCCGAATGGCTCTCGGCTCCCATACATCTGATTTGATAAACCGAAAATTTGGGTCATTGGAAAAAGAAATCAAAGAATCGCCACCAAACAAAAGCGTATCGATCACAGTAACAGCATACCCTTGTCTTAATAATTCCCCGGTGAGCATTGACCCAATATATCCTGCCCCCCCAGTAATTAAAATATGCTTTTCTGGAATCATATTTTCTCCGGTAAATGCAACTTAACTTCTCCACCCTGAATGACAAGTTCGGGGATCTCCCCTTCCTCGAGTATTTGAATATTTTGCTCAAGACAGGTTAATCTGCAAATATCTAATATATCGTCCGGACCCTGAAGCTCACTATTGATCTTTATGCTATCGTATCCGACAGCATTTATTTCTTGTAAAAATTGAGTGACCTGCTTGCGTGTAACCCGATACAGGCTAAGGGAGCGTTCGACATATTCAATGGTAAGCCTTGCTCGAAAGGTAATCCCTTCAGGAGTAATGATGTAACGTAGTTTTCGCCTTTGGGCACGCTTGACTTTTACATACCCCTTATTTATCAATCGTTTTATATGCCAATTGACAGTTCCGACGGCCACATCTAGTTGGTTAGCCATAGATGCCTGCGTAATATCTGGATCTTTTTCAATTTCTTCTAATAAACTTAGGTCTCTTACTGCTTCTTTTGACGATTTCATAATTCACCATTCTAAAATTCAATTATTGAATTATAACAGTGGATCACCTTTCGTCAAGGGGGATAGATTTGTATAAAAGCGGATTATTTATCATTTTTTTTACTTTTTAGCCAATCCCAAATGCTAATTAACACCCCACTAGCTAATCCTAAACCGATCACGCCCGATAGGTTTCCGGTCGGAAAATTGAAAAAATAGACGTTTCGATTGATATACCAAACCATAAACCAAAGAACCATAGCCGAAATAAATCCAATTCCTCTTCTTAGCCAAGGGTCTTTGGTTTCTTTTTGCCGAATCAATCCCCAGGCAACAAAGATTACCTGTAATCCGGCAAAAACGGCTCGATATCTCGGATTATCCCAATCATCACCCGCCCCACGGTATGAAGAGATGAGAATCCCAAACCAAATAAAAATCAGTAGTACTCCTGGTATTTTTAATAGAACTTTTTCTTTTAATACTAGAAAGCTTGAATATATAATTCCAGAAAGCATCACTGTCCAGCCAATTGCTCTCCAAACTTGGATTGTGGTCCAAATTGGATTCCCAAAATCAGCCAATGCGGCTGGTAATAAAGGACGTACGATTCCATACCCCACCAAAAACGGTGTATGTGTCCAAGTAGGAATTCGTTCAAATAATTGGGTTATTTTTCCCGAAGCATACACGCTTAGGTATTCTTGATAATCCACCCCATAAATTTTATCTATTCCAATAATAAAAATCCCTACAACAACAATTAAAATAAATATTACCGCGATCATATTTAACCAGCGGTTTCCATTTTTTAACCTGGTCCTATCCATTCTCCAAAGGACAATCAGACTGAGGAATAAAAGAGAAGAAATTGCAAAAGGGGTGGAAAGCAAAAAAGAGGCAAGGATAGTTAAGCTTAAAATTGCTAAGTCTGTGTTATTTTTATTTTGCACATACCTGATAAAAACGTGGACCAGTAATACCAATAAGGTAATGGAATAGGCCTCTCTCATCTGAGAGCTTCCCAATAAACCAGCCTCAGGGTAAAAAACTAATAACCAAGCGGCGATCTTTGCTGCCTTTTTCCCAAATGTATGGTTTGCAATTCCCCAAACAAAGAAAACTGCCATGCTTGAGATAATGGCTGAAAACACAACCATCAACAGGGGTTGATGAACAGTTGTGCCCAAATATCGGTAAACAAATGCGCTTAAAAATATCAAACCGCCATATTGATCGGTATGGCTATAATCTTGGAAGGCTAATAGTAGAGGGTCATGCGTTTGAGAATATTCCCACGCAGCGGTATCCCTGCTGAAAGCATCCCCCATCACATATCCTGCTTCCTGCATTTCAGTGTCATAGCCATTATTGGGAAATGCAACAAACCATACCAAGCCCAAAAACAAACGGATCAAAATTGCAAGAAGAGCTAAACTAAGCAGATATTTGGGGACTTGCTCCTGTTGGATGTATTTCCATGCAGATGCCAGGACTAAACTTAATAGAATAAATATCGCTAGGAAGCCCATCCATCCGTCGATGGAAGATGATCTATTCGAGATATAGGCAAATAAAACCGATATTCCCCCCATTAATAACGTAAGACCTATCCATTTTCCAGCCAGTTTTTTAGTTTCGATATTCACGGAGATATTTTTCTCGATTGTCTCCCCGGGCGATTTTTCCACTAGACGTCTTGATCAACCAACGATTTTCGACTAAGCGGAGATCTGCCAAGGTGACTTCTGTTTGCTCAACTAATTTACGACGTAATTCTCTTTCAATTTCGGTGGGATCTGGGGCATCATCACCATTTTGCAATTCGCAAACGATGACAACTGTCTCCGAACCCAAGCGATCATCGAAAACTCCAAATGCCACTGCCCTTCCAGGATAAATGCCCGGTATATTATTTGCAATTGTTTCTAAATCCTGCGGATAAACATTTTTTCCGCCAACAATGATCAAGTCTTTTTTCCGGCCGGTGATATAAAGATCGCCATCCGCCAAATAACCCATATCCCCGGTATGATACCAACCGTCAACAATTGCTTCGGCAGTAATTTCAGGTCTTTGATAATACTCAGTCAACATACAATTGCTACGAACAAAAACTTCACCGACATATCTATCCTCTAAACTTTCCCCTGAATCGTCCACGATAATGATTTCAGAACCTTCGATTGCTTTTCCACAACTCACCATCGCGATCGCAGTAATTTCTTGAGGATCAACCGGGAGGGCAATTCGATCCTCCTGTAATTTGGGCACGCTCACCCACTCTATATTTGCGGGATTATCAATGGAGGTTTGTGTAACCGCAAAAGTATTTTCTGCCATTGCATAACAAACCGTTAAGGCATTTTCGTTGAAACCATAAGGGGAAAACTTGTTTAGAAACTTTTCGTGACTAACAGCGTGAGCAGGTTCAGAACAATTAATTAATGCCCGTAAACTACTTAAATCGACTCCTCCTAAATAACTTGGACGCACTGTACGGGCCATATGATTGTAGGCAAAGTTTGGCAACCAACAAAGTGTCCCCCTGTGTTTATCAATTGCATAAAGAAGCATCTTTGGGTCTCGTACCCACTGAAATGGGGACATTATTACTAATGGGGTGCCGGTGTAAAGTGGCAACACAAATCCTGCGATCAAACCCATATCATGATAAAGAGGAAGCCAACTCACGATGACATCTTGATCATTCAACTCAATTGCCTTACCGTAGGACTCAATTTGATTTATTACAGCCTCATGAGAGAGGGCAACGCCTTTTTGTAAGCCAGTTGTGCCACTACTATGTTGTAAGAAGGCAATAGCATCAGATTTTGGGTAATTCAATGGTCTTTCAATTTCCCCTAGTTCTTCACCAGCAACTTCATCTATATTGATGATTTTACAATCCACATTTGTAAGTAATTTTTCTAAATCTTCCTTAAATTCAGGGAAGGTGATTACCGCTTTTGCCTGAGAATGGCCAACTAAGGTTTTTACTCTTTTTAAATAAAGCTCAGGATCTAGCTTTTCTGTTAGAAATGGAAATATGGATGGAATCGCTCCCAAGTACATTGCTCCCCAAAATGCAGAAAGTAATACTTGTGAATGTTTTAATACTAGTATTACAAGATCGCCAGGGTTTATCCCAACACCGGTAAATGCATTAGCGTAAAGTGATGCGCTTTGGTGAAATTGGCCAGCCGTGACAATTTGTTCGGTGCCATCCGGGTCGATAAAGATCAGGGAAAGATGGTCGGGTTTTTTGATACCCCGATCAATGATGGGTTGAATTAAGTTTTTTGTCATTTATTCTCGTAAAAATGTTTATCTATATCCGTTATCAACACGTAGATTAGTGGAGTTTTGCGGAAGTTGGCGGATTTTCATTGAGCGCTCACTCAATGATACTATAAAGCAAAGAATGCAAAAAGACTGTAATAATGACTGTTATAATCAGCCAATAATTTAATTTACGGCTAAAAAATGATAAATGGATTAAAGACCTACTACACAAAGATTACGCCAAATATTTTTTGGAGTTTTGCTTCCAAAGGTGTGGCTGCAGTGGCCTTCATATTAATTGACATATTGCTGGGGCGGGTGCTGGAGACAGAGCTTTATGGAAAATGGTCACAATTTTTCTCACTCTTAACGATCCTTTTATATGTGGCTTACTCGGGCGTGCCCTCTGCTGCTCAATCATTCGCTGCCCAAAACAGGGATCTACCAGATCTAAAAAATGTTCTGAAAAACTCATTGATTCTCCAGATTGGTTTCAGCATTACCGCGACAGGGATAGTGTTATTGCTCAGGAATCAAATCACCGAAATTGTTAAACATCCGGAATTTGCGACCATTCTTCTATTTTCCGCGCCATATCTCCTCATTGGAGCTTTAGAAGAATATCTAAAAAATATATTTGTCGGTATCAAGCGCACTCTTTACCATTTTTATATGAACGTGATGAGTTTTGGGCTAAGATTAATTGTTTTATTGATCATTACGCTCTTTTTTAAAGATATTCCAGCAATTCTATATGGGTATACAGCAGCTATGTTGACCTCGGTGATTACTGGATTAATTTTATATCGCAAACATTATTCCGGAATTATCTCATCAGAAATTCCCCTAACAAAATTTTATAAAAAAATCTTCCTATATAGCCTGCCTCTCGCTCTTAGTTTTTTCCTCGTACAATCAACCCCAGAATTAAATATCCAAATCTTAGGCTCTCTTACCAGCCCTACAGAAGTTGCCTTTCTAAATGTAGGTAAACAAATTACCAGCAAGCTCCCTCAAATAGGATTGGCAGTGGCTATGGGGATAATGCCAAATTATACAAAAATTACATCTGAGAATAGAGTTCAAAAGAAAAAAAGCTTTTTTGGTGTACTAAAAATGAATTTGATCCTTTATGGGGTGATTTGTGGAGCAATTATTGTTCTAAGCCCCCTCCTAATTCCCGTCCTCTATAAGGAATCGTTTGTACGAGCAGTTTTGCCCTTGCAAATAATGACCATCAATTTGTTTCTTGGAAGTCTTAATCACTACTTTTATATGTTATTGAGTTACCATGGAAAAGCCTCACAAATTGCCCGGCTGATGTTTATGTCTTTCTCACTTAATATCCTTTTCAATTTTCTATTAATACCAAAATTTGGTGCCGTCGGTTCTGCCATAGCTATAACATTGGCATTCTTACCTTATAGTATATTTCTTTTCTTACTAGGGAAAAAAATATTTGATGATAAACCTTTAATTGAATAGAAATTACTCCGAACCTTCAAAAGGTATACTGAAAAGCTGAATAAATCTATTTTAGATGTATGTATAAAATAAATCTTTATATCTTTGTGCAATGATCTTTATATCAAAGTCAGCGGACATTTCTAGGCTTTTGTTTCTTGCCTTCAGCAATTTCTCTCCATCATTTAATAAATATCGCAAACCAGCCTCCATTCCATCGTAATCATCTGAAGGATAAGTATAGCCATTCTCGTTTTCTACAACTAAATCAGAAAAACTATGACTGGCAACAATGGCTAAGCCTTCTGCTAACGCTTCAATCCCAATAATGGGCATTCCTTCCGTTAGAGAGGGCATGAACAAAATATCGGATTTCTCAAGTTCGTTTTGAACTCTTTCGGGATTTACCCATCCGGGCAAACTAATTCGTTTTTGTAATCCTTGGTCCTCAATTTCATTCATCGTATTTTCAAATAATGGGCCATTGCCAAGCATCAAACATTCCCAGGAAAGATCGGATACTTTTCCCAATACTCTCACCAGTTGAATAGGGTTTTTCTGTTCCACAAATCGACCAGCAAAAATGATTTTTGGCACTTCCCCAACAACGATATTTTTTGATTTCATATTTCCCAATTTAATGCCGTTTGGAATAACATCGATTGGAAAGGGATAAGATTCCAATGCTAATTCTTTTGTAAAATTACTGACCGCAACAATTCTAGAGGCATTTCCCCAAATACTTTTTGTGAATGGGAAGATCCACTGGAACCACTTTTTTGTCTTTTCGGGAGCTCCCCCCGGCACATCTCCTAAATGGATTGTTATGGCGTAAGGGATATTATATAATTTTGATATTACCCAAGCCAACACACCTGCCGGAACTGCAAAATGAACATGGATAATGTCCGGTTTCCAATTTTTTAATAGTTTTTTTGCTGCAAAAAACCCACTAATCAAATAGCTCACCATTTCAAAAAATGTAGCTCGGTGTAATTCCTTCCTTCGTGTGGGAACTCGAATTAAATTCACCCCTTTTTGATGAGCGTGGTTGGGCAAGGAGCCTTCTGCAACATTTGATGAAAGGACACAAATATCCTCCCCCAAGGCAATTAATTCATTAGCAATAGATTCTGCTACTGCTCCACCCCCACCCCCAATTGGTGGATACTCATGGATGAGAACCAATACTTTCATAAATTCCAAATTTCCTAAAACCCCTTTAGCCAAAAAGGTTTGCTTCAAAATAAGTCAAAAAAATTAATAATTTCTCGGAACATCACAATCTGTTCCTGGGACCATTAATTGCAAGTTCATGTTGTCCACCGTCATGATTGGGCAATAATATTCGGAAAGTGGAATGGCAACCCAATTAACCCAAGCATTATTTTCATTTGAAAATATATTGTCGTTTTTTTCTTCCAAATTTAATTTTTCAGACACGATCAATTCAAATTTTTGAGATTCAATATCTTCATAGAATTTTTCGAAATATTCCTCGTCCTCGCGGAAGGCAGAGTCAATTAATAATTTCTTATCATATTCATCATATAAGATAACATCTTCTATCAACCCAAAGGTAATCAATTGCCGCTGGTCCATGAATAATACTTCCCCACCTTCAGCCTGAACATCATCCACGTAACCCTGGATAGAATCTAATATATACTCTGTTCGGTCCTCTGAGAACAAACCTGTTAGGGGATTCCCGGAACGGAAAGCCCAGAAAACTGGCATGAGGAATACGAGAATACTCACAAATCTAATTATCCGATGATTTTTCTGATTTTCATGATCAAAAACATATTCCATTAGCTTTGGCCAATAAAAGGAAGCAATAAAGATCATTGTAATGAGGAACATATCTAAATTGTGTAAATCTCCCCCACCCCCGATTTTTACACTGGCTACCAAACCAACGATCAGGAAAGCTAATGCAGGCAAAAATGCACCAAATCGTTGAAGCTGATTTAGTTTCCAATGATTTTTCCTAATCATTAATATAGTTAGAATTATTATTGGCCCAGTTGTAAGAAGGATTCCGAAAATAATCCCTGGCGCATATGTCGGGTTTGGCCACCATCTTTCCCATAATAGGGCCTGGCTTAATGCTGTTGTCCCAGTAATTGGATCAATTAATGAGAGAGAACCGATTATGCTTTCCCCCCCACTTGAAATCCAATCAAGAATAGGGGATAAATATCTGCCCCCAATTAATCCTGCAATCCCCAAAAATACAGGGGGCCATAATTTACTTAAATTCTCTTTATTAAATTTTGGGGTTTCTAGCTGAAGCAAGGAAAGAATCCCGGCCCATAACCCGGGTGCATATGCCCAGCTAAACCTAGAGACAAAAGCTAAATAACCAGCAACCATAACCAAAAACATTGAAAAGATAAGGTTTCTTTGCCTGACTGCGAAAAAAGTTAGGATAGCAATAAAAATTAATGGGGGGTGGATCGGCCCCTGTAATAAAAACATGAATGTCCATAACCCAAAGAGAAATACTCCCCATTTTCCAATCTCTTTTCTTTTTGTCCAAATACTTACGATACCTAATAGAAAAAAGGGGGAAGTTTTTATTGCTGCATCATAAAAACGAAACCAATAAATATTTAATTTTGAATATATGAATGGGATTCCCCAAACAAACGCCCTGCCAGGGTCAGTGAATGCAAATAATTCTCTATTGTCAATCGTTACATACCGATTAGAGCCAAAAAGAACTGAGTAATCCCAGATCCGATTCCCTTCAGACCACCCCAAAGAAAACGGATAACTGGTCACTTGATTGAATATTCGATAAATCGAGAAAATTACTCCGGCAAAAAATCCAAACAAAATCACTTTCTTAAAAAATTTCTGGATTGAGATCTTTGGATAAACAAATGGCACAGATAAAAACACACAAGCTAGAGAAAGGATTATTCTTAGATAGTAAGATATTTCTCGGTCATTTACATGGGTAAAAAGAATCAAGATTGAGGGAGTTAAAAGCAGAAATACAGCAATAGCGTATCGAACGATCTTAGGGATTTTTTGTAATTTTTGGGTTGGATCTGTTTGCCAGTTATTTCGAAACCCTATCCACAGTCCGCCCCCCCAAATAATTAGCGTAAATAGTATATATAAGAAGAATATTGTTGCCCTTTCGGATATAAATAAATTTCTCCATTTAAAGTTTTCTACATACCCTAAATAGATGCCAATTCCCAAAAAACAGAATCCAACAATGCCCAAAAAAAATTTGTTTTCCAGCTCGATTTTTGCTTTATTTTCCATATAACCAATTGAATTGCGATCTACTGTCCTTTTATCAATCCCATTTTTTAACAAATGGGTTCATTTAATGGGACCCATACCATAAAACCAACCTCAGAGAAAATCTCCAGGGGAGAATAATAACAGGTTATCGGTTTTGAGATCAATTCTGCATTTATATTGTTTTCTTCCGCAAGGGGAGACTTCATAGGGTCTTTAAGGGAAGTCTTTATTATATCTGAGACAATCATCGAAAACTTTTGGGTTTTTAAATCCTGATAAAATCTCTCAAGATAGTTCATATTTCTCCCCATTGTCATTTCCATCAAAATCATTTTTTCATAGTCATTTACAAAGTCAACATTTTCTATCAGACCAAAGGTTAGTAAATGTCTTTCGGCGATAAAAAGAACTTCCCCTTTATCCTTATACTCATCTACATACCCCTGAAGTCGTTGCAAATGATCTTCAGGCACTAAGTAGTTTTGTATGCTAAATGGAGAACCACTTAATCCGTGAATCAATACAGGTATTAATAGTATCAAACCGATTAAAAAACCTGGTTTTTGTGTTTTATTATTTTTATGGCTGTCAACATATTCAAAATACAGATAGCTACCGATAACATAAAGAGCAACTATAAAGACGTCCATATTATGGAGGTTTGTCCCTCCCCCGATCTTCGTACTAACAACTACTCCTCCCAAAAACAGACTCGCAATAATTGCCCATATACTTAATCTATTAAGTGGATGCAATATCTTTTTATTTGCATTCATATTAAGAATAATGTAAAGCAATATCGGGAAGGTGATTGCCAGAATCCCCACCAGAATACCTGGACTATAAGTTATATTGGGGAGTAGCCGATACCATAATAGATCCGAACTCAAATCTGTGGAGAATATATCTGCAGGCAAACCTGAGTTCTCTTGATACCATTGTTGAGATAATAATCCGGCAAGTATTCCAGAAACTCCCCAAAAAAATGGATATGAAAAATATGAAATAATTCGTGAAGCCCTATTTTCGACCTCATTTCTATTTTCCATTAGATAAATCATGATTGCGATTAAGGCTGGCATGGGTATCCAATTAACACGAGTTATTCCCGCCCATATTGATGTCAATAATATCCAAAAAGTCGATCGCCATAAATGTTTGCTATCAAAAGTGCTAAATATGAGGATCATAATTACCAACATAGGGTAGAAAACAGGGCCCTGTTGGATGAATAAGCCTCCCCATAATATGGCAAAGGCTTTTTTCTTTTTATTATCCAAGGAAAAGCGGCGTACCAAAAAGAATGACGCTAAGAATGGCAAGACAATCTGTAACAGACCCTCCCAAAATCGATGAGCCCATAGTCCAGCTCCCGAGAACAAAAATGGGATTGACTGCATCAGATATCGGGATAAATTTCTATGGGGAAGGGGAAGATCTATTCCGTAAACTGTTTTGTCCATGGTTAAAGATGCTAAATAATAACGGCTGGTTTCGGACCATCCCATAGAAAAGGGGTAACTACTTATTGAATTCAGCTCCTTTCCAACCAAAAAGGAGACGCAAGCAACCAATATCAACACTCCCCAATTTTTTGTTAAGGCTTTCCAATCTTTGTCTCGATATAAAACGATGGTAGCAAGTGTGGAGCAGAACATAAGTATAGACAAGCCAATCCAAGAAAAATATGGAATGTTAAAAAAACTAATTACACTGAATAAAATTGCTGGAAGAGCGAGAAAAAAATATGCGAATATTCGATGGTAGCGGGTTGGGTTTTTCCCAGCATTCCTGATTTGTGGATATTTCCAATTTGACCTAGATCCATTCCAAAAGATCCAGACAGCAATTATTCCTGCGGTTATCCAATATATTGATAGGAATATAAATCTTTTTGAAGCAAAGGATATGCTAACATTTTCATCCCAAATAATTAGAAATATGAACCCTCCTATTTCAACCAAAAGGCTTGTTACCATAGCCCATGAGAGAAGATACTTATTTCTATTTTCTATCCTTTCATCCATTTTTATACCGAACCTCTTCGGATATTCCTTTTATTTTTCAAGGAGAATAAAAAAATCTCTTTGCTATTTAATGTTATACCAAATAAATAGCAAAGAGAATAAGTTTATATCCAGCAATATTGAAATTATTGACCCAGTTTTTGTTTAATTTTGTCTAGGTCTGCCTGAACCATCATCTCCACCAATTCCTTGAAACCAACTTTAATCTCCCAACCCAGTTCCTGTTTTGCTTTACTTGGGTCAGATACAAGCAGATCCACTTCAGCAGGCCGGAAAAAGCGTTCGTCCTTTTTCACAAATTCTTTATAATCAAGGTCCGCGTACGAAAAAGCGATCTCACAAAATTCTCGCACTTCATGAGTCTCACCAGTACCGATCACATAATCATCTGGCGAATCTTTCTGCAACATCAACCACATCGCTTCAACATAGTCTTTGGCGTAACCCCAATCACGTCGAGAATCCAAATTTCCTAATCCAATTTCAGTATCCAATCCAAGCTTTATTCGTGCAACCCCATTGGTTATCTTTCGTGTCACAAATTCAAGCCCCCGACGAGGGCTTTCATGATTGAACAATATGCCTGATACTGCAAACATGTCATAAGATTCTCTATAATTGATCGTTATCCAATGCCCATAAACTTTTGCTACACCATATGGGCTGCGGGGATATAAGGGGGTGGATTCTGATTGGGGAACTTCCTGAACCTTCCCAAACATTTCACTTGAAGATGCCTGGTAAAAACGAGCTTTTGGCCTTACCAAGCGCATGGCATCCAGCATTCGAGTAACGCCTAATGCAGTTACTTCACCCGTCAGTACGGGTTGGTTCCAAGATGTTGGAACAAATGATTGTGCTGCTAAGTTATAGACTTCATCTGGTTTATATTCTTCAAATACATTGACCAATGAGCTTTGATCATGCAAGTCCCCTTGCACGATTGTGATCTTGTCCTGAATTTGCTCGATACGATCAAATGTGATCGTGCTTGAGCGTCGAACCATTCCAACAACATCGTAACCCTTCTCTAATAGCATTTCCGCCAAATAAGATCCGTCTTGGCCAGTAATTCCGGTAACCAATGCAACAGGCATAATACTCTCCTAATTTCAAAATTCAACTTTTGAATTATAACTCTTGAATTTCTCTAGTCAAGGGATGAATTTCACAAATAAATGGATTATATGTCCTGGAATCACAACATGGTTTTCGTAACCCCCTATAAGAATAGTAATGACTCGAATTCATATTCAATAATTTAATTGAAAAATAGCACTAAAAAAATTAAGGCTGGCACGAAAGGATTATGCTAAACTCAAATTATTATGACAACTTTCAAGGTTTTGCTCGTCGATAATAACCGAATAAATCGAAGTCTTCTAAAATCTTATTTACTCTGCCTTAAGCAAGAGTTAAATATTGTCGAGTTTTATTCTGCAGAGGAAGCAAAAAATGAATTATTACTGGGTAAAACAGACCTACTAATCACAGGCTTGCAACTTCCAGGACTTTCGGGGGCTAATCTCATTTCTCATTCGATAAGTAACCGCTTGTCGAAATTCAATGTTTTAATGAGTATGCAAATATCTTCAAAAACCAAAAAACTGGCGGATATGATTGGAGCCGATTTTCTCCTAAATAAACCTGTTAATAAAGCTGACTTTTTGGATTCTGTTGAACGGTTACTTGGGATAGTTACCAGTGTTTTACCTTCCGAACTTTCTATCAAAGATCAAAGAGATTCTCAAGGAAACAAGTCTAATGGCTTACTCCAAAACATTTCGGGGAGCAGAAAAAACGCTTATTCTGCGGCAAATTTCGTATTAAATAATTTGGGTGAAATTATCTTGAGTGAAGGGAAGTTCCAAAATGATGAATTTCAATATGAAATCATTGATGAAGTAGTCAATAAACTCCAAGGAAACAAGAATAAATCACGTATACCTGCCCTAAAGCCCCCTTTGATCATAAGAAAAAATCAATTTGAAATACATGTTTCCCATCTAGGGGAATCCTATATTTTTATTAGTATTTTCAAATCAGGTAGCCCAAAACTTACCAAACAAAACTATATCGATACCCAGAAAACAGTCATGACTTTGTTGGATTATTTCTCACGTATTGGCGTAAGCACAAATTTCAATAATTGTTCTTCTGCCCCCCCCATATTATCTGCAAAGGAAAGAGCGTTGTTTGACTCTGAATTGGCAAGTTGGTGTAAACACAATCCAATTCATAAGACTGATGCGGATAGGTACTGGGGGAATCTCGACCAAGAGGATAATCTCCCTGCCGAAAACCTTTTCGATTCCCTAAGTTACCAACAGGCATATAATTTGGGTCTCGCACCAGCAAACATAGGTGCAGACTAATTTCACTCAATTTTCCGCTATCCTAAGATCAATATACATAAAGCTTATGTCCATTTCTACTATATTGAAGGAAAATTTAGCCTATGATACAATTGCTCCGCTCTGGGCAAAAAACCACAGCAAAAATTTTTGGGGCGTGGTGCAACGGTAGCACACCGGACTTTGAATTCGTTGATCCTGGTTCGAATCCAGGCGCCCCGGCTAATCACAATGTGAAACCCACATTCGTGACCGGATAAATAATTGTTAGACGACCCTGAACCTAAATCATTAATAGGATTTTTTGAAGAGTGACGAACTCTACAACTTCGTTTTAATTGTTGTAGCGCTCGTCGTTTTTGCATACAATGATCAGAGAATAAATTATGAAAATATCTACAATTATCTTAGCTGCTGGGAAAGGCACCCGAATGAGATCAAAATATCCCAAAGTTCTCCACCCAATTGCCGGGGAACCTATGGCTTGGCATATCATTCAGGCAGTAAAAGAGTTTTCTGATGAACTCCCAACCGTCGTGGTTGGATACAAAGCCGAAGAGGTAAAAGATAGCTTGGGGGATAACGCTCATTTTGTCCTCCAAAACGAACAAAAAGGAACTGCCCATGCGGTACAACAAGCTGAGGATTTACTAAAAGGAAATTCCGACATAGTAGTCGTCCTCCTTGGCGATATGCCCCTAATCAAAGGTCAGACGCTAAAAGCATTAACCGAAACCCAAAAGAATAATACTGGGCCGGTGAGTATGCTTACCGTATTATCGGAAAACCCTCGAGGATTTGGCCGAATTTCACGAAATAAAAAAGGGCAAGTGGAAGCTATTATTGAGGAAGCAGATTGCACTTCTGAACAGCTCAAAATTAACGAATTAAATGTGAGCGTCTATTGTTTCCAGGCTGATTGGCTGTGGGATAACCTGGAAAATATTCCCGTCTCATCGAAAGGCGAATTTTATCTCACTGATATTATCAAAGTCGCTACGGATAAAGGATTAAATGTACATGCTGAAGCAATCTCTGATCCTCAAGAAGCGATTGGGATTAATTCACGAGTCCACCTAAGCGAAGCTGAGAGAATTATGCGCAGGAGGATTAATCAGACTTGGATGGAAGCAGGTGTCAGTATTATTGACCCACAAACTACGTATATACACACAAACGTCAAAATTGGGCAGGACACGACCATTTACCCAAACACCCATTTGCAGGGAAATACAATTATTGGTGAAGATTGCGAAATTGGCCCCAACACAACCATTAATAACACCTGCATTGGTAATAACTGTAAAATAATTTCTTCCGTTTTAGAATATGCTAAAGTTGAAAACCATGTGGATATTGGTCCCTTTGGCCATTTACGAAAAGGTGCCCATTTGGCAGACGGCGTACATATGGGCAATTATGGAGAAATTAAAAATTCTTATATCGGACCTGGCACAAAAATAGGTCATTTCTCATACTTGGGAGATACGACGACTGGAAAAAATGTAAATATTGGCGCTGGAACGATTACCGCCAATTACGATGGTGTGAATAAAAATAAAACCGAAATTGCAGATGATGTCTTTATTGGTAGCGACACAATGCTAATTGCCCCAGTTAAGATTGGGAAAGGGGCTCGCACCGGTGCGGGTTCTGTTGTCAATAAAGACGTTGGTGAAGGAGAGGTTGTGGTGGGAATGCCCGCTAGAGCCATTCGAAGAAGAAAAGACAATAGTGAATAGTCAACAAATGCTGGTAATTGCAGGCTCATTACTCCTTTTCGATCTAATAATCACCATCGCACGGACTGGCTTATTAAATGTTAGCCAAGCCTATTTGATATCTGTACATCAGGAAGATCCCAAAAAAGCAGCCCTCACACTTTCCCTAACTTCTAAAAGAACTCAACTAAGAGCAACATTTAAAATCATTCAATCCTTAGTACGATTGTCGATCGCTGGTGCGTTATATGGCTCCTTCTTAAATGGATCAATGTCAATCTATCTGCTATTCGCCATACTGGCCCTGATCATTTGGCTCTCCGAATTTTTTATTGAAAGTTGGATATTGAATGATCCAAATCTATGGGCCATTCGACTCACACCATTTGCAAATATATTGGTAATACTTCTAAGCCCGATTATTTATATTCCTCTTGCGCTAACCAAGAAGGATGCCCCCGACGAGAATCCCGCCAAGATCACCGAAGATGAATTGATTTCACTGGTGGACGCCAGCGAACAGGCTGGAGAAATTGAGAAAGATGAAAGTGAAATGATCCATTCAGTGTTTCGCTTTGACGACACCTTAGTAAGAGAGATCATGGTTCCCCGTGTCGATATCCTCACTCTGGACGCAAATACACCTATCGAAAAAGCTGCCGACGTAGTTCTTGCCTCCGGATTTTCCAGAGTGCCTGTGTATAAGAACCAGATCGATAATATTATCGGGATGTTATACACCAAAGATATGTTGAAGGTGTGGCGACAAGGAAACGGAATTGACTCATTAAGTGAATTGTTACGTTCGGCGTACTTTATCCCTGAAACCAAAAAAGTGGACGAACTTTTAGATGAAATGCAATCCCGCCGAATTCACATTGCCGTAGTAATTGATGAATATGGCGGCGTTGCTGGGCTTGTCACATTAGAAGATATTGTCGAAGAAATATTTGGTGAAATTGAAGACGAATTTGATGAAGAGGAAGAGGCACCTTACAAACAAATTTCTAAAAATGAATTCCTTTTCAATGGAAATGTGCTCCTGGTCGAAGTCAACGAACTTTTAGGCAGCCGTCTTGAAGTCGAAGATACAGACACGATTGGGGGGTTGATCTATGCCCGCACCGGGCACGTCCCAGGAATAGGGGAAAGTTTGGTAGAAAACGAATTGAAAATTACCGTTGAACAAATTGATGATCGGCGAATCCTAAAAGTACGGGTGATAAAAAATCAAGACCCTGCTTCACTGCCAGAAATCAAAGAGGACAATAAAGATGGAAAATAAAGTATCAAAACAAGATCTTATTGCTATGGCAATGGAAGCAAGGAAAAAATCTTATTCCCCTTATTCAAGATATCCTGTAGGGGCTGCCCTGCTAACTAAGTCGGGAAAAGTTTTTCAGGGTACAAACATTGAAAATGCGGCTTATTCGTGCACAATTTGTGCAGAACGCACGGCTATCTTCAAGGCAATTTATGAAGGTGAAAGAGAGTTTGAAGCCATTGCAGTGGTTACCAAGGATGGCGGCTCTCCCTGTGGCAGCTGTCGTCAAGTCTTATCTGAGTTTGGTTTGGATACCATAGTTTGGCTAGCTGATGAAAATGGGGATAACATACAAGAGTCAACCGTTGAAGAGCTCATCCCCTTATCTTTCGGTCCCTCCAATTTATTGGAATAAATCAATTTCCTTATTTTAATATTTTTATGTTAAGATATTTCCCATGCGCGCTTTAGTAATCACTGACATACATGGGAATAGTGTTGCGTTAGAAACAGTTCTAAACCATGTCAAAGACGAAATTGATGCTGTTTGGTGTCTGGGGGACGTGGTGGGCTATGGCCCAAATCCAAACGAATGCATTTCGCTCCTGAAAGAACAAAATAATTTGATCTGCTTATTAGGGAATCACGATGCTGCTGCGGCAAAAGACATGGATATAAGTAGTTTTAATACCGAAGCACGGCAATCCGTGGAGTGGACAAAAAACGAACTCAGTAAAGAAAACTTGTCTTTCCTCCAAAATCTTCCTGAAACTGCAGTGATTGATCAGGTAACTTTGGCCCATGGCAGCCCTCGCCAACCCGTATTTGAATATCTTTTAGATTCCCAAGTAGCCCAAGAAAATTTTGGTTTTTTCGATACAAATTATTGTTTTGTCGGACATACACACCTCCCTGTGCATTTTTATCTTGATCCTGCATCAAAAATTACATCCTTGAACATTCCTGAAGTTGACCGAATAAACTCAATTCTCTCAAGGTCAATACTCAATCCAGGGTCTATTGGACAACCACGCGACAGAGATCCCCGATCTTCTTTTGCTATCTTCGATTCGGAAGAAAAAAGTTGGGATTATCGGAGAATTGAATATAATATTAAGAAAACCCAAAAAAGAATGAGTTCATATAAAATGCCGGAACGCCAAATTGTCCGGTTGAGCAGTGGGTGGTAGTGTTCAAAGAATTTCTCCATACTATCCAATAAAATAATTCCAAGTTCCCCCCACTATAGACATGCTTAAATTCAAGGCGCTGGGTAAAATGAACCTATCGAATTATTCAATCCTTAAAAATCGAACTTGCTTAGTTCGAAATTAATTATTCTATTTGGATTTGTTTAATGGCTATTACGAAAAAGAAAATATTGTTTTTAGGCACAAAAATGCAACAAGCGGGTGCCCAAAAAATGCAGCTAATACAATCGGCGTGGTTCCACAAAAAAGGCCATGAGGTTATTTCAGTCTTTTTATACGATAACGAAAATTTATCTGAGGATTGGAAATCCAGATATCCCTTTAAGGTAATTAACCTTGACGTTTGGTCTCTACAGGGAAATATTTTTGGCAAGCTTCTTAAATTCTTGCTTGCTTTACCCCGTTTTTATCGATTTCTAGTTCAAAACAATTTTGATATTATTGAAACATTCACACATGACAGCAACCTAATTGGAATCCCTCTTGGATATCTTGCGGGAATACCCGTACGAATTCCCGCTCATCAAGGGGATATTGAAGATCGAATTTTTTTTTGGAAATGGCTCCATGGAAGAATGGTAAATAGCCCTCTTTCAACAAAGCTTGTTGTAGTTTCTAATCGAGTTAAAGAAAATGCAATAGTCCTTGAAAAAGTGCGTCCTGAAAAAATTGAAGTAATCCTAAATGCAATTCAGACCAAAGAACCCCTTACCGATAAATATCAGGCTAGAAAGTCATTAGGATGGTCCGAAAAAGCTAATATCCTGGTCTCGGTCGGAAGATTATCTGTTCAAAAGGGACATAAGTATTTAATTGATGCGATGCCCTCTGTTTTAGAAAAATATCCGAACACCCTACTATATATTATTGGAGACGGAAAACTCTGCAATTCATTATCAACTCAAATAGAAAACTTAGGTCTTCAAAATAGCATAAAACTATTAGGCGTGAGGAGTGATGTTTTTAAGATTCTTAGAGCCAGCGATATATTCATCATGCCGTCGCTTTGGGAGGGATTGCCTGTAGCACTTTTGGAGGCAATGTTGATGGAATGCCCAATAATAATTTCGGACGTTGAGGGAATTGATGATGTACTTACCCATAACGAAAATGGACTAATTACTCCCTTAAAGGACGTGGCTATTCTTTCAAAATCTATTCTTTATTTAATGGAAAATAAGATTATCCGAAATGAATTAGGAATAAAGGCTAGAGAACATATTTTAGAAAATTTTTCTGAAGATGAAATGTGCAAGCAATATGAAGAGGTGTTTTTTGATTTAGCTTAATAATTAGGTGGGATTATTCGAGAATTTAAATCGGTCAATCCAACTTCCCCGCAGCCCTCGCCTTCCTTAATACATTTTCGGCTGCTTTCAAATTAGGCATATCGACCATTTTTCCATCGATCTCAAATGCCCCGACTCCCCTCTCTTGATGTTTAGTAAATGCTTCAATGAGAACTTTTGCTTTTTCAATTTCTTTATCACTTGGTGTAAAGGCTCGTTGCACTTCGCCGATTTGCTTGGGGTGAATAATCTGCCTTCCATCATAACCAAGCTCTACTCCCCGTCGGGACTCCTGAAATAAGGTGTCCATTCCTTTAAAATCAGTTGCCACCATGTCAATTGCCTGCAAATTATAAGCAGCGGCGTGGGTCACTACTGCACTTCTTGCATACAAAACTTCGTTTCCTTCGGGGGTACGCACTGCCCCGACATCCCCCGCTAAGTCCTCTGCTCCAAAGATCAATACTTTCAGTCTGCTATCTGAATTGGCGATCTCTTTCAGGTTCACAATTCCTATGGCAGATTCAATTAGAGCTAATATGTGTATTGGTTCACCTAAGTCTGGTATCGTTTTTTCCAATTCTACCAAGCGCTCACTCACCCATTGAACATCAGCGGCAGAACTTACTTTCGGAATGATGATTCCATCTGGGTTAAATGGAACAATGACATCCAGGTCCGCTTCTTCCATGCCCGATCCAACCGCATTAATTCGCACCAATTTTTCTGTGCTGCCAAAATCAAGAGTTTTCAAAGCTTTTACAACAGTTTCCCGTGCTTCTTCTTTTCTGCTTAACGCCACGCCGTCCTCAAGATCCATACAAATGGAGTCTACATCCAAACGGGTTGCCTTTTCAATTTTTCTCCAATCACTGCCTGGCATATAAAGAATCGCTCTTCGAACCCTCATATTAATTTTCCTCCGATTCCCTTTTCAAAAACATCGCGGTCCGCTCCACTTCTAAAACAATTGTGCCGTCTTGCTTTCTTCCGCTATGTTTCAATTTTACAATGCCAACAGATATATTAGATTTCGACTCTCGTTTACTTAACACTTCTGTTTCCACATGTAGTGTATCCCCATGAAAAACAGGTGCGGGGTGCTTTACATTTTCATAACTCAAATTAGATATGATTGTGCCCTCTGTAAGATCTGCCACGGTTATTCCCACTGCCAATCCAAGGGTATAAATCCCGTTCACAATTATTTGTCCAAAATTGGTTTTAGAAGCATATTCTTCATCAGAGTGCAAAGGTTGGGTGTTCATCGTTAAGGCATTAAAGGTTGAATGATCTTTTTTGGTAATCTTTTTTTTATTAATATGCTGAAAAGTTTCCCCCACCACCAGATCCTCATAATATTTTCCAGCCATTACTCCTCCTATCGCATTCCCTTATTCAATTTCCAAAAGGAAGTCGTCCTTATCTACCTGCTGATCTTCTTTAACATTCAACCGAATTATCTTTCCATCGCCGGGAGAGAGTATGCGGATTTCCATTTTCATTGCTTCAAGTAAGAGAAGTAATTGTCCTGAACTTACGTCCTCCCCTTCTTCAATCAACACTTGGCGCACTTGCCCTGGCATTGGCGCATAAACGGAAGTGTCCGCATTTTGCATTCCCATCATACCCGAACGTTTTGAAGAAGTTGCCTTTTCTAATAACCACTCTCGCCCATTTACCGCTACCCACCGCTTGCGGTTCCCATCAATTGCCCAAATTCCTTCAACGTTTTTTCCATTTATTTGCAGGTCGATCTTCCCACCAGAAATATTGGTAGTGGGAATCTGATACTCTTTCTCTCCGATTTTCGCTAAATAACCTTCATCTGTAATTTCTAGTTCAATACTATAGCGTTCTTGGTCGATGATATAAGTTAATTTCACGATTCCTTTCCCCCGATCCGAAAGTTTTTAAATCTACTCCATGGGCTGTATGGATCACTTTCTGCCCCAATTTCTCCACTGCTCTCCCTATTTTCTGTAAGTTTACTTAATTCAGCTATTGCAGCAATGATCAATACCTCATCGGGAACAATTTTGTCCATTGGATGCCAGTCAGAGAAAAATGAATCAATAAAACGGGTATTAGCCAAGCCCTTATTAAATTTCTTGTCCTGCAGGATATCTACCAAAAATTCTCGGTTGCTCTTTAACCCCAGAAGTACGCTATTTCTAAGGGCATCCATTAACTTTTTTATCGCCTTTGGACGATCATCGGCATATGCGATCACCTTCGCCAATAAAGGATCATAATGAACCCCAACTTCTGTGCCTGGAACAACACCACTATCCACCCGCACACCCTCTCCATCCGCAAAACCTACATGATGAATTCTTCCAGTGGATGGAAAAAATGAATTAGATGGGTCTTCTGCATAAATTCGTGCCTCGATCGCATGCCCTTTCTGTTTGAGATCTGATTGTTTGAATGGTAGCTTTTCGCCCGCCGCGATCCTAATCTGCCATTGCACCAGATCAATCCCTGTCACCATTTCCGTAATGGGATGTTCAACCTGTAACCGGGTATTCATTTCAAGAAAGTAAAATTTTCGGGAGGCGGGATCTACAATAAATTCAACCGTTCCCGCGTTGGTGTAATTCACCGACGTTGCCACTTCGATTGCAGTTCTCGCCATTTCCTCGCGCAATGCATCATCCATCAGAGGAGAAGGGCTTTCTTCGATCACCTTTTGATGTCGGCGCTGAATGGAACATTCTCTTTCAAAAAAATGCAAAACATTGCCATGTCCATCCGCCAAGATTTGGAATTCAATATGATGGGCATCCGATATATATTTTTCTAAAATAATTCGAGAATCCCCAAAAGAATTTTGGGCTTCCCGCCGAGCCGCAGATAATAAGTCTTGTAAATCGGCTGGCTCTGTCACCACTCGCATCCCTTTTCCACCGCCACCCGCAGCTGCCTTGAGCAATACTGGATATCCAATCTCTACCGCTTTCTTTTTTAATTGTTTCAGATCGTCATCCCCCTGATATCCCGGTATTAAGGGAATGCCCGCTTTTTCCATCAATTGGCGGGCCGCAGATTTATCGCCCATCAACCTGATTGCGTCAGGAGAAGGACCGATGAATACCAACCCCGCATCGATCACCGCCTGCGCAAAATCCGTATTCTCAGAGAGAAAGCCATAACCGGGATGGACTGCCTCTGCCCCACTTTCTTTGGCGGCAACGAGGATATTCTCAATTTTTAAATAGGATTCCAGGGGGGGAGCTGGCCCAATCAGAATCGCCTCATCAGCCATATCCACATGTGGGGCTTTATGATCTGCCTCACTATAAACTGCAACTGTTGAAATCCCCAATTCTTGACAGGCGCGCATCAACCGCAAGGCGATTTCACCACGGTTGGCGATCAGAATTTTTTCAAATGGGGGTTTTGTAGTCATTAAGCAATTATAACTTATCGGCTAAGGACAATATTTTACTTCTCCCCAAACTTATACTTATTAAAATCACTCACATGCTGATATCCCACATTCATATAGATCTTATTTGAGGTCAAGTTTGCAAGGTCAGTAAATAGAGAAGTAAACTCAAAGCCCTCATCCAAAAGTTTTTGGCTAAAAGCTGCCACACTTGCACTCGCATACCCATTTCCCCGCAATTCAGGCGGAGTATACACACCCGTCACACAAATCCCGTGTCTCGTCGGGCGTGATCGCATCACGATCGAAAGTGGTGTATCTCCATCTTTCCAGATATACCACTCCCCTTTGCGAATGCGATGCGCCATCGACTCTGTCATTTTTTCTAATGTCGAATTATTTTCACCGAATGCGTCCCGCTCAAATCCCATCATCCAATCAGAAATCAACCCTAAATCTTCCTGTGTTGCCATCACCAACTTTCCTTCCACTTTTGCGGGGGGGATCACTTCTCGCAGTTCATAAACCCCTTGTCCTATTTCCAATTCATAATCCAATCCGTTTAGTGATGCCCAGATTGGTGCGAAACGTTCAGGCAAAGGCTCTGGCCCATGCACGCTGGGTAAAGGTCTTTTCGATATTTGAATACTTTCAGCTAATAAAACCAAAGCCTCTTCAGGGCAATCTTTTTCGCCAGCTAAAGTGAGTGGATGCGGGGGATCCATCATCGCCACCAAAACGATCTCATCCCTGGCATCTCGAATAATTGCTAGATAAGCCCCATTATCAAAATGTGCTGGGTCATCGATCATCCGCTGTACTACGCCCAAGATCACCGCATTCAGCACTTCTTGTCTCTCCAAGAATTCTCGCGCTACAAGGAGAAATTCTTTCGGTTTCTCATAGACTTTTATGCTCATATGCAAAGTATACAAGAAATTGAACCAATGGTTTTAAAACTATTCCTTTTACTTGTTTGCCTATTTTTGTCTATAATTGAATTTGGATAAACAACCCTATTGGGAGAAAATTATGCCTAAGATCGACCTAGACCAAATTGAAGAACGTGAAATCGTCCCCGGTTTTCATGCCCGTTTTGTGCATAGTGAGAACATGACCCTCGCCTTTTGGCGCGTGGAGGCTGGTGCATCCCTGCCAGCGCACCAACATGTGCATGAACAAATTGCGAATGTCCTTGAGGGAGAATTTGAACTCACCCTCGATGGAGAAACCCACCATCTCAAACCCGGGCAAGCCCTGCTGATCCCCTCAAATATGCCCCATGCCGGCCGAGCGATTACAGAATGCCGCCTGCTGGACGTCTTTCACCCTGTTCGAGAAGAATACAAATAGTCAATCCCATGCAGTTGCAAACGGTTATCTTTCCTGCCCTCCTATTTGGGCTGATTCTCATAGTATGGTTGGTTCGCTATTATCAACAAAGCTACCAAGAAAAAATATCCAGCCTGCTGGCGGGCAGCCGAGTATACGAAACAAAACTTGGGCCAGTTGAAGCAGCCATCCTTGGGGAAGGGCCACCCATCATCGTTTTACATGGTGCCGGGGGTGGTTATGATCGCGGACAAGTCTATGCTCACCCTGATCTTGGTTATCAATATATTGTCCTCTCCCGCCCTGGTTATTTACGTACCCCCTTGACCTCGGGCAAGACACCTTGCCAACAAGCAGACCTGGTTGCCGCCCTCATGGATGCTTTGAAAATAAAAAAAGCTTTTATTATGGGGGTATCTGCCGGGGGACCTACCGCTATCGAGTTTTCCCTGAAATTTCCAGAACGCTGTATGGGATTGATCCTTTCTTCCGCAGTTAACCAGCCCATCCCTGCCTATAAGTTTTTTGCGTATGCCATCGGAAAATACATCATTCCATCCACTTTCATTACATGGCTTTTCTTAAACCGCGGTGGTTTATTTGCCATTCGCCCAAATTTAGCCTTCCAGCTCTTTGGGAAACCAGAGAAACAAAAGCAAATTAAAAACCTGGTGGCTTCTCTTTGGCCCCCTCGTCCGAGATTTGCTGGCCTTGAAAATGATATGGAAAACATTAAAGATCAGCTTAACTATTCATTGGCTGAGATCGACCGCCCCACCCTGGTCATCCATGGCACCAGTGATGCCGTCATTTCTCACCGCCAAGGCGTACGCGCAGCGGATCAGATTCCAGGGGCCGAGTTCATTAGCGTCAAAGGGGGCACCCATTTCTGCCTCATCTCCCATTCCGAGATCATTCAACCTGTATTACTCGATTTTTTAGACAGACATACATCCTAGGCAATTTCCCCCTTAAACCAAAACCTCCCCGATTTGGGGAGGTCTATTTATAGCGCTTAAGAATTATACAGCGATGATTTCTTCCACATCGGGGAAGAACTGCCGGATCGTTCCAGCGATCCATCCCTGCAGGGTAGTCTCTGTCAGCGAACAGCCATCACAGGCGCCACCCATTTTTACCTTGACGATATTGTCTTCAAAGGAGACAAATTGTACATAGCCCCCGTGAAACTGTTCGATATAAGCACTCACTCTTTCGAGCAAAGCGGTCATTTTTTCTTCATCACTTGCCACTGCATGGCTGTGGTCGGTCATTTTCAACTCCTGCTTGATCTTTAGGAAGATATTTATTATTTAAGCCTATTTTACCAGAGAGGGGCAGTAATCAAGTTGCCTATTACTTTTATGGTTTCAATGTTACTTGGGTTTGACAAAACTTATATATTCCTTTTTTGGTGGGTTTCAAATATAAATACAGCCAATGTAATTGCAGACCCAGCTGCTAATCTTGCATGTCTAGGTTCCAAACCTATGTAATTAGCTTCTTTTCCGTGTCCGCTACCATAAGGATTTCTTAGTTCCGCTAAACTATTTGATATAGAAGCGAGATTCATTAATAATCTCTTTATTGTTTCTGAAGCTTTGACTTCATTTGGAATATCATTAGGCAATAATTTTAGTTGTTTTAGGGTTTCACGGACTAGCGCTGGTAATTTTGGATTAGTTAATTCGATGCCTTTTTCTAAGAGAATAGTTTTACATACTGTCTCCAAAAACTCTTTGGAGGCTCCAATTGCTAATTCAGGATCATCAACTATAGATTTTTCAATTCTTTTTATTTGTGTTTGAACATAATTTGTATCAATTTTTTCTGAAATAATTTTAGTGTTTTTAATTGACTGAGAATTATTTAATAATATTTTCCTATATGAAAATATTGGATGTCCAGACATTGAATTGTTCTCATAGATTTCCCAACCATCAAATTTTAAATAATTGTTATAAGCTTCGAAAATTCTTTTTACATCTCCTTCATCCGTTCTTACAACTGGATGAATTGTTTCACAAAGGAATTTTAAAAACAATTCATCTGACTCGGAATTTAAACCAAATCTTGAATCAGTTAGTATCCAATCATTTTCCCAATCATCATTGTTTTCCCTATGTTGCCAAATATCTCTTTCGGCATCATTAAACCTAGAATCCGTGGATTTTATTTCGTCAAGTTTATATAGGCGGTATAAAAAAGCAGGTTCATTAAGGGAACCCGACCAATGACATTGAGCCAATTGATAAAAATCGAATATTTTTCTTTTTGTTAGTTCGGATATACTCATATATTTTCACTAAAACAATTTTACCGAAATTGTTTTTTACTCATTTTTTAAATATTTCTAGTTTTAACTATCAATTTGATCATTAAACTCCCTTAATATTTTTAATGAATCTAAAAGTAAAAATAATTTCAATGATATTGACGGTTTGTTAAAATTATATGATACACCATGTAAAACTGTATGCCTGTTAATTATTCTGGTTTTAGGTGTTTTATTTAACTCTTTTTCAAATGAGGTTTTTGGGTAAATGTTTGTATCAAATTGAAAGAAAAGAGTTTTTGCGATAATCCAGTTTCTAATTGTATATTCATTGAAATCGCCAATTGACTTTTTATAAACCTTGGTAATTCTTCCAATATCCGTATCGATATTGTTTTTATATATGTAATCATTTAATATTCCTTCAATTTGGGGGAAAAGAGCGGGCACAGACAAAATATATTTTTTCTCACAATGTGCAATTAGGGCATTATTAAAGATTTCCATCCTTTCAGAATATAAACTGTTACTCTCCCAGGACTTAACAATTTCTTTTAGATTATTAAAATTATTTTTTTGATAATGTCCTAAGATTTTATTGCTGACTTTGCTTTTTTTTCCTTGTTTATAGAAGTCGAGGGTATTTAGAATAAAATGCTTAGACATCGAAGGTGAAATTGGCCAATTGGAATCATTAAATGCTTTAATAATTTCTTCTTCCCTTTCTAATAAATTTTTTATTTCGTCGAATATTCCAGGTTCAAAAACCTTTTTTAATTCTGCTTGAAATTGAGTTAAGAGACGGTTAAGAATGTCTTTAAATAACTCGGATAATCCCAATAAGTTATTTGATTCGCTATTTCCAAAAGATGAGAGTTTAATAGTTATTTTTGAATTTCCACCTGTTTCATTTTTTGGTTTTTTTTGTTGAGCATTTTTAATATTGCTTTCCATTTGTATCTCCTCCCACGCCCCTCCCCCGTTTTCCCCAGCGGCAGTTGTGTGACCAATCTACCAATTTCTGCATGGACTGTTTATTACATGCTCCAATATTTTATTATACAAGAATTTATATGCCCCCTACCCATCCCCCCTACACCACATAATGCTCATTCGGGTATTCCGAAAAATATCTGTCCCGCCTATCCACCAAAACTGTCACGATCTTCGAGCCTTTCTTCATTGTCTTCGCCATCTCTATCGCTGCAAAAACGTTTGCCCCCGAGGACATGCCGCAGAATAAGCCCTCCTCGCTCGCAAGTCGATTCGCCATGTTTTTGGCATCTTCGTTCCGTACCACGATCTCATGATCCATGATTTTTTCATCAAGCACATCCTCGATCAAAAACCGCAATCTCGGCGCTCCAAATTTTTCTAAGGCATCATGCACCGCCCCAGACCGCACCCACTCGATCCTTCGGTCATCGGTCGGCACCACCCCAGTAACCACTATTTCCGGGTTGGCCAGCTTAAGCGCCTGCGCCACCCCCATCAACGTGCCCCCCGTCCCAACCGAAGCCACCCAAGCATCCACCTTGCCACCCATTTGCTCCACAATTTCTCTGCCTGTTTGTTCACGATGGGCCTTTGTATTATCAGGATTCCCCAATTGATTCGCCCACCACGCCTTCGGGTTCTTTTGCTGCAGGTCATAACATTGCGCCATCCGCACTGCCACAAATGCCGCCGCCCGTTCCACCTCGCTAAGCACTTCAATAGTATTGATATGTTTTTTTAGGTCGATTTGAGTGACTTCGCAGCCAAATAACCTTGCGATCCGGATTCTGTCCGCCGGATTATAAGCACTGGATAAGGTCGCTGGCATGAATAATTGCACATCATATCCCTTTACAGCGCCCACAAAAGCTAGCGCTGGGCCGGTATTCCCTGTCGACTGTTCGACGATCTTGCCCCCCGGTTTTAGATCCCCCCGCTTCTCGGCTTCCTCGATCATCGTTAGCGCCATTCGGTCTTTGATGCTCCCCCCTGGGTTCATAAATTCACATTTTACATAGATTTCAACATCATGGTGATCGATCACGCGTTTCAATTTAATTAAGGGGGTATTGCCGATTTCTTTGAGGATGGTCATTTTTATCTCCGTGTGATTTCTTCCCCTTATGTTAATGCATCCCCTTCAAATGCCATAGGGTATAATCGCCAAAAAACTGAATTGGATTTCCCATTGATCTTAAAAATTATTCTTATTGGATTAATAAGTGGCACATTGATCGGCACAGTCGGGGTAGGCGGTATTTTGCTTACACCCCTATTGGTGTTTTTTGTGGGCACTGATTTACACATTTCCCAAGCATCTAGCAGCTTCAGCTTTTTGTTTACTGGCATCGTAGGGACCATCGTCTATGCACGCCAAAAGTCAATCTCTTGGTCACATGTGTTATGGATCAGTATCGGCATCCTCCCTGCTACAGTATTTGGCGCGAAGGTCAATACTTCCCTATCCAGCCCCACCCTCACGCTTATCTTAGCCATATTAATCATGTTTTCCGGGCTCAATGCCCTAAGAAAGCCCCCCGAAAAAGAAAAAGGGGATTCGCCAATCCATAAAGTATTTCTCGTATTGATCGGCCTCGGGGTTGGCTTTGGTTCCTCCCTCACTGGCACCGGTGGCCCGGTTTTGCTCGTCCCACTTTTGCTCCTGCTGAGTTTCCTCCCCCTAACCGCTGTGGGTATCAGCCAAGCCATTCAACTCCCCATTGCGGTTTTCGCGACCATTGGCTTTATGCTCTTCGGGAAAATTGATTATGCTTTGGGCATTACCCTCGGGCTGGTCCAAGCAGTCGGTGTTGTATTTGGTGGAAAAATCGCGCATACCCTCCTACATGAAAAACTAAGAAGGGTGGTTGCGCTCACTTTGGTAGGGGTCGGTATGCTGTTGGTCTATAGAGTTCTTTTCTAAACAAAAAAAGTGCAGATGATTAATCATCTGCACTTGTATGCTTACTCTTAGAAATTTCCTGCGTTTTATTCTTTCAACGCTGGTTCTTTCTTCTTTTTCTTAGATTTTACCTTTACGTTAAAAGTCACTTCGCCTTCCTCGTTTACATCCACGATCACCGTGTCCCCCGCCACGAATTCACCTTTCAACAAACGAATGGAAAGAGGGCTTTCAACGCTCTTTTGCAGCACTCTTTTCATCGGGCGAGCACCAAAAGCAGGATCATAACCTTCTTTGGCAACCCATTCTCTGGCTTTATCGGTCAATTCCACTTGTAACCCCACATCTGCCAATCGTTCACCGATCTCTTTCATTTGTAATCCAACGATCTCGGTCATTTCCTCCACAGATAATTGTGAGAAGGTAATGATTTCATCGATTCGGTTTAGAAATTCTGGGCGGAAGGTATCTTTCAGGGCTTTCTCAATCTTTTTATGAGATTCTTTAATCTCTGCATCCCCTTCGGTTTGCAAGAATCCAAGAGAGCCAGCCTGGCGCACAAATTCGGTACCCAAGTTGCTGGTCATGATCAAAACTGTATTACGGAAATTGACTGTGCGGCCTTGTCCATCGGTCAAGCGTCCATCATCCAATATTTGCAATAATGAATTCCAAACTTCAGGATGTGCTTTTTCGATCTCATCAAAAAGAATCACTCGGTAGGGTCGCTGCCGAACGGCTTCGGTTAACTGACCACCTTCTTCATAACCCACATACCCAGGAGGGGCACCAAACAATCGAGACACAGCATGCTGTTCACGATATTCACTCATATCGATCCGCACCAAGGCATCTTCGTCATCAAACATAAATTCGGCCAATGCTTTGGCTAATTCGGTCTTACCCACGCCCGATGGACCAATAAAAATAAAGGAACCGATCGGTCGCTTAGGATCTTTCAACCCCGAGCGAGATCTTCTAATGGCATCCGATACAGCGGAAATCGCTGCAGATTGTCCAACGATTCGTTCCTGGATTCGGTTTTCCATGGTTAGTAATTTTTCGGCTTCGGTTTCCATCATTTGGCTCACCGGAATACCTGTCCATTGAGCCACGACTTCAGCGACATCATTGACGCCAACGATCTCGTCGAGCTCATGTTCTTCTTCCCATTTTCGCCGTTCTGCGTTGTAGTCTTCTTCCATCTGAAGTTTTTTAGTACGCATTATTGCTGCTCGTTCATAATCTCTTGAAGTACTCGCTTGTTCTTCTTCAGCCTGTAATCTATCAAGTTCGGTTTTTAATTCTTTCAACTCTTTTGGCAGTGAGAATAAAGCGACACGTAATTTTGCGGCCGCTTCATCCATCAGATCGATCGCCTTATCGGGCAATCTGCGGTCCGGCAAATAGCGCACTGAAAACTTTACGGCCGCTTCTAAGCTCTCATCCGAAATACTCACCTTATGATGGGCTTCGTAGCGATCTCGCAATCCGTGGAGCATCAAGATCGTGTCTTCCTCACTTGGCTCTTCAACGAACACCGGTGCGAAACGTCGCTCCAATGCGGAATCCTTTTCAATATATTTTTGATATTCGTCGAGGGTGGTTGCCCCAATCGCTTGCAGTTCACCCCGTGCCAATGCAGGTTTAAGCATATTAGAAGCATCCATTGCCCCTTGCGCTGCCCCTGCACCTACAACCGTATGCAACTCATCAATGAACAAGATGATCTCACCCTGCGCTCGTTGAACTTCTTCAATTGTTGTTTTCAAACGTTCTTCGAACTCACCTCTAAAACGAGAACCAGCGATCATCCCACTCAAATCCAGGGAAAGCACTCGCTTGCCATTCAAGATTTCGGGTACATCATTGGTATCGATCTTTTGGGCTAATCCTTCCACAATTGCGGTTTTACCCACACCAGCTTCACCAATCAACACCGGGTTATTTTTCGTTCGTCGGGAAAGGATCTGGATCACTCGCAAGATCTCTGAATCACGCCCGATCACCGGGTCCAACTTCCCTTCCCGTGCCATCAAGGTTAGATCACGCGAATATTTTTCTAGAGTTTTATATTTGGTTTCTGCTTGAGGATCGGTAACTCTTTGTCCTCCGCGCACTTGCTGCACAGCGTCCAAAGCACGTTCTTTTGTCACCCCTGCGCCTTCCAATAAACGAGCTGCGGGGGTGCTGCGTTCACTCAAAATAGCTAAGAAGATATGCTCGGTAGAAATATATTCATCCTTCAATTTATTGGCTTCTTCATTAGCGAGGTCAATTATTCGTTTAACCCGCGGGGTGATAAAGATCTGCCCAGCGCCACCGCCAAAAATGTTGGCTTTTGGGCTAGTTTTCAAAATATAGTCTAAGCGCTCTGTAAGCGCCTCAGGCTCTACGGTTAAAATTTCTAATAGCTGGGAGATAATCCCTTGGGGTTGTTCGATCAATGCCAGTAACATATGCTCGGTATCGATCTGATTATGCCCATATCGTTGAATGATCTCGGCAGCTCTTTGGGCGGCTTCTTGGGCTCGCTCTGTAAAACGGTCAAATCTCATCATAATTAAATAAACCTGCCTTTAGCTGTTCTATAACGATGTTACTCTAAATTGTACCTTGAGCATATCAACAAAAAAACAACGTCTCATTAGATTATTATTTGAATCATTGCAATAATCTTGCCGTATTATTTCTTGTTTTTCAGGTGTTACAACCTTTATTAAGGTATTACCGTACTGGTTGCTGGTTCCGCAACCTGTCCAAACGGAGTTGATGTAGGGGTTGGGGTGGACAAGAAAAAGAGCTGTACCCAACCAGTTCTCCCGAAAGGTTCGACAACTTCGACCCAAACCCAGCCATCTAGGATCTCATATCCATACAACACAGTTAACTCAGTGCCTTCCGGCATATAGATTAGTGATGGACCATCTGGAAATGCTCTTAGATATGTGCCATCTCCATAGGTTTTTGCGAGAATGGCCTGCGCCGGGGTGGGTGTCAATGTCGCTGTAGCAGTAAATGTTGCTGTCGCTATCGGCGTAAAGGTTGCAATAGCTGTGCCTGTAGGGGTTATCGGCATCGGTGTATTCGACGGGATTGGGCTGGGGCCTAATGTAGCCGTTGGTGTATGAGTAGGGGGGTTTAAAGGATTCAATTGTGCTGCGATCACTTGATTCACCTTTAACTGCACAATCCTGTCTAATCTGGTAGCAAGTTCATTCTGGAGTTCAACACTATTAGGATGGGATAAGGCAGAGGTCACCTGCACGTCCACATCAATAACCAATATCGACTCCCCATCGATCTGATTTTCCCCCCAACTCATATCAATTAATTCCGCGCCAATACTCTCAACTTCTTCTTTAACAACTTCATTGATTTGATAGGTAAAGGTTGCATCAACCACAAAATTATAACTAGTGATCGCCAAGGGGATCAAAAGAACCATTGTAAGACCAATGGATATCCAGAGACTTCCAGGAATCAGCCCGCTGCCTTCGCGTCGAGTGGGACTAAACCCCAAAATAAAGAATAGGAAAATTGAAGAAGCGGCAATTGTGACTGCGTTAGTGACGAATAACAAGAATGCACCCGCAGCCACGGACCAATCTCCCAACGCGATCCCCACACCCACTGCACATAAGGGGGGCATCAAAGCGGTCGCAATTGCAACACCCGGCAATGCTGCCGAGAGCTGTGGCTGAGCCAATGCAAAGGTCGCTGCCAATCCACCCGCCAAAGCGACGCCTAAGTCGATCGGAGAAGGTTGAGTACGAACCAAAACTTCTTGCGGAATATCTTGCAACGAGACAAAAGGTAAAAGTGTGTTAACCCAGGTAATTATTGTGGACAATACGATTGCAAGCAAAGCGCCCTGAAGAAGAGCCTTTACCGCATCGGTCAATAAGGTTGTATCCCCACGAATCGAGGCCAACCCGATCCCCAAAATGGGGGACATTAAGGGCGCAACCAACATGGCGCCGATGATCGTTGCAGGGGAATCGATTAATAGACCTAATGTTGCGATCGTGCAAGAAAGGAATACCAAAACGAAATAATCAAAATCTGGCTTAGATTCCTCTCTTAAGTCCACCTGAACTTTACTGCGCTCTTCTCGGCTAACAGCTGGTACAACTTTTCGTAAATAAAACTTCACCTTCACGCGTAGACGCTGTAAATAATACGATACAGTACCCCAAAACTCTTCCGGAATCTCTGGAGGGCCATTTTGAATATATTTATTATTTTCTGGCTTTGGGTCCATTTCTGACATAAAGCTTTCTTCCTCAAAATTCGTCTTGTTTTATTTTACTTGTTTATGGAGAAGAAGTAACTTATAGAACCTATCCAATCTACGCATATTTTTTCATTTTTTGCAGGGAATATATTTTGCGGAAGTGGTTTATGTATATTTTTTCAATTTGGTATAATCCCTTGTATCAAAAAACACAATTTCCAGGCGAAGTGCAAGGTCAATTCCTCGCCTGAGGAGAAATGCATGTCTTACGATCCCGAATATAAAACTAAAGAACAAGCGGAAATTTTAAAACGCTTACGCGAAAACCCCAGAGTCGGTCAAGTTCGGCTTGCTGCGCCTAAGGATTGCAATGTCGGGCAAAACGCCCAGGGTGTCTTTGAAAAGGATGATGTTCCCGAACTGCCCGTGAGGGGATGCTCACGGCCGGGTGGGTGTATCTGCAATTATGAACCCGTTTTAGATGATATTTTTCCATAGAAAAAATTATAAAAGCGGATCTCTAAGCTTTCATTTTTATGCACTTTAATTAAACAAAATATATTTAGCAAAAATCATCAATTAGACCAACTCTTATTTCTCAACTACCCCTTCATGGCAAAACAAAGGTTGAAATACATTAAGATCATGCTGCCATGTGTAATCTAAACGCAAAGATGTTACCTCGGTTTGAGAAGGGATGAAAATAGATTTACTACGCCTGATAATGACTTGGTTGGTACTTGGTTAATATCCAATATGAATATGTACTGTTTTGTCCTGATTTAACCGCATCCGCCCAGTTTTAGTAGGGTTTTTGGGAAAAATATTTATAAATCTTGCCTAATTTAAATAAAAAGATTTGGGGAGGGTAAAAACCCATACAGAGCATAATGACAAATTTCTAAGATTTACTATTCATCCTTTCGGAAATCAATCCTTACCTTTTGTGAACAATTTTCCATCATCACAATTTTAATAAAAACCTCAACTACCTCAGGGTCAAAATGCTTCCCGGATTGTTCCTTTATATGGTCAAGGGTCATTTCGTCTGTCCAGGCTTCCCGATAGGGTCTGTCAGAACGTAAAGCATCCCAAACATCTACAATTGCAAAGCAGCGTGCAGCTATTGGAATTTTTTTTCCCGCCAAACCTCGAGGATATCCAGTCCCATCCCATTTTTCATGGTGGCAATAAGGGATATCTAAGGCAGGCCCCAAATATGATATCGGTGACAACAGATTATAAGCGACTTCTGGATGCTTTTTCATAATCTCCCATTCTTCATCGTTGAGCGGCCCCTTTTTTTTGAGGATGCTATCAGGCACTGCCATTTTCCCGATATCATGCAATAATGCGCCACGGTAAACATGCACCATTTTGTCTTTGGGAATATTCATCTCTTTTGCAACTTGCATTGCAATATCAGTGACCCGACGAGTATGACCCTTTGTTTCTTCATCTCTTAGATCCAAATTGTTAACCCAGCCTTCCAAAGTAGCTTGATAAGCCACCTCCACCTCTATTTTTGCCTGTCGAAGATCATTGAATAAATTAGCATTATCTATTGCCATGGCAGCTTGCCCTGCTAACATTTCCAAATAAAGCAAGGAATCATGGTCCGGGGCAAAAAGCTTGCGATGAAAAATTGCCATAGCCCCCAAGATTTGATCCTTTACAATTAGAGGTGTTGCATAACAAGAAATAAATCCCTCGCCATCTAAATTGACCAAATAATCAGCAACAGGATCTGAGTCGATTGAGCGATGAAAGTTTGTCACCTTTCTTTCAAGAACTGCACGCCCAATTAAACCTTCTCCAACCCGGTAGTTGATTGATTTAATATTATTTTCTGAACGAAAACCCTTTGAAGATTGGTACTCCAAATTATGGGAATCATTGAATATAAAAATAGCAGAAGCATCAAAACCAATTCGCTTGAAAACCTGATTCAAAACAATTTCAAGGGTCATATTAATATCTAAGCTGCTAATAACGGCGCGGTCAATTTCACGAAGAGATTCCAATCTTTCTACGGAAAGTGCAAGTTCTTGAGTCCTTTCGTTTACCAGAACTTCAAGCGAACAGTTAAGATCATTTAGTTTTGTTTCTACATTCCTGCGTTCTCGGATAATATTTTCCAAGCTTTGAACTTTTTTTTCTTCAACTTGTCTAACTTTTTCTTCTTCTGGCAACCATCGTCGAATCAAAAGGATGATTACAATCACTGCTGCACCAACATTTAATAGTTTGGGGATAATTATAATTTCTGGACGAATTAAAAAATTATGAATTTCAATTGGAAGCAAACCTGATAAAGATGTATACCAAGCACCGAAATAAATACTTTCAAACAATGTTCGCAGAGCATCAATTGCTAAAACTGTTATAAGAATAAAATATAGTCGGTTTTCTACCCGCTTCTGCCGGGACCGTTGAATATAAAAAACTAAGATATAGGACCACAATAAAATCAACACCCAATAAGTTATTGGGGTCAACAGAGAAAAGATACTTATTTTGACCTTCCTAAGAGAAATATAACCATGCTTGATTTTATTAAAATTGTTAACGAGAACCTGCCCCAAATTATAATAAGCTGATTATGAACAAGGTTATGAACGAAAATGGGTTAATTTGATGAAGCTCTCTATTTTTACTTGTTTTTCTTACTAAATAATTCTGTAAAAAGAGCACAGTAATTCAAGTAAAACTAAAATGGACACCCAAAATAACAAGTTTTTTAAGAACCAAGAAAATTCCTTCTTGCGATATAAAAACTTCTGGTTTCAAATGCCCAGAGGATATTATTGATTAATTAGATACTTTACTCAAACTTAAATCTCCAAACTGCCAATCCAAAGAATATCGCCGCAAAAATAAGCAGCATTCCTGCAGGCAGCCAGGTAGCTTCCAAGCCCTGCCCGCGAATCAAAATATTTTTCAAGCCATCCATCCCCCATGCCACTGGGGTGAAATGTCCCACAGTTTGCACAGTCTCACTCGTAAATTCTAGGGGCATCCATGCGCCACCCAACCCAGAGAGAACGAACATGGGGATTAAGGAATAAACCACCGCATTCTCAGGGGTTTTCGATAATGCACCCACCAATAAGCCTAGAGCGGCTACGCTCAAGGAAATTGTGAAAGCCATCAACAATGAAGCCAATGGGGCATTAAGATAGCCTAATTTGAGAACAAACTGCCCAAAGATCATTAAGATCATAATCTGGGTAAAGATCATCGTGAACATTGAAAGGAAATGTCCCAAAAGAATTTCAATCCGCGAAATCGATGTAGTCAATAATCTTTGCATTGATTTCGTTTTTCTTTCATTGACAATGATTTCTGCAGCACCAATCAGACCAGCAATTGCAAATTGGATCATCATCCCAGGGGACGAATGAGCATATGGATTTTCCCCAAAGGGGTCTTCCTTCTCTTCTGCCTGGTCCTGACCAGTAAAAGTATTCACCGTTGTTACAGCGGGTGCCGCCCAGGCCAAGAAAGCTTTATCAAAAGACTTGTTATAAAAAACCATTTCAGCCTCATCATTTTCAAAGGAAGATTGATCCTGAAATACAGCAACGCTTAATTGAGCTGTCCGTGCAGATCGGAGTAATCGATTACTGATGTTGCTCACGCTATATTCGATTGAAAACCCGTTCGAATTACTCGGATCCATAATTAGGGTTAAGGATAGCGGACTTCCATTTCTTACTTGCTCTCCATATCCTTCTGGGATAATTAATCCACCCTCTAAGTCACCATCGGCAACCTGTTCACTTAGGCCTTGGTGGGTTAAGCTGTCTTCATCAACCAATCTAAAGACATCCGATTCCTCCAATGCCGCTAACAGAGTGCTAGTATAACCATCGCTATCCTCCACCAAGATACCGACTGGAAGACGAATATCTTCGGCATCGCTACTTCCGGTGCCCCCAAATATAAAACCAAAAAGGAAAGTAAAGGCGATCGGCATAATGAGCGAAAACAAGAACGTGCTTTTTTCTCTCAGAAGCTGGGTCAAGTCTTTTATAGCTAAATTTATTATTCGCATGCTGTTGCTCCTAAGCATATCGCCGAGTAAAACGACGATTGCCAATCAAGAAAAATGCAAGGCTCCAGAGAAGCAAGACGCCTATGGTTAGAAATAATTGTTGATTGGATCCACCTTCCATCACTGTTTGAATTGCTTCCAAGGCCCAGCCCTGCGGCACAAACCTAGAAATATAATTAACCGCTTGGGGAGGATCAGGAATGCTCAATGTGAAAACCTTTGCCATACCGATCATTCCAGTAACCGTTACACCCGCACCAAGTGCCACACCAGCTTGTTTACTGTTTTTAAGCAGGGAGATCAGAAAGATTCCAAAACTAGCAGCTGTAATAGTGATACTCACGACCACCAAGGAAAGCTTCACCAACGGCCCCCAACTAAAATCAAAGACCAATGCGCCAAAAATCAACAAGACGGTCATTTGGATCAATACTGTTAAAAAGCTTGCCAAGAATTTCCCTGCCAAAATTGTTCTTTGCGGTGTCGGGGTAGTGAAAAGCCTTGGCAGGGTCCCCTTTTCCTCTTCCGTTAATACCGACTGAACTGTGGATGCTCCGGTGTAGAAGGCATAAAAGAGCATCATCGCCACCATGATCATTTGTATGAAACCCGCAATTTGACTACTCTCTTGGCTTTCACCCGAAGTATTTTCTACACTAACAGTTTGGAATTCCCCATGCAATTCTGCGTTTTTTAGTCGGTATTCTTCGACGATTAATCCAATTTTTTCCTGATCTGCCAGCAACCCAGAAATAGATAGCTGTTCGATCACTACCTGATTATTAATATTGTTCTCAATAAAACCATCCAGGCTTGAATTGACGATATTAGTAACCAGATCAGGCCCTAAGGTTAGGGTTGGGTCACTATAAATTTCAACTTCTGCGGGGTCACCAGAACCCAGCAGGGCTGTGGTGAAATCCTTGGGGATGATTACTGCCACATTTGCCGTTTGTTCATCTACGGCCAAACGGGCATCTTCCGCATCCTTGTTCAATTTCACATTTAGCAAATCCGCTAAACTCTCACCCTGAAGTATTTCGGTTAAAACATTGCCTAATCCAATCTCACTCTGATCCAAATTAACTGCTTGAACAGCCACGATCGGCATCGTAAAAGCTTCGTCTGAATCTCCTGTGCCACCAAAAAGAAAAACGAACATGGTCGTCATCAGTATTGGCACCCCAAACATAAACACCAAAGCCGAAACGTTCCGAAAAGACTGCTTCAGATCTTTTATCGCAATATCAAATGCTTTCATCATTATCTCAGTCCCTTAATGCCCGACCCGTAAGGTGCAGGAACACGGTTTCGAGGTTGGGTTCAAAAATTTCTACAGATGTGATCCGACTATCCATTTGGTTGGCAGTTTCAAAAATACTCGGTAGCACCTTGTTACTGTCTTTCACCAGTAGGGTGATCGAGCCATTCTCACTCGTGATCTCAGTAATGCCCGCTAATTTTTTCCATGCGTCGATCAAATTGCTTCCATTTTGGTTGACGGTCAGTTCAATCTTATCCAGTTCACCTACGATCTGAACCAATTCATTATGAGTGCCCGAAGCAATGATCTTTCCATGATCCATAATCGCAAGATGGTCTGAAAGCTCTTGAGCCTCTTCCATATAATGGGTGGTGTAAAGCACGGTCATCCCGGCGGCATTCAATTCTTTCACACTATCCAATATATTCCGCCTACTTTGGGGGTCTATCCCGACAGTGGGCTCATCCATGATCACCACCGCGGGTTTATGCAATAAAGCCACTCCAATATTGATCCGTCTTTTCATCCCCCCAGAATAGGTATCAATTCTGTGTTTTTGGCGATCTGCCAAACCCACAATATCCAAAATCTCATCAACCCTTTGGTTTAGCGCTTTTCCACTGAGATCATACATCTTCCCCCAAAAGACCAGGTTCTCTCTTGCGCTCAAGTCTTCATATAAAGCAATATCCTGCGGCACCACCCCGATCGCAGCTTTGGCTTGAGCCGCCTCATTCCGAATCGAATGACCCATGATGCTTGCATCCCCGCTATCTGCGCGCAATAAACCAGATAACATCGAGATCGTTGTGCTTTTCCCAGCCCCATTGGGTCCCAACAAACTGAAAATCTCCCCTTTCTCGATTTCAAAGCTGACATCCTTTACGGCATGCACATCGCCAAAATCTTTATCCAGGTTTTTTGCTTCAATTGCCAAATGTTCTTTCATTAGAACTTCTCCAATTTTTTATAATCCTCTTCTTTCTATACGATTTTCCGAAGATTTTGTTTTTTATTGATAAAAGTATAGATGGGAAAACCTGTTCTGCCATCGGCCTTTTAGTTTTCCAGAACTGTACCTGCGTACACTGTACCCTCGTACACTATCTAGTTTTGAATCCCCGTGTAAAATATAACCATGATCAAAAAGATTCTTTATGTATTCTACCCTCAGGATCCCGAAGAACAGGCTGCTTTTAAAGAAACTTTGCCCTTCTTCCTCTTTGCAATTACTGTTTTAGGCTGGCTCTATTTTGAAACAATGCGCAGCTCGAATGCATTATCCGAACCTCTCAGGGGAATACTTTTTACTATTCTATATATTATTCACTTAGCCCTCTATTGGACGATCTTCCATTTTATAAAATTTGATAAGGGTAGATTTTTCTACATTATTTTTCAAGGAAGCCTTTCATTTGTTTTGGTCTGGATCAGTGGAAGTTTTCCATTAGCAATCGGTTTATATTGTGCCCTGATCGGTAACATCGTCGGTATGTTTGGTAGATCAAAACAATCCCTGATCGGGATAAGCTTTTATTTATCACTTTTATTACTTAATTTCTTTTTACTAAGCGAATTTTCCGTTTTCCAGCAATGGCTTTCATTTTTCGTGCCCGCCGGCAGTTTTGCTGCATTCTTTGCCTATTTTTTAGGGAAGCAAATGGAGGGCCGGGAAAAAGATCGTAGCTTATTAAAAGAGTTAGAAGTTGCTCATAAACAATTAGAAGAATATTCGAATGAAGTAGAAAGTCTTACACTTTCTAACGAGCGGCAACGCATGGCTCGTGAATTACATGACACCCTGGCCCAAGGTTTGGCCGGGCTAATCCTTCAACTTGAAGCCGCCGACCACCATATTGAGACAGGCAATATGGAAAAAAGTAAAGAGATCGTCCAGCAAGCGATGACCCGCGCCCGAGTTACATTGGTCGATGCCCGCAAGGCCATTGACGATTTGCGTGTAGAAATGACTGACCTGGAAGCATTTTGCGATGCGGTCTCAAAAGACGTGGACCGTTTCAAAAATGCCACTGGCATTCCCTGCCAACTCAACATTCATCTCTCTGAATTCTTTGAGGAAGAAAAGGCCGAACAGCTCTATCGGGCGATTTCCGAAAGTCTCACAAATATTGCCCGCCATGCTCGGGCGAGTGCGGTGATGGTTTCGATTGATGAAAAAGCCGGCCAAATAGAAGCAGTTGTTTCAGATAATGGCATCGGTTTTGATTATGAAAAAGAACATGCTCAGTTGGGCCATTATGGTCTTCTGGGTATTAAAGAACGTGTAAGGTTAGCAGGTGGGAAATTGGATATCAACAGCCAACCAGGATTGGGCACTAAGATTAGCATTTCCATTCCAATGGGAGAAAAAGTCAATGCCTGACCCAATCCGCATATTGATCGTAGACGACCATGCCATTGTGCGGGAGGGTCTCCGATTGATCTTTGAGACCGTGGAAGATATTGAAGTCGTGGGGGAAGCTGCAGATGGCGCCGAGGGCTTAGCCTTGGTGGACAGCCTAAATCCGGATGTGGTTTTAATGGATCTCCGCATGCCCGGCATGGATGGGCTCACTGCCATTCAACATTTACACAAAGACCATCCCAATCTAGCGGTCATTATTTTGAGCACCTATAACGAAGATGAGATGATGCTCAAAGGCTTGAAAGCTGGGGCAAGGGGCTATTTACTCAAAGATACGGAACGTGAACCGCTATTCAATACTATCCGCGCCGCCGCCAGAGGGGAAACCTTGCTTAGCCCAGAGATTATGGGGCGCGTAATCTCCCAGGCAGGGAAAGTTTCTCAGCTCAAAAATTCATCAGAAGATATCTCCCTGACCGAAAGGGAAATGGAAGTTTTAACCGGGGTATCCGAAGGCAAAACCAGCAAAGAGATCGCCTATACATTAGGCATCACCGAGCGCACCATCAAAGCCCACCTCACCAGCATCTACCAAAAATTAGGGGTCGACTCTCGTGCCGCTGCCATCGCTGAGTCTGCAAAACGGGGTTGGTTGTAGTTTTTCCAGATCATAAATTAAATAATTGCCCCCCACTACTTTGTGTTGTTTATCAATATTTGCCAACGCTGCACCTGATTTTGATTTCCAAAGAATGGCACAACTACCACCAAAAGATCTTTGTCCCCATCAGCATCCACATCTATCGGGATCATTGTCCCACGCATTTCTTCTTCTAGTGGAAGCAATTCGAAAATACCTTCACCATTATTTAGCCATAGCAATTGAGTATAGTTTGAATCTGGCAAATCATAGAGCATCACAAGATCAATATCTCCATCCAGATCAATATCTGTTTTTTCCATTCTCATAACCCACTTTCCCGCCGTATTTCGATCTAGAAAATTTTTTGTTGGCGATTCTACAAATTCTTCACCTTCACGATTCATCAACACATGTAAAAAACTCCCTTCATAAAATGGCTTTTCCTTGGTTAAGGACAGGATAAGATCTTGGAAGCCATCATTATCGAGGTCAAGTGCAAGAATATCCGCTACTATAAAAAAAGGGTCTGCAGAGGGCAATTCAGTATATTCTGAACTAAAGCTACCATCACCTCTGTTCCAGAAAACTGCAGATATTGAAGATGAACTATCTCCCCCCAACACTAGGTCTAAATAATCATCATTATTCAGATCAACTAATTCAGACGAGGCCCATTTATAATATCCACTTGCTCCTAATATTTTATTGGTATCAAATTGCCCTGATCCATCATTCTTCATAAGATAAACGCCTGGAGAAGAATTGCCGCCCCAAACATCCACAACTATCAGATCTATATCCCCATCATTCTCAATATCTCCCAGTGCCATAGAGTGTGAAAAACCCAAAACGGGGTTATTTAATTGATTACTCTTATCGATGTAACTACCATCTGCTTGCGATAGCAACAGCACATTTTCCTCACCGGGAAAGGGGTCTTTATCAAAACCATGGCCAACAAAAACCATGTCAGCAACTCCATCCCCATTCAAATCTGCTGATTTTGCATCCCGGCCATGCACTAATGTTGGCGCGCCGGAGGGAAAAATAGTCTTCGTGCCAACCACGAACCCCTTTTCCCCTTTATTCAGCAACACAGTAAGTTCTGTAGGGTCATTTACAAATCCACTCTCCTGATTGACCCATTTCACCCCAAAATACAAAAGGTCATCCAATCCATCATGATCTACATCTAGAACTGCATATCCCATTATGAACGAACCACTTGAAAACCCTTCGATTTCTAGCATAGGCCTATCACTGAGGGTAAAAAGGAACGGCACTGGGGTTTCTGAGGGAATTAATAACGGCGCCACAGTCACTGTAGGCTCAAGAACTGATGTTTTTGTTTCAGCAGATTCTATAACTGAAATCTCTGCCTTATCCCCGCATGCGCTAATCCCGATCAAAAATAAAATCAAAACTAAAAATCTGGTAACAAATTGTTTTATTGACATCTTCATCCTCGCTTTATATAAGGAAGACTACTAGTGAATTCTAGTAGCCTTCCTTGATAAAGCAGATAGTGTTGCGGAGGCGTACAAACACGCTCCCTACCCAAAGTGTTATCAATGCCTTGATGGTTAGTGATTTATTTCATTATACAATAAAAATGCCTCTTTACTCCCCCATAAAACAAATAATACTAAGTTCCACCCCAAAGGGATCCTTTAACACCGCCATCCGCACATGCTCATACATCAAGGTGTCGATTGGTGCCTCCCCTACCGCACCCGCCTCAACAAACGCCCCATACAGTTTATCCACATCCTCGGGGTTTTCCACCACAAAAGGCACTTCCACATTTTTCGGGTTCCCATCTTTGCTTGGAAATAAGGTGAACAGGGTGTTACCAACCGTCCACCCATGTGTAAATTCCCCTTCTACATAGTTTGGAGGGCCAATCACCTTTTCCCAAAAAGCCAATGCCTCCGCATAATCTTCATAATATAGGGCTACCCCATGGATCCCAACAAAGTTAAACCGCTGTTTCGGTTGGGGGTCTACAAAATACTTTTTGCGGTATTCTTCGTAATCCATTATCGCTCCAATATTTCTGAGGCTTTACCCCATCTCCGCCCGTACGGTTTCATATAAGCTCTCTGCTTTCAGATCTGCCAAGGAGTAACATGGCGAACCCAAATGATTAGCCAATCCTTGCGCTAAACCCTGATCAAAAGCCGCGTGCTCCATATTGATCACCACACTGCGAATATTTTCTTCAGCGATCTGCTCTGCCAATTGATGCGCTTCTTTTTGTGGGGAGATTTCACCCGACATCGAAACATTTCCAGCACCATCCGTCAACAAGATCATCAAAGGCAATACATCAGGATGGGTTAATTTTTCTCGTTTGATCACTTCAAGCGTAAGGAATAAACCAGCCGAAAGAGGGGTTTTCCCTCCCACCGGAATATCTTGCAAGGCGCGCTGTGCCAATTGCACCGAGTTTGTCGGAGAAAGCACCAAGTTCGCCCGGTCTTTTTGGAAAACCACCAAACCTACGCGGTCACGCCGTTGATAAGCATCCGTCAATAATGAAAGGATCGCCCCCTTGGTCGCAGCCATGCGTTCCGCCACCGCCATCGACCACGATGCATCCACCACAAATATCACCAGGTTAGCGGTTAACCGAACCCTCACCTTGCGTTGAAGGTCTTGTTTCTTGATCGCAAAGGCCAGATTCTTTTCTTTGCGTTCCTCTTCCCGCCGTTGCTGGTAGGGCGCGGCTGCCCGAATCGTCGCATCAAAAGCAATATCATCTGTCCGTCCCATCGCTGGTCGCGACTGAATATACCGTCCGCGCTTCCGTTCCGTGCGCGTCCGTGAACGTCGCCCGCTTTGTTTACGGGTCATTTTATCTAATTGGTTGTCTAGCTTGCGCGGAGCAAATGTCTCTCCAGATTGAACTTTTTGTCCCCCATCCCACCAGTAAGCATCGCCACTATCGAAAACCTCTTGAGGCCCCGGTTCTGCTGGGGCCTGCTCAGGTGCATTTTCTGTTATTCGACTATCTGCGCTTTTTTTTTATCTGCCGATTCTTTATCACTCGCATCTTGATCTTGATCTTCTGCGGTCCCCTCGCCTTGCATTTCCCCTTGCAGGTTTTCGATCTGCTCATGCAGTTGCTCCATCGTCATTTCAGACTGATGGAACGGACCACGTTTAATGCGGTGAGGTAAGGCCAATTCTGCTGCAATCGCAATATCCAGATCATTGATCGATTTTCGTCCTTCAAATGCGGCATGGGCTCTGGCAGCTTTCAAGATCACCAGGTCAGCACGATGTCCATCTACATTTAAAGAGGCTGTCAAAGAGGCAATCGAGATCAGGTCTCTACTGCTATACTGCACCTCAGCAACCAAATCTCGAGCTTTTGAGATCTTATCTGCAAGGTCTTTCTCTTTTGGTGCCCACTCTTTATAGAAGGCTTCGGCATCTGCTTCAAAGCCCAAATTGCGCTCCATGATCGCCACCCGGTCTCTTGCATCCCGAATACCACGGATATCCACAGAAAGAGCAAAACGATCCAATAACTGGGGTCGCAAATCACCTTCTTCAGGATTCATCGTGCCGATCAAAATAAATCGTGCAGGATGCGTGAAGGAAATTCCCTCCCGTTCCACAATATTGATACCCATTGCCGCAGAGTCAAGCAGCACGTCTACCACATGGTCATCTAACAAATTTACTTCATCAATATAAAGCAATCCGCGGTTTGCTGAAGCCAAGACACCTGGATCAAAATGCTTTTTCCCTTCCGTGATTGCTTTTTCAATATCTAAAGAACCAACAACTCGGTCTTCGGTCGCACTCACGGGCAGGTCAATAAAGGGCACTTTTCTTTCTTCCACTTTAAGCTCGCCATTCTCAGAGTCGTTCTCTTTCGCCCAATCAGACCAATTATTAGGATCATTGGGGTCATCGTTGAAGGGTGAGCCTAAAATGACATCAATATCTGGAAGCAGGGCAGCCAACGCCCTGGCGGCAGTAGATTTTGCAGTTCCACGTTCCCCGCGGATCAATACACCACCGATCCTTGGGTCAATGGCATTAAGCACCAAAGAACGCACCATGCGTTTCTGTCCGACGATTGCTGTGAATGGAAAAATTGCTCGCATACGACCTACTCTTTAGATGATTTTTTCAAAATCAGCAGATTTTGCTCTTATAAAAAAAGACATTTTATCAAGAAATCAATAAGTGTGCATTTCTCGATAAAAATACGGGTATTGACCGACTAAATGTCCTCTAATTTTGCGGTTCCAATGTTATCACAAAGGTTGTCAACTTGCATCTTAAGATTTATAATCACTCCTATCTTGTTAAATGGAGTAAATGTCGGACATGAATCAAAACGACGCCCAAAACGGGCAGAACCTAACGGAAGAAGATCAATTGGAGGCAGAAAACGAAGAACTTTCAATGGAAGAGTTGTTAGCGCAGAGTGATTTTAGCCTCAACATGCCAAAGCAAGGCCAAGTTCGCCAAGGAATGATTGCGAGTGTTTCTGATGATGAAATTCTTGTAAGCATCGGCACCAAGTCTGAAGGTGTCATTCCTGGCCGTGAGCTCAGCCAGCTTAGTGATGAAGCTAGAGCCGCCCTTGTTGTTGGCGAAGAGATTACCGTCTTTGTTGTTAGCCCTGAAAGCCGCCAAGGAACCTTGATGCTTTCGATCCTACGGGCAAAAGAAGAAGATGATTGGAACCAAGCCGAGGAACTATTAGCTTCCAAAGAAGGCTATGAAAGTACAATCTCTGGTTTTAACAAAGGTGGACTAATCGTCAATGTTGGATATCTGCGTGGCTTCGTACCTGCATCTCAGGTTAGCCTGACTCGTCGTATGAGCTATAAAGGGGATACTCCTGAACAAAGATGGAGCGGAATGGTTGGAGAACCCATTGTGGTTCGCGTGATCGAAGTCGATCGCCAACGCCGCCGCCTAATCATTTCCGAACGGGCCGCTGCACAAGAATCCCGTGAAACTTTGAAAGAACGCCTGTTAGAAGGTTTGGAAGAAGGCGAGACCCGCAAAGGTCGCGTCACCAGCCTTGCAGAATTTGGCGCCTTCGTAAATATCAACGGGGCTGATGGCCTCGTCCATCTTTCTGAAATTTCCTGGGAAAGGATTGATCATCCCAGCGAAGTCCTAGAAGTTGGCCAAGAAGTAGACGTAAAGATCATCAGTATCGATCGAGAACGAAAACGAATCGGTCTCTCCATTCGCCAATTACAGGAAGATCCCTGGAAAGATTATTTAGACCAATATGAAGTCGGTCAACTGATCGAAGGCGAAATTACCCGGCTTACAAAATTTGGTGCCTTTGCCAAAATTGATGAAAACCTCGAAGGCTTGATTCATGTTTCTGAATTAAGTGACCGCCGCATCGAACACCCCAAAGAGGTCTTGGATGTGAGTGACAAAGTTACACTTAGAATTATTAAAGTAGATACCTCACGCCGCCGAATTGGCCTGAGCTTACGCAAAGTCGAATCCATGAAATATTCTGATATGGATTGGGAACTTGCTCTCTCTGAGATCACTGACGAAAATGGCGTAGAAAAAGTTGCTGAAGAAGCTGTAGAAGAGGCAACCGCTGAAGTCGAAGAAGCTGTTGAAGAAGCCGTAGAGGTTGTCGAAGAGGTAGTCGCTGAAGTTAAAGAGGTAGTCGAAGAAGCTGAAGAAGCCACGGAAGAGGCAGTTGTCGAAGAGGCAGCCGCCGAAGTTGAAGAAGCTGTCGAAGAAGCTGAAGAGGTTGTTGAAGAAGCAGTCGAAGAAGCAGTCGAAGAAGTCGTCGAAGAAGCAACCACCGAAGTTGAAGAAGTTGTCGAAGAAGCTGAAGAGGTTGTTGAAGAGGCAGCCGCTGAAGTTGAAGAAGCCACGGAAGAAGCAGCCGCTGAAGTCGTTGAAGAAGCGAGCGAAGACTAAGAAGTACTGTGATTTATAATTCAAAGGTCTATCGCTAGCGATAGACCTTTTTTTATTCACCGGAATTTGGGATATCTAAGAAATTTGTAAGCATTACAGTTCAAACATGAATCTTTGGTAAAATTGTGTTTTAATAAATATATAGTATTTAATAAGGAAATAATTTTCGACCAAAAATGGTCTTATTTCTACAGATTGGTACGTATCAAAGTTTAGGAGGCCGCATTGTCTGGTCTAGAAAAGTTTACACAAAGAGCAAGGCGAGTATTGAGCTTAGCCCATCAAGAGGCCGAGCAATTACGCCATAATTATATTGGCACCGAACACCTGCTCCTCGGGTTGATCCGCGAAGAAGGTGGCGTTGCCGCAAGAGTTTTACGCGAACTAGGCTTGGAGACCTCCAGAATTACGGAGATCGTCAAACGCCTTTCTCAACCGGGTGAAGAAGTAACCGAAAACATCGACCTTTCCCCTGGAACCCAAGAAGTTTTGCAATATGCTATTGAGGAAGCCGAAAAACTGGGCAACAGCTATGTCAGCACCGAGCATTTATTGCTTGGCCTAATTCGATATACTGATGGCATCGCCCTCAACGTCCTGCGAAAATTAGGGGTCACTCCCGAACAGATTCGCCGACAAACCCGAAGAATTCTTCAATCCGGAGCTTCGTCCAGCACCCGCAGTCCACAAAAATCTCGACAAGGTGCCCGAAGTCGTTCTGCAAAACCTGACCCCAAATCCCCCATGATCGACCAACTAGCCACCGACCTAACATCATTAGCTGAGGAAGGTAAATTGGACCCAGTAATTGGCCGCCAGATGGAGATCGAACGTGTGATCCAGATTCTGGCCCGCCGTACCAAAAACAACCCGGCACTGATGGGTGAACCGGGTGTAGGTAAGACCGCCATTGTCGAAGGTCTTGCTCAACGCATCATCGAGGGTGACGTACCCGCCCTCCTTTTGGGCAAACAAGTGCTCCGATTAGATGTCGGCTCTCTAGTTGCTGGAACAATGTACCGTGGTCAGTTTGAAGAACGACTTAAAAAAGTAATTGACGAATTAAAAATCTCAGGCGCGATCTTATTTATCGATGAGGTCCATATGCTCGTAGGTGCTGGCGCTGCCGGCTCCTCAGTCGATGCCGCCAATATTCTAAAGCCCGCCCTTTCACGTGGTGAATTACAGGTTATCGGCGCCACCACCCTTGATGAATACCGAAAACATATTGAAAGCGACGCCGCCCTCGAACGACGGTTCCAGCCAATCTTGGTTGAAGAGCCCACCGTCGAAGAAACCATTGATATCCTCAAAGGGGTGCGAAGTGCTTACGAAGACCATCACCGATTAAATATTACCGATGAAGCACTCGAAGCCGCCGCGCAACTTTCTTCCCGTTATGTAACCGAGCGCTTTTTGCCCGATAAAGCAATCGACTTGATCGACGAATCTGGCTCCCGCGTCAGAATGTACAAAAGCCCTGCAGCAGATAAAGCCAAAGAATTAACCCTTGAGCTCAAAGAGCTGAAGGCGAAACAAGTTGCAAAATCAGAAGAAGAAAATACCGAAGAACTTGACGCATTAAACTTGCGCCAAGAGGAAGTTGAAGCCGAACTCGAAAAACTTCGCACCAGTTGGGATCGAGAAACTAGCCCATCCGTGACCGAAGAAGACATCGCTGAACTGGTCGCCATGTGGACCGGCATTCCTGTAATGCAGATTGCTCAAGAAGAAACAGATCGATTACTCCATATGGAAGAAGACCTCGGTAAAGTCATTGTCGGTCAAGAAGAAGCCATCGTCGCCATTTCTAAAGCAGTCAGACGAGCCCGTGCTGGCATGAAAGACCCCGCCCGTCCGATTGGCTCCTTTGTATTCCTCGGCCCCACCGGTGTGGGTAAAACAGAGCTAACCAAAGCCCTCGCCAAACTAATGTTTGGCAGTGAAGAGGCCCTCATCCAATTAGATATGTCTGAATTTATGGAACGTCATAGCGTCAGTCGTCTAGTGGGTGCCCCTCCCGGCTATGTCGGTTACGAAGAAGCTGGTCAACTTACTGAAGCCCTTCGCCGCCGCCCCTATTCAATCGTCGTCTTTGATGAGATCGAAAAGGCGCATCCCGAAGCCCATAATATGCTCTTGCAGATCATGGAAGAAGGACATCTCTCCGATGCCCGCGGTCGCAAAGTAGATTTCCGCAATGCCATCATCGTCATGACCTCCAACGTCGGTGCCGACATGATCATGCGCCAAGGCTCCCTCGGTTTCAACCTCAAAGTGGAGGAAGAGGTCGAAGAAAAAATAGCCTATCGAGACATGCGCAAGAAATTAACCGAATCACTGCGCAGGGTATTTCGCCCTGAATTCATCAACCGTGTCGATTCCGTGATCGTCTTCCGAGCGCTCACACCCGCAAATATCCAAGAGATCGTTTCTTTGGAATTGAAAAAGGTGGCTGAACGCTTGGTTGAGCACGACATTCGCCTCCAACCCACCGATGCTGCTGTTGAGTTATTAGCCGAGCTTGGCTACGACCGAGAATATGGCGCTCGCCCCCTCAAACGCATCATTCAACAAAAGGTTGAAGATGCCCTCTCCGATGCCCTCCTGGGCGGAGAAGTCGAAGATGGCGATCTGGTCATTCTTGACATTGAAATGGGAGAAGATGCCCCTGACATTATCATCAAACGTGGCGAATCCGAAGAAGAAGAGCTCGGAACCCCGGCGTAACAAAACAAGTTTAATTCAAAACAGGTCTGGTGAACACCAGACCTGTTTTTTTATCTATCTAGGATAACCAGTCATTAAATTGACTAACATGTCAATATTACGTATTTTTTTTGATTACCTCTGCCTCAATCCATCGATAGGTTTTTTCCAAACCCTCCTCAAGTGGCACCGAGGGCTCCCAGCCAAACAGCTCGTTGATCAACTTATTATCTGAGTTTCTTCCTCTAACCCCTTCTGGTCCATCAATATGTTTTTTTACAACTTTTGTCCCACTGATTGAAGCCACAATATCTACTAAGCCATTGATCGAGATCAATCGATCACTCCCCAGATTCAGTGGCTCGGCATAGGAACTCTTCATTAATTTAGAAATGCCATCCAGGCAGTCCGTCACATAAGCAAAGGATCTCGTCTGATTGCCATCTCCCCAAATCTCAACTTCGGGATTATTCGTTAGCTTTGCAATCGCCACTTTTCTACAAATGGCAGCAGGAACTTTTTCCCTGCCATTCTCCCACTCGCAATTGGGTCCATAAATATTATGAAAACGGGCAATCCTTACGTTGATCCCATGGTCATGCTGATGGTAAAGTGCGATTTGCTCCATGGTTAATTTTTCCCATCCATAGGCGTCTTGTGGCTGAGCAGGAAAAGCATCCGATTCCTTCAAGGCCATTACCTTTTCCTCCGTTTGTTTAAATTCAGGGTATACACAAGCCGAAGAAGAGAAGAAGAAGTTTTTCACATTATAGTCAACTGCCGCCTGAATTGTATTGAGATTGATCCGCAAATTATTCTGTAATATATGGGCATGATTGAAAGCAATAAACCCCATCCCGCCCATATCTGCCGCCAAAGCATAAACCGTATCGATCCCTTCAGCAGAAATTTTCGCATTATTCATTTCTCTTAGATCAATTTGCAAAAACTCATCTGCCACCGTATCTTCAAATTTTGGAGTGATGATATCTACCCCCCGCACCCATTTTCCCTCTTCTTTTAACCTTCTAACCAAATGATGTCCTACAAATCCACCTGCACCCGTAACAAGAATTCTTTCCATATGTATTACTCCATTAAACTATTTCTGAACTCAGATTTCAACACGGCTACTTTTTAATCTTCTCAATAACCTCTTGATAGACCTCAAGATGCGCTTTTGCGAAAGAATCCCAATTCAAGCTTTCTTTGCTATAGGCCAAAGCATTTTTTCCAAGCTGTTTTCGATATGCTTCATCTTTTGCCAATCTCAAAATCGCCTCAGCCAACAAGGCAGGATTTCTTGCGGGAACCATTAACCCCGTATGTTCATCTTCCACCACCGCCCCCAAACTGCCCACATCAGTAGCAACCACCGGGTTCTCAAATTCATAGGCAACCCCCACAACCCCCGTAGAAGTTGCCGAATTATACGGTAAGACAACCATCTTGGCCTTCTGAAAGAATACCGCCCCTTCCTCATCTTCGATATAACGGTTGATTACCTCTATTCGCTCATGCCCATCCAATTTCCGGTAAGGTTCAAATTTGCCCTTACCGGCGATCACAATTCGCCAATCTGGTAACTCCTCCAAAACTTGAGGTGCAGCCTGTAATAAGGTCTCAATCCCTTTATGCAGATCGATCCGCCCAAAAAAGAGAATCATGTTTTCTTTCGGGATTTCTTTATCCCGCCATTGCGTAATCGCCGAATAAGAACCCTGTTGGATCACATAAGTTTTATCAGCAGCGTAGCCCTTGGATAAAAAATCCTCTTTTAACCAATCCGTTTGCACAATATAAGCATCTGGAATTAATCTGACTAACACCTCCGGGATCAAAAAATAAAGCGGAGTTCCCTCATGCGGTGTAGGATCAAACACCGTATAGACTAACGGCAATTTTAAATATTTTTTGAGCACCCAGGCCACCATCGGGTTCCATTCATGAGAAACCGTGAGATGAGCGATCTCCGCCCCGCATTCCTTTGCGATAGCAACCAACTCTTTATACACCCTTGGATTGAACGCATTCAATAAGGTGCCAACCTTCTTTTTTCCAGTCTCTATCTGATAATGTTTGATCTTTGGGTCAAAGCTGCCCAGCGCCACATCTTTAGAAGTCACCACAGAGACTTCCGCAAATGCACTAAGCGAATTCGTATGCGCTATGCTGTAATGCACCATCGCACCGTGTCTTGAAAGAGCTACGATTAATATCTTCATAATTATTGGATAGTTTACCTTATCGGTGACAACAAGTTTCCAAACCGATTAAGCAGGTTAGGAAACTGTATTATATATATAAAAAGTAAATTACAGAAACATCCTTCGCTAAATTGGGGGCCGTATCATCAAACGGGGTGAATCCGAAGAACTGGGAACCCCAGCGTAGACTGATCAGGTTTATTTTAAAGCAGGCCGCTCTTAGATTGTTAATAAAAGGGGTATCAATCGTGGTCTTTTTCAAAGATTAACTTAACTTGTTCTAGAATTTGCCTGAATACTTGTTGGATATAGGTAATTTTTAACTTCATTGATCCCTTGTCGCCAAGATCAATTTTGAAAAAAGCACCCTTGCGAAGAGAATACCTGCCCCTTTCGATATCACTTTCCAGGGCAAAATCGTAACAGGAGAGGGTTGGATTTAGCCATAATGCGTATTCTCCAACAGCAGCGGCCCCTTTGAAAAGGAACTGGCAATTTGAAAGCAAAAGCATGTCGATAAGGACATCCTCTCCTTTTTTATAATTATTCACGTCTTTAAAGTGAAACGGGGCAACATGGTTTTCTGAGCGAATGGCATTGTAATAAGAAACTCTTCCAGGAAATTCCTTTTCAAAAACTTCAATAAACTGCACTTGGTCCGTTGCCAAGAACAAGTTAAATTCTTTTATTTTATTCTCATCCAGGTGGTGATGTATTGCTTCGATATAAGTTTCTGGACTGGTTGGTTTTGCATAGGAAAAATCAGTCCCTCGGATATGCACACCGATTGAATAGGTGTTTTCTAAGTATTTGGCCTGAAAGTCCGAAACCTTTTGCAGGATATGTGGTTTCACTTTGATGTACTTAGCGACATATTTTCGGCCTAAGGCCCGCTTTTCGTTTATCCATTTTTCTGGCGACGGTGGTTTTTCTTTTGACCAAAAAGTAGCAATTCTTGCTGGATCTATATGATGCCAATTTAATATGTTTTCTTTTGAATATTCGTGGATAAAATCTTTGGCTATTTCATCTTGATCAAGCCAATCCTCCACTTGGTCAATTGAAAGTTTGGCAATCGGATAAAAATAATATGCCCATATGTTTTCCCCCCTCTCTTCATCATAAAAATAAGCCAAGTTTTGCGCGTTATAGTCAACAACTGGAATCCAGTTGTTTTCAATTGCTTTGCGAACACCATTCAAAGCATACGTTATTAATGCCGAAAAACCCGCATTGCTATCGGCATTTTGAATAACGTGAATCTTTTCATATTTATTTTTTATCTCGATCAAGTCCATGGTCATATCATCAAAAGGGTTATTGTTTGATTGCCATTCTATCATTCGACTATATTACTGATTAAATAAACAAATATATTCCATTTTCATTCTTGACATTGAAATCGGAGAAGATGCCCCCGATAGCTTCATCAAACGTGGAGAATCTGAAGAAGAGCTCGGAACCCCAGCGTAAACCGAACAAGTTTAATTCAAAACAGGTCTGGTATATACCAGACCTGTTTTTTTATTTATCGGGGATTTCTAATTCTTCAAACATAACTTAAAGCAAAACCAACTTAATATTACCTATAAGGTCTTTTATATAATAAAATGTAGATATTCATTAACTACTATTTCTCAATTTCTTTACGCTCTGCTAGTGAATATATTTTAAAAAGTTTTCAACGATATCAAGGAGTTTTTATAATGAAGGTTGCTTATGTTTTTGCAATGCCCCGCTCAGCAAGCTATAAACTGGCCCAGATGATTTTGCCCCAGCTAGAAGCAGGAACCCATGGAGTTGAAGTTGTCGGTATGTTTTTCTTTGATGATAATACCTTTGTGTTACGCGAAGGCGACCCTATTGGCGAAAGATTGTCAAAAGTCGCAAAAGAAAAGGGAATGCTTTTAATGATCTGTGATATGTGCGCCCTGGAAAGAAATTTAGCCGAAGGGGAACCCAAATGGTGTGCGCCAGATGGCACTGGGCGAACAGAACCGGGTGTTGTAAAAACACTTAATACGGTTGAGGGTGTAGCAGTTGGCTGTTTCCCAGATCTTTACACAGCTTTAGCTGGAAACATGCCTGATCAAGTTATCACTCTTTAATTTGATTATATTGGGGCCATATCATCAAACGTGGTGAATCCGAAGAAGAAGAGCTGGGAACCCCAGCATAGTTTCAAAATGTTTAATTCAAAACAGGTCTGGTGTATGCCAGACCCGTTTTTTTTATGGGGGAGGTTCATATCCTCTTCCCCCAGACAGCTCAACTCATTTCCGAACTTTGGTCTGTGCTAAACTACAATAATGAAAATAAAATGGGAAAAACTAAGTGAAAAACGCTATAAAAGCGGTTACCGAAAAATGATACGTAGAAAGTATAAACTCCCAAATGGAAAAATTGCAGACTATGCTATTGTCGATAACGGAAAAGCAGTTTGCGCTGTAGCGTTAACAAAAGAAAAAAAAGTAATACTGCTTAAGATTTATAGACCTGGACCGGACAAGATACTTCTAGAACTTCCAGGAGGTCTTATAGAAAGTGAGGATACGCCGGAAAAGGCCATAAGAAGAGAATTCTTGGAAGAGACTGGCTACACTGGAGACTTTGAACTAGTATCTACAACTTATGAAGACGCGTACTCCACCATGATTAGATACAATTTCGTTTCCCAAAATTGTGAAAAGGTTCAAGAACCTGAGCTTGAAGACGATGAGGGCGGTGCAGAAACAATACTACTATCTATTGACGAATTTAAAAGACATCTTAAAAGTGGTGAATTAACAGATCCTGAAACTGGTTATATTGGATTGTTACATCTAAATTTACTATAAACGTTCAAATAGCGTACAGCACTCCCACCCCTTTCCCAATAAATTTCCCCACATCAAACCCTGATACCCATCTTAAAATTCAGTACAAATGCCTATATTGAGAGGATTTGTTTTTCTGTATAATGGAATAGGCGTAATGATATATTTGTGGAGGAATTTAAGTGTAATTTACGGAGAATATAAATACCGTTTTTGATAAGAGTAATTATCAGTAACTATTCATAAATTTATATGTAGGATTTATTTAGTGCTCCCTTTAAAAAATGTCTAATTTAGGATGAAGAAAATGAAAAATAATAAAGCCAATTTTCTATTATTATTCCTCATCTTTTGTTTTGGAATGTTTTTAAGAACCTATAGGCTGAACAACACCTTTCAAAGCTCTGACAATGCATTTCTAGCAACAAAGATTTTGACTAATCCTGGCTATCGATGGATGATTTTTGAGAATTATGGGGTTTTAATAAATTTCTACGTGAAAGTTTTTACAGGTTTTTTGTCATTATTGGGGATTCCATTAAATGAGTTTTGGTTTAAATTACCTATTGCAATTATTGGCAGCGCGCAAATAATTTTATCTTTTGGTTTTTTAAATTGGTTAATGAAGAATAGAGCTTCCGCATTATTAGGCGCAGGTTTAATATCAATTCTTCCAATCCATGTAATGCAATCAAGGTATTTATGGGGTTATGAGGTTTTAGGAACTTTTTTCTTAACAATAGCAATATGGGTACTATTGCTTTATTTTGAAAACCCAACCAAAAAGAATGGTTTTTTTGTATCTTTATCAATAGGGTTTTACAGCATATCCCATGGCTACATACTTCCCGGAAGTATCACACTATTTATCATAATGATGATCTCAGTTGGGAGAGATGATGGAATAATAAACCGTTTGCGAAAAGTTATTCATCATATTATTAATTCGAAAATTTATCTCATCCCCCTCCTTTTTCTCCCATTAACGATTTTCCCCCTCATTCATGCACTTTCAAAAGACACAAGATTAGGATTTTATGTTTTTGATTATCTTTGTGACTTTTTATCTGGTTTGGGGGCAGGATTCGCAATATTGGTTGGATGGGGAATATTAAAATTCTTTATCTCAAACCATACAAAGGTCCATACTGAATGGCTCTTTTTGATAGTATCATTTATATATTCCGCACCACTGATTTTTGGTGCCTCCCCTGGAACAACAGTTGCTGAAGGGTATTTTTTAATTAGTACATATTTCTTATTGTTGTTTGTAATCCTAATTCTAAATAGATATATAAAACAAACTAGACTGGTTTTTCGGGTTTTATTTTTTTCGTCGGTATTATTGACCACCTGGGGAATTTTCGAATCGGTTTTACTAAGAGATCAGGGGTTTGACCCATCTTTTATAAAAGCCAATCGGGGAATGGCAGCTATTGATCCAGGTTCTAAAGCTGCTGCATATGAAATTCGCACGGAACTTGGCAATGATATAAAAATCCTAGCTCTCCATGGAGCTCTAGAGCCACCAAATATGGAATATTATTTTGGGAAAACAGAAATTTCTTTTTTCGATTTAACTTCAGAATTAAAAACTTTAGCCTATCAAAAATACATAAACCTTGTTGATGTTGTTGTTGTAGGAAAAGACTTCTTAACAACTATGAGTATTGATCCCAATTTCTATCAATGGATTGAAATTTCATCAGAAAATGTACCCCAAATGTGGGTTTTTTTGAGGAATACTTTTGAAAAACATTCCATTTCAATTTACACCGAGGAATTTAATTCAAAATATGATTTGTTATATCCAAAATATTCCAACCTTTTAGATTAATTTATAATTATATAAAGATTCTAAATTCTCATGGCAATTAAAATTCATTTGCGAATATGGCTAATTTTCAGGATATGAACCCTAGCCGGTGAGGTCGGGTGTTCAAATCCTCTCGTCATAACTTCCCCACTTCCCCCTTGACCTTATAGAACATCTGTGCTACAATTGACCCTGAGAAGGAAATCTTTATGGGCGGAAATAGGGCATATACAAAAATATTCAATTTTCATCTCACTCCCCACCCCCTCCACCTTGCAAATATCTAACTTAAGGGTTAATATAGAACATATGTTTAGTAAACCGAGGAATAGCTAATGGCCAAAGCACGCACAGTCTATATCTGCCAAGAATGTGGGCGTCAGTCCACCAAAGAAATGGGGCGTTGCCCCCAATGCGGCGAATACAACACCATGGTCGGCGAAGTCGTCGAAGCAAAAAGTACCGTTAAAAAAACAGCCCCCCGTGGCCTCAGTGGTCGCTCCACTCCCCGCAAACTATCCCAGATCACCGGCGATATGGAAGAACGCATGCCCCTCTCCATCGGCGAGTTCGCCCGCGTCCTGGGCGGCGGCATCGTCCACGGCTCCGTCGTCCTCATCGGTGGCGATCCCGGCATCGGCAAATCCACCCTCCTCCTTCAAGCCGCCATGGCCCTCGCCAAAAACAAAAAAGTGCTCTATGTCTCTGGCGAAGAATCCGAACACCAGATCAAAATGCGCGCCGTCCGCCTCACCCAGGGAGAAAAAGAGTCCACACCTTTGCCCGATAATCTACTCCTCGTTACCGAAACCAACCTAGAAGTCATCTTAGATCATGTCGCTTCAGTTGCCCCGCCAGTCTTAATCGTCGACTCCATCCAAACCACCTACACTTCCGATTCCGACTCTTCCGCCGGGTCGGTCACCCAAGTCCGAGAATGCTCGTCCCGCCTGCGTGAACTCGCCAAGAACAACGGCATTGCCGTCTTCCTCATCGGTCACGTCACCAAAGAAGGCGCCATCGCCGGCCCCCGCGTCCTCGAGCACATCGTCGATACCGTTCTCTATCTCGAGGGAGATCGTTTCGGCGCATACCGCTTATTACGCTCCGTCAAAAATCGCTTTGGCGCTACCGCCGAAGTGGGCGTCTTCGAAATGCAAGAACGCGGCATGGTCGAAGTCAGCAACCCCTCCGAAGCCTTCTTAGCCGAGCGCATGGTCAACGCCCCCGGCTCCGCCATTGCCGTCACCATGGAAGGCACTCGCCCCCTTTTGGTTGAAGTCCAGGGACTCACCAGTCCCACCTCCTTTGGCAATCCCCGCCGCACCGCCAATGGCGTAGATTTCAATCGACTCCTCCTCATCTCCGCAGTGCTCACCCGCCGCATCGGTGTCCGCCTCTCCGATCAAGACGCCTTCGTCAATGTCATCGGCGGCCTGAAAATTGGCGAGCCAGCCGCAGACCTTGCCGTAGCCGTCGCCATCGCTTCTTCAATGAAAGACCAAGCCGTCAAAGCAGACACCGTCCTCATCGGTGAAGTGGGTCTCTCCGGCGAATTGCGCCAGGTCAGCCAAATGCCCGCCCGCCTGCACGAAGCCGCCAAATTGGGCTTCAAAACCGCCATCGTCCCCAAACGCCTGCGCAAGGGAGAACCCTGGCCCAAAGAAATCCAGATCATCGAAGCGCGTACCCTTAGCCAAGCATTAGACAAGGCCTTATTAAAAGAATAATTTCCAGAATACCGGGGGCAATATGATATATACTAAAAGCATAAAATTCAACAAAAAGACATCTGGTTTTAAACATTCAAGGAAGGGCACAATGAAAAAGATGAACCATTCCAGAAGCTGGAGATTAATAGGCTTTGCGCTTTTAATCATCATTTCCGCCTTAGCCTGCACCACCACAACAGAGATCGTGGCTACACAAACCCCCGAACAATCTTCCTCACCGACACCTACAAGTGATCCCTCCATTTATCCAGATGCAGGCATTGAACCTCCTGAACCCGCAGTTTTAGAGTATGGCCCCTGGGTCTTCTACCAAACCGATCCCCAACACCGCCCCGGCAATTTTGCTTACCAACTGGCCAATGGCTCCGAAGAAAAATTCCTCGATGACCCCGCCTATATGGGAGATTTTGAACTCTTTTTAAATGGTGCCTTTGATCGAGTTATCCTGCCCTCCCCAACCGGGGATAAGGTCGCCTTCTATGTCACCAAAGACGATAAAGCCCAGGTATGGGTTTTAGATCTGGTCAATAATGCGATCACTGCCAAGATCGAACTGTTTTTCACAGAGACAGACGCCGATCCAACCACCATTCTCAGCAATTATTTATGGCGCCATAAAATGATGCAGTGGTCCCCCGACGGCAGCTATCTAGCCCTAGCCGCCAATTTACAAAGTTCCGAACACAGCTTGCTCCTCTATGATTTTACCGCCCATGAACTAAGCACCCTCGCCGAACATGTCCAGCATATTGGCCTTGTCGATTGGTCTCCAGACAGCCATTCAATAGTTTATGTAACCCTCCCCACCTTAGGCCCCTCCGTGCCTTATGCATCCGTTTGGGCCGCCACCATTGATGGGGATTATCAACCCATAGCAGGCATGTCCCCCTCATACATGGTGGAAAGTCTGGGCTGGATGGATTTCGACCAGGTGGTCGTCGAAGACCTGCAATGGGAATTTCCCCCCACCAATTTACGAGCCCTGGATTTGAATTCTGGCGAGATTTCTTCTGTCTTTGATGATTTTACGACCAATGCATATTTACTCCCAGGTGGGCAATTGCTCTTCGCCAATATTTACGAAGGCAGTATTTATTACTCCCAAGCCCCTACAGAAATGGAGCAGGGCATCTACATTAAACAACTTGACGACGGGGCTGTAGACCTGCTTATCCCCAGCAAAACATCCTATTTGGTAAATTGGTATCCCGAAATTGAAAAGTTTTTGGTATTCGACGGACCAGCGGCATATCTATATGATCTCAACGGGGAAATTGCCTGGGAAACACCCCAAACCCCCGACATTTCCCCCTCCCCAGATGGCAAGTACATCCTGGTCGGCAATGATCTCCTCTTAGAGATTTATACTCCCTCCGGAGAGTTGCTTTGGTCAACCCCCGCCAGCGCCACCGACCGGGTGCAATGGCTGTCCGATTCGAGCGGTTTTTACCATTTTGGCAATTCAGACCTGGGTGTCTTTGTCAGCTTATACACCGAAAACAGCAATTGGGAAGCCGAGATATTGGATAATGTGATCTGGACTGGTTATGAGTATCAGTATTTTATAGTGGAATAAAAAGAAGGAGAAAGCTATGCCCCAAGTTGCCATTGTGACCGATAGTGTCGCTACAGTGCCCGACGAAATGATGGAGGAACTAAAGATCAATTGGGTACCCTATTATATTCATCGCGGCAATGAAGTGCTTCGTGACCTGATCACCGTCAAAAGGAAAGAGTTTTTTGAATGGCTGCCCACCGCCAAAGAGCTGCCCAAAACAGCAAACCCCAGCGCCGGCGAATATTTAGAAAAATATAAAAGCATCGCTGAAAAAGGTATCAAAAAAATCGCCAGCATTCATATTTCATCGGTAAATAGCGGGGCTTTCCAGGCTGCCAATATGGCAAAATCCATGCTCAAAGAAATTATGCCCGACATCAAAGTGGAGGTGATCGATAGCTGGAACGCCTCTATGTGCCAAGGCTGGATGGTGATCGAAGCCGCGCGCGCCGCATTGAAGGGCGCAACCCTAACCGAGGTAAAAGACTTGGTTGAAAAAATGGTGCCGCTCACAAAAATGCTGCAAACTGCGGACACGCTTCGGTATCTTTATTTGGGCGGACGCATTGGCAAAGCAAAACATATCGCCGCCACGGCATTAAACATCAAACCGATCATTGGGATCGAAGAGGGCTTGATCGTCCCCCTTGGGCAGGCGAGAACTCGAAAGAAAGTCTATGCAATGATGGTGGACAAATTGGATAAGGCGGTTGGTCAGGGCGCGATCAAAATCGCTTATGTGCATGCAGCCGCATTGGAAGAAACGGAAAAACTGCGTGTTTTGGTTGAACAAAAGGTTGAGGTGGTTGAAACGATCATTGCGGAACTTCCACCCGCCTTAGGGGTTCATACTGGCCCTGGGACGGTCGGCTTCTGCTACTACCCCGTTACTGACTAAAATTCCCTCAAAAAAAAACGATCTTTCGCATTTAATCAGGGTGCTTTATCCCTTTGCACCCTTCCAAAAGACCCATACCTTTGTGATACTATGAAGAAGATGAGCGTCAACAAACAAATCACTCCCAAATTTCATATTGCGGACATACCCATTTATGGCGACAAAGTGCTTTCCCCCATGGATGGTTTTTCCGACCAACCATTTCGGGGTTTAGTACGGCAGATGGGCTCTGCAATTAGTTATACAGAATTCGTTAGCTGTATAGATGTCACATTAAACCGTAGATTAACCGATTGGCGATTGACTTATGAAGAAGTTGAACGGCCTGTTGTATTCCAGATCTATGACGACGACCCCAGCAGAATGCTGGAAGCCGCCCTCATCTTAGAGGAACAAAACCCCGATATCATCGATGTTAATATGGGCTGTTCGGCAAAAGCAGTTTCGGCACGCGGGGCCGGGGCGGGCTTGCTAAAAACACCCAAGAAGATCGAGGAAATATTCAAAAAACTCACAAAAGAATTATCTATGCCCGTGACGGCAAAGATTCGCATTGGCTGGGATGAAGAAAGCCTCAATTATTTAGAAGTGGCAAAGATTATCGAAGATAATGGGGGGCAAATGATCGCCGTGCACGGCCGCACCAAGGAACAGGGCTATGGTGGAAAAGCCAACTGGGATACGATCGCAGAAGTAAAACAAGCCGTTAGTATTCCGGTGATCGGCAATGGAGACATTTTTTCTGCCAAGGATATCGCTTCAATGAAGGCACACACAAAATGTGATGCAGTGATGATCGGGCGTGCGGCCATTGGAAATCCGTGGATCTTTTCCGGATTAGATCGAGACCAGGTAGCACCCGCCCAGGTTAAAATAACCATGCTGGAGCATCTTGAGAGAATGATAAACTTTTATGGTGAGGACGAGGGGCTTACCCGTTTTAGAAAACATGCAAAACAATATATGAGCCCCGTTTCACTCACTCGGGAGCAACGAAAAGAAATATTTACGGCTAAAACAACTGAAGATTTTTCAGTATTATTAGATCAAATGCTTATCGCAAGTTAATCCTTTGGAGAGGAGACTATAATGAAAAAGAATTTGAAAATCATTAGTTTTATTCTTATTTTGGTCCTGTCAGCCTTGGCCTGCAATCTGCCAGGTCAAGATGGCGCAGACCAAAAAGGGCTTGATGATGAAAGTCTAAAAACGAGCGTGGCTGCAACAATTTCAGCCGCAGACCCAGACAATCCTGTTGCCCCAGCCAATACAGAAGAACCGGGTGGAGATGCCACTGAAAATGTAGCCACTGCTACATTAGAGCCTACTGGCACACCCACTGAAACCCAAGAACCTACCCCCACAGTTTCCCCAACCCCACCTGCCGGTGACCCAAAATTGACATTGGGCGACCCTGATTTCCGAGATCAATTCAACTCTGGCTCAAATTGGACGGTGCATGATGAGGCCTCATCGACTACCGAGATCAAAAATGGAAGATTTTACTTTACTAAACATAATCCCTCCCCCTATTCAGATGAATGGCTCTTTACATGGCCCGAAATCAAAGATTTCTATCTTGAAGTTACCGCAGTGACTCCCGACAGCTGTACGGGAAAAGACAGGTTTGGGTTAATCTTCCGTGCCCCCACCTATGATAAAGGTTATATCTTTTATTTGGCTTGTGACGGCACCTATAAACTTAATTTTTGGAACGGCGCAAATATGATTAGTCTAAAGGATTGGACTGCTTCCAGTAAGATTGAAGCTGGTGCGAGCAAAGCCAATCGGTTAGGTGTAAAAGCCGAAGACAATGATATTTCATTGTACGTGAACGGGAAATTCTTGGTTACTATTGAAGACGATTCTCATATCGACGAAGGCTATTTTGGTTTTGTAATCACCGGAGCCACTACTGCAGAATTTACGGTCACTTTCGATGAACTGATGTACTGGGAATAAAAACATTTTATAGCCCCAAATTAATAAACAAAAGACCGCTCAATAATCTAAACTGAGCGGTCTTTTTAGTTTTAAGAATAATTGCTTAGAATAATCCTGCGGTATAGAATGCAGCAAGGGCAAAAATGACATGGCCGATCAATCCGCCCATAAAAGCCATCACGCCACCATTCTTGGTCATGTAAAACCCGCCGTCCATGCCCGGCATGATGCCCATCATGAATCCGACTACTAACCAATGCACTACACCTAAGATCGCCGCATTAAGATAGGAGTCAAAGAACCCTGAGTAAGAGTAGATAAAAACAAAAACGATGCCCATTACAAGGTGCATCATCCATCCAACTGCTTTGTTTCCTTTTCCAAACTTGTTCGTAAGCATCCCGACAATGTCCATTTCGGGCATGCTCATTTTTGGAGCCAGTACCATTACCATGGTCATGACCAATGTTCCGACAATTCCTGCAATAACTAAATTCACTTTAGCGTCCTCCCGCTGTGATAAAGAAAAAGTTTGTTCGTTTGCCAATAGTTCCTTGATACGAAAACCTGAGTTATCTTACCTAAACCTTAAAAAAACCTACGGGGTAAGGTTAATTTTCTATGCCACATCCAATTAGTAAGAGCGATAGCTTAGTACAAATTTTTTCATGATCTTCCTTTCTCCTTGATTGATGTCTTTGATAAGACAGTACAGTTTTTAAAAAAAGAACAACCCCCAAAACGGGTTGTTCTTTTTGGGTATAATCAAAGCGTCAGTATTATTCGCCAACCACCTACCAATAATAAAGAAAACCTATGGAAATCCTATCCTCAAAAATTAATTCATCTGATCCGAATTTCAAAGAGAACCAATCTCATCACCTTGCATTGGCTAAAGAACTGCGGGCCAGATTGAAAGTTGTTGAGGGAGGAGGTCCAAGCCGAGTAGAACGACATGAAAAGCGGGGGAAACTTTTTGTTCGAGATCGAATTAAGAAACTATTAGACTCTGGTTCCCCCTTCTTAGAATTATCGGCTTTAGCTGCCACCGATCTTTATGATGGAAATGCCCATGGGGCAGGGATAGTCACCGGCATCGGGCGGGTAATGGGAAAAGAAGTGATGATCATCGCCAATGACGCAACAGTTAAAGGGGGTTCCTATTACCCAATGACCGTTAAAAAGCATTTACGTGCCCAGAAAATTGCTGAAGAAAACCATCTTCCTTGCATCTATTTGGTTGATTCGGGGGGGGCTTTTTTGCCCATGCAAGACGAGGTTTTCCCAGATAGGACTCATTTTGGACGGATTTTTTATAATCAGGCGCAAATGAGTGCAAAAGGAATCCCACAGATCGCTTCTGTAATGGGTTCGTGCACCGCTGGTGGGGCATACGTACCAGCAATGAGCGATGAGGCGATCATTGTTAAGGGGACGGGCACGATCTTCTTGGGTGGTCCTCCCTTAGTGAAAGCAGCTACTGGAGAGGATATACCCGCTGAAGAATTGGGGGGCGCGGATGTGCATACTCGCTTTTCGGGGGTGGCAGATCATATGGCAGAGGATGATGAGCATGCCTTGGAACTTTGCCGCGATATTGTTGAAACCCTAAATTTTCAAAAAACCCTTTCTACTGAAGTTGAAATCCCCGAAGAACCCTTGTATGAAGCAGAAGAAATTTACGGGGTGTTGCCCAAATCCTTCCGGGAGAGCTATGATGTGCGAGAGATCATCACCCGCATTGTGGATGGCAGCAAGTTCCGAGAATTTAAAGCACGCTATGGCATAACTTTGGTATGTGGATTTGCAAATATTGAGGGCTATCCAGTGGGGATCATTGCCAATAATGGCATCCTTTTTAGCGAAAGTGCGTTGAAGGGCACCCATTTTATTGAGTTATGTGAGCAACGCGGCATTCCGTTGCTTTTCCTTCAAAACATCACCGGGTTTATGGTTGGGCGGGAATATGAGGCGGGGGGAATCGCAAAAGACGGGGCAAAGCTGGTGCATGCGGTGGCTACTGCGACTGTGCCTAAGTTGACGGTGATGATTGGCGGTTCTTTTGGGGCAGGAAATTACGGCATGGCCGGCAGAGGGTACAGTCCGCGGTTTTTATGGATGTGGCCGAATGCGCGAATTAGTGTAATGGGGGGAGAACAAGCAGCAAAAGTGATGCTTACGATTAAACAAGATCAATTAGCCAAAGAGGGAAAACCTGCTCTTTCCGATAAAGAAGCTGAAGCACTGATGAAACCGATTCTAGAAAAATATGAGAAGGAAGGCAGTCCTTATTATTCTACTGCCCGCCTTTGGGATGACGGAGTGATCGATCCTGCGGAGACCCGCCAAGTATTGGGGTTGGCTTTATCGGTTGTCCTTAAAGCGCCTCGGGAAGGAAAGGGCTTTGGTATTTTTAGGATGTAATTGCACTAAAGACATAAAATAAATGAATGTTTGGGAAGAAAAGGTTCGCAGTAAATTAGCAAAAGACTTGGATGTCGAGACAAGTTTTGATCAAATCAGACAGGAATGGCACTTTACTGGCAATTATAAAGAACATGGGTCGCCAAATGCGACCTGTGAACTGTGCGGAAATAAGGGGTTAAGACATCATTATCTGATCGCCCACAAACAGACTGGCGAAGCGCTTTGGGTGGGCTCGCAGTGTATATTGAATTTCGATGAAAGCATTTATGGGGAAGTTAAAAAGTTCGTCGCGCAAAACAAAAAGAAAAACAAATACAAACAGATGGGGAACTTTTAGAAAAGATCATGCCGCCAATAGTGGCCTTATATGATCTACTGCCAAGTGAGAGACAGCGAAATTTGCACTGGGTGGTGGGCAAATTTAGACGACGGGGGGGCTTTTCTCCAGCTGACTTAGCTAAAGTGTTTGCTGCCTAAAAACGTGAGAACATCGATTACCCCGACTCTAGTTACCCGGTAATCCTCCGATCAAAACAAGATAAGGTTGAGCTTTTGAGCATGGGGAAGAGGGAATTGGAAATCATTTGGGGTTGTCTGACGGAGAAGCAAAGAGAAAGACTAATCCCATAATTTGTTTAGTAATAAATATATGTGATTAAACAAAAGACCACCGAAAGTATATTCGATGGTCTTTTAATTAGTTTATGTTCTTTTATGCACTCAGATCAAAGTCGTCCTCATCAAAATCATCTTCGTCTTCATTTTCGTCTTCAAAGTCTATATCATCGAAATCATCTTCGTCGTCAAAAATTTCATTCTCATCCTGAAAAGTAAATTCGTATTCGACTTCATCTTCAGGCAAGCGGACCCAAAGTAAAAGCAATTGGCCATCATTGCCATCCGCAGAACGGGCTGCAACGATCGGCACTTCCATGGTTAAACCGGCAGAATCGCGAAATTCTAGATTGATCGGTTCACGGCTGTTCCATGCTCGATAGCAGCGTTCGACGAGCGCTTGTCCGTTAAAAGTTCTTAGTCGCGTAACTGCCACATTCGCCAAGGTGGGACCTTCAATAATCCCATTGGCCCAAACGTCGTTTACTAATTCAAATGTAGGGGTTGGACCCTCAATAATTGTGATTTTTTCGTCTTTCATAGTTTCCTCAGGTGCTTAATTAATAAACACTTTCGAACATCTTACCACAAAGATTTTGTTCCCGCTGAGGCTTTAATATAAGTTTAATGTTTGCATTATTTTACGGATTCTCATCAGAGGGTATAATTTTATTCTCAAAGGAGAACCGTATGTTTAAGCTAATTATCCTGGTTGAGCCGCAAGAAGATTGGCTGCAATTTGAGCAAGCTTGGCCTCAATTTTTGGCAATTGCCGAAAAAATGCCGGGGCTTCAACGTGAAGTAAACAGCCCAATTTATACTACTTTACACGGCAACAATGAAGTCGCTATGATCCATGAACTCTATTTTAATTCGCAAGAAGATTTGCGTTTGGCGATGACATCTGACGAGGGAAAGGAATCAGGGAAAATTTTACAGATCATCACCCATGGCAAGGTGACACTATTATTTGCTGACCACCTTGAGGATGAATTCAAAAACATTGAAGCATTGAAAAAACCGGAAATTGAAGGACCCCCCGGTGACAAAGCTTAAACCCCTTGGGGTAAAAGATCTGGAAGCCTATCTCAAACAGGAAGGGATTCCTGGGGAAATATTGATCCTCGACAGCCCCACCCCAACGGTGGAGACTGCAGCAAAAGCCCTAGGCATTGAACCTGATCAGATCGTCAAATCAATTTTGTTTATGATTAACGAGGAGCCTGTATTGGCCCTGGGTTGTGGTTTGGACCTGATCGATAGACGGCTGGTGGGGAAATATTTCGAAGTGGGGAGGAAGAAGGTGAAAATGGCGGATGCGGACGGTGTATTAAAATATGGTGGATACCCGATTGGGACCGTCCCTCCGATTGGTCATCGGCAGCTAATTCCAACCCTGATGGATGAAAAAATATTAAGGCATGAAGTCGTCTATGTCGGGGGCGGCGCCCATAATGCGATGCTCAGAATGAAGGCAAAGGATGTGCTACAGTTTTCAAACGCCGTGGTACTGGATTTAAGCACTCCCAAAAATATGTCAAAAGGAAAATGAATTGTCATTTAAACCCATTCCCATCAATCCAAAGAAGTCACCCAAAATCTGGGTATACATCGTGGTCTCAACATTAATATTGGGCGTGGTGGGATATTTTGCCTATCAATATCTTTTTTCACCTGGATCTCGCAGATGGTTAGACTTTTCGGCATTTAAACAAAACCGAGACGATTATGCCGAAATTCTGTTACTGCCCGGGATGCGTTGTGGGGATGCACCCTTTGCTTTTCCTACTACCGGGGCAATATTTGGTCTCTGGAGTCAATCCTACCGGCCCGGACATATCCATGCCGGGTTAGATATCTTTTCTGCTACTGAGCCAGGGGCAACACCTGTTTATGCGGCATACCCTGGCTATTTGACTCGCAAGGCTGATTGGATCTCAACGGTCATTATTCGCCACCCCAATGACCCCCTGGAACCTGGTAGACAAATTTGGACGTATTACACCCATATGGCGGATGACCAGGGTGAAGAAAGTTTTGTGTCAGAAGATTTTCCCACTGGCACCGCTGAGGTCTTTGTGGAAGCGGGGCAATTTTTAGGGTATCAAGGCAATTATTCCGGAAACCCGGCAAACCCGACTGGGCTTCATTTGCATTTTTCCGTAGTAAAAGACGACGGGAATGGCTCCTTTCTAAATGAATTGGAAATCAAGAATACTTATGACCCTTCCCCCTATTTAAATTTAGCAGTTAATCATGAGAATAACCCTGAAACATTTCCAATTTGCGAGGATGAAATAACCTTTGAAAATTGGGATCTGGTAAAAGAATATGAATGATCTTAAAGGAAAAGTGGTCTTAATCACGGGTGCCGGGCAGGGTTTTGGGGCAGCAATGCTGCCTGCTTTAGCAAAACAGGGTGCGATCATCGCGGCAAATGATATCACCACGATCAATCTGGATTCTCCAATTGAGCAAATCATCACAGCGGGGGGGCGGGCAAAGGCATACGATGCAGATGTATGTAAAAAACTAGCGTTACAAACGATGCTTGGTGATGTATTAGAGGATTTTGGAAGAATCGATGTATTGATCAACCATGCCAGTGTGCAACCGAGAATGCCAATTCTTGAAATGGACGAATGGGATTGGCATCGCACCTTAGATGTAAATCTCACCGCTACATTTTTGGCAACACAAAGTGTCGGACGAATGATGCGGGAACAGGGTGGGGGAAAGATTTTAAATATTGGTTTGGTGGAAAGTGGGGAGGGCTTGGATAAAAGAAGTGCCTATTTATCCTCTAAAATGGGAATAGAATCTTTCACTTTAGCTGCCGCTTCAGAGTTAGCAGAACACAAAGTTTATGTAAATGCATTATTGCCCAATAAGTCAAATATGGAAGAAAGTGTGCAAGCTGCACTTCGTTTAATACTAGGTGATCAAACCGCCCAAGTGATTAAAATAGAAGAAGAAAAATAATTCTGCCGTATAATTAATCAGGTCTGAATTAGGAGTAAAAAATGACGGAATATTCCTCTATCCTTGTTGAAACTCGAGAAAACGTTGGACTGATTCGCCTTAATCGTCCGCGTGCCTTTAATGCGCTAAACACTGAATTGATCACAGAATTAGTGGATGCCCTGCAAAAATTTGATCAGCAAGATGGGGTGGGAGCGATAGTAATCACCGGAAATGACAAGGTGTTTGCTGCGGGTGCGGATATCAAAGAAATGGCCGAGTCGACTGTTGTGGATCGGATAAAGAATGATTCCATCGCAATCTTATCTAAGATCAGGCAAGTCAAGAAACCGATCATTGCGGCGATTTCTGGATGGGCATTGGGCGGGGGCTGTGAACTTGCCATGGCCTGTGACATGATCATTGCCTCTGAAACCGCTCAATTTGGGCAACCTGAAATCAATCTAGGGGTGATTCCAGGAGCCGGGGGTACACAAAGATTAACCCGAATAGTGGGCAAAGCAATTGCCATGGAAATGATCTTAAATGACCGCAGACTAACCGCCGAAGAAGCCCTTCAAATGGGCCTAATTAATCGGGTTGTACCCGTGGAGATCTATTTAGAAGAAACCTTAAAAATGGCCCAAGAAATTGCTGTACGTGCCCCGATCGCGGTTCAGTTCGCAAAGAAAGCGATCAACCAAGCTTACGAATCTTCACTGTCAGATGGGTTGGAGGACGAACGCCAGGCCTTTTATCTATTGTTTGGCACTGAAGATCAAAAAGAGGGGATGCGCGCATTTTCCGAAAAACGACCCCCAAAATGGCAGGGGAAATAAACAATATTCATACGCATCGTCTGCTTTAACAATAAAAGAGGATATGCAAAAATTTCGAGATCTTGTCCTGGCCTTTAGGCAATTAGATTTAGATGGAAGCCGACCGGTAATCGCTCATGCTTCCCTGTCTTCTTTTGGCTATGTGAATGGGGGAGCGGAGGCGGTTGTTGGAGCCTTAGATCATCATTTTGATCAGGTGATCATGCCCACCTTCACCTATAAAACAATGATTGTGCCGAGTTCTGGCCCACTGAATAATGCCAGCAAATATGGCAGCCTTGTCGATCTGAACAAAATGACGGAATTTTTTCATGCAGATATGCCCGCTGACAAACTCATGGGGGCTGTACCGGAATTGCTGCGAAAGCAAGCCAAAGCTACTCGATCATTTCACCCAATATTGTCCTTTGCCGGAATCAATGCAAAAGAAATCCTCGATCAACAAACGTTAAAACATCCCCTAGCACCCATCGCAAAATTAGCGGATCTGGACGCATGGGTTTTGCTCTTGGGGGTGGGTCAAAAAGCTAACACAAGTATTCACCTTGGAGAACGGCTTGCTGGAAGAAAAACTTTTATGCGTTGGGCATTAGTGCCTGATCTTATCGTAGAGTGCCCGGGTTTCCCTTCATGCTCAGACGGATTTGATGCGATCGAAGATCATATTCAGCCCATCGTTCGAAAAAAACATGTGGGAAAAGCTTTGATCAAGGCAATTCCTTTGCGAGGGCTAATTAAAATAACTAGAAAATTGGTAGAAGAAGATCCTCTAGCATTATTATGTGAGAATTTTTATTGTGAGCGCTGCAAGGCCGTACGCGCAGAAGTGGCATATAAATTGTTAAACGATTAATTTCTTCACTATAAAACTAAATTTTCAATTTTTATCGTACCTCTTCCTGCCACGATGGGTTATTAATTAAAACTATTTATCCCTAGGAGGATATTCTTATGCTTTATGCAATTATTGCTATTCTTTGTGGTCTGTTGCTTCTTTCAAACTATTTCCCAAAAATAGCTTCAGCTTTAAAACCAATTGAAGGTATTGTTGGTTTGGTAGCACTTGTACTTGGCATTGTGAGTGTACTCGGCGGCCTTACCCTTGTCAATGTCACCTTGATCCTGGCTGGAATTATATTGGCTGTAAGCATGATCCCATCACTGGCGAAAGCGGCGGGCTCCCTGGCTCCCTTACGCACAGTTTTAGGTGTGATTGCCTTAGTTGTCGGTGTCATAAATTTATTGTAAGCATTTCGGACTTTTCAGAAAGGGCTTTGCTATATAGCAAGGCCTTTTTTTCCTTAATTACCCTGAACGACAGGGGTTATTGTATATATTCTGTGTTCTCCTCTATAATATAGTTCATGAGTAAATTTAAACTGTACCCCTGGGTGGAGATTTTTTTTGTAAGTCTCTTCACCCTTCTTTTTTATTCTTTATTACAAAAATACATTATTCCGCGAACCTATCACTCTGATGTGATCTGGTACCTCGAAGCGGCATTTCATAACCTTGGAGATTTTTTACTCTGGGTAAATCGATATGCCCATGTATATTTCCTCAAAATTTTCTTTCTTTTCTCCAACGATCCTTTCGAAGTTGGAAAAAATTATTGGGTGTTTATGTTCACTGCAACAACCTTGTTGGTTTACCTTAATGCCCGCCTTCTAACCCCTCGCAGCAAATTTCTCCATGGCATACTGGCCGTTGGATTTTTCCTTTCCATCAATGTTTTTTCAAACACCCTTGGTGTTCCCCTTGTAGATTACACAAGCATGTTGATCGTTTTGACAATCTCGCTGGTGTATTTGAGCTCTTTGAGAAGGGGGCATACAGTCAAATGGCTGCTGATCCTTTTAGGGTTTTTATTCTTTATAGCCTTTAAGACTAAAGAAACCGCTTGGGTTTCTGCCATTTTGCTTTTTGGTTTGATGTTTGATGAAAATAATACATTTAATGTCGAAAGTTTGAAAAAAAATGGGCTGCAAGTCCTTATTGGTGGATTAATTGGCGGATTATTATTTATTGTATTGGATGGTCTTTTGCTTAAGGATCCTCTTTTTGGATTACGGCCAGCTAATCTTTCAACCCCCACCGGTTTTTTTATCAATGCAAATCCAAATCTCACTGAACCTGGAAACTGGTATAACAATGTGCTTTTCCAAGCTGCCCCCCATCTTTTAGCATTCTATTTAATCAGCCTGGTAAAACAAAAAAAGCATGCTTGGCCTTTAGCAAATCGGTTGTTTTGGTCAATTCCTATTTTTACTATTCTCAGCATTACCGCTTTCCAACTAACAGCAAACTATGATCTCTTTTTGCTGCGTTTCTTATTTCCCGTGTTAGCAATATTTTCAATTGCTGCTCCCCAATTTATAGAATTTAAAATGCCCGTTTCAAAGAAAGATCAAATAATTTTTTGGTCCACCCTCATTTTAGGAAGCATGTTTTTAAGGTATGTTTGGCTAGGAACGGAAATCTTCTCCAACATTAATGATTTGGATCACCCTCAATTAATAAACAGCTTGTTTCGGCCGATCATTTTCACCTTGCTTTTGTTATTAATCCTATTGGTTGATAAATATAAGTCCTATTTTGTATTTATTCCAATATTTTTAATTATTGGTTTTTTAATACAACCGATAAAGAAGAATTATCAAGCACTTGCAATTCCAGAGGAAATATACACTGTTCAACCTCGCTTTTATCCGTTCATGGAATTTGAGGATCAAATCGAATTCAGTCCGGAGATGAGTTTTTATATTTCGCCGAATGTACCCAAAACGAATTTCTATTTATCTGAGAATGTGGATACTGTCGTTGCAGTTTTTAACCTGGTCTTCAATGTTCAGGCCGATCGGGAAAATTTTATTTTTAATCCTACCCCCGAAGAACTAATGGATATAGCGAGCAATAATGAATTTGACTATGTCCTACTGGTCAGCGACGATTGGAATCAATATTTCGATGGAAGCATTTTAGATTTTTGTGCTTTTAATGAAGATAGTGACGAGATATTAGTACTCCTGGATTGCCGCTAATCATACTAAAATCCTCCTGCTTTATCAAAAATTTACCCCTTTTAGAAACTTTCGTCCATATATATATCTAGATAATTTTTTGGATTTAAATCAAAACCTTATTACAATAAGGTATGGAAAATAAAAACATCCAATTAATCGAATCTCTGGCGGCGAATGCCTGGCAAGCAGAAAGCTCACAAGGTTTAGAAGGCTGGCTTTTGCGATTTTCAAGGGGCATTACAAGGCGCGGAAATTCTGTGTTCCCCCAACGCGATCATGGGCAGGTTGAGTTGGATAAGAAAATTGATGCAGTTGAAGCCTTTTATTCGAAAAAGGGACAACCTGCGATATTTCAAATGACTCAGGCGGCTCTCCCCGCAGGTCTATACGAAAATCTAAAAAAGAGGGGATACCGAGATGCCTTTTTCACCCAAGTTCAATCTGCAAAAACTGATGTAGTCCTTAAAAACACAAAAAGAAAAACGGTGTTTACAGCGATTATGGAAACAAGACCAATTCCCAAATGGCTGGATGTGTATTTTGAAACCAGCCAATATGGGGCGCTTAGCGCAGAAGTAAGAAAAAATATCCTGGAAAAAATCCCTGGTTTGGCAGGCTTTTTTATGCTCAAAGATGATGCCCAGATCTCTGCAATTGGATTGGGGGTGATTGAGGGAAAACATCTCGGTATCTACTGTATGGTGACGCCCGAATCCTATCGAAGGCAGGGGGCCGCCACGGAGATTCTTCATGCCCTAGCAAAATGGGGTGGGAATCATTCGGTGGAGCACATATACTTACAAGTAATGGAAAACAATCAACCCGCATTAGCCTTATATAAAAATGCCGGATTTAATAAACAATACCGTTATTGGTATTCTGAAAAAGCAGTATGAAACCAAAACAAACCATTCGACCCTTTCCAATATCACGACAGGCGATCTCCGATTTCAATCGGCTGGCAAAAGAAAAAAACCTGATTCATGGGATCAGCGAGTTTGATGTATCTAAGGCTCGAATCCTCATTCAAAAATATGAAGAGCAAAGCGGAGAAAAACTTTCCTTCACCGCCTTTATTCTCTATTGCATGGCAAAAGCGATTGACCAAAACAAAAATTTGCAAGGGTATCGAAAAGGGCAAAGAAAGGTCGTCGTTTTTGATGACGTGGATGTGACGACGATCATAGAAATTGAATTAGAAAATAAACGTTATCCATTGGCGCATATTCTCCGGAGCGCAAACCAAAGGGATGTAAAAAGTTTACACGATGAAATCCGACAGGTTCAATCCAACCGAGAAAGTAGCCGAAGCATGGGTTACTGGAAATTTATGAAATACTTTCTCCATTTCCCTTGGTTTATTCGTCGGCTCTTCTACAAATCAATTCTCAATAACCCTGAACGGCGGAAGGAAATATCGGGCACGGTTTCCTTATCTGCAGTTGGCATGGTAGCTTCGGGTTTAAGCGGCTGGGGAATCAACCAACCTAACCATACGCTAAGTGTTGCCCTGGGGGGAATCAGCCAAAAAGCCGTTGTAGTAGATGGACAAATTGTTTCCCGAGAAGTCTTGGATCTCACTATCGCAGTGGACCATGATATTGTCGATGGAGTGCCGGCCGCACAATTTCTGGCTCATTTCAAAGAATTGGTAGAAAGTGCAGCGGGATTGGAAAACCACAAATAAAAGCGGGGAAATAATAGGCTGGATAGCCATTAGGGTTAATAGTAGAGCTACCCAATTGATATAATACTCATCAAAAAATAATTAAGGGAAATTCAATGAAAATACAGATCTATACGATGCAAACGCCAGAGGAGGCCTTGGAAGTAATTGCCTCAGGGGTTGACCATATAGGCATCACCCCAGGATCTTACGGCCTACCGGGAGAGGTTGATTTCCAGACGGCGAGAAAAATTGTGGATACCGTGGGGGATAAGGCGGTTTCAGTTGCGTTAACGGTAGATACTGATCTAGAAATAATCGAGGAAATGGCAAAAGCCGTGCACCCAGGTATCCTCCATTTATGTGCTTTAGAAGGAGCTTTACCTCCAAACGAAGTTGCCAAATTGAGGGCAAATCTCCCCGGATTGCCAATCATGCAGGCTATCTCGGTGGCAGGGCCGAAGGCGATTGACCTGGCATTGGCCTATCAAGAAGTGGCGGAATATATTATTTTAGATACGCAGGCGGCCGACATTGATGGTATTGGCGCTTCGGGAGAAACCCATGATTGGACTGTCAGCCGGGAAATCGTGCGGCAATTAAATATCCCGGTGATCTTGGCTGGGGGGCTTTCCCCCGAAAACGTGGGGGAATCGATCAGGGTGGTGCAACCCTGGGGGGTTGATTCTCTAACCCATACCAATCACCCCTTGGCTGGAGGTGGATTTAAAAAAGACATCGGCCGCATCCAAAAGTTTGTCGAAGAGGCTCACATAGCCGCAATTAAGATTTATGAATAAAAACGAAACCAAAGTTGTTGTTTTGGGAGACTCAAATGTGGATATACTTGTTCGTCTCCCCGATCGCAATCAACCCATAATAACTGATCATAAATATGCCCCCCCTGAATTACACGGTGGTGGCACTGCTGCCAATGTTGCCGTCTCCTTGGCACGATTAGGAGTACCCGTTTCTTTCATGGGATCTGTTGGTGCGGATAATTATGGGCATTGGGTGGAAGAAGATTTTAAACGAGAAGGGATAGAAATTAGCGGTCTTCAAATGGTTGAGGATGCTTTTACAGTAATGGTGATGGCCTTAATAGAACCAAACGGAGAACGACTCATTTATGTCTGGCCACCGACTGGCGGCGCCCATAACCATTTCACGCTAAACGAAATTGATCTTTCTTCATGGCCGTCAGCAAAATGGCTGCATACGACCGGAATTTGCTTGCGGGGGAAACCGGTCCGTGAAACCGTACTAGCTGCGATGGTAGAAGCAAGGAAATTAGGTTGGGAAGTTTCCCTTGACCTCAATCTCCGAACCGAATCATGGGGGTTGAACCCGGAAACGCAAGAAATCTTTGAACGAGCAATCGGCCTTTCTGATGTGGTTTTTGGTAATGCTGAAGAAGAAATTCTGCCTCTATCAAAGAAAAGAAGTTTGGAATCAGCGGTGAAGGGGCTTTGTGAGAATAAACGAGTGATCATAGCCCGCCAGGGGAGCGAGGGGGCGTTGATTTGTACCCCCGATGGCCTATTCCATTCTCCTGCATTGCAAGTAAAGGTTGTAGATACGCTGGGCGCGGGAGATGCCTTTAATGCCGGTTTCATTGCTGCCCAAATTACAGGGGCGGACGTTGCTGAGGCTTCAAAACGCGGGAATGAAACGGCGGCTCTAAAAATTCAATATTCGGGAGCACGCGGATTACCAAAACGGTAAGACCTGCCATTCAGTCAGGCAGGAGGGGGAGATTATTTTTCATCAAATTTCAATAAATTTTCGGTCACCTGTTATAATAGCCATCGCTCAAAATTCAAACATTTTACATGTTAATCCCTCCTTTAGGAGATAGGTATGACAAAAGATTTCTTTAATGCAAAAGATATTTTAGATACAAGCCATGGACAATATGTCTATTATCGATTGGATGCCCTGGAAAAAGAAGGGCATGCAAAATTATCCAAATTGCCGATCTCGATTCGAGTGTTACTTGAAGCGGCTTTACGCCAGATCAACGAAAAAGATGTCACAAGCAATGATGTGATTACGCTTGCCGGTTGGACGCCAAAAGTAGCCGATCGACCTGCAATGCCTTTCAAACCTGGGCGAGTGATTATGCAAGACTTCACTGGCGTTCCCGCGGTGGTTGACCTGGCGGCCATGCGATCCGCAATGGCCCGCTTGGGCGGTGACCCCAAAAAGATCAACCCCGTCATTCCAGTCGATCTGGTGATCGACCATTCAGTGCAGGTGGATTTCTTTGCTAGCGAGGATGCCCTAGATCGAAACGCTGAGCTCGAATTTGCCCGCAACAAAGAACGATATGAGTTCTTACATTGGGGGCAAAAAGCCTTCGATAAATTCCGTGTCGTTCCCCCTGCCACGGGCATTGTGCATCAGGTTAATTTAGAGTATTTGGCAAAAGGTGTGCTCACCCGCAAGGTAGGTGGTGAGACCGTCGCGTTCCCGGACACTTTGGTTGGCACAGACTCCCATACAACGATGATCAATGGATTAGGTGTTGTCGGATGGGGTGTGGGCGGCATCGAAGCAGAAGCTGCGATCTTAGGCCAGTCATTAGATATGTTGACCCCTGATGTCGTTGGATTCAAACTGTCTGGCGAGATCAAGGATGGGGTAACCCCCACAGATCTGACCTTGGTCATCGTTCAGATGTTGAGAGCACATGGCGTGGTCGGTAATTTTGTGGAATTTTTCGGCCCTGGCTTAAAGAATCTCAGCCTTGCAGATCGAGCAATGATCGCTAATATGTCTCCTGAAAATGGTGCCACAATCACATTTTTCCCAGTGGATGACGAAACCTTGAGTTATTTGCGTTTGTCAGGGCGAACGGATGAAGAAGTTGAATTGGTTGAAGCCTATTACAAAGCCCAAGGCTTATTCCACTCAGACGAAATGCCCGACCCTGAATTTACAAGCGTTTTGGAGTTGGATATCAGCACAGTCAATCCAAGTTTAGCGGGACCCAAGCTCCCCCACGAACGTATTTCCTTAGAAGAAATGAAGACCTCCTTCCAGAAATCTTTGGTGATGCCGAAAAGTGAACGTGGATTCGAGTTAAAAGAAGAAGACCTTGATAAAGAAGTAGAGTTTGGCACCAATGGCAGTAGTACAAAAATGAGCCATGGCTCATTGGTCATCGCCGCGATTACTTCTTGTACAAATACCTCTAATCCTTTTGTAATGGTGAGTGCGGGGTTAGTGGCTAAGAAAGCAATAGAAAAAGGTTTGAAAGTTAAACCCTATGTAAAGACCAGCTTGGCTCCCGGTTCACGTGTGGTCACAGATTATTTGGTGGCGGCAGGTTTAGATGCACCTCTAGCAGAGCTGGGATTCAATGTGGTGGGCTATGGCTGTACCACTTGTATCGGCAATTCTGGTCCGCTTCCAGGCGCAGTGGTCAAGGCAGTCACCAGCAAAGATCTGGTCGCCGCTTCGGTGCTTTCCGGGAATCGTAACTTTGAGGGGCGAATCCATGCCTATTCATTAGCCAATTATTTAGCCTCCCCACCCTTGGTAGTGGCCTTTGCATTAGCAGGCACGGTGGATATTGATCTGACCACTGAACCACTCGGCGAAGATGATGCAGGCAATCCGGTTTATCTCAGCGATATCTGGCCTTCCTCGGAAGAAGTAAAGAAAACAGTACTGTCAGCTGTTCAGCCCGAAATGTTTAAAAAACAATATAGTAATGTTTTCACGATAAATGAGACCTGGAATAATATTCAGGGCGGAGATAGCGATGTATATGATTGGAAAGAAGACTCCACCTATATTCAGGAACCTCCGTTCTTCACAGAACTGTCCGCGGATGTGCCCAATATTGCTCCAATTAAGGGTGCGAAAGTAATGGCCTTATTGAACGATTCTATTACTACCGATCATATTTCTCCCGCAGGTGCGATTCCCGCGAATGGTCCGGCAGGGCAATACTTGCAAGAACACGATGTGGCTGTCAATCAATTCAACTCATTTGGTTCTCGCCGTGGAAATGACCGCGTAATGACTCGCGGAACTTTCGCAAATATCCGGTTGAAGAATCAATTGGTCCCTGGCGTGGAGGGCGGGTTTACTAAATATCATCCCACTAGTGAACAATTGTCGATCTTTGATGCTGCACAAAAATATAAAAAAGACGGTACCCCTTTGGTCGTTTTGGCGGGCAAGATGTACGGCACCGGCTCGAGCCGAGACTGGGCAGCAAAAGGCACTCTGCTCTTAGGGGTCAAAGCCGTCATCGCAGAATCTTACGAACGCATTCACCGCTCTAACTTGGTGGGCATGGGTGTTTTGCCGTTACAGTTCAAAGATGGCGATAGTGCTTCAAGCTTAGGTTTGGATGGCAACGAAAGTTTTGACATTTCTGGGATGAGCAATGACATGCCTCCTCAAAGTGAGCTCACTGTTACAGCGACCAAGGCAGATGGCAGCCAGGTAGTATTTTCTGTAGACTCACGTTTGGATACAGAGATCGACGTGGAATATTACCGAAATGGCGGCATATTGCACACTGTGCTTAGAGATCGCCTGTAAAACTACTATACCTAAAGAAAAAGTCTCCCGCATATGTGCAGGAGACTTTTTTATTTCTGATCTCTTGAATTGAATCGTGTCTTTTCCCTTTTGGGGGGTTATTGCTAGTATAGTTTTTGACCCAAAGGAGCTCACCCATGTACGAAGTCTTAGCACAGAAGATCAGCCACCCCTGGAAACAAAAATATGCTTTCATGACAGATGCCGTATTGGTAACGGCTGGAAGCCTGTTGGTGGCTTTGATGGCCCAAATAGCAATTCCTTTGCCATTTTCCCCTGTCCCAATCACCGGACAAACTTTTGCGGTTTTATTGATCGGGATGGTATTAGGCCCCAAGAGGGGAGCCCTTTCCTTATTGCTGTATCTCTTTGAGGGAGGGGTAGGACTTCCATTTTTTGCGGGTGGGCGCGGCGGGTGGGCTGTGATCGCCGGACCTACCGGGGGATATTTATTTGGCTTTATTGCCGCAGCTTGGGTCGTAGGTAACCTCGCTCAACGAGGCATGGATCGCAATTTAGTCACCGCCTTCCTTTCATTTCTTTTGGGGAGTGCGGTGATCTATCTATTTGGTGTACTTTGGCTTTCCGCCTTTGTCGGAATTCCCCAAGCCATCCAAGCGGGAATGATGCCCTTTTTGCTAGGCGATCTGATCAAAGCGATTCTTGCTGGGGCTGCGTTGCCCTTGGCTTGGCGATTTGTGAATAAAATGAAAAAATGAAAAAATTGTTGGGGCCATCAATTTATTTAGCTTAATTAAACTCTTTTTAAAAGTGTCATTTGCCAAGGGAACGGATTTTTACTACGTACAATTTCGTATTCAGTATTTAATGATAGAAATTTTTTAAAATTAGCCAAACTCCAATGATTGAGGTGACCTGGTGTATTGCCATAATTTTTTAGATATTTTCCCCTCAACATATTTAGAATTCGCCATATTGGCTCGTTGGGTACTGAAACCAATAAATATTTTGCGGAAATTCTTTTTAATTCCCTTAGGCCATAATTCGGATCCGATAAATGCTCTAAAACCTCAACGCATACAACCAAATCAAATTGCTCATTTGAATATTTATTCAGGTCTTCAGCATTCTGAACAGAAAATTCAACCTCGAAATCAGTACATTTTTCTTGTGCTTTTTCGATTTCTTCAGCTGACAGATCACATGCAAAAAGATCGGAATCTAAAAATTTATTCTTCAGCACTTTTAATATTTCGCCATCTCCACACCCAACTTCGCAAATTTCAATCTTTTCATTATTCTCGTTGATGTAGTCTAAGCTACCCTCTAAATCCTTAAGGAATTTCCCCATCAATAATTGATAGAGCTTATTGTTCGTGTTGTATTTGTCTTCGTAATTACCACTTACAAAATTATTTGTCACTCTGACCCCCTGAGGATCAACTCTGTGATCTAATCGCGATTACAAGATTTCTTGAATATAAAAAGGATTGAATAATTGCCGTAAGGATAAACACTATATCCTTTCTGGCTATTGCGTATATAAAAAGTATTGCTGCCCCAACTAGTCCCAACCACCAAAAACTTAGGGGGACCACTGTTCTTTTTTCTTTTTCTGACTGCCACCATTGGATGATCATCCTAAGAAAGAAGAATCCCTGCCCAGTTAGTCCCAATAACGTCCAAAAATCAAGTTGGTATTTTTCAAATATTTCCATTTAATTCAATAATCCTAAATAACGCTATGTATAAATTTAGTTAGCAGTTTCTTGCCGGATGTAGACAATTTCCCCATATTGTAAAAATAGATCTGACTTTGGGGTATGTCCATTATTCTCATAGTAGATCGTTCGGATTTTATAATCAGTTCTTTCTAATAATTTTCGGTTTACAGAAATAAGGTCAGATAATAATCCGGTTACAAACAGCAATCCGCCCAAAACGAATAAAATCGTGCCAAATATAAGGGATTGGATATGTCCGTCTCCGTTCCCAATAAAATAAAAATACAAAAAACGGAACCCAATTCCAAGTGCACTAATAATAAAACCCATGCTCGGAATCACAAAAAACTTAAATGGGTCGTAAGCAAGCAAACTTCTTATTATTGTCTGTGCTGATCTAAATATATAGTTCGGGATTGAAGAAATCAACCTTGATTCTCTTAATTGCGGGTTCGTACGAATTGGAACGGATACGACTTTTATATTCGCTCTTCCCGCCTGGATGATCGTCTCAAGCGTATATGTATAATTATTAAATACCTGCAAGCGCATTGCCGCTTTTCTTGATATCGCCCGAAAGCCGCTAGGAGCATCAGTGACATTCGTTTTACTCACAAAACGCACTATCCGACTGCCAATACTTTGAAGAACTTTTTTTAATGGAGAAAAGTGTGTGGTTTCTGCTATTGGACGCGCACCTATCACATAGTCTGCTTCTTTTTTTATGATTGGATCCACTAGCTTTTGAATGTCCCCAGCAAAATATTGATTATCCGCGTCCGTATTTATTATGATATCCGCACCAAAATACAGACATGCCTCCAACCCGGTAATGAAAGATTGGGCTAGTCCTTTATTGTTGGGATGAGAGATAATATAGTCAACACCATTTTCTATGGCAATTTTTACAGTATCATCTCGGGAACCATCATCTACAACCAACCATTTAACTTCATCTATTCCAGTTAGCTTTCGGGGAAGTTCTTTTAATGTAGCCGGAAGGTTTTCTTCCTCATTTAAACATGGAATTTGAATAATCGCTTTCATAGCTTTAGCCTTGTCCAATTTCATCTACTGAATAATAATCTAAATAATCCAAAAACGTTTGAAGAAATATACTAAAAAATATGAATAGGCAAAATCCAAATGGGACAATATACATTATGCCATTCATATGGGCGTGTGGCAGCATATGTCCTTTATTAATAAACCAAGTCCAACTGGCAAAGACAGAAAAAATGGTGGAAACTCCTACATAAAACACAATATTAATGTTTTCCAATAAGCTTATGTTCTTCATGTTTTTCGACGTCTTTTTCATTAAGACTGCAATTAATAACACGAAAAAGAAAAACAAGTGAATTTCTCCAATAGAAATTCCATTGATGCTGTTTTCAAAAGTATTTATATTATTTATTCCTGTTTCAGGAAAATACAAAAACCTGACATCAAGCCACTCCAAAAAAACTTTCCAGTAAGAAACAGATGAATTAAATCCCAATCTGTGTGTCGCTTTTTCATTGAAATACAGCAGGGCGTCCGAAAGACCACCTAAATATTGAACCAACTGAATTAAATGAAACCCGAGAACACTTATTAGGGCCAATCCTCCAGCTATTCCTGTTGGCGTCAATTTCTTGAAAATCTGTTTTAACCCAGCCCTGTTTTTTAATTCAACGTATAAAATGGGGACGATTGCAAACAGAATCACATTAGAAAGATATTCATATCCCCTCAGGAAAACAAGAGAAAAAACTAGTGTTTGTTCAATAAAAAATCTTTTTGTTGTTATCTCGTTTACCACAACTTTTGGGTATCTAAATAATGAATGAAAAAATGGGACAAAAAATAATGGGTAAACCCACAAAAGGTGTTTTGATGGCCCAAGGATCCAATATGTGAAAATTTGGGGAATGATAAATAGTCCACCAGTAATAATTCCAAATTTTTTTGATAGCTTATATCCAAACCCAAGAATTATCGTTGAATATATCAAGGAAAATGTAATTCTTGCACCAATTAAAAATGCCTCAGGATCAACATTAAATATACTCTGAATAAATTTTAATGCAGAGCCCCAAAATCCAGTGTGAGACAGGTACACTTTAAATGGTTCTTCCATGAAAAAACCATGATTAAAACCGCCAAATTCTTTGAGGTCCTCCATAAAGGACAAACCATTTCGAATTCTGAAGTTAATATAATCCTCAGTGCCCCCCCAAAACATATTTGAGCCGCGCCCGGCATTGTTTTGGAAAAGTTCAGAGGAAAAAACACAAGTCAGTATGCTTAGCAATGAGATAAAAACAACGGTTTTTTTATACTTCAAAAATATGTTTTTATTTTCTTTTTTCCCTACCTTATAAATAATAAAATTTAGGATGCCTAAAGGTATAGAAAACAAAAAAACCATTGTAAAAAACCCAATTTGACCCGCTAAAAGATTTTCTGGCTGAATAAGTGATTTTTGAAAAACCAGCATGGATACAGATGAATTAAACCATCGAATTATTTCATTTCCAAAAAAACCTTCAATGTAAAACCAGATAGTAATGGCAGTTGAGGAAAGAATTGTGATGAATAAAAACTCTTTTTGCTTCTGATAATTTTTGTTGTTTGAAAATAATTGAAGTGGTTTTTTCCTGTAGTATCCCACCATGAAAAAAATATATGCCAGCATTAGAATTGCAATCTCAATCCGGAAAATATAGAATTTCAATGAGAAAAATAAGGGCAGAAAAATTAGGAATACCGGAAGAGATAGAACGGTAATTTTTAATATGTTTGCTGTTTTTTTATTCATAAAACCAACCTCTCTTGAATAAAAAGATTTATATCATGATCACTTATGGTTTAAAGTAAAAGCAGAAGAAAAACATTTCCCTTGCGCCTTGCCCTATTATACCCATCCTGCAACTCTAAGGTTTAAATACTATTCCCCCAGCTCAATACCCCGTATCTCTTCCAGGCCCTCTAAAAGTTCAGCTCGATAAATTTCCCCTTTCTCCAGTTCCTCATCTCCTAATTTAAGCAAATCTTCGTAAAAGGATTTCCCTTCTCGGATCACTTCCTCAGAAACATCATCCTGGTCTAGCATCTCGTGTAACTCGTCTTCGGCTTTGCCATATTGCAGATCTGATTGATAATATTTCATCAACCGTAATTGTAGGGCGTTTGGAAAGCTACTCTTTTTCAAAAAGGTAGCCAATTCTGCCACATGACTATTTTCTAATCGGTTTTCTGTGATTCCGGTTCTTTCGGCAACAGACAAATATAGGTCAAGCGAAGCGTGGAAGCTACGCGATGCTTCGGCTTGATTGTCCTCCCCGAGATACGCATCACCTTCCAATTTCAACAGTTCAGCAAGCACAAGCAAGCGGGCGGGGTCTGGCTCTTCGTTCTCACTGGTCAGGGTATCAATGACCGTGTCCGCCGAGAGGATTTTTAGCATGGAGGAGTCCATCCCATAAAATGACATGAATGCGCCGTCGAGCTGCTCAATAGCGTTAAGATATTCTTTTTCTTCTATTAGACCTAATATTTGAGCGATCTTCGTGCCAGCCAAATGAGCAGCCTGCTGGATGATGCGTTTAAGATAATCTTTTTCATACATATTGCTATTTGGCCTTTTCTAATTTTAGATATGGGTGTTTTTCAATTCGGACTCACTAAGTTATAATACTCCATCAAATCAAGATTAATCATATGAGGATTATATAAATGCATATACTCGTGACTAATGATGATGGGGTAACTGCCCCGGGCTTGCTTGCATTGGCCACTGAAATGAGAAAGTTGGGTAAAGTGACCGTTGTTGCACCAGATAAGAACTGGTCTGCCTCCGGGCATGTAAAAACCATGCATCGGCCTTTAAGGGTCAAACAAGTAACTCTTGCAGATGGCAGCCCAGCTTTGGCACCAGATGGCGCACCTTCTGATTGTGTTGCAATGGCATTATTAGGGCTCGTGCCCGAAAAGATCGATCTGGTCGTCTCAGGGATTAATCCCAATGCCAATATAGGTCATGATGTGACGTATTCGGGCACGGTAACCGCCGCGATGGAAGCAGCGATCGATCAAATTCCCGGCATTGCCGTTTCCTTAGATTCACCTGGCGATCATCCATGTTCCTTAAATTATGAATCAGCAGCCCACTTTGCCCGTGTGGTTGCCAAACAAGTAATTGATCGGGAAACGCCGACAAACTTAATTTTGAGTGTCAATGTACCCTATCTGCCTATTAGTGAGATCAAGGGCATTCAAATCACCCGACAGGGCCAGCGCATCTACCGCGATGAATTAATCGAGCGCGCAGACCCGCGTGGAAAAGCCTATTATTGGATTGGGGGAGAATGGCCCAGCAGTGAACCCAATCAAGGAAGCGACTCGGGGGCATTATCTGATGGGTATGTTTCAGTTACACCACTGCATCTAGACCTCACAGATTACAAGGTAAAAGAAGAACTAAATCAATGGGAATGGGAGTAGACCAATCCAGCCACAAAATGCCCCAATAAATCGAAGAGAGATGCTAAAAATATTGGGCTTTGGGGGCGCGCTGGTACTCAGCGTTTGTGCCACCAATCTCAATGATTCTGAATCAATTGGGCTTTCCTCCGAGCTTTCAAAACCTACAAATATTGAACCTTCCTCAAATAAAAATAACTCAACAGATCAAGGTTCTAGTGATCAAAGTCAGTCCCTTGAAACTGACACTCTTTCTCCCACTGAACCACCTTCAGAAGTGCCATTAACCTTAGAGGAAGAATTAGCAATCATTCAAACACCAATAGATATCGACCCATTGTCAGAGGACGCTTGGACATCTCTACCGATCATTCCCGCCGGAATAAGTGACCGCATGCTAAAGTTATTTAAAATGGGTAAAAAGATGGGAAGGGATCCACGTCAATTTGCCGTCGTGGGTGATTGCCACAGCAGTCCGGTGTTTTTTCTAAAGAACTTTGATGATCCCCCTCCCAACCCTCGATACAATTTAGGTAAACAGTACCAATATTTGCAAGAAACGATCGATTACTATAAAGGCTCGTTCAACACTGGCGTTGGCGCAAGAAATGGGCAAAATGTAACCTCGGTACTCTCGGCTTTTTGGGCTGATCCGGAGCGTTGTGAGCCAAGCGAAGGACCACTGGCCTGTGAATTACGGATTAAGAATCCCGCATTTGCATTTATTAGTTTGGAAAAGAATTGGTGGGGGACAAAAGAGGAATACACCACTTACTTAGAAACAATCATCAACTATACAATCGGAGAAGGAATTATCCCGATTTTGGGTACGAAAGCCCATAACCTAGAAGGGGAGCACTTTATTAACCATGCAGTTGTCGAAGTTGCCCGACGCTATGAAATCCCACTTTGGAACTTTTGGGCTTCTGTGCAGGATGTGCCAAGAGGTGGCCTAGAAGAAGACCTTGAACATCTCTCTCTAAACCTTAAAACTTATTATGATTTTAGTGACCCTCAAAATTTTGATAACGGCTGGGCATTGCGAAATCTCACTGGATTAATGATCCTTGATTTCATGCGCAAATCTCTTATCAACGAAATAGGCCTCGGGCATCAGATGGTTTTCATGTTGGAACGCTGGATTGTAAACAGTTGACCCCTAAGCTCCTTTTCACCTTGCCCAAATTCAATAGAACGAGTACTATAGCAAAATCTTAAAATAGGATAGAGAACTGGTATATGATTAATAAAAACAATAATGAACCAATAAATAGAAGAGAACTTCTGAAATTATTTGGTTTCGGAAGTGCTTTGTTGCTCAGTTCCTGCGTAAGCAAATCTCAAAACACTAATGCCGAAAATAGTTCTACCCTTCCCCCAAAAGCTTCAGATGTTCCTAAAACTTCATCTGAAACCGACGCCCCCAAATCAACGGAATCCGAATTTTCACCCACTGACGCACCTACAGATCTGCCGCTATCCCTAGAGGAAGAATTTCTCCAAATTCAACAACCGCTAAACATTGATCCCTTATCAGAAGATGAGTGGATGTCCCTTCCCATCGTCCCCGAAAAACTCAGTCAACGGATGCTGCGCTTGTTTGCCCTTGGCCAAGAAATGGGGCGCGACGCGCGTTTATTTTCAGTGGTGGGGGATTGCCAAACCATTCCCTCCTATTTTTTAGGGAATTTTGATGATTCCTTATCCTCTTCAAGATATACCCTTGGGGATGAATATGCGTATTTACAAGAAACGATCGATTATTATAAAGGGTCTTATAAGGGCGGAGTGGCAGCAAAGGGAGGCCAAAATGTTGCCGCAGTATTTTCTCCACTTTGGGCAAACCCTGAATTTTGTAAATCAGATGAAGGCCCCCTGGCTTGTGAATTGCGATTAAAAAAATCGGTATTTACCTTCATCAGCTTAGAAGAAAACTGGAAAGGGGATTTAGTCGGCTATGTAAATAATTTAGAGAAAGTCGTGCTCTATACCCTATCTCAAGGGGTCATTCCCATATTATCAACCAAAGCCAATAACCTGGAAGGAGATCACAGCATCAACCGTGCGATCGTTGAAATTGCTCGCCGATATGAATTACCCCTATGGAATTTTTGGGCATCTGTACAGGATATTCCTAAACAGGGTTTGGACGCAGACCGCTTTCACCTCACATTTAGTTTAAACCTTGCCAATAATTTCGATTCCCGTTTTTATTTCCAAGATTCAACTCAGATTGATACAGGTTGGGGAATGCGAAACATCACAGCATTAATGTTATTGGACTTCATGAGAAAAAATCTGGTCAATGAGATCGGATTAGGCCATCAGATGATCTTCCAGCTTGAACGATGGATACGACATAGTTAGTTTGGTGATTTTCAGGCATTATAAAGACGAGGGTATTTTCCTCGTCTTTTTTTCATAAAATTGAAAAATGTTACAATCGAATTGAGGCGTAAATGAAAGAGGCAGACCAAAATCTACCCACGGATTCAAATAAAAACAGAATAACAAAAAGCATGATATTCATTGCGCTTGGCATCCTGTTATTTGCCTGGCTTTCAAACACACCTCCTGGCTTATTAAGCAAGGCAGATGCTGTTGGTTATGCGGTCTGCCATCGGATTGATCTGCGCTCTTTTCATTTGGGTGATAGACAGATCCCACTTTGCGCCAGATGTACGGGGATGTACTTAGCGGCAGTTTTTGGTATCCTTTTCCAATTATTACTCGGACGAAGAAGGACTGAATACCCTCCCAAAAGCATCTTGTTCTTCCTGGGGATTTTGTTTTTTGCCTTTGCGTTTGATGGCAGCAATTCCCTAATTCAGTTGATCCGCGATGGTAAAGGCTTGCTATATACCACCACGAATACAATTCGCTTGATTACTGGCACGGGCATGGGTTTAGTTTTGGCAGTGTTGATCACCCCTGCGTTTAATCAATCTGTTTGGCAGAGATATAGCAAGAAAGCAGGTATTGAGAATTGGAAACAATTCGCAGGACTACTTTTGGGCGGATTGATCATTGTTTTCCTCATAATGAGTGAAAACCCGCTGATTTTATATCCACTAAGTTTGATTAGTACAGTAGGCATTCTCCTCCTTCTCACCATGATCTATACCATGGTGGTCCTAATGCTCTTTAAGCGAGAGAATATTGCATATAAATGGCAGGATTTGATCCTGCCGATGAGCGGTGGCTTATTCCTCGCACTCGCCCAGATCGCCCTTTTAGATTATGGTAGATTTTTATTAACAAATACCTGGACGGGGTTCGGATTCTAGTTTTTGTGGTTTAATTAATTTTGAGGTAATACATATGGATCTATTATTAGGTGTTTTTTCAGCTTTTGGGCTATCTGCCAGTGCAGGGTTAAATGCATATATACCTTTGCTGGCTGTGGCGATCATTTCAAAGTTCACAAATATACTCAATCTGAACGAACCTTGGGATACCCTGTCCAATTGGTGGATCATTGGTATTTTGGTTGTGCTTTCTTTGGTAGAGTTTTTCGCAGACAAAATCCCTGCGATTAATCATGTGAATGACGCCATTCAAACTATTATTCGGCCAGTAGCAGGTGCAATTGCCTTTGCCGCTAGTGCAAATGTGATTACGGAAATCAGCCCGGTGTTTTCTCTTGCCATGGGCCTACTTGTTGCGGGAGGTGTGCATGCGGCCAAGGCTGTCGCGGTGCGCCCAGCAGTGACTGCAACGACTGGCGGCGTCGGCAATGTGTTTGTTTCTGTTGCAGAAGATGTTGTCGCGACCGTACTATCGATTTTGGCAATTTTGATCCCAATCGTAGCTGGCATCTTATTAAGCATGTTTGCTGCTTGGGTGATCTGGTTCTTTTGGCGGAGAGCAAACAAAAGAAATGCCCAATCAATGGCTGAATAACTTTTTTTAGGACCCTTTTTGAAATTGCAAAGACATTAAAGCACTTGTCTGCTGTATGCATTATTGTATAATGAATGAACAAGGAGATTATTATGGAAGAAGAATTCGTGAACCAAAGTGCAGATGGTGGGCAAGACGATCTATCCCAATTTGATAATGGGGACCCAGAAGGTAAAGCCCGCCGTAAAAAGACGATTATTGCTGTGGCAGTTGGACTGATTATTTGCTGTTGCTGTGTGGGTTTTGTTTATTCCGGTTGGAATTGGTGGGGCGATATCTTATACGATATGCTCCCCTAAAAATATTATTATTAATACATAAGAGGATGGTGAAAGCTGTCCTCTTTTTTTTATTTAATCTTTTCTCATTATCTGGAACGCCTCAAATGGATCCAAGCTGATTTGAATTTGCTCTCCGACGTTGGGAAGATCTTCAAATGAGCTAAAATCAAGCATTAATCCTTGGCTTTCAATTCGAATACGTGTGTTTTCTCCTCGAAAACTCTTATCAATCACCTGTCCTGATAACTTAAAGGGAAGACTCTCACCGATAACGACTCGGTCGGGACGAAGCAGTACTTTGACATCGCCAGGTGAACGGTTTTGAATAGGGAAGGTACCCAAAAGGGTCTCAACCTCACTTCCCTTAATTTTTCCGTCGAGGATATTGGAAAGCCCAATAAAATTGGCCACAAAAACGGAAGCGGGTTGACGGTAGATCTGATTTGGGGAGCCAATTTGTATAATATTTCCACGATCCATGATGATGATCTTATCTGCTAAGGCAAACGCTTCTTCTTGATCATGGGTCACATATAACGTGGTTTGCTGTGTTTCCCGCAAAATGGATTTTAGCTCCTCCAACAATCGTTGGCGTAAGGCACGATCCAGGGACCCTAATGGTTCATCCAACATTAATAGCTCGGGTTTAGGGGCTAGTGCACGCGCCAATGCCACCCGCTGTTGTTCCCCCCCTGACAAACTATTCACGTCCCGAGTTTCAAAATCAGATAAACCAACCAGGTTAATCACTTCCCTAACCCGTGTCTTGATCTCAATCTCATTTTTATCCTGCATTTTCAATCCAAATGCAACATTATGAAAAACGTTCTTATGGGGAAAAAGGGCAAAATCTTGGAACATCAACCCAAAATTCCGTTTATGAACCTCAATATCGGCAAGATCATTTCCATGCCATTTAATAATGCCGGCATCTGCTTTTTCTAAACCGGCGATCATATTCAGCAATGTGGATTTTCCGCAACCGCTCGGACCCAACAGGGCAACAATTTCTCCTTGAGAAAGTTCAAAAGAAACATTATTCACTGCTTTTTTATCTTCAAAAGATTTTGAGAGCTCAGATACGATTAATGTCAAGGTTCATCCTTTAAAATTCATTTACTTCAGCAATGCGGAGCCGCTCAATGGCTAACATGCCTAGAGTGGTGACCACCATCAAAATTGTACTTAAGGCCAGCGCCTGACCATAATTCAAGCCACCCGGTTGAGAGAGAAAACGATAGATCACTACTGGTATTGTAGGGAATTCTGGGCGGGCTACCAGAGCTGTCGCCCCAAACTCCCCTAATGAAATGGTGAGGGCAAAGGTTGCAGATACAATCAGCGCTCGGCCAATTAAGGGCAGATCAATTTCTTTAAAAACTTTGGATGGTGAAGCCCCCAAACTTGCGGCAGCCTTTCTCAAAACTGGCTGAATACTTCGCAATGCGGGTGTGAGCGAGCGTACCACAAAAGGAAAAGCGACCAAAGTATGTGCAAGAGGGATCAACAGGGGAGAGGTTCGCAAATCCAGGGGAGGGGAATCCAAAGCAACGATAAACCCCAAGCCTAAGGTAACCGCTGAGGTGCCAAGGGGGAGCATCAAGATCGGGTCTAAGAGTCGGCTGGCTAAACTTTTTTTGTAGCGCGCCAGCGCCCAAGCTGCTGGAAAACCCAAAACCAATGCAAAAAACACAGTGGCAGAGGCATATAGCAAAGAAGTTTGAATGGCGGAAGTGGGGGGAGCATAAAAATAAGAGTCTCTACTGTTGACCGATAATTCCTCATAAAAGTCAGTCGTGAATCCAGATTGAACCGATTCTACTGTTTGGCGTTTATCTGGGTCTAGGCGAGTGAAGGACCTTACTCCCAAGGCCAATAAAGGGGTGACAAATAAGAGAACCATCAATCCGATCATCGTGGCCCCAAATGTCTTTTGTCGCCATCCTAATAATTTACTTTGAGTAATTTTTCTTCCTCGTTGTTTTAGCGGTCGGGAAAGTTTGTTGCTCAATCGGGTGTAAATGATCGTCAAACCCAAGGTGGTGAATAACTGTATAAGGGAAAGCACGGCTGCCATCGGCAAATTGAAGAGGCTGATGGTTTGGTAAAAGATCTCAACTTCCAGCGTAGAGAATTTAGGCCCCCCCAAAACCAATACCACGCCGAAAGAAGTGAAATCAAAGATAAAAACCAGCAATGCTGCAGCGGTAATTGCGGGTAATAATAAGGGAACGGTCACTCCCCACCAACTCTGCCAACGATTTGCCCCCAAGGTTTGGGCAGCTTGGGTAAGTTTTGGATCTAAGCGTCCCCAAAAATCTCCGACCATCCGTAGGACGATCGTGGTGTTATAAAACACATGCGCCAACAATATCGCGCCCAGAGTATTGATAAACCGGATCGGTGGTTCAGATAGATCAAAAATATCCATCAAGCCTAAATTTAGCCAACCGCGAGGTCCTAAAAGCGCATTGAAAGCCGCAGCAACCACCAAGGTGGGCATCACAAAAGGCACTCCTGTGAGGGCGCGCAAAAGGTTTTTCCCCCTAAATTTAAATCGACCAAATAAATAAGCGCCAGGTAAACCAATCGCTAATGTCAATAGGGTAGAAAGCAGGGCTTGCCAAACGGTAAAAGATAGCACATTCTGCACCGAATTGGACTGGATCGCATCCAAGAATGGGACAAGCACACCAGTCTCGCTTCTGCTGAAACTTAAGGCAAAAATATTTCCTAAGGGGTAGAAATAGAAAATCACAAAAAAACTAAGCGGCAATAGCCAAAATAGCCACTGCCTATTGGTTTGTTTTTTTTCTTTTCCATTTCCCATATTCATTCTTAATCTCTAACGGATTACGACATCCGTCCAAGCCTCGATCCATTCCTCTCGATGCTCAGCAATATCTTCAGGTGCAAGATAAACTGGTTCATCGGGAACTGCGAGAAACTCAACAAAGGCCTCATCCATCACAGCATTTTCATTCACCGGGAACACATACATTTGTAAGGGCAGATCCTCTTGAAAAGTGGTTGAGAGCATAAAGTCTACCCATTTTTCAGCCATTTCTCGGTTTTCAGTACCGCGCAAGATACCCACAAATTCGATCTGCCGGAAACAGGTACTGTCAGCAACAATTGCAGCAGTGGGGGGGTCAGACATTTCTTCTTCAGCAAAAATCACTTCGAAGGGTGGGCTCGATCCGTACGAAACCACGATGGGGCGAGTGCCACCCCAGCGGCTAAACTCAGAATAATAGGCTGTTTCCCAATCATTTACCACCAACACATCGTTTTTAACTAACTTTTCCCAGAACTTCAAATAACCGTCTGGACCAAATTCCCCAATAGTCGCAAATAAGAAAGCAAGCCCGGGGGAGGAGGTGGCGGGGTTTTGTACAACCAACAAACTCTTGTATTTAGGAATCTGCAAATCTTTCAGTTTTTTAGGGATCGCTAATTTATTTTGGGCAAAATACTCAATATCATAATTCAAACAAACATCACCAAAATCTACAGGTAAAGCACGAAACTGCTCATCCAATTTATACTGATCGGGGATTTCACCTAAAAGAGGAGACTGATAGCTTTCAAATATATTTTCTTCTAATGCCCTACTTAGAAATGTATTATCCACCCCATAGAACACATCTGCCAAGGGGGAATCTCCCGCAAGGGCGGCCTTATTGACAGCTGTGCCCGTATCCCCAGCTCGTAAAAACTGCACTTGCACATTGTTTTCGTTCTCAAATTCAGCCAAAACCTCTTCAGATATTGCAAATGAATCGTGGGTCATCACCGTGAGGGTTGCTGGTTCAGCATCCTCCTCAATTATCTCGTTATTAATATTTTGGTTATTTGTGCATCCCATTAACCCAATGCCAACAAGGGTCAGTATAAGTATTCCTTTTTTAAACATTTATTCTCCTTAAAATTTGTTGCCACTTCCTGTTTTCAAACCATCAGTCCTTAGCGCCATACACACAAAGCAGCTTACCTTTTTTGATTTTTATGGATACTTTTTCTTGCAAAACTTTATTACTCAAGCCGCGGGTGGCTCCAAAGACAAGGGTTTCGTCTATCAAGGGCCATTCCAGCCCCTTGGTGTTCACTCCTTCCGCATCTCCGCCCAAAGGGATCAGGGACAGAGTCGATCCACGATCAGCTTTTATTTCAATCTCATTGCGAATCAAATAAATCCATTGCCCCTCTTCCCAAAATGAGATATTGAGCGAATCTAAAGCGGGGAGCGCGGGCAGCAACAAATTAGCCAATGAGTGATCCCAGCGCCTTCCTAGACCACCTAATATAATTATTTGCTCAATCTCAAGTGAGAGACTATGCAAAAGGGCTAATTCAAGATCGGTCTCATCCTTTCGAGGCTCAAATTTCAATATCTTGGTTCCAGCTTTTTGAAAATAGTCTTCGTCTTTTTTACTAACCGAATCCAAGTCTCCGATCAAGATATCTGGAATGAGATCCATTTCCCTGCAAAACCGCGCCCCACCATCCGCAGCAATTAATATGTCACCGGGGTTAATTAACTCTTTTGCCCCTTGTAGATCTCTTATCTCTCCATTTGCGAAAACAATTGCTCTCAAAAAAAATCCCTCCGCCGTTGGGGGAGGGATGATTAATTAAAGCTTGCAATTCCTCCGCCGGCATTATCCGGATCAGGTATGCGGGTCGTAGACAATCGGTCTACATCTCAGCTTGGCTTTCCCAAGCTCCCCGTGCTATATCCTTGTAAGTTTCAGTATACCAGCACAATATAGACTGTCAAGCAGACCAAAAAAAAAAGCTAGGGGTAAAGTTGATAATTATTGATATGCCTAACATAATAATATATAATTTGGAAAAGTCAGTATCACGAAACATCATGGTGCGAATTTATAAGGATTTAGTTCAATGGATAAAGGCCCTGATAAATATACTGTAATCAAAGAGTATATCTCTCCATACCCAAATTCAATCTTCTTTTTTGTGGGTGAACGTATTAAAGTCGGGAAAAAATTCGAAGATGACCCAAATTGGAAAGACTGGATATGGTGTGAAGGCGAAAATAGCAATAAAGCGTGGGTACCTGAGCAATTTATTGAAATAAAAGGAAAAGAGGGAGTGCTACTCCAAGATTATGATGCTTTAGAATTGAGTGTTTTTCCGGGGGAGGTGGTCTCAATATACAAGTTGATAAATGGATTTGGGATGGGGGAGAAAGCCGATGGAACAAAAGGGTGGGTCCCTCTGAAAAATTTAGATAAAATCAGGATTTAGCCCTCCATTTCATCAATTATTTTCCTCCTAACACGAGAGAAACGTTGACGATTCAACCGCGATTGTGGTACTATGGCACGCGCCTTTTTAGAAAGGCTGTGCATTTTTTATTTAACTAAGGAGTTAGAGATAAGTACATCAAATTACCGAATAAATGAAAGAATTCGGGCCAAAGAAGTTCGCCTGATTGACGCCACAGGCGAAAATGTAGGTGTAGTTTCCTTCACTGATGCCATGAACATGGCCATTGAAGCTGATTTAGACCTCGTTGAAGTGGCCCCCAACGCAAATCCGCCAGTGTGCAGGATCATTGATTACGGGAAGTTCATTTACGAACGAAATAAAAAAGAGAAAGAAGCCCGTAGAGCGCAAAAGAAGATCGAGATCAAAGAGATTCGTATGCGACCTAAAACAACTGATCATCATCGTGGGTTTAAGGTGCGTGACGCGCGCCGTTGGCTGTTAGAAGGTAAAAAAGTAAAGGTACGAATCCGATTCCGCGGTCGAGAAAGGGATTATCCTGAAATTGCGATGCAAGACCTGAGAGAAATTGCCACAGAGTTGGCAGATATTTCAGTGATCGAGCAGGCTGCAACTTTTGAAGGACGGACAATGCTAATGGTTTTGTCCCCCGATACCGCAAAAAAATAAGTCTATACCACTCTAAATTTCAAGAGAGTGTTAAGAGCTCCGTGCACCTGAGGGTCACGGAATTTGTGTGAGAGGTATTAATAATATGTCTAGCAAAAAGAAATCTGGCAAGAAATACAAACTAAAAACCCATAAAGCAACGTCGAAGCGTTTTCGCGTAACTGGGTCGGGTAAACTGATGCGGACCAAAGGTGGCAAAAGTCACTTCCGTCGACGCCGATCCAAACGTGCAAAAGCTCAACTTAGCTCAATGGTACCTGTAAAGGGTAAAAGTTACTTAAAAAAGATTCACCGTTTGGCTCCGTACTTGAATAAGCACAGAACCACACCAACGGCGAGAACTGCTAAGTAATAATTTTTTCTATTTGCAACCGCTTGGTGTATACAACTGGTGAGCCTAGCTCATCGACGCCCTGGGGTTCGCAGGAGGTAAGACATGGCAAGAGTAAAGACAGGTTATGTTCGCCGAAAGCGACATAAAAAAATTCTAAAGATAACAAAAGGGCAGTACGGAACACGCTCTAAACTTTTCCGACGCGCGAATGAAGCGATGTTGAAGAGTTTATGGCTTTCCTACCGTGACCGCCGCAATCGCCGACGCGATTTGCGCCGTTTATGGATCGCCCGAATCAATGCTGCTGCCCGATTGAATGGCACAACTTATAGCCGTTTGATCCATGGCTTGAAACAAGCAAATATCACGCTAAACCGCAAAATACTCGCAGATATGGCTGTCCGAGACCCGGAAGGCTTCACTGCAGTGGTTGCGGAGGCAAAATTAAAATAACCTAAACCACACAAATTTTAACTTCTCTTGAAATTTACACCCGAAGCAAAAATGCTTCGGGTGTTTTTTTTATTAAATAAAAAGAGAGATATTATCAAATGTCTCTCTTTTTAAATCTATTTATGTTTCATCTAAGAAAATCCTTAAATCTGAAATTGTCCATCCTTATAAAGCAAGTCCCCATCCACACGGATCTCACTATCTTCTTGGATATCGCAGATAAAGTCCCAGTGAATCGCCGATTTGTTGGAACTACCTGTTTCAGGATACCCCGCACCAACAGCCATATGGAATGAGCCGCCAATCTTCTCATCATATAAAATACTTTTGGTGAATTGCTTAATCCCATAATTGGTGCCGATCGCAAACTCACCTAAGTAGCGCGCCCCTTCATCACTATCCAATTGGGAAATCAGATATTCCTCATTTTTATCTGCGCTAGCTTTGACCACCTTGCCATCTTTGAATTCTAAGCGTACGCCTTCCACTTCGCGCCCACCGCGGATTGCAGGGTAGGTGAATTTTACCCATCCATTTGCCGAGTCTTCCACCGGGCCTGTATAAACCTCGCCGCTAGGCATGTTTTTAGAACCATCTGAATTGATAAAGACGCGATCTTCTACTGAAAGTGTCAGATCAACATTTGGACTTTTGACCGTGACGATCTTTTTACCTTTTAGCCAATCAATGATCTTTTGCTGTTCATCATGCACTTTCAGCCATTCGGAAACCGGGTCCTCCAAATCACAAAAAGTGGTTGAGTAGACAAAGTCTTGATAATCACTCAAGCTCATGTCCGCTTCTTGGGCATAGGCTGGGCAAGGATATTGGGTCACCACCCATCTTAGCTCACCTGCTGCGGCCCGCTTCATATAGGTTTCAGAAAGAGGTCTGTTTGTAAGGCCAAGTTGTTTTTGTTTTTCCGTATCCACCCCAGATAAACTGCGGGTGTTTTCAGGGGCTCTTATAGCAATCAGCACATCGGCCTGCTCATACAACATTTTCTTTACCGGTGAAAGCCAGCCGAGTTGCTCTTTATTGCCCTCTTTCAAAAATGTTTCTGCTGTTGCATCATTGCTCCATTGGACGGAACAGTTCCCTCCAGCTTGAGTAACTTTTTTATAAACTTCGTTTACCAAAGGTTCAGCAAGAATAGCTGCATTGATCATTACCCAATCCCCTGGTTTGATTTTTACAGAATAATTAACCAGCACATCGGCTAATCTTAATACACGTGGGTCTGTCATTTATTCAAACTCCTCTTCAAAAAAAGATGCTTTTTAAAATATTTTATCATTTATCGCTCTCATTCCGGGTACAATAGATTTAATGATTACCTCTACAAAAAACATTAAAGTAAAAGAGATCCGCCATCTTCAAGGGCGATCAAAAAACCGTCGTGAAATGGGGAAATTTGTGGTCGAAGGAGTCCGTTTAATTGAGGAAGCGGTTAAAGTGGGATGGACACCCACATCGGTCCTTTATTCCGAGGAATTAAGTGAACGCGGTTTTGAACTAGTCCGACAAATTCAATCGCTTGAAGCAGATGTTGAGGTTGCTGAACCCCATGTGCTGCAGTATGCAAGCGATACCAAAAACCCTCAAGGGATCATTGCGGTGATTCCAATGAAAGAGGCCGAACCCACAGATGACATTGATTTTGTACTTGTTACAGACCAAATTCGTGATCCAGGAAACTTAGGCACCCTTTTACGGACCGCCTCTGCAGCAGGGGTACAGGCCGTATTTATTCCGCCTGGCACCGCTGATGTCTTCTCGCCTAAAGTACTTCGAAGTGCGATGGGTGCCCATTTTAAAATTTCAATCCAGCAGGGGGATTATTCGGAGTTGGCCGCTATTTGCAAAACGCACCATCTTTCCCTGCATGTTGCAGAAGTTAGTGGGGGGACGATTTACCATCAAACTGATCTGAGTAAACCTCTAGCATTAGTGATCGGCGGAGAGGCAAACGGGGTTAGCCCAGAGATCCTTGCTCTTGAACCCAGCCCAATCCATATCCCTATGCCAGGGAAAAGCGAATCCCTAAACGCCGCCATTGCTGGGGCAGTTTTGCTCTTTGAAGTTGCTCGACAAAGGGCTTCTCAATAAATCAAAGGATATTTTGGAGTCTTATCTATGGAAAAGTATAGTTTTCTAGATGATTACAGCGAAGGATGCCACCCGAACATTCTTAAGGCCTTAACCAAAACAAACTTAGATCAAGAATTGGCCTATGGCTATGATTCTAGTAGTATTCAGGCTAAAGAACTCATCCACCGGAAGTTAGATAACCCCAGTGCAAAGATCTATTTTGTGTCTGGCGGGACGCAGGCCAATTTGATCGTTTCTGCAGCGAGTTTGCGACCCCATGAAGCAATTATCTCGGCTGAAATTGGGCATATTTTGGCGCATGAAGCCGGGGCACATGAAGCCGTGGGGCACAAGATCATTTCCATGAAGACCGATAGTGGAAAATTGGATGTTTCAACAATTCAGTCTGCTTTAGATGGGCATACCCATATCCCGCATATGGTGAAACCAAAAATGGTCTATCTCTCAAATGCCACCGAGATCGGCACAATCTATACCAAAAATGAGTTGGAAGAAATACATGCCTTCTGCAAAGAAAAAGAGTTGCTATTATTTGTCGATGGGGCACGGTTGGGGTCAGCACTTTCTGCTAAGAAAAATGATTTAACTTTGGCAGACCTTTCAAGATTAACGGATGTATTTTATATCGGTGGAACAAAAAATGGAGCCTTGCTAGGGGAAGCGATCGTGGTGAATAATGAGCAGATCAATCGAGATTTTGAAATCCATATTAAACAGAGGGGCGCGCTGTTATCAAAGGGACGTGTGCTTGGGGTTCAATTCCTGGAATTATTCAAAGATGACTTGTTTTATAATCTTGCTAGAAAAGCAAACCGGCTTGCAGAAAAAATTTCAAACGCTCTAGTTCAAAAGGGTTATAAGTTATTGGACGAAACGGTAACCAACCAAGTGTTCCCCATTTTGCCAAACACACTAATCCGAATTTTAGAAGAAAACTTTTCTTTCCATATATGGGAAAAAAAGGATGAGGCACATTCTGTCATTCGCCTGGTTACCTCTTGGACGACAGATGAGGCACAGGTGGATAGGCTGATCGAAGCTTTTTAACCTGAATAATTTTCACAATTAGAATTAAGCTATGTGAAATTAAAAATACCCCGAAGAAAAATATTTGGGGGTCTTTTTAATAATTCAATTTTATTTACACATTAAACCGAACATGCATGATCTCGCCATCTTTGACGATGTAGGTCTTGCCCTCTACGCGCAGTTTTCCCTGGTCGCGGGCAGCGGACATGCTTCCTAGTGTAGTTAGATCCTCATAGCTCACAATTTCGGCTCGAATGAAGCCTTTTTGCAAGTCGGTGTGAATCACCCCGGCTGCCACTGGTGCGGCGGCACCTTTCTTCACTGTCCAGGCACGAACTTCGTCTTCCCCCACTGTGAAGAAGGAAATTAGTCCTAGCAATTCATAGGATTCCCGGATCATTAAGTAAAGGCTTGGTTCCTCGATTTTATATTCTTTTAAAAAGATCTCCGCTTCCTCGGGGGCTAGTTGGGCGATCTCCATTTCTAATTGGCCCTGCAAAGCTACCACCCGGCTATCCTTAATGGCGGAAGAAACATCGGGGGTATCTTGGCTTTCCCCAAGATTTAAGACGATCAACATCGGTTTCATAGTCAAAAATTGATACCCGGAAATATGCTTATTCTCTTCTTCACTCAGGTCTGCAGCCCGGAGTGGGGAATCTTCCATTAATATATTTTGCAGCTTTTCAAAAAGAGCCATCTCTTTTTCGACTGCCAGTTTATCTCTTCCGCCCTTTTTCCTTTCATCAGTCAAACGCTCGATCCGGCGTTCCACGACGATGAGGTCATTGAGCAATAATTCTGAATCCATTGATTGAATATCTCGGCCGGGGTCCACGGTCCCGGATATATGGGGGACATTATCGCTTTCGAAACAGCGCACGACATGGATAAAACCGTCCATCTGTCCCAATTCGTTGACCATCTTCCCGGAGATATCTCCTTGGCCACTGCCTTCCAGGCCAGCAATGTCGCTGTAGGTCACTTTTGCAAAGGCGGTCTTTTTGGGCTGATACATCTCGGTTAAAACTGTGACACGTGGGTCGGGGACATCGACGACGGCGGTATGGATCTCCATCTTTCCGCCCATATCTGTGGGCTGATTGCTGCGCGTGAGCGCATTATAAATTGTGGTTTTGCCAGATTGTGGCAATCCGATAATCGCTAATTTCATTTTTCTTAAATCCTATTTTTTATTCTTTTTTGATAGACCAAGGACCACCAAAGGGTTAATATGAGGGGGATCAGGGTTAAAAATGCGCCGATCCCATTGAGGGAGGGAAATCCATAATTGGCATAAACTACGCCGCCGCCAAAACTTGCACCCGCGGCCGAGAGGGCGATGAGAAGGTCGTTGGCACCTTGAGATTTCGATCTTTCGGCATGGTTTAGAATGTCGGCCAATAATGCGGACCCGGCCACAAAACAGAAATTCCAACCGAGGCCGAGTAAAAATAATGCCAGGGCGATCATGCTTGTTGTTAAGCTTAGGGGGGCAAGTACAAATGAGGCCAACAGGATCATGCTTCCGGTGATGATCACTTGTGGTCTGCCCCAACGGTCGGCAAGGTTGCCGGTCAGCACGGAAAAGGCAAACATGCCCAAGGTGTGCGCTGAGAACACGATTGAAATATCAGCAAGATTATGTCCATTATCGCGCATAAATAGAGCAGTCATACCCATCACTAAGGTCATTACTGCTTGACCAATTATCATAGAGGTTACAGCGACGATGACCCCTGGATTTTTAAGTAATTCAGGGAAGGTGCGCACCTTTCCGGAAGCGATCTCTTCTTCGGGATATTCGAGGTCAATTTGTTCACCGATCGTTTTGGGTTCGGGATTCAAGCCGAAATAAATAATTATGGCAGCGATGAGGAAGATGAAAATGGCGATAAGGAAGGGACCTGCTAATTCATCCATCCCGAGTTTGATGGCAATTTTGGCACTGGGGCTGACGAGCAGGGGACCTAGAACCGCCCCAACTGTGCCACCGAAGACCACGTAGGAGATGGCTTGCCCACGTTTATTTGGGGGATTGACCTCTGCGGCGATGAAGCGGCCTAAAAGCATGGCTGAGCGTGAAAACCCGATGCCGATATAGGCAAACACAAATAGCACAAAGGATTGAATTTGAAAGGCGATGATGGCGACGACCATGCCAACCGCGCCGAAAAGTACGCCGATGGCGAGACCTTTGCGGCGACCAATGCGATCCCAAAGGATGCCCCAGACGAATGAGGCGGGGGCGGCGGCCAAACTTGCAAATGCGGTGGGTAAGCCAGCCTTGGCGGGATCTCCGCTGAGCTGGGTGGCAACGATGGTTAAAACGGTACCAATGGCGATTATTGCGGCGGAGGTGAAGCTTTGCCCGGCGAATAATGTGGCGGTGATGCGCATGCTTGGTTGTTTTAAGTCGATTTTCATAAAGATCGTCTCCAGGGCTGAGGTTAAATCTTGCGAAATAAAAAGAGCGGTTTGTGCTACTCAGCCTGAGTTTTTATCTGTATTTTTTTTAAAGTTTTTTCAAATGCACCCCAAAAATCACTTTCCCTCTACTGTGATAATTGTAGCACATTTGTTCTTTGTGGTCAAGGGTTGGTTCTGGTTGCACTGGTCAAGCACCGTGCATTGACCTGGTCAAGACACTTCATAGACCTGGTCAAGCACCTCGGTGCTTGACCTTAAACAAACTGTTGATTATACTATGGTTCGCCAGCCGAAGTGGCGGAACTGGCAGACGCGTGCGACTCAAACTCGCAAGCCCGTAAGGGTGTGAGGGTTCGATTCCCTCCTTCGGCATAATAAAAACCCTCAGCAATAGGCTGGGGGTTTTTTTATATGTTTTTCACCGGGGTCGATTTGAAATGACTGCTATTTCACAGTTCATGCCCGCCATTTTTTATTGCACATTTCAAATGAACCTAATCCTTTCTTTTACATAAATAGCGGGACTAACCACGGGATATCTTAACTCTCCGCCAGATTGGTTTGGAAAAAATGTTTGCCCCGTTTTTTACAAAGAAAGAATTCTTTATTATTTACTCCAATGGTTTGGATGTGCCACTAATCACTTGCTGAGCAAGAAACCTCATTAGAGGCAATTCATCAATAGAGATACTTTCTAATTCCACCCATCTTTGTTTAGACCGCTGCCTTCTATTTTCAGAATGAACTATTTCATTTCTTATGTGCTTGATTCTTTGAGCAAGTAATTCAAAGATGTTTTTTGACAAAGGATTGATTGTGTAGGTTTTCCCAAGTATCTCATGGCTCTCGGTATATACCTTCTTCCCCTTAATAGTTTCGTGGGAGTTTATAAATCTTTCAAGCTCGTTTTTAGAAATATATTTCTGTAAAACTTGCCTTAACATGACAACCTCATTTTCCTCAGACCGATGCTGATGGATTTCCACAACAATTTTGTCAATATAATTATCTGTAACAGAAAATGACGGATTCAGAAGATGAGTCTTAATGCGTTGATATAGAACATTATCTGACACCGCCAGGAAGAAATATTCCAAACAATGATAAAAACCTAAAAACTGATACTCTGGAACGTTTCCATTTATTGCTCGGGTATAAAAATTAACAAGCTCCCTATTTATTAAACTTTTTGGAAACACCATATTCTCTGGGGGATTAATTCCCCCTTGAGAAAATATTAATCGCTCACCCGATGGTTCCCATTCAAGGGCGAGCTTTATAGATATATGAGATACATCTGCAACGTGAAATAAACATGTATCTGCAATTTTAAGTATCTTTTCTTTCGAAAATGCGCTGTTTTTTGGAAAAGATATGCGCATTGTAAGCGGGGGGACAAAGAAAGAAGAAAGATCATTTGTTTTAACAATTTCTTCTGGCCTTAAATTCCCTAAAAATGTAATAAACTCGGGATTAAAACGATAGTATCCAATAAAGTCACTTGAAGCCTCCCCAATAATAGCTTCTATTTCCCCGGCAAATTTGATGTTTCCCCATTCAGAAATTGCATGTTCAACTAAGTTTTTTGAGAATTCACCAGATGTGTGTAAAAGTAATTCAGCAAAATTTTCTCCTAATAACCAGCAAGGACCTATTTGCTTGTATTCTTTTTTTAATGTTTTTTCTTCTTCAAAATAACTCAGGTGTTCTTCGTCTACTTTAAATTTAACCGGCACTCGATATCCCCGATATACCCTATCGAAAAACCTCTGTATTACTCCGTCCCCTTCGTCCTCTGCCTCCTCGAAACCCAAATCAAGAAGTCGCGTTATTAGTGCCTTTAAATCTTTTTTTTCGATCAAAATATCCCTCCTATTACTTCACTAGTTTTTAAAGCTGTTAACTACTTATTGAACCTTTCATCCACTATTATATGTGAAAACAAGGATTGTCAAGGGTATTTTCTTTGATAATCAATTATACAAAAGAATTTGGTTTTATTAGAAGCCATTAAGATACTTGTTGTGAAACACAATTATGGTCAAAGAAATTTTAGAGATTAAACCATGAGTTAATAGTTGAGACAATGGCGATTTCGATCATGGGTATAATTAAGAAGAGAAATGATAAGTAATCGCTAGATAATAACCCCAAACTCGTTAGCCCGTATGGCTGAGGGTCGTTTTTTTAAACTAAAAAAATAAAACTATGGAACAAAAAACTGATGTTGAAAAAATTGCTTTCTATTGTGAAAAGCATTTGGAATTAAATACTTCTGCAAATTCTGATGACTATGGTTATCCTATTTTGCCCTTGTGTGTGATAGATGCGGTTTTTTCTATTGGTGTTACGTATACATCTACAGAAAACGTAGTAAATAGATTCTGTGCTTATTTTAAGATCCCAAATACTTTTGAGAACCCGCCCTTATCTCCAGATAAAACACTATCGATATCCGAATTTATCGATCTTTATGATAAAAACGGCATTTCAGTAATGACTGAAAAGGTATTTCAAAACCGAAACAGAACATCCCCCCGAGGCGGCATACTCAAATCAGAAGCAGTATATCTATTTAGCCAAGCATTAAAAAGTTTTAATGTTGACTATTTGAATGACATGGACAAAGTTGTTGGTAATCCCAAATTTGAGTCGGCTATCAAAAAAATACCGGGGCAGGCAAGTGGTATTTCTCTTCGGTATTTCTATATGCTTGCGGGTGATAAAAACTATATCAAACCAGACAGAATGATAATGAGGTTCATTGAGCATGTAATTGGCAAAAAACCAAGTATAGAAGAAGCTACGAATTTAATAATAGAAACTTGCTCACTATTGAATCAAGCTCATCCTAAGCTCTCCCCCAGAAAACTCGATAATTTGATCTGGAATTATCAGCGAGAGAGTTAAAATAAAATCCATGCTGATTTTGTAGATTCGATTCCCTCCTTCGGCATATAAAAAACAGCCCTGTGTAGGGCTGTTTTATTATGGCACTTTCCCCCAGGCCCCAATTTTTTTATACTTTTTCTTTTATCTTCCGTGAATTATAATACTTCAATACCCCCTTTTAGTTTTCCCAAATTGGAGAAGAAATGCTTTTCAAAAACGAAAAAATAAACAAAGTTCTTCGACATGAGTATTTTTTTATTCTGCTGATTATTGGCATAAACATACTTATTGGGATTTTTACAGTTGAGGATTATGGGAACTCTTATGATGAACCGCTAAGCTGGGAATTCGGCACACAGGCACTAAGGGAGTACGTCGGGAAAGGAGAAGCAGTAAACGTTAATTATAGTCATGGGGGCGGATTTCTTATCCCGGCTAAAATCGGGGCACTGCTTTTTTCCTTCATTTTCCAAAATTGGCTCGAACCCGCGACCTGGCACTTTACTTATTTTCTTGTTTTTCAGCTTTCTGTCTTTTTTATATATTTGCTTGCAAGAAGGTTTGTTGGAAAAGGTGCCGCCATTTTTTCATCCTTGCTTTATATCACTCAACCCTTGTTATGGGGACATTCTTTTATGAACCCGAAAGATACCCCGTTTATGGCCTTGTTGTTAGGGTCCTTGGTCCTTGGATTTAATTTAGCAGACAACTTTTCTAATATTAACTGGACGGAGATCTCAATTTTCCAAAGCATCCGAAAAACAGTGGCGGAAGCAAGGAAAAAACAAAATTCAAGAAAATATGGTATCCAGGTAATTGTTATTGGTTTAGTTCTAGGCGTTACCCTTTTTGTAATTTTAGCAAAATCTGTTATTTATGATATGTTGGCGTCTTTGGTTACCTCGCTGTATTTGGCAAAGCCTGAAAGTTTACTTGGCAGACTTTTTTCTGTATTTGCTTCGAATTCAGAAAGTTTATCAATCGAAAAATATATTACCAAAGCCATTGATTATTATAATCAAGCAATTATTCAGTATGGGTTCATTTCCTTATTGCTGATTTTAACAGTCGGTTTTATTTGGTTATTTCCCCAAATCGGGAATCAAATACTTAGTTCTGCAAAAAAGGCACTCAAAACAAAGAGTGTGTTTCCTGCCGCTCTATTATTAGGCATGTGCGTATCTGCACGGACCTTTGGGGTAGCAGCCATTGTTATTATTTGCTTTTATTGGTTATACAAAAATGGAAGAAATTCAATTTCGCTTTTGGGATGGTATATATTCTTTGGGGCAATAATCAGCATAATTCTTTGGCCAGACCTGTGGGAATCACCAATCCCTAAATATTTAGAGTATTTAAAAAATGTTGTTGGCTTTGATAGTTGGGGGGGAAGAATTCTTTTTGAGGGAGAACTTTTTGATGGACAAAATTATCCCAGCCATCTATTGCCAAAATTGATTGGGTTTCAAATAACTGAACCCGTGTTGCTCTTATTTGGATTGGGCTTGGTTCTTTCCATCAGAAAGATTTCGCGAAAAGAGCAAGATTGGTTATTAACTATTATTGTTGCTGGTTGGTTTATTGGACCCGTTATATTGGCAATCATTGTTCATCCTGTATTTTATAGCGGTTTTCGTCATTTCTTATTTATTTTGCCCCCATTATTTATTTTTGCAGGGATCGGTTTTGAATATCTCCTTTTAAAGGTCAAAGGAACTTCCTGGCAAATTATTCTTGCAGTGACTTTATTGCTTCCTGGTTTATTTGGAATCTTTCAGCTCCATCCATATGAGTATGTTTATTACAATTCCTTTGCAGGGGGAGTGCCCGGTGTATTTCGTGAATATGAATTGGATTACTGGTTGATATCTTATAAGGATGCTGTTGAATATTTAAATGAAGAAGCAGCTCCAAATTCAATTGTTTTCAATCTAGAAAGCGGACTCATTAAGCCTTTTGCTAGACAAGATATACAATTTACCGGTCGTTTAGATTCAGAAACCATAGATCAGATTGATTACTTGGTCATCAAGACAAACTTAAATCTTGATTTAGACTATGAACAACTTTATCCAAACCTAAAACAAGTTTATGCAGTAGAGCGATCCGGAATCCCACTGACAAAAGTATACAAGATCATAGATTGACAAAACAGTCATACAGGGTAATAACAATCCTTCTAATTTGAGGAAATCATGAAAGCAAGCGTTTATATAGCAACAAGTTTAGACGGCTATATTTCGCGCCCAAACGGGAGCGTGGATTGGCTTCCCACGGGAGAAAGTGAATCGGGTGAGGATTTTGGTTATCATGCTTTCATGAACTCAGTGGATGTGCTGGGTTTTGCTTCAGTTCTAGCGTGATTGACAAAGAAGTGCATGCGGTTAAAGAAGTTCACGTCGCTGACCCCGGCATCGGCATCCAGGAACAATAAATTAAGTTGCGGATAGGTATCCTTCAATTTTTTCTGGACCCCTTTTGCGACCACATGGTTGGCGATGCAGCCAAAGGGCTGTAAACAAAGCACATTTTTAACGCCATCCAGGACCATTGAGGCAACTTCGCCAGCAATCAACCAGCCTTCGCCATATTGATGGTTTAAGCTAAGGATTTCCTCGGCTAAACTGGCAACCTCTTTTATGCTTCGATGGGGATGATAATATCGAAAGTTTTGTTTGACCGAATCGAATTGACCGAGGATATTGACCGCTAATTTTTGACCCAGCATGGTTAACATCCATTGTGCGCTGGGTTTTTTTACCAGAGATCTGACATTATTGTCCTCAGAAACCATGCCGCCATCAAAAAACTCAAAGAAACTGGGGATTACGACCTCGATGCCTTGATCGATCAGCCATTGGGCGACATGATTATTGGAGAATGAGTTGTATTTTACATAAATTTCTCCCACAATGCCTACACGGGGATAGTTTCCAGGATTTGTTTTGATCTGATTAAATTCCCGAATTGCGCGTCTCAGCCATTCAAGCAGCGATTTTACTTTTAATGAAATTCTGCCGTCCATATACCAATCTAAATATTTGGTGGCGATCGCTTGGGTGGTGCCCTTAACCTTTTCTCTTGAAACCGTGGCGTAATACATTTCCGAAAGTGCGTCGGTGAACATCATGCCCACAGTGGCTTTGTAGAGATACTCTTTGATGTCAAATTTAAAACCTGGTTGGTCATTGAAGACATCTAAGCTAGTGGAAAGTGTAACCACGGGTACTTGGTCAAAGCCTGCAGCAACCATCGCTTTCTTGATCATTGAGGGATAGCTGGTTGCACGGCATTGACCCCCTGTTTGGGAAAAGCCGATGGCTGTGCGTGATAAATCATATTCTCCCGATTGAAGCCCTTTTATGATATCTCCGAGTGTAATAATGCCGGGATAACAAATTTCGTTGTTGGTGTACTTCAGGCCGGTTTCTACGGATTCGTCTGTAGGGGGAGGGAGCTGCACGATTTTGTATCCCATCTCCATGAATGGACGCACAACGGGAGGAGAACAGAATTGAGAGAAATCGGGGACAATCAGGGTGCGAGAGCGATCTTCGGTTTGATAGGTCTTGGTCGTTTTACGCGGTTTCCCCACGCTGGTGCTGCCAGAACTGGCTTGGCGCAATGATTCCATCATTGAACGCAAGCGCAATTTCGTTGAGCCGATACTTTCAATTTCATCAATACGGATGACGGTTGAACGTTTCCCATACTCCGCTAATATTGCACTTATTTCATCGAGCACAAAAGAGTCCGGGCCACAACCGAAAGAATTTAGCTGAACCAATTCAACATTTTCATGATTTCCCACCCAGCGTGCTACGCGGTAATAGCGATTGAGATACTCCCATTGGGTCATCACGTGTTTGGTGTCAAGTAATTCTCCATGCATAGGAATGCAATCTTCGGTGATGACATCCACTCCAAAGCCGACTAGTATTTCGGGCACATTATGGCTGATGAGCGGATCAATCTGATAGGGTCTTCCCATCAACATCATTAGGGGACGGCCACTTTCTTCCGCAGTGCGAATTAATTCCGCCCCCATTTCAATAAGCTGGTCTTTGAAATCAATTTGTGCTTTTATTGCATATTCATAGGCTTTTTTTGCCACCCGGGAAAGAATCCCCAGCTGACCGAGGTACTTAATGCATGCTTTCTTTAGTAGGCTTTTATCCTTAAAGGAAATCGAAGGTGAATCCAAGGGAATACTGTACTTAGCCTCTAAATCCATCGAACTGCGGATGACATCTGGATAACCCGAGACTATGGGACAGTTAAAACTATTATTTGCATCGGCAAATTCATTCTCTTCGTAGAAAACCATTGGATAAAAGATGCGGTCCACATTTGCGTTTACCAAATCCATGATATGCCCACTGACCAGTTTCCCGGGGAAACATAAATTCTCGGACATGATATGGGCCGCGCCACTCTGATACAGCCCGTTACTGGATGGCGCAGAGAGGTGCACCTTGATGCCAGATTCCACAAAGAGCGTATTCCAAAAGGGAAAATTCTCAAACATATTGAGCACACGCGGGATGCCAAGCGTCATAAGGGGTGTTGTTTTGGGGGAAGATGTGCGATCGAATAAGATCTGATTTTTGAGTGTGGGGATACTGACCCCGCGGCGATCGGCTTTAGAATTGTTTGAATAAATTTTTTCGCAGCGGTTGCCGGAATAAAAACCGTTTTCGTTGGAGAAAACCAACTTGGTGATGGCGCAGGTATTTTCACAACCCCGACAACGAATTTCACGGCGAACATAGTCGTCGAGATTCCCCATTTCCTCCAGCCCTAAAAATGAACTTGTTTCATTTTTTCCGTTTAGAAACTCTTCGCGGGCAATCAAGGCTGCGCCATAGGCACCCATCAGCTCAGCCATGTCTGGGCAAACTACGGGTCTGCCGAGAAGTTCTTCCAATGCTTTTTGTACTGCGGGGTTGCGGAAGGTTCCGCCCTGAACGACGATATGCTCCCCCAACTTAGCGGTGTCCACAATTTTTAATACTTTATGCAGGGCGTTTTTAATTACAGAGTAGGCCAATCCTGCCGAAATATCCTTGATATGTGCACCTTCTCGCAAGGCTTGTTTTACCCGGGAATTCATAAAAACGGTACAGCGCGTGCCTAAGTTGTACGGTGATTCGGCTTCACAAGCCAACTGTGAAAATTCAACTACGTTGTAATTCATGTTATTTGCAAAAGATTCTATGAATGAACCACACCCTGAGGAACAGGCCTCATTGATTTCAATATTTTGGATCTTTCCGTCCTGGACAAATATTGCTTTCATGTCCTGGCCCCCAATATCTAAAATAAATGAGACATTGGGGTCAAAGGTCTTTGCTGCTTGATAATGTGCCAGGGTTTCGACAATTCCGTCATCTACGCCAAAAGCATTACGGATAAGATCTTCCCCGTAACCAGTTACAACTGATCGAGAAATTTTAGGCATGAATGGGCTATTGGCAAAGGTTTGATTAATTTCTTCCATCCCTTTTCTAGCTGCTTCTATTGCATTCCCTTTGTTATTGGAATAATAAGAAAATACCACACGGCCATTCTCATCAATTAATACTAACTTGGTGGTGGTAGACCCTGAATCAATGCCTAGAAAATACTCGCTGTCTATGCAATCAGCAACATCCACGCGTTTTATTTGATTCGATTTTTGGATTTCTTCCCAATCTTGATGCTCATCAATAGAATAAAAAAGTGGATCAAGTCGGTTCTTGTTTGATTGAGAATGGACGCGCTTTATGGAGAGGCACTGGATTAATTCCTCAATAGAAATTTTCTTGCGAGAGGTGCTTTTGGCTAGTGCCGCTCCGAATGCTGTAAATAATTCTGCAGAGTCGACTTCAACCATATCGTCTTGGGTTAGGTTTAATAATCTAAGAAAGGTCTCTTTTAATGTGGGCATGAATGTTAAGGGTCCGCCACTAAAAAGGATTTTTGGTTGCACCTCTCTACCGCGCGATAGTGTGGCAAGAGTTTGCAGGACAACCGCCTGGAAAACGGAAGCGGCGATATCTTCTTTGGGCACCTGCCGACTAAGGAGATTTTGTAAATCGGTTTTTGCAAAAACACCACAGCGAGAAGCCATTGGGTAGAGGGTGGAATATTTGGAAGCCAGTTTTTCAATCTCAGTTATATGTACATTTAATAATGTCGCCATTTCATCAATAAATGCACCTGTGCCTCCTGCGCAAGCACCATTCATTCGAATATCGGGAGGTTTGTTTTCGTCAAAAAAAATTATCTTTGCGTCTTCTCCCCCAATATCAATGAGTGTTCTCACCTCAGGAAAACGTTGATTGACTACCTCAGCTGAAGCGACCACTTCTTGAATAAATGGCAATTTATAGGATTCAGAAATCCCCAAACCGGCAGAGCCAGTAATTAAAAAGCTTATATCAATATTCCCCAGAGATTGACGGGCAATATTTAAGCTATCAATAAGTGTTTTCAGGGTTTCGGCATTATGGCGCTGATATGTAGAGAAAACAATTTCCCCCAAATGATCTACGACGACTACCTTGGCAGTAGTCGAACCAATGTCAATCCCCATGCGAAAGTTGTTAGACTTCATATTTTTTAGTTACTTTATCTTTAGCCCTGACATAAACCAAGTAATTAACTCCTCGGTGATTTCGTCTTGAGAAATTTTTTCGGTATTTTGATCTTGCTCTAAATGCATAAACAAATTATTAAGTAAGACCGCACCAATAAACCCATTTCCAATAATCATTGGATTGACTGATCGAATGGTTCCCAATTTGATTTGGTTTTCGAGATATTTTTCCAGCAGAGTGTAAGACGGTTTGAATATTTTTGTATAAAGTTCTTCTCTTAATTCAGGATCTACAAAAACTTCAGCAATAATCGAGGAAAACAAATTCCCGTAGGATTGAATAAACTGCACCCGGTCTTCAATGATCAATTTTAAAAACTCCGCTGGTTCGGTTTGAGGATTGTTCACATGAATATTTTTTATGGGTTCGGAGGAAATTTCTTCAAGAAGAGCATACAATAATTCCCGTTTGTTTTTGAAATAGTTATAGATCGTGCCTTCCCCTACTCCAGCTGCTGCTGCGATCTGTTTGGTGGTGGACTTATTGAATCCTTTTTCAGCGAAAACTTGCGCAGCCCCCGTCAAGATGCGTTCTCGCCACATGTCTGAAACTGTGCTTTTAAATTTTGCGATTGCCATTTATCAATTCCTATTCGAGAACATGAGTTGCTCCTCATCTAGTGAGCCTTTGCTCATTATAGCTTTTCGCGATTAGGCATGTCAAGATGTCATTTTTCTGGTCACTCTTTTTATGTGCTAAAATCGTTTCCTTTCCACCAAAAGGAGAATAACTATGCTAAAACATGTTTTGTTTTTGCTTAGTCCCGGCTTTTATGATGGCGAAAAAGGTCCTTTTTATTGTCCATATGCTGCTGCAGTGGAGGGCATGTTTAAATATATTCCGGAATTTGAAGAACTCGTGGAAGTCCATCGGATTGCATTCCCACGCCCAAGACCGGGCGTATTAACCCTGCTTGGTGAAGAAAACCAGGGCACACCCGTATTGGTGATCGCAGAGGGCGCGAGGGTGCCGGAGTATGCGCAGGTAAGCGAAAGCACGGGGCGAGCATTTATTGAGAATACCCAAGAGATCGGCAAATATTTGGGTGAAGAATTTGGGAAAATGGCGCCACATTAAAGGGAGGCACCTTATTCAGGCATTTAATCACTTGTAAACAAATATTAATTTTTAGGATCTGATTAGCTAGGGTTTCAATTGGTCAGAGGGAGATTCTTTCTTTTTGTGGCGGAAATTTTTTTCTGTTTATTTCTTCTCTTTAATAACATATACTATTTTAAAACTCCTCATTATTCCTGGAAGGTGACGATCATGAAAGCAAGCGTATATATTGCGACAAGTTTAGACGGATTTATTTCTCGCCCAAACGGGAGTGTAGATTGGCTGCCTGGTGGAGAAAGTGAAACGGGGGAGGATTATGGTTATCATGCTTTCATGAGCTCAGTGGATGCTCTCGTGATGGGGAGAAACACCTACGAGATGGTCTTGTCATTTGGGGAGTGGCCTTATGGGGATAAACCGGTAATTGTATTAAGCAGCCGGAATTTGGAACTCCCGGATAACTTAATTAAGACCGTCTCCCAGATGGGGGGGAGACCCAAGGAAATAGTAGCCCAACTTACGGCGCAAGGGTATCAGCATGTTTATATTGACGGCGGATTGACGATCCAAGGTTTTATTCGAGAAGGATTAATCCAAGAAATTATCGTAACCCAAATTCCTATCCTGATTGGCGAGGGACTCCCCTTATTTGGATCTATCCCCGAGGATATCCCATTAGAACTTCTTGAATCGCTACCTTTTGAAAATGGATTTGTGCAAAACAAATACCAAATCCAAGAAAACAAGCATTTAGCCTAACGACTCCCTATCTAACCCCTTAATTTTATTAAATTTCTGAGGCGGTCATAACGTGGAATAAACGCGCCAACACAGGCTGTTTTTCGATTTTCCTGTGTTCAACACCCTTGACTTACGCTAGCGTAAACGCTATACTATGTTTGCTGGTTTACGCTAGCGTAAGGAGAAATATATGGCAGAAGATTTTGAATGGATCACAACCCAAGAAGCAGCGACCCGCCTAGGCGTAAGCACGGCCCGTATCCGCCAAATGGTGGCTGAAGGACAATTATCCGGCCAAAAGATGGGCGGAAAATATCGCGGGCAATGGCAAATAAAATCAAGCGAAGTAGAATTAAAAGCTCATAAAAAAGGAATAACAAATACGATGCGAGTAAAAAACCGAATGACCCCCAGCCCAATTACGGCTACCCTAGATACAAATTATAACGAAGCAATGCAATTGATGAAACAAAACAAAATCAAAAACTTGCCAATCGTGGACAAAAAAGACCAATTGGTTGGCATTGTCACGTTCACAGATATGCTGCAGGCAGAACCTTCCCCGGTAACCACATTGAGCATGTTTGAAATGGTTGCAATGCTGGACAAGGTCTCCATGTCGCTGATCATGAGCAGCCCTGTCTTTGCGGTGGACGAAAACTGCAGCATCACCAATGCGGCCAGTTTTATGCTTTCTAATAACATCAAATGTCTCCCCGTCGTTGATGGTGACAAATTGGTGGGCATTATCACCGACACCGATATCTTCAAGAATTTTGTAGAGATCACCGGCGGCGGAAAAGCAGGCACACATATTGAAGCACGCATGCCCGACCAACCCGGAAAATTAGCTCCATTCATTCAGGCGATCACCGATGCTGGAAGTTATATCGTCTCGGTAGTGCTTACCTATAACGATGACGGTTATGGTTATGTGGATGTGAAGGAACGCGGCGGAGACGAAGGGAAGATCCAAGCCGAGTTAGATAAGGTCAGCGAAATTGACCAGGTAAATTTCCGTGCTAGCGGCCAGGATGAGCTAATCGAATTTGGAAAGAAATAAGTTTCGCTTTTCCAAGAAAGAATAACAAAATGATTTAGAAACTCCCCGATTTTCAACGGGGAGTTTCTCTTTTTTTAATACCGTAAGTTTTTAAAAAAAAGGACCCTGAACGAAATTTTCACAAGGTTGCTCTGAATAAAGAAAACCTTTCAGCATGATAAAATCAAAAATCGTTATGAATCAAAAAAATCCTTCTATAAAAAGATTTTTTAATTTTCTGGGGCTTCAAAAAAGCATGGTCGGCCTTCTCACCATGGTTATTTTGGTTGGTTTGGGTGAAAGGATGGCTGAGCGTTTTCTTCCGCTTTACCTTATCGCGGTTGGGGGCGGCGCAATATCGGTTGGTTTACTAAACGGGCTAGACAATTTGTTGAGCGCAATATATTCACTGCCGGGGGCCTATCTCAGCGAAAAGTTTGGGAATAAACGCGCCTTACTTATCTTCAACTTGATCGCGATGAGCGGTTATTTGATCGTCATTCTTTTCCCTTCTTGGCAGGCGGCCATCATTGGGGCAATTTTATTCATCTCGTGGACGGCGATTTCACTGCCAGCCACGATGGATCTGGTTTCTACGGTATTACCCAAAAATAAAAGAACAATGGGCGTTTCCATGCATTCCTTTGTGCGAAGAATTCCTATGGCTTTGGGTCCAATTATTGGCGGGATATTAATAGGAAAGTATGGGGAGATCGAAGGTGTGAGATTGGCATTAATCATCGCATTCATTTTGGCTGGTGCAGCCTTGGTTTTTCAACAATTCATGATTCAAGAACAGGCACCACCGGTGGTAAGAGAATACAAAAAGGGCTTTTACAACTTCGCTCTCATCAACAAGAATTTAAGAAGATTGCTCACCGCCGATATCTTAATTCGTTTTTGTGAGCAAATTCCCTACGCGTTTGTAGTACTTTGGGCAGTCAATGAACATGGCATCACCCCGGTTCAATTTGGGATATTGACGACTGTGGAAATGGCGGTGGCAATGGTGGTTTACATCCCGGTGGCATATCTGGCTGACCGCTCAACAAAAAAACCTTTTGTGGTGATCACTTTTGTCTTTTTTACACTTTTCCCTTTAATCCTGCTATTCTCGCATTCCTTTTGGATGATGGTGCTTGCTTTCATCGTCCGTGGATTGAAAGAGTTTGGTGAACCCACACGCAAAGCACTGATAATGGATTTAGCCCCAGAAGATAGAAAAGCGGCAACATTTGGATTTTATTATCTTATTCGCGATGTGATCGTCTCTGTAGCCGCATTTGGCGGCGCATTTCTTTGGTTGCTTTCCCCACAAACCAATTTCTTGGTCGCGTTTGGCTTTGGCCTCGTAGGCACAATATATTTCGCTTTGATGGGTCGGGATCTTGGCCCAGACGTCCAAAAACCATAGTTTTTTAAATACCACGGGAGGGCACCCTGTCTTCTCAAGTTCGTTGGAACAGCCAACCGCTAAATTCTTGGGCAAATAAATTCGCACGGGGCAAGTTTATTGAGTTGGATGGTCACCAGACTCATTATATTGAAAAAGGGGAGGGGGATCCCATGATCTTAATTCACGGTTTTTTCTATGACACCCATTTATGGGATAACAATATTGATCAGCTGGCAAAGAAGTACAAGGTTTACGCCATGGATCTTTGGGGATTTGGATATAGTTCTAGAGAAAATCTAGATTTTGGTTATCCTCTATATACAAGACAACTGCGCCTGTTTATGGATGCGTTGAAAATTAAGAGAGCTACACTGATCGGTCAATCGATGGGTGGGGGGACGATCGTTAAATTTGCTATTTCAACTTCCGAGCGGGTGGACAAGGTCGTGTTGGTGGATCCTGCAATACTGCCCAACAAACTCCCCATTATGGGAAAAATTGCAAATTTGCCGATTGTGGGGGAACTTTTATTCGGTGCGAATATTAATTACCCCCGAAAAATGACCTTGGGCAACACCTTTATCCACAACAAAAAACATATCACAGCGGAATATTTCGAAAAGGTTACCCGGTTTCAAAAAATTGAAAATTCCACTGAAATATTATTGGCTATTCTTAGAAAACAATTTTTTCATACTTTGGGAGACGAGGTTAGCCAATTAGGCAAGATAGAACTCCCTAAACTAATTGTTGCCGGTCGACAGTCAGCGGGAATACCAACTCGATTGAGCGAGAAGGTGCACCAAATCCTTAAGGGAAGCCAGCTTGAAATACTTGACGACGCGGGGCATTGTCCTAATGATGAGCAATCTGAAAAATTTAACGAGCTCGTATTGGCGTTTTTAGCAAGCTAAAATATGCGTGTCAACATAAAGTCGACAATTATTTTAGGTGTAATTGTATTAAATCCCTTATTCGGATAAAATTACACCTATTACTAAAACTGATTCCCCGCATTGGGAGGGAGACGACAACCAGCCCATGAAAAGTATAACAAATAGTCTTTTATTCAAAATTACTCAAATTGGATCTGATCCAACAGACAGTGAAGACCTTCAATTAAAAAAATCAATGCTGCTGTTGACGTCAATTCCTTTTGTTTTTGCTGGGCTGGGGATTAATGTACTTCATAATCAATGAACCAATTCCGGGGGCAATTCCTTTCTCCTATGGCATCGTCTCATCCATCAATATTATATATTTTGGAATTACTGGGAAGTATCGGTTTTTTCGATTTAACCAGCTTGCATTAACCTTGCTTCTCCCCTTTTTTCTCATGATCACCTTGGGGGGGTTTATCAATGGAAGTGCCGTTATATTCTGGGCATTGGTCAGCCCTTTAGGCGCAATGCTTTTTGATGAATTAAGGAATGCCTTCAAGTGGTTCATTGCTTTCCTTATACTTTTATTTATCAGTGGTTTCCTCCAACCCATAGTACATATTCCAAACAATCTCTCTACGGGAGCGATAAACTTTTTCTTTGTTCTAAATATTCTTGGTGTGAGTTCTCTTGTTTTTTGGATGGTTTATTATTTCATCACACAAAAAGATGTTTTCCAGCTTCGTTCTGAATCTTTATTATTAAATATCCTCCCAAAAGATATCGCGGCCATTTTGAAACAAGACCAGGAACAAGACATTATTGCCGACCAATTTGATGCGGCCAGTGTGCTGTTTGCCGATCTGGTGGGATTCACCCCATTGTCTGCAACCATGGCGCCGGTTGAAATGGTTGAACTGCTCAACGAGGTGTTCTCCTATTTTGATTCTTTACTAGAAAAATATGGCGTTGAAAAAATCAGAACGATTGGTGATTCCTATATGGTTGCTAGTGGGGTCCCAAAGCCGCGAGAGGATCATGCCCTGGCCATTGCTCAAATGGGATTAGATATGCGGGAGTATATTTCAAATTTTGAGTCCGATAAAGGCCAGAAAATAGGGTTTCGATTTGGTATCAACTCTGGTCCGGTTGTTGCAGGTGTGATCGGGCGGAAGAAATTTGTCTATGCTGTGTGGGGGGATACGGTAAACGTGGCGAGCCGAATGGAATCTCATGGATCGTCCGGCAATATTCAGATCTCTCAAGCCACTCAGGAATTAATCAAGGACTCGTTTTTGTGTGGGCCACAAGGAAAAGTGAATATCAAGGGCAAAGGGGAAATGCCCGTTTGGTATGTTTTAGGGAAGAAAAATTCTGCGTAGTGCAATTAATAATATCTTCTTTTTTTAGTTCAAAATAAGACAAACTGTCAAATAAATTAGGGCCTTTATTTTATGCTTTATCCTGCAGGGGATTTAACATATAATGATAGGCGTGCAAGGATGTGTTTGTGTCTCGGAACTATCCCTTGGTCCTATATAGGCGGTTCTCTTTTCAGAATACCAGAATGATCGCTCCTCATTATCGAAAATTGAAACACACCGACAAATAAACCGCAATAAAAATAATTACTATGGATAAAAGAAAAGTGTTGCTCCTCTGTACTGGAAATTCATGCCGCTCCCAAATCGCGGAGGCGATTATAAATTTTAAGGCGGGAGAAAAATGGCAGGCCTATAGCGCCGGAACTGAACCAGCTGGTTATGTACACCCTAAAGCCATTGCTGCCCTGGAAGAAATTGGAATTTTCCATAAAGGGATATCGAAGAAAATCGATGATCTTCCCACCAGGGCATTTGATTTGGTGATCACGGTTTGTGATGATGCGGCGGAGAACTGCCCCGCGTGGTTGAGGGAGGGGAACAAAGTCCATATTCGCTTTTTGGACCCGGCAAAGGCCTCCGGAACAGAGGAAGAAATATTGTCAGTTTTTAGGAATGTCCGCAAGGAAATAGAAGACCGCATTCTTGGTTATTTAGAAAAGATTTTAATTTGAGGAGATAGAAATGGGCGAACGAAAGGAAAAAGAATTATCTTTTTTAGATCGATATTTGACCTTGTGGATATTTTTGGCGATGCTAATCGGTGTGGGGATCGGTTATATCTTTCCAAAGGGTGTTGAATCTTTCAATTCAGCCGTTTCACTCGGCACTACCAACATTCCAATCGCTATCGGTTTAATTCTAATGATGTACCCACCATTAGCCAAGGTTCATTATGATGAATTAGGAGACGTATTCCGAAATTGGAAAGTGTTGGGTCTTTCACTCATTCAAAATTGGATTATTGGTCCGATATTAATGTTTGCTTTGGCTGTACTTTTCTTGCACGATTTCCCCGAATATATGACCGGTTTAATATTAATTGGCCTAGCGCGATGTATTGCGATGGTGATTGTTTGGAATGAATTGGCCAAGGGGGATAATGAATATGCTGCCGGATTAGTCGCATTCAATAGCATTTTTCAGGTCTTGTTTTATAGCCTTTATGCCTATCTATTTATTACTGTGCTGCCCACCTGGTTTGGGTTAACTGGCAGCATTGTGGAAATCACCATTGGCGAGATCGCAAAGAGCGTATTTATTTACTTGGGAATTCCATTTTTAGCTGGATTCTTAACTCGGTTCCTTCTTGTTCGCGCCAAAGGCAAAACTTGGTATTATGAAAATTTCATTCCAAAGATCAGCCCGATCACTTTGGTCGCCTTGTTATTTACAATCGCAGTGATGTTCTCCCTTAAAGGGGAGCTGATCCTCACCATTCCAATGGATGTGGTCCGAATCGCGATTCCTCTTTTGATCTACTTTGTAATTATGTTTCTGGTTTCTTTCTATATGGGGCACAAAATTGGGGCAGATTATTCTAAAACGACGACCTTAGCTTTTACTGCAGCGAGCAATAATTTTGAACTAGGAATAGCGGTGGCGGTGGCGGTATTTGGGATTAATTCGGGGGTGGCATTTGCAGCGGTGATCGGGCCATTGATCGAGGTGCCGGTAATGATCGGATTGGTGAATGTGGCATTAAAATTCCAAAGGAAATATTTTGGCGGAGGGAAATTGCCTGTTTCAACATCTGAGGGTTCGGCTATCGATTAAATATTATTTTGGAATCAATAAACATGCAAAGTCTTTTATGGAACCTTCCTCAAAAGCTATTTGGGGTAAAATTTTTCTAAGCAAAAATGAACCTTTTTATGGATTAAAAATCAGTTTTGTTTCAAAGGGATTTTGAATGGTCAATACAGAAACTAAAAAAGAAAACTTACTCAAATATAGTTCAATCCTGTTTAGCTTGGGTGTATATATTGTTTTTTTGCTGCTTTATTTGAATGCCGTCTACCCCGCAATTGGCCACGATTATAGCTATCATTTTCCCCGACTGTTGGATACATTTTTGCATTACAAAATCAATGGCCTATCGATTCAGTGGTTTTCACCTAGTTTTGGGGGAGGGTTACCTTCCTTTCCAAATCCCCAACATCTTCAGTTTTCACTCCCGCAATTACTGGTTTTCTTTTTTACTCCGTGGGTTTCGGCTCAAATTTCAAGCATCTTCTTTTCTCTGCTTGGCTATTGGGGCTTTTACCGATTTGGACAAGATATATTGAAGGTTGGCTGGCGTATCAGCTCTTTAGGGGCCCTTTTATTCATGATTAATGGATTCATCATTGAACATGCTGCCGCAGGGCATATCACTTTTCAAACTTTTCCATTGGTTTCTGTGATCTTATATTTTCTGGTTAGCAAGAAATTTAAACCTATAACTGCAGGTTTATGGATCGGGATCATGGGGGCCGTAATGGTTTTTAGTGGAAGTTTTTATATCGTTGTTTCGTTCGTTTTTTCGATTGCAATTTCGTTTTCCTTAATAGTGGTCTTTAAACCTGAGCTTATTGATTTTAAACGCGTAGGAAAGATCACATTCGTTGGGATCATATCTTCTCTTCTAATTACAGCCGGCAAGCTTTACGCTGTGTATTCTTATATGCGCTTTTATCCCAGATTAGTGACTGTCCACTATTATGATACTTTTATCACTTCCCTTGTGGGTGTTTTTTACCAAATACTCGGCGTTATGAGCTTGGTTCCCTATTACATACTCCGCGGTACTGACCCAGAATTTGTCCTGGAGTCTTTGGCCGCCGTTTCTCGTTTTAGATACGTTTGGGAAACAGATGTCTCTTTTTCTCCCGTACTTCTATTATTATGCATGGTTGGGGTCCTATGGTTAGCCTTTAATTTCAAAAGGATTTTCGCCAGAAAAAATTCTAAACTAATCTGGATTGGGGTTTTCCTTCTCCTCCTAAGCGCGTGGATCACATTTGAATTTGTCACTGCGCGCGGCATTAGTTATGAGTTAATAAAGAAATTTCCAATAATAAATTCATTGAGAGTAAATCAGCGCTATGTCATCTCCTTCCTTTTACCTGCATCGTTATTTGGTACATTTTCATTATCCGCCATCTTGTCTCCCCTCAAAACGAAATTTAAGCATTACTGGACGGCAGGGCTCTCTTTGGTTACTTTGCTTTTTTTGGGAAGTTATTTTTTGATCTCGCCAGAAATACAGGAGAGAGAATTTCACGATCGGGTTTCTTCTGCTGCTTATCGATCTTTTTCAGAGGAAGAATATTTTTCCGTCACAGATGTTTCTTTTTCCCATAATACAGAGATGTATTCAAGCCATATTAGCAGCATAATTACTTATGAAGCATTAATTAGCTCCGGGAGTCAAAAATTAAGATCGCAACTGGTCGAAGGGGACCCTTTTAAAGTTTCAGACGGATACTTTAATTTTAACAATCCGGTTGGTTTTGTTTACCCTGAAGAAAGTGGGACGGTGGCTTATGAAAGGTTTAAGCTTGAAGACAGAGATATACTCGAGGATTTCCTTGAACGAAAACAACCCGCCTGGGAAATTCCAAAAGTTCAATTATTCTTAAATGGTCTAAGCTTGCTGACAGTAATAGGTATCTTGGGCTATTTTGGTTATTCCTTTATTGTAAAAAATAGCAGAAAACAATAGCCTTATCCTCCCCTTTTGGCCCCAATTATTCTCCCTCCGATATCCTTTTTCTTTGCAGAGTCACCATGATTACGCCAATACCGACAATGGCCATCCCTAACCATTCCTTTATGCTGGGTTGCTCTCCTAAGAATAACCACGCAAGGATCGCAATTTGAATGAGCATCGTGTTATTGATCAAACTAGACTCAGTTGCAGAGATTGTTCGCAGAGTATGGTTCCAAAGTGTGAATGCAAATGCGGTGTTTATTGCCGCCAAAACAAAAATATTCCCCCAGTTTGTTAATGAAAGGGGCTGCCATTCTTCGGTTAATAAACCAATGGTGAATAATAAAATCGCTCCAATGCCCATGCTGACAACGGTCACTGTTAGAGGATCAAGATGTTTGCTGCGGTTGATGAATCGCCCAATGATCGAAGCGATAGAATTTGAAAACACCGTGGCCATCCCGATGGCTAATCCTAATGCCAAACCGACGGGAAGATTTAGGGGATAAAAGTATACAAAAACACCTGCCAGAAATACTAAAATGCCGACCCATTGCCAATTTGATAACTTTTCTTTGAGGAAAATCAAGGCGAGAACCGCGGTGAACAAAGCAGTAAAATTTAATAACAGACTAAATGTGATTGCCGGTAAATATTTTAGCCCCAAAAATTGCAAGCCTTGGGTGAGGGTATAGTAAACAATACCCAGTGTAATGAGCAATCCCCAATCATTTTTGGTCAGTCTTTTCAATTCGACCTTTTTGGACTGCCGCAAATAAACGGGGATTAAGATTAGGAAAGCGAGTAAATATCTTAGGCCAGCAAAAGTCAGTGGGGGCAAGTCTTTGAGCCCCTCTTTGATCAACACCCAGGAGGTCGACCATAGAAAGGTCACAAATAATGCTTGGAAAATGGCAATTGCTTTTGGTCTATTGCTAATAAAGTTCACTTCGTTTCCTTAAATTCAAAACCCTCGTTTTATAAATAAAATAAGGCTTGGCGAGCAAACCTTATTGAAAAATCTAGTGCCTGTTAAAATGCCCTTCTTTGTTCCGGGGTATCAATAATCTCTGCCTCCGCTTCCTCTTCTTCCAGAAACTCTTTCAGGTTCGCGTAGGCTGCTTTGACTGTCTCTATCCTGGCAAAGTACAAACGTTCATGCTTGCCCTTGAATACAAAGCGGACCAAGCCAGAAAGTCGCAAGGCATGCAGATGGTGGGTGACAGTTGGGGCGCGTAATCGTAATCGGCGCGAAAGTTCCGCGGGGGTGAGCTGTTCTTGGATTAGGTATCGCAAAATTCGTAATCGTGTAGGATCCGAAAGCGCTTTTAAGGCATTCAATAAACTGTCTGGAACGATCTCGCCAGGTACCAGCGACTCTCCTGCGGGACGAGAACCGAATATCCATAGACTTTTGTTTTTTTCCAAAGGATATCCGTCAACGATCAACGGAGACAACCAAAAAGAAGGGACAAATATAAAATTCTCAGCCTTGGGTAGCTTTTCATAACGAACGCCTTGAGATAAGTCTTCAAGGAGATTAATGAAAGACAGTTTGCTTTCTTTTTCTTTTGCCTCTTCAATTGCATTTTCTAAGTGGGGGGCAATTCTTCTTTCTTCTTCCGCAAAAAAGACATCGTAATAGGATTGCAAAGCTTTCAAATATTTTTCCCCAAATTCAGCAGGAGCGCTCACATAATTTAGAAACCTTTCAATCTCTTTTGGCGACATCTTCCATTTATTTTTTGGTTTTTGCTCATAGACCCGAATCTCTCGGGTGACATTTTCGCGATCAGTTTCATTCCAAGATCCTTTCGCTGAAAGTTCATCAAAAAGGCTTAAGTATGGAAATATGCGGTTATTTTCTTCTTTGGGGAAAAATACTTTTCGGAGTCGTTCGGCTGGGGGGGTTTGTTTCAGTGTATATAAAACGGTGGAGACATCTTTTGGCTTTGGTAAATTATAAATCCAAGAATAAGGGGACTCAAATAATTCGATAACTTCTTCTAAAAAATTTCTGTCTTCTTGCGGGAGCCTAGAGCGCACCCCAGCAGCCCAAGCACCCCTTAACCCCACCTTGGCAGGAAATTGTAAAATTTGCAAACTAATAAAGAAATCGTACGCAGTTCCGATATCCCAAAGGACCTTTTTATTAATGTTTTCGAGTTGCTCGACCATATAAACTCCAAATGGCTTTTTTTACTTCAACATTGTACCTGAATTATTTCACCCGTACCCATTTGTTGTTTATATTTTCCTATGCTATTTTTATAGAAAAAGTGTAAAGCTCCTTATTCCCCGTTTTTTTTATTGAAATATCAATTAATTGTTATTTCCGAAATCAATTAATATCTTTGGCGGCAAGTAGGTTGTTTTGAATTTGCTCAATATGCTCCGCATAATGCGTGCCCGTATCGTAAAGCATTATTGTGGACAATCGTACATAGGTGGATTTACGAGCCATAAATTCAGCAGGAAGTTCTGCCAACATATGGGTGCCCAAAACTTGGTTTTCCTCTAAGGCCTTACGAAGATCCTTAATCAGAGGATAGGTCAGCAACATGCTTTTCAGCCTTGCTTGAGAAAATGCGGAGCTGGCGTAGGACTCATTTCCCTTCACCATTGTCGCTACATAACCACAGCTATCTGTTTCTGTTGCGATCATGTGGGCAAGTATTTCTTTGATAGACCATTCCTTGGGAGCCGGACGAAAATCCGCTTGTGCTTCAGTTACTTGATAAAGAACTTCGTCCAATTTGGCATTTGCTTTCTTATTAATGCTGTCAATTTCTTCTGCTAATTCTTGGGCCGTAGCCGGAATTGGCAGGGGGGGGCGAGCAGTTAATTCCACCTTGGCTGTCTTTTTCTCGTTTCCGCGAAAATAAACGACTTCAACGTAATCACCCACGGAAAGTGGGCCGGTTGCATCTCTAAAATCCTGCACATCTTCAAATGGGATGCCATTAATTTCTGTGATTTGATCGCCCTTTATTAACCCAGCCTTGGCTGCCCCCATGCCTTCAATTACATCCGCCAATAGCAATCCGTGGGCAACGGGCAAGTTTTTACTACGGGCAAGGGGGGGGGTGACCAATCCGCCGTCTAATATACCCATCATTGGCTTTTTGAAATCTCGGGAATCAACTCCTGATTCCAAAACTGTTTTAAGATTCTCTAAACCCTTTTCCCACAGGTCATTTATAAGAGGGCGTTTGGAATCCCATTCTTTATCTTCAGAAAAACCTCTATGGGCAATATTTACCTGGGTCTGTTTTTTTTCAAGTCGATCAAAGGTAACTTTTACATTGGTGATATTTGGGTCGCCATTTCCCTGCCAAGTGAATGAAATTTCTTTGTTTTTTTCTACGTTTAAAAAGGTGCCCTGAGCAAAATAGTCTTCATCCCAATAAAAAGAATAGTAATTTGCTTTATGTCTGTTTACTTCTACAAATTTACAAAACCATTCCTTGAAACCGGTTTTTGTTGAAAATGAAAAGAAAACAGTTTCCACAGGGGCTTCGATCATTTTAGAAAATTGTATTTCGCTCGCCATTTAAATTTCTCCAAGCTGTAACTTTTTACTGCTCTATCGGGCAATACTTTATTATATCGTGGGAAAGGATTAAACCCTTTCGGGGCAAGTGGTTTTTATACTGCTTACCCCGAAAGAAAGAAGAAAAAAAGAAATTTCGCCTTTGTGTTAACAAACCCTTCCTTGGGTACAAGGAGAAGCCAGATCCTTTGATTTGTTTTTGCGCCAACTGAATTTTCGAGTTTTCTTTTTTTGTAATTTCCTTAAAGCCCTGTTTCCTGCTCTAATTTTTTCACATTTTTGATATTCATTTCCAAATATCAAATTTATTGAACCTCTCATCACAAGATCCTTTACTATTTTCGTTTCTAAAAGCTAAACATATGAATCGTTATTCCAAATTATCTTTTGCCAAATTCCTTTTCTTAGAAAACTTCGGGGTGAATCTTTTGCAACTTTACTGTACGCTGGGCTTTTGTTTGTTTGCTGTTATGTGTTTTCAGTGTTTCAGCATCGTTGCAATTATTTGAAATAACTTTTTCTTCTTGGTGAAGTTCATCACTCTGTTGGATACAACATTCGCAATCCAGTTTTATGTTTCCCATTCTTGCTCTCCTGGTAGTCCCTTAATTTTTTCCCTAGGCTGTTTCCGCTTCTGGTTTGAGTACTTCGATTAATTTTTCTAAAGGGAGACCTTTTCATCAAAATCCTCAAATACCAAGCCAGGAAGATAGTCGTTTTTTTTCGTTTGCCAATTCCCTGCTCTTATTAATTTTTTCGGTCATGTTACTCTCCTTCCTGAAAAGCAAAAACCCTAAACATTGTTAGACGTCAATATGTATTAGATATATATCTAATACATATTATATCCGATAAGGGTGGCGCTTGTCAAGCGCAACTTCAGCATCCCTGGGGATAAGCATTCGAAATCTGGGGGTATCTCTCTTTTAGAGTGGATATATTCTTTATACCTTGTTCATGTTAATCATCTAAAATGCCTCTATTTGAGAATTTTCCCCGTTTAAATGCAGTTTATTTTTCTTGTTCCCTCCCGCTCGGTTTTATTCTTTTTTATTCCAATTACCCTGGTGGATAACTGAAGTGCTCATTTCCACCATATATATACCTCTGGTTTAATAAAGCTCTGTATATAAGGATAAAATTGAGGCATTCTTCAACTATCCACATATCCCCAACCCCTACTACTAATACTATATTATTAATTATCCCTATATAATAAGGTTATGTGTTTAACAACCAACAACCCCTAAAACACAATAAATAAGAAACGCTACAGAAAGGAGTTTGAATGAGCACACGATATACCTTTTATGGACATGGCACCCATGGTATAGAAACAGGCGGGGTTAAGATCATCGTCGATCCTTTTTTTGATGACAATCCATCGTCTCCGCTAAAAGCTTCCCAAGTTGAGACCGATTTTATTTTCGTCAGTCATGGTCATTTTGATCATATGGCGGATGCTGTCTCGATTGCAAAACGCACGAACGCCTTAGTGATTACCAATGCAGAAATCTCGAAATGGTTTGCTGCACAAGATGTCAAAGCACATGGACAACATGTTGGAGGTGGCTATCATCATCCCTTTGGCTATTTGAAATTAACCAATGCCTTGCATGGATCCGCCCTGCCAGATGGCTCTAATGGCGGAAACCCGACCGGGATGCTCTTGACCACAAAGGATAACCTGAAAATTTATTGCGCCTGTGACACGGGATTATTCGGCGATATGCAATTGATCGGGGATGAGGGACTAGACCTTGCGGTTCTTCCGATCGGAGATAATTATACGATGGGTCCCTCTGATGCACTAAAAGCCGTAAAATTTCTCAGACCCAAGTATGTTATTCCTAGTCATTACAACACTTGGCCGTTGATCGAACAGGATGCAGAAGCCTGGGCAAAAGAAATTGAAGCAGAAACCGACACAAAAGTAAAAGTGCTTAAACCTGGAGAAAGTCTCAAACTTTAATTAAATTAGCGTTGACAAAATTTAGCAGAACCTTTCTAATTGAACATAATTAATCAATCAATTAGAAAAGCATCTATTAATGTTGGAGAACTCCCATGTTTAAAGATCTTAGAAGTAGGAAAGCAGAAGAAGACCAAATGCGAGAAGAAGGGCGTTTGCCCCCTGGGCAGTCGCTTACCCAAAAATTCCCTGTATTACACTATGGCCCCGTGCCTACCTTTAATCCAGCTGCATGGGATCTAAGGGTATGGGGCGAAGTGGAAGAAGAGAAGAGTTGGAATTGGGAAGAATTTCAAAAACTTCCCCGCAGTAAAAAAATAATGGACATCCATTGTGTAACGCGCTGGAGCAAATTTGATACTGAATGGGAAGGGGTATATCTAAAAACCTTAGTAGACGAAGGATTTGTTACTCTTAAAGAGTCTGCAAATTATTTAATTCAACATGCAGAATATGGGTTTACAGTAAATATCCCGATAGAGATTGCCTTATCTGATATTTTTATGTTAGCCACTCATTTTAATAATGAACCGATCACCCCAGATCACGGCTATCCCCTTCGCGGGATCGTCGGATTTATTACCGGTGAAGAGGAAGATACGACTCCTTATTTTTGGAAAGGTGCCAAATGGTTGCGTGGTTTAGAATTTACAAAAGAGGATCAACCAGGGTTCTGGGAGCAAGCTGGCTATCATAATGAAGCAGATGTGTGGAAAGAACAGAGGTTTGGTCGCTAGAGGGTTAAGTTGGTAAATAGTTTATAGAACATTTGTTGTGGATAAACCTGTGGAAATGTGAATGAGTGGTGAAATTTTTCACCACTCATTTTTTTAACCGTATCTCTTTGAGATAAAAATGGGCCAAACACTTTTATACCTTTTTAGGGTGGTTTATAATCATTGACATGCTTTTATCTAAAGAAGAAGTAGAACATATTGCAATGCTTGCTCGCCTCAATTTGTCCGAGGAAGAAAAAGAACGTTACCGTGAGCAACTTTCCAGCATTTTGGGGCATGTAGCTCAATTACAAGCCTTAAATACTGATGATGTAGAGCCTTTGGTAAGTGTATTGGCCAAGGAAATGCCTTTACGAGAAGATCTGCCCTCACCAGGATTATCCTTGAAAGAAGCAACCGAAAATGCGCCTGATGTAAAAGCGGATCAATTCAAGGTACCTCCAATTTTGGATGGGGCGGATGAGTAATTTTTTAGAAACCTCCTTAGCTGAATTGCAAACGGGCTTGCGCAATAGAGACTTTTCAAGCCGAGAATTAACTGAATTTTTCCTCAACCGGATTGATGAGAAAGACGGGGAAATCAAAGCCTTTCTGAGCCTGGCTCCAAAAAAAGCGTTAAAGAAAGCCGAGGAAGCAGATAAAAGATTTGCAAGCGGGGATGAGAATCTGCCCCCCTTGCTAGGAATTCCCCTTGCTGTGAAAGATGTTTTAGCGGTGGAAGGATTGCCCGCCACAGCGGGATCTAAAATCCTTGAGGGCTTCATGCCCCCCTATACCAGCACGGCTGTTTCAAAACTTCTGGATGCCGGTATGATCGTTTTAGGGAAAACGAATACTGATGAATTTGCAATGGGGTCTTCCACTGAAAACTCAGCCTATTTCACCAGCCGAAACCCATGGGATACAAGCCGTGTACCGGGCGGGTCAAGCGGAGGCAGTGCGGCAAGCGTTGCCAGTCAAATGGCGCCTTTTGCTTTAGGCACTGATACTGGCGGAAGTGTCCGACAACCAGCGGCTTTTTGCGGGGTAACCGGGTTAAAACCTACATATGGGCGTGTTTCTAGATATGGCCTAATCGCCTATGGATCTTCCTTAGATTCTGTGGGCGTATTTGGGAGAAGTGCTGCGGACTCGGCAGCTTTGTTTTCGGTGATGGCGGGGAAAGATCCTTTAGATGCAACTAGTTTGGATATGCCCGTCCCAGAAATAAACTTGAATGGGAGCACAAACCTTAAGGGGATGAAGATCGGCGTACCCAAAGAATATTTTGTAGAAGGTATCCAAGCAGCAGTTGAAGAAAAAGTTCGCGAAGCGATCAAGCAGTTTGAATCATTAGGTGCTGAGATCATCGATGTTCAACTTCCTCACACCCAATATGCAGTACCAGTTTATTATTTGATCGCGCCTGCAGAGGCCTCTGCCAATCTTGCCCGATTTGATGGCGTGCGTTATGGGCTAAGAGTTGAAAATGACGACGTCATTGAAATGGTGAAAGAATCGCGCGGAGCAGGTTTTGGAGAAGAAGTTAAAAGACGGATTATGTTAGGCACTTATGCACTTTCCTCCGGATATTATGATGCCTATTATGGACAAGCCCAAAAGGTACGCACCTTGATTCAAAACGATTTTCTTGAAGTTTATAAAACGGTAGATATGATCGCCGCACCTGTTGCGCCGACAACCGCTTTTAAGATCGGGATGCATACGGATGACCCCTTAGCCATGTACCTTGAGGATGTGTATACTCTGCCCGCCAACTTGGCTGGTGTGCCTGGGTTAGCCTTTCCTGTGGGTTTCGATCAGAAGAATTTGCCTATTGGCATGCAATTAATGGGACGACATTTTGAAGAAGAAAAGCTATTTCATGCCGTGCATGCTTATCAAAATGATACCAATTGGCATACAAAATCCCCGAAGGTTTAATTAGTATTGAAAAGCAGGCCCCTGCAAAAAAGGAAGGAGCTTTTACAAATGTTTTCAAATTTACCTCAATCAGCCTTGGATGCGATGGATTGGTCTTGGGAAGACTATCGTGTTTTTTATGACAACCTTGAAGAACGAGCGTTGAACACCGAAACGCTTGAGAAATGGATGCAAGATTGGAGTGCGCTGGAAAAATTGATCTATGAAGTCCTCTCCAGGATGGAAGTAAACACGGCGCTAGATACCGCAGACGAAAAAGCCGAAAAACAATACTTTTCTTTTTTGGAGGAAATCTATCCTCACGCTGAAACTGCTTCTCAAAAAGCAAAGGAAAAATACTTAGAAAGTGGTTTGCCTCTTGAAAACTTTTCAATTCAGCTTCGAAATATGAAAGCAGAGGCAAGTTTATATCGAGAAGAAAACCTGCCCCTTTTATCTGAAGAAAAAAAACTGGGCAATGCCTATGACAAGGTTATTGGTGCACAGAGCATTCAATGGGAGGGCGAGGAGATCACGCTGCAAAAGCTCGCCCCAGTGTATCAAGATGAAGATCGAGCGAAACGTGAAAAAGCCTGGAAATTAGAAATGGGTCGCTGGCAGGTAGATCGCGGAGAGATCAATACTATTTGGAAAGATTTCATGGACCTGCGCGGAAAAATCGCTAAAAACGCAGGTATGGATAATTATAGAACCTACCGATTCAGCGAAATGCTTCGTTTGGACTATGGACCCCAGGACTGCTTAGATTTCGATGCAGCGATTGAAGAAGTGGTGGTTCCTGCCGCATCGAAAATTTATGAAAAAAGAAAGGAAAGACTTGGGTTGGATCAACTCCGTCCTTGGGATCTGAATATCGATACAACCGGACTTCCCCCCCTTCGTCCTTATCAAGAAGAATGGGAGTTTAAAGCAAAAGCCACCGCAATTTTTAACAAGGTAGATCCGGAACTTGGAAAATATTTTGAAATCATGCAGGAAGAAAATTTGCTCGATCTCACCAACCGAAAGGGAAAAGCGCCGGGTGCATTTTGTGTGGATTATCTTACAGCCAAGAGACCCTTCATATTTATGAACGCCGTTGGTTTACACGATGATGTGCAAACCCTGCTTCATGAGGTCGGCCATGGCTTCCATGTGTTTGAATCGATTCACCTTCCTTATCGGCAACAACTAGCCTACGGTGCCGAGATCGCGGAGGTTGCCTCTATGGGCATGGAATTGTTGGCATCTCCTTACCTCGCTAAAGAGCAGGGTGGTTTTTATACTGAGGCAGAAGCTGCCCGTGCAAGAATTGAACACCTAGAGGGAAGTCTCTTATTCTGGCCCTATATGGCCGTGGTAGATGCATTCCAGCATTGGGTCTATGAAAATCATGAGGCAGCAACCGACCCCGCAAAGTGTGATGCTGAATGGGCATCTCTGTGGGATCGGTATATGAAAGGCATTGATTACGCGGGGTTTGAAGAAATGAAAATGACCGGATGGCACCGTAAATTGCATATCTTCCAAGTGCCCTTTTATTATGTGGACTACGGCTTAGCGCAATTAGGTGCGGTGCAGATCTGGGCGAACGCCATCGGAGACCAAGCCGGCGCGGTAAAGAGTTACCGAAATGCATTATCTTTGGGCGCAACCCGCTCATTGCCAGAGCTATTTGCCGTAGCAGGAGCAAAATTTGCTTTTGATGCAGATACCTTAGGTAAGGCGACAAAGTTGATGGCGGACACAATTGAAGAACTAGAAGCCGTTAGCTAGCAGAACATAATACATGAATCCCAGAGGAACCCTTTTCCTGTGGGATTTTTTTGTTTAAACACAAAGGGTCAATCTAGCATGGGTTATATGAAAACCGAATAAAATCAAAGGAAGGTTCGTTTAAATAGTGTAAGGACAGGAAAAAAACCAATGATGACTGCCACTGGGGAAGAATACGAACTGATCACTCGTTCGAAAAATGGTGATCGACAAGCTTTTGGGGATCTTGTCTCTCTTCACCAACAGGGCGTCATAAATGTGGTTTATCGGATGAGCGGAGATAGAAATCATGCGGAGGACGCCGCCCAAGAAGCATTTGTGCGGGCATGGCAAAAACTTCCAAGTTATCGACCAGTAGGAAGTTTTAGAGGTTGGCTCTATCGAATTGCGACAAATATTGCGATTGATATGTTGCGCAGAGAAAAGCAAACAGAAGATGTCGATGATCATCTGATTAAAGACCCTTCTAGCGGAGTGGAAAAGAAAATCATGCAAAGGCAAAAAAGCGAGATCGTAAAAAAAGCAGTTTTGTCTCTGCCCACCGCAAGCCGTTCAGTTTTGGTTCTACGAGAATATGAAAGTCTGTCCTATCAAGAAATTGCCGAAACTTTAGAAATTCCGATCGGAACAGTGATGTCTCGCTTAAATTATGCCCGAAAAACCCTTCGCTCAACCCTAGTAGAGCTGTTGGAGGAAGAATGAGCAAACATATAGATGCCCAAATACAAGCTTATTTTGATGGCGAGTTAAACGGCAAAAATCGAAAAAAAGCCGAAGCCCACCTGAAAGACTGCGATAAATGCCAGCAGGGACTAAATGAGCTGAGCCATTTATCCTCAATTCTTCAAGCAGACCTAAAGATTTCGCAGAAGGCAAATTCGGACAAATTTGTTTCTCAGGTGATGTTGCGGCTACCACGAAAAGTTCGACAAACTTGGTGGCAAAAGTTTGGAAAGACAGCCTATATGTTGATCCCTGCCTTATTATTGCTCGTCTTAATTTTCCACAGAACAACGAATTTTTCTAACAATTTGTTGCTTGGGGCAGACCTGTTAGGGATCGGCGAAGAAGAGATTTCCACATTGCTTAGCGCTCCTGTTCTTACAAATGTTGAAATCCCATTCCCATTGCCAACCTTAGACATGTTTGATGCTGGTGGATCGATGTGGCTTAGCCTTGGAAATATAAATGTTTTTGGAATTGATCTTTCGAACTCTTTTATATATCCCCTGATTTTTGGGTTATTGTCGATTAGTTGGATGATCGGTTGGTGGGTAACCCAAGAACAGAAACAAAAATTAAAAAATTAACAATCCTTTATTAATGGAGATGAAAATGAAACATAAAAACGTATTAAAAAGAGCATGGGCCCTGCTTTGGGGCTACAAAGCCTTATGGATATTTGGCATTATTTTGGCCATTACCTCTGCCTCTTATAGCAGTCAATCAAACTTCCGATTTGGCGGTACCGATAGAAATTCAGAAAGAGAAACCTTCGATTTTAATTCCGGTGATGATTTTGGTGCCTGGATAGAAGGGCAAATGGAAGACGCAGGAGACGAGTTTCAAAGATTGCGCGCTGGAGAAAATCTCACAGACCAAGAAAGAACCATTTTCAATGTCGTCCTAGCAGTATTTTGTGTCATTATTATTTTGATACCCTTCGCAAAAGCGTTTTACTATATCAGCGAAACGGCTCTGATCAAAATGGTAGATGAAGTAGAAGAAAGCGATAAAAAATATCGAATACGTGAGGGGTTTTCCTTAGGATGGTCTAAAGAAGCATGGAGACTATTTTTAGTGGATTTGGTGATCTTTCTCCCCTTGTTCGTTGTCACCCTTGCTAGTTTAGCCTTAGCTGCCTGGCCCCTGGTTGTTGGATTTTTTGGAAACGACCCCGGTAGTCCAAGAGTAATCGGCTTAATTACTGCCATTGGCCTATTCTTTGTATTTGTTTTACTTGCAGTAATCGTTGGGACGGTTCTCGGATTACTAAAACACTTCATCAGACGAAAAGTGGTATTGGAGAAAATGGGCGTATTTGAATCGATTCGTCAAGGTGCGCGTTTCGTGTGGAAGAACATAAAAGACGTTGGCCTGATGTGGTTGATCAATGTCGGTATTAACATCGCCTGGCCGATCGTGCTGATCCCCCTCGTTGCCTTACTCTTTGGTTTAGGCGCAGTAGGCGGAGGATTAACAGCCTTATTAACCTCCCTGGTCAGTTCTGGATCCATCCCAGCAATTTCAATATTTGGCGGCGTGGTCTTTCTCGTGATCATGTCCATCCCCCTATTCTTTGTGGGTGGGCTCAAAGCGACTTACCTGTCCACAGCTTGGACGCTTACGTATCGCGAATTGGCAACTTTGGAAACCTTAGAGGCACCCCAAATTGCTGAAGAAGCGTCAGAAGACGAATAAGTGGTTCAATACAAATAGTAAGACTAGATAAAATTAAAAGAGCGGCCAGATTAGGTCGCTCTTTTTTTATTTTTAACATCTAACAAGCTATCTGTTTAACCAATTTCCAACTACTAATTCTAAGCCGGTTGGCCGCGCTCGGAAGCCTAATTTTTTATAAAAAGCCACCGAATCATCCGTAAATAGATATACGTGCTGACCGGCTAATTTTTCTAATAGCTTTTCCATCATTCGGCTTGCAATCCCCCTGTTGCGGTATTCCGAATCGGTCCAGGTGTCGACAATATAAGCATTGCAAACACCATCAGATAGCACGCGCACTTTCCCAACAATCCTATCTCCCTCCACCGCAAAACAAATCGCATAGCTGTTTTTAAAGGATAGTTCTAGCTCTTCAGCGGTTCTTCCATTGTCAAAAGTGTCCTGTTTCAACCGGGATTTAAGTTTTTTCCAGTCAATACCTGTTAGATTTGTTTTATATTCGACCATCATTGCCATTCTCCGAATAAGGTTGTGATTAAAAAGTTTACTCCAAATAGAGCATCTTAGTGTATGATGAATTTAATTAAGGTGAAAGGTCAATAAAAGGACTATCTGCAGATAATAAAAAGTTAGTTTCACATTAAGACATATAGAGATAAAGAGGCTGCCTATGTTTCATGATATTCCCAAAGAAATTCTGGACCAAATGAAGGTGTTGGAAGAATTAGACGCGCAAGATCGGCAGGATGGCACCAACCAAATAACGCGTCTTCGCCAGATCCCACCAGAGACCGGAAAATTCATTGCGATCCAGGCGGCATCTGTGCCCGAAGGTGCCTGGGTAGAAATTGGAACCAGCGCAGGATATTCGGCACTATGGATTTCTCTTGCAGCTAAATTAAAAAAAGAAAAACTCTTTACCTACGAGTTACTTCAAGATAAGGTGGCCCTGGCTAAAAACACTTTCAAGCAAACCAAAGTCACAGAAGTTGTGGAACTTGTTCATGGGGATGCCCGGGGTCACGTAGGCCATTATGAGGAAATAGCGTTTGCCTTTCTTGATTCCGAAAAAGAAATGTATGAAGAATTTTACGATCTGATCGTGCCCTTGCTTGTGCCCGGAGGTCTATTAATTGCAGATAATTTTCTCAGTCATGAAGAATATTTGGCACCGCTCAAAGCGAAGGCAGAAGGGGACGAAAGAATTGACAGTGTAATAGTACCCATTGGCAGAGGGTTGTTGTTATCCCGGAAGGTATAATTAAAGAAATAAATTTAGGAGAACCCTCTTTTGTCTGAAAACAAATTAAACATTATTATTCCTATGGCGGGCTATGGAAAGCGTTTACGCCCCCATACTTGGAGCAAGCCCAAACCCTTAGTCAGCGCGGCGGGGAAAGCGGTGCTAGGGCATGTGTTGGATCTGGTAGGCTCCTTTGCAAATCCAGAAGATACCGAAATTTCCTTTATTATCGGCTACCAGGGTGATCAAGTAAGGCCATATATGGAGGAACACTACCCCAAGATCAAAACCTATTATTTCGAACAAAAAGAGATGAAAGGCCAATCTCATGCCATTGCGATGGCCAAAGAACATCTAACAGGCCCAACGCTGATCTTATTCGTGGACACCATTGTCGACTCCGACTTCTCCTTTCTGAAGGATGAGGAAGCAGATGCGGTGATCTGGGTGAAAGAGGTAAAAGATCCGCGCCGCTTTGGCGTAGTGGCCGTGAATGAAGAAGGTTTTGTGCAGGGACTGATTGAAAAGCCCGAGTCAATGGACAATCGCTTGGCAATTGTCGGGTATTACTATTTTGCTAAAGGGGAAGAGCTATTGGCGGCGATTGATCAACAGATCAAAGAGGAATTGATCACTAAAGGGGAGTATTTCTTGGCTGATGCGATGCATCTCATGATTAAACAAGGATTAAAAATGAGACCCGAAACTGTAAATGTTTGGCAGGACGCTGGCTTACCAGACGCGGTGCTCGAAACCAACCGCTATTTGCTCGGTACTGGAAAAGACAACACGAAGGATATTGTCTTGTCGTCCACAGTCGAAATTCACCCCCCTGTATATATTCACCCTTCGGCACAAATCGAAAACGCCACGATTGGTCCAAATGTTTCCATTGGACCAGGCTGTATTATCGCTAACAGCCAGATTAAAGAAACCATCCTGGAAAAGGATGTCGAAATAAAAGACGCCAATCTACACGAATCGATCATTGGGGAACGAGCCAAGATTTCCGGTGTTTCAGGATCAATGAATATCGGGGACGATGCCACTGTAGTGAAATAATCCATTAAATATTAAAGCCCGGTCATTTCTTTTCTGGCCGGGCTTTTTGTTTTAAGATTTAATTTTTGATAAATGAAAGAGCTTTGTCCAAAACCACCTCGAAGTTTTCAGGATACTGATGGCCCAGCCCTGGAAATGTTTGTAGATCAGTGGGTATGCCACGCTTATTTAGTTTTTCTACTAATTCACGTATAGCATTTTGAGGAATCGTCTTATCTTCCAACCCCATTAAAACCACCCCTCTCAAACCCGTGTCTTTTGCAATTTCAATGAGATCATCCCACCTTGAGAGATCGTTCATGTAGGGTCCGCCTGGCCCAAGAAGTATAAAGCCCTGGGAATTGAGTTTGACGTTTAAGGCTAAAGCCAAAGCAATTTCAGCGCCCATCGAAAAACCTGCAATTACCGTGTTTTGGGTGTCTAAGGAATATTGTTTGCTCAGCCCGTTATATTTTTCCAAGACTTCATTCTCGGCCATTTCATGCGCGGTCCAAGAATAATTCTCTGACCAATATACTTGGCTGCTTTGGGGAAGCGCAACTAACCAGCCCTTTTTAGAAAGCGGATGCCAATGCGATAAATTCGCCTGTGCATTATCTCTGTTGCCATGTAAAAACACTAAATTTGGACAACCCGATTCTTGGCCCGGGCCACACATGTTTTCAGGGCGAACGACCAAAAGGGGTAGTTTTTCGAGAGGATCTGAAATCTGCATCTTCAACGAAATGCCCGCCAACCGCTCGAATTCGGGGTCTTTTTGTAATGCGTCCAAAGAGGGGCTCTCGCGCAACAAGGCTTCTGAATACCAAATCCCAGAAGACAACAAAGCCTCTAATATCTGGTTTGCTTGTGGCAAGGCGTTCATCCTTGCTGCGAAACAAATACGCCAATATGTGAGTAGTGGAAAATTGTTTGGGAATTCTTTTAATTGCTTGCTTGCCAATGCCAAGCCCTCGGCATAGGTCTTATTATTAAAATGTTTTTGGATTTCTAATCCCAGCGCATCGATCGTGATTTCTGTCATTCTTTTCTCCTTGGTTCATAATCCTAAACCAATACTTAGATTTCCTCAAGCATCGTGAGGGAGGATAAAAACACACAAAACAGAGAATTAAAAATTTTGTGGTAAGCTTAAATTACTGCAGAAAAAACAGGCAGAATTATGAGAATAAGGAACTTTTTCTGATATGTATATAGCTGTTGAGGGCGTGATCGGGGTTGGGAAAACCACACTAGCAAGATTGCTTATGGACCGCTTTGAAGCAGAGGTTCAATTGGAAGTTTTTGAAGAAAACCCATTTTTAGCAGACTTCTATTCAGACAGAAATCGGTATGCGTTTCAAACCCAGATTTTCTTTTTGCTTAGCCGATATCATCAGCAACGCCGATCTGTGAACGATATGATCGAATCTGAAAAAAACTTGATCACCGACTATACCTTTGCCAAAGATTCCTTATTTGCGCAGATTAATTTAGAGGGTGACGAACTAGAAATGTATTTCAAAGTTCACGAAGCGCTAGGAGAAAAGGTAAGGCTCCCTGATTTGATCATTTATCTCACCGCCGATATTGATGTGGTGATGCAGCGTATCGCCACTCGAGATCGTAGTTATGAGCGCAATATGGAAACAGCATATATTGAATCCTTAACCAAGACCTATAACGATCATTATCAGTTTCATTACCAGGGGCCGCCCGTGCTCACAATTGATACCACAGACCTTAATTTCATTAAACATGAAACAGACCTCGATCTAATCGAAACACAAGTTCGAGATGCCTTTAAGAATATGCTCCAGCAATCTGAGCTGCCAATGAACATTGATCAGAATGTTGGTAATTAACGGGGAGAAACCATGCGGGTAACCAAAGAACTTTTGATAAAAAACGCTGAAGAGGTTGTTCGATCTCAAGCAGACGCAGACTCTAGTTTGGTGGCCGCCTACCTTACTGGGTCATTACTAACCGAGTCCCCCCTCTTAGGGAACACCACAGATATTGACTTGGTGTTTGTTCATGCGGGGTTAACTGAGGAAAGAGAGTTTCTGCGACTCACAGAAGATATCCATCTCGATATTCAACATTACCCTAAAAATGTATTTGAACCAGCAAGGAACCTAAGGGCGGATCCTTGGTTGGGCACATCCATTTTTAATGCGAAACCGATCTATGACCCAGATCATTTCATTGATTTTATTCAAGCAAGTGTAAGGGGCATGTATCATCTGCCAGAAAATATCTTGGCTCGGGTAGAACCCTTCCTCGTGGCTGCCCGTCAAACTTGGATGAACCACCATAATTCCCCCGGAGAAATGGGACCCAAACAGACCGTTGCCCTGTTGAAGGCATTAGAAAATATCGCAAATGGTCTATCTTGTTTGACCACTGGCCCATTATCTGAAAGGCGCTTTCTGGCCCAATTTCAACAGATGGCCGGCGTACTTGAGTTACCCGGACTATTTGCGGGCATACTGGGCTTGTTGGGCGTAAACGAGGTGGACAAGAAAGAAATGAGCGCTTGGTTGCCACTTTGGGAAAAAGCCTACGATAAAGTTACTGAGCAAGAAAAAGAATCTCCTGAAGGACATCCCCATCGAAAAGCCTATTATCAAAAAGCCATTCAGGCAATGTTGGAGGATCAACAATACTACTTGGCTGCCTGGCCGCTATTGAATTCTTGGACAAAGCTGATTATGGAACTACATACCGGAGATCCCCGTAGAGCAGAATGGCAACAGGTGTTTGAGTCCCTAAACTTAACCGGAGCGGGTTATTCAGACAGAATGGCTGGTCTGGATGCTTTTTTGGACCGAACTGAAGAATATTTTGATTCCTGGAAAGAGAAACAAGGATTGTAAACGCCAACCAAAGCGCAATAAAAATTGCAGAATAGGCGGGGTTTGCAATTGGGTGTGTCAGAACAACTATTTAAATTAAAACAGCCCTCTGTATAATAGGGGGCTGTTTTTGATGTGTTTGCACTAATCCTCAAATTGAGAATCGTCTAACATTTCATTCAGTCTTTCATCGGCGCTGGTTGCTGTTTCCATTTGCCCCTCTTTAGAATCTGCCCGCAACCTCCCCTCTGCTTCAGTAAGGGCTTCGCCAAAAGCTCTTCGAGCGATCTGCCATTTTCCACAATGGGGACAACGAGACAACTTGCCCGCCACCATATTGGGGCTCAAGACATTGCGGCTAAATGGCAAGCTACATTTTGTGCAAACGCTTCCCCCGGCAATACCATATTCTCCAATCGGTTTCGCCCCACCCTTTTTGCCTAAAAGTGCTGGGACTACAGCACCGCCCACCGCAAACAAACCAACGACTAGCAAGATCGGCACTATCAATTTTAATGTGCTGGCCATGGCGTCTTCACCACTCAAAAAAGTATTTACTTTGTCATTAGACAGAAGTTCCGTACCATCCGCAAGAACCCCGATCGCATATATAGTATGAACACCGGGGCCAAAATTTCGGGTGTGAAATTGCAAGTTGAATGGTTTACTATCCAAATTGCCGATCAATTGGTCGTCGATATAAAACTGTACTTCCACTAGAGAATCCGGGCCAGAAGCGCGAATTGAAAAGGTGCCTTGAATTTCTCCATTGAACCCGCCATAACCATTATCCCGCGATAGCCTGATACTGAAATCAGAATCTTGAGCCAATGCAATGCTTGGGAAAAGAAGCAAAAAAATAAGGATGATGCTCACAAGAATAGTTTTTTGTTTCATTTGATTTCCTTTCAATTATTTCCAACGGGTAAGAATTGTTTCCCGCTGGAAAAGCTGAGTAGCAAAATATAACATTCCGGCGTCAAGGACCAGCAAGATCAATGCGATCCAGATAATCACCGTTTCGTTTACAGTGACCAATCCAAAAGATTGGCCCATGAAAAGTGCCAAAAGGGGCAGGACTACCAAACTAGATAGCTGCTCTGCAATTCTCGGGTCGTTTACACGGGAAGAGATCATCACCGCAATGCTCACGCCTGCCACAGACAATAAGGGACCAAGACCAAAAATAGCCAAAAGCCAAACAGGTTCAAGCAACTTTAGGAACACCGCTGTAGAGGCAATGATCGAAGTGCCGACCATAAAGACAATATAAGACAACCAAGTAACGACCAACGCGGGTGTTACCGCCGCAAAAGCTTTCCCTGCTAATAATTCCAGGGTGGTTAGAGGCGTGGCAAGCAAAGGCTCTAAAGTGCGGGTCGTTTTTTCCCCGACAATACTATAGGAAGCAATCGTTACCGGGATGATAATTGGCATCATTAAAAAGAGAATAATAAACTGCGAGACCAAAAAGAATTGGGTACAGTCCGATCCGGTTAGCGAGCCACAGACGGCAGCAAACTCACTGGGCATCTCTTCAGCCGCAGAGAATGCTTGGGCGATGTCCCCGCCGCCCTGGGTGCTGTATAAAATATACAGAGGAAGCACAGTAAACAAGATCGGCATAAAAGCCACTGCGAAGAGCACGATCTTGTTTTTGAAAACTTCCCCCCACTCTTTCTTCATAATTTCCCAAATTTTAGTTGTGTTCATTATTATTCTCCGAATTTGAAGACGCATTCACGAAGTGGAGGTAGACATCTTCAAGCTTGCGCCGCAGCTCCCCTACAAAGCGGATCTCTGCGCCCTGCTCGACCAATACGCGGATCAATTCAGGGTTATGAATTTCTGGATCGTCTAAGGTAACGATCAGTTTTCCTTCGGCAAGTTTTGCTTCCTGCACAAACTCTTTTGCCTCAACCACGCCCCTAAACTTCTCGTTTGCTTCGGCCAAATGGAAAACGACTGTGCGCCCGTAAAGTTGTCTCCGCAAATTGGCCGGAGAATCTAGTGCAAGCAGGTGAGATTTGAATACCGCGATTCGGTCGCAAAGCCGGTCCGCTTCATTCAGGTTATGGGTGCAGATCACGATTGTTCGGCCCGCATGTCTTAGCTCCTGAATAAATTCTCGCACTAGCAAGGAGGCTTCAGGATCAAGACCACTGGTGGGTTCATCTAAGAACAGCACCTGTGGCTCATGAAGCAGAGCCCTTGCTATCGCTAGCTTTTGCTTCATCCCTTTTGAGAACTTGCCAACTTCTTCCTTGCGGCGATCCCAAAGCCCTAACATGCGCAAATATTTCTCAATTTGACCAGGCACATCTTTAACTTCATACATGCTCGCAAAGAAGGCTAGGTTTCGTTCTGCGCTCAGGCGATCATACATACCTGGTGCCTCGGTCAAGATGCCAATATTCTTTCGAATATCATAATCATTCTTTCCGACTTCAAAGCCAGCCACAAAAGCTTCCCCCCCAGTTGGGCCGATTAAAGAACTCAACATTCGGATCGTGGTGGTTTTTCCGGCACCATTCGGCCCCAGCAGGCCAAATACTTCACCAGCGGGGATCAAGATGCTAAGCTTGTCTACGGCGAGATTATCGCCAAAACTTTTACTAAGGTTATTTGTAACAATCATTTCAGTCATATCGGCTATCATCCAAATTTTCAGTAGTGATATTCACCTCTTGAGGTGTTGATAAAACAGGTTCAGGTGGAGCAGGATTGTCAATCATCTTTTCCTCGGGATCAGGATCCCCTTTTTGAAGCAGATAGATTATTCCTATGCTGAGCAGGGCGATCACAAAAAGCAGCAACTCTGTAACATATGGACCCCAAGCGACCACGCTATAAACGGCCACCGCATTGGTTAGTGTATGCCAAAGAATGGAGGCCAGGAACCAAAGAATATTTTTCTTCCTAAAGGCATTCAAAACCAATAGGCTCATTGCGAGATGAATGATAATCGCATTTACTCGCTCAATGCTTCCTAGCAGCATCTCGTACCAGGGCGCATTCCAATACACAGCGATCTGCCTCGCTGTTGCCTCCATGGCCTCCGGGGACACAAGAGCGGAAAGTTGTTCCGGCGAGGAATCCTTTAGCACCACCATTTGCAAGAAAATATAGAGTGCCCAAGCCCCGAAAAACATCGATTCAAAGCCACCGTGTCCAGCACCCAACATTAGCCCCTCAGACCATTTGCGAGTCTTTGGCAAAAAGCGAGCATAGACCAGATACCTTCCGGTCTCTTCAAACACACCGGCTGCCAGCCCCAGTAAAACGCCTGTCCAAACAAGCGACATCCCCGTTGAGTTTGTAGATAAGCCAAGGTTTTCCATAATAGGGTTCAATACCCAGGCATTGAAGACGATATGGAGAATAAAAGTGATTCCCCAGGTGACCGCTCCCACTGCGTACGTATTCCAGTCTGCGCCTAGCTTTCGTGCAATATAGATCCCTAACCCGATGGGTAGAATGATCATCAGCAGTGCATTTAGGAAGGGGGGAAATGTGCCGGGGTTTGAGAACAAAAACACGACGACCCAGCCAACAACGATCAAGGCGATTCCCGTAATAATAATTCTTGAAGTTTTCATTTTTTGCTTCCAATGTTTCACATGAAACAATTTGGGGGGTTTAATCATTGAGCAGACATTATACGGCTAAACCAATAAAAAAAAGGATGTTTCACGTGAAACATCCTTTGGAATACCAAGAATGTTTCGGCCTATTGGCGACTGCGTAACCTTGCCACGACAAAAAAGCCAGCGAGGGTAACCAGAATGGTTGGAATGGTGACGAAGAAGGGGAGCGCTTCGCTAAATTCATCTCCTGTGAGGAAGAAAACGATGGATCCCACAGCCAGGACCACTGCCATTACGATGCCCATCATTACAAGGGTTGTTTGTGAGGAGTTGGCGCCGTATTGGGTGCGATAGGGGTCCATCCCTGGGGGGAGAGACGAGTCTCTCCGGCGCGCATCTCTTCGGCGTTTGAAGCGAATGCGGGTGTCGTCTAGTTTTTCAACCAACTCCCAGCCCGCCAGAGATTCTTCTGCGAGTAAACCCTGAAACACTTCCGGTTTTCTGAATACTGGGCTTGTGGAGCGCACGATTTTAAATTCCCAGTCTTTCTCCAGATCTTCAGATTTATAACTTGTCATTTCTTCTTCCTCTTGGTAAAGTTTTTTTCTTTGTTCTTCTGCTGCGTGGATGGCAATAAAAGCGCCATGTGGAAAATGAGTCATTGGGGTTCCTGTTTAGCCCAGAAGGCTAACGAGCAGGGCGACGGTCCCCCCAACGAGAGCAAGTATGCCCAGAACTACAGCCGCCACTCCGCTATCCGACATGCCAAATTTGGTGCGGTAGGGGTCAATTTGTGAGGGAAGCAAGTTGTCCTTTTTCTGCGCACTGATCGGGCGTTTGAAACGAATTCGGTTATCATCAAACTTCTCTACCATCACCCACCCCGCCATGTTTTCTTCTGCCTTGAGTTGTTCGATTACATCTCTGTTCTTGAATTTTCCAGTCGAGGAGCGCATGATCTTGAATTCAAAATCTTCAGCTAATTCTTGACGTGTGTACGCTGTCATCTCTTCTTCCTCTTCATGTTTTTTCTTTTGTTCTTGGGCTGCGTGAGTAGCATGAGCGCCATGCATTTTGTGCTCCGTTACTGAGTATTATTCTTCAGTTTCATTCTCTAAGTTCTGTTGGCCCATTGCGATCACACCGCTTAAGCCGCCCAGATTCATTGTGTCTAAAGCGCTGCTGGGCACGATCACCATCGCCCCTCGTTCTTTGAGGCCTTCAAATAGCATATTCATTGCCCTAAGATGTAACGCGGTCGGGTTGGTCTTATAGGCTATGGAGGCTTGAGCGAAGGAGTCGGCGATCTGCATTTCCGATTCGCCTAAAATCACCCTGGCCTGTCTTTCGCGCTCTGCCTGGGCTTGTCGTGACATGGCATCTTCCAGTTCTTGAGGAATAACGACATCTCGAATTTCCACAGATTGAACGCTCACGCCCCAAGGGGTTGTGCGTTCATCGATAATTTTTTGCAGTTCTTCGTCCATCTTTGCACGTCCTACCAAAATATCTGCCAGGGCTAAGGAGCCGATTACTTCGCGTAATGCGGTCTGAGAGGCCCAAGTGATCGCTGCCTGATAGCTTTCTACTTCTAATGCGGCCTTCTCGGCGTCCCACACCACCCAGAAGAGTACTGCATCGACATCTACAGGCACTGTGTCTTTTGTAAGTGTTTTTTCTGCGCTGAAGGCAGAAACCATTACGCGGTGGTCGATCCATTCTGTGATCATATCTACAACGGGTATCATCCAAAAGATTCCCGGGCCATACAGGCCGCGGAATTTTCCGAAGCGCAACACGACCCCTTTTTCCCATTGCTTTGCGATTTTAAGTCCGAACAACACATATAACGCTAGGAACAGAGTGATAAAGAAAAAGGACCACAAGATCCAGGGAGCTGTCCCGTTTTCTGAAAAATAAACTGTTCCCACAGTATTTATTGTGATTAATATGGCAAAAAACAAGCCCGCAATGCCGTTGATATGCTGTTTATCGTCTTTTTTGGTTCTGCTGGTCATTTTCTTTCCAAAGTTATAAAAGGAATTGTTTTTCATTGTTTTCTCCGTAAAGTTTTATTTTTTAAGGCGTCGGTGGTGAGCCATCTTTTTTCCATTGATTAAGCTTCTTTTTCACAAGCTTTTCAATTTCTTCGGGGCTTGCACCTAGGCGATTGGTTTCAACCAGGTAATATTCTGTCAGGCGGGCAAGGTCTTTATTTCTTTGTTCTTTGGTCACTTTTTCCGAGATGGGCTCCAGGATGAATGTGCCTCGTCCATGTTGGGTAGAAATGATGCTTTCTTCATCTAAGATGCGATATGCTCTTGCCACTGTGTTGAAGTTGACCCGTAGGTCTGCTGCCAATTGACGAACAGTGGGGAGTTGATCCCCGGGCTTGAGTTCTCCAGAAGAGATCTTGCGCTTGATCTGATCAGTCAATTGAACATAAATGGGTACGTGCGATGTAAAATTTATTTCAATATTCATAGTCCTATTCTTATTTCTGATTAGTCAATAAGGCCTGCTGTGTACGATTGTATTTATGTATCATTGTATCATTGATTGAATTGTATACTGTTTTGGCTAAAGAGTCAAGAGCTACCACACGGAGTTTCTGGAACTTGTTTATTGTAAACATTCCACTTTCGACTGCGTTGGCAAATACACCGTTTCTCAGCCTTAAGATAGCGTGGTAAAATCTCATTTACCTAGAAACCTAAGAAAAAACAGCTATTTTGGAGGCTGATGATGGCAAAAGAAGAAAACGGAAAAGAGATGGCAAGCTATAAATTGAAGGCTGGTTTAGCCCAAATGCTAAAGGGCGGCGTGATCATGGATGTGGTCGATGCGGATCAAGCAAAGATCGCCGAAGATGCTGGGGCCGTAGCTGTGATGGCCTTAGAGCGCGTCCCCGCAGATATTCGTGCAGATGGTGGCGTGGCTCGCATGAGTGACCCCGATATGATCGAAAAGATCATGGCGATGGTCAGTATCCCTGTAATGGCAAAAGTTCGCATTGGTCATTTTGTGGAAGCGCAGATTTTAGAATCGATTGGCATCGACTATATTGATGAATCTGAAGTGCTTACTCCTGCAGATGAAGCCCATCATGTCAATAAGCATAAATTCAAAGTCCCCTTTGTATGTGGCTGTCTTAACTTAGGCGAGGCCTTACGCCGCATCAATGAAGGTGCCGCAATGATCCGCACTAAAGGTGAAGCTGGAACAGGCGATGTTGTGGAAGCAGTACGCCATGCCCGCACAGTATTCGGTGCCATTCGACAACTGCAAACCATGGCAGAAGAAGAAGTCTATGCCTATGCTAAAGAAATTCGTGCGCCCTATCACTTGGTCAATGAAGTCAAAGAACTTGGACGTCTCCCAGTGGTCAATTTTGCCGCTGGTGGCATTGCTACCCCTGCCGATGCCGCTTTAATGATGCAGCTAGGTGTGGACGGTGTTTTTGTCGGATCCGGCATATTCAAGTCTGGTGATCCCGCAAGCCGCGCTGCTGCGATCGTAAAAGCAACGACCCATTTCAATAACCCCGAAATCTTGGCTGATGTGAGCCGCAACCTAGGTGAAGCGATGGTCGGACGCCAAATTTCTAGTATGTCTGACGATGAAAAACTAGCTGATCGCGGCTGGTAGCCATCTATGATCGTAGGTGTTTTAGCCATTCAAGGCGATTTTGGCGAACATATTAAGATGCTTCAGGGTCTTGGTGTTGAAACCCGCGAGGTGCGTTTACCCGAAGAATTGGAAAACCTCGATGGTTTGATCATTCCTGGAGGCGAATCAACCACGATTGGAAAACTTGCTAAAGAATATAAAATGATCGAACCTCTTCGGAAATTCGGAGAGGAAAAAGCGGTTTGGGGGACTTGCGCGGGGGCGATATTTCTCTCAAAAGACGCCACCCGAGTGAAAACCGGCCAGCCACTCCTAAAATTGATGGATATCACCATTCAACGCAATGCTTTTGGCCGCCAAGTGAATAGCTTTGAAGTCGGCCTAGATGTACCAGCCCTTTCCGCCGTAAGCGAGGAAAACCCGCCCTTTGACAGCGTGTTCATTCGGGCACCCCTAATCGAATCGGTAGATGCAGAGGACGTCGAAATCTTATCCTCCCTTGAAGATGGCACGATCGTAGCTGCCAAGCAGGGCAATTTATTAGCCACCTCATTTCATCCTGAACTCAATGATGATGATCGCTTTCATCGGTTGTTTTTAACAATGATCAAAAAATGAACCAAATAAAAAGCCCCAGACTTTCGGGGGCTTTTATAATTCTCTAACCAAATTCTCCCATTTTTAACGTAAAATATTAATACTATGATTCGCCCATTTGAACTACGTGATATCCCCCTCCTCCATCGATATCGCCAACGCGGACTATTCTTAGATAGCATTCCAACCCTAACCTGGGGTCGCGCTTTGGTGCCCGCAGGAGCTGTGGTCTCTCCGATATCAGCGGCGATGGGCGTATTTACGGCCTATTACCAAGATGATGAGAAAACGCACGAACCAGTGATTGGCCAGATCACTCATTCAAACGGGGCCCCATTTGCCCATTTCACCTATTTGGCTCCAGACACCGCCATCGAATCCCCAATTGTCAGCCCTCTTCTAGAAAGCCTGATCAAACGTGTTGGTGAGCGCGGTGCCCAAAGTTTGATCGCCGAGGTAGATGAAGACTCCCAGACTTTCGAAGCTCTTCGAAAAGCAAACTTCAGCATCTTTTCCCGGCAGACCCTTTGGCGAATCAATGATATTGAAATACCCGAAAATACAGGAAACGATTGGCAAAAGAGCACGCCTGTAGATGAAGTGAATATTTGGCGCCTATACAATGCCGTGGTACCAACCTTGGTTCAAAATGTGGAACCATCCCCCGCTGGGCAGATGAATGGATGGGTTCATTACCAGGGCGGGGAGTTATTAGCCTTTATTGCCATGGTGCAGGGTCCCCGAGGTGTTTGGCTACAGCCATTCTTCCACCCAGAAATGGAAGACGTGGGTAACAAATTAACAGGATTGATAGCTACGCTAGATCCAAAAAGTTCACGGCCATTATTTTTTTGTCTGCGCTCATATCAGGCTTGGTTTACTTCTACCCTAGAGAATATTGGCGCCGAACCAGGCCAGAATCAGGCCGTGATGGTCAGAAGATTGGCAGTACCGATAAAAAAACCTGTTTTGAGTCCTCTGCCCCAGATCCAGCAGGGCACCGAACCCAAAACAACCTATTTCGAGATTCCGAAAAAGACCAAAAAGAACAAAGTGTAAAGACATAACTTTTTTAAATATTTAATTTCCCTTTACCAAAGTATATGTATTTCATAGAGTTATCGGAATATTTCCCATCTATATAAGAAAAGATTTATAATCAAGAGAAGGCAAGCGATAAAAATTGCTATGCCCATAGATTTATAATTTGGTTGAAAGAGACTTATTGAATGACTAGAAGACAAATAACAGATGACCTAGATGCATTAATGGCAGTATTGCCAGAAGAAATTTCAAAAGCGGTCATAAAACAAAATAACAGTGACGATCTCCTGGAAATCGTGCTGGATCTTGGTCGAATTCCAACGTCCAGATTGGTTTCAGGTGAATTTGTCCTGTCTGACACAGAGGTCACCCGCGCCGATATCGATCATGTTGTCGAGCGATTGGGAGATATTGATTCAGATAATCGTGCCGGGCTTGAAAGAACCCTCCATCGCATTTCTGCGATACGAAATCGCCGAGGTGATATCGTCGGTTTAACTTGTCGCGTCGGTCGCGCGGTTTATGGCACGATAGAGATTATTGAAGATTTGATTAATGAAGGGAAATCCGTTCTTTTGCTTGGTCGACCCGGTGTAGGAAAAACCACCATGCTTCGAGAGGCTGCCAGAATTTTAGCAGAATCCAAACGGGTTGTAATCGTAGACACCTCTAATGAGATTGGTGGAGATGGGGATGTGCCCCATCCTGCCGTTGGACGAGCCCGCCGCATGCAAGTGGCCACTCCCGCCTTGCAGCACGAAGTGATGATCGAAGCGGTTGAGAACCACAGCCCAGAAGTGATCGTGATCGATGAAATTGGCCGAGAAATGGAAGCGACAGCGGCCCGCACGATTGCTGAACGCGGAGTGCAATTAATCGGCACTGCCCACGGTAACACCCTTGAGAATATTTTGATCAACCCCACCCTTTCAGATTTGGTCGGAGGCATTGAATCGGTTACCCTCTCAGATGAAGAGGCCCGCCGCCGCCGCACGCAAAAAACCGTTTTGGAAAGACGCTCTCCCCCCACCTTTGATGTCTTAATTGAAATCCAGCACCGCAACCAACTGGCGATCCACAAAGATGTATCCGCCTCGGTGGATGATCTTTTGCGAGGCTACCCCTCTCCCCCTGAAATCCGAATACGAAATGCAGATGGTACCATCAAGGTTGAAAAAGCCCCTGCTACCAAACCCACCGCTCGTCGACCTTCGCATGGCGTGCAAGGTCCTCTGCGTCAAGAAACTGAAGGAAGAGTTCGTCCAACCCCTAATACAATCCGGGCTCAAGCAGACAACGGATTTGGGGAACTGTCTGTAAAACCAACCGCTAAAAACCCAGTCAGGGTTTATCCATTTGGGGTCGCCCGTAACCGATTAGAATCAGCAGCCAAAAATTTAGGGGTCCCGGCTGTATTAGCACGTGATCTTGGTGACGCACAAGTATTGGTTACCCTAAGAAGTCATTATCGTAAACGCACCAGAATGATTGTTGATGCAGAAAGACGTGGTATGCCGGTCTATGTGTTGCGATCGAATACCGTCATTCAAATGGAACGATTTTTAGCAGGATTATTTGACCTAAATTTCAGCGAAGATGAAGATGATAGCAATGATGCCATTTTGCGGGAAACCCAAAGGGCGATTGATGCCGTCTTAAACGGGGAACGTTGGGTTGAAATGCAACCCGCATCTTCCTATGTGCGTCGTTTGCAACATGAGCTTGCTCAAAAATCCAGACTAGTTTCCCATTCCTATGGCAAAGAACCCAATCGTCGCGTGAGGATATTCAGCGAATGACATTCATTACCTTAGAAGGTCCAGAGGGAAGCGGAAAGACCTCCCACCTGCCTGGTTTGGCAGACGCAGTTCGTGAAGCGGGGTATGCGGTGGTAGTCACCCGAGAACCGGGGGGCACACCCATCGGCGATGAGATTCGTAATACCATCCTTAAACTTGAAAATACTGAAATGCATGCCACAACCGAGATCCTGCTTTTTCAGGCGTCCAGGGCGCAACTTGTAAACCAAGTCATTCGCCCCGCACTCGCTGAGGGCAAGATCGTCATTTGTGATCGTTACGCAGATTCAACAATGGCCTATCAAGGCTATGGGCATCAAACCGATTTATCAGAGCTTTCCCGAATTATTAATTTCGCCACTGGTGGACTTACCCCCAATCTAACTGTGTTGCTTGATCTTGATATTCTTGTGGGCCTTAAACGCAGATCGTCTGATGATGAAAATTGGAACCGTTTGGATGCCAAGGAGATCGAATTTCATCAAAGAGTGCGCAAGGGCTACCAGTTAATGATGGAAAAAGACCCAGAAAGATGGGAGAAAGTGGACGCCGAGCAGGATTTGGAAAAGGTAAAACAAGACCTGATCTCCGTGGTATTAAATAAGCTCGCAAAAAAAGATTAACTTTACTTATCAATTAGAAAATTGCTTTCGTTTATAATTATCGGAAATATTTGCAGGAGAGTAATGTGGTTCACGAGAATGAAAATGAAAACGAACCGTTATTGATCGTGATTTCAGGTCCGTCAGGGGTTGGAAAAGACACGGTCCTCAATCGCTTAAAAAAGCGTAGCCAAAAATTTCATTTTGTGATTACTGCAACCACCCGCAAAAAACGCCCCAATGAAGTCCATGGGGTGGATTATTTTTTTGTTACAGAAGAAGAATTTTTAGAGCTCATCGCCAAAGACGAATTGCTTGAGCATGCCTTGGTATACAAGGACTATAAAGGGGTCCCCAAAGAACAAGTCCGCCTCGCTATGGCAAGCGGCAAAGACGTGCTCATGCGTGTCGACGTCCAAGGTGCAGCCACGATTAAATCCCTCGCGCCCGATGCAATATTAATTTTCCTAAAAACTGCCTCAGAAGAAGAATTGGTCCATCGATTGGAAAAACGAAAAACGGATTCTCCAGAGCAAATGAAAGTACGCATTGAAACCGCCAAGAAAGAATATCAGCGAATCAAAGAATTTGATTACCAGGTAATCAATCGGGATGATGGATTGGATGAAACGGTTGACACGATCCTCACCATCATACATGCTGAGCATCATCGTACAGAACCCAAAAAGGTGCGTTTGTGAGCCAATCTCCAGGGTTTGACCCCAACGAAGCCGATAATCAATCCGTAACCCCCCTGCCTTCTACGGGAGAGATTACCAATACAGGGATTCCTGTACCACCCCCTCCCCCAACCAATGTACGCGTAAACTTTCCTCAGCGCAAACCCTATGTCAGCTATTCCCTACTGATCATCACCGTGTTGGCTTATGGCTTGCAGGTTCTCACCGAAATCATCTTTGATATAGATATGATGGCTGCTGTGGGCATGAAAGTAAATTCGGCGATCATGGAAGGGCAGCTTTGGCGGTTAGTTACCCCCATTTTTTTACATGGTTCTCTGCTACATATTGGCTTCAATATGTATGCCCTTCATATCCTCGGTCCTCAACTCGAGCGATTCTTTGGTCATTGGGAATTTTTCCTTTTGTATATGGTCAGCGGCTTTGGTGGAGTAGTTTTTTCATTTATTCTTACCGAAAACCCCTCTTTAGGTGCTTCAACAGCTATTTTTGGATTATTGGGTGCGCAGGGAGTCTTTGCCTATAATAATCAACGTGTATTTGGTTTGCAGGCGAGAAAAGCACTCCGGAGCATCGTGAACATTGCCGTGATCAATTTTATAATCGGCCTTAGTCCGGGCATTGATAATTGGGCACATATGGGTGGATTGATTGGAGGATTGGTAATTACCTATTATGGAGGGCCAGTTTTTACGCTCACCGGAAGTTTGCCAAATCTGGAAGCAACAAACGAAAAAACCAGCGAACAATTCATAATTGCTACAGGGATCACTTTATTGTTTTTTGCATTATTGGCTGCTGCGATCATCTTTTTGCCAATAAGTCTGATCTAAGCCTTTTTATCAAATAGTATTTCCCCGCCTTCGTTTATTTCTAAAACCTGTCCATTTTCTATCTTATCAAAATCTTTCTCTTCTAAGGCCAATATCGGGATCGATAGCTGATAAAGTTCCTCTGCCACGATTGTTGCTAGGGCAAAAAACGAATCGGTGCCGATCGTTAGGATCGCAGCGGGCGCATTTTTAGATTTAAAAGCCTCTAATAAGATCGCTGTAGTTGTGCTGGACCCTCGACTAAAGGGGAGCACTAATATTTTGCCAGCGGCAATTTGACCGGACAGGGGATGACGCCGGTCAATGATCTCTCCGGTATGTTGGTCGTACCCCCCCCAAAAACTCAGCGGTTCATTACTCACCAACGCTTCTGCTTTGGCAGTTCCAGGAAGTACTACTCTTGCGCGGATTATTTCCTTATTCATCTTTCCATATCCCAAATGCTTTCGTCGCGGAGGACCGTTCCCTCAATCGTCGAATTTACACAATCCTCCAAAGAGCCATAAACGACTTCGGCGTTTAATAAACCTGGAGAATAAAAAGAGTATTTCGCAGAATTGGTCATCAATATTTTTATGGATTCGGGCAGCATCGGAGTGGTAAGAATGCAGGTATCCAAAGTAATTTTTGCGCCAAACGCGCGTAATTGATCAAGAAAACCCGCTTTTTCCGCCAATAATGCCATCGCACGGCTCGACGTGATAAGAAATTCAACATTTGGGGATTTCTTTTTCCCGGCTACCAGGGGGTTTATTTTTTTAAATTCATCTAAAGAAAAATGTGGGCTGCCCAACACGACCATATCGACTTGTTTTCCAGAAGAGGTCGATAATTCGAGATAGGACGCATAGAGCTCTTTCATTGTAATGGTATGCCTTTCTGGCGGTTCTTTTCCTTGGAATGCAGCTTCCAAGGTCTCAGCCTCAGGGGTAACACCCACAAGGTGAAACATCGCTACCGCCCCAAAGGACGCCCCTGCCGCCCCCAAAGCCTTCAGTTGGTCATCATTCGGTTTAACTTCTAAGCCATCGACCACCGGAATTTTTTCTCTCGCATATTTGCCCATCATTGCCCCCAGGACGGGATAAAATGAGTCGCTTTCTTGAAGTTCTTTCGGGATATTTTCTAGGCTGAGGAGTAATTGCCCCGCCCGGTTTTTTGTAAGGTGCAATCCTTGTGCGGGCACCCGCCCTGTGATGGCGGCGCAGATGTCTAATAAGTCTGGATACCGTTCGGTTCTTGCCCCGATCACCGAATTTGCAAAAGCGATCGCATTGGATTCTCCCCAAGCGATCTGCTGACCAAATTCTGGGCGAAGTTCAGATTGATAAGGAGCGCAGGTCCATGTAGGGACTGTGCCCATACTCTGGTAAGCGACCATTTGCCTTCGAGCTTTTTCTGCCCATTCAGGGGGCACCGCCCAATCCTGCCAATTGAATTCATCTACGCCACTGACATTTAAACTTGTCGGCACGACTACTTTTGCCCCCAGATTCATCAGCTTCTCTGCAAACTCTAGGGTGCCATCCCCAATAAATAAGGTGCTGTCGATATGCGCGCCGCTAATATCCATCAAGGTTTCAGCTTGATAAACCGCTGCCATTTTGACAATGATCGACATCGCCATTTTTGTGGCGGGCCCATGTTCCCCATCTAGTTTTTCTTGATCTTCTTTGCTTAAGCGTAAAGGCATATTATTTTAGGTTTTTATAGTCGGGCAGTCGTTTTTCAAAAAAGGCAGTCAACCCCTCTTTATGTTCCCCGTCTTTCCCGGCGATCTCTTGAAGATAGGCCTCATAATCCAATACTTCCTCAAGGTTTGGCAATATCGCTTTATTGAAAGCTTTTTTAGTCAGTCCGTATGTCTTTGTAGGTCCTGCAGCCAGTTTATTCGCCCAAACCTGCGCTTCTGCCATTAATGTTTCAGCAGGCACCAGTTTGTTCACCAACCCCCAGTCAAGTGCTAGTTCTGCGCTAATTGCTTGGTTAAAATAGGTGGCCTCTGTAGCGCGGCCTAACCCGATCAGGGCGGGCAATAGCAAAGAAACCGCGGAGTCGGGGGCTAAGCCAATGCCATTAAAGCCCACCATATACTGACTTTTTTCACTAGCAATCCTCAGATCACAGGCTAGTGCGACGCCTAATGCCGCCCCTGCAATCGGACCATTGATGGCCGCAACTACGGGTTTTTCCAATTGGCGGATCTGCAGGATCAATGGATTATAGGTTTCTAAAAGGTGCTTTCGAAAAGAAAGCCCCTCTGCTTGCATTACCTCTGTAAGGTCTTGGCCTGCGCTGAAGATCATTCCACTGCCAGTGAGCAGCACCGAACGAACTTCTATGTTCTCTGCTGCTTGTTTAAAGGCCGCCTGACAGGCTTTGATCAAGGCAGTGTCAAAGGCATTGGCCTTGGGGCGATTAAGTGTGATCGATAAAACACCATTATTTATTTCAGCGATAAGGATAGTGTCAGACATTCAAGAATTCTCCTTGCGCGATCAATATTGTGCTAGTGTAGCATAATATTCTTGATAAAATCTGATAGACTAAGTCTGATCAAAATGAAATTGTTCTTTTGGAATTTTTACGAATAGGCAAAAAATGAACCAACTCCCCGTTTGGCCGATCATTAATAATATTATTTTTGATTGTGATAGCACCTTAAGCAGCATAGAGGGAATTGACGAATTGGCGCGGATGTCTGGGCACGAGCATGATATTGCCCTCTTAACCAAACGCGCCATGGAGGGAGATATCCCTTTGGAATCCATATATGGGCACCGATTAACAACCGCAGATCCTACCCAAAGTCAGGTAAGCCAGATCGCGGAGATTTATCGAGACACGGTTGTACCACATGCAAAAGAAGTGATCGAAGCGCTTCAGGCATTAGGAACAAAGGTCTTCATCGTTAGCGGTGGTTTAATTGAACCCGTGAGAAACTTTGGGGTTTGGCTGGGGGTACCGCGGGAGCATATTTTTGCTGTTGGGATGGAATATGATCAACTTGCTGGAGAATGGTGGAAATATTGGGAGCAGCCAGGCAGGCGAAATCCACGGGAAAAATACTTGGGCTATGAGTCTAATCCACTAACGGTCACTGGCGGAAAGAACAGGGTGATCGCAGCGCGGATCAGAAGTCAATATAAAGGCAGAACGTTGTTGGTTGGAGACGGAATCTCTGACCTTGAAGCGCTGCCAGAGTTAGATCTTTTTATAGGATTTGGAGGAGTTGTTTACCGAGAACAGGTTGCTAAACAGTCTAATATCTATATTCACACCAACAGTTTAGCTGCTGTATTGCCAATTTCTTTAGGAAAACAAGGAAATGTATCTCCTTACGCTTTGCTGTGGGCAGAAGGCCTTAGACAGATAAAAAATAAGGAAGTTGATTTTTTGGAAGAGTCAGAAAAAGACAAGTTTTTGGGTGCTTTGCGCCTAAAGAGTAGGAGGAGTTAAAACAATGTCCTATCAGATCCTTGTCACTGAACACCTCCCAGAAAGCGGATTGAACATCCTCAAACAAGCGAATGATATAAGCCTCTTTGGCCCGGTGCATAATCGTGCTGAGCTATTAGCATCTGTAAGAGATGCCGATGCGATTATTGTACGTTCAAAAACGATCGTAGACAGGGAACTACTGGAGGCGGGCACAAAGCTAAAGATCGTTGCCCGTGCCGGTGCGCAATATGAAAACATTGATGTTGAGGAAGCTTCTCGGCGCGGGGTGATGGTGATGAATGCCCCCGAAGCAAATGTTTATGCGATCGTGGAGTATGTATTTGGCATGATCTTGGCGCTGGGACGCAAGCTTCCCCTAGGGGTGCAGTCCCTTAGAGACGGTAAATGGCTGCGGCATGAGATTGTTGGATTTCAATTATACGGAAAAACATTAGGGGTGGTTGGTTATGGCCGTTTAGGATATGAAATCTCTATACGTGCCAGGGTTTTTGGCATCCATGTGCTTGTTTATGATCCTTATGTGGATCTTTCTGAAATCAGGGAACCGGGAATAGAAATTGTGGGGTTTTCTGAACTACTAGAACGATCGGACATTCTAACTTTACAAACCTCAATTTCCCCAAGCACTATCGGGTTGATGAACGAAGAAGCCTTTGCAAAAATCAAGAAAGGCGCATATTTGATCAATTGTGTTCATGCTGAGCTGGTGGATGAGGCAGCATTGCTTAAAGGTTTAGATGAAGGCAGTTTATCAGGGGCAGCACTGGATACCTTTGCGAAAGAACCTCCTCAACCTAATTCCCCCTTGATTCATCACCCAAAAGTGCTTGCTTCGCCACATTTAAATCAGAACACAATAGAATCTCAAAATGAAACCGGCTTACAGGTTGCCACCCATGTTATCAATGCATTAAAAGGGGAAGACTATATCAATATTGTCAATTTGCCATTCAGTGCATCTGTTCCATACAAAATAAATAAAGCCTATATTCATCTGGCAAATCGAATAGGGAAATTACTAGGACAGACGGCAGAATCCCCTATTTCGCGTGTAGAGATCGAACTATTGGGAGATGAACTAGAACCGCTCATGCATGTTGCCGCTGCCAACCTTTTAGATGGGATGTGCTGCTTACCTACTGATCCTCATTATAATTGGGTATCGGCGCCGATATTAAGTTATGAAAAAGGATTAAAAACTGCACAGCTTAAAAACATTTTGGATCTGCCAGAATATCCCAATCTAATGATTTGTAAAGTGGTATGCGAAAATGGTCTTTCTCAAGTTGCGGCAGGGATTATCCGTTCAAATGAAGAAGCGAATATCGTGCATTATGACGGGTATAATGTGAACACGATTCCAGAAGGGAATGTTCTCGTTTTAGAAAACGAAGATATCCCCGGCGTGATCGGAAAGGTAGGCACTAGTTTAGGGGAAGCAAAAATAAATATTGTAAATTGGAGTTACGGCAGAGAAATCATTGGGGGAAGGGCCGCATCCTTCATCAGCATTGATGGCGTTCCGCCAAAAGAAGTTTTAGAAAACCTTGAAAAAGAAGCCGAAATTTATCGGGCGAAATGGGTGAAGTTTGATTAGGTAGGCTGCTAATTTTTTTACTTGCAATAACTGAATGCATTAAAATTCATTAAAACGTACAGCGTTCATCATAGTATGCTTAACTAAACTGTAATGTCAGACCTTTTCTTCTTCCGCTATAATTAAGCAAGTTTAAATAATGATGCTATATTCTAGGAAAAACGATGAAATTTACAAAAAATATCCAATTCGCCTTTGCCGCAATATTTTTTTTGGCAAACTGCAGCGGCATGACGAATACCGCTGATGACGAAAAAAATACCAACGTAAATACAAACACAGCCTCTTTGCTTGAGAAAATCGAAGAGCCAGAAGAATTTCAAGAAAGTGAGTCGGCCAATTTAGCTGGTTTTGTATGGCACGACATGAACCGAAACGGGATACAAGACGCTGAAGAACCAGGCATGGCCGAAGTGGGCGTATTCGTTCAAGATTCTGAAGGGGCAATAGTTGAAGACGCTCGCACAAATAGTAGCGGCCATTATGAAATGGCCCTTGCTCCTGGGGACTATCGTTTTGGCGTAGTAAATCCTGATGGATATTATCTAACCCTGCAAAACCAGGGTGAGGATCTCACTGACAGTGACCCAGATGCGAATGAAGGCGTTTCAGAAATTTTTACAATAGAAGCAGAATCGATAGAATACAATTGGGATGCTGGCTTGGTCCTTGAAACGATCTCCTATGGACCTCCCGGTAGCACATATCCCGATCCTACCGGACCAAAGCTCGAAGATTTCCCGGAAGGCTATAGTCCTCTCACCGGTTTACCCGTCGCAGACCCCAGTCTGTTAACCATTCCATCGATGTCGATCTCGATCTCAAATTTCCCGGTTTCCGCCCGCCCTCAAGCTGGGCTGTCCTTCTCGCCAATTGTGTATGAGTTTTATATTGGTGAAGGCATGACCCGTTTCATGACCATTTTTTATGGGGAATTCCCCGAAAATGAAACCCCGATCTTAGGAGATTGCGAAGTAAATTCAGAACTACTCTCCTATGGCGATTTGATCCTCGGCAATCAAGTTTGGCATGACGAAAACCAAAATAATATTCAGGATATCCACGAAAGTGGCATCCCGGGCATCTGTGTCTCATTACTGGATGCAATAACTAAAGAGGTCATCTCCCAAACTTCGACAGATTCAAATGGTTACTATGGTTTTGAAGTTCTTCCCGAAACCAAATATCGCCTGCATGCCGCATTACCCGATAATTTTGCGTTCAGCAAAATGGATATGGGCGAAGATGATAATAAGGACAGTGACGTAAATAGGGAAACCGGAATCACCGATATCATCCAAACCGGCGATGAAAACGACCTTTCCCGCGATATGGGCATGTACTTGCTCGAAGCACCCAAACCACCCGAGCCTGAAGAACAAGACGAAGAATATGGCACGATCGGTGATTTTATCTGGTTAGACAAAAATGCAAACGGTGTTCAAGACGAAGGTGAACCCGGCATGGCGAACATTGAAATCAGGTTGTGGCATTGGAACGCCAGCACTTTCATTGCGGAAACCACTACAGATATTTGGGGCTACTACAGTTTTGAAGGGTTGAAAGATGATGATCTCTACCGGGTAGATGTTACAGCCCCAGGCGGTTATGCCTTTGCAACGCAAAATGTGGGTGAAGACAATGCCAAGGATAGTGATGTGGACTTTGATGGAAGAACGGACACCTTAAAAATTGATCTCAATGGTGCCGCCGACCTTACCTGGGACGCTGGGCTCATTCAACTCCAAGATCTTGGTCCAGTGCGCTCGGGACGACTCCCCTATAAATATATTAATGATCTGTACACGGGCAGCTGCCTGATCTATGCCGGTAAATCTGCAGGGTTGGATATCCCAAGCTGTGTGTTGGTTCAAAATAACACTGAGGAATCGGAAGACATAAACAACAATTATTTCAGCTTTGATAAGTTTGAAGAGGTTGCCAAAAACCTTACGAAACCATATAAAGGCATAAACTATTCTGGAAATATGTTTAGCTATACGCCGCCTCCAGGCGGCATTCCTTTATCAGAATTCGTCATGTTCTATAACACCTATAATCAAATAAAATGGATGGCGGATCCCCTTTCTGGTGGTTGGCTTCGCTTCAATGATATTGCCGATGGTACCAACACCTTCTACCCGAGCACAGACCGGCTAAATGGCAGGCAACTTATTTACAATAATGTCGTCATTATGTTCGTCGAGCATGAAGTCCAAAATGTGGCTGGAACTGTGATCGATCTTCCCCCACTAACCCCCGGAAATTTTGGGCAGGCTTGGTTATTCCGAGATGGCATGTTCTACCCCATCTACTGGTCGACCATCGGTCGTGAATGGGAAATTGAAAATAATCAAATCCGGCCGATTAAATTTGTGGATGCCGAAAACAATCCGGTTCCCCTTCAACCAGGAAATACTTGGGTACATATCGTCACGCCCCAAACTTGCCTGACCGAGAATCCATTTAACGCCACATGTCTCAAACCTTCGGGTGACCTTGATCCCTGGTTTGTTCGTTTTTATTCACCCTAAGTCCTTATAAATCCTCCTCATAAGGAAACATGCCGTGGTTATTCGCCACGGCATGTTTTGAATTTCTTTTAAGTAAGAGTTAATTTCTTTTAAGTTTAAATATTATGCCATTTAGATCGGTGATATAAAGCTCTCCATCTTCGTCACTCCCAAAAGACGAGATATTTGCATCGGTCTGAAATAAAAGTTCGTTTTGCCATTCTCCAGAATTGTTTCGCAATAATCCCCAAACATAGCCAGTGCAATAATCAGCGTAAAAATAGATGCCCTGCCACTCAGGATACAACTCGCCGCGATACACACTTCCGCCAGTTACCGAACAACCACCTTCCTGATGAGAATATTCTGCAACGGGAAAAACCGAAGTAAATGATTCTGGAGGATTGTCTTCAAAACCGTGATTTCCCTCAAAATAATCCCAACCAAAATTAGTTCCTGCCGCTGTACTGAAAGGCAAAAAATTTACCTCTTCATAAATATTTTGCCCCACATCGGCCAAATATAGATCTCCATTCAAGCTGTCAAAGCTAAACCGCCATGGGTTTCGTAATCCGAGAGCCCAGATTTCGGGAACTGGATCATTGTCCACATCAAAACGAATTAATTTCCCCAAAAAGGAATCAGGGTTTTGCCCGTTTTCTAATGGGTCCCCAGCCAAACCTCCGTCCCCGATTCCTGCATAAAGATACCCATCAAGACCAAATGCCATCCCCCCCCCATTATGGTTTGAATAAGGTTGGTGAACAGTCAAATAGATTGTTTCTGTGGCAGGATCAGCGATATTTGGATCGGCTGAAACTTGAAACCTTGATATTGTTGTGTTGCCATTTAAATTGGTATAGTTCACATAAAAATAGCCGTTTAATTGATAATCTGGATGAAAAACGAATCCCAAAAACCCCTGCTCATTCCCAGAACTATCAATCAAATACTGTATATCTAAAAATGGAGAACTCATTAGTTCCCCATTTTCCCAAATTCGGATAACGCCCCTTTGTTCCGCAATAAATATTCGCCCCGAATCATCATTCGCATGGGTTAGATCAATGGGTCGATCCATTCCGCTAAGGAACACGCTCCATTCATAATTCGCTGCCAATGGAAAGGAGTTAGCGCTAGGCACTTCTGTGTTTTCTGGAGTTGGAGGAATTTCTGTGGCCAGGTCAGGCTGGAGTGTTTCTGTGGGTACGGGTGATGAAAAGCTTGGCAGAGGAGTAATTTTTGCTGGAGGTGACATATCTAATTTTTGATAGATCAATTTACCCAAAGCGAAAATAATAATGAGGGCAATGAGACCTAAACCAGATAAAATAATTATTAAAATCTTATTTTGGGCATTTTTCGGTTGTTTGGCCATAAATCTTAATCTTCAGAGTTTAGATCTTCAAAATCGGCATCAATAATGTCTTCTTCATTGATCTCAATAGAATCACCCTCTTTCTTCCAATTCCCCGCAATCGTTTTTTCAATATCCGCCCGATGTTCATCCACAATTTCAGGCGGGCAAAGCTCAATGAATAAATATGCAAAAAACCAGATCACGCCAACATCATCAATCGGGGTCGGAATATCAAAGGGAGAGATTAAATAGATCAGAGATCCAAGGGGGAGCAATTTCAATAATGGGCTAATACGATTGTCCAACCATAACCGCCAAACCAATTTTGCCTGGTCTGCGATGCCTTGAAAAAACCCACCCGAATTACCCGAAATTTTTTGAGGATTAGTCATATTCTTTATTTATCCTGCTCTAAAAATTCTGCATCTAAAATGTCGTCGTTCGCTTGCCCACTGGTATCCGAAACCTCTCCCCATAGTTCTTTTCGGTGTTCTTCAACCACACCCGGGGGGCAAAGCTCCATGAACATATATGTGCCTACACCAATAACTGCTGCATCATCCAATATGAATGGGACCAGATCTGGAGAGAGCAAATAAATTAATGAGCCGATCGGCAGCAATTTAGCTAAAAAGGAAACCCGTCGATCTCGTAGCAAACGTAAAATCAACCGGGCCTGCAAAGATAAATTTTTCACCATGCCCGGATTATTATTGATTATGCTCTTCTTTTGTTCTCTTTCTTCTGTCATTTTTCACTCCATTGAATGAATTAATTATACTATGTGGAAATAATTCCGAGAGATGGAGGAGCTTTACTCACCTTCAATAGCACTCTTGCATAGGTTTTCAATTACAATGGGCTGGCTAAACTGGGAGAACAACCATAATGGATAAAAAAGTTGTACCCAACGCATTTTTGGTGTTGGTAATCGGGGCAGTGATCATTGGCTCTTCGCCGATCTGGATGCGTACTTCCAACGTTCCTGGGCCCGTGAGCAGTTTTTATCGAATGAGTATCGGCGCCCTCACTTTAACAATTCCCTTTATTCGAAATCTTCGAAAAAAGTCATTAGACAAAAAGGGCGTGCTCCTCGCAATCTTTGCAGGCTTATTTTTTGGTATTGACGTTTCTTTTTGGTCCACTGGTGTGATGCTAAGCGGGGCCAGCGTCCCCACATTAATGGCAAACGTTGCGCCTGTTTTTGTCGGGATCGGAACCCTAATCTTTTTCAAGAAAAAACTGAAAGGGCGTTTTTGGGTAGGCTTGCTGATCACACTGGCAGGCTCAAGCATCATCTTGGGCAGTGACCTTAATCGGGAATTTGATTTAGGTTTGGGAGCTTTGTACGGCCTGGTTGCCGCTTTCTTTTATGGCGGGTTTTTCTTGTTCGCTGAACGAAGCCGAGAAAAACTTGACGCCCTTTCCTTCTTTTGGATTTCAGTAACTACATCAGCTGTTTTCTTGTGGGGTCTCACCGGGGTTCTAAGTCAACCACTTACCGGATACGATCAAAGAACCTATTGGATCTTTGTTTTCTTGGGCGTAGTTGTGCAGGCGATCGGTTGGCAATTGATTAATTATTCTCAAGGGAAATTACCCGCATCCCTGATCTCCACGACCCTGTTAGGACAGCCGGTTTTTACCACTATTTTGGCTGGAATCTTTTTAGGTGAAGTGCTATCGATATGGCAGATCGTCGGCAGCGTTACCGTTTTATTCGGCGTACTGATCGTGCTCCGCAGCAAACAAGAACGCCCAAATCAAAAAGTTGAAATCCCTCCAGGATAGTATTCCCCAGGAAATCTGTTGATTCAACAATAACTAAATTTGTTTTTTATACAACCCTGAGAAAGAATTTCCGTATAGGATATTGAAAGTAGAAATTGAATTTTAGGAGATGGCAATGAGTAAAAGAAAAAGCTTAACTTTTGGTGTTTTATTGATCTTGGTTGGCGCATGGTTTATGGCCGTACAATTTGTACCCGGATTAGAAGACTGGTTCGAAAATTATGCGGACTGGCCTTTTTGGGTCATTGGCCCTGGCGTGGTGTTTTTAGCAGCCGCCGTGATTAGTGGCGTAACCGCCCTGGTCATTCCTGGCTCGATCATTAGTGGTATTGGTGGCCTTTTATATTATCAAAACCAAACAGGTGACTGGGAAAGTTGGTCTTATGCCTGGACCTTGATCATTGGATTTGTAGGAATCGGTGTATTCCTCAAACATTTATTGGATGGCAATATCCGCAAAGCCTTCAAGGAAGGTGGTGACACCATGCTTACTAGCGCCGTAATGTTCCTAATCTTTGGTTCATTTATGCGCTATTTCCTTGGCGAAGAACCCTTCTTTGGAGATTACTGGCCTGCATTGATCATCATTTGGGGTGTTTGGTTATTGATCAGACCCTCCTTCCGCAGTAAAAAGCCAAAAATTGAAGTAAATATTGATTTTGCCGATGATGGCGAAGTTGTAGATCTAGATATGGTCGATGAAGACGAAGATTTGATGGACATCGATGACGAACTCAAGGAATTTGATAGTTAAATATCTTTTCCTTCCCCAATCGGTTTCGGCTCTCATATGAAACCGCTATTCCTTTCAAAGCCTAAGAAATATTATTTCTTAGGCTTTTTTTTAATTAAACAAGGAATATTTATGCTGAATTCAGTGTCAATGTGACACCACTTTGGCTTATAATAGGTTGTCTGTGGGTAAAGCCTGCGAATAGTCTTTAATAAAACGAGAGCGAAACTGATGACGAATGAGAAAATGAACTTCCAATCCATGATCTTGGCCCTCCACCATTATTGGGACGAGCAAGGTTGTCTAATCTGGCATCCTTATTACAGCCAAGTGGGCGCCGGAACGATGAATCCAGCCACATTTTTACGTGTGCTTGGCCCAGAACCATGGAATGTCGGTTATGTGGAGCCCTCTGTTCGCCCAGATGATGGGCGGTATGGAGACAACCCCAATCGTCTTCAGATGTTTTACCAATATCAAGTGATTCTCAAGCCCGATCCTGGCAACCCCCAAGAACTATATTTAGGTTCCCTTGAAGCCATCGGCATTGATCCTAAAAAACACGATATTCGCTTTGTGGAAGATAACTGGGAGCAGCCCGCCATTGGTGCTTGGGGTCTAGGCTGGGAGGTTTGGCTAGATGGTCTCGAGATTACCCAATTCACCTATTTCCAACAGGTAGGTAAACAAGAATTAAATCCTGTATCTGTAGAGATCACCTACGGATTAGATCGTATCGCCGCACCCCTACAAGGTACCAATCATTTCAAAGATATTCAATGGAACCAAGACCGGAAATTTGGCGATCTGAATATGCAGGGGGAGCAGGAACATTCAAAATACTATTTTGAAATTGCCGATGTAAATCGAACCCGTCAGATGTATGAATTAGCAGTCAAAGAAGTTGAGGCAGCCATTGAGGCAGATCTGATCTTGCCAGCTTACGACAATTTACTCAAACTCTCCCATTGGTTCAATGTTTTGGACACTCGTGGAGCAATTGGTGTCACCGAACGAGCCCAATTCTTTAAAAATATGCGCAACCTTGCGGGCAACATCGCCGAAATGTATATCGAGGACCGCCAGCAACAAGAGTTCCCTTGGATGGATGAAACGGGCACAGAAGAAGTAAAAATAACAAGCATTAAAAAAACTACATATGCCCTCCCAGAAAAGAGCGCAGATTTCATATTAGAAATTGGGACAGAAGAATTACCGCCTAGTGACCTAGATAATTACATTGCCCAGCTTGAGAAATCTATCCCAGCTTTTCTCAAAGAAGCACGGCTTGAATTTGACTCTCTTGAAATTCTTGGCACACCCCGCCGTTTGGTCGTTTTGGTGAAAGAATTATCTCCCAATCAGCCAGATCGAGTTGAAGAACACAAAGGCCCACCTGCCAGCCGAGCTTTCGGCCCTGGGGGCGAGGCAACAAAAGCCGCCGAAGGATTTGCCCGCGGCAAAGGTGTTTCGGTCGAAGATTTAAAGGTCAAAGAAATTGATGGTGGTGAATACATCGTTGTCAGCGTAGAAGAAAAAGGTAAAGGTGCAATCGAGGTGCTCGCTGAAGCGCTCCCTGATTTGATCGCAAATTTGAAAACAGAGCGCACAATGCGCTGGAACAGTAGCAATATTGCTTTTTCTCGCCCAATTCGTTGGATACTGGCACTTTTCGGAGAGGAAATCGTCCCCTTTGAATTTGCTGAAATGAATGCGGAAGCAACGACCCGTGGTTTGCGTTTTAATAATGCTGAAAATGTAAAAGTAAAAGATGCCCAAGACTATCTTGGTTTTATTAAAAAACAAGGCATCGTCTTGGACGTAAAAGAACGAAAACAGAGTATTGCTGAACAGGTTAACAAGTTGGCTGCTGAGGTAGGGGGTAAGGTCGAAATAGATGAAGCATTATTAGCCGAGATCACCCATTTGGTAGAAGCTCCCACTGCCCTAATCGGCCAATATGAGGAAGAACACCTCAAGCTCCCCAAAGAGGTTTTGGTCACCGTGATGAAGAAGCACCAAAGATATTTCCCGGTGCAAAAAGACGGCAAGCTCTTGCCCTATTTTGTCACTGTAAAAAATGGAGACGATCAACATTTAGATCTTATTGCAGAAGGAAATGCAAACGTGGTTCGCGCCAGATTTGCAGACGCAGCCTTCTTTGTGGAAGAAGACCTTAAACAAAAACTTGAAGACTTTCTGCCTCGTTTAGATACAATGACCTTTGAGTATAAGCTAGGCTCGATGCGCGACAAAACAAACCGGGTAACCAGCCTGGTGAGTAATGTTGCTGGGGAATTAAAATTAGATGATGTAAACAAGGTCGCAGCAAAAAGAGCGGCAGAATTATTTAAAGCCGATCTGGCGACCAATATGGTCACAGAAATGACTTCCCTGCAAGGCACGATCGGGCAACAATATGCTGTAGCCTCTGGAGAAGATCCAGCAGTTGCGGATGCAATCTTTGAACATTATTTACCGCGTTTTTCTGGGGATATGACCACAAAAACAGAGGCCGGATTGGCCTTAGGTATTGCCGATCGATTAGACAGTTTAGTCGGATTGTTCACTGTGGGTTTAGGTCCAACCGGCAACAAAGACCCCTTTGCGCTTCGTCGGGCTGCGCTTGGTTTAGTGCAAAACCTGGTGACCTGGAATAAAGATTTTGACCTTCGCAAGGGCCTTGAGTTTGCCCAAAAAGAATTGTCCGTTGAAACCACCAAAGAGTCTCTTGAGGATACCCTAGAATTTATTCTCGGGCGTATGCGAAGTTTATTTGCCGAGGAAGGCTTTGCCCATGATGTCGTTGATGCGGTGTTGACCGCCCAAGGTCACAATCCTGCCAGTGCAAAAAGAGCGATCATTCAGTTGTCCGAGTGGGTCAAGAAAGAGAATTGGGACACCACCTTAGACGCCTATGCCCGCTGCGTGCGAATCACAAGAGATAAAGATAAAACCTATTTAGTTGACAAGGATGCATTCAAGGAAGAGGCCGAAAAAGCCCTTCATCAAGCAGTATCTGAAGCAGAAAAAGCAAACCGAGCCTCTGGTTCGGTGGATGATTTCCTTGCTGCCTTTACCCCCCTCATTCCTGCCGTTTCAAGTTTTTTTGATCAAGTAATGGTAATGGATGAAGACCAAACGCTCCGAGAAAACCGTTTGGGTTTACTCCAGAAAATTTCTGCCTTAGTAGCAGGTGTCGCCGACCTCTCAAAACTAGAGGGTTTCTAATTTTATAGAGAAACACATGAACTTTAGGGGCGCTAAAAGAATTTATAATAGTAGGGCAAACGGAGGAATACCGTAATTCCCTTTCCCCATTAATTATGATTAAATTAATTTGATGAATTTTAAATCAGGTTTCAAAATCGGGCTTTCTCTCCAAAAAGAGTTTCTTGTGTTGGATGAGCATGCTGCCGCCCATATTGGCAGTGGATCAATGAAGGTCTTGGCCACGCCCATGATGATCGCTTATCTCGAAATCACTGCTCGAACGCTCTTGGATGAATATTTGCCCGAGGGGTATTCAACCGTCGGTACGCATGTCGATATCCACCATTTAGCACCGACAGCCCTGGGTAAAACTGTTCGCACAAAGGTTGTAATCAAGGAGATTGAAGATAAAAAAGTCCTCCTTGATGTAACTGCTTGGGAGGGAACGCGAAAAATAGGTGAGGGCATTCATGAAAGATACGTCATTGAAATTGAGCGATTTTTGGAAAGAATCAAATAAAGGTGTTATCCCCGAGGGTTTTTAAGTAAATTAGGATATTTTAACTACCTGACTTAGTCAGTTTCACGTATAATTTTAATAATGCCGATTTTAGAATCCAATTCTTATGAATTTATCAGCCGCAGCCCTGAACAAACACGGCGAGTTGGTATGCGTCTGGGCGCAGAACTAAAAAGTGGAGACATTATCTGTCTTGAGGGCGACCTTGGTGCAGGTAAAACCACTTTGGTTCAAGGCTTAGCCTCGGGTTGGGGTTCAACCGATCCTATTTCCAGCCCCACTTATGTCTTGGTCAATCAATATCGCCGCATAGACGATGAGCGATTTGCCCACCTGGATGCTTACCGTCTCCAAAACGCAATGGATGCTGACGCGCTTGATCTTGAAGAATTAATTGCCAATGGCCCCTTGGTCGTCGAATGGGCACCCCGCATTATCGAAGTACTCCCAGAGGAAAATCTCAATATTAAAATGACCTGGGTGGAAGAAGAACACCGCCAAATGTATTTTAAGGCCAATGGCGATTATTACCAAAAATTATTAGAAGATTTTAAGAAAAGCATGCTGGGAGGCTCATAATGCTTTTGGCAATAGATTCTGCCACGCGAAAGATCGGGATCGCACTTTATAACGGTGTCGAAGTGCTTCATGAAGCCGTTTGGTCAAGCAAGAATCGACACAGCGTGGAACTTTCTCCCGCCATTGAATCCGCCTTAGAACGCGCCGGACATCAAATAACCGATCTTGAGGTAATTGGCGTTGCAGTTGGCCCCGGCTCATACACCGGGTTAAGGATTGGCATGGCGGTCGCCAAAGGTATCGCCCTTGCCAGGCATATCCCCCTCGTGGGGGTATCCACTTTTGACATACTCTCCACTGCGCAACTCATTGACCCAAACAACAAATTGGCTGTGGTGTTAGAAGCTGGCCGAAAACGAATTTCTGCCAATATGTACCAAGTCAAAGCAGGAGCTTGGGTGCAAATGGACGAGCCAGATATCTATACCCCTGAAAAATTTGCAGCGGCAATCCAAGAACCTACATTGGTCTGTGGTGAATTATCAGAAGAAGCTCAAAAACTTGTGCTGAGTAAAAACAAAAATATAGTGTTGGTTTCCCCTGCCTTAGGTCTTCGGCGCCCCGCATATCTCGCAGAATTGGCTTGGGCACGATGGAAGGCTGGAGAAACCGATGACCCTGCCAGCCTCTTCCCCAAATATTTACAAACCGGGGATAATATTCCCGCATGAGCTATGCAATGCCCCAAAATATCTCTATCCGAAGGATGGAGATAAAAGATATTGATGCTGTTCATCAATTGGATCAACGGTCATTTTCCACGCCATGGGCAAGAAGAAGTTTTATATTCGAATTGGAAGAAAATGAAGCCTCACGCTCTTGGGTTGCAGAGGTAAGTACTGAAGAAAAAATTGTTGGTGCGATCATCTGTTGGTTATTGGTCGATGAGGTGCAAGTGGCAACTTTGGCAGTAGATCAAGCATATCAACGTAAATATATTGCAAAAAACCTCCTTTGTCATGCTTTGGTCTCTATGATGAATGAGGGTGCCCTTTCTGCAACTTTGGACGTTCGAGAAGGAAACCTGCCGGCACAGGCTATGTATAGGAAGTTCGGATTTGAAATTGTGGGCAGAAGACCCGGATATTATCGGAACAATAGTGAGGCAGCCTTGCTTATGACCCTGAAAGAATTAAATGAAGCAAATCTCTCAAAAAACGCCTGTTTTACCGAAGGAATGAATTGATGCCTGATATTGCCCCATTGGAATTAATCCAACAAATTTCTCGTGAAGTAAAGGTTTGCAGCCTTTGCGAGCTCCAGCATTCTCGCTTGAAGGCGGTTCCTGGTTATGGTCAAAGCAGCGCAGAGATCATCTTTGTTGGAAACGCCCCAGACTTTTTCGAAGACAAAGAAGGGCTTCCTATGGTGGGCACAGCGGGTCTGATATTCGATGAACTATTAGAAAAAGAGAACTTGCACCGAAAACAGGTTTATACGACAAATATGGTAAAATGCCGCCCGCCAAATGATCGCCATCCAGAACCTTTAGAATTAGCCACTTGTCTTGTCTATTTGAATCGTCAACTTGAGGCCATTCAACCAAAAGTGGTGGTAACCTTAGGGCAATCTTCTTTGCAAAGGCTTATGCCAAATGCGAAACTTGAGGAGATGCACGGGAAGTTCGTGGAGATAAATGGACAGCTATATATTCCTTTTTATCATCCCAGATCGGTAGTCAACAACCCGTCTCTGCGCCCTGTTCTCGAGGAAGATTTTAAAAAATTAATCACTTGGATCACTGATCCTAAAAATGATACTGAAGGATTTAACAAAATTTCAGTAAAGGAAGAAGATAAGCAAGAACAATTAAGCTTATTCTGAAAATTATGAGTGAACATAAAGAAAAACTTCTAAAGAAATTTAAAGATAAGACAGCCGTGATCGCTGTTTTAGGCCAAGGCTATGTCGGACTCCCCCTTGCGACAGTTTTTGGAGAAGCTGGTTTCACAGTCATCGGCATTGATCCTGACCAGCAGAAGGTAGACAGCATTAATGAAGGGAAAAGCTATATTGAGGATGTCCCCACCGAACTGGTAGAAAAACTCGTTGCCGAAGGCAAGCTCTCCGCAACAACAGATTTCTCAAAAATCAAAGAGGTGGACGCGGTCAGCATTTGTGTGCCCACCCCATTACGAAAAACGGGGGATCCCGACCTTTCCTTTATCCTCACCGCCACCGAAGAACTGAAAAAACACTTATATCCCGGTTTGGCGATCGTATTAGAATCAACCACCTATCCAGGAACGACCAGGGAGTTGGTGCTCGATAATTTATCCCAAGGATCTGATCTGCAAGTTGGTGAAGATTTCTTCTTAGCCTTTTCGCCCGAAAGAGTTGACCCTGGTCGGGAAGACTGGACCACGGTCAACACCCCCAAAGTAATGGGAGGCATCACCCCCAATTGCAGTGATGTTTGTGCGGTTTGGTATGAGCAAGCGCTTGAAACCGTGGTCAAGGTCACTTCCACCGAAGTTGCAGAAATGACCAAGCTTCTAGAAAATACTTTCCGCATGGTCAATATCGGTCTGGTCAATGAACTAGCCTTAATGTGTAACCGTCTGGGCGTAGACGTTTGGGAAGTGATTGATGCTGCAGCAACCAAACCTTTTGGCTTCATGAAATTTACCCCAGGCCCCGGGTTGGGCGGCCATTGCATTCCCATCGATCCTTTATACCTTTCATGGAAATTAAAATCGCTCAATTACACCGCTCGCTTTATCGAGTTGGCCTCCGAGATCAATACCGGCATGCCGCGCTATGTTGTAAATCGTTTAATGGAATTTCTAAATGATCATGCCAAGTCCTTAAACGGCAGCAAAATATTGGTCTTAGGCGTAGCCTATAAACCCGATATTGATGATTTACGCGAATCCCCCGCTTTAGATGTAATTTCCCTTTTGCAAGAAAAGAAAGCGGAAGTGAGTTATCACGACCCCTTTATTCCCCAACTACGACATGAAACCATTGAACTAGACAGTGTCCCCAATCTTATGGACGCTATTTCCGAGGCAGACTGCGTCCTCATCATTACTGATCATACTGAGTATGAATATTCGGACATATTGAAAAATGCAAACCTGGTCCTTGATACCAGAAATGCTATCGGAGAAAAGGGCCGATTAAACGATAAAGTGGAGTTACTCTAATGGCTAGGTATCTTGTCACTGGTGTTGCTGGCTTTATTGCGTCTCGCGTCGCAGAGATCTTAATCGCTGATGGGCATCAAATCCTCGGCATCGACAACATGAATGATGCCTATGACGTAAAAATGAAGGAATATCGCCTAGAAAAGCTTCGCTCTTTAGCAGGGTTTTCGTTTCGAGAAATGGATATTTCAGATAAAGAGGCAGTAGCTGGTCTTGCCGATAGTGGACCCTTTGATGCAGTGATCAATCTGGCAGCTCGAGCAGGTGTGAGAGCCAGTGTTGAAAACCCCTGGGTCTATGTCGACACCAATACTACCGGAACCCTCAACCTTTTAGAGCTTTGCAAAAACAACCAAATACCAAAAATAATCCTCGCCTCAACCTCCAGTGTATATGGAAAGGATGCACCTCTACCCACGCCCGAAACCGCCGAAAGCAAAATGCCCTTACAGGCTTATGCGGCCAGCAAGGTTGGGGCAGAGGCCATGGCTCACGCCTATCATTATTTGTTTGATATTGACGTGACCGTCGTCCGATATTTCACGGTTTATGGCCCCGCAGGCCGACCCGATATGGTCATGTTCCGTTTTGTAAAATGGCTCATGGAAGGCAAGAAACTTCAATTAAATGGAGATGGTAACCAGACCCGCGGCTTTACCTTTTTAGATGATATTGCGCGTGGCACAATCCAAGCCCTAAAACCAGTGGGATATGAGATTATCAACTTGGGGGGACACGAATCAATTTCAATGAATGAATTGATCACAATGTTAGAAAAAGCAACTGGCAAAAAAGCTGTTGTGGAGCATCACGAATTTCATAAAGCCGACATGTTAGCCAATCATGCCGACGTAACCAAAGCGGGGGAATTACTCGGCTGGGAGGCACAAGTTGGCCTCGAAGAGGGGATTCAACGCTTAGTGGATTGGTATGTCGAAAATCAGTCCTGGGCTAAAAACATTGACACAGGTGTGTAAGTAGTGATTGAAAAATATGTACCAAAGAAAATAATAGCCCTTGTTAAGCGCGTCTTAGGGACGCCTGTTTTTCAAAGGATCATTAAAAACGCAAGTTATTTATTAAGTGCAACAGGCATCACAATGGTTTTGGCAATAATTCAAGGAATTTTTGTTTTTCGAATTATTAGTCCAGAGGATTGGGGTTTATTAGGTGCAATATTCACTTTTACAACGGCAGCAAATAAAATAACCGGTTTTCGAATAAACGAACTCGTCGTGAGATATATGCGTTTATTCATTGAAGAAGGGGAACAAAATAAAGCAGCCGCAATTTATAAACTAGCAAGCCTCTTGGAAACGTTTAGTGCTTCTTTGGCCTTTATTTTAATATGGGTTTTATCGTCTTGGGGGGCTGAGTTTTTTGGAAAAGATGTGGCAACCCAACCCTTATGGATTATTTATGGGACTGTAGTATTGATAAATTCGACCTTCGATAGTTCAAGAGGATTATTACAAGTTTTTACTCGCTTTCAGACGATTGCTGCCACAAACATAATAAAAAGTTGCTCAACCTTGGCATTGGCTATTTATTGGTATTTTAATAACGGAGGATTAAATGAAATACTTCTCCTCTACATGGGCGGAAAATTGGTCGATGCTATCGGAAAAACCAGTGCTGCTATTTGGACAGCCAATCAAGAATGGGGATCAGGTTGGTGGAGTTCTTCACCACTAAGAATCTTAAAAGCAGACCTGAAAAGCATATTTACTTTTGCATTTAGTACTAATTTTAGCGATACTATAAGCTTGGTTGCGAAAGATAGTGAAACGCTTTGGGTTTCCGCTTTCCTGGGAACTGAGGCCGCGGGATACTATTATTTTGCTACAGGGTTAATCGGGAAAATTAAACTTCCTATTTCACCGTTAGCACTTACCACCTATCCTGAATTAGCACGTGAAGTCGCCAATAAAAAGTGGGAAAGTGTAAAAGATACACTTATTAGAAGTTCTAGATTAGCGGGTGTATATACATTACCAATAGTTTTATTCTTTATGGTTTTAGGAAAGCCAGCAATTGAACTCTTGTATGAAGAAAACTTCTTGCCAGCATATCCAATATTGATGATTTTATTGATCGGCATGACTTTTGACAACATCTTTTTCTGGAATCGAGTGGCATTATTAGCATTAAACCGACCGGTTTACCCCACCATCGTAAATTTTATCGGCATGATCATCAAAGTAAGTCTCATCTTTATCCTTGTTGAACAATATCAAGCCTATGCTTTTGCTTCCCTTCTCTCCTTCTACTACATCTTTACTGTTGGCTTTGCTGTTTTGGGGGTCCGATCTGAACTAAACAAGAAAATGAGCGTAAGCGAAGCCGCATGAAAATTGCATTGATTGCCCCCTCATATATTCCCTCCCGACGAGCAAATACAATTCAAACGATGAAAATGGCTCAGGCCTTTACGCATCAAGGACACCAGGTCCTTTTGATCGTACCCGGAGAAACCGCTAAATTTTCTTGGGAAGAACTTAGCCAGCACTATGGGTTAAGCACCCAGTTTGAGATCGAATGGATGAGATCAACTCCCTTTTGGCGACGATATGACTTTGCCTATATCGCAGTAAAACGCGCAAAAAAGTGGCAGGCCGATTTGGTGTTTACCAGAGTCCCCCAATCAGCCGCAATTGCTAGCAACTTGGGAATCCCGACTATTTTTGAGATTCATGATTTCCCTGGGGGTCGGATAGGTCCGCTACTAGTCAAACGTTTTTTGAATGGAAAAGGGGCAAAAGCATTAATCTCTATCACAAAAGCCTTAGCAAAACATCTTCAAGAAGAATTTGATATCCCTGATTCTTTCATTACTATTGCACCGGATGGGGTAGATATCGATCGATACCAAAACCTACCCTCTAGTCAACAAGCACGCAAACTTTTAAAGTTGCAGGAAAATTTTACAGTAGGCTACACTGGCCACTTATACCCAGGTCGCGGCAGTGAGCTAATTTTAGAAATCGCGAAAGGACTCCCCGAAGTCAATTTCTTAGTGGTTGGCGGAAATCCCAAAGATATTAATTTGGTTCAAGAACAAGTCAATCATTTGGGGTTAAAAAACATCAATCTAACCGGGTTTATCCCAAATGCTGAACTACCAACATATCAAGCAGCTTCAGATATTTTATTGATGCCTTACCAAAACCGGGTATCTGCCTCGGGCGGAGGGAATATTGCCAAATACCTCAGCCCCATGAAGATGTTTGAATATCTTGCAAGTCAGCGCCCGATCATCTCTTCTGACCTTTCCGTTTTACAAGAAGTGCTTAATCCTGATAATGCAGTAATTCTGCCCATTGACCAGCCTGAGTTTTGGGCCAAGGAAATCACCAATTTAATCGTTGATGAAAGTCGCAGAATAAACTTGTCGAAAAATGCTCGGCTCACCGCAGAGAAATATAGCTGGAATGAAAGAGCGCTTCAGGTCTTGTCATCCCTAAAATAAAGTTATAATTAGGGGTTGAAATTATCTTAGGAGTGTTGCATGCCTACCGCACTAATCACAGGGGTTACGGGTCAGGATGGATCATATTTAGCCGAATTACTTATGTCAAAAGGCTATGAGGTCATTGGGATGGTGCGCCATTCCAGCACGATGAATTTTGAGCGCATCCTCCATATTCAAGACCAAATAGAAATTATCCAGGGGGATTTGCATGATCAAGGTTCACTCGTCAACATTATCGAAGAACATCACCCAGACGAAGTTTATAATCTTGCTGCGCAATCCTTTGTGCCTGTTTCTTGGAATCAACCGGTCTTAACCGGTGAGGTCACGGCCTTAGGGGTAACTCGCCTATTAGAGGCTATCCGTCTCGTATCTCCAAAGACACATTTTTATCAAGCTTCATCAAGTGAAATGTTCGGAAAGGTCCAAGAAGTTCCCCAAAGCGAACGCACCCCATTCTATCCTCGCAGCCCCTATGGCGTATCAAAAGTGTACTCCCATTGGATTACGATAAATTATCGAGAATCTTATGAAATGTACGCTTCCTCCGGGATTTTATTCAACCATGAAAGCCCCCGACGAGGATTAGAATTTGTTACCCGAAAGATTACCCAAGGGGTCGCGCGAATAAAGTTCGGCATGAGCAAAGAATTGCGCCTCGGCAACCTAGAAGCCCAAAGGGATTGGGGTTTTGCCGGGGATTATGTGGAAGCAATGTGGTTAATGCTTCAACAAGACCGCGCAAATGATTACGTCATTGGTTCGGGTGAAACCCATTCTGTTAGAGAATTTTGCCAGGTCGCATTTGAAGTAGTAGATTTGGATTATAAAGAATACGTGGTACAGGACGAAAAATTTTACCGTCCCGCAGAAGTGGACTTGCTGATCTCAGACCCCTCAAAAGCAAAAAATGAGCTAGGTTGGGAGCCAAAAGTCAGTTTTAAACAATTGGTATCGATGATGGTTGAATCTGATCTGAGCAACCTCAACAATAAGAAGAACTGAAAAGTTTTGGGATGCAATAGAATATGAATACAAAACTCAATAAAGTATTGAAAATGGATGGGAAAAGCACATTGAAAACATCGATTATTGTGCCAGTCTATAATGAAAAAGAATCCGTACCTGTCTTGCATGAGCAAATTCATCAAGCCATGGATGGGTATTCAGATAGCTGGGAAGTTATTTATGTTGATGACGGAAGCAATGATGGCAGCCCCCTCGTATTAGAAGAAATCGCCAAAAATGACCCTGACCATGCCCGAGCAATAGTATTCAGGCGTAATTTTGGCCAAACGGCTGCAATTTCTGCGGGCATCGATTATTCTCGCGGCGAAGTCATTGTTTTGATTGATGCAGATTTGCAAAACGACCCCTCTGATATTCCCATGATGTTAGACAAAATCTATGAAGGCTATGACCTAGTCAGTGGCTGGCGAAAATCAAGGAAAGATGCCTTTATTACCCGTACGCTTCCGTCCAATATTGCCAATGCTTTGATCTCAAAATTTACGGGGGTGAAATTGCACGATTATGGCTGTAGCCTCAAGGCCTATCGTCGTGAAGTGATTACCGGATTTCGCTTATACGGTGAAATGCATCGTTTTATTCCTGCTTATGCAGGTTCAGTGGGCGCAAATATCGCCGAAGTAGTCGTCAAACATCACCCTCGTCGCTTTGGAAAAGCAAATTATGGCTTAGAACGCACGGTGAAGGTGCTTCTCGACCTGATGACGGTGAAATTCTTGAGCAGCTATGCAAAAAAACCGATCTACCTCTTTGGTGGCATTGGCATGGGCTTGATGGGTCTTTCGGGGATCGGGTTTTTGTATATGGCATACCGCAAATTTGTTGCAGTAATTAGTGTTACGGAATCCCCTTTCTTTTTGCTGAGCATCATGTTTTTCATCCTCGGTATCCAAGCTATCCTAATGGGCTTGATCGCCGAATTAACCGTTCGGACCTATCACGAATCGCAAGAAAAACCGATCTACGCCGTTCGATATATTGTGGATGGGGATAAAAAAGAAGAAATTAAATAATTAAAATAGCGTTACTTGCAATTTGACACTGCTGCGAGTATAATTTTTGAGCTTAATCGGGCGGGTAGCTCAGCTGGTTAGAGCGTTGCGTTGACATCGCAAAGGTCGTAGGTTCGAGCCCTATTCCGCCCACAATAAAAAGCAGGCCTATGGTCTGTTTTTTTGTTACTTCACTAGGAGACCAATGGAAAAGGAAAAAGAATTAACTATTATTATTGAAAACTTGGCTGGTGGGGGTGCAGAACGAAGCCTTGTTAATTTAATGAATTATTTAGCAGAAAAAGGCTGGAAAATTATCCTGATCATGGTCAAAAAAGAAGGCGTTTTTTTAGACCAACTTTCTGGGCGGGTCCGGATTCACAATATTAACGCAAAAAATATGTACTTCAGCATATATCCTCTAATTAGATATTTTAAAGAAAACGCTCCCAAATTGGTTTTTTCTTCTTTGGATTTGATGAATTTAATTACGATTATTGCTGTTCGATTAGCACGTGTTGACACAAAAACGATCATCCAGGTTGTAAATTTTGTATCATTACAAAAACGATCCAAAATAAAAAAACTGCTCGAAAAAGCATTGATGACTTTTCTTTATCCCCGGGCAAATAAAATTGTTGTTCTTTCAAAGGATGCCGCCATTGACCTGGAAAAATATGCAAAGGTTCCTCGTGACCAAATAAAGGTTATTTATAGCCCAAATATCACAAAGGAATTATTGAATATGGCAAAAGAAAATCCTAGACATCCTTGGATTCATAACCCAACTCTTCCTGTGATTTTGGCCATTGGTCGGCTGAATGAGCAAAAGAATTTTTCCAGGCTCTTAAGAGTTTTCAGAAAAGTAAAAGATGAAATTGATGCCCGATTAATAATTCTAGGCGAGGGAGAGGAGCGCGAGCTGTTGACTTCTAAAATTCACTCCTTGGGTTTATCGGAGGTTGTAGATATGCCCGGTTTTGTTAATAACCCATATGCATTTTTAGCAAACACAACGGTTTTTGTATTATCGTCTGATTACGAAGGTTTAGCTGGCGTAGTAATTGAGGCCTTAGCTTGCGGAGCTCCTGTAGTATCCGTTGATTGTCAAAGCGGACCCCGAGAAATATTGCATAATGGGAAATATGGAATACTCGTGCCAATGAATGATGAAGAATATTTTGCCATGCAAATCATTGAAACCATTAACGGAAATATAAAACACGTGCCAGAAACTTGGTTAGAACAATTTGCGGTCGAATATTCTGCTTCAGAGTATATAAAGTTATTTGAAAGTATTTAAACTTATTAGCAGAACCAACACCATTTCTGATTCTAGCATCCCCATTCCACCCACTGAAAACAACTTGCTTTCAGCAGGTTATTTTTTATAAAAGTTAATTTGGTTTAGTATAAAATCATTTTAAAGTGTATTTTATGGATTGCAAAAGTAATAAGTAAAAAACCAATTAATATGATGGAGGTTCATTGTTATGAAATTAATTGCGAAACCCAGTGAAGGCGAATTTGCTCCTTATACCAGCATGTATATTGATTTATTGCCAGATGACCTTCAAATAATTAAACACTTACAAGAAAACTTAATAAATACAACACAGTTTGCCCGTTCTTTTCCTGAGGAAAAACTGGGGACGCCCCACAAAAAGGGCGAATGGACAATAAAAGAAATACTCGTACATATTATCGACGACGAAAGAATTTATTGTTATCGAGCCCTGCGCTTTGCACGCAATGACTCCACGATTTTGCCTGGCTTTGAACAAGATGATTATGTTCCATTTTCTCGAGCAAATAGTCGGGAGCTTGAGGATATCCTTGAAGAGTTTTCTGCTGTAAGGATGGCCACAATTGCGTTTTTCAATAGCTTAGATCATGAATCCCTGACCCGAAAAGGGGTCGGCAGCGGTAATAGTATGAGCGTGCGTGCTGCTGCCTATCATATTGCCGGTCATGAGTTACATCATGTTAACAGTATCAAAGAGAATTATTCATAACTATTTGTGGTTCGGATAAGATATCCATCCGCCCACAGAAGAACTTGCAAACTGGCAAGGTTCTTTTTTAATGCTCTTAAATATTGCTATATTATGCTATTATTGTCCCTGCAAACCCTAAAACTACTCTTCCTGTTTGGATAAATACCTAAGTATTTTAGAGTTTATTTTTATTTATGGAAATCGAGGTTCATGAAGGTTATTTATTTATTATTACGCATAATTCGCCGTTTGCTCCCCGAAAAAATCACGCGTTTTCTCCTAAGGCATGAGATATTCATTGCTCCCGGCTTGGAAACGACTGATCCTGATCAGGCTGTGGATGCCTACATAAATAGATTAAAAGAAGCCAACATTTCAATAGTGGGCAAGCGAATATTAGTGTTTGGTTATGGAGGGAGTTTTGGTTCAGCATGTGAGCTCTTGGCAGCGGGCGCCAGCCATGTAACCCTCACAGACCTTTTTGCCCCAATAAACAATTCACGAAACCGGAAAGTACAGAAAAAGTTCAGCAACTATTTATCCCTGAACGAAAAAGCGGTCGTCCCAAAACCCGAGTTCATTACATTGATCCATGGAGATATTGTGGATCGAGCCAAAGACATCGTTGTAGATATCGTTTTCAGCAATTCCGTTTACGAACATTTAGATGGTATTGACAAGATCACCAAAGCGCTTGCAAGTTGCACGGCGAAGGATGGCAGCCAGGTTCATTTTATTGACCTACGTGACCACGTCTTCAATGACCCTTTTAGAATGTTAACCTTTTCCAAAGAAACCTGGCTGAAATGGTTGAACCCCACCAGCCATCATAACCGCCATCGCCTTTGGGATTATCAAAAAGCATTCGAAAACAACTATAAAAATGTAGACATCAAAGTCTTAGAGCGCGAGATTGAACCCTTAGAAAAATTGAGAGAACAAATCAAACCAGAATTTTTATCAGGGGATATTGAAAAAGATTCCGTCACGCTTATATCTGTACTGGTTTCGAACCCCAAATAACTTTCAGCCCTTCCTAGTCATCAAAGTAGCGCCATAACTCGGCGACCATCCCCGTAAAATCAAAATTTCCCACCACCCCATCCCCCCCAAAAACCCCAAGTAAGATTCCCCTCCGCTTGACAATCTAAATTTCCAACATATAATTACAATCACATTAAACATATTACGCCATGACCGGGACGAGTAACCGGGTAGTTACTAGCAGAGAGAGGCCACCTTAGACTGAAAGCGGCCTTTAGCAGCCCCCAGCCAAAACCCCCCGTGAGCGTCGACCAGAAAAAGATTCCCTCTTGAGTATGGAAAACGGTTGACCCCGTTATCCCGTCCATAAGATAGACGATCATCGTCTAAACTTAGGTGGAACCGTGCAAGCTGATGCTGGCGCCCTGAGAGGTGCGAGCATTTTTTGTTTTTATAAGGGCAAGTTTCTTTTGCCCACTAACCGATTGGAGAAGAATTATGTCAGAACTAACCATACCCTACGAAGAAACGGAGATCTACAAGGTCCGTCATTCCCTTGCCCACATCATGGCCCAGGCCGTCAGCGAACTATTTGAGCCCGGCGAAGCCAAGATCGCCATCGGTCCCCCCATCGATACCGGCTTCTACTACGATTTCGAGCTACCGCGTCAACTCACCCCCGAAGATTTCAAGGGCATCGAGAAACGCATGCGCCAGATCATTGGCGGCAAGCACCCCTTTGAAAAACGCATCGTCACCGCCGAAGAAGCCAAAGCAGAGTTTGCTGGCCAAGAATTCAAGATTGACCTGATCGAAGGGCTCGAAGCAGGCGGCGTAGATGAATATGGCGAACCCCTCGAAGGTGACGTTGAGATCTCCTTCTACACCCACGATACCTTCACCGACCTCTGCCGCGGCCCCCATGTCGAGCACACTGGCCAGATCAATCCTTCCGCCTTCAAGATCATGAGCATCGCCGGCGCCTACTGGCGCGGCGATGAAAAGAATGCCCAACTTCAGCGTGTCTATGGCACGGGTTGGAAGAACAAAGACGAACTCAAAGCCCATATCCAGATGCTCGAAGAAGCCAAAAAGCGCGACCACCGAAAATTAGGTCGCGAGCTAGACCTCTTCTCCTTTGACGAGGAAGTTGGCCCCGGCCTCCCCCTCTGGACACCCCGCGGCACCGTCATCATTGACGAGTTAGAAAAATTAGCCAAGGAAGTCGAGCGTCGTCACGGTTACAAACAGGTCCGCACCCCCCACCTCACCAAAGAAGACCTCTTTATCCGCAGTGGTCACCTGCCTTATTATGCCGAAGGCATGTATCCCCCCATGGAACTCGACGGCAGCAATTATTATGTCAAGCCGATGAACTGCCCCTTCCATCATAAGATCTTTGCCAGCAGCCACCGCAGCTACCGAGACCTGCCCCTCCGTCTCGGCGAATACGGCACTTGTTATCGCTACGAGAAATCCGGCGAACTTTTCGGCCTCATGCGCGTCCGCTCCATGCAGATGAACGACGCCCATATCTATGTCTCCGAAGCCCAGTTCGAAGAAGAATTCATGGATGTCATCGACATTTACAAAGAATATTTTGAACTCTTCGGCATCGAAAAATATGTCATGCAGCTCAGCTTACATGCCGCCGACGGCCTTGGCAAAAAGTACGTCGATAACGAGGCCCTCTGGATCAAGACCGAAGGCATGGTCCGCCAAGCGATGATCAACGGTGGCGTGCCCTTCGTTGAGGAAAAAGATGAAGCCGCCTTCTACGGCCCCAAGATCGATGTCCAGATCTGGTCCGCCATCGGCCGTGAATTCTCCCTCGCTACCAACCAGGTTGACTTCGCCGTTCCCGAGCGTTTTGACCTCACCTTTGTCAATGCCGAAGGCGAAGAAGAAACCCCGCTTTGTATCCACCGTGCCCCACTCAGCACCCATGAGCGCATGGTCGGTTTTCTCATCGAACATTATGCTGGCAAGTTCCCCGTCTGGCTCTCCCCCGAGCATGTCCGCGTCATCCCCATCACCGACGCCCATGCCGACTATGCCAAAAAGTTAGCCGACGACCTCTATAATCAAGGCTTCCGCGCCGAAGCCGACCTCGGTGACAAGCGCATGAACGCCAAGATTCGCGATGCCCAAAAGATGCAGGTGCCCTATATGCTCGTCGTTGGTGACGCCGAAGTAGAAAACGGCACCGTCTCCCTCCGCAAACGCGATGGCAGCCAGCAAGACGGTCTTCCCGTCGCCGAATTTACCGCCATGCTCAAAGAAAAGGTCGAAACCCGCTCCCCGGAGTTGTAGAACCAATTATTTCATTAATGGAATGGAGAATGGGAGCATTTGCTCTTCCCCATTCTCCCAGGAAGACGTTTTTTGTCTTCCACCATTCTACAAGGAAGCGGTTTTATCGCTTCCAATTCTCCTAAGGAAGATGGCTGTTGTCTTCCAGAAGACGTTTTATCGCTTCCAGAAATCGTTTTTCGATTTCCAATCTTCAAAAATGTAGAATGGGGGTTCTTGTTGTCCCCCATTCTACAAGGAAATCGTTTTTCGATTTCCACTTTCCTGCGAAGGCAGGAATCCTGATTGTTTCTCCTTTAAACCTTGAGCAGCGTACCATCATTTCAGAAACAGTCAAATTTCGTTGTACAATGGAAGTACACAGTTTGAACGGGGGCAAAACAAACGGAACGATGATTTTTTTCTGAGAAAGGAGTCAATATGAAGAATCGATTCTGGACTTTTATTCCCGCTACCAAACTCGGCAAGTGGTCTGTCGCCCTCATTATCGCCATGTTTTTGCTCTTTTTCCTCGGCTCCTCCCTCACCAACACCCTCTATCGCGATATCCCCTCCGGCAGCACCATCCCCGCAGATATTTTTGCCCGCCCCGTCCTTGGCCTTGCCATGCTCTCCGGCATGCTTGCCGGGGTTGTAGCCCTCTTCACCGGGCTGTTTGCCATCAAAAACCAACACGAACGCTCCCCCCTCGTCTACATTTCCACCCTCATTGGCGCACTTCTCCTCGTCTTTTTAATTGCAGAGGTCCTCTTTCCCCATTAGGTTTATAAAGCAGGGGATATAGATTAGCAAAGAGAAATATCTCCACCTATAAACGCGCCGACAGCAAACAAGACCGGATTTCAATCCGAGCCTCCCCATATCCGACTTCGCCGACATGCTTAAAGAGAAGGTCGAAAGCCGCTCCCCTGAGTTGTAAGAAGTGAAATTTGCTTAATGGAGAATGGGGAGCCTTATCTTTTCCCCATTCTCCAAGGAATCCGTTTTATGGATTCCACCATTCCTGCGAAGGCAGGAATCTCGCTTTACCTCCCAATTCTCCAAGGAAACCGTTATTTGGTTTCCAGAAGTCGTTTTATGACTTCCAGCGCCCTTGTTCTCCTCCTTTAAATCTATTATTCTTAAGTTCGAGGTTTTATGACGAATTCTGATACCCCCACCGATTGCTCACTTTGTGAGTGGTTGCCCGATGACCCCGATTATGTGTTTCTGCATGAAACCGAGTACTGGCGCATTGTTCTAGCCCCCAATCAAAGCCTTTTGGGGCGGTGCGTGGTTTCCCTGAAAAGACATTCTGGCGACTTAGCCGACCAAACCCCCGAAGAAGTATTAGATTGGCTAAACATCTTGCAACTGCTTGAAAAATCGCTCCGGTTAGCATTTGACGCCACCATGTTTAATTGGTCTTGCTATATGAACCACGCTTATCGAGAGTCCCCACCCGCACCCCATATTCATTGGTGGGCTGTCCCACGCTATAATCACCCTGTCCATTTCGAGAATAAGGTCTTTGAAGATGCTCAATTTGGTAATCCCTATCACCACGATCAGATTGATCTGCTTCCCAAAGAACTCCATCACCAGATTGCAGAAAAACTGAAAGTGGCTATTAATAAATCACTTTCTAAAGAGTAAGTTTTCTCTCTTTTCCCCCGGAACCTCCCACCAGGCCAAATTCGCCGTAATGCCCAAAGATAAGTTGAATGCGGCTCACCTGAATTATATAAATAACAAAATTAATTTTCTATTATTATGAACGAAAGGTCGTCTTTGGCCTTCTTTTTTTTTGTGATGATTGACTCAAAAGGGTAAGACTGTATAATAATATATGTTTTGGAGATACTGAATATTTTTATACGGGTGGCTTTAAAGGAGAATAACAATGAAAATCGAATTGCCCAATAAAACAAACGCTTCAGAAAGGACTAATATAGATTCAAAAAGTGTTGTGGTTATTGGTGCAAATGGGGCTGGTAAAACGCGGTTTGGTTCTGAAATTGAAAGAACACACCTTCGGAAAACACATAGAATCTCTGCACAAAAATCTTTATCAATGCCAGAACAAGTTAGCCCCACATCAATGAAAAATGCAGAAAATGATTTTCGTTATGGTCACACTAGAGGAAATTTTAATAATATAATCACAAGTCGCTGGAGTAGTAAACCTAACACTTTTTTATTAAACGACTATGGAAAACTAATGGTTTTGCTTCACACTGAAGAATACGAAGAATCTATAAAATTTAAGTACTCCTACTCCCCTGGTCAAGGGGATGATAAACCAGTAACAAAGTTAGATAGAATAAAGAATATTTGGGAAAAAGTACTTCCTCACCGAAAAATAAAAATTAATGCAGGAAATATTGAAACTTACCCAACAAATTTCCCTGATACCAAATACAATGCCGCTGAAATGAGTGACGGTGAAAGGGTTGTTTTTTATTTAATTGGGGAGGTTGTTTCAGTTTCGGAAAACTCAATTTTAGTAATTGATGAACCCGAGATGCACCTTCACAAATCGATAATAAAACCATTGTGGGACAGAATTGAACACGAAAGACCAGATTGCACTTTTATATATTTGACTCACGATATTGACTTTGCTTTGTCTCGCCTAAATTCAACGAAAATATGGGTAAAGGGTTACGATGGAGTGTCATGGGATTATGAAATACTAGAAGAGAATGACAAAATACCAGAACAGCTTTATCTTGAAATTCTTGGAAGTAGAAAACCCGTATTGTTTATTGAAGGGGACGATTCGAGCATAGATTACAAATTGTTTCAGCTGACATTTCCTGACCACAATGTAAAACCAATAGGGGGTTGCACAAAGGTTTTTGAAACAACGAAAGCATTTAATGAACAAAAATCTTTTCACCACATCGAATCTTTTGGCTTGATCGATAGGGATAGAAGATCTGATGAAGATATAAGAAAAATCGAAAAGAGAAATATATGGATTGCCGATGTAGCTGAAGCCGAAAATTTCCTTTTATTAGAAGAAGTGATTTTCATTGTTGCAAACAAGATGAATAAAGATGCAAAAGGGGTATTTGAGTCGGTAAAAATCAATGTGATTGATTTTTTAGTAGCCAAATTGAGTTTCAATCCGCACAACATACTTTGGCCAGCATTGAGACAAATCTAGGAAAAGCAACTAACTTTAAGAGTATCAAAAATTACTCGGATTTAGAAACAAGTTTAAATGATTATTGGGCTAATCTGGATATTGCAAACACGTTCAATATAATAAAAACTAAATTTGAAACGTTAGTTTCAAACCAGGACTATGTTGGAATTTTGAAAGTTTTTAATAATAAGGGACTAATTCCAAATTCAAAGGTAGCAAGTTTGTGCGATCTAAAATCATCCAATAATGCTTACCTTAATTTTATATTGGCTATATTAAAAGAAAAATCAAAAAGCAGTGAGATTATTCAAGAGGCTATAACTAGAAATGTGCGGATGGATTAATATTAAAAACAATTGCCATTGCCTTTTAGTTATTTTGCATGTTTAAATATAACACCTAGTTCCAAGTTTTATAAATAATCCTTGTCAAAAATAAATATAATTCAGAAAAATTACCAAAAATCCAGGGTCTTTAATGAGTGCTAGTTTACAATCAATCCCCGTAATCCAAAAACAAGGTGACGATCCTTTCCTCAGCAAGGGGGAATGTCTGAAAAATAAGTTAATCAACTTCTGGCAGTGGGCATTTTCCGACCTCTCAAATAATGCCATTCGTGGAGTTTTAGCCGAATACATTATTGCCTATCAGTTAGGCATTACAGAAGGAGTTAGAACAGAATGGGATGCGTATGATTTAGAAACGAAAGATGGGGTTAAGCTTGAAATAAAATCTGCTGCCTATCTTCAGTCTTGGGAGCAAAAAGAACTTTCAGCCATTTCCTTTGGCATTGCCCCCACTCAAGGCTGGAATGCCAGCACAAATGAGTACAGTAATGAAGTCAAAAGACAGGCCGACATCTATATTTTTTGCCTTTTGCACCATAAAGACAAACTGACCCTCAATCCTTTAGATTTAGATCAATGGACCATTTATCTTTTACCCACCAAAATCCTAAACGAAAAAATCCCAATGCAAAAAACGATAAGATTGTCCTCTTTGCTCAAACTAAATCCAATCGAGACCACCTTTGAAAACATTGAAAGTGCGCTAAAGGCTATTGCTAATGAACAATAAATCCAAGAAAATCATCGTTATTCTGGTTATTCTTATTTTATGTGGTGTTGTTTCTGGAATACTACTCCTAGCAACAAGCGGTTTTTCCTTGATAAAAACCTCCCCCGAAGCATCCGCCCATTACTATTTGACTATCAATGAAGCGATTGCCAATGATTCCTATTCAAATATGCAAATCCGCATTTCGGGTGCAGTTATCGGAGATAGCATTCAACATAATCAAGAAAAAAACGAACTAACCTTTTTGCTCGCCGATCTCCCCGCAGACTATTCTGTTGTTGAAAAACCAGGGGAGTTGCTGGATTTATTGGAAAATGTTGTGAATGACCCAAACATCCAAACGATCCAAGTAGTATTTTCTGGGTCCCCACCAGCACTTCTTGTAAATAAAGCCCAAGCGATTATGATTGGTGAAATTCAATCCGATGGTGTGTTTTATGCAGATGAAATACTTTTAAAATGCCCATCCCGCTATGAAGAAGCTGTACCAGACCAAGTAATGGACTAAATTATTCGTCTTGGTCTTTTAAATCCACTCCCAAGTCCTCACATCCTCTTATTTTTCATTTTTTAATCGCATTTGATATGTATTTTCTTGCAACCTAACCCCATTCCATAAAGAAGTTAGCATAATCCACGTCAACTCAATAATGTTCCATTCGGGGTTCAAAGGGGGTGAAACCCCCTTGCGGGGGTGGTGGGGGTAAGCGCCCCCACCAAAAAAAAGGAAAATGCCCCAATAACAAATCCACTGCATCCACCCGGTGCCGCCCCGGTCCCAAATTCCTCTCACAAAATTACTTGCCCGGGTACTAACGTGTCCAAAATCCCCTCACAAATTTACTTACCCGGGCACTAAAAATACTTGCCCGGCAACTAATTTAAACATTTGCACAAAAAATAGATGCACACCTGTTGGGGTAGGGGGGTTAAGAAGGGGTCGAAAAACCCAAAAACCAACTAGTCCTTTTATCCCCCTTTTCTAAATTTTCCTTCTAAATGTGGAGAATGGGGCGTTGTATTTTGTCCCATTCTCCTAAGGAAACGGTTTTATCGTTTCCAAATTCCCCACATCCGAAACTTTGCAATTTTAGGGAATATGTATTCAAGGCTTCTTGCAATCTAACCCTCAACCTAAAGACTTCAGCAGGTTCCTCGCCCACTCAATAATGTTCCATTCGGGGTTCAAAGGGGGTTTGGAATAAAAAACATTCCTTGGAGAATGAGGTGAAACCTCATTCTCCCTTAGCGAAGCGGCGGGGTGAGTGGGGGTACTTACCCCCACCAAAAAACAAAATAAAGCCAAATTAATCCTGATCTCATTCCTACAATAGTAGCTATCTAACCTAAAGTACCACCAAATTGATGCTTGCATAAACAGAACATGTGTGCTACAATCTAAGCTAGACGGGAGGGACATTGTTTTTGGGGCGTTTCAAAACCATGCAAAAGAAAAAAAGAAATAAACCAGCTTAATCAATTCTAAACCCGCAGCAAAGCGCTTTGCTGCCAACTGCAAGACAGCACCTTAACAACTAAATAGGTATACTGCTTCCGGTGAGAACCGCCTGCATAAACGCGCAAAAGAGATCACTTCCGAATCAAATACGCCAACTCCGTCTCAAACTCAAACCGCTCCACCGCCCAATCCTTCCCCTCCACCAGCTGATTGAATCGCGCCTCATAATTTTCCCGCATCCCCTTATCCCGTCCCCCCAAACTCTTCGCCGGAAACGAAACCAAAATATACTTCGCATTCAACTGCTCCAATAACCGTTCCCCAGCCTGCTTATCCACCTGTTCCAAGCAGGGGATCGTCTTCAACACCAATGCCAGATCCACCTCGGTACTCGGCGGGTTCGATATCACATCACAGCTCTGAGCCGTCCCATCTATCGGTAACAGATTCAACACATCCTGCACAAACCCGATCATATCCCCATAAATATCACAGGCAAAATACTTCGTCCCGCTCGGCAGGTTCATCCACGGGATCGTCAACGGATTCAACCCGCACGCAATATCCAGCACCGACTCAAACGGGGGCAAACTCGCAAAGATCGAGGTATAAAAATGATCCAAGATCGGCACGCGTTCCTTGGTAGACGCATGGTTTTCCATGATCTCCAGCAAAAGCAGCTCAAAGGTCTCAACATCATATTGGTATTCGGTCAGATCTGAGAGCCATTCGGCATACGGTTTTTGGCCGCCCAAATAAGCGCCCCCAACCTGATGCAATTTGTTCTTCGTCGCCTTCACCGCCTCTTTCAATTTCCGCCCCTTGGCAAGTTCATCCTTACCGATCCGTGCCACCAATCCCGGGTGTATCGCCCGATATTTAGCGCTCCCCAGCACAGCCGCGATCAATTGATCTAAAACCTCATCCACCATACGCGCTCATCCGTTCTTCCAGCAAATGCATAAAATGTAAATTATGCAGGGTCGCCAATCGAAAATAGAGATGGTCGTTGATCTTCCACAGATGGTGCAGATACCCCAGCGAATAGTTTTCGCAGGTGTGGCAGTCACAAAATTCTGAGATCGGCCGGCTCACCTTGGTATGTTTCTCGTCATTCACGTACAGATAACTAAACCACTTATCCACCAGTCCCGCCTCGGTTATATATGTGAACAAACGTCCCCGGCGTGCATCGCGGGTCGGCAGCGCGCTGTCAAACATCTGATACCCCAGTTGGTAGCAGGCGAACACATTCTTCGGATGCCCCACACCCAGCGCGTGCATCGGAAACTCCCCGGGAATTGCTTCCCGTGTAAAGCCCAAAATATCCTCTAGTAATTTCCCCTCTCCGTCCAACGGCCATCCCCCAAATCCATAGCCATCAAAGCCAATTTCCAAGAGTTGGTCGGCACATGCCTTGCGCAATGCCAGCGAGCCGCCGCCCTGCACCACCCCAAAGATCTTCGGTTGTTGTTCAACAGGTAACTTTTTCTCTTGCATCAAACGATCAAACTCTGTTCGGCAGCGTTTTGCCCAAGCCGCAGTGCGATCCACCGCCGTTTTTTGCGTCTCCTCCGAATCATCCACATGTGTGCAGTCATCCAGGCAAACCACAATATCCGCGCCATAAGCGATCTGTAGCTGGATCACCTTTTCCGGGGTCAGTTGAAACTTTCGCTGTTCGCCAAATTTCCGAAATACGATCCCCTTATCCGTCAAACTCCCCATCTTCGGGTTCTCCCGAATCACAGAGTACGCCTGAAACCCCCCGGAATCGGTAAGGATCGGACCGTTCCAGCCGCTCATTTTATGCAATCCCCCCAGCGCTTGAATCGTAGAAGACCCCGGCTTTTGCATCAAATGATAGGTATTCATCACCAATGCCTGAGTTTTCGCCGCTTCAATATCGCGCGCATCGAGCGCACGCACCACCCCTTGCGTGCCGTCCGGCAAAAATGCCGGAAACTTTATCATGCCATGCGGCGTTTTTAGCTCTTCAAGAATTGCCATATAGATTGATTATGTATAAACCTTCTAAGCGTTGTCGTCTTCTTCACTAGAAAAATGATCGCTCGCTTTTTTTAACTCACTATTTACTTTTTGCAATACGGTCATCAAACCTTCTCGGGCTTTTTCTTCCACCTCACCACTGCGAAGTCGTTCTCCAAACTCATCCACTTCATTAATGAATTTTTGGCCGGTTTCACTTGCACTAAAGCTGGTCACAAAATCTGTCAGCGCCGTGCCTAACTGATTGATCCCCTCGGTAATATCTCCCTGAAATTTTTGCCGTTCTTCGCTAGCCCAAGCTTGGTTGAAAGCAGATTTGAGATTTTCGCTAAATTTGCTAAATTCCTCTTTGAATTCCTCATTCATGCTTTTATCTTCAGTCATTTTTAACTCCTCTTGCATAGTTTAACACACAGATATATAATAGCCTTTCATATTTGTTATTAACCCACGGGAAAAATAAGGGATAATAATAAAACCTGTTCTTAATCTATATACGGATTTTTGAAAAAAATGTTTCTTCCGTAAAGAGATTAAGGAAATATTATTAATTTCATAAGTAATCCTGGGGCAGCAAAAACATATGGTAACCAACGAAACAAATATAAATCCCTTAAGCCTTGAGCAAATGCGCGAAGTACTAAATGCAATCGCCATCTTTACAAATAAGAAAGAGATTAAGGGAATTGCAGAAGAAGCATGCAAGCAGATCACAAAATTTTTGGGTGCAGATTCTTGTGCTATTTTCAATTGGGATAAAGATAAGAGCAGCCTCGTTCTTTGGGCTGAAAACTCCAGAAAACATAAAAAATTTGACCCAGATTGGTTTACACCATATCTATTAGATGACTATCCTACTTCTCTACGGGCATTAATCTCAGGGAAACCAGTACAGATCCAGGTCGATGATCCAAATACGGATGTGAATGAGCGGAAATTATTGTTGAAATTTGAATCAAAGACGATGCTGAAGCTGCCATTAATTTCAGGAGATGAGATCATTGGATTGGTGGAAATAGTAAATAATGATCGGATCCGTACATTTACCGAAAATGAAATTGCCTTAGTGACGTTATTACTCAATCATGTGGGAATTGCCATTCATCGGGCAAAGTTGTTAGAAGAGGCAAATCAACGCGCAGCAGAGATGTCTGCGATTCGTGATGTGAGCCTTGGGTTGACAACGAACCAAAGTTTTGAAGATGTCCTCAAGGTGATATTGCAAAGCACCTTGAGTTTATTTGATGATGCCATGGACGGGCATATCTTTATTTATAATAATGAACGCTTAAAGTTCGGGGCCGCATTATGGGCAGATGGCAACTTGAGCGGCTCGATGGCAGAGCCTCGGGAAAATGGCCTGACGTATACGGTTGCCCGACAGGCAAAAATCGAGGCGGTTGAAGACATTGCCACACACCCTCTTTATATTAATAATCCTCATAATTGGCAAGGAGCGATCATTGGGCTGCCCTTACGCAATCAGGGCCGGGTGGTTGGGGTGATGAATTTGGGTTTTTATCATCCCCGACAATTTACTAATGATGTTTTACAAGCCCTTACTACGTTGGGTGATCAAGCTGCAGTTGCGATCGAACGATCAAATAACATTGAATTGATAAAAAAAAGAGCTTCTGAATTAGAAATTCTTCGTAATGCAACCATGGTGTTGACCTCTTCCCTAGATCTTGAGGAAGTGTTGTCTGCTGTGCTTGCAAGCTCGCTAAAATTTTCAGATGATTCGATGGACGCACATATCTTTTTGGTGGATGAAGACAAGTTGTCTTTTGGTGGTGCTTTATGGGCTGATGGGAGGGAAGAAAGCACATGGTCAATTCCGAGAGAAGACGGGCTTACGAATACAGTTGCAAGAAGTGGGGAGATCTTGGCTGTAGAAAATGTAGCAGAACATGCAATTTATTCAGCGAGAAAAGAGCGGAGTAAAATGTTAAAGGCTATTGTAGGCATACCGATCATTACAAAGGGAAAGGTGATTGGGGTGTTGCGGCTCGCATACTATAAGACCCAAGAATTTTCTGAAGATTTCCTTCGGCCTTTGGTCCTTTTGGCCGATCAAGCAGCCCTCGCAATTGAAAATGCGCGTTTGCATGAGATCGTTAGCAAACAAGCGATCACCGATTCGCTGACTGGATTGCCAAATCGGAGAGCGTTTGAACTGCAATTAGAGCACGAAGTAAACAGAGCGGATCGTTATGGCCATCCAATTATCTTGGTGATGATCGATCTTAATAATTTCAAATGGGTTAATGATAATTTTGGGCATCCTGTGGGGGATAAAGCATTGAAAATGGTCGGAGAATGTTTATCGGCAAATATCCGATGCACTGATTTTATTGCTCGGTTGGGTGGCGATGAATTTGGGTTGATCCTTCCAGAAACAGACATGGTCAATGCGACCAAAGTAACGGAAAAATTAACCAAAGCGATCAAAGCCTATTCCTTCCCGTGGCGGGAAGGGAATAAAGAAAAGCATTCAATCGGGATAACTTTTGGTATTGCGAGCTATCCACAGGACGCGAAGACCTTTGAAGAGTTGGTTTTGGTTGCAGATAAAAACTTTTATGAAGCAAAGGATGGCAATTCCAGAAAGGGATAGTCGCTGGGGGAAAAGCAACGCGGTATAATTTTCAAATTCAAATTTATACAATCCAATATTGAGGTGTTCAAGATGACTCTGCCAGCAATTGACGAGAAATATTTTCAGGAATTTTTAGTCGAATTATTAAACTCGCCAAGTCCAACAGGTTTTTCCCACCATGCAGTTTCTCTAACTAGTGACCATCTGAAAAAGTTCCCAGCGCTAGAACTTTCTGCGACACGCAAGGGAGGGCTGGTTGCGTTTTGGAAGGGGGAAGAAAATAATGAACCAAGAGCCTTAACCGCCCACTTGGATACTTTGGGTGCGATGGTCAAAGAAATTAAATCCAATGGACGATTGAAATTAACCAAATTGGGGGGTTTTGCCTGGAATACTGTTGAAGGGGAAGGATGTGATGTGCATACAAATAGCGGGGAAATTGTCCGCGGGTCCCTCTTGTTTTCAAAATCATCCAGCCATGTGTATGGTGCTGCAGTCAATAATGAGAAACGAGAGGATGCCTCAATGGAAGTTCGGTTGGATGAGCGAACAACCTCCGGTGAGGAAACCAGAGCGTTAGGCATTGAGGTTGGAGATTTTGTAAGCTTTGATCCGAGAGTTGAGATCACCAATGGTTTTGTTCGATCTCGGCATTTGGATGATAAGGCTTGTGTGGCATCGATATTGGCAGCTGTGAAAGCCTTGTCTGATGCGGGTTTGAAACCAAAACAAGACACAACGCTCCATTTTAGTAATTATGAAGAGGTGGGGCATGGGGCAGCAGCGGGCTTCCCAGAAAATTTATCCGAATTGGTGGCTGTAGATATGGCGGCAATAGGAGATGGGCAAACTTCCGATGAGTTCCATGCAAGTATTTGCGTGAAGGATTCAAGCGGACCTTATCACCATGGGCTTAGTCAAAAACTTCGCAAATTGGCAGACGAAAATGATATCCCTTATAAAGTGGATATCTATCCATATTATGGCTCAGATGGCGAGGCCTATTGGCGGGCGGGTGGAGACGTAGCGGTGGCCTTGATCGGCCCCGGGGTGGACGCTTCCCATAATTATGAACGCAGCCATATGGATGCAATGAACGCAACCACGCAATGGATCATGGCTTATTTATTGAGCTAAATTTTAATTTTCTAAAAAAAAGTGAGAGACTCGGTGAAATTAGATACTTTTTTACCTCCTTATACACAATTGAGTGAAATCCCCGCAATGACAAAAGCGGTTGAAGAATTCGGTTTTGATGGTGTTTGGGTAGCAGAAACACAGCATAACCCGATGTTGGCCTGTGCTTTGATCGCGGAGCATTCTAAAAAAATCGAATTCGGTACTGCTATTGCGGTAAGTTTTGCGCGTAGCCCTGCCGTGATGGCACATACAGCCTGGGACCTATCCGAATTATCTGGAGGGCGTTTTATTCTTGGGTTGGGGACGCAGGTAAAACCCCATATTGAAAGACGGTTTGGAATGCCCTGGCCAGAATCCCCGGTAGCAAAACAACGCGAACAGATCGAATCGATTAGAGCGATTTGGGAGAGCTGGATGAGTGGGGAAAGAATAGGATATCGGGGGGAATATTATAAGTTAACCTTGTCGTCCCCTTTTTTTACTCCTTCAAAAATTGATCACCCAGACGTGCCAATCTATATTGCAGGGGTGAACACGGGATTGGCTCGCTTGGCTGGAGAAACGGCAAATGGTTTCCATGTGCACCCATTTCATACCCCTCAATATCTGAGGAACGTACTGCTTCCCGCAGTTGAGGAAGGGGCAAATAAAACCGGCAGAAAAAGAGAAGATGTGAGCATGGTAGTGAACGCCTTTGTAATCACAGGGGATGGAGATCGGGAAACCACACGCCAGCAAATTTCTTTTTATGCTTCTACGCCATCCTATCGAAGGGTAATGAAAGAACATGGATGGGAAGATGTTGGCGAAAAATTGTCTAAATTAGCTGCTAAACAGCAATGGATGGAAATGTCTGGGCTTATCACAGATGAAATGCTTTCCTTTTTTGCCACGGAGGCCTCCCTCGAGAATTTGGCGGAGGCATTAAAAGAACGATATCAAGGCCTTGCCGATCGACTCACGATCTATATCCCTTTTTCCCTGGGAGAGCACGATGCCCTGTGGAAGACAGTGAGAAAAGGTTTTTAGCCCATGACAGACAAAAAATACTTGTTTGTTGATTCGCATCAAGATATTGCATGGAATATGCTTAGTTTTAGGCGTGATTATCGGCATACAGTTGCTGAAACGAGAGCTCGCGAAAAAGCTACTCAAATCCCTGAGTGGAATCAAGACACGATTTTGGGAAGAGACGCATACAAAGAAAGTAAAACGGCGCTCGTTTTTTCAACTTTATTCGCTTCCCCTATTCGGCATAAAGAAGGAGAGTGGGATAACAATTGTTATAAAGATTTTGATGAAGCCAGAGAAATGTACCGCAAACATATTGATGTCTATCACCGATTGAGCGAGGAGCAGCCAGATAGCTTTCAGTTGATCACCAATCAAGAGCAACTTAATGCACATTTATCTTTATGGGAAGAGCCGCAAGAAGACCATCCAGTAGGATTGGTCGTCTCAATGGAGGGAGCGGAAGGTATTCGGCATCCCGAAGAATTAGAAGAGTGGTGGAATTTAGGATTGAGAATGATCGGACCTGCGTGGGCTGGCACGCGGTATAGCGGCGGTACGAGAGAACCGGGACCCTTGACCAAAGATGGATATGCCTTATTAGACGCCATGGCCGATCATGGCTTTATTTTGGACATCAGCCATATGGATGAAGAAGCAGTTTTTCAGTCGATTGATCATTATCCAAAACGTATTATTGCAAGCCATGCGAACCCGCTGGGGATGATGAAAGGGAGTGACAGTAATCGATTCTTGTCGGACCGGGTGATCGAGGGAATAATCGAACGAGAAGGAATAATCGGGGTGGTGATCTATAATGTATTTTTGAAACATGGCTGGGTAAAAAATGATCCCAGAGAGGATGTTTCCCTCACTCTTGTTGCAGATCATATCGATTATATTTGCCAGATCGCAGGAAATGCGAAACATGTGGGCATTGGCAGTGACGCGGATGGGGGATTTGGTTTACAGTCTTTGCCAATGGGATTTGACAGTTTGGGAGATGTACAAAAAATACCGACCTTGCTTGCCCAAAAAGGCTACTCAGATAAAGATATCGCTGGTATCATGGGCAAAAACTGGATCGGATTTTTGAAAAATAGCTTGCCGGAAACTTAATGAGTGAAATCGAAAGACCTCAAATACAAAACCCTCGAAATCGCCTGAGATTTGGGTTATCCTCAATGGTAATTGGGTTATTTATTTTTATTTTGGGCGCAAAACCACAATGGTTTAATTTGGATGCAAGCGAGGCAATCGGGTTTATTCAAATGGGTGTGTTTTCATTTGGACTAGTCTTGATCTGTGCGGGGGGGACATTGAGCTTAGATGCTTTGTGGAAATCAGAAGCACGGTCTATCGTTGCGGATCTAGGGCTGCGCTTGGCATGGACGGGGTTGATCGTTGCAATACTGTCTGCTCTAGCAGATATGATCGGGGTGGGCACGCGACCTTTTCCGGAGTTTCAAATTTTCTTTGGATATTGGCAAGCTCGAGGTGTGATTGCGGGTGAGTTAATCATGATCGTTGGGTTTTTAATGATGATTCCTTTTAAACCGAAGGAAAAAGATTAACTTCATTTGTATATTGAGATAAATTAATAATAAAAACCCCAGGGCAGTTTAGGACCTGGGGTTTTATTTTTTTAAAGAAAATAATTATGCTGGCTTGACGAGTTTTAGTGCTTCAAGCATATCTTCATTCGAAGAAAATTTAAAGAAGGGCAACTCTTTTTTCTCTGCAATGGCATTTTCGATTAGGGTGAGTTCTTTAATTTCGGCGCTGGTAACAAAGGGATCGCTATTTGATTTTAACTCTTTTTGGAGCGCTTGAATGATCTCAACCGGGGGGGGAGAGGTTTCCTTTTCCCCTAGATATTCTGCCAATGCTTTTGCCCCTTGTACGCCATCTTTGCGGGCGGTGCCAACTAGACCACTGCTTGCTTCCCTTGCCCAACCCGCCAAGAAGACCCCATCTATTGCTGTGTTGGTTTCTAAGTCATAGGCTTCAAATGAAACATCTTCAATTGGGTAGGCTGGTGTGGGGCTTTTAGCAAATTCTCCCCATTTATCGAGGGGTAAGCCAAACTGTTGGTCAACTTGGTCGCCAATGCAAAATACAACGGAATCGGTTTCAATTCTTTTTGTTTTACCCAGCCCAATCGAGCGGGTTCCTTTGCCATCTTCCCTGAGTTTGAGGGTGGTTTCTTCCACTTCAAGAGCGATAACTTTGCCATTTCCATCGCCGATGATCTGTTTGGGTTGCTGCAAGAAGCTCAGTTTGAAATCGGTGTCGGATACGGATTCTTGGGCAGATTTCTCTGCAGAAAAAATAAAATCTTTGGCGGCTTGAGCGTCTTGACCTACAGATTCCATTAAGTCTTTGGCTCGGTCAAACTCTGAGTCAAGGTCAGCAAGGTTTAAGTTTTTAAAGACTAGGCTCATTTCTTTTTTGGTAAATTTGACGTCAGCGGGACCTCTTCGGGCAATGGAAATGACCTGATCTACATGCAAGTCTCGGATTGCCCAATGGGCAATGTCTAACATGACGTTCCCCACCCCGATAATGGTTACCTTTTTTCCGATGGGATAATCTTGAGAGCTGTATGGCGGAAGTTGATTGTAGTGATAGACCAAATCTTTGGCATGATAAACCCCTTCGAGATCTTCCCCGGGTAGCCCTAGCCATTTTGTGCCTTGGGCACCTACTGTAACCAAGATGGCAGAAAAACCCATTTCTTTAAGGTCAGCAATCCTAAGGTGGGCATTTTGGCCGACACTGACGTTGCCAAAATAATGGATATTGGGGTCATCGATCACTTTATGGAATTGCTTACGAAGGCCATTTTTCATTTTATGTTTGTTATGAAAAATACCATATTCGGCAAGCCCCCCATATTTGATATCTCTGTTGATCAGGGCAACTTGTGCCCCGTTTTTTGCTAAGTGGCTTGCGGCGAATAATCCGGCTGGTCCGGCGCCGATCACGGCTACAGAATGATTAATATTGTTTTCCATTTAAGGATAAACCTCCAAATCTCTCGCTTTTAGTATAGGGTTCTAGCGCCCCGTTATCAAGCATGATAAACAAGGTCTAATTTATACCAATAGCAAAAATTATACTGTATTCGGGTGAAATAAAATATTTTATTTTTGAAAGAAAAAGGAGGAAATATTTGAAGAATGATTAGATAGGGGGGAATGCTGGTTATCATTTCCCTTCTGAAGTATGATACGGCAGCGAATGAGGCCTTGAAAAGATTAGGCGAAGGATGTTAATTTGTCAGCAGATGCAATCTCCTATGTGATACTCCTTGGATTCATGTACGGTTCCTCTTTATTGGTGTCTAGGTTTAGCCTAAGTCAATTCGATGCAACTACTTACGTGAGTGCCCGAATTTTCCTGTCAGCCATTTTATTTTTATTGATTTTTATTTTCTCCTCCAAGCATAAGATTCCTAAAGACAAGAAACTTTGGAAACAGGGCGCATTTTTGGGCATTGTGGGAACGGCATTGCCAATGAGTATGATCAATATTTCGTTGAAATATCAATCCAGTGGGATCACAGCTATTTTGTTGACATTGGGTCCAGCGATCACTGTGTTTTTGGCTGCACTATTTTTGGAAGATGAACCATTGACGAAAAAGAAAGTGTGGGGGATTGTCTTGGCATTAAGCGGGGCTGTATTATTGATCGCTCTCGGGGAAAGCGGATTGCCGGATGTAAGCCGGGCGAACCCACTTGGGTATTTGCTAGTGTTGATTGGCATGGTGGGGGGAAGTTCGTCGGTGGTTTATACACGTAAGTATATGATAGGTGAGGATTCGATTGATGTGACCGGGTTGCGGATGTTCTTTGCTGCCTTGACGGTCATTCCACTTTCATATATTTTTGTGAAATTTGATTTTAGCCGAGTGACGTCGATGGGTTTGGTTGCTCTGGGATGGGCTACGGTCGTGGGTACATTTTTGGGGATGCTGCTGTCTTTTCATAATGCAAAAAGATTTGGGGCAACAGCTTCATCGATGCATACCTATGTGGTAACGATTGTGGCTAGTTTGGGGGGCGTGCTCTTACTGGGTGAGTCGTTTACTGTGGGAATGTTCGCGGGGTTGTTGCTTATTATTGGGGGAGTGAGCTTGATCTACCAAAAGAAAAGAAATGTGCCAGCTATATAATTTAATGATTTGGCTTTGGGGGATTGGTGAAGCTAATTGGGCAAGAAATTAATTCTCTAAATAGATGATCGTGACGCCATCTCCACCTTCGGAGGGGCCGCCCGGTTCAAAGCGGGATATTTGGGTATGGCCTTTTATTTCTCGGCGGACTGCATCTCTTAGTTTGCCGGTACCTTTTCCGTGAACGACACGCACATAGGGTAAGCCAGCCATGTAGGCGCGATCTAAATAAGCGTCCAATGATTCTAATGCTTCGTCAACCGTTTTCCCTCTGAGGGAGAGTTCAATGCCGGGGGAATCAACTTTAAAGGCGCCGGTGGGGGCAGCGGTGACATTTTTCTTTTCTACGACAGCCCCAGAAATTAGGTCGAGGTTATATAGTTCCACGCGAATCCGCAGATTGCCAATCTGCACTTCTGCATCATCGAGGCTGAGGGCAGTGACCACCCCTTCGATGCCGAGAGTGCGGAGCATTACTTTGTCCCCCAGGCGAATGGCGCGTTTTAGGGTTTGGGGGAGGTTTTCGGTAACCTCTTTTCGTTCGGCTGGTTCTTCGATCATTTCATCGAGGGATTCAGCCTGTTCTTCAATCTCTTCTATGGCATCGATCGGTTGGCGCGCCCGAGCAAGCTGTTGGCGGGTTTTGTTGATCTCCTCTTGGAGATTTCTGACCTCTTCTTGCGCTTCATTTCTGGCAAGGTTAATGATCTCTAGCCGCTCGTCTTCTATTTTTTCTAATCTTTCGCCCAGATTTGCACGTACGGTTTCAACATCGGTGCGGGCTTTTTCGGCGGCATCGCGGGCAGCACGAGTGAGTTCGCTCTGACGGTGAATTTCGTTGAGTAAATCTTCGGCGCGCAATTCAGAAGGATCAATGGTGGCGCGGGCTTTTTCAACGATCTCTTTTTGTAAGCCGAGGCGTTGGGCGATGGCGAGTGCGTTCGAACGACCGGGCAAACCAACCATCAAATGATAGGTGGGGCTTAATGTGTCCATATCAAATTCGACACTGGCGTTGACCACCCCGGGGGTGGCGTGCGCATAAGATTTTAGTTCGGGGTAATGGGTGGCAACCAAGGTGGGGATACCAGATTCGATCAGAAAGGAGAGCATGGCTTGGGCAAGAGCGGCGCCTTCTTGTGGGTCGGTGCCAGCACCTAACTCATCAAAAATGACGAGTGAGGATTGATCTGCCTTATCGAGGATCTTAATAATGTTAGTGATATGCCCCGAGAATGTGGACAGGGATTGTTCGATGGATTGTTCGTCGCCAATGTCAGCAAAGATGTTTTTAAAGAGGCTGATCTGAGAGCCGGCTTGGACAGGGATATGCATACCGGATTGGGCCATAAGGGCTAAAAGACCGGCGGTTTTAAGGGTGACAGTTTTGCCACCGGTGTTGGGACCGGTGATGACCATAACGTAGGTGCTGGGGTCAAGGTCTAGATCGATAGGGACGACGGTGTCTTGATCGAGGAGGGGATGGCGCGCTTGATAAAGACGCATGGTTAAGCCGGGGTTGGTTCCGTCTTTTTTCTTATTAAATTTGACCAGCTCAGGCGCAGTAGCGTTTAAGTTTTCGGCATATTTTGCGCAAGCAAAGCAGAGGTCTAAGGCGGCCAAAGTTTCCACAGCAGATTGAAGTTCGTAGATATGCTCGCCGATCTTGTCTGAGAGTTCGGCAAGGATGCGGCGAATTTCGTCTTCTTCGGCTAGCTGTAGTTCGCGATATTGATTGTTGAGGTCGACGACTTCGAGGGGTTCAACGAATAAGGTTGCACCGGAGGAGGAGATATCATGTATGACTGATTTGACGCGTCCCTTGGCATCTGATTTGACAGGGAGCACATAACGGCCATCGCGCTGGGTGATGATCGCTTCTTGGAGAAAGGGGGCGATCTTGGCGCTGTTGAGCAGTTTTTGCATGCGGCTTAGTAAGCGGTCATGGGCAACCTTGATCTCGCTACGGAGATTGCCTAATTTGGTGGAGGCGCTGTCTAAGACGTCGCCGCGTTCTGAAATGGTGCGGGTGACGGCATCTACCAAGCCGAGGGGGCCAGGAAAACCTTGACTGATCTCCCAGAGATTGGGATAGGTTTGGCTTTCCTTTTCTAGTTGGCGGTCGAGTGTGCGAACGGCAATGAGGGTGGATTTGACATCTAATAATTCCCCAGAGGTGAGCACCATGCCTCGGCTAGCGGCTTCTGCAATCTTACGAATATCGCGGGCGCCCCCGATGGTTGTGTTGGGGTTCACTTCAAGGAGTTGACGCGCTTCGCTTGTCTCGGCTAGGGCGCGCTTGGCTTTAAAGAGGTTGGAGAAGGGGGATAGATTTTGAGCCTTTTCTATGGACGCGTTGAAGGAGGCATAGCCTGCCAAGTTCTCCAGCACTTTGTCGTATTCTAAAGTTTTTAGCGTCTTTTTATCCATTGCCCGCAAAGTGTACCATAGAAGAACTTCCCTTTAAATAGGTGAAAAGGGGCTGAAGACGAAGATTTTGGGTAAGAAAAGGATTATTTGTGAAATATATAATTAATGATTGACATTGTGAAAAAATTCATTTACAATGGGATTAAGTGAATAAGCCGCTGCAATTATGGTGAATAAAAACGAGTCAATCGCATAAAATGCATAGGTCGGACGTGTGGTATTTCTCTCAGGAACCCCTCCCGGCTAACGTTCGTTTTGTCAAACTGTGAGCTCCAATACACCTGGTTGTGGCGGCTTTAACTTTAATAATCGCATTTATTCTTATTGTGGTATCCCCTGAAGAACTTTTCCCTATATGAATTACCAAAGCGTGCGAGAGAGCCCACCATCGACAAAGTAGGATACGCCGTTGGTGTATGAGGCGGCGTCTGATAGAAGGAATGCGCCTGTTTGTCCAAATTCTTCGGTGGTGCCAAAGCGACCAAGGGGGATGGGTGCTTCCATTTCTTGGATGATGGTGGCGGGATCGAGCCCCCGCTTTTGGGCACGGTCTTCGGAAAGCTGGGTGATGCGGTCGGTCATGATCATGCCGGGGACAAGGTTGTTGACGCGAATGCCATCTTGAATGAGGTCTCGGGAGAGAGATTTGACGAGGCTGGTGACACCGGCGCGCATGACATTGGAGAGGAGGATGGTGTCGATCGGTTCTTTGATGGAGGAGGAAGTGATGGTGAGGATCGACCCAGATTTTTGGGCTCGCATGGTGGGGAGGACGGCATGGATCATGCGCACTGCACTCATGAGGGTGAGTTCAAAGGCATTTTGCCAATCTGATTCATCGAAATCGTCAAATTTTCCAGCAGGGGGACCACCAGCATTGACAACGAGGCCATCGATGCGGCCGTGTTGTGCGATGAGGGGTTCTACCCATTGGCGGATGCTGTCTCCATCTTTTGCATTGAGCACAGCACCTTGTACTTTGCCATCATGTTGGCTGAGGGCTTCGACAGCAGCATTTACCTTTTCTTGAGCGCGACTGGCGATGCAAACTGTGGCACCTTCTTTGATGCAGGCTTCGGCGATGCCAAAGCCGAGGCCGCGACTGCCGGCGGCGACGAGGATGATTTTGTCTTTTAGGTTTAGGTCCATGGGGGAGCTCCTTCTAAAGGGCGTTTGCGTACAGGAATATTATAACAATGTCAGGGGGAAGGTATTTTCCCAAAATAAAATAACCAGGTGGGAGATTTAATGTTGAAAGACTGTAGGTAAAATTACTTAAATATCAAGAAATTTCCCCAATTATTGGGAAAACCCATTCTATTAATTGGGATGTCTGGAAATTTTACAAGGAGATTATTAAAATCTTTTATTAGTGAATTGTCAGGAGTGATTAAATCTAGCATATATTTTAAAATCCCTAAAATTATAAAATAACCATCATTTTTTATTCGCGTAGGAGTATGAAATTCGGGGTGATATTTAGACGAAGGGATACCTGGTCTAATTGGTAACACACGGTTCCACAGTCTCGCATGATGAGCACTAATATTTCTTATATTTGTCAAAGTATGAAGCCAAGATATAAGAGTGGAGGAGTGAAGGTTGTATTCTTTTGCAATTGGAACTAGTATATTCATTGGTAAATTCATAAAAATAACGGATAATTGCCCAAAAGTTATTGTCTCTGCTACCATCCAAAAGGGCAAATTTGGTTCCGAAAAATATTTTCTTCTATAGGATTTAATGAATTCTTCTTGACTCCGATTAACATTTTGGGTAATCCTTAACATCATATTTTGATGAGCTATTGGAGACAAGGAGGAATTAAAGCAATTATGATCTGTGTAACAAAAAGAGCCGTGTAATTGGGTGAACTTTTCAACCATTTGTGTGCGAAATAAAGCAATATCAATAGTTTCTATTGCCGAAAATGTTAGTCTTCGAAGATCAGCATCAAAATAGTATATACCTTTAATTTGGTCTAAAGTTGTCCCCGGGATGTAATTGTCTGTATTTGGAATACGAAAGGGATATAAGTAACCAGTTAAACGATAATAATTAACTTTGTGAAGAAAATATTCCAATTCATCAGGCCTTGCAATTAATCCACGACTAATTAACAGACTTGATTGTTGATTGAAATTTAATGGAGGTTTTGTATAATGCATTTTCCCTTCTTTATACAAAAACCCGCCACATTGCAGCATGTCCCAAAGAACAGAGGCTTGGCGGGTATATTACTACTATTGTAATGGAAATCTACGACAAGTCAAGTAATTCCTTTTGCAAGTTGTCGGAAAGAAGCTAACAGTAATAACTTCTTTTTTCATTATAACAGTTCATTAATATATTGAATATAATAATTGCTGAAATTGGGTAAAAGACAAAAAAAAGCAGGAGAGTTAAATCTCCTGCTTAAGCAATCGGATCCCCCATTTGCTTTTTTTAATTATTGTTTAGCCAAATAGCCTTTGTAGAACACAAAGATCAAATAGGATAAGACTGCGGCGGCGGCCATGGTGACCCAGTATTCCCAGGTTTTCATGATCTCGAGACCAAGGAATTGACCAAGGTAGACAGTGGTTGCGGCAAACAGAATTACGAATGTTCCAAACAACCAGAACTTCATTAACCGCAACATTTTTTCTTTATCCATCTCTTCATCCTCCAAGATTATTGATAATTAACTCATCATAGCATTGAATGGGGGTTATTAACTTTTCATTCTTGTTAGTTTTTATGCGGGGAAATGAAGGGGATTATTCGCTCCTCGCGACTGCATCTTGACAAAGGGTGGGTTGGTAGTAGAATGTGACTTGGTAGTCATGTGACCAGCCAGTCATCCAAAGGAATTGCATGCCTAAAGAAACCTTCTTCAATTTACCAGCAGAAAAAAGAGACTTAATCATCAAAGTAGTTACAGATGAGTTTGCGGCTTTTAACTATGAACAGGCTAGTGTGAACCGAATTGTGACGAATGCTGGTATTTCAAAGGGCAGCCTTTACCAATATTTTGAAGATAAGAGAGATATTTATCAATATTTAATAGATCTGATGACAAAAGAAAAGGTGAAGTACGTTTCCCCTGTAATGCAAAACCCGGAAGATCATGATATTTTCACTTTGATTCGCGAATTATATGTCTCAGGGCTGCGTTTTGTACTTGAAAACCCTAAATTTGGGGCGATCGGGAAAAGATTTATGGAGATCAAGAATTCAGTGGTGTATGACGAAATCATGCATGGGAACAGGGATGCGGCGAATCAATTTTTTAGAATTTTGTTGGAAAAAGCCGTGGACAAGGGAGAAATTCGGTCTGATCTAGATATTCCAATGTTTGCCTATATGATCGGGGCAATGAACACCCAAATGATCGAGTATTTCACAGATTTTGAAACCTTCGAAGACGATGATAAATTATTGGAAACGGTGGATATATTTATTGAATTCCTCAAAAATGGTATTGAGGCATGAAATTGTAAAATGCCTGGTTGATAGATTGATCATTGGACCAGTGTTAGCAATATAAGAAAGAACAAGGAGTTTACAGATGAGCATTATAGAAGTCAATAATTTGACAAAGTACTACGGCAAGGCCAGAGGGATCGAGGATGTAAGTTTTAGCGTGGATGAAGGTGAAGTTTATGGGTTTATTGGTCCTAATGGGGCAGGAAAATCCACAACCATCCGCTTATTTTTATCTTTGATCTACCCCACCAGCGGGGAAGCCAAGATCTTTGGTAAGGATATTAACCAACATGGTGTGGAGATCCGACAAGAGATCGGCTATCTGCCCTCTGAGGTCTTTTACTACGAAGGGATGAAGGTGCTCGATTTATTAAAGTACTCTGAGAGCTTCTACAAGAAAGACTGCACAAAGAGAATGATGGAATTGGCGGAGATCATGGAATTGGATCTCAAGCGCAAGATCGATGATCTTTCTTATGGAAATAAGAAGAAAGTGGGCATCGTGCAAGGCTTGCTTCACAGCCCGAAATTGATCGTGCTTGACGAACCGACCAGCGGTCTGGACCCCTTGATGCAGCAGAAATTCTTTAACTTGATCCGGGAAGAGAATGAACGCGGCGCTACCGTATTCTTCTCATCCCATATCTTGGGAGAAGTGCAGAAAATGTGTAACCGGGTGGCGATCATCAAAGAAGGCACCGTGATCAATATTCAGGATATTAAGAGTTTGCAAAAAGATAATTATAAGAAGATTCGCATTGAGGCTGAAGGACTGGATGAAAAACGGTTCTCAGTTGAGGGTGTGAATAATATGGTGAAGGATAATGGCTCGATCAATTTCTTCTTTAAGGGCGATATCAATTTGATCACAAAATTGATCAGCGAAAAAGAAGTTGAAGATGTCACGATTGAAGAACCCACCCTTGAAGAAATCTTTATGCACTATTACGTGTAGGTGAAAAATGAATATATTTAAACATGAATTTAAAATGAATTTTAAATCTACGATCATTTGGTCGCTATCCATTGCGGTGTTGATCTTTGTCTTTATGTCTTTGTTCTCCACAATTGCGGCGGACGCGGATTTGATGAACGAAGCAATTGCGCAAATGCCCGAAGAGTTGTTGATGGCATTTGGCATGAATAATGTGGACTTTGCCTCCGTCTTAGGCTACTTTAGCTTCATCTTTCTATTTTGCCAGGTTTGCTTGGCAATTCAGGCATCGAATTATGGAATTTCGTTGGTTTCCGTTGAAGAGCGAGAGATGACGGCGGATTTTCTGCTAGCCAAACCGATCGCGCGAAATAAAATTTTGACGAATAAGCTGCTGGCTGTAATTACAAACCTTACGATCACAAATGTGGTGGTTTGGATTAGCAGCTTTGTTTTTTTGAATATGTTTCGAGATGGACGGGAATATGAGACCAAAACACTGGTAATGATCCTGTTGACCATTGTTCTCTTTCAGTTATTTTTCCTCTCGGTTGGGGTTGTGCTTTCTTTGTTGATGAAAAGAGTAAGGTCTGTGACCCCATTATCTATGGCGTTAGCTTTTGGCATGTTTGTGGTGAATGCGTTCAGCGGCATGTTGGGTGATTCCAAGCTCGAGTTAATTACCCCATTTAAGCATTTTGACCCGAATTATATTTCTGCGAATGCTGCTTATGATACCCCCCTGGTGTTGATCAGTGTTTCAGTCATTCTTATTTCTATTGTCGGCAGTTATATGCTTTATCAACGAAGAAATATCCATACCGCGGTGTAGAGAGGAGAATAGATGAATATATTTTTAAGAGAAATAAAATCAAATATAAAATCATTGCTGATCTGGAGTGGAATCGTTTTAATGATTTCGACGGTTGGTTTTGCGAAATTCTCAGCTTATGCAGATAACCCGGATTTGCTAGCAATTTTAGATAATTTGCCAGCAGCGATGCTAGAAGCATTCAATTTGAATTCGTTTAACCTTACAACTGTGACCGGATTTTATGGTGTAATGTTTGCTTACTTTGGGTTGATCTTGTCTATTTCGGCGGTGATGTGGGGTAGCGATATTATCTCGAAAGAAGAGCGGGATAAGACATTGGAATTTTCGATGAGCTTACCGGTGAGTAGGGGACAGGTGGTTTGGGCCAAGACAGCGGCTGTACTATTTAGCAGCATTGTGCTGGCTTTGTTTACTTGGGGGGCGATCGTAGTCAACGCAAAGCAATATCAGCCAGACAGCAAGTTTTATGAATTTGTTGCGTTGGGATCATTGGCATTGTTTATCATGCAGATGATCTTTCTTTCAATCGGCATATTGATTGCCTGTGTGGTGAAACAGCATAAACTGTCTGGGTCGGTGGCTGTGTCTTTATTGCTGGGCACCTACTTCATTTCCATCCTTTCTTCATTGAGTGATAAGCTGGAATTCCTAAAGTACTTTTCTCCTTTCACTTATTTCAATGCGGCTGATTTTTTCCGCGATGCGAAATTTGAACCAGTCTTTGTATGGTTATCTGCAGGTATTATAGTGATCGCCTTAGCGGCAGGATTTTTTACATACTCGAAGCGAGACTTGTATATTTAAGTTTTGTTTGCGTGAAGTTGTATACTATAAATAAATACCAGACAGTAAACGAGGCTCCCTTCGGGGCGGGGTGATTAGACGTGAATATTTTTAAAAGGGAATTAAGGGCGAATTTCAAATCTTTACTCATTTGGAGTGGCATTCTTATCCTGTTTTCGATTATGGGTATCGGGGAATTTTCAGCATATTATGAGAATCCGGATATTATCGAGGTTTTTGAGAATTTCCCCCCCGCATTCCTTGAAGCCGCAAATATTAATACCCTGAACATCACTACGATCATTGGTTTTTTTGGAGTGATGTTTGGGTATTATGCCTTGATCGTTTCAGTTTTTGCGATCATGTTGGGGGCAGATATTATCTCGAAGGAAGAACGAGATAAAACAGCTGAATTTGCATTGGTGTATCCGATTACGAGAGCAAAAATCGTGACTGGGAAAATCTTTGCAGCTATTGTAAATTGTATAGTTATTAACCTAGTGACTTGGGCAGGGGTTTTGCTCCTGTCTGCTAGATTTGAACCTGATCAGAAATTCTTTGAATTTTTGCAGTTAAGCATCATAGCCTTCTTCATGCTGGAGATCATCTTTTTAGCACTGGGCATTTTGCTCGGGTGTGCACTTAAACATTATAAGCGTGCCAATTCTTTGGCGGTTTCAATCGTATTGGGCACGTACATCCTATCCATATTATCTGGGTTGAGTGATAAATTGGAGTTTTTGAAATATTTTACTCCCTTTAATTATTTCAGTCCCCTGGAAATGTCCAATAACATGGCATTTGACACCGTATTTTTATGGCTATCGGCCGTCATTACCATTGTGGCGATTGGGTTGGCATATCTTGCTTATGCAAAAAGAGATATCAATATTTAGAAGACAATAAATATTATTAGATAAAGTACTGCTTATTTTTTGGCAGTACTTTTTTGTTGATCGCGTTCCATTGACCGATTAATCACCTATAATACTAAATTATTCACTAGCAATTATTGAGTTTGAATTTTGAAAGAACCCGTAAAAAAATTTGGTGCTTTTCAGTATATAAAAAATATTTCTTCTAATCTGATCGTTTTTGTGATTCACACGATCATTGGTTTTTGGTATACGCCCTATTTGGTGCATAGTTTAGGAAATGAACTCTTTGGTTTGATTCCTTTGGCGACTTCGGTTACGAATTATTTCACGGTTATTACCACCTCAGTAAATCGGTCCACAGGACGTTACCTGACGATCGCGCTTGAGGAAGAGGATACTGAAAAAGCAAACCAGGTTTTTAGTACTTCCTTTTTTGTTACCTTGGCGTTGATCTTGGCTGTGATTCCTTTTGGTATAGGGATTGTCATATTTGCCCCGGATATATTTAACGTTCCTCTAAATGGGGAAAAAGAAGTTCAATATATATTTGTTTTCGCTATTATTGCCTTAATGCTTTCTACATTACAGGGAAATTTTGCAGTAGTTTCATATTCTCAAAATCGTTTTGATCTCAAAAATGTAATTAGATTGATTTCTAGAGTGGCCCAAGTTTCGATCGTCATCGTACTATTTAGCCTATATACACCAAATCTACTCATCGCAGGGTTGGGTGTGATCGCGGTTCCGCTGGTGGGCATCAGTGGTGAAGTTATATTCTGGAAAAAGCTACTGCCTAACCTAAAACTCAAACTTGAATCCTTAAAATTGGCATTATTGAAAAAAATGATGGGTACAAGTTTTTGGATGCTGGTGATCACAATTGGTTCTTTGCTGATTACGAGCATGGAATTAGTGGTTGCGAACAAAACTTTAGGGCTGAATGTGGCGGGGATGTATGGTGCGTTGTTCACTTTTCCGAATAATTTACGGTTTCTTGCGGGGACTGTGGGGGGTGTTTGGGGACCGACCATTTTAGCAAAAAGCAGTAGTCCAAACAAGGAAGAGATGGATTATTTTGTCAAACTTGCCCTAAAATTCACCGGATTAGCGATCGCCCTACCGGTTGGATATATTGTTGGATTTTCCAGGCAATTAATCACGATCTGGTTGGGACCAGAGTTTGCGATCATGGATTGGGCATTAATTTTTATGGTGGTGACCCTGTCGACAAATTTGTTACATAATCCAATATATACCATCCTCGTCTCTCAAAACAAATTGAAAATTCCGGCGTTGATCACTTTATTAATCGGGATTGGATCTGTATTTTTAATGTTCTTTGGGTCAAAGCAATTTGGGGCAGTGGGTCTGGCCGTGGCGGCAGCAATCATGTTTTCGTTGAAAAACTCAGTATTATTTCCGATCTATGCCGCAAAGATACTTGGATACCCCTGGTGGCATTATATGACCCGACTCGCTCAGGTAACGATGATTACTTTAGGGATATCTATTCTCTCCCATCTTCTTGGAAGGATCGTTGAAGTAAATTCGTACACCATGATATTGGCAACAGGAATTCCGGTCACAATCCTTTATGGGGTAATCGTATATTTTGGTGCACTAAATGCTAAAGAAAAAGGTTATCTCACTTTGATTTTTAAGAAAAACCGTAAAGCTTCTTAACGGAAGGAAAATTAAACAAAAACAGCATTGTCAATTAACCAATGCTGTTTTTGTTTTGGTCGTTGAATAATTTAGGGCAGAAAAGTTAATTTATTCGTAGCACTTTCCTTAACTTGAGCAAGGCTCCATAGAAGCGGGTTATATTCAATATTGGCCCACATATCCACCATGTCGATATAATTCTCATGTCCGGCGTGACCCGATTGACCGGTTGGGTGGATCAGCAAAGCGGTTGAAAAATCACTGAGATCGACGATCAAGCGCTGAGAGGGTGTCCCCCCGGAAACCATATAATCTTCGTTATAGACCGACCAGTTGGTTTTGTTGATCATGGCATTGCCGCCAGATGAGGGGAATGGTCCTTGGTTAAAGAAATTCTTGATCACTGGGAAATTACTCATTACCTCATGGTTGAAGCTAACTTGATGGAGTTCTCCCCATTTCCATTCTGCTTCATTCGATCCTAATCTTTCTTCAATATCTTCAACAGCTAGTGTAAAAGATTGAAGAATGACATCATCACGGGCTTCCTTTTGATCTGATGTGGTGATATCGTCCCACCAGGCGTTATTGGCATCTTTTAGCAGCTCAATGGTGGCCACACTCCAACGGCCGGAACCGCTAAATTCAAATTCCTCAGGAAGATCATCTACAAAGGTTAGTAACAACAAGTGTTTCCAGAAGGCTTCATAGAGGGGCGCTTGGGGGCTATCCATATGATTTTGGAGATTCCATTCTGCTAAGAAATCACGTCGTTCTAAAAGATGTTGATCCTCAATAGAAAGCCTAAACAAATAGGGCAAAACGAATTCTGCACTTTGGTTTTTATTGTCTCCCTGAATTTCTTGGAAATAAGGGATGTCAATTAAATCGGGTGAATTCTTGATCAACTCTGAGATGCGATTTGAGCGAAAACCATAGGCCCAAAAGTCATTGATGTGGAAGGGGTATTCATCACCAATAACTTGATTATTTGCGGTGGCAATATATCCTTTTTCGGGGTTATATAGGCTTGGTAGTTCCTCAAAAGGTATATATCCAAGCCATTCATATTCCCCTGTCCAACCTGGAACGGGCAAATTGCCGTCGTTGCCGCCATCGCGAATGGGCACATTGCCAGGCATTTGATAGCCGATGTTTCCGTCGACGTCAGCATAGATCAGGTTTTGGGCAGGAACAGTAAAATCCGATGCTGCGGCTTGGAAATCATCCCAGTTTTGGGCACGGTCAATATTGAGGATCGCCCGGGCAGTGAAGTTTACTTCTAGCGCAGTCCATCGCAAAGCGATGGCATAGTTTTCGGGCAGATCGATACCAGCTTCGTCTGCAAATTCGCTTAGGCCATATACATCAGTGATAATAGGGCCATGAATTGTGGAGCGAACGATAAGTTCCTCGGTTTTATCCCCGCTACCGAGTTGGATCGTATCGACATAAATATCCATATCGACCCATTCCCCCAGATACTCATATTGGTCTGGGTTATCTGGATTGATTTTTTCAATATATAGATCCATTACATCGGGGCCGAGGTTGGTATAGCCCCAAGCAATGCGATCATTATGACCAACTACAACCCCGGGAACACCAGCAAAGGATACGCCAGCGACATCCCAAGGACAGCTATCGGTTTTGGGTTGGCAATGGAGGCCGACTTCGTACCAGATGTGGGGAATGTTGGCAGTTAAGTGCATGTCGTTGGCTAATAAAGGGTAACCGCTATTAGTGAGATCGCCAGATACTACCCAACTATTTGATCCGATACCAGAATCGCTACCACCTTCTAACATGCTGTCTAGGCTAGCAAATTGATCTAATATTTGATCGTAGGCAGGAGAGAATGGATAGGCGAGCATATTTTTGGATTCTTGGGTGTTTGCTGATCCGACCCAATTTTCTACGATGGCAGGATTATAGTCTGGGTATTGGGGATAGATATCATCCAGTTGATCGGTGGATAATTTGGAAAGCAATTTCGCGCGATCTAGTTCTGTATCCATGTTGCCGCGCAAGTCCCAGGCCATTGCTTTCGCCCAAGATAGAGTGTGGACAGGTTTCCAGGGTTCGGGTTCGTAACCGCGGTTGAGCAGATTGAGGAATAAATATTCCAGGCTGATTTCCGTACCAGCATGTTCTTCGAGATAGGCGTTTACTCCTGAGGAGTAATAATTGAAGATGCCCAGTGTTTCTTGGTCTAATTCTTCAAGTTCTTGGAGGGCAACACGTTCCCAACCAAGAGTACGCAGAAATTTATCTTGATCGAGGGTGATCTTACCCATAAGTTCAGAGACTCGCCCAGTACTGACATGGCGATTAAAATCCATTTGCCAGAAGCGGTCTTGGGCATGTACATAGCCTTGGACCATAAATAGATCATGTTCGGTTGAGGCAAATATATGGGGAACCCCCATTGAATCTCGATAGACTTCCACTGGGCCATCTAAACCCGCTAATTGGATCTCCCCCTCTAATTGGGGGAAGGAGGCGTTCACAAGAGAGGGCCAGCGCCACCAGCCGTAAAGAACAGCAAGTAAAATTAATAGAGCAACACCAATCAAAATACGCTTAAGTTTTTGAGTCATCTTTTTCTCCCAGGAATAGATTTTTGTATTTTATTCTATATTTTTATTGAGCAACAACCATAGCAATGGCATGCTCATGTGTATGGCTTAAACTTATTGACCAATTCTCCAATTGTTTTTCTTTGGCTATACTTTTTGCAAATCCATGTAGGATCAATATGGGTTCTTTATTTTCTCCCCGCAATATTTCAATATCTGTCCATTCCACATCTCCGATTCCGGTACCTAATGCTTTGGCGACGGCTTCTTTGGCAGCCCATCGTGCGGCCAATGACCCGTTACTATTCCGAAATAGGGCGATTTCCTTCTTGGTGTAAACGCGTTCTAAGAAGCGCTCCCCATGGCGTTCAATAGCTTCCGCAATACGCTGAACTTCAATTAGGTCTACACCATTTGTGATCATTAAATTATTCTCTTATAAATATGGAATCTTCTCTAAATACTATACCGTAATCAGTGCAAGCTGCCAACTATTCCTGTAAAGGAGGGCCGGCGATGGCGGTTACCATTTTTTCTGGGTCAAGGTATTTTTGGGCTGCAATCAGGATGTCTTCCCGGGTGATCGCCCGAATTCTTTCGGGGTAGCGAATATAATAGTCTAGGCCGAGCTGGTGTTTTTCGATATGCAATAGACTGGCTGCGACACCTATGTTGGATTCTAAGGAAAGGGGGGTTCGGCCAATAAAATTTGCCTGATTGTCTTCTAATTCTTCTTCATCTACTAATTCGGAACCAAATCTGGTCAATTCTTTTTTGATCAGTTCGACTGCTTGATCTTCATTTTTGGGATTTACACCCGCAGATACTGACCAGGGGCCTGGACCGATACTGCTGCTCAGGCTGCTATTTGCGTAATAGGCTAAACCTGCCTGCTCCCTAACGATTTCACCCACCCGCCCCATCATGCCAAATTGTCCCAGGATGCTATTGCCGAGAGCAGCGGGCAGGAAGTCTGGAGAGCTTCGTTTTGGGCCTGCGGTTCCCACAATCAGATCACTTTGACTCTTTCCGAGGATTTCTTTACGGACTGATTTGGATTCGCCGAGTGGTTGCCAGGGAGGCAATTGAGGTACTTCTTTTTGGCTGGGATTCTGCCAATCTCCAAAAAATGATTTTACGATATCCACTGCCTCGTCGGGGTCAATGCCACCCACGATGGCAATTCTCATTCCTTTTGGACCGTAATGGTCTGCATGAAAATTGGTCATAGATTCTTTGGTGAATTCCCGCACGGTTTCTGGGTACCCTTCATCGGGGCGGCTGTAGGGGTGACCGTGATAGACGATATTGTCAAAGGCCATAGCGGCTTGCTCGCCAGTGCTTTGTGACCTCATTGCCAAACCAGTTAATACTAAAGCGCGTAATTTTTCAATTTGATCTTCCGGAAAAGTTGGGGTAAACAAGGATTCTTTTAATAAACCCAGGAGCAACTCTATATCTTCGACCAGTGATTTGCCATTAAAGCCAGTGGTATGTGTACCGCCACTAAATCCAAGGCTTGCCCCAGCAGATTCGAGCTTGTCATAAACTTGGTTAAAATCTTTTGTTTGGTTGCCGCGCATTAAGGCGCTGGCGACAAAATCTGACAACCCTAAAGTTTCATCCTTATCCTGCAGACTTCCGACATTTAGCCCGCCAGTAACAACAACGGAGGGACTGTTGAAATTTGGGCGGACCAAAACAACGATGCCATTATCTAACTTTACTCGAGTGACATCTTCTGGACCGGGCACTGAATTTGTGGGGCGATAACCTTTCCTAGAGATCATTCTTGGGCACCTCCATTTCCATCTGGGAGGTAAATACCCAATATTCGATTTTCGGGACGGAGATATTTTCTTGCAATTCGCTGCACGTCTTGTGGGGTTACAGCGGCTAACTGGTCTAAATAGGAGGTGAACCAATCATAATCATCGAACATTTCTGAAAACCCTAGCCAGAAAGCTTGATTGGTGATGCTTTCACTGCCATAGGCAAATAAAGCCCGAGCCTGTTTCACTGCTCTAGCGAGGGCTGATTTTTCAGGGAGTTTATTTTGAACGGATTCAATTTGTTGGTCTAATACGGTGATGAGATCCTCCGGTTGATGATTTGGATGAATGGTCATCACGATGGAATAGAGGAAGGGATCGATGGTGGCCTGGAGTCCGCCTGCTACGCTAACAGCCATTTCTTTTTGAACCAATTCTTTGTAGAGAAGGGAGGTTTTGTTGGAAATCCCGCCTCCAAATAAATTGAGGTTACTGGCTCCGGTAAGTAAACTATCGAGGACAGTGAGGATGAAAAAATCTTCGCTAGTGGTTTCTGGGGCGTGGTAGGAGGCGCGGAGGAATGGGGTTTCTCCGGGTCCCTTGACGGTCAGTCTTTTTTCCTCTTTTTGTTTGGGTTCTGCCTGCTCAACTATTGGCAATTCAGGTCCACGAGGAATTGACCCGAAAAGGTCCTTTATCTGCTTAATCATTGCTTCGGTTTCAAAATCTCCAGCAACACAGATGACAGCATTATTGGGGACATAATAGGTTTTGTAATGGGTGTAAAGGTCTTCTCGATTTATACGTTCCAAGTCTTCCATTGAGCCAATCACTTCATATTGATAGGCATGCTTTTGATAGGCGGCGGCCTGGACGGCTTCATCGAGACGAAACATGGGGCTGTTCTCATTTCCTTCCCGCTCTGCAATGATCACGGATCGCTCTGAGTCTACGTCTTCCGAGGCAAAGATGCCGTTCTGCATACGATCTGCTTCGACTCGCAAGATCAGCTCCCCCTTGTCAGCAGGCATGGTGGAGAAATAGGTGGTCCAGTCCATATAGGTCATTGCGTTCCAATAGCCCCCATCGCGAGAGATCGTTTTGTCTAAGACTCCATTTGGAAAAGCATCGGTGCCTTTGAACATCATATGCTCCGTCCAATGAGATATGCCAGTGATCCCAGCTTTCTCATTGCGGGAACCTACTCGATACCAGAGCCAATAACTGATCAAAGGCGCGGTGTGAATCTCCTTGAGCATTATTTTAAGACCGTTATCTAATGTTATTTTTGTAAAATCTGATTGATTGCTTGTAATTATATTTTCTCCACGACCCAAAAATGCGATAGACCAAAAATCCGGAAGGGTGTTTTTTCTAAGAATTGCAAAATTCCCCGAAGTGCGCTGCCGACAATTGGCCATCGGGCGATGAGATTATCATATGCGCCAAAGATGATCGTTTTCCTTATTACCTTTGCAGGAAGACCCTCAAATAAATGATTCATTTCCCTAGAAGTATAGACCTCTACATGGGGGGCGAGTTTGTCACGAAGTTTGCGGGGCAAATAATTGACGAGGGGGATGTTGCCAAATTTATACTTCCCTTTCCAATAGATGCCATGGGTTTCAAAGGGGTACCAACGATTGGGGCAAAATATTGCCGCACGGCCTCCGACAGCCAGGGCACGAATCATTTCTTCAATGGCTTTACGGTCATCTTGGACATGTTCAATGACCTCATGGCTTAATATCAGGTCAAAACTATTTTTTGGATAAGGTAACTGCTCCCCTGCGGCATTAATCAATAGATGGTGATTTTGTGATGCTTCTAATACTCTGGGAAAATCATATTCCAATCCAAAAACCTGCCCCCCAAAAGACTTGAGATGTTCGACATACATCCCCACCCCACATCCATTTTCGAGGATTTTTCCTTGGACACGGTCTCCCACAGCGGCATGGAGCATATCTAAGCGTCTTTGTTGTCCAGCGCGCCAAACATAGGAAGGCTCCCCGCGCAAAGCCGCCTTATCAAGATCGATTTTGGGTGCTAAGTTATTGTTATTTTGTGTCATGATTACTTCTTCTAGCTCAAAATATTTCCCAAGTATAAACCAATAAAAAAATAATTGGTCGATGATAAGAACTGATTTTCAAGCTACGCCCCACCAATCTTTACCTTCTATAAAATCCATTTCTGTTAATCTTTCACGTATGTTTTGACGGGCACCTCTTGCCCCGACTGCCGAGAAGATGACCGGGTTTTTATAATTTTCCCAGGTTGTCATGACTTCCTCGGGGGGAATAATGGGGCGATCCTTTCTGGTGCTGCCAATCTTTTTTGGATCGATATCGACAAAGGCAACGATATTCACATCTGCGCGGAGTAAATGTTTGCTGATTCGTTTTCCGTGCATGCCGGCCCCCCAAATGATGACCGCATCGCGATCTATTAGTGGACCAGAGATCAGGTAATTTGCTTTCGCGCGGATGAAATTTTCTAAGGAGTAACGACTGTCTGCTCGGGTTAGTCTTGTGGGGTGATCTCGCCAATATAGCAAGATTTCAGGTACTTTAGCAAATTTATGGCCTGCTGAATATAAGCGGAGATAGAGGTCATAATCTTCAGGCCAGCCACGGTCTTGATAGCCCCCGAAATTTTTTATTACCTCAGAGCGGATCATGGCGGTCGGGTTTGCAATGGGGCTTTCAACAAATATCTCCCGTCGGACATCTTCATCAGAAATGAGGCTGTTGAGCCAATCCATATAGAGCTTAAATCCCTCTCGCATTTCCCCTGCAGGGGAAACCAGACAACTGCAAATATCTATATCTGGGTTGGTATCCAAAAGGGCGGTTTGTTTTTTAAGGCGATCAGGGTGCATGAGGTCATCTGCATCCATGCGGGCGATATACTCTCCCTGACATTTGGCAAGACCTGCATTTGAGGCTTCAATCACCCCGCTGTGTTCAATTCTTCTTACGGAAAAGTGATCATCTTTTTCGGCCCACTTGGAGAGTATTTCAGCTGTTTGATCTGTAGAGCCATCATCTATGATCACCACTTCAAAATCCTGAAAACTTTGCTGGTGAATGCTTTCCAAGCACTCCTCAATATAGTTCGCAGCGTTATAGCAGGGGAGAAGAATAGATACTTTCGGCATGGGGGGATTGTAACCTAAACAGTTTGGTATAGTTATGAATAGAATAAGTGATCAGGAGAAATAACATGGATGTTGTATGGGAAAATTTATCAGAATTATTTGACACTTGGTGGAAAGGAATGATCGAAAACTTACCCCAAGTATTCGCGGGTGTGCTTATATTTGTAGTGAGTATATATTTGGCTCGTTTTGCCAGTAAGCTCATGGTACAGACTTTAAAAAGAAGAAAAACTGACAAAGAGATATCGATCCTGTTGGAAAGACTGGTGCGATGGGGAGTGATCTCGGTTGGTCTTGTTTTGGCTCTGCAGCAAGCAGGGCAGGATGTGTCTGCTTTACTTACAGGGTTAGGAATATTAGGATTTACAATTGGTTTTGCTTTGCAAGATGTCAGTGCTAATTTCGTGGCTGGCGTGCTTTTATTAATTCAACAACCCTTTGATATTGGTGATTTTATAGAAGTGGCTGGTTATGATGGCAAAGTGTTAACCGTTGACCTGCGTGCTACTGAAATGTTAACTGGAGATGGCCGTAGGGTGACGATCCCAAATGGCGAGGTATTTTCAAATCCGATCATTAATTTCACCCGTACCGAACGCCGGCGAATTTCTTTACCGATAGGGATTGAGTATGAGAGTGACCTAAAAAAGGTGATGGAAATATCTATTGAGGCAATAAGTTCTATTGATGGTGTTTTGAGCGACCCAGCTCCGGCAGTCGCTTATGGAGGGTTTGGAGATACTGCGATTGATTTGACCATTCACTATTGGTATTCAACGAAAGAGACGGGTCTAATAAAGGCTAAAAATGATGGGATATTGGCAATAAAGAAAGCCTATGATCAGGCGGGGATCGGCATGCCTTTCCCCACCCAAACAATCGAATTAAAGAAATAAAATTTAGCAAATATAGAAAAAAAAGGACGGAAAGTTTAAACTTTCCGTCCTTTTTGATAACAAATTCGTTTAATAGTCCCCGTATTTTCCATAAGCCGCTTGGGGTCCCCGGTCTACTTCCCATGGGTAGACGATATGTGCATCGGTGCTGGCAGCAAAGTAATCTGGCCGGGTAGAGCCAAACAAGTTGCGGTGAGGGTTAAAATGAAGCACACAAACATCTGGATGACCGCCCGCAGCAGAGACCCTGTTTTTTACAGCAGTGACGGTTCTGCCAGAACCCCAAACATCATCGATGACTAAAACTTGGCGACCTCGTAGAAGATCATCGTCGGGGAATTGGATGAACTGGGGCCAAACCAATAAATTTTCTCGATCACTTTCCATTTGGGCGGGAAAGTCTACTGCGGCAGTGAGCACATGGGTGATGCCCATTGCTTCCGCCAACATACCCCCAGGAATGATGCCACCACGAGTGATTAACACCATTGCTTCATATTCTCTTTCAAATTGAACCATGAGCAGGTCAATTAGTTTATCTACTTCGTCCCAGCCAATCATTTCTTGGCGCATACAATTTTCTCCAAAAGTATTTCTAAAATCCAATTATAACGTTTGTTTTGTTAAAGAGAAATAATCTCTAAGGTTTTGACTTATAACAAAGATTGCGGGTCTACCTCGACCTGCCATTCAGATAATTTATGTTGAGGCAATAAGGTGGCCGGGTCAGGACCTCTTAGGATAATCTGCCAACGATACCAACCATCTACTTTTGAATAGAAGGCAGGAGCGGGCCCGATGACCTCGGTGGCACGCCTATTTTGAGAATTGATTTGGGCACGGATATTCTCTGTCATTCTCAAAGCCTCGGACTCGGCCTTTTCTTCCTGTCGGTGGCGATATAGCAGGCGTAATAATCGACTATAGGGAGGATAGCCTAATTGTTTGCGGTAGTTTAATTCTTGCTCCACAAATCCAGCATAGTCATGGTTTGCTGCAGCCTGAAGGAGATAATGGTCCGGGTGAAAACTTTGCATGATCACCTGCCCCCCTAAGGGACTGCGACCAGCTCTTCCGGCGACCTGGGATAAGACTTGAAATACTCGTTCTCCGGCGCGGTAATCGGGTAAATGTAGCCCTACGTCTGCCAAAACTACCCCAACCAATGTGACCAGGGGTAAGTCTAAGCCCTTGGCAAGCATTTGGGTGCCGACCAAGATATCGGCGCGATGGTGGGTGAAATGATTCAGGATGATCTCATGAGAACCTTTTTTGCTAGTGCTTTCTTGGTCTAACCGAAGGACTCTGGCATCAGGGAAAAGTTCTTGCACCTCCGCTTCAACTTTTTCGGTGCCGGTCCCATATTGACGAATGCGTTCACTGTTGCAATTGGGGCAATGTTTTTCCATTTGGCGTTGATAGCCACAATGATGGCAGTGAAGATTCTTTTTTTCTTTGCTATGGTAGGTTAAAGACATTGAGCAACGGGGGCAGGTTAAAACGTGACCGCAATCTCGACAAAAAACGTAAGTGGCTGTCCCACGACGATTGAGAAATAAAATCGCTTGTTGGTTCATCTCTAAAACCTTTGCGATTTGTTTTTTTAATGTTTGGCTGAAAAGACTCCTGTTGCCGCTTTGTAATTCAAGACGCATGTCAATGATCTTCACTGGGGGAAGATCTCTTCCTTCAGCGTTGACATTTGGGATGGGTAGATATTCTTCGGAAATATCAAATTTTTCTCGATATCCTTGAATGGTTTCTTGGTGGGCAAGAATGCGGTTTGGTAATTCCAGTAATTTCCAGTTTCCTTTGTCGGCTTGATAATAACTTCCGAGGTCTGGGGTAGCGCTGCCTAATAAGCAAACGGCGTTTAATAGTTTTGCATAAGCGACGGCAGCATGGCGTGCATGGAAATAGGGCAAGCGATCTGCCTGATAATACGAGCTGTCATGGGATTCATCGACAACGATCAAAGCGATGTTGGGAAGGGGAGTGAAGAGCGCGGAACGGGGGCCAATAATGACGGATAGTTTTCCTTGCCTTGCTCGACGCCAGGTGTCATAACGTTCGCCTTCAGATAAGCGGGAATGCATGATGCCCACCCGGCCGGGAAAGCGAGCCATAAATCGGCGGACTGTTTGGGGAGTGAGGGCTATCTCGGGAACTAGAACGATGGCCTGTTGACCATGCTCAATTACCTCTGCAACTGCTTTGAGATAGATCTCGGTCTTCCCTGAGCCAGTCACACCATGTAATAAAAAGGGACCTATTTTTTTGCCCTGGGATGCTTCTAATAAGCCATTTTGAATTTCATTCCAAACCTTTTTTTGATCTATGGTGAGGTTTAGGGGGCTACTTGGATCATAGGATAATCCAGCGAGGGGATCTCGCCAGGCCAGTTCTTCCCGCAATATAATCAAACCTTTCTCGTGAAGTAATTTTAGATCGGCTAAATTAGCATTGCTTTCTGCATAAACCCAAATGATATCTTTCGGTATTGGTTCTTCTGATAAAAACCTTAATACTTCATATCGTCTTTCGATGGTGGTGGCATTATTCCCCAAATTCTCCATATCAGGGTGAACTTCTTCTGGTGGGATGGACAATTGTGCAGTTTTCACATATTTTGGGCGAACGCGCGCGGGCGGCAAAATGGGGGTTGCTGAGAAAATCTTTTTTGCTACTAATTTTCGGGCAATGTTCTTCCATTCTTCTTTTGGAAATGCTCTATTGATTTGGCGACCACGGAGAGCCCCTTTTTTCCCCAATAATTTAATTAGTTTATTTTTGGTTTCATTTCCCTCTAGATAAAGATCATCAATATTATGGTTTAGAGAAAACAAGGTGTCGGTAAATTGACTAAGACCAGGGGGGATCATTAATGCGATGCAAGCTGCAAGGGGAGCGAGGTTGTTTTTTGCCAAGTGTTTGGCTAACTCTATTTGGGCTATGGTGAGGGATATTTCGCTATCTAATAAGCCTTGAACAGGGCGGGTGTCTTCTACTTCAGGCTCATCGATGAAGCGTAAGACAACCCCTTGAATGATTTGTTTTCCAAACGGGGCAATAATTAAATTGCCCAATTGAATTTTATTTTCAAGATGAGGGGGGAGATGATAATGAAAGACCCCCGAAATACGGGGGACATTTACGGCAACTTCGACATATTTAGTCATTAAATTAAGGCAGGAAAGCGATGAGTACTTGATTGTCTAAAGCAATAAAAATAGAACGGGTAGGGCTGATCGCATAAGCGGTTACGACCCCTGCTGGCAGGTCGGTTTCTGATCGTAATTGTTGGATGAGACTCAATTTTAAACTAAATTGATAGACCGAGCGAGTGATGGGATCTAAAAAGTATATAGATGGTTCGGGAGGCTGAGTGCGGGATAATTGGAAGAAACGTGCATCCGGGAGCGTGGCTGCATTCTCTCTGCCAGGTCGCTCATCTTTTAATAATGCGGGGTCCTCACATTCAGTGGGAGCTTCTTCTAAAATGCTATAAGTGCATAAGGTGGTGTGGCCGTCGGCATGTAATATTAATAAGTCATCTTGACTGACGGTCATATCAATTGCAGATTGTAAGTTAGGCACTTCTTCGGTAAAGAAGAAATTTGCACTACCGATAAATTGATCCTTGTTTCCAAAATAGATCCAAACCGCATTGGTGATCGGATCGAGGATATAGAGATTGCCATCTTCAATTGTGATCGCGGTGGGCTGTCCCCAATTGCTGTGGGGTGGCGCCAATGGAACTACATAGGGTGCTTCATCAGGTTCACAGTAGATCAGATTGCCATTGCCATCGAGGCCGATGATCGATGCTTGTTTTTCGCTGTCACGCGGCAAGGTTGCAATGTCAATAATTTCACTCACAATATAGGGACCATATTGGCCTGGACCACAACTAAAGGTGGGGTCCATTTCATAACCTGTCCCGGTCAACCAGGCTCGCATGACTGATCCACTGTTGGAATCAAGCATATAAAGATCTCGCCCAGTTGCTTCCATGCGCTTAATTTTAATTGAAGAACTTAAATTGCCCGCAATCGCTGGTTGGAAATCTAGTCTATTGACATAATCAAAGGTGTCTAAAAAGGTTTGGATCTCTTCCCTTAAGGCTTGTGATTCATCCGTAACTTGATATTCTTCTGCTCGCGTTATATCTGCCAGAGCTGTATTTAAGGTGAGGTGGAGGGAAGATTGATCTCCTTCGGATTTGGCAACTATCATCGCCTGATTTGCCTGTTGGTAATAACGAGCATACTGACGATTGAGTCCTATACGAGCATAGATGAGGGCGGTTGCAGCAACGACAACTACGGGGATGATCACGGCGATAAATGCCATCATTGAGGAAGATATTTTGAATTCTTCCTCATCGGGCAGCATACGAAGAAAGAAAGTTCTTGCGGATCGCAATGCTGTTCCAAACCAGCCACCAGTTTTTTTAATCGCATTCTTTAGAATGGGTCCGATATCAGGGATTTCGCGAGCCGGTTTTGAAACCAGCTCTTGATCCTCATTGGAAACAAATCTCTCTTTGGGTTTTCCTTGTGATTCCGCCACAGGAATGGGAACGGTCTCTTCGGAAAAAGCGACTGTGGGTTGGCTAGATTCAATATTTACTTCAATAGTTTCGGGTGTTGGTTCAGAAGAATCTTCTAAAATTTCTTCTGGGGGGTGAGTTTCTGCTGTATGGCGGGCAGACTTTGCTTCGGCTGAGAGCAAGTATAGGTCGCCTTCCCCTGGTATGGTTTCAATGATTAAAGCTTTGAGATCAGATCCCGCATCAGACAGGAATCGGCGTCTCAATACGCCTAATTGTTGTCCATGGACATTTTCTAGAGTGCCTTTATTCCATCCTTGTGGCAGGTTGGGTAAATAAATTAGTAGGGTGCCTTTTGCCAAGGGTGCCTGAGAAAACTGAACGGAGGCTGTACGGCTTAGGCCGAGACCTCGCCCAGCAATATTTGCATCATAAAAGTGGTCGACCTTTTCCCCTGAGATGAGGAAACCATGCATAAGCCCAGATTGAGCAATATAGAGCATATCTCGCCGCATTACGGCGAGGGTTAAGTAGGCATGGGCTTGTTGACCACTTGAACCATATTTGAGGTTTTGATTGAGCAAGATGTCATTGATTTCTTCTGTGATGGCTTGCAGGGTCGAAGTGATCGTGCCCGTTCGACTGTAATAGGATTTTTCAATGCTCTTTAGTAATTGGTTGAGTTGATCTCGTAATACAACCCCCTTGCCTTCAAAATGCATGAAGATAATCAAGCGGTCTTGACTACGCACGCGGGTGGCTCTCCGAGGGGGCATGGCAACGTGCACACCAGGTAATTCGGGCCTGTCTTGCCCATCTTGGCGAAATAGAGGAAGAATGTTTAGATCAAAAGTCAATTTGTCTCACCCATGTTACAAAAGATAAATGAAAATTATTAATAAAACGCTAAGCAATTTTTTTCCTGTTCTCTCAAATTATACTGGTAAAATCGAAGACGGGTTTTGTCTTAAACTGATTAAAAGAATGAATCTGTTTTTGCGCATTTTGGAAAGAATGGGTCCCTTGGTGGTTCTAAAGTTATGGAGCAAGGGAATAAAGTTTTTGAAAAAGGACAGGAAATATTATTGATGAAGCTTAAAATACTTCGCACAGAAGAAGAATGGAACGAAATTTCTGAAGAATGGAACGAATTATTAGAAAAAAGCATTAGCGATCTACCCTTTTTGCGATCTGAGTATCTGGCCGTCTGGTGGCAATTTTGCGGGGGCGGTGAATGGCCAAATGGCGAGTTGTACATCATTACTGGCAGAGATCAGGCTGATGAATTGGTGGGGGCGGCGCCATTCTTTTTAACTGAAAATAAAGAAGGAAAACCCGCCCTGCTTTTATTAGGTAGTGTTGAGATCTCTGACTTCCTAGATATCATAGTGCAAGAATCAGACCACAAGGAGTTTTTGTCTGCTATTTTGGATCATCTCACAGGAGAAGAAGCACCTGAATGGGAAATCATTGATCTTTATAATTTATTAGAAGAATCTCCTACTTTGGATGTAATAGAACAACAGGCAAAGAAGCACTCGCTTAGTTTTTCTAGTGAAAGGTTGCAACCCTCACCTTATATCCCCCTTCCAAATGATTTCGACGAATATTTAACATCAATAGAAAAAAAATATCGTCATGAATTTCGTAGAAAATTGCGAAATGCAGCAGGATTTTTTATCCCAGTAACTTGGTACACGGTTGAAGATGAAGCAGTGTTGGATGATGAATTGGACGTATTTTTTGAATTAATGCGAGAGGAAAAAGAAAAGCGAGCTTTTCTTACGGAGGAAATGACCGAACAAATGAAAGCTATCGCTCACGCATTCTTCAAGATGGGCATATTAAGACTTTCTTTCATTAAAGTAGGAAATGATTATGCGGGCGGGTATTTCAATCTGGTCTATAAAAATCGTGTTTGGGTTTATAACTCGGGTATGGGGGCGAAGTTTTCTAATCTATCCCCCGGAATCGTATTGACTGGATATTTATTAATGGATGCGATCGAAAAAGGGTTTGAGGTTTTTGATATGATGCGAGGGGATGAAGAGTATAAGTATCATTTGGGCGGTGTAGATCGATATATAATGCGGGCGCAGATAAAAAAATAATACTTAATTAAAAAGCAGGAGAAATCCTGCTTTTTTTGTTTAAGAAGTTGATTAAAAAACTTGATTGAAATAGAGTTCTAGCCGTCCACCAAGGTCGCTTTGACAATGATACGTTCATTATTGATCAAGTAGGGATAGCAAGATATCAGGGTTAGGCTTGGATCTAGGGTGGGATCCATTACTTGCACAAATGCGGGATCCACGATCTGGGTCTCGATATTGATCACGTAGGTGTAGGAGCGGATATTGCTGTGGATGATGATCTGGTCTCCTTCTTGTAAACGGTCTAAATGTCGAAAAATTTCCCCAAAAATATCATTATGGGCCGAAAGAACCAAATTGCCAATTTCACCGGGGTTGGCCGTGCCAATATGTTGACCTACCCCTTTCTTTAATTGCTCCCAGCCATCTCCTTGCACAATTACCTGATTTACATTGATTGCGGGAATTTCGATGCGAGTTGCTTGCTCGGGGCTTGGGGTGGGGATTGCCAAATTATTGAAATATGTCTGAACGATGGGCTGGAGATGTTCCGGAATTTCCGCCATATTAAATTGAGCGCCACCAAGTGAATTTGGGGAGGTGTGTCCGGAGGGTAGCACTATTGCGGTGATTAGGGGGGTGGGGGTTAGGGCAGGTTGTTCGAGCGCAGCGGCAAACTCTTGATTTAGTTTTCGGAGGATATCCATTCCATTGAATAGGATGAATACTAGTCCAACGATAGCGATGATCTCGACAAAAAGCAAAGCTCGGTCCATCCCTTTTTTTCTTTTTGATTGCTTGCCTTCATCCAGGTTGAATTCCCCATCTTCTTCAAGATCGATGCTCCCCCAAGTTTCTTGATTTTTTGTTTCGGGGATCGGATTGATTTCCACAATGCGACCGCTGCGCCTGAAATCATCCAATCGTTTTCGACGGGATTTGCGACGTTTTTGAATTAATAAACGATGCAATTCGCGTTCGCTTAGATCTTCAGGGCGTTTTTTCTTTGGCATAGGCTGATTATACAATACGGTTTTCGATGTGGACAGTCGAATGGGAGATAGGCTAATCGGGGATTCATACTTTAAAAGCTACTGTTCCACCATCTTCTGAATCATGATTTCAAATTTTTCAGTGAGCACTTTTCGATCAAAATGTTTTTCTAAATAGGCGCGCCCGGCCAAACCCATTGATATTGATTTTTCGGGGGAGGAGAACATCTTCAAAATTGCCTCAGCTAACGCTTCTGAATTCCCTGGTTTTACAAACACACCGGCGTTTGCCTCTTCAACAACTTGGCGAATAACGCCATTGATCGCTAAAGCCGTCGGTCTGCCGGCAGCCATATAATCAAAAACCTTATTTGGATAGACCGTTTTATACATCTCGATTGGTTTGAGGATCGCGATACAAAGATCTGAGGCAGCTAATGCTTCTTGCATTTCATCTTTAGGAACGGGAGGAATAAAATGTAAGTTATATAAATTTAAACCTTTTACCTTTTCAATTAGACGCTGTTTTTCCTTTCCGTCCCCAAGTAATATGATCGCAATTTCTTTCTGATCCTCAATTATTTTTGCGGCATCCAAAACCACATCGAGATCATTTGACATGCCGTGGGCACCCGCATAAAGCGCAATGAATTTATTTTCTAAACCATGTTTCTTCCGGAAACCCAGACCTTTTAAATGAGGATCAAACATAGTAGCATCTGCACCGTTTGGAATCAATTGAATATCTTTGCCACCCTTTTCTTGGATATGGAAAATGAACCCTGGTGAGTTGACCATCAATTGGTCTGCACGACGGTAAAGGAATTTTTCTAACAAGGTGGATAACCTGATAAGCAGGGGGTTTTTAAGCACACCTACGGCAACTGCAAAAGCAGGCCATAGATCACGAATTTCAAATAAGAATTTGGCGGATTTTAGGCGGGCCAAGAGCCAGGCGGTAAGGCCTTGAAATATTGGAGGGGAGGTGCCCCAAACCAAATCGACATTTTTTATTTTTATGCCAATAAAGAAGCTGGAGAACATGAAGCTGAAAAAACTAAAGATACGGTGTACAAAACTTTTATGGAGGGCACGATATGTAAAGGCCCGCAGGATAGTGATGTTTTTTCCACCGTCTTGTTTTTCTATCCAGGGGATGCGTTGTTTTGCAGAATTTCCCGTTAAATAACTAATCGGGCTGGCGATGACGGTGATCTTATGCCCTTTAACAGCTAGGTTTTTTGCCATCTCATGATGACGAGTTCCGCCTGGTTCATCTATTGCTGCGAAAGCTTGGTGAATTAATAAGATATGCATGCTCAATAACCTAATCGGGGAATCATCGATGAAACTATTTTATTTGAGGAAATTGCCAAATGCTGGTTAAGTTTACCTGAGATTGGGCATTTGCACGAATTGCAAAGGAGAGGGCTGGTTTTTTTAGGGCATAGGTAGGAGAAACCCATCCGCGGTGGGGAGGAAACTCCGCCTTGCCATAAAGGATTTCACCGGCCCTGACCAAGGAGATTTGGATCGGCGTACCAGATTCAATCCGCAAGGTAATTGGTCCTTTTGGAGAGTCTAGATGAATTGTATCTTCCCCAATTTGCCAAGGCCAATCTGGCAACAACCAATGAAGCTGAGAAACGAAGTTTTTTTTATTTTGACTTGTGAGGGTATCTTTGACCTGCCATTGATCTTGTTGAATTAATTTTAGAGATCTGCGATGAATTATCCCTTGTTTGAGATATCCATCATGTTCTGCAATTATTTGGGTAGGGGCTTGCTTAATTATAGTGGCTTGAGTCCAGTCTAAATATAGAAAGCGGCTGGCTTTAAACATTTGATCTTGGTCATTTATTTGAACCGTATTATGGACGTCCGCACCCCCGAGTGCATTTTGCCAAGGGGAAGCAGCGTTATATAAATAGGAGCCAGCATCTTGGGCAATATTTAGTCCCTGCCACCAGATCTCAACATGAAGCTGATCGGCATGACCGGGGCGATGTTGATGCTTAACCGCACGGATGCTTGCCCAACTGTACTTGCTGTCAATGCGAAATGGATTTAGTTCAATAGTTTCTTCACTTAGGGCCAAAGGTACTTGATTCATCCATTCGCTATATTCATCCCATTCTCCGGGGGGAAAGAAAGAATGACCTAAAAATACTCTTCTTGCTGCTTGCAATACCGGACGGTAATCACTGAAAGGCATTACGGTTAGGGGGAGAAAATAGGCTCCGTCGTTAGGACCGAGATTTGGAACTCTCCCGCTATTCTGATCCAATAGACCAAACAGATATTTTGTGGCTGATGCCATTGCCTCAGCAGTTTTCAGGGGAAGGTCATCCCCTTGAATTTTAGCAATCATTTTTGCCCAGAGGGCAGACTGCAAAAGTACTCGGTGGTAGTTCGAGCTATTTTGAACATAGCTCCCATTTTCCATTATTTGTGTCTGGACAGCGGAGTTGAACCATTTCCAACCCAAGGACCTCCATTTTTTTGCTTTAGGATGGTGCGGAAGAAGGGCCGCTGCAGTGTATAATCCCACTGCCTCGGTAAGGAGATGGTTGTTGTTTTGAGCACGGGAATAGCTAAATGTGGGTGTGATGCGTGAGGCATGATCGGCTATTAATTGAGCGAATAAGGACTTTCTTTCCGGTGTTGTATGGGTAGAATTTTCGAAGATACTGTAACAAAAACTAAGGCAGATCAAGCGAATGGCTACTTCTTGGGCGGAGACCCAATGGATGCCCAGATTCACGGGGTTTGTTTCGAGGAATTCCTCTGTATATGCCCAAAAGGATTGTGCATATTTTTCATTTTTGGTGATGGCATAAGCACGGGCTAAAATCGTGGCCCAAGAAAAACGCGCCATTTCCCAATAAACTTTGATATCTTGATCTGCAATCCAGGTATCCTGGTGTTTTGTCCAATGTTTTATCTCCCCGGGATGAGTAAAATCTAATTTCATCTTTAATTCCCCAAACAAGCTTATTTCTCCTTCCGAGATCGCATTTGCTTCATTTACAAGCTGATTTACTCCGTCTTTGAGAATCATTTGGATATTGGAGATATTAAATTTAAGAGGGATGGGATTGGAATATTTTGTATCCGTTTTGTCATTTGCGTAGGTGAGCAAATGCAAAAATCCGCTTCGGAGAAGAAATTGATACCATGCATATAAAAAGCCTTGCCGCCACCCTAACTGACGAAAAACTTTTAAGGCCAAAAAAATTTTATTCATCTGTTTGCATCTTACCATCCTCAAAATATTGCGTCAACAAGCATTGCAAACAAATTCTATTAGTTAATAAAACGGTGTGTCATAGAAAATTTCTAATTGAAAAGATAAAATTAGCACCTTATTTAAGTTATGCTACAATTCTTTTGTGTTTAAAAACAGAACAAAAATATTATTAATATTCCTCCTGCCCTTCTTGGTTTTCCCAATTCTTGCCCGTGCTCAGACTACAGCTCAGGTTACTTTAGGGCTGATAGATTTGAACCAATTCCCAAAAATCAGCACATTTATGGATGTTCGGGATTCGCAGGGATACTTCCAGTCGGGATTAGGACAAGAGGATGTGGTCATATTTGAAGATGGGGCACAATTGCAAGCCGCGGAGGTGACTGAGCAACGTATTGGTGCACAATTTGTTGTTGCGCTAAATCTTGGGACAGCTCTAAATATCGAAGATGACCAGGGGTTGAAAAGAATCGATTATATATCCCAGGCGTTGATTTCTTGGATTGGATCAACCGATGGACAATCCCCAGATACGTATAACTTGCTTTCTACAGAAGGAATTATTTTAAACCATACTGATAATGGGGAAGAGTGGGCAGCTACATTGCAAGAATATCAACCTGAATTGGCTGTTTTGCCGACATTGGATGTGCTTTCGAGGGCCTTGGATGTGGTTTCCGATCCGGTTCCAAATATTGGGATGGGTCGGGCGGTAATCTTTATTACGCCAGCACTACCATTGGGAAATCAAGATATTATTCAAAGCTTAGCGGATAGAGCTCGGCAAAATGGCATTCGAATATTCATTGGCCTGGTCGATTCGTCAGCTTATTTCAATCAAGAAGAAGCCTCCCAATTACAAAGTTTAGCGATTCAAACGGGAGGACAGTTCTTTGCATTTTCTGGAACCGAGCCACTTCCTGATCTAAATACGATGGTTGAGTCCTCAAGACGGATTTATCATCTGGCTTATAACTCTCAAATTGCGATGGGTGGCGAACATGACATTGAAGTTCTCGTACAAACCCCTGTGGGAGATTTTCGAAGCGGTTTTGAAGAATTTTCGCTAGACTTGCTTCCACCTAACCCCTTCTTTCTCTCGCCTCCTTCTATTATTACAAGATCAATCCCCGAGGGACAGGATATTGAGCCGCAAAACCTTGTGCCGGTAGAAGAACAGATCCAAATATTGATCGAATTTCCTGACAATATTGATCGGGAGATCGTGAGGACTGTGCTTTACGCTAATAATGAGTTTTTAGTTGAGAATATTTCTCCTCCGTTTACTGAATTTGTTGTTAATTTGACACCATATGAGGCTAGCCAACAGATTTTGCTTCGAGTCGAGGCATTCGATGAGTTGGGATTATTTGGCAGTAGTGTTGATCACCCGATTAATATCACCGTTATATATCCCGAGCAAACCCTATGGAAAGTATTATCCGACAATATTAGTGTTTTCGCAATTGGCATAAGTTTATTTGCCGGAACCCTACTATTGTTAATATTGATTTTATCGGGTCGAATAAAACCGGGTGAGTTTGGTGAGAAGTTGCAAAAACAAAAAATTAATCAGGATCCGCTGACTCAACCCATTCTCGGATCTGAATCAACCGCACAGAAGAAATCTTTTATAGACCGTTTTCGATTAAAAAAACCTGCTGAAAGTGAGGCATTTTCCAAGGCACAATTTCTGGGCCGATCAAAACCGGTTGCATTTTTAGAGAAATTTGCAGATGGAGATGAACCAGCAAATGGGATTAGGCATGATATCGGGTCTAAGGAGACCATTATTGGGTCAAGTGGAGATCGTTCCTTAATCCGAATAGATAACCCGGCAGTTGAAGAGCAACATGCGCGTTTATGGAAAGATGAAAAGGGAGAATTTTGGATCAAGGATATGAATTCTGTTGCGGGTACATGGGTAAACTTTTTGCAAATTGGAGAAGAACCAAGCCAAATTTTTCATGGAGATATCATCCATATCGCAGACATTAGGTTTCGGTTTGTGCTGGCTGATGCCCCTGAAACCCCTCAACCGGAAATTGTTTGGACGGGGGAAAAAGAATGATCCGTTCTGAAAAACCACATATCAAAATAACCGGGGGTACCCATGATGGCATGCGGGGTAAAAACAACGAAGATCGCTATGCATTTTTCCATTATCTCTTGAGCGACTCAGACCCAACCCCAGTAATATTTGCAATGATCGCTGATGGCATCGGGGGGCATAATGCGGGAGAAGTGGCGGCAGAGATCGCTGTAAAGATGGTTGGGGATTCGGTTTCAACAAGTGACGGAAGCCAGCCTTTGGAAATCATGCGAGAAGCGATCGAAAAAGCTGGCAATGAAATTTATTTACAGGCTGAGAAAAACAAAGAGCAAGAGGGGATGGGAACCACGGTAATTTGTGCTTGGATCATTGAGAATCAGCTGTATATCGCGTCCGTAGGAAATTCACGTATTTATTTGTTGCGAAATGAAAAAATGATGCAGATCAATAAGGATCATAGTTGGGTTCAGGAAGCGATTGATCTTGGCGTGTTAGATAAAATGGAAGCTCGCACGCATCCCTATTCAAGCGTTATTCGCAGATATTTAGGGTCTCCTGAAACTGTTGAAGTAGACCTGCGGTTATGGCTTGATCTTGAAGATTCAGATACAACAGCTGAAAAAAACCAAGGCACTCATTTATTGGCAGGAGACCGATTGTTATTATGTTCAGATGGTTTAAATGATATGGTCTATGATGAGAAGATCCAAGAAATCATTTGTTCAAAATCTGGTGATCTAGCGATTCAAGAATTGATCGAAGAGGCGAATAATAATGGGGGTAACGACAATATTACCTGCATTCTGATCGATCTCTAACTCAAAAGTAAAAAGACATTCTTTATTCTTCCCAGAGAAACCCTCAACAACAACCCTAGCCTGATGTACAATTAAACTGTGCATATCTTATTAACTCATGAACAGGCAGATTTTGATGCTATTGCCTCCCTATTGGGCGCGCATTTGCTTGAAGTAGAGGCGATTGCGGTATTACCGCGCAAATTAAACCGTAATGTGCGTGCCTTTTTAACCTTGTATGGTGCTGAGTTGCCGTTCACCGATCCAGTTGATTTACCAAAGGGAAATATTGAAGGGATTACATTGGTGGACACGCAATCTTTGATAACAATCAAAGGAATGATGAAAAAAACAAAAATAAATGTAATCGACCATCATGAGGTTCGTTCTGATCTTTCGAAAGAGTGGCATTTAAATATTGAAAAGACCGGCGCGGCAACGACCCTTTTGGTCGAAGGCATCCAAGAAAGAGATCTGCCCTTAACGATGGTTCAAGCAACTTTATTGTTATTGGGAATCTATGAAGATACCGGTGCCCTTACTTATTCTCGTACTGTATCTAGGGATGCCCGGGCAGCTGCATATTTGCTTGAAAAAGGGGCTAGTTTACAAATCGCCAGAGATTTTTTGAATCATCCTTTGTCTCCAGAGCAACAAGAAATCTATAGTCAACTTAAAGATTCAATAGAAACACATTCTATTCAAGGTTCCGACATATTATTGGCAACTGGGGATGCAGGGGAAAGCACGGAGGAGATTTCTTCGATCGTGCACAAATTAAGGGATCTTTTGGACCCTGATGCAGTAATCGTTTTGATTACCACCGCTGCGGGGGTTCAATTGGTAGCGAGGGCAACCACTGACCAAGTAAATGTGGGAGAGATTGCCAAACATTTCGGGGGTGGCGGACATCGACGTGCGTCTGCAGCACTCATCCGCGGACAAGAGCTTGATGACGTTCAATCCGAATTATTAAAAATTCTCCCTGAATTTATCCGTCCAATTGTGACCGTAGCGGAGATCATGTCTCGAGGGCCACAACTGCTATCTCCAGACACCCCTGTGGTTGAAGTAGCGGAACAAATGCGAAGATATGGTTATGAGGGATATCCAATTGTTAAAAACGGGAAGGTGAAAGGGCTTATTACACGAAGGGCCGTTGACAGGACGTTGGCACATAAGTTGAACTTAAAAGCCAAGGATATTATGAAAGTTGGTAATTCAACGATCTTGCCTACAAACTCCATTGAGGATTTGCAAAAAGAAATGACAGACACTGGTTGGGGGCAGATACCGGTGATTGATCCTAAAACAGAAGAAATTATCGGAATCGTCACCCGAACAGACCTGTTAAAAATTCTAACACCCGAAGTAAAAGGAAATGGGATTCATAATATTTCCGACCGGTTGGAAGCAAGGTTATCCCCGAGTAGGCTAGCTATTCTAAAGGCGACTGCAGAAATTGCTCAAAAACATCATCAGGCTGTATATATCGTTGGCGGTTTTGTGCGGGACTTAATTTTAGACCGACCCAGCCAGGATTATGATTTGGTAATCGAGGGAGATGCGATTGCCCTTGGGGATGCGTTAGTAAAAGAGTTTGGCGGGAGAGTAATCAGCCATAAAAGATTTGGTACAGCAAAATGGCAAATTGCAAAAATAGCGGATGAATTGGCTAAGGTTCTAGAAGATAAAAATGGGCAAATGATTAATGCCTCAGATTTCCCGGAATTTTTGGATCTCGTTTCTGCCAGGAGAGAATTTTATTCAGCTCCTACAGTTTTACCGACGGTGGAACGGGGGAGCATAAAACTTGATCTACATCGGAGAGATTTTACGATTAACACCCTGGCACTAAGACTGGATGGAAACCATTATGGAGAACTCCACGATTATTGGGGAGGAATGGACGATCTTAATCAGGGTTTATTAAGAGTTTTGCATTCCCTTTCTTTTGTGGATGATCCGACCCGAATATTAAGAGCGGTTCGATTTGAGAAAAGATTTGATTATGAAATCGAGCCGCGCACCCTGGAATTACTTGAAAATGCCCTCCAATTATTGGATAAAGTTTCTGGTGATCGAATTCGCCATGAACTGAGCCGCATTCTTCAAGAGGGCAATTCAATGCCGACGTTACATCGTTTAGAATCTTTAGGTGTGCTGAGTGCAATTCATCCTGATCTTATTTTTAATTCTGATATCGAAAAGCGGATTGTCTTGAAAGATAATACTCCCTCAGATAAATGGGAATTTGAACCAGTATCAGAACAATTCCCTGTCCAGCTCGCAATCGCTTATTCTTTGTGGTTGCATTCTTTGCCGAAGAATAGTATTGCTTCAATCGCAAAAAGATTGAAATTGCCTGCAGCTCTAACTAAGATAATTTTGGGGGTAGGATCCTTGACAAAAAACAGGGATGAAATTCTAGGAAATTCCCCCGGAAAGCAAACGATGACTTTTGAAGAAGTAAATCCTTTAGCCTTGTATGGGTTTTACCTGGTGGTAGGGGACAAGAAAATCAGGAAGGCGATTGATCAATATATGTCTGAATGGCGATCGATCAAACCAAGCACTTCAGGACATGATCTGCGATTGAAAAATATCCCTCCAGGACCCAAATACCATGAAGTATTAACCGCTTTAAGGATTGCACGAATTAATGGAGATGTGACTTCAGATAACGAAGAAAAAAAACTCCTGGAAAAATTGCTTAATGATTGAGAAAAATAATGAAAAAAACAATTCGAAGGGGGGGGTAATTCCTGAGTGGGCTGAAAAAGTGGTTATTCGCCCCGCAGCGAACATCGATTTGAAAGAGTTAGAATGGGAAGGGGAATTTGCTAACTTCCGCAAAGTATATGCGGAAGTTTTTGACCGAATGCAGAAAGGATTTTCGATTATGTGGGTCGCGGACCTACTTTCATGGGGAATTATCGGACAAGTTTTTGTGCAATTGGTTTCAAAATCAGCTGAATTAGCCGATGGGCATCACCGAGCTTATGTTCATTCCTACCGGGTGCGGCCAGAGTATCGCCATGCTGGTGTGGGGAGCAGGCTGATGCATACGGCAGAGGCCGATCTTCAAAAACGGGGATATAGCGAGGTTTGTCTAAATGTAGCCAAAAATAATCCGTTGGCTCGAAGGATTTATGATCATCTCGGGTATCAGGTCATTTCAAAAAACTCAGGGAAATGGTGGTATTATGACCAATATAATGAACTTCAATATGTAAATGAACCCAGTTGGCGCATGTTAAAAAAAATTAATACATAATTCTCGATCTTAGATTTCACCCCTCCACCCTTGCAACCAGTTTTAATTCATGCTAAAATCCATATGTTAGGTAGGTCAATAATACGAACGTCACCGAGAAGTGGGAATTTCCCCACTTTTCTGCTTATATGGACCAGTGGGCAATTTCAACATTTCCCCCCCAAGTTTGTATTTATAAATCAACCCACAATCCTACCTGGAGTAAGAAAGATGAAGAATGAATTTGCCTTGGCATTCAATGAAGTATTAGAAGAAAAACAACTTCCAAAAGAGGTAGTTGTTGAAGCATTGGAATCCGCGATGGTTTCCGCTTATCGAAAAACTGTGAATGCCTCAAGCGCACAACTTGTTCAAGCCAATTTTGATCTGGACTCTGGAGAGATTAAAATTTTTGCTGAGAAAGAAGTTGTTGAAGAAGTTCAGGATGAACGTACTGAGGTGACCTTAGAAGTCGCTCAAGAAGCAGATGCTGAATCGGAACTAGGAAGCATCGTTGTGGTTGAATCTACCCCCGAGAATTTTGGGCGGGTAGCGGCACAAACGGCGCGACAAGTGATCCAGCAACGAATAAGAGAAGCTGAACGTCAAGCACAATATGAACATTTCCAATCGCAAGTTGGCGAGATCATCAACGGTATCGTACAGGCGGTTGGCGGTGGAGGCATTACCTTAGGCATGGATCGAAATGCAGAAGGGACAATGCCTAGAAATCATCAAATTCGTGGTGAACGTTTTCGCAATCATGATCGAGTACGAGCCTTATTATATGAAGTGAAGCAAACCCCTCGCGGTCCGCAGATCATTCTCTCTCGTGCGCATAAGAATTTTTTGCGCCGATTATTAGAAGATGAAGTTCCCGAGATCTATCATGGTTTGGTTGAAATCCGATCGATCGCTCGTGAACCTGGGTATCGCTCCAAGGTGGCAGTTTCCGCCTTGCAACCAGGTATCGACCCTGTTGGCGCCTGCGTAGGTATTCGGGGTGTGCGAATTCAAGCAATTGTGCGTGAATTACATGATGAAAAAATAGATGTGATTGAATGGAATCCGGATCCTTCTGGACCTAATGGTTTTATTTCTAAGGCGTTAAGCCCTGCTCGAGTGAGCGGCGTTTTCCTGAATGAAACAGACGACAGAAAAACAGCGACAGTGGTGGTGCCTGAAGATCAGCTAAGTTTAGCGATTGGTCGTGATGGGCAAAACGCACGGTTGGCGGCTAAATTAACTGGATGGCGAATTGATATTAAAAGCCTTCCTGAAGCCGCTTCAGATGCAATGTTCAAATTACAGAATGAACCCGCATATGCAGATAACTCTGAAGCCACTAAAGAAATGATTCCAAAGGTGGAGGCTGTCCTAGGAAAGAAAGCAGAAGGACGCCCAGTTACCCCAGAAGAATACCAATTATTAACCCGTTTTGTGAATTTGATCGAAATAGGTGCTGCGGATCGGCGACAAGCTGAATTGAATATTCGTAAAGAACAAGAAGCTGAAGTGCGGGACTCGATTCCTGCTACTGCCTTTGATATCCCCATGGAAGAATTGGGTATTTCCCTCCGAATTGCTAATTTACTTGCTGGAGAGGGATATGCTGCCATTGGTGACTTGATGATGCAAATGGCGATCGACAAAGATGTAGTTTTGGCAATCAATGGCATGGGACCTAAGACTCTAGAAGAAATTGATACTGCAATTGAAGCTTTTGACTTCCCAGTAGTAGAAGAGGTTATAGAAGAGGTAGTGGAAGTCGACCTGGCAGAAACTGCAGAAGAAACAGAAATCGCTGAGGAAACGGAAGTGGCGGAAGAAGAAACCACAGAAGCTGAGGCTGAACCGGTTGGTGAAGAAGCAACTCAAGAAAGTGTTGAGGAGATCCAGAAAGAAAGCGAAGAGGAATTAGTTAAACCTACTCCGAAAAAGAAAGCAGCTGTACCTAAAGCCCAGCAGATCAAATTTGTTGAAGGGGAAGATGATATTTCCAAGCTTGTTCCTGCAGCTGAAAAGAAAAAGAAAGGCTCAAAGAAGGCCTTTAGAGAAATTGAATACGATCCTGATAAAGACATCACTATTGTCCGCCGTCGCCGAAAAGGTGATGCTGGATGGAGTGAGGATGATTGGGAATAGACTGATATTTTATAAATATTTTTTAGTAATTAACCCATTTATGCAGATGGTTTTTCACTAAAAGAGTTTGGGTGAACCTGTGGTGAAGAAGCAAATACCGAAACGACATATTCCTCAACGAACTTGTGTGGGATGTCGTAGTGTGCAAGAAAAACGATCATTGATCCGGATCGTTCGATCCCCGTCAGAGGGTGTTCGGGTGGATCCAAAAGGAAAGATGCCCGGAAGAGGTGCATACTTGCACGACAGCCCAGATTGTTGGCAAAAGGGGCTAAAAGGATCTTTAGCCCAAGCATTAAAAACCTCCATAAGTAAGGATGATTTAGTGTTGCTAAAAGAGTATAAAGAGACATTGTCGGTGAATAATTAAAAAATTATCGGGTTTAGAGAAAAGATTTTTTTGAAATAGCCCGTTTTTTAATAAAGGCTTTCCAAGGCTGAGAAAACCGACAAATATATCGAAAGAGAGGCAAGATGACTGAAGAAATTACTGAAAAAGAAGAAGTAGAAGGCGAAATTGTTGATAATCAAATAGAATTGCCAGCATTTATGATCGTGAGAGATCTTGCTGAAATGATTAATAGCAGCCCAATAGATATTATTAAAGTCTTGATGGCAAATGGTGTGATGGCAAATATTAATCAACAGATCGATTTTGATACGGCCGCAATTGTAGCCTCTGAATTGGGATTTGAAGCCTCCCTTGAAGTAATCGACCAACTTGAATCAGAAGATGTTGGTGAAATAGCTCTTTGGCGCCGCTTAATTTCCGCAGAAGATAAAAAAGATCTTGGCCCCCGACCACCAGTAGTTACAATTCTGGGGCATGTAGACCATGGAAAGACAACTTTGTTGGATGCCATTCGTTCAGCCAAGGTGGCTGAAGGGGAAGTTGGTGGGATTACCCAACATATTAGTGCTTATCAGATCACACATAATGATCGATTGATCACCTTTTTGGACACTCCGGGACATGCTGCTTTCACGGCAATGCGGTCTAGGGGTGCGCAGGGTGCTGATATTGTAATCTTGGTTATTGCGGCAGATGATGGCGTAATGCCCCAGACAAAAGAAGCTCTCAACCATGCGAAGGCAGCTGGCGTGCCGATCATCGTTGCAATGAATAAGATCGATCGACCGAATGCCAACCCGGAACGTTTAAAACAACAACTCGCTGAAGTAGGATTGGTGCCGGATGATTGGGACGGGGATACGATCGTTGTCCCAGTTTCTGCTATTGAAAAGACAGGACTTGAGGATCTGATGGAAGCTATCTTATTGGTCTCTGATAATACTGAGATCTTAGCTAATCCTGAGGGTCAAGTTTTTGGCACAATCATTGAAGCAGAGCGCGACAGAGCTCGTGGAGTTGTCGCAAGCATGCTGGTTCAAAATGGCACATTGAAAAGGGGCGATGTCTTAATTGCTGGTACATCCTACGGAAAAATAAAGGCAATGTTTGATTATCACGGAAATCCTATCGAAGAAGCTGGACCCTCCAGCCCTATCTCGGTTATGGGGTTCGATAATGTGCCTGAAGCAGGAGAATTTTTTAGGGTAGTTGAATCTGAAAAAGCGGCCCGTGTGATCGTTGTTGAGCGTGAACAAAAGAAAAAAGACGAAGCTGCTGCTTCTTTCAAAGTGATCACACTGGAAAATATGTTTGAAAGATTCCAATCTGGTTTAGCTCGAGAACTACGCTTGATCGTAAAAGCTGATGTCCAAGGCTCGCTTGAGCCTATTGTCTCCTCATTGAAGGCGATAAAGGCAAATGATGACGCCGGGGTGATCAATGTGCAAGTTCTTCACTCTGGAACCGGCAATATTAGTGAAAGTGACGTGATGTTGGCCAATACTTCGCAAGCCATTGTGATGGGTTTTAATGTCAGTGCTGACACTGCGGCAAGTTTATATGCAGATCGAGAAAAGATTGATATTCGTTTCTATGACATTATTTATCGGATGACCGAAGATGTCGAGAAAGCTTTGAAGGGTATGTTATTGCCAGAAGAAAAAGAAGTGACAGTTGGCAAAGCAGAAGTTAAGGCAGTGTTTAAAGTCCGGAAAGCCGGAAATATCGCCGGCAGCCGTGTAACCCAAGGTGAGATTCAAAGAAATGCATTTATTCGAGTTATGAGAGCCGGCGAAGTTCTTCATGAGAATTCGGTCAGTTCCCTAAAACACGAAAAAGACAATGTGAATGAGGTTCGCAAGGGTTTTGAATGCGGTATTGGGGTGAAGGGCTTTGATGCTTTCCAAGTTGGTGATATTTTAGAGTGTTATATTCAAGAAACGGTTCCTGTTTCTTAAAAAGTATCGAGGTTAATTGATGGTTTCTCAATCTAGAGCACTACGCATTTCTCAAAGAATTAAGGAAGATCTTGCTGAGTTGCTCTTATATGAAGTAAGCGATCCAAGACTTGCCGGTGTTTTTATCACCTATGTTAAGGTAGACAGAGAATTATCCTTTGCGAGTGTTTTCATATCTGCCTTGGAAGGGGTTGAACGCGAATCTGAAATTATTGAGGGTTTAAGCCATGCGGCAGGGTTTTTGCGACGCAAATTGGCACAATCGATTGATATCCGCTCATTTCCACAACTGCGGTTTAATTGGGACCCAATTCCAGAAAATGCGGAACGCGTCGATAAAATATTAAGTAAATTGAAATCCGAAAGTGAAGAAAATAATGAGCCAGGCAATTCTAACTGAAATAAAACAACGCCTTGAACAATCCAATAATATTTTGATCACTTCCCATATCCGACCGGATGGGGACGCGGTTGGATCAGTAATAGCTGTTGGTCTTGCATTACAAGAACTTGGCAAAAAAGTTCAAATGGTGCTGAACGATGGCGTTCCTGCAAGTTTTAGATTTCTTGAAGGTGCAGACCAGGTAACTAAATACCCAAAACAAGAATTTGATATGGTATTTGTTGTTGATTGTGGTGACCTAAATCGAGTGGGGAATGTAGTCGATTATATAAAAACGATTGATGTGAACATCGATCATCATCCCACAAACCCAAAATTTGGCGAATTGAACCTGGTGCAATCCGATGCAGTTTCCACTACGGAAATTCTTATCGAGCATTTTCCGGAGCTAGGATTTCCGTTTACTCCGGGAGTTGTGGATGCATTAATGACCGGTTTAGTCACAGATACCCAAGGGTTTAAAACCTCAAATGTGCATGCGGGAGCTTTAAGAAGAGCTGCAGATATGATCGAAAAAGGTGCTGATCTTCCCGATCTCACATATCGAGTACTAACTCGAAAATCGTTTGAGGCTGTAAGTTATTGGGCTGCAGGGTTGTCTTTAATTGAAAGGGAAGGACCTTTCGTATGGGCATCGCTGACATATCAGGATCGCAAAAAAGCAAACTATAATGGAAGAGATGATGCAGACCTTGTAAATTTCCTTTCCCGAATTGAAGGGGCAAATGTGGCATTGGTTTTCATTGAACAAACAGATAATGAAGTAAAAATCAGTTGGCGAGCAAAAAATGGCTATGATGTTTCCAAGATAGCCCAGGTTTTTGGCGGTGGCGGGCATGTTGCGGCTGCTGGGGCCACAGTTGAAGGTAATTTACCTGAGGTGCGGGATAAGGTACTCAAAATTACTAAAGAAACCATTCTCGATAACAAAAACTAATTTATAAAGTCATAAAAATGCTAATTTTGGAAAAAATCTTAAAATGTTGTAGGATAAGGATAAAATGATCGAATTATTAATGCAATTAAAAAAATCCTTGGGAGGATATGATGGATAATAATGATGTCAAAAATGTTGTATCCGGGGTGATGGTAGTTGATAAACCTGTTGGGTTAACCTCTCATGATGTGGTTCAAATTATACGACGAGGAACTGGTATTCGACGTGCTGGGCATACTGGCACTCTTGACCCCCGTGCCTCAGGTGTTTTGGTAATATTGCTTGGCCCTGCAGTCCGTTTAAGTGAGTTTGTATCAGCATCTAATAAGCGTTATCAAGCAACCATTCGATTGGGAAGCAGCACCGATACATATGATGGTGAAGGCGAACCAACTGAAGAAATGCCTGTAAATGTTGATGAGGAAGAATTCACAAAATTGATCCAAGGTTATGTTGGAGAGATCGAACAAGTTCCCCCACCTTATTCTGCTGTAAAAGTGGATGGTAAGAAGGCTTATGAAAAAGCTCGTGCAGGTGAAGAAGTTGAATTAGAACCTCGGATTATAAATGTCCATAATTTGGATGTTTTAGAATGGGCTCCCCCAGAGGTTGTGATCGATGTACATTGTTCATCAGGCACCTATGTACGCTCGTTGGCAAATGATGTAGGTGAGGAATTAGGAATTGGGGCTCATTTGGTTGGATTGCGAAGAACAATGAGTGGTCAGTTCTCCTTACGCCATTCAGTATCACTCCGACGATTGAAAGAAGCCTTTGATTCAGGTACTTGGGCGGAGTTTCTTGTTCCGGCTGCCGAAGCTCTTGGAGATTGGTTTACGATAACCATGGATGCAGATCTAATGGAAAAGGTACGCCACGGACATCGTTTCCCAGTTGAGGGAGATCATACTGGATGGGCTCGAGCGGTCAGTGAGCAGGGCGATCTTGTGGCTTTGCTTGAGGTGATCGAAGAGACCAATGAATGGCAACCCAGAAAAGTTTTCTTCACGACATAATCTAGATCATGCAGCATTATTATGGATTAAATGATGTTGCATTAAATAACGCCTGGTTGACCATTGGTGCCTTTGATGGTGTACACCTTGGCCATAGAAAAATAATAGATCAAATTACTGCCGAAGCCCATCAGAACGAGGCTCCGGCAGTTTTGCTTACATTCTATCCTCACCCATCCACCGTGATTCACGGTCCACGCGAGTCTTTCTATCTAACCCTTCCCGATGAAAAAGCAAAGTTGCTAGAAAACACAGGGTTAGATGCAGTGATCACATATCCATTTGATGGTGATGTAGCGTCACTATCTGCCAGTGAATTTCTTGCTGGATTGAAGGAACATTTAGGATTCCAACATTTATGGATCGGGCATGATTTTGCTTTGGGGAAAGGAAGAGAAGGTGATGCTCAACTTCTAAAAAAAATTGGGGAAGAGATGGATTTTGAAGTTCGGGTAATTGATGCATTTGAAATCAAAGAAGGTATTGTCTCCTCAAGTAGAATTCGGAATCTTCTAGATGAGGGATATATTGAAGAGGCCAACGAGCTTTTGGGACGTCCGCATTTTGTAATTGGCGAAGTGATCATGGGGGATCAACGGGGTAGAACGATTGGTATTCCTACAGCAAATTTGGAAATAGATAAGATCAGGGCAGTTCCGGGGGCAGGTGTTTACGCCTGCATTGCGGAGTTTGATGGGCAAGAATTCAAAGCAGTTACTAATGTGGGGGTACGACCCACTTTTGAAACAGAGCCTGTTGCCCCACGGATTGAGACGCATCTTTTGGACTTTCACGGGGATATATATGGTAAAAATGTTGAACTAAAGTTCTTGGCTCGTTTGCGTGACGAAAAACGGTTTGAGAATATTGATGCCTTGGTTACCCAGATTCAATTGGATATTGCCATCGCGCAGGAGATTTTTACCCATATGGAGGTTTAGCATGAAGCAATATTTGGAACTAATGCAACATGTTTTAGACAATGGGGTAGAAAAAGGAGATCGGACGGGGACAGGTACCCGATCTGTATTTGGTCATCAGCTACGTTTTAATCTTTCAGATGGATTCCCCGTACTTACCACGAAAAAATTACATCTTAAATCTATTATCTATGAGCTTTTATGGATGTTGCAAGGAAGCAGCAACGTGCGTTATTTGCAAGAAAACGGTGTGCGTATATGGAATGAATGGGCTGATGAGGAAGGGGAACTAGGACCCGTTTATGGTGCACAATGGCGCTCTTGGACCGGCGCAGATGGCGTGGTGGTCGATCAGATCAGTCGATTGATCGAGGATATTGATCAGAAGCCAAATTCACGGCGATTGATCGTAAATTCGTGGAATGTGGCTGAGATCGAAAAAATGGCTCTTCCCCCCTGCCATATGATGTTTCAATTCTATGTGGCTAATGGAAAACTGTCTTGTCAACTATATCAACGATCGGCCGATATCTTTTTAGGGGTTCCCTTTAATATCGCTTCCTATGCCTTATTCACGATGATGGTTGCCCAAGTATCTGGCCTTGAAGCCGGAGATTTTGTACACACTTTTGGGGATGCCCATTTATATAATGACCATATGGAACAAGTTGAAACCCAATTGGAAAGAACGCCTTTTCCTTTGCCTAAAATGAAAATTAATGAAGACGTGAAGTCGATCTTTGATTTCAAATTCGAGGATTTTAATTTGTTAGATTACCAAGCTCATCCACATATAAAGGCTAAAGTTTCGGTATGATCATTTCAATGATCGTGGCAGTTAGCGAGAATGGCGTGATTGGAAAAGATGGCGATATTCCATGGCGGTTGTCGGCTGACTTACAGCGATTTAAACATCTGACGATGGATCATCATCTCGTCATGGGGCGGAAAACCTACGAGTCTATTGGCAAGCCCCTTCCAGGAAGAAAAATGGTGATCGTCACGCGCCAAGAAGATTATTCAGCTCCAGGTTGCGAGGTTGTGCACTCTTTGGAAGAGGCGCTCTCCTTGGCAGAGAAAGCTGGTGAAACGGAAGTTTTCATCGCAGGTGGGGCGAGCATTTATGCTGAGGCATTCCCCTTGGCTCAGAGACTTTACTACACCCAAGTTCATGATGAGGTAGATGGGGATACTTTATTCCCGACGTTTGCTGAAGAAGATTGGCAGATGATCGAAAACGTGGAGTATCCAGCGGACTTGCGAAATGATTATAGTTTTACATTTACCTCTTTAAAGCGAAATTCAGAATAGCCTAAGATGTCCAATAACGATGATCTGTTTAATGATAAATCAGAAGATTATGCCAGAGCACGCCCTAGATACCCCCAACAAATTTACAAATTCCTAGCTGAACAATGTGTTAGTCATGAGAGCGTGTGGGATGTTGCTAGTGGAAATGGGCAGGCGTCCCTTGGGCTGACTAAATATTTTGACCATATTGATGCGACGGAGATTAGTGAAAATCAGATCGCGAATGCATTTGCCCACCCCAAAATAAACTATTCAATTCAAGCGGCGGAAAAGACGAATTTCAAATCGAATAGTTTTGATCTTATCTGTGTGGCTCAAGCCTTACACTGGTTTGACCATAAAAAATTTTGGCCAGAAGTTAAACGGGTTTTAAAACCAGACGGCATTTTTGCGACTTGGGGATATTCTTGGATCTTGCTGGACGCAGAATTTGAACGAATTTTCAAAAGATTTATTTTAGATATCATTGAACCCTATTGGGCTGATGAAATTCAATTCCTTTGGAATCAGTATCAAGAGATCACTTTCCCCTTTAAGAAAATTGAAGGTCCAGAAATCGAGCTGAGTGTAAATTGGAATTTGTATGAATTATTTGAATATGTGCGGACCTGGTCTGCTGTATCCCAGTGTATAAAAAAGCAGGGATCAGCTTTTATTGAAAAGGCGTTTGAAGAAGTTGAAAAATATTGGGGAGACGCAGAAGAATTAAAAGACATAAAAATGAATTTCTTTTTAATCGTTGGAAGAAATGGGGTTTGATCCATTGTTTTATTCTATAAATAAAATATGCTAATTCTTGTCTAAAAACCAGAGAAATAGGCCATTAATTACTGAGAAGAAATCCTTATTATAGTGATTATTCCTGCTGTTAGATGAACACCTAATTCTGTGGTATCCTTGCTTTTGTGACTAAAAATGAGCTAACTTCCGAGAAATACGGGGAAATTTACCAAAAATTTAATTCCCCTATCACGGCTTTAGATTGCGGGAAAAGATGTGGTCCACATAATGTGGGTGGGAAACCTTTTTGCTGCGATATTTGTCATTCAGTCCCCACAGCTTACGACAATGAATGGAAATACCTCCAACCGAAAACAGATCTTTGGCGGCCTTGGAATGCGGAAACTTGTGAAGAGTCTGTCAAGGAAGCTCAAGAAGAATTTGACAGTTTAAGGGAAGAAACACCTGACAATATGATTCTGCTAGAATGCTTAGGACCGGATGATTGTCAACGCGAGTTTCGAACACTAATATGTCGCCAATTCCCCTTTTTCCCCTATGTGGATTCGAATGGTGTTTTTATTGGATTATCTTATTATTCGGAGTATGAAGAAACTTGTTGGGTAATCAGTAATCTGCAAGTTGTAACGGATCAGTATAGGCAGGAATTTATACAAACGTACGACAAGTTGTTTCCATTAATGTCAAGAGAACTTAACGCATATCAATATCATTCCGAGCATATGCGAGAAAAATTTAGTAAAGAAAACAGAAAAATCCCTCTGCTACATCGTAATGGGGAGAATTATCTAATCGATCCTCAGAGCGAGGCATTAGAAAAAATCAATCTTGAGTCCACAAGAAAATTTGGCCCTTATAAAATTATGGCAGAGATGCCATTTCCGGATGAAATCGAATGAGTGTAAGCAAAAAAACTCAAGATCTGCCTGCTGAATTCACCTTACCCAATCGTTACCCCACCAATCGTTCTGGCCCTGAACGCTGGTTGTTTTCCCATTTCCTAAGATATTGGCCAATTGGCATTTTGCTACTTCTTGGGGCTTTTGGGAATGCGGCCTTGGCTGCATATGTGCCCATAAAAATTGGGGAGGCATTTGATGCAATATTAAATGATCCGCCAAAAACTAATTTATTGCTTGGTTTTTTCTGGGCGGTAGTGATCAGTCAGCTTATTCGTGGTGGGCTTCAATTTGTAAGAAATTTTGGGGCAGAGTGGTTGGGCCAATTATTTGAACGTAATGTTCGCGATGAGCTTTATGTGAGCTTGTTGGGCAAAAGTATGACCTTCCATAATTTACAGTTGGTGGGAGAAACAATGGCCCGGGCAACAAATGATGTCCGAGAAATAAATTTCATGCTCAACCCTGGGATCAATTTGGTGATTGGATCAGGAAATTTTCTAATTCTTCCCATGTTGGTTTCATGGCGTTACCATCCTTCATTGGTCATCATTCCAGCCATTTTCGTACTCGTATATATCATTTCAATCAAACAATATTTGGGAGAACTCCAGCCAATCACTAAGGCTGTTCGTGATTCCTTCGGCACTATGAACACTAGGCTTGCAGAGGCGATCGATGGCATTGAAACTGTTAAGAGTATGTCAGAAGAAGAAAACGAAGTAAAACGGTTTCAGATTAATGCGGGAGTATTTCGGAATGCATTTGTACGCCAAGCAGATGTGGAAGCAAGATTTTTACCCTTGTTATTCATGGGAATCACTCAAGCCGCAGGATTGTTGCATTCTCTGATCCTTTTTAAACAAGGATTGATCCAAGTGGGAGATGTGGTGGCATATTTTGGATTATTGCAGCTATTTGGATTTCCAACTTTTGTTTCCTTATTTGCTTACTCCCAAGTTTCACTAGGTATGGCAAGTACCAGGCGTATTCTTGAATTGATTAACGAGGAATCTGATCTTGACCAAAATGAATCAGGATTTGCTGAAGATATTAAAGGTAGTGTCGAATTTAAAAACATTTCTTTTGCTTATGATAAAAATGAAAATGTACTAAATAAGATTAATTTTTCAGTTGAACCAGGACAAACCGTGGCGATCGTGGGGCAAACTGGGGGAGGGAAAACCTCCTTGGTTAAATTGGTTAACCGGATTTATGATGTAAGTGCTGGACAGGTATTGGTGGATGGGATTGATGTGAGGGACTGGCAGTTGGAATCTCTCCGCCATCAGGTTTCGATCATTGAGCAAGATATTTTCCTTTTTTCCCGATCGATCGCTGAAAATATTTGTTTTGGTCAGCCGACCGCCACACGCGAAGAAATAATTGAAGCTGCTAAGGCGGCCCAAGCAGATGAATTTATCTTGGAATTTAAAGATGGCTATGATACTGTCATCGGAGAACGCGGGGTAACGCTCTCGGGAGGGCAACGTCAGCGCTTAGCCCTTGCTAGGGCTTTTTTGACGGATCCAAGAATTTTGGTTTTGGATGATTCAACCAGTGCGATCGACAGTGCAACAGAGGACAAGATCCAAAGGGCGATCTATGCCGCTGCAAAGGGGCGCACAACATTAATCATTACCCACCGTCTTTCTCAAATTCGTTGGGCTGACTTGATCGTGGTATTGCGACAGGGAAAAGTTGCAGCAGTGGGTACACATGAAGAACTGTTGAAAACCTCGGAAGCTTATCGCCAAATATTTAGTGAGTAACAGGGTTTAGTTATGGGATTTTTCTCAAATTTAGATGTGGAAGCATATGACCGTCAATATTCTGACAAGGATCTTATTCAGCGTATCGGTTCATATTTCCGGCCCCAGAAAAAAAGGTTGATCGGAATTGCAATTTACCTGATCTTGATCGCGTTTTTAGCCGCGGCAATCCCCATCATTGTAAGTAACACAATTGATAATATGGAAGGGAATGCGGAAGGCACTACGATTTATTTATTAAGCGGGGCGATATTCTTATCAGGTATCTTTGTGTGGTTTGCTAATTGGATTGCAAGGAGAATGACCGGAAGGACCATCGGAGATGTAGTACTTCAGATCCGGAGCGATGGCTTTAAGGCGGCGGTTTCCCACGATCTGTCCTTTTATGATGAGTTTTCTTCCGGGCGGATCGTCTCTAGAATTACTTCTGATACCCGTGAATTTGGCCAAGTTGTCAAATTAATCACGGATCTTGTCTCCCAAGTTTTTCAGGCGATTATCCTTGGGGTAGCATTAATAATCATTGAACCCAAGTTGATCCTTTACATCTTGGGTTTTCTGCCTATTGTATTTTTTGTTGCTTTAGCCTTTAGAAAGTGGGCCCGAATTGTGACCAAACGGGGGATGCGGGCAATGGGTAATGTGAATGCGGCGATCAAGGAAACGATTAGTGGTATAGGGGTGGCAAAGAATTTCCGTCAAGAAGAAATGATCTTTGGTGAATTTGATAATTCCAATCAAGCCTCTTTTAAAACCAATTTACAAAGGGGGTTTGTCTTAGCATTAATTTTTCCAACGCTTAATGCACTTTCTGGTGTTGGAACAGCGATGTTGCTTTACGTGGGGGGAATGGAGGCCGCAAAAGGCGTGGTAACCGTGGGGGCTTGGTTCCTCTTTTTGCAAAGTCTGGATCGTTTCTGGTTTCCAGTATTAAATCTTTCTGCATTTTGGACGCAACTTCAATCAGGGCTTTCTGCAGCAGAACGAGCATTTGCTTTAATTGATGCCGAATCAAAAGTGATTCAAATTGCGAATAACGATGTCCCACGATTGAAAGGGAAGGTTTGTTTCAAACATGTTCATTTTCGATATACCGAACAAGAACAAATCCTGAGTGATTTTAATATTTGCATTGAGGCAGGAGAGAATTTGGCTTTGGTTGGTCATACCGGAGCAGGAAAATCTTCGATTGCTAAACTAACCTCAAGGTTTTATGAATATCAAGACGGCATGATTGAAATTGATGGTCTAGATATCCGTAGTTTTGACCTAGCAAAATATCGTCGCCAGTTAGGAATTGTGTCCCAGGTGCCCTTTTTGTTTTCTGGAACCGTTTCCGAAAATATTCGATATGCGCGTGAGGATGTGACAGAAAGCGAAATGTTGACCCTGGCAAAGAAGATCGGTGATGGGGCTTGGTTAGAAACGTTACCCCAAGGCTTTGAAACTGAAGTTGGAGAACGCGGGGGCAGGTTGTCGATGGGCCAGCGACAATTGGTTTCATTATTGCGGGTGCTGGTTCAAAACCCAGCAATCTTTATATTGGATGAGGCCACCGCAAGCATCGACCCTTTCACTGAATGGCAGATCCAACAGGCGCTTAATTTAATTTTGGAAAATACCACCAGTATTTTGATCGCCCACCGGTTATCTACAGTAAAAGCAGCAGATCGAATCATCGTCTTGGAAGATGGAGGAATCATTGAAGAAGGCAACCATGACAGCCTGCTTGCAAATGAGGGCCATTATGCAGATTTATATAACACTTATTTCCGTCATCAAAGTTTGGATTATCGACCTCCAGGATTAGACGAAACGCTTTCTTCAATATAGTTATTTACTATGGGGGAACAGGAGCAGGGGAAAACATATCCTTATTAATTTAGAATAAGCGAATACAAGTTATAATTATTTTTATTAGACCTCTTTGATAAAAAATATGCGAAGTTGAAAAGGAACCATTATGAATGAAAATAATTTCGAAAAAGAACCCGAAATTCCACCAGTGGAAGCTGTTGAGATTCCGGTTCCTGTTGAAGAACCAGTTGTTATAGAAGACGAACCTAAAAAAGAAAAATTACCCCCTACAAAATTTCAAAAAAACCTTCGAAAAGCATTAATTTGGGCGGTGGGTATTCTTGCAATTTTCTTGGCAGGGGTGATCACAAATCAGGTGATGCGCTATAAACCCTTTGAAGCAACTGTTGCAGAAAATGAAATACTCGTTCAAGAGGCTCATGAAGAGGAAATTATTGAGTTACAACATGAAATTGGTGGATTAACTTCCCATCGAAACTTTTTGAATGTGCTCGTAGATGTGAACAACGCGCGAATTGCCCTCTTTCTAAAAGATATTGATGGGGCAAAAATAGACCTATTAAACACACAAGAGAGCTTGAGTGATATTCACGCTGATATTGCAAGATATGATTCCACATTGGCAGAAAGCATGTCCAAACGATTGAGCCTGATCATATCTGGGTTGGAAAGAGATTCTGAAACTGCGATCATTGACCTGGATTTGCTAACCAAAGATTTATTGGAGATCGAATCCGTATTATTTGATGATTAGCCATTGTTGAAATAGTTAATGATTTAATTCCACAGAAAAGTTAAGCGCAAGAGGGGTCTATATTTATGCAGTTTACAATTACAAAATCTGACTTTTTATTCTATATGGATGCGCCGCGCCATTTGTGGGCGAAAAAGCATGGGCAATTAGACAATTACGTTCCTTCACCCTATGACCAACATTTGATGGCACAGGGGCAAGAAATTGAAAAATGGGCTGAGCGCTATATCCAAGAAATTGTTTTATCCGAATATAACTCCCCAATAATTTTTGAAGCGCAGAGAAAGTTTGTTGATAAACATTTTGAGGTAATCGTCGATGGATTGGTATATGACCCCGACTCGAAAATGTATGACCTTTATGAGATAAAGAGTTCTACCTCAGTAAAAACAGAACATGTTTATGACGCGACCTTTCAAAGCATAGTATGCGAAGCAAATATTCCTCTTCGAAAAACTTATCTTGTTCATCTGAATAAAGACTATGTTCGGGATGGAGAAACTGAGCTTGAGAAATTATTTGCGGTTGAGGATCTCAGTGAAGAGGTGGCTGCAAAAAAAGAAGAAATACTCCTCCTTCGAGAGCAAGCCTGGCGAGATATTTCTTTGGATAGTTATGAAAGTGTTCAAGATTGCCTAAAGCCTAATGATTGTCCCTGTAAGAAGCTCTGTCACCCCAACCTGCCTGCTGATCCGATCTATAATCTCCCCCGATTACATAAGAATAAAGCACGGGATTTAAAGTCAAAAGGGATTCTATCGATAAAAGACATCCCCGACGGGTATAAATTGTCAGATAATCAGCAGTTGCATCTTAAGGTAGTTAAAAGCGGAAGGCCTTTTCTTGATACTGCGGCAGTGGCATCTGAATTAGCTCAACTATCTCCCCCCATTTATTTCTTGGATTATGAAACCTATAACCCCGCAATCCCTTGGTTCGATGGTTATCATCCTTACCAACAGGTTGTATTTCAATACTCACTCCATATTTTTCGGGGAGAGGGAAGCGAGTTAGAACATTTTGAATGGGTGGAAACGGGAGCAGGTGATCCCGCTTTAAAAATACTAGAAAGTTTAGCAGAGAATATCGGGGAAACAGGATCTGTTGTGGTGTGGAACAAATCTTTTGAGGCTGGGCGAAACCGGGAAATGGGATTGCTTTATCCCCAATATAAGGAATTGTTAGAGTCCATAAATGACCGCATGTTCGACCTAGCCGTACTTTTTCAAAAAGGATATTATGTGCACGCAGATTTCTTTGGCAGTTATTCGATTAAGAAAGTGCTGCCAGTCCTGGCCCCCGATGTAAATTATGATGAGTTAGCTATCCCCGATGGCACTCAAGCAATGGTGGCATGGGCTAAGATCATGGCCGGAGATCTTTCAGTTGACGAGGCTGAAAAAACAGAAAGTGACTTGTTGACATATTGCGAATTGGATACTATGGCGATGGTCCGGATATGGCAAGCTGTTCTAAAAATCCTGGAAACCTAATCCTGTAAACAAAAAATAGATTTAATCAGTAAGAGCGCATACTTGGAATGCGCTCTTACAATTTAAAGGAGAAAAAATGAGTAGACTAGTTAGGGAGGGAAAATTATCAACCCCCTAACTAGAAAGTAAACTTTGTAATATGGGATATACCCAAATGATTATGCAGGTTCTAACGATACTTGGGGGAGATCTGCTAATGCTGCATTGATCTTTTCTTCTGGGTATTCATAATCTTGCAAGCTGCCCGCTAAGTATGCTTCATAGGCAGAAAGATCGAAGTGGCCATGTCCGGAGAGGTTGAAAACGATCACTCTCTTTTCGCCTTTAACCTTGGCGTCTAGTGCCTCATCAATTGCAGCTCTGATGGCATGTGCAGATTCGGGTGCAGGCAGAATTCCTTCGGATTGGGCGAACTGAATGGCAGCCTCAAAAGTCGAAAGTTGAGGTACAGAGATTGCTTCAATGTATCCAGCATCATAGAGCGCACAGATGCTGGGGGACATGCCATGGTAGCGTAATCCACCCGCATGAATTGGGGCAGGTACAAAGGAATGTCCGAGGGTATGCATTTTTACGATTGGCGCCATTTTTGCAGAATCCCCATAATCAAAGGCATATTTACCTTTGGTCAAAGACGGGGTTGCTTGTGGTTCTACCGCTAATAAACGAGTTTTTTGTCCATTGCGAATGTTTTCTCGTAAAAACGGATAAGCAATGCCAGCAAAGTTGGAGCCACCACCAATGCAGCCAATGACCACATCCGGATATTCTCCAGCGAGATCCATCTGTTTGATCGCTTCCTCACCAATGATCGATTGATGGGTGAGGACATGTCCTAGGACAGATCCTAAGCTGTATTTCTTCTCTCCACCAGATGTGGCGGCTACTTCAACTGCTTCTGAAATGGCAATACCTAAGGATCCGGAATGGTTAGGATCTTCTGCAAGCAGGGATTTACCAAATTGTGTGCGGTTCGAGGGGCTGGCATAAACATCTGCACCAAAAGTTTCCATAAATATACGGCGATAAGGTTTTTGTTGATAAGAGATATTGACCATATAAACTTCTAAGGGCATATCGAACATTTTGCAGGCCATCGATAAGGCCGATCCCCATTGTCCAGCACCGGTTTCGGTTACGATCGCTTTGGTACCTTCTGCCTTGTTATAAAATGCTTGGGCGATAGCAGTATTAGGTTTATGGCTGCCTGCTGGTGATACACCTTCGTATTTATAGTAGATATGGGCAGGAGTGTCTAATAATTTTTCTAGACGTCGTGCGCGCATTAATGGTGTGGGGCGATATAGTTTATAGATCTCTTGAATTTCTTCAGGAATATCAATATATTGATCTGTACTGACTTCCTGCATAATTAGTTCCATTGGAAAAAGAACAGATAAGAAATCGGGGGTGACGGGTTCTTGAGTTTGAGGATTTAATATGGGTGCAGGGGCCACTGGCATATCTGCATTCACGTTGTACCATTGCTTTGGCATGTCATTTTCACTGAGGGTATATTTTGTTTGGTCTGTCATCGTAAGTCTCCTGTCGAATAATATTTCTTTATAAATTTGATTTCAATTTCTATTTGATCATTTAGGATTTGAAAGATCCCTTCAAGGTGGAAATCTTGATATATACATATCTGCTCCTAAAGGAAACCTAAGGGAGGCTTTTTTAAAAATTCATGCACCTCTTTTTTCTTATTTTCTTTATTGCCATCGAATAACCCTAGTTTAGCTTGAACCGCCATTAGGCTTGGGGGTCTTTGAATTTCTTTTTTTGTTTTATTGCTTTTTTTCTTCTCTGACATTGCCTTCTCCTTTGAATAAATAATCTTTAGTTATGGAATGGCTTATCACCTGCCAGATTCTAGCGTGATCTGGGGTTTTGGTGATCCAAAAATTTTTATGATTTTTTCTTTTTCAATAGCTGGTCCTTAATAAAAAAACAGCCCTCATCCCAAAGGGGACGAAAGCAGTTATGCATTCCGTGGTACCACCCCGGTTAAGTGGCTTTAAGCAAAAATCCTCCTGTGATGCGATAGGGGGATTGTTCAAAAGCCAGCTTCACTCGAGCAGAGTGCGGCAAAGTTTTTTGTTTTGCGATACTCCTCACCTTGATAACGGGGTGTTTCCGGCATCGGCTAATTGGGGAACCCTTTCACCTTGCAACTCTGAGGACCATTCATCGTCGTCGTGCGTGCGGGGTTTTCACTAATCCTCGCTCTCTGGTCCGTCGTTTCGACGCTTACTATTCCTCTTCACAGTCTTTGATTTGGCGTATGCAGTAACCCGAAGGTTACGAATGTTTCGTAGTTTATATCATTTTCTACTAAGGTTTGTCAAGGAGCAAAACTTTGCAACTTAGATATCTTTTGTCGTTTTTCTAAAATAATACGATAACTGGGAAAAATAAACCCCATAACCTGATCTACGGATTTGGGGTTTTATTCAAAAGAAGTATAATGAAATTAGGAAAAGCAAAAGCGATTAGGAAGGAAAAATGAAACAAGATAAATTTTTAATCGTCATTATTATTACGGTGATCATATTAATGATCGTTGCCGTGGGGGTGTTCTCTGTTCGACAAAATTCACAAGATTATGTAAACGAAGATACACCCGAGGGAATTGTGCATAACTTTGTCTTTGCGATACAGCAAGATGATTTTGAAAGGGCGTACTCCTATCTTTATGAGGCTGAAGGAAAACCAACCTTATCTGAATTCCGTCAATACTATAAAAGTAATAATCTAGTCAATATTGGGGCTCAGATTCAAGGAAGCGAGATCTTCGATCAACCTAAAGGAGATCCAATCGCTGCGGTTGATCTAATTGTAGTCCGATCAAGTAACGAACCTTTTAGCGGTAGTAGTCGATATTCCGATTCTGTTAGTTTACAGTTTCAAAATGGAGAATGGAAGATCACAAATTTCTCCTATCAACTTTGGTTCTGGGACTGGTATCAGGAAGAATAAGCAGAAATTTCTAAGTACGATAATTTATTAATTCGAAAAGAGAGATAACATGAAAACGATACGAAGAATATATATTTATTTGGTTGCATTCATCAGTTTTGAATTGACTGCCTGGGCGATCATTGGTCTGGTGCGTTCAATCTTTGATACTACTTCCATAGGTGGAAATACAGCTGATCTTGCACAAGCGCTATCTATGATCGTGGTAGGAGGAGTCGTATTTGGGATTCATTGGCGCATGGCTCAAAAAGACGCTGCCGAAGATCCTAAAGAAAGGCTTTCTACGGTTCGAGCGATTTTCTTCTATGCCCTATGGGCATCCTTAATCGGACCTGTTGTCCAAAATTTATTAGCCATCATCTATAGGGGCTTGAGTGCAATTTTTGATGTCCCAATAAATTCATATGCTTTCGCTGGTAACCAGATTGCCTCAGATAATATTATTGCTGTCGTGGTAAATATCGGGTTAGCGACCTACATATTCTCCTTGATGAAGAATCATTGGAAAACCGAACCGGATGTAGATGCATTTAAAACAGTGAGAAGAATATTCAGATATGCCTGGATGCTATACGCATTGGGCATGACACTTGCTGGCATTCAACAGCTTTTAAGTTATCTATTTGGCGGTTTTGGCACTATTGGCTTTGGTGCCACACGAACTTTGGTTTGGGGAATAAGTTATTTGCTGATCGGGTTACCCTTATGGATCAACATTTGGCAATTGATCGTTGATTCCCTCAAGGATTCTGGAGAACGGGAATCCTTGCTGCGCCAGATCATTTTATATATCATAACTCTCTTGGGTGCAATTCTTTTCTTATTTGTGTTTGGGATCCTTGCAAACGAATTTTTGCAAACCATCTTTATATCAAAAGTGAGATTTAGCGATTTCTTCTCTCGCGTAGTAGAAGCTGTAGCAATTTTGGTTCCAGCACTTTTAACTTGGATATATTTTAATAGGGTCTTAAAACAGGATCGCGCTGCAGATCCTCACATCACCCGACGGTCTGGAATGAGACGGCTGTATATTTATATCCTATCCTTTTTGGGTATTCTAACCACTTTCATAGGTTTAGAAATTTTAGTTGTTTTCATAGCAGATGTTCTTTTTGGGGATAACTATCTGGTTGGAAATGGGTGGATAAATGAGTTGATCAATATCTTTGTGTTGTTGGCAATAGGAATCCCTGTTTGGTTGAGGCATTGGTTGCCGATGAACAGTGAAGCAGCTGAACAGAGTGAAGCAGGTGATCATGCCCGCCGATCCTTAAATAGAAAAGGATATTTGTACATCATTTTATTCCTGGGCGTGATCGGAATTATGTTCATTGCAGGGAGTTTACTCTTTTTGATCATTAGCACCGTATTAGGAGATCCGCCTGATAATCTGGCGACCTTCCTCACACAAGTGCTAGGGTCACTGGTCTTTGTGACTATGCTAACGATGTACCATTGGCAACAACTTAGGGCTGACAATAGCAAGTCTTCCGTATCTTTATCTGCACAACATGCCGAGTTTTCTGTGCTTATTTTGGAATCAGGGGAGGAAGAATTCACGGCACGATTGCTGAAAGAATTTAAGGAAGAAGTGCCTAGTATGCCAGTATCTGTGCAAGCAATTGGAAATAAGTTTGCAGAAAACGCAGAAAGTGTGGATGCGGTCCTTTTCCGATCTAGCTTGCTAACCAGTCCAACAAAAGAGATTAGTGATTGGTTGACAAAATTTGAGGGAACTCGCGTGATAATTCCTGATGAAACAGATCATTGGGTCTGGGTTGGGCTTTCAGGAGGCAATGAGGAGAAATGGATAAAAAATGCGGTTCAGTCAATTGAAAAAATTTCTGAAAAGCAGGTATTTTCCCTATCTGGCAGATCTCCTTGGATCTATGTACTGCTGGGATTGTTCGGGCTTCCATTGCTTTGTGGGTTGATTAATTTTATTGCTGAAAACGCTTTTTAGCCGTCAAAAATTGTATTAAAAAAGCAAAAGAAACAATTAAAATTACGACCAGATTTACTCAGACAAATTGAAACTTAGAGCTGTTAGTGTAGATATTCTGGTATTTTTAGGACTAACGTTGTATACTTTTTAATATCTTATTTTAAAGGGCTGTGAAGCATGAAAGTATCCGTATTACAAGAAAACTTGGCCCAAGGGTTAGGAATTGTATCCCGTGCAGTATCTTCACGAAGTACACTTCCAGTCCTAGCCAACATTTTAGTCAAAACAGAAGATGGAAGATTGCGCCTATCTGCCACAAACCTCGAAATTGGGATCACATGTTGGATTGGGGCGAAGATTGAAGAGGAAGGCTCCACAACGGTTCCCTCCCGAACATTTTCTGACTTGGTCGGTACTCTCCCAAATGCCCAAGTGGATATGTCCTTGAACACCCAATCTCAAAATCTAAATGTGAATAGTGGCCCTTCGAATACAGATATAAAATGTATTGATTCCCAGGAATTTCCACCCATGCCCAAACCGGAATTGGATGGTGGGGCAGAGTTTAATGTGAAAGACCTCAAGGAAATTATTCGTCAAGTGGTGTTTTCGGCCTCCACTGATGACGCACGCCCAGTGTTAACCGGGGTGTTGTTGGTCATTGAAGGCAACAAATTAATCATGGCTGCTGCCGATGGTTTTCGCCTTTCTGTTCGAGAAGCAGAACTGTCTCAAGCTGTTGAAGCACCGATTCGGGCAATCATACCTGCCAGAGCACTGATGGAATTGGCCCGGGTTGCTGGGGATGGCGATGAAATTGTAACCATGTTGCTTCCCGAAGGTCGCGGTCAGGTGATCTTCAGGATGAAGAATATTGAGCTTTCTTCACAGCTTATAGAGGGAAATTTCCCAGAATACCAACAGATCATTCCAGGAAGTCATACCACTCGAACGGTGGTTTCCACAAACGCATTCCTAAAAGCTTGCAAGCAAGCTGAGATATTCGCTCGTGAAGGGTCTCATATAGCCCGAGTGAATGTAATCCCTGGAAATGAAATGCAACCAGGGACAATCGAGATTTCTGCACAATCAGAAGAAACAGGATCTAGTGAAGTTTTTGTGGACGCAACCATTGAAGGAGATGCAGTTTTGATCGCATTTAATGTCCGGTATTTACGAGAAGCCTTAGATGTCATCAGCACACCAAATGTGGCATTAGAAACTACAGCTGCAGCTGCCCCCGGGGTGTTGCGCCCTCTTTCTGAGGAAGGGTTCTTGCACGTGATCATGCCCATGCATTTGGGAAACTAGTTAAACTTCATTTCAATAACTGATCAATAGTTTTCCAGGTCTTGTTCCTCATTGGCAAGACCTGTAGTATTAAAAAACCAAGTTGAAAAAAATCTATGACTCTTCCTTCATCATTTATTGATCCCTTACTCCGAATTCATCAATCTTTAAGTCAATACCCGATCTTAAGAACAAGAATCAGATCACGAATGCGAAAAGAGATTTTCTCGCGTGGTATATTGACAGCAGAAGAGTTTAAAATTCAGGTTCGGGAACAAGCAATTTCCTCCCAATCAAGAGAAGGCATGTTGGATCCTTTTGGTGAAGAACCAGAGGACATTTGGCGAACCAGGCTTGCAAGAGTACGTTCTTATCTTACTGATTTTCATTTTGCTCACAATCTATCTTATGAGTTATATGAAGAAATCGTTCGGAAAGTGTTAGAGGAAAGGGGAGCGTTGGATGGGGATTGGTTGGCTGATTTTAATGCTGAATTGGCCCCGCAAGAATTTATAGTTGAGCAAGCGCAACAAATCAGCCTATTGCCCCCAGAAGAGCAAAAAGTATATCAAGCCAGGATGGAAGAATTGAAGGTCGTAATGATCCGAAATATGATCAGTGATCAATTGGCCTATATTAAAATCGCAAAAAAATGGTTCACGATTGAAGACTTACTGAATATTAGTGAACGGAAGAGCGGGATGGGGAAGGTAGGGGGGAAAGCAGCGGGAATGTTGTTGGCCCAACGTATTATCAAACAAATAGGAGATAAGGATCTTCAAAAATGTGTAAAAATTCCTGATTCCTATTTTTTGGCAGCAGACGTGATGTATGCCTATATGGCAAATAATAATTTGATGCATTGGGCTGATCAAAAATATCAAACGGTTGAGCAGATCCGCGAAGATGAAGATAAATTGTTGGGAGAATATCTTCAGGGAAGTTTCCCGTTGGACATTGAAGAAGAATTATTGGATATCATGAAAAAGATCGGTGGGAAACCGATGATCGTGCGATCTTCGAGTTTATTAGAAGATAATTTCGGCACTTCATTTGCTGGTAAATATGAAAGTCATTTTCTGCCCAATCAAGGAACGCGAGAAGAGAATTTCAGGGCGTTTATCCGAGCGATACAAAAAGTATATGCCAGTGTGCTATATGCGGATCCATTACTTTACCGGCGAAGCAAGGATCTGATTGATTATGATGAGAGAATAGCAATCCTGATACAAGTAGTTGAAGGGGAAAAGATCCGTGATTATTACTTGCCCCACGCGGCAGGTGTTGCGTTCAGTTCTAATTTATACCGCTGGTCTCCTCAAATTAAAAAAGAAGATGGCTTTTTACGTTTGGTCTGGGGATTGGGCACACGCGCAGTAGATCGGGTGGGGAATGATTATCCGCGCATGGTAGCCTTAAGTCACCCTATGCTGCATACCCAATCAGACGCACGCAGTATTCAAGGATATTCTCAAAAAGAAGTTGATCTGATCGATCTCAAAGAAAATGTTTTTAAAACCTTGCCGATCGAAAAGGTTTTTCATAGAAAATATCCGATAATGCGGTATATCGCTCAGGTCTATCATCAAGGATATCTAAGCCCGATCAGATCAAATCTCATCGAAGATGGGGTTGATAATTTGGTTATTACTTTTGATGAAATGTTGCGCCGGACACCACTAGCAGATAAAATGCGGCGGATGCTAAAAACCTTAGAGAAAGAATATCATAGTCCGGTGGATTTGGAGTTCACTGTAAAAGTTAAAAAACATAATACAACTTCCCCCGACGTCAGTATTGCAATATTACAATGTCGTCCCCAAAGCTCTTTTAAGGAGGAGGACGTTGCCCTTCCCCAAGATCTTCCTGAAGAAGATATTATTTTTTCAACAAATAGGGTTCTTACCCACGGCCAAATCTCCGGAATTGAGTATGTCCTCTATGTTGATGCGGGAGGTTATTTTAAATTGCCTACAAGTGCAGATAGATTTGCATTAGGGCGCACGGTAGGGATGGTCAATAGAAAACTCGCAGAGGAAAGTTTTATATGTGTCGGTCCTGGACGTTGGGGAACGATCAACCCAGACCTGGGCGTGCGAGTAGGATATTCTGAAATTTATCATACGAAGGCATTGATTGAATTGTCAGGTCAAGAAATCGGGTCTGCGCCAGAGCCTTCTTTTGGCACCCATTTTTTCCAAGATCTTATTGAGGCACATATTTACCCATTGGCTGTTTATTTGGATGATAAAGAAATGATTTTCAACCGAGATTTTTTTGATAATACCAAAAACATTTTCCCAGAAATGTTCCCTGAGGAAAAGAAATTCTTTGATAGTATACGGTTAATCAAGGTGTCAGATTTTCGTCCAAAAAGCCATATTGATATCATTATCAATGATGACGAGGGAAAAGCCGTTGCTTATCTGGTTTCTGAAGAGGAATCAAAAACCGAGGATGACCTTGTGGAGGGCGCATGAAACGATATATTGCGATAGCAGGTAATATCGGAGTTGGAAAATCGACCTTAGTGGGAAAAATTTGTAACCGGCTTGGGTGGGAACCCTATTATGAACCGGTTGCAGAAAATCCTTATTTGGAGGATTTTTACTCCAACATGGAATCCTGGTCTTTTCATTCTCAAGTCTTTTTTCTAACCCATCGCTTACGGTCTCATAAGGAATTATTAGCTAATCCTTCTTCTGTAGTACAAGACCGTTCAGTTTATGAAGATGCCGAAATCTTTGCAAAAAACTTACACCAACGGGGATATATTACCGACCGAGATTATAAAACCTATCTTGGATTATTTGAATTACTTGTTGAGATGTTAAAGCCACCAGATCTGGTGGTTTATCTGCAAGCGTCTGTGCCCACCCTAAAAGCCCGGATCGCGAACCGAGGAAGAAATATTGAGAGCAATATCTCTGAAGAATATCTGACTCAATTGAGTGGGCTATATGACTCTTGGATAGATAATTTTTCACTTTGTCCTGTATTAACTGTTCCAGCAGACGATATGGATTTTGTGGCATTCCCAGGGCATATGGAATTAATTGTTAAAAAAGTGGAAGAAAAATTAGATAATCGGGGAGAAGTAATTTTTGCCCCGGAAGATATTCGACAGTATCTTTCAAGATAGGTCTGATTAAATCAAACTTAGATCTTAAATATAAATAGAGGAATAGGTATAAGATAGGTAATAAAAGGAAAATGCTTTTTAGTCGAAATTATTCAAATATTTCGGTTTCTTCTTTCTCTTCTTCTTTCTCCTCTCCATCTCGAAATTGCACGGTAAGTTTAATTGCCGTTCTTACTTTGTCATCAATATTTACATCTACAAATTCGGGGGTAAAGACAATATCAAATCCGTCCTCAGCAAGATAACCTTTGGCTAAAACACATGCTTTCACAGCTTGATTTACGGCTCCTGCTCCAATTGCCTGAATTTCCGCGAGTTTGTTATCTCGGAAAACACCAGCAATGGCTCCGGCGACTGCAGAAGTCCTGGAATTGCTAGAAACCTTAATGATATCCATTTTGTTGCTCCTTGATAGTCCATTGAGCAGTGATGATTATTGCTGATGGATTGTCCCAAATTCATTGTACAGGATATTTTGACCCAAATCAAGAAATATTCAATCACCTAAAATCAGGTTGTTCAATCGGATAAATAGGGGAAAATTCACTCAATCTGTCCAAATTTATATGAAATTAATCAAAAAAGAGCCTAAAAAATAGGCTCTTTAAAAACTTTTTGAAACTGATTTAAAAATCAAATCTTATTGGGTCACTTGAGGTGCTTTAGGTTTTCTCATGTCGTCCAATTTCTTTTCCAGCTCAACTTTGCGCGAGTTCATAGCCTGCCCCATTTCATCTTGGAATGTGCTGATACGTTCTTTCATTTGCCCGCGTAATTCTTCGCCGGTGGATGGGGCAAGCAATAGGGCTGCAGTAGCACCAACAAGGCCTCCCATAAGAGCGCCTGTAATAAAACTAAACATCTTTTTCATTTTTTCTCCTAATTAACCCTTTTGAGGGAATAAATTTACTTATGTTTTTATTATAGAGTATATATTGCCAGCTACAAAGCTTTTCTAATTATTCATACGAATTTCTTAGAATTTTGTTGCGGAAAAGGACATTTAAATTAAAAAAGACTTCAATTTTGAAGTCTTTTTTGTATTTTTTGGATTGGAAACTAATGCCACATGTCCCCATAATCATGTTGCCCCTTAATTAGATCTCCTTCTGCGAAGCGGCTAAATCGGAAGGGATTAAGGTCAACAGTTTTACTTGTGCCATCTACAATTAGTTCAGAGAGACTTGCCCCTACCGCGGGACCGATTTTAAAACCGGTTCCGCTCATGCCGCATACTAGAAAGAACCCGTCTGGACCGGCTTGGCTGATAATTGCTCGTTGATCGGGTGTAAGGCCGTCATAACCCCCGTGGGCACTGTGTAGGCCTCCTTTTTCCATGACCGGGACACGTTTAATAATGCGGTCGATGGCGCGTTCTATAAAACCCGGTTTTGCATGGTCAGTATTATTATCTGGGTCTTCTCCCAATGGGTTGTTGTCTTCAAGGCCTACCAGAGTTAATCCGCCAGTTTCGGGCCTAAAGTACATTTCATGGGCATTGTCGATTACGGTGGGATGTGAGGATCCTATTTCTAATGGGCGCTGAACGAACATGGTGTCATGCTGCCAAGTCGTCAATGGTATATCTAAACCGACCATTTCTCCGACCTTATCTGCCCATGGACCTGCAGCGTTTACAACGATGGGGGCAGAAAAATCTCCCTGGGTGGTTTGGACACCTGACACTTTGCCATCATTGCTGAGGATACCGGTGACAGCGCAATCTTGTACAATCTTTGCACCCAGGTCTTTTGCTCGAGTCATAAAAGCTAAGGCTGTGGAGTTTGCATCCGCATATCCCGATTCGGGCTCAAAAGCCGCAAATTCGATATCCTCTGTAAAAAATGAGGGTGCCAGACGTTTAACATCGTCTCTAGTGATCAAGATCGTGGAAATGCCTACATCTTGGTGCATCAAAATGTTATTTTTTAAAGATTCGGTAAATTCAGGAGCTACGAGTTGAATAAACCCAGTGCGGGTAAAACCGCAATCTCCCCCCACGCGTTCCTCCCAGTTTTGGAAATAAGGGAAGGATGCCCAAACAAGCTCGGCTTCAGGTCGGTTGTCATAATGCATGCGAACAAGGCCGCTAGAACGTCCGGTTGCTCCGGCTGCGATGACATTTTTTTCCAAGACAATGGACTTGACACCTTTTTCCGCTAAGTGGAATGCTAGGCTACATCCATGAATTCCTCCCCCAATAATAAGTGCATCAGCTGTTTGGTTCATTCGGTGCTCCTCAGAATAAATCTATTTAGGGTTTGCTTGGTGAATCAAATTCTAATGTAGCATGGAATAAACCAGATAATCAAGGAATTGGTCTATAAATAAAGAATAAATATTGTTCCCCCAAAAATGCAAGACTGTCAAAAATATTTAAATAGTTGCTAAAAAATTTGTTTCCCATAACAGATAGCCTACAACACCAAAAAATACGAGTGCGCCTGCCATGAAAAGGGTGAACAGTCCTGCGCCAACCCATATGAGCAGGTCTTTATGGGTTTCAAAACTTTGTTGAAGACTTGGTCCACTTCCATCAAATAAAGTTGTGGTTTCAATGGGCGGTTTAATTATTTTTCTAGGGGAAGGACTTTGATTAAGAAGCAACTTGAGACGTTTTTTTGAAACCCAATTATTTGAGTCGATCTCTTGAATCATTTGATAACATTCGCGGGCTTCTTCGCTGGCATCTGCCAAATCTGCTAAAAGCAACCATCCTTCAATTAATCCAGGATTATCCTCTAATGTATCTGAGAGGATCAACTTGGCTTCATCAAAATATCCCTTATCTGCCAATGCATAGGCGTCATATATACTGTTTGTACCTTTCATGTCTTAATATTGCCATATTTTCATCTGTTCTATTATGTTGAATTCATTATTTTTGCGTGACAAGCTGGAAAGGGCAATAAGGAACAAGCAGAGGAATTCGAACTGCTTTACCGTAAAGATGCAGTATTGGTTTTTACCCGCGAGGATGTGTTTGAGGAATATATTAATAATTAGTATATATATAAAGCTAATAGTATTTCAGCTCCACCAGCTTTTATTATTAGCATAATCAACCCTGAAAGCTTGAGTATGGCCACACTCATTACAAACTAGTACCCTCCAATCTGATCCTCCAATAGGTGTGAAACCAAAATTCCGGACTTGTTGGTTATTATTTACTTTGAAAACATATTTTCCATATCCACAGTATGTACAAGGTTGTGGCTCATTTTTCCCAACAGGTGTAAATTCTTTATGAATTAGCCTCGTTGCTCTTTTTATAAGAATAGAAATATTTTTTATATCTCTTCGCATATTCGGATCAACAAGAATCATCAAATCTAAAATTCGATTAATATGTTCCATATAAATATTGTCCCATCCTAAATTTAAAATACTGTCCTCATTTCGAGACCTAAGATCAAAGGCAATGTCTCTATGTTTTTCCCTGCTAAACATTTTTCCTTTTGAAAGTAACCAATATAGAAATTTCCCCATAGAATAGACATCAACTTTATCCGAAATATTATCAAATTTACCATCTTCTAATTCTGGGGCCATAAAATTAATAGCACCTACAGCCTCATTTGTGAGGGTGACTCTTGTTCCATCATCGATATTAAAAACCAAACCGAAATCTCCAATAACGGCAGGGCCTTTCTGCGTACGCAGGAAAATATTGCTAGGTTTAATATCTCTGTGAATGATTTTTTCAGAGTGAGCTAGAATTAATCCTTGGCAAACTTCTTGAAAAATATTTAATGCAAGTTGCGGGGAATTTTCCCAAAAAGGTTCTACTTTATCTAGACTTCCTCCTGAACAATATTCAGACACAAAATACGGTTTATCACCATCAAGGTTAAAATCAATTAAATTTAGAATATTTATGTGATTAAGATTACGAATTGCTTCAATTTCATCTATAAAACGATCAATACGGTTAATATTTTTTAATCTTTTTAATACATAATGAATTTCTCCCTTTCCCAGCAAATCTTTCACAAGATATGTATGGGCTTGCCCACCTTCACCAAGAGCTTTAATAGTTTCCCATCTATCATTGTAGGTTTTTGGCATTTTTTCTCCCTTTTATAGTATCCATTTAATTTTTGAAAACAATTAACTAATAATCATATTTTACTATTTTTTTCTTACCCCTTGCCAAAACTCACATTTTCCTAGATAATTAAGGTGCTGCTTGGACCAACCCTGGCCGAGACGGTGGAAGAGTAATAATAAAATAGTTTAGGATTCAATCCTGAGTAAGCCTCAGGTAGTTTTCTATCTTCCCTCCGTTTTGCCAACCCGAGCAGACGGATTTTTGTTTTATAGGACTCTACTAGTAAAGAGGGCACCATGACGACCACACCATTAAAAAAATATGGGGGCGAAATACGCAAAAAAATCACCACCCGCAGCTTTCGTTTAAAAAAGAAACGCGGTGAAGCGATCACGATGTTGACCGCATATGATTATCCCACAGCGATGGCAATAGATAAGGCTGAGATCGATTCGATCTTGGTCGGCGATTCCTTGGGGATGGTCGTGCTCGGATATGAGAACACTTTGCCAGTCACGATGGAGGACATGCTCCATCATTGCAAGGCTGTGTCTCGGGGAGCAAAGAATCCGCTATTGATCGGAGACATGCCCTTCATGTCTTACCAAAGCGATGTTTGGACGGCAGTCGAAAATGCGGGGCGATTTTTACAAGAGGCAGGGATGGATGCAGTAAAGCTTGAAGGGGGCAGAGAGAGGGCAGAGGCAATTCAGAAAATGGTCTTGGCAGGTATTCCTGTAATGGGACATATTGGGCTTACCCCTCAAAGCGTGAACACAATGGGGGGATTTAGAGCCCAAGGCAAAAAGGCCGACCAGGCTAAGATATTGGTCGAGGATGCCCTAATCTTGGAGGAGGAGGGTGTATTCGGAATCGTCCTAGAGGCTGTTCCGGCCCAATTATCTGAATTAATTTCAAGCAAATTACGAGTGCCGACGATTGGTATAGGTGCGGGGGTTGGATGTGATGGTCAGGTTTTGGTTACCCACGATCTGGTCGGCCAATTTGACAAATTCACCCCAAAATTTGTAAAGCAATATGCCAATATTCATAATGTGATGCAGGAAGCAATGATCGCTTTTCGGCAGGACGTGAACCAAAAAGATTTCCCATCGGATGCTCACAGCATTTTCATGAAAGATGAAGAGTGGGAGCTGTTAATGGCTGAGCTAGATAAATAATGACTGAAGGGATATTGATCGTAGGCACGGGAGCATTGGCCAGTCTTTTTGCAGCAAAGATATCTGCAACAGGTATTCCTGTGACGATGTTGGGCAATTGGAAAGAAGGATTGGCCGCATTGCGTTTATATGGCGTGACGCTCGTTCAGCCTGACGGTAAACAAAAAGCATACCCGATCAGGGTCGTTGATGATAGCTCCGATTGTGTAGGCATGAAGTATGCTTTGGTGTTGGTTAAATCTTGGCAAACAGCTCGAGCAGCAAAGCAATTGAAAAAATGTTTGTCCGATGATGGGATTGCCGTGACCTTACAGAATGGTTTGGGTAATCGAGAGATATTGGAATCTATTCTTGGAGAAGAAAGAGTGGCATTAGGGGTTACTACAACGGGTGCCACATTGCTCAGTTCTGGTCGAGTGCGCCCGGGAGGGCAGGGGTTGATTTCCTTGGGGGAACATCCTCGCCTAGAACCAATAAGGGAATATCTTAAATCGGCAGGTTTTAAACTGGAAACGATCAAAAACACCGACACATTAATTTGGAGCAAGTTGGTGGTCAATGCTGCGATCAACCCGATCACCGCTCTTTTGAAGGTGTCGAATGGTTCTTTACTTAGCAGAGCTTCTGCCCGCCAGTTGTCTGCTGATCTTGCCAAGGAAGTTGCTTCTTTAGCCTCTGCACAGGGAATACAACTATCTTTCAAGAATCCTGTTGCGGCAGCGGAAAAAGTGGCAAAAGGCACGGAAAATAACCATTCTTCGATGTATCAGGATATTCAACGGGGCGCGCCGACAGAAATCGATGCGATCTGTGGGGAAGTTGTTCGTTTAGGTAAGGAGTTAGGGGTGCAAACGCCTGTAAATTATACGGTATGGAAATTGATTAATGCGATCATTGAAGGACTTAATATGGGAATCGAAAAAGAGTATAAAGGGAAATCGAATGATTAGGGTTGAATCTTTGAATGATCTTTGGCAAGCTCGCGAATCTTTGGATGAGCCTGTAGCGATTGTGCCTACAATGGGATTTTTGCATGAAGGCCACCTCTCATTGGTTAGAGCCGCGAAAAAAAGAGCAACTTCGGTGGTGGTGAGCATATTTGTGAATCCCACTCAGTTTAATCAGGAAACTGATCTGGAGGTCTATCCGCGAGATGTTGAGCGGGATCTTGCCCTTTTGGAAAATGAGGGAGTAGATCTGGTTTGGATCCCGACAAACGAGGTGATGTATCCCCCTGGTTTCCAAACTTGGGTTGAAGTTGGCGAAATCGCAAATCCTTTGGAAGGGGAAAAACGCCCGGGCCATTTTAAAGGTGTAGCCACAGTGGTGAGTAAATTGTTCACTGCAGTTCAACCGCAAATCGCTTTTTTTGGACAAAAAGATGCGCAGCAAGTGGCAGTGATCAAACAAATGACTCGAGATTTAAATTTCCCTATTGAAATTGTGGCTGTGCCAATTGCACGAGAAAATGATGGATTAGCAATGTCGAGCAGGAATGTGAACCTCAACCCAGAAGAACGAGATGCTTCGGTTGTTTTGTATCAGGCTCTTCAGGCCGCTAAAATTGCTTATGACGGGGGAGAACGAAATGGGGATGCACTAAGGTTATTGATGAAAGAGATAATCAGTGCGCAACCCCTAGCAAGTATTGATTATATGTCTTGTGCAGATCCGAGCAATTTACAAGAATTAGAAGTGATCGCCAGTGAAGCTTTGATCTCATTGGCAATATATATCGGGAAAACACGATTGATTGACAATTTAATTTTGGAGAAATAAAAATGTTACTAACCATAGATATTGGAAATACGAATATTACTTTGGGATTATACGATGGTGATGAACTTGGACCTCGGTGGCGCCTAGCAACAAAACACGAACAAATGCCTGATGAATATGGGATTCGTTTTTTTGCTATGCTCCAACATGCAGGCATTTCGCCTAGTGATATCGAAGGGATATGCATGGCTTCTGTAGTACCTCCCTTAACTGGAAAAATTGAAGAGGCCTGCCAGCGTTATTTTAATAAGGAAGTTCTGGTGGTAGACGCTGGCACAAAAACAGGCGTCAATATCCGGTATGAGGATCCCAAAGCAGTTGGAGCAGACCGGATTGTGGATTGTGTTGCGGTCCAGCGACTTTATGGAGGGCCAGCCTGCGTGGTCGATTTTGGGACAGGCACAACCTTTGACGCAATTTCTGCAGAGGGTGATTATTTGGGTGGGGCAATATCTCCCGGGATCGGGATCGCGGCTGAGGCTTTGTTCTCTCGAGCCGCAAAACTCTCTCGTGTAGATCTCACTCGGCCACCATCTGTGATCGGTAGAAACACTACCCATGCCCTCCAATCTGGACTATTATTTGGCTATGTGGGATTGGTCGAAGGCATGGTATCTAGATTTAAAGCTGAGCTTGGACCGGAAATGAAAGTTATCGCAACCGGTGGTTTAGCCGAGGTAGTTGCTATTGAAACCGATGTCTTAGAGATTATTGCCCCATGGCTAACCTTAGATGGGTTGAGGATCATTTGGGCATTAAACCAATGATCAACATCTTTGGGTAGGCAAAAAAATAATGCACGATATGGAAAATTTCTCGGAATATTTTTTAGAGCTCCAAACCGAAACTGGGTGGGGAAGGATGCTGGCTTCTTTTGCGTGCTGGTGTGCGCCCAAACCAGGACAAAAAGTATTGGATGTGGGTTGCGGCCCGGGACTCTTGCCCTCTTATTTTTCAAAGGATGGCATCTCTGCATTTGGGAGTGATGTGGACCCTGAAATGTTCGCCCACCCCTTGCACCCAGATGTACTCATTGCGGATATTATCAAAATGCCTTTTCGGGAAAAGAGTTTTGATATGATTACTGTGAGCAATTTGTTTTATTTGCTCCCTGACCCATTTGTAGCGATGCAAACGATTGTGCGAATATTGAAACCTGAGGGTCAGTTGTGTATGCTCAATCCTTCAGAGCAGATGAGTCTTGCTGCTGCCGAAAAACTAGCCGTTGATTCGGAGCTTGTTGGGGTGGCTCGTGAGAGTTTATTGGGTTATGGGCAGCAGGCTGAAGAATGTTTTCGATGGTCTGAAGACGATCTCAAAAAAATATTTAGGGATATAGGTCTAACTATGACAGAAACCACATTAAAAATGGGGACCGGGCTGGTTCGATATGCCAAAGGGGTAAAGAAATCATGACAGGTACAATGTTTGTTTGGCTTGTAGCGGCGGTATTGCTCGTAGCAGGCCTGACCACAATTATTGTTCAATTTTATGGGAAGTCAAAAGAGACCAAAAGCTACACCTATATCGATGAAAAGAATTTTCGATCTTCTGGAATCGAAGCATCTTATGGCCGGGTTTATGACATTGTGTTATCCAGTCTTCGAGAGATTAATCCCTGGTTCATAAAAGTAGTTCTCGATGAAGATTATCTAAATGAATCCCTTTCGATCACTTCAAGGTCGGGAGAATGCAAAAACAGTTTGGATGTTTTTAAGATAATTGACGAGGAGTTCTTCAGTTGGCGAGGATATGGCTCGCTAAACCCTCAATTTTATGATCGCATTGAGGAAGTTTCCAAAAAGATTTGGTCTGTTTGGGAGAAAGAAATAAACTCATAAGAGTGTTTCCAACAATCATTGATGTGGTTGTTTGATCGGTTGAGGTAATATTAAAAAGGGTAATTAGCGAATACTAAAAGAGAAAGATTATGATCCATCCAATAAAAAAGAAACGAATTTTACTCGGTGTGACCGGCTCAATCGCTGCTTATAAATCTGCTGATCTGGCGTCGAAACTTACTCAGGCAGGGGCAGAGGTGGATGTGATTCTCACCAAAGCGGCTACGGCGTTTGTATCCCTCCTAACATTTCAATCCGTTACGGGAAGAAAGGCTTATGTGGATGCCGATCTGTGGGGGGACCAAGGGCATGTGGTTCATATTAGTTTGGGTAAAGAAGCCGATCTTTTTGTAATCGCGCCGGTCACCGCTAATACCATGGCAAAAATGGTTCATGGGGAAGCAGGAAACTTGTTGACCTTGACTGCCCTGGCAGCTGAATGCCCTATTTTAATTGCACCAGCGATGGATGGAGGAATGTATAGTCATCCTGCAACACAGGCAAATCTCGAAATTTTGAAATCTCGAAAGGTGACAATCATTGGACCAGAGGCTGGGCATTTAGCCTCAGGCATGCGAGCAGTTGGACGAATGACAGAGCCAAGCGACTTATTTGGCAATATCAGATATTTATTTAGCAGATCAGGTCCCCTGACGGGCAAGAAAATCTTAGTCACTGCGGGGGGAACTCAAGAGGCGATTGACCCAGTTAGATTTATTACGAATCGTTCGTCAGGGAAACAAGGATTTGCAATCGCTCAAGTAGCCATCGACATGGGTGCAGAAGTTAGGTTGATCTCAGGACCGAATTTATTACCTACACCGATAGGTGTGGAGAGGACGGATGTGCGTAGTGCCGAAGAGATGTCTGCGGCCGTTATTTCCCACACAGCAAATGCGGATGTTTTGATCATGGCTGCCGCGGTTGCCGATTATCGCCCCATAAAAAATTCCTCTGAAAAGATCAAAAAATCTTCGGGAATCCCTGAAATCAAACTCAAAGCAACCCAAGATATATTGAAGAATGTTTCTGAAGAAAAGAAGAAGTCAGGGAAACCAAAGGTGATCATTGGTTTTGCAGCAGAAAGTAAGGATGTAATAGAAAATGCTGAGAAAAAACTCTTAGAGAAGGGGTTAGATTTTATTGTTGCAAATGATATTAGTGCCAAAGATGCAGGGTTTGAGGTCGATACCAATCGGGTAACGATAATCTCTGCAGATGGAAGTAAAGAAGCCTTGCCTTTATTGACCAAAGAACAGGTGGCAATAGCAATTCTTGAAAAGGTGGAAGAAATCCTAAAATGAGACCAGAAAAAATTTATCATGTTTGTCAAATAGAAGATTGGAGAGAAGCGCAAAAGCAAGGAGATTATTCTCCCCCATCTGTTGAAACCGAGGGGTTTATTCATTTCTCTCGTGCAGAGCAAGTGGAAAAAGTTGTCAACACTTTTTATAAAGACCTTCCCCATTTGGTGTTATTACATACCGAAGAAGATAAGATCATCCCAGAATTAAAATGGGAGGAGTCAGATGGAGATATATTTCCCCATGTCTATGGGCCATTAAATTTGGATGCAGTGGTACATATAGAAGTGCTTTTACCGGGGACCTCGGGATTATATTCCTACCCGCAATAATGTGATTTGTTTAAATAAAAACAGGCTGGAATTAAATTCCAGCCTGTTTTAGGTTTAATAATTGTTTTAGATATTGGCTTGGCGTAATCGCCGTGCCATGAAAATGATCAATATCAATACTAATCCAAGGGCAGCTAGTCCTGGTGCGCCAAAATCGTCCATAAACCCTGTATCCGGTAACGCACCTTCAGGGGTAGGGGTGAGCGTTGAAACCACCGCTTGTGTTTGCGCCATAGAGGCTTGGGTAAGCAAGGCTTGAACTGTGGCCGTACGAGGATCTTGGGTGGGCTCTTCAACAACATCTTCAGCAGGTGCTACCTCTTCAATAACCGGAACCGGTGTATTGGTCATCGTAGGCAAAATTGCCAATGCATCTGCAGTTTCTGTCAATGATTGATTGAGAGCGTCGGTAGTCGCTTGTTGGGCAGCTTGAGTTTCATCGGCTGCTTGTTGAGCGGCATTAGGATCGGGTCGGAAAAAGAAAATATAGGCCGCCATCATTAACAAGGCAACGACGATCAAAGCTCCTATTCCACCTGCAACCATGATAAAAGAACGGTTGCCTCCACTATCTGCAACTTCATCTTCTTCTGGGATATCCAGATCATCGAAATTATCTAGCATAATTACCTTTCTCCTTCAGATTTACAAGCTTTTTTTAGCTTGCTGTGTTCCAAACCTTTTTTAGGTTCTTTCCACATCCGTATTTCTAGTTTTACCCCAGAACTTCTATGTTCGCCAGCGGAACAACGACTTTTTCGTTATTGCCAAGGGCAATTTCAGCACCGGATGTTCTTAAGCCGCTGGGGAATCGCGTCATACCCGGTAATAGGTTATTTATAATGCCCACTTTTCCCATATATGGAGCTCGTAATATTCGAACCTGAATCCCTGGCTCAAGAAATTGCATATCCAGGGGGGTTGTGGGGTTTCCACTACTTTCTAGTGGAATAGTGATTTCTGGGCGTTCACCATTAAAGGGGTTATTTGGCATAGAGTTGATCGAAACCTCTCGCCCAGCACTTGTGGACAGAAGTTTATAAGCCGTATCATTGACATCTAATAACCCAAATCCTTCAATAACAATAATTGGGAAAGACATTTCCAGTGCCATTGGGATCAATTGAGTTGCCATGCTCCCTAAAATCAACCCTGCCACCTGATTGCTTTCACAAGTTTCCAAAACTTGAGGATTACTGCAATATCCAGCAAATAGGACAAAATCTTTTTGATCTTGATCGGTATCCTCAAATTCAAATATATGGTCTGGTCGACTAGCTAAAATGGTCAATTTTCCCATGGAAATTTTGTCATTTCCCCAGACCCCTTGAATCCAAGCCCCTGAGGTTTCGATCTCTGCACCAAAATCTGCCTTAACCTCGCTAACTGTACCCGTCATACCTGCCAAGACTTGATAGGGTTCATTTTCGGTTTGGAGTAGCAATTTGCCGCCACTAATGGCAACCACCTTGCCGGCTTTAGGTGCCCTCACCACCCGACTGCCATTTTTCCATTGAGCAACAATACCATCCTGAGCCACATCTTCACCAATTTCACGCATTATGTACTCATTTGTTTTTTCTGGCGGTACCCCTAAGCCATTGGAAATATCCAAAAGCATATGCTCTGGTTTCAAATTTACCTCTGCGATAAGATCTGTGGCGACAACATCTTGCCCGGCGCGCACTAAAACGGTTCCCGGGATGGGAAGCATCCGAGAACGATGAATTTTAGCTAGAGGTAGAATATGTGTAACGGTAGATTGCATAATTATCCTTATTCAATAATGTGCAAGAGATATGCCAACTAATCTTTCTTTTCCAACGATTCTGCCCACTTTCTCAATAGTGCTCGTCGTTTCTTTGAATTATTGGGTAATTTGATCGGTCTTCCACGGGCATCAATGATCAGGCCAAAGGGGCCACCTACTACCGCATGTGGGGGTAGACGTTTTCCGGGGCCACTACCCAAATTTGTACGTTGAAGTGGATCCAGGTATATTCTGGCCCGTTGCCCCAATGCAAGAGGAATTTTTTGAATTTCTCCCTGGTCAACGGTGACAATGTTGGAATGGCCAGATTCATAATCAATTCGGACTTTCAAAACAGGGCTGCCCAATTTGGCCTTGCCTGCAGGGGAGACTACAAAACCCAGGTTAAGGAAGGCAATTGGATCTAACAACAGTTGGGAAACTAAAGTTGGGTTAATCGGTATAGCGGCGCCAAGGGCGATAGCTAAACTGTTTTTATCTAAAATAATCTGCTGAATCCCCATAGGTTGTAGAGCGTCCAAAATCATTAGCAAGCTTTGGGCAGCACTAGGTGCAAGTCCTAATGTGCTGCCGCTTACCAGGATTGGGTCAAAATTGGGTAAGGTGCCTTTTTCAACGCGCCTAATATTTTTAGGGAAATTCATATTCGCTTTTTTGAGGGCTTGTTGAATGATTTCCCTCGCTAAAGCTTGCTCAATTTCCAGATCTTCATCAGTGACGGGTAAGGTTCCCGGGCGGATGATCTTGTTTTGAATATAATCTAGCACTTCCGAAGGTGGGATTTCTTTCGATAGCCAGCGAGTGATATCTTTTAGCTGGCTAGATTTTAAAATGCTTTCGAGACCTGTTCCAATGCCCAATTTTGAGACAACCCGAAGTCGAAGGTCTCCATTGAAGGCAGCAGCTACTGTTGTGGAATCAGACCCTAAATCAATTCCCAATACCCCTCGTTGATCGGGTGTGCGAACAATCTTGCTGAAAAAGCGAATAACCCGGCCAAAAGATTTAGACGCTGGGACCATAAACCCACCGGAATAATCGTTTAGATCCTGAAACCCCAAAGTTCGTTTATTATGGAACGTTTGAAATAGTTCCGATAATTTTGATTGAGCTACGTCCAGTTGTTCTTTTGACAAACTTGGACGAATATTGGGGGCAGTGTGGATTTCAGTTATTGGACTAAATAATTTTTGTACTTTTTCTGCAAGTTCTTCGTTTCCAACGAATAAAATGGTAGGTCTAAATCCTTCCGGAATCAAATATATTGCCATTCTGAGGGCATTAACCATTTTTAGCACGGTCTTTGACGCCCCACCATTGGTTCCTCCCGCTAGAATTACCAAATCAGGTCTGCTATGCACGATTGTGTTTATTTGTTTATTGGATTGACCATGTTCACTGATGCTGATCGTATCAATGATATCTGTATACACAGTATGGGCTAAATGAACGGCACTTTCAAGAGATACTTTATCGAGCAACCCGATCACGATCGTTTTAAGCGGATTTCCAACCGAATAGCTAGCTGCGAGATGATCGACTCCATATCCATCAGGATCACTTGGAATGATCAAATCGTCATTAATATTTGTAATTGATCGCCCGGAAATAGCTGTTAAATTTGCGATAGCTAACCGAACTCCTTCACTGATATCAGAAAAGGGCGGGTTTATCGTTGTGGGGGCGGTTCCAGCCGCTAAAAATCGATATCTTCCTTCAACCATGTCAAATAAGGAGGCGCGCGTATTTATTGTTCCAACTTCAATTGAAACCAAAGAACTGGGTTTTACATCTGATATCTCAGAGATATTGGGGTAGATATCTTCTAAATTTTCTGTCATTGGACTCCAGCAATTGTCATTATTTGGGTAAAGACATCTGATAGAAATACAAATCGTTCAACTAAAGCCGTCATTGCAGAGCTGTAAACCCCTGCAAAAATGACCCCGAAAGTGATGGCAATAAAGACTTTCCCAACACTCGATATCCATTCCATGATCAGGTTGCGTTCCGGAATTTGGTTAGGTGAAATTTTTGTACTAAAGTGGAAAGAGATCAATGTTGTTGTTGCACCGATCAGGATAAGGATTCCCTGAATAAGTCCAGAATTGAAATAATTTGAAGCGCCATTTATTTGTGGCAGCAAAGTCCCTTGGATTGCTCCCCCAACAGCAATCGCTGCGCCAACACCGACCAAGAATGCAGATGCTGGATTCCCTAACATTGAAGTTTTTGGTGAGATTTTCATTAGAAGCATGCCAATCAACAGTAAGGGAACCGCCAAACCGCTAAATGTAAGGTTCATTATTTGCGGAATCAACACATTGCTAATTGCTACTGCACCTGCATAACCAGCAGCCACTCCAATAAATACATGGATTGCAGTTCGGAAGAATACGTTGTCCCCAAAAGCATATAGCAACACTAAAATAGTGAGGACGGATGCAATAACTAAACCGATAATTTCCATTATTTATTCCTCATTATCGGACCTTTTGCCTATTTTCTCGCCAGCTATTGACGGAATTGAAAATTCCTCCAAAAAGGATAATGATTATTGTGACGCTTAGGCCATTTCCAAATCCATCCCAATAGCGACTAGCGATGTTCTCTCTAACACTAATTGTTTCATACATTGCTCCCCCTGACAGGCCAGAAACCAAACCTGAAACTTGTCGGGGAGAATTGTCATAATACGGGTAAATCAATGGTTCAGCTTGCGCACTAATTACCATTGTCAAGGGCACATCATCTTCTGAAAGATAGGGTTCAACTTGTTCAATCCATGATCTGGCTGTATCGGGATCATCGGAGATGACCAAAATCATGGCGAAGTCTTGAATTTTTTTGATCTGATTGAGCGGCTCAACAGTCCAGACGTTTACATCTTGCCCTTCAGTATTTTCCAAATAAACCCTTGGCACAGTTGATTGAGGATTATTTGCAAAGTTTAATAATGCAGCTATTCCTCCGGATATATATCCTAAGTTTGGGAATTTTTCATCGGCGATATAAGTATGGTTTGATAACAAAGTGTCCAAATAATGCTCGATTAGTCCTGGACCGGTTGGTGAGGTAGAAATGAATACCAATTCGGATCCCCGAATAAGGAGATGATCTAAGACGGCTGCCGAGGCTGCCTCCATTTCACCTGAAAGCCCAGGTTGATATTCAAAGGCTACCAGAACGGGTGAAGAAGGGGGCAGGGAATTAACGATATCTGACATTGCTGAGATTTCTGGATGGGTGGCCGTGGGCAAGGGAGCGTTCATTTGCCCATTGAAAACGGGAATCATTACAGCGATATAGAGCAATCCAGCAATGATCCACCTTAATACTTGCTGAGGAATGGCTATCGACCGTCTTTTAACGGAAGGTGTTTCCTCTTCGGCGGAAATCATATCATTCAATATAGAAATATGAACCTGTTGAGTTTTACTTACATATAGATCTACCTTTGGAACTTTGTTTAGGCTAAATAGAACATTACCCGGTTCCGCTGGTAAGACATTTCCAATTCCCGCTAAAGGGCCAGTTGTCTCAGCTTCACCAAGTATATAATTCCCATCCTCTCCGATGAGGTCGAACATCCCTTCTGGGCGAATAGCTTGCAACCAACTGGGGACTTCTGCCCTTGAAATTCCATCTTCCTCTCCGGTTGCCAGTTCGGACCCCCGCTCTGATGCCACAAAACTTCCTTTTTCGCCAACGGGCCTTTCTTCGATCGTAATGTCTGGCATTTCAATTTCGGCATCTGCAAGTGATTTTTCCTCCATGCTAGATAACCAATCCGGGTCAACACTCGGTTCCAGATTTTTCGAAATGTCTAAAACAGCGCTTATTTCACCAGTGTCCCCCGCCAAAACATCTTGTTCCTTTATCCATGCTAAATCTTCTTCAAGGTTAAAATCAATCTTTGGTCTTGCCAAATCAGTTTCTTCAGGGTCGGCGAATTGATCCATCCAATCACCAGTCTCGGCTGAATCTTCCCCCGCCAAACTTTCCTCATTTGATTTCGCTTTATCCACCTCTGAATCTTCCCCACTTTTAATCTTGATCAGCCAATCAGGTAATTCAACATTTTCTTTTTCATCAACTTCGTCCAAGTCCCCTAGCCTGTTATCCAGAAGTTCTGAGGTTAAAGATGGAGGTTTTTCGTCGGAAATCCCTGATAACCAGTCTAAATTTGTATCATCAATTTTTGAGCTGTCTAAAAATTCTGATTCTGAGGCGGCCTCTGTTTCATTTCCAATGCTATCTAAAAAGGATTGAGGATCTTCTTCCAATTCCTCTTCTTCATTTTTTAGGTCTTGAATACGTTCCAAAAAATCACTAGTATCGGACTTTTCCTCAGCAGTTTCCTCTTCGGCAAGAATCCCTTGTTGTTCTCTAATACTTTGTAACCAATCATCTGTATCATCTTCGTCAAATTCACCTTGAAGGTATTCCGAGGCTTTTTCATCAGAGGCGGCATTAAATAGTTTCCCAGTTCCAGGCGGCTCCAAGGAGGGTATACCTAACTCTTCCGATGGGCTTTCTAATTCGGAATTTGGTTTTGTATCACCGTCATCTGCTGGATCCCCTTCCTCATTCGAGAGGCCATCTAGCCAATCTGGCAATTCTTCTTCTGGGAATTCGTTTTGATCTAAAGACATTATTCCTCAAAAATGCAGTTTATCTGCTAAAAGGTCGATCTGCGCCAATCAAAATTCGGATGCCCGTCGCAACCGTGCCGAGACCCACACCAATTAAAAGACCTCTGGCGCCTGCTCCGGCTAAAACTTTACTAAGAAATGGTTGAAGGATTGAGCTAATGAAAGGAATTTCGATATTAAAAAATGGTGCGGTCCCCAAGAGGGTTAATAAAAGAGTAAGAATAAAAATAACTGAGAATAAGTTAGGGCGTCGGCTTAGTAATCGCGCACTGGCATAAGTCAATGTGACCGCTAATACAGCCATTAAACTAGTTTCAACCGGAATTTGGACATATTGAAAAATTCCTTGGGGAATGAAATGTCCTGGTCCCAATACGAGTGTCAAGCTGAATGTTACAACCGCTGAGATCACCAATACAAAGCTGTAAAGGGGTTTCTTGCCCTGACGGATTTTATTAACATGCACGGTGATGAGATTGATCAACCCGACCAATAAGGCTGCTGCAGAAGCGATTACTACCCAGCCAAGTAGAGTTTCTCTTACCGCATTGATCTCATCGACGTTAATTAAATAGGTGAGTAAGACAATTAGCCCTGAGCCAATGGCCACTGCAGTTGAAAGGGGAGATTTGATTTTCATGATGTTAGCCCACTGATAATGCCGCTAACCGCCCCGACAACTAGTAATCCAACTATGATCCACCGGAGGATGTCTTGCGCATGCAAACTGGCAACATGAACAGGACCAGCTCCTAAATAAGCTCCACCGGCATAGAGTTCCTCACCGATCAGAGGTTCATGTGCTGTAGCGAATAATACTGCCTGTCCAGGAATATTGTCGGTGCCAGCTATTGTTAATGTTTGGCTTCGTTCTCCAGCGCTCGTAATCAAGGCGGATTCTGGACCAAAGCTTCCAGCAAGCAAGTTTGTAGAAACGTCTTCATCAAAGATCAATGACATTGTTCCAGCAGCATACGAAAAGGGTGTGATACCGGCCATACGACCCAGATCATTGGAGTAGCTGGAGGATAATCCAAGATCTGCATAGTTATTTCTTATTGTGTCCTGGGCTAAAACCATAATCGTGCCGTCACCCATCGTGGCAATGGGTGGTTCATCACTCTCAGACGCAATATTTCCTACGCGTTTCAACATGGAAAGGCCAATCATGGCTGCCGCCCCTTGCGGGCTGGTAATGCCACTCCGTCCTATTGCTACATGAATACGAGAGCCATCCTCAACAGATAGCTCGATGGCGCCCTTTAATCTGTAAAAGGCAGGGATATCTCTTAAATTATCCTCTTTACTATTGTTTTTTAGTAGACTTAAAACCAAAATACAAACAACAAAAAGAGTTAAAAATAATAGAATATCGAAATTAATCATCAATTTTCCTCTAACAGATCCTCAAGGAAAGATTTTGAATATTTTGGTTCTTCTAATAAAGTTGCCAAAGCATTCAGGTTGTCATTTTGTACGAAAGTATTTAATACAGGCTGAGTAACATAGATCAACTGGGCACCCACTAAATTAAAGGGGCCAGAGGCTCTGAAAATTGCCGCGGCAAACTCGTGTAAACCTAATTGTTGCAATTTTTTTGCCCAGTTTTGCCAAATTTTTTCATACTGAGACTGCATGCCAAATACTCCAAAACACCCATTAGCAAGCTATGGGGAATTCCCCATAGCTATTTATAGGGGTTGTCTCGATTGTATAACCGCTATTCAGAGCGGTCAAGTTGAAATTCTAAGCAGTATTTCAAAGGAAAATTACAATATTGAAAGCTTTGGTTGTCGTAAAAATGCCCCTGTTGCCAGAGTATCAACAGATTTTTAAACCAAAGATGAGTCTAAAAGATAAATAGATTAGACGCCCAACGAAAGTTTAGATAATAGGGATTATATATTTACTAAAGATTTTCTAAATTGCAGGTGGAATTTCTTCATCGGTTATTACCGCATCAGCTTTTTTCTTTGGCCAAAAACTGAACGCTGCGACCGCAATTGGAATTAAAAATATGATCAATCCAATGCATAATAGTGTGATTCCAAAGCTAGTCGATATCTGAGTGGTGGAACCATTTATTTCAGAGGTGCCATAACCCGCAGCAGAAACTGCTCCAAATAGGATGATACAGGCCCCTGGGCATCCACATAATAAAGCTGTCGCTATAGTGGCGATAATCCCGGTTGTCTTCTTATCCATTTCTTCCTCCAAAATTTATTTAAAAATGCTCACATTTCCATAAATTTAAATTAGCAAATAAAGCTTTAAGAAAATTATAACCCAAGGGGTTTAGGCATCTCTTAATTCAGTACTCAATTCTCTTTCAAGTCGTTTGACGATTTTGTTGCGCAATTTAGCTACGTCTTTGTCAGTTAGGGTCCTATCTGGATCTTGATATGTGAGGCTATATGCAAGACTTTTCTTCCCTTGCCCGATCTGCTCACTTCGATAGACATCAAATAAACGAACATTCGTGACTGTTTTACCACCAGTTTGGTCAATAAGAGCTTCAACTTTTGAGGCGGGAATATCTTCATCAATGATTAGGGCGATATCTTCCAGAATTGGTGGATATACTGATACGGGTACAGTGTCATGTCGGAGAGGGGCTGATTCAATCAAACTTTCTAAGTTAAAAGCAGCTGCCAAAACGGGCGTATCCCTAAAATTATGTTGCGCATGCACCGCGGGATGTATCTCTCCAATCACCGCAAGTTGTCGGTTTTCTACGTTAATCGAGGCGCATTTCCCCGGGTGAAAACTGGGGTGATCGTGGCCTTGATATGTGAAATTCTCTATATGTAAGCCATTCAGAAATTCATCGCAGATCCCTTTTAGATCATAGAAATCCGTGATCCCCAAGTTTTCTTTCACCTGCCAATCGGTGTTCTGTCTTGGTCCGGTCATGGCGATCACCAATCTCGGTTTTTCATCGGGTAGAGGACCAGCCTCAGAGGAAATATAAATATGTCCAAGCTCAAACACTGCGACTCGCTCACGAATTTTTAGGTTACCTTCAATAATTTCTAACACACTAGAAAGCAAACTCTTTCGCATCACAAAGCGATCGGCTGCGATAGGGTTGACCAATTCGACATAAGGTTTATTGTCTGGTTTTACTTCTGGGGGTAATCGACGCCCCTCTCGTTCGGGAGAAGTCATCCTATAAGTAATGATCTCCTGTAAACCAAGGGCGACCAAAAGATCGCGTAAGTTTTCTTCGAATTCTAAGCTGGGATTCGCCCGTTGTTTCGGAAGAACATCAGCCATTCTGGTTTCAGGGATATTGTCATATCCATAGATACGGGCAATCTCCTCCATAATGTCTGCTTTGGCAATGATCGGATCATGGTCAATATCTAATCGATGGTCGGGTGTAGTTGCTTTTAGGCTTTTTTCTCCAATTTCTACAGAAAAGCCTAGACTGGACAATATTTTCCCAATTTCTTTAAGGCTGAGATCTACTCCAAGATTTCGGCGCACATCCCTTGAGAAAATTTCAACTACAGGGTCAGCGGTTGGCAGTGGGTACTCATCGAGGAGTCCCTTGCTCACAATGCCACCAGACCATAGACGCATGAATTCGAGTCCACGCCGTACGCCGCGTTCTGCCATCGCGGGGTGTACACCACGAGAGAATCGGTATGAGGCTTCAGAATGCATTCGTAAATTCCCCAAAGATTTTCGAATATTGATATAGTTCCAATGGGCCCCTTCCAGCAATACTGTAGTGGTTTGATCAGACACCTCGGTTTCTGTTCCCCCCATGATTCCAGCAATGGAATGCGAGCCTTTATCATCGCAAACCAAAACATTATGGGGCAGTAAATTGTGTTCTATCCCATCTAATGTTGTGATTTTCTCACCTTTTTCTGCAGTGCGAGTATAGACATGGGGTGTTTTACCCTCTGCGCGTTCTAGCAGGACATCATAGTCAAATGCATGCAAGGGCTGTCCGATATCGAACATGACGTAATTGGTTACATCGACCACATTGTTGATGGGACGTTGGTCAATCAAACGCAATCTGCGTTGTACCCATTCAGGACTTGGTTTGATCTCAACATTTTTAATCAAACCCAGCACAAATCGTAGGTTTAATTCAGGTTCTTTAATCTCTAAAAAAACCTGTCCATTAATCGGGTCACCCTCTGCCAAGAAATCATATTTGGGTTCTTTGAGGTCTTTTCCAAATATCGCTGCGACTTCCCGAGCTACACCTAGAATATTGGCGTCTCGGGCGATGTTTGGGGTGATGGCAATATCCAAGACAGCATCACCCATATAATCTGCTAGAGGCATACCCACCGGGGCATCATCATCTAAAACCATGATGCCCTCGTGTTCCTCGGAAATCCCCAATTCTTTTTCGGAACAGATCATCGAGTAGGATTCCACTCCCCGAATCTTCGCCTTTTTTAATTTGGTGAGGTGGTATCCCTCTTTGTGGCCATCATAAATTGTTGCACCTAATTTGGCATAAGCAACCTTAAGAGGTTTTTCCAAAAGTCCCTTGCCTTTATATTCATATAAATTTGGTGCGCCTGTTAAAACGGTGTGAACTTGTTCCCCATCGTTTAATTGGCATAAAACCAATCGGTCGGCGTCCGGGTGAGCCCCTACTTCTGTAACTTCGGCAACCACAATCAATTCTTTATCCCAAGGCATGCCCAGAACTTTGAAATCATGCTTGTCGCCCACGGGGGGATTTAATCCGACAAACTTTATTTCCTCGACTTCTAATCCGGCAACGGTTATTTTCCGAGAGAGTTCCTCAATAGGAATCTCATCGATGTCTACATAATCTTTTAACCAAGAAAGAGGTACTTTCATGTTTTTCTCCGTATCCTAAAACTGTTCTAAGAAGCGCATATCGTTGCGCCAGAAATTTCGAATATCGCCTATACGATGTAAGAGCATGGTCAATCGTTCTGGACCCATGCCAAAAGCAAAACCTGAATATACTTCAGGATCATAGCCACCAGCCCGTAAAACATTGGGGTGCACCATCCCGCTTCCTAATATCTCCAGCCAACCTGTTTGCTTACAAACTGAACACCCATCCCCATTACACACAAAACATTCCACATCCATCTCAGCACTAGGTTCAGTAAACGGGAAGTGAGAGGCGCGAAATCTTGTGCGGACATCCGCATCAAATAGACGTCGGGCAAAATCTGAAAGGGTACCTTTTAAATCTCCAAAAGTTATATCGTGACCGACTGCCAAGCCTTCAACTTGGGTGAACTGCATTTCTGACCGCGTGGATACCTGTTCATAGCGGTAACACATACCAGGCAAGATCACCCGAATGGGCTCAGGAAAATATTCCTTCATCGCATGAATTTGGCCTGGGGATGTATGGGTTCTTAAGATCACCCCTTCGGTATTTGTGTAAAAGGTATCCCACATATCTCGGGCTGGGTGATGTTGCGGCATATTTAGGTGAGTAAAGTTGAAATCGTCTGTTTCAACCTCCCTGGAGCGGTAAACTTGAAAACCCATTTCAGCGAAGATCTTATAAATTCTTCTCAGTGTTTGAGTGGTTGGATGTAATCGCCCATGCGATAAATTTCGTCCCGGCAAGGTTACATCTAGGATTTCTGATTGCAGAGACTCTTTTAATAATTCTTTTTTGATCTCGGATTGTTTTTCTTCATACCGCTTTTCTAAGTCTTGCCTCACCTCATTGGCGCGTTTACCCACTAACGGGCGTTCTTCTTTGCTTAGTTCCCTCATTTGGTTGAAAATATCCATCAAAGCAGATTTTTTTCCGGTGTAGGTTGCGCGCCATACCAAAAGACTTTCTTGGTCAGTAATTTTATCCATTGCGGCTAAAGCATCCAGCTTTATTTGTTCTAGCTTCTCTAACATTCCTTCACTCCTTTCAAACAAAAATCCCGTCCCAAGCTTGGGACGGGAAGTATTATTACTATAGGGTTTCCCGTGGTACCACCCAAGTTAGCCAATCCATCGGCTCACTTATTAATCATCCATAGAAATATTGATGATTCCTGCTATAACGCTCAGGATGCGTCCCAGACTACAAAAGCAATAGTGTTATTGCGAATTCCCCTGGGCAACTCGAGAGAGAACTTCTTCCAGTTTCAACAGAATTGGGGTTTCAGTCGTTGCCCCAATCTCCCTGACAGTTTTTACTGGAGTACTTTCCTCTGTCAATGTCAGTATATTGATTATGATGTCCCTATTATGCAGAAAAGCAAGTCATTGTCAAGGCATCAATAATTTTCTGGAATTAATGATTCAAAACTAGTCTTGTATTTTTTCCGCCGTAGCAATGATCATTGCTGCCAACTGACCGACGAGTATCATGATTTCTTTATCAGCTTCATTAAAGGGACGGCCATTTTTTGTGTTGATGACTTCGAGAGCACCCAGTGGGCGATCATTGTATATAAGCGGGATGCAAATAAGGGAGGTGGGTTCTAAAACCGAATGTTTTTCAACCATCGGTGAAAAGACTGGTTCTCGAATTGTATTTTCGACCAATCGCGGTAGTTTATTTTTAATACACCAATGAGCAATTCCCTGACCTTTTGGCAATTTTAAATTCAATAATTTATCTCTGGACTGTCCCAAAACTTCCACAAAAACCAGATCCCCGGTTCTTTCATCCAATAATCCTAAGGACCCATTTTCAGAATCGACTGCTCCCATCGCACTTGTGAGCACATGATTGATTAATTGAAAAACGTTGGTGTCTTTCTGAATGGATTCTAAACTACGTTGTAACTTGACCAATGATTGAAGAGAATGTTGCAGGCGGTGCAATTGTTTGTTCAGGGACTTATTCTCGTCAAGGAGACGGATATTTTCTTTTTGAAGTTTACGAAATGTATTTGTATCCGATAACATTAATGACTCCTAGCAATAAAACAGTGAAATTAGTAATAATTTTATTATACAGGGTTTTTATATCTTTTTTTCTCAAATAGTTATAAATCTTGGGCAATTATTTCCTTTATCCTTGGATTATCAGCATAAAAACCATGCATTTTGTTTGGGAGCAATGCGGCAATTCGACACATGATTTCCTCGGTGCCCTTCTTTTGCTGTAAATCTCTTTCTTTTCGGTCAAAGGGGGACAAAACAAAGGGTTTTCCAAAAGTTATTTGAACTTTTGGCCGTTTTAGTTTTAATACTTCCCAAAATGTGCCACGCGGAATGATTGCGGCCGCGGGAATGACTGGCACACCCGACTTAGAGGCGATAAACGCAATGCCTTCTTTTCCTTCGGCCAGGGCAATTGTAGGACTGCGTGTACCCTCAGGCGCAATTCCCAATAGCCATCCCTTTTTCAAATATGCTAGGGCTGTTTTCAAAGCACCTAGATCTGGTTTGAATCGGTCTAAAAAGATCCCTTCAATCCCGTTGATCAACACCCTTGTGATCCAATATTTTTCATATTTTTCAGCCGCCAAACCGGTCACATCTTTACGGCTAGTCATAATAAAAGCGAGAAATATTTCCATTCTTCCCGGGTGGTTGATGGCAATGATCCCACCTCCCTCATCTGGGATATTTTCTAACCCACGAGCGTCCACACGTGTAAATATTTTGAAAAAAATTCTGATCGACCAAAGCAATAAAAACCGAATCATCTATAACCGCCTGCTTCTTACCTATTTACAAAGATAACCCATCCAATATAACTTAATGTCCCTTCATTATTTTATAACATTAATAATTGGCTCAAGTTACTTTTTTTGAGTGTATAATTTTCAAGTTCTAATAAGTTTTAATGGGAAACAAATGAAAAACATATTGCGACTAGTGTTTATACCAATTTTACTTCTACTTATTGCTTGCAATTTTCCTAATGAAAGTGCGCCTGCGGTAGTTTCCACATTGCCTACTTCAATAAATCCAACGGATATGCCAGGGATTACGCCCACGGAATCTGTAAATTATATTGCATTTATTAATGAAGAAGGTATCTCTGAGGAAATTTTCCAGGCAGACCTTATTCAATTTGAGAAGGCTGTGGAAGACGGTTTTAATACTATAGATGCTGGTCAAACTTCAAACGAAATCGTATTAGATGATCTCATCCAGCGATATTTGCTGTCTCAGTCAGCCAGGGAGGCCGGTTTTATTGCGAATGATGAAATTGTCGAAGTTCGAATTGGTGAACTTTCTGATGAACTTGGCGGTGAAGAAACCTTATTTACGTGGATTGAAGACTATGGTTTCACCAAAGAAAGTTTTAGAAATGCATTAGGTCTTGAAATTGAGGCAAGTTGGCAAAGGGAACAAATTATTATGAATGTTCCTGCTCAGGCAGAACAAGTGAAAGCGCGTCAACTATTTTTCTTCAATATTACTCAAGCCAGAAGTGCTTATGGACTCCTTGAAAGCGGGTCTAGTTTTGATCTGGTAGTAAAAGAATTTGATCCTGGAAACTTAGGTTTTCTGGGTTGGTTTCCTCGAAATTACCTTTTATTGGAAGAAATTGAAAACTTGGCCTTTTCCTTGCAACTAGGGGAGTACAGCGAGATTATCGAAACTGAAATCGGATATCATATCCTACAGGTTTTGGACCATGAAGCTGAAAAAGAATTAAGTGCGGATGCATTGTTCACCTTGCAAGAAAAAGCATTGCAAGAATGGTTAGATGGACAATTGTCCCAAAGTCGAATTGAGGTTTTGAACCCTTAAATTTGATTTTCAAATAAAATTGTTAAAAAGTTAGAAAAAACCATTCCTATAAAGGATGGGGAGCAGAATTATGGATCAATTTGATTTTATTGAAGAAGAAAAAAAGAAACCCAAAAGAAGAAAGAATTTCTCGGGTTTTATTTGGTCAATGGGCGCTTTATATTTTATGTGTATGGCAGTCTTCCTGGTCGGGTATTTCGCAATGATTTATATCGACCCTCAGAGTCCATACAACCTTTTCCCCGCGCCAACCAGTACACCTACCGCCCCCCCCAACCCAATGGATATCTTGAACCCCACGCTGACCTATACGCCCCCCCCCACAGTGACGCCAATGGTCGTATTTCCAACCGCTACCGCTAGAGCAACGGATGTTGGTCCAACAGTTGAACCTACAGAATTGGTAGTGGAAGGCACTTTCTTTGATGTCCAAGAAGGAAGCCCGGTCTGGGCGGAACATTTTAGTGGCGTTTGTGATTCGATGTATGTAGGTGGTGTAGTTCTTGATATCGACGGCGCCCCAATGATGGATGTGTTAATTCAATTAGGTGGCACAGTGGGTGACCAACCCCTGTATGAAGAATTGGTTTTCCCTGGACAAGCCCCTCAATTTGGAGAAAGCGGGTTCGAGTTTGACCTAGGCGAGCCCCAAGAAACCCCCGGAACTGCCTATCTAATCGTGTTAGATGAAGATGGGAATATAATCTCAGGATATCTTTTCTTCCCCACAATGGAAGATTGTTCACAAAACCTGACGATCTTCAATATCGTTCAAACAAATTAATCTAAACTAAGACCCAAAAGAGCCTGGATACTCCAGGCTCTTTTTATTATTGAGTAATAAATAATTGAATACTTTTCCTAATTGATCTCCCCAATGATCTCTTTCAGTTCCTCATAAGAATTTACCCTGGATATTTTTTTTACAAAATCCTGCAAGGATAATGATTCGGATCGCAAAAACCGGACAGCTGCACCAACAGGGTCTTCACCGGCTGCACCCCCAGGGACATCGGCGTACGCGCCATGGAAGGCAAAATAAGCTTGGTTTAGTTTCCTGATCCGATACCCGTTCTCCCAGAAGATTAACCGACGAGCTTCCATGTAATCTTCAGCTTCTTCAATTTTCCCTTCTTCCAAAAGCGAGTCGGCGGTGTTTCGCGTTTCCCTCATCTCTGCTCGGAAATCAAAAACGGGTGGCGCAGGGGGAAGAGGATTATCGGTGAGAGGTTTTTCCGGTAGTTCTGGAGGAGGGGGAGGGGGTAAAAATTCGGGGAAGAATTTCGCAATCAAGGCATCCCCAATTTCATCCCCTGCAATGCTCGCCGTAGTTTCATTGATCGTTCTTAATTCTGGTGAAATTGAATATGCCAGACCTAAAGGTCTAATATTTAGATAATTATGAATCCATTCGTGTGCGACAACAGAGGCGAGCCATCTCAAGTTTGTCGTTTGAGCAACCATTGTGGGATAGACGCCTACACCACCAATGGGAACAACTAGGGTGGATACTTCTAAGTCCTCGCTAATCTTATTTTCTAGTTCGATATGATCTTCTACATTTAATTGAGTTTCTAAATGCACCTGTGTATCTTGGCGAATGATTTCCCTCGGTGAGACGATTAAAGCCCATGGGAGGGGGCTGCTGTGGTAAAGAAGGGGTGGAATAGTTTGCCCCACAAAAGTGAACTCTAGCTCATCAAGGATCAAAGTCATCATGTTCTGAAGTATGCTTTCAGCTAAAGGACCAAGGAGTAGCCTTTCCTCATATAACTGATCCAACTTTTGGCTGAGGGGAGTTGCAGCTGATTCTTGATCTTCAATATGGGGGTCAGTGTAAATATCCCCCAACTGGGATTCAGTAGTTTGGATCTCTCGTACAAGGTCTATATAATCCAAAACAAGCGCTTTCTGGTCTTTCTCATCTATATAATTTGAAGTGCCAAGACTAAACTGAGTGAATTTTAATTTGATCGCATTCATTGTCCAGCGGATATAGTCAAATTCGATCTGTCGAGTATAAGCCCGCACATTAGAATTCAAATCTTCTGAGATCAAATTTCCAGGTCCAAATAACTGGAATACTAAGAATAAAATAAATATTTTTAATATATTCGAGACCTTTTGGACTAGGGGCATAATGGGGATGATACATTGAAGTTAGGGAGCCGTCAAATCTTATTTTCTCATAGCTGACATGCTATAATCCAAATCGCAATTCTAAAAAGGATAGATTGAAAAAATGAAGTTTCTTATCACTGGGGCTGCAGGATTTTTGGGCTCTGCACTAGCTAATTGTTTGGCTCGTGAAGGACACCAGGTTCGGGGGCTTGATGATCTGTCAACAGGTGAACCCCAAGTCTTATTCGACGATGTTCATTTTACCCGCGGGGATGTAAATGACCGGCCAAAACTTTGGACATTGCTTCAAGAGGTAGATTGTGTCTATCATCTTGCTGCGAGGGTTTCCGTTTCTGAATCCATTTTATATCCTCTTGAATATAATGCAGTCAATGTGGGGGGGACTGTCAGCTTAATGGAAGCAATGAGAGATGTGGGGGTTGGACGTGTCGTATTAATCTCATCAGGAGCTGTATATGGGGATAATCAAGATCAACCAGTAAAAGAATCTGCCCTTCCATCTCCTCATTCTCCGTACGCGGTTTCGAAACTTGCTGCTGAATATTATGTGAACACGATCGGCAATCTTTGGGGAATTGACACCGTGAGTTTACGGGTTTTCAATGCCTATGGCCCTGGACAACATATTCCTCCATCCCACCCGCCAGTGATTCCTAATTTTCTGCGTCAGGGGTTGCGAGGGGGATCATTAGTCGTACATGGGGATGGCCAGCAAACCCGAGATTATATTTATGTGGATGATGTCGTTCGGTCAATGGTTGCTGCAGCTACCGCGCCAGACATCAATCAGAATGTGATCAACATAGGCAGTGGGAAAGAAACAAGCGTGCGCGAAATTGCCGAAATGACTCAAAAATTAACAGGGGATAATGCAGAATTACTTTATACCCCCCGTAGCGATTCGGGCGTTTCAAGGTTGTGCGCGGATATTACTCTTGCCAAGAAAAAGTTGAAATTTACACCAAAAATCAAATTGCAAGAAGGATTGGAAAAAACACTGTCTGAAGACCCCAGATTTAAAATATAATTGACGAATTGAATAAAAAAAAGCCCTCAATATTAATATTGAGGGCTTTTATATTTAATTGTATCTAACTTATTCTTTTGTTAATTCTTCAGGTTTCCCAGGGCTGTCTTCCTCGAAAAATGCAAGATCCAACTTTTCTTCCATTTGAATATTGCCTCGCAAAAAAGCTCCCTCTTCTGTAGAAAAGGCGATCGTTGTTACGCTTCCCCAAACGCGACCAGTACTGCGAATTTCAACTTTATCGGCGACAATATTTCCTCTTACTGCACCTGCTACAATTACACTTGTGGCATGTATCTCTTCACATGTAATGCGCCCTGTTGAGCCCACCACCAACAAACCGTTTAGGGAAATCTCTCCCTCGAAGGCACTTTCGATCCGAATCCCACCCTGTCCAGATAGTTTTCCAGTGTAATTCACCCCATCCCCTAAAACAGATGTAATTCTCTCAATTTGTGATCCAGGTTCGTTGTTTAGCCCTTCAATTTCTTCTTTTTTTCGAAACATATTTACCTATTAATCATCATCAAAATTTTCTGGAATTCCAATAATATTGTACCCCGAATCAACATAGATCACTTCTCCAGTGGTTTTAGCGGAGAGATCGGATGCCAGATAAACAGCTGTTCCACCCACATCTTCTATAGTAATTTCCTGTCGCAGAGGTGCCATATCTACAAACTTTCTATGCATGGCTTTGAATCCTCCAACACCGGCGGCGGCGAGAGTTCTTATCGGGCCAGCAGAGATCGCATTTACACGAATACCCTGGGGTCCAAAATCTCGAGCCATATAGCGGGTGGAGGCTTCTAGGGCAGCTTTGGCCACACCCATCACGTTATAACTGGGCACGACTTTTTCCGCGCCATAATAGGTTAGGGTCATTAAGGAAGCGCCTTTTCTGAGAAGTGGTTGGAAAGCATGGGAAAGTCTAACAAAGGAATAGACACTAATATCCATAGCCATTCTAAATCCTTCCCTGCTCGTATCGTAATAAGGTCCGGTCAGTTCATCTCGGTTTGCGAATGCGATCGCATGAACTATGATATCGATCTCTCCAAAATGGGCTTTGGCCTTTTCTGCTACTTGTGCGATCTGTTCATCACTTGACACATCACAAGATTCGACAAAATCGATACCTAATGAATCTGCCAATGGTACTGCTCGCTTTTTAAGCACTTCGCCAGCATAGCTGATGCCTATATTAGCGCCATGTTCATGGAAGGCTTGGGTAATTCCCCAGGCAATCGAGCGTTTATTGGCAAGCCCAAAAACTAAGGCATTCTTTCCTTCTAATAATTTCATTTGTGTTCCTCCAACAAATTTTTACTTAGCCACTCTTCTGGAAGTTTGGCGAGGTAACGCCAAGGAATGCTTTTCCAGGGTTCAGGCACAGAGTATAACCCAATGCGCGGGGAGGTGGTTACGAACCTATTCGGGATTGAAATCCCCTTTTCGATAAATAATGTTGCATCCCCAGTCGTCAGGTCTAAATTATTATGCTCCCCATTCAAACCCAATGCTTGAGCTAATTTTCCAGGACCGTCTGTCCAAAGTTTTCGGGGTTGTTTTCCTCGACGAGATTCAATGATGTCAATCCCTTCGGTTGGAATGATGCCCCTGATCAATACTGCTTCAGGTTGGTCAACCTCACGGGTAACCGTATTGAACATCCAATGATTCCCATAGGTGAAATATACAAAAGAGAATCCAGGAGGACCGTACATCACACTTGTTCTTTTGGTTCTTCCCGCCTTCGCATGACACCCCAAATCGGTTTCCCCGCAATATCCCTCAGATTCGATGATGATCCCAGAAATTTTTTTGCCATTTTCTATATGTACAAGTTTGCAGCCTAAAAGTTCACGAGCAACCATAAGTGTGTCCCGATCAAAAAAAGAACGTGATAATCTAGGCTTATTTAACATTTGGGTGATTATAAATATTCTTGAAGCTCAACAATTTTTTGGATGACTTTACAATCAGCTTCTGGGAAAATGCCATCTTTATCCAAGAGGACAGGAAAAATACTTGCATTGCGAGCACCAACGACATCGGCATAATAATTATCCCCAATATAGATCGCCTCATTGGCTTCAGCATTGGCGAGGTTTAGCGCATGCTCGAATATTTTAGGATTTGGCTTCCATGCATCAATTTCACCTGCATGAAAATAGAAGTCAAAATATTCTGTCAAACCTTTTTCATTTAGATATTCATCAATCGGTTGACTACGATTTGTAACCAGGCCGAGGTGATAGGGTTTTTCTTTCAATATTTGCAAGGTCTCATACACATTTTTATAGATTACATCTTCCGGCCTAAATTTCTTTTCCATAAATTTTTGTGCAGCAGGGGCCCATGCAAAAGCTTGCTCTGTTTCGATCCCGAAGGCTTCAAATTGTCTTTTGGCATAATTTTGCCAGAATTCTCCATTTTCAGAATTAAATGCCTTTTTGTCGTTAACCAAGCATTCAGAATTTGCCCAATATTTATGAGTCCATTGCCCAATCTTTTGCCGTGCACCAGAATCGATAGGTATGCCAAGATCAGCCGCATATTCCAAAAATAGATCAAATCCATTTGGATCATGGTGACGTAAGGTGCCATCTAAATCAAATAATACTGTGGTGATTCCTTCTGGAATTTTCAATTATCCACCTATAAAAGACATTTCGACCTTGGGGAGGTCATCTGTTTTTGAGGAGCGAACTTCAGAATAATGATCGCTCCGTTTTTTCCAAACGTTTGCAATGGATTCGGATACCTCGTTATCGCTAGCACCACTCCTCAATAGTGATTTTAGGTCATGCCCCTGAATGGCAAACAAGCAAGTATAAAGTGAACCATCAGCAGACAAACGAGCTCTGGTGCAATCTCCACAAAATGGTTGAGATACCGAGGCGATCACCCCAAATTCATTTCCGCTTTCCTTAAAGCGCCATCTCTTTGCTACTTCACCAACATAATTAGCCTTGAGGGGTTCGATCGGCATTTCTTTGTGAATCATATTGAGGATTTCTTTTGCGGTCAGCACATCATCTAATCGCCAACCATTACTACTTCCGACGTCCATATACTCAATAAATCTTAAAATTGTGTCGGGCTGATCAAAGTGTTTGGCCATTGGCAATATGCTATCTTCATTAACGCCCCTTTTGACGACCATATTGATCTTCACCGGGGTCATGCCTACTTCAACAACTTTGTCGATCCATTCCACCACCCGTGATACAGGAAAATCTACGTCATTCATTTCTTGAAAAACTTTGTTGTCCAGGGAATCGAGGCTGATGGTCATTCGTCTTAGTCCTGCATCCTTCAATTCTTGCACTCTTTTTATGGGTGAAGAACCATTGGAAGTCAGGGCAAAATCTGCCACTTCTGGAATTTGGGCTAATTGGCTTATGAGAATTTCAACATCTTTTCTTAAGAGGGGTTCTCCCCCAGTTAAGCGCAATTTCTGAGTGCCTAATGAAGCAAAGATTTTTACTAATCGAGTAATTTCTTCAAAAGTTAAAAGTTGTTCTTTGGGTAAAAACTGATATTCGCGTCCAAAAATTGATTTTGGCATGCAGTAGGTGCAGCGAAAATTACAACGGTCTGTCAGGGAAATTCGCAGATCACGCAACGCTCTTCCCAGGGTATCTTTAATTTCAGGCTGCATAGCTCTCCATCAGATAAAAATAGAGGCGACCGATAATCCGGTGACCTCCTAAATTGTAAATAATGATTTAATTCGATTACACATTATTATGAGTTAATTCAGAAAAATTATATCAGGGCTTAGAATAGGTGGGTAGGGCGAAATTAAATCCAGGCATCATTCGGTGCGGTTAAATCCTCCTTTAGCTCCCCGGTGTTTATGGTTCCTGCGGGTTCTACCAACAACACATGACATTCTTTCTCTGCAAAGGGTTTATGTCTGACCCCTTTTGGGATGACCACCATCTCCCCCTCTTTGATGAGGATCGTTTCATTATCCATAGCAATATGTAGGTTTCCTTTTAGCACAATAAAAACCTCATCCGTTTCAGGGTGGTCGTGCCATACAAATTCCCCCTGAACCTTTACGAGCTTGAAATGATAATCATTTAATTGAGCAATGATTTTTGGTGTCCAATGCTCATTGAATAGTTCCAGTTTTTGATTAAAATTAATTGCGTTAATGCTCATGGGCCACCTGTTTAAACAAATCTTTAATTAGCAAAATTTTCTATTTCTTTCAATACTTTTCCAAGTTCATCTGTAAGATACCCTGGATGTTTTTCAGTTAAGATTTCATGCATACTTTGTAAATACCAAATGCTTCCCTCTTTTCCCCCATTGAATTTTTCCCAAAGGAGATTTCCATATTCTTTTAGATCACGCAACAGGGATCTTGCATTATGTAACTTATCCGCAGCGATGACTCTATGGACAGAAGAGGACGCCTTTTTGACTTCTTCAAGGTGCGCTTCCTTTCGGGGCCGCCATTCGGGTTTTGGAACATCAAAGGTATCACTGCAAGCCTCAACGATTTGAAATACATTTTTGCCAAACTTCTCTTGGATCAAAGTAAGCGTTTCTATACCACCTTGGTCTTCTGGCGCGTCGTGAAGCAAAGCTGCAATTGCCTCATCTTCGCTTCCCCCGTCCTGAAGTACCAAGGCTGTAACTGCAAGAAGATGGGCGAGGTAAGGGATTTCTCTGGTCTTTCGGACCAGAGATTTATGAAGTCTGAGGGCCATCTCGATTGCCATTTCAAAACGGTTCCCCAGTTTATCTACTTGAGTTGGTTCCAAAAAGCCACCTTTAAAAAGGATAATGATCCTTTCAGTTTATTCTACAAGATTCGGGATTCGATAGCCACCCCTGATTGCCGTCCCCCATTTTTTTTGAGACTAATATCCTCTGGTTAAGTCAACCTTATTTTGCATGACTTCACCCTTTGAGGCAGTATTTAGTAGGGCAGCCAGGTGTTTCATCCTCAATTGTTCAATCTCAACAGCCCCTCCTCCCCGATGGGGACTCATCACGATATTCTCAAGCTCATGGAAAGGAAAATCTGCTGGAGGGGTGTTTGCTCGACTTTCTTCATCGGGAGGATAGTTGTACCAAACATCAATACCCGCTGAATGGAGTTTTTTGGATTTGAGGGCATTATAGAGGGCTTCAGGATCGACCACTAAAGCGCGCCCCACATTGATGAGGATCGAATTTTTTGGAAGCAGATCAATCTCTTTTACCCCGATCAGACCTCTCGTTTCCTCAGTTAATGGCACTGTGATCATCAAGACTTCGGATTTAGGTAAAAGTTTATGCAGATCTTCTGGGGGATATACATTCACGGGGTAGTCAAAGGAACTTTCTTTACTTGCGTTTCTTCTGATTGCATCTACGGTCATTCCCATTGCATGGCAAACGCCGCCTATGTATTGTCCAATTGAACCAAAGCCTAAAATGAGGATGTTTTTCCCATGGAGTAGTCTCGCAGGGTTGGGTTGATAACGCGGTCGCCAATCATTATTCCTAAAAATCTGGTCAATGGGAATAATTTGTTTAGCAGCTGTATACATTAACATCATTGCCGTCTCACCCGTTGCGACAGCATTATGGTGCAGGTTATGAATGTTGATTTCTGGATAGTCGACCATAATTGTTGATGCCTCTACGGCCAACCCAGCCCAAGGGATGATAAGGGAGTGCAGTTTTGGACTGGCTTCCAATTGTTCTTTTGTAGGACGTCCGGCAACCAATATTTCATAATCTGCTGGACTAGGAATATCCGTTCCGGTGATCACCTCGATTTCTGGATCGAGATGGTTCTTCAATTCTTCTAGCGCATTTTCGGCAATTGTTCGGGGATAATATGTTTTTAACGTCATATGTTTGTGATAATTAGTTTTGTAAGTATTATTCTATTTAGGGAGTTGTATCCGTCTAAAAATTTCTGCATGCTCAAAGGATACTTTTTCGGCTCGATCTCGTGATCTTTGGAGAATACGTTCTTCTAGATCATTTGGATCACCAATTTGACTTTTATGTTCTTGAAGTGCAGCAACCTTTAACTGGACAGTATCACTAATATCTACCCAATAATTCGGTTCATTAGTGAAGAAAAGAAATACGTCTAAAACTTTATGGGGTTCGAGTCCTTCCTTTTCGTGTTTAGGAAAATTCAAGCGGTCCCTTGCTAGTGGAAACACGGAATCCAGTACGGTATCCCCCACAACTCGATGGTCGGTATGATTGAGATAAGAATTATTGATAATCCTAGATGTGGGATCATGGGTAAAAAGCACATCAGGTTTATGGATTCTGATCTGACGAACAATCAATTCTCGTAATTCATCGGTATTGCGCACTTCCCCGTCGGGCTGACCCAAAAAAACCACCTTGGAAACCCCTAGCTTTTTTGCCGCATTTTTTTGTTCTTCTTGCCGCATGGCAATAAGTTTTTCTTTGGTCATATTAGGCTCGGCGCTCCCCTTGCTGCCATCTGTGACCAGTACATATACAACTTCAGCCCCTTGTTTCGCCAAGAATGCAACCGTACCCGCGGCTCCAAATTCCGGGTCATCTGGGTGGGCACTGATTACTAATACACTTTTGGGATGTGGAAAATTATTTGTCATGGATATTTACCTTAAGATTTGAGTGTAATTGGTAATTATAGCAAAGAAATAACTAGTCTATAAAAATCAATGAAGAGTGGAATATTTTTATTATTTATTATTATTTCATGGGGAGACCTGTTTAGTCTGCCATTGGTTTCACATGGAAATGTCAGCGAATTAGCTCGATTCCAGATATGTTTTGAGAGGGGACGAGAGTATAATAATTAATGCTTAAGATGAAAAATACTTGAAATCTTGGAGAAATAATCGATGAGTGTATCTTTACCTGTTGATTTTCCTTTAGACCCAAAACCTAGGGCGATCGTTTTAGGCGCTTCATCGGGGATAGGTGCCGCGACTGCAATGAAACTGGCCAAAGAAGGACATGTCGTGGCACTTTTAGGTCGAAGGAAAAAAGAATTGAATACGGTTTGTGAGGAGATCAACCAGGCAATCGGAGAAACCCGCGCTATCGCCTATGTACATGATGTCAGAAAATTTGATCAAATCCCCAAAACCTTTCAGAAAATATTGACTGATTATAAAAACCTGGACCTCATCGTCTACGTTTCTGGAGTAATGAATCCAGTCGCTCAAAATGAATATGATTTTGAAAAAGATCGAGAAATGATCGAAATCAATTTATTAGGTGCTATGGCATGGTTAGGGCAAGCAGCGATATTTTTCGAGCGGATGGGCGCAGGCAAGATCGTCGGAATTACCTCAGTTGCAGGGGACCGTGGGCGAGTGGGCAATCCGGGTTATAACACCTCAAAGGCTGGCCTGATCACTTATTTAGAGGCTTTACGCAATCGCCTTACCCGGCATGGCGTACATGTGCTCACGGTAAAACCCGGTTTTGTTGATACAGAAGTTCTCAAAAATTCTTCAACGACCTTTGGTGTGATCTCCCCGGAAAAAGCAGCCGATCAAATCTGGAAAGGAATTAAGAAGAAAAAACAAACGATTTATACACCCGGTTGGTGGCGTTTATTAATGCTGATAATTCAACACACACCTTCTTTTATTTTTAGGAGAGTATCCTTCTAATGGCTAAGAAAGGAAAACTATTTAATATAGACCCGGTTAAACAATTACAAAAACTAGAAAATTTTGGGCATTCCATTCATGGACCTGGATATGTTTACCAACCTACACATGTTGATGAACTACATGATCTGGTATTGGGTGCAAAAAAGGGATCGTTCACTATTGCTCTTCGGGGAGCCGGTCGAAGCTATGGCGATGCGGCGATGAATAATGCACAAATAGTGATCGACCTCAGTCGAATGAACCGCGTCTTGGCATGGAATAAAGATACTGGCGTGATCAAGGTTGAACCTGGGGTAACCATCGAGCGGTTGTGGCGTTATACCCTGGGCGATGGCTGGTGGTCCCCCGTAATGCCAGGAACCATGTTTCCAACTCTTGGGGGTTGTTTGGGGGCAAATATCCATGGAAAAAATAACTGGAAAGCTGGAACTATCGGGGAACATGTGCTTGAGTTTACAGCAATGATGGCCAATGGAAAAGAGATTACCTGCACACCCAAAAAGAATAAAGACTTGTTTTATAGCATGATCGGAGGGATGGGCATTTTGGGGATATTTACCTCGATCACCTATCAAATGAAGAAGGTATATTCCGGAAATTTGGATGTAAAAGCATGGGCAGTTCCAAATCTAAAAGACTTATTATCCGCTACAGATGAAGGTAAAGAAAATGATTATATTGTTGCCTGGCTCGATGCAACCCAAAAGGGTAAAGGTTTAGGGCGTGGACAAATGCATTCAGCAAACTATATGTCTGCAGAAAAAGGGGTTCATGATTCCCAATCACTTCGTTTGGATCATCAAGATCTTTCACCAAATATTATGGGAGTGGTCCCTCGCTCGATCGTACCCTTGTTCTTGGGCTTAGGGATGAATAATTTGGGGGCTTGGGCGGGGAATACCGCAAAATATTTATTGAATAGAACGATCGGAAACAATAAACAATATTTCCAATCCTTTGTAGAATTTACTTTTTTACTGGATTATGTACCTGGGTGGGAACGTGCTTACGGCAAAGACGGATTAATTCAATATCAAAGTTTTATTCCCAAAGAAAATGCATATCAGACCTTCAAGGAAATCTTGAAAACATCACATCGATACAGAAATCCTTCATATCTCGGAGTGGTTAAACGACACCGTCCGGATAAATTTTTATTAAGTCATGCTGTGGATGGTTTCTCCCTGGCATTAGACCTTAAAGTAAAAGATCGAAACCGCAAAAAATTACGAGAGTTAACCGGAGAACTCAACCAAATTGTGTTAGATGGCGAGGGTAAATTTTATTTTGCGAAAGACAGCACGCTCACTATTGATGTCGTAAAAAGTTATTTAGGGGAGAAAGCTGTGAAAAAGTTTAAATCTTTGAAAAATAAAGTCGATCCAGATGGCCTCTTCCAGTCAGATCTTTATCGAAGATGCTTTGGAGAATAACCAATAAATATTCAATAGGAACTATTGAAGAGCGGATAATTATTTGTCCGTTCTTTTTATTTGCTTTGACCCGGATTTTGTTTTCCATGTATACTTTCCCTTATGCAAATTTGCAATGTACATTCACTTGGAATAGTCGAATATAAAAATACCTGGGATATTCAAAAGGATTTGGCAGCCGAGATAGCTACAAGTAACCATCCGCCAACACTCCTTCTTTTAGAACATCCGCATGTATATAGTTTTGGCAACCAAGGAAATCCCGAGAATATTATCTGGGATGAACGTGAACTCAACCGTCGCAGGATCGATGTGCAATGGAGTGACCGAGGGGGAGACGTGACCTATCACGGGCCCGGTCAATTAGTTGGCTACCCTTTACTGCCCTTAGCTGAAGGAAAAATCAGGGTTGATCCAACTAACGGAGCTGTGAGACTTCCCAAAATGGATTATGTAAATTATTTGAGAAAATTAGAAAACGTTCTGATCAAAACCCTATTCAAATACAAAATTGGTGGGGGACAAATTAAGGGGCAAACAGGGGTATGGGTGCAGGGGGATGTGCCCTCAAGATGTGTACATTGCCCCCCCGATATTTTCAATTCACCAGCAAAGATTGCATCTATTGGGGTCAAAGTAGATGCAAATGGGATATCCCGACACGGTTTTGCTTTAAATGTTTCAGTAGATATGAACTATTGGGATGGAATTATTGCATGCGGACTAGAGAATCAAAATAAAGCAAGTATGGATTATTTTTTGGACCCCCCTCCCACAATTGCTGAAATTTCTGAGGTAATTATTGATGCTTTTGGCAAAGAATTTTCATATGAGATGAAATCGACCCCCTTGAAGGAAAAAATTTCCTAGGTTTTATCAGGGTTTTTAGTTTGACACTCTTTTTAAAACTTTGTAAACTTAGAACAAGAAGGAAAAGTTAATCAGGAGTTGGAGAATGAGTAAATTTCAATTGGTCATGCAAATGGGTCCCTCCCCAGGAAAGACAATTAGTTTGGGTGAAACCGAACATTATTTAGGTAGGGACGAAAATAATACAATTGTCGTAAATGATGCCGAATTATCTCGACGTCACTGCCATTTTATTTTTACTGATGGTGGATTTGAGATTGAAGATATGGGCTCTACCAATGGCACTTTTGTAAATGAAAAAAGGACTTCAGGGCGATATCGTTTAAATCTCGGAGATATTATTCGATTAGGTGATAACGTTGCTTTGGTATTTGAGCTGTTCGGATCGGATCCAAACGCGACTGTGCTGGCCCGAAATGAAACACCACCCCGTGGACAAGCAGTGAAACCTCCACCGCAAGTGGCTGCAACACCTACCCCTGCGCCGGCTGCTCAGCCAGCACCAGTTCCAAAACCAGCAGGTAAGGTTAGACCTGAAAGACGAAGCGGAAAACGCCCAAGTCCCATGGTTATTGGCTGTGGTGTATTAGTCCTAATTGGTCTTTGTATTTTGATTGGCGGTTGGTATTATGTAGATACATATGCCCCTGAATATTATTGCTATTTCCTGCCTTTCTTACCAGGCTGTCCATAAAAATTATATTAATTAACATATCAATATGGGAGGGTATTTTGCCCTCCCGTTTGTCTTTAAGCATTACCACTTTGAAACAAGCCTCACCCCTGGTAAAATGCAGTCTATAAGGTCAAATTTTATATGAAATGACCTTGCATGGTCTTTATGGTAAAAGGAAGGAGTCAATTATGTCACCCTTATTCGTGCCTGGTCCCGTAGATGTGGATGAAGAGGTTTTAGAAGCCCAAACAAAAGCGATGATGCCACATCGTAGTGGTGAGTTTGAAGAAATTTTCCATCGTTCTGAAGGGAAAATGAGAAAAATATTCCGCACGGATCATCGAGTACTAATCAATGCTTCTTCTGGAACGGGCATGCATGAAGCAGCCATTCGAAACCTTGTCAATAAAAAAGTCTTGTCCTGCGCCAATGGTGCATTTGGTATGCGGTGGCACGATGTTGCCAAGAGCAATGGGAAAGATGTCACTCTTCTTGATACGGACTGGAAGGAACCTTTAACTGGTGAAAAAATAGCCCAAGCATTAGATGGGCAGGATTATGAAGCCATTACGATAGTCCACAATGAAACTTCTACCGGTTTAATGAACCCGATCGAAGAAATTGCCCGAGTCGTCCATGGCGTAAGCCCAAACACCCTGATCTGCGTGGATGCTGTGTCTTCCTTATCGGGTGCTCAATTGGAAATGGATGAATGGGGGTTGGACTTAGTACTCACCTCCTCACAAAAATGCTTAGCTTTGCCACCTGGTCTAGGATTTGTTGCCTTCAATGAGAGAGTATTTGAAAAATCTAAGACAGTCAAAAACAAAGGTTGGTATTTTGATTTTGAACGGCTAGAAAAACATCGACTAAAAGATTCGACCCCAGCTACCTCGGCGGTTTCTTTGATCTATGCATTAGACCTTCAAACCGATAGAATTTTGGCAGAAGGAATCGAGCAGAGATGGGCTCGACATTCTGCCATGGCAGAAAAAACTCAGATTTGGGCAAAAGAAAATGATTTCACCCTATTTGCGCCCGAAGGATACCGTTCTCAGACAGTAACCGCAATCGAACATCAAGGTTTTGATTTTAAAGCTGCAAATGCTTTCTTAATAACGAAAGGTATACGAATGGCCAGTGGTTATGGCCCTCTAAAAGAAAATGTCTTCCGAATAGGGCATATGGGCGAATTAACTCCAGCAGATTTAGACAAACTTTTCGCAGCTTTAGCTGAATTCCGATCAAATTGAAATTTTTCAATGAATATAGGAAACCTTAGTAAATGATCGACCAGATGGAATATACAGTCACCCTTGATAAACTCGTTTATGGGGGGGAAGCAATGGGGCGCTTACCAGACGGGCGAGCAATTTTTGTGCCTTTTGCCTTGCCAGGTGAAAAGGTTCGGACTCGGTTGGTAGTGGATAAAAAAGGTTTTGCGCGCGGTGAATTGCTGGAAATATTGGAACCCTCTTCTTTGAGGATCGACCCCTGTTGTAAACACTTTTCAATCTGCGATGGTTGCCATTATCAGCACCTTTCTTATACAGAGCAATTAAAAGAAAAAGAAGAAATTCTTCGAGATCAGCTGGTTCGCCTAGGTGGGTTAGAAAATCCCCCCATAGAACCGATCATCGCCTCTCCCATTGAGTGGAATTATCGCAATCATGTAATTTTCCATCAAGACCCCACGGGCAAATTCGGTTATTCCTCCTCAACACCCAAAAAGATTGTTCCAATAGAAGAATGCTTTTTGCCAATTAACTCCTTGAATGAATTTTGGCCAAGCCTTGAGTTTGAACACCTAGCGGATCTAAAAAGCCTAAAACTCCGTCATGGGGAAGATGAAAGCTTGATGATAGTTATGGAAACCAGAACCGACGAGGCTTTTGAGCTGGAGGTTGATTTTCCGATCAAAATAATTCAAAGGGGTCCTGAATCAATGCATGTGATGTCCGATAATTATTTTCAGGAAATATTAATAATGGAAAAGGCATTTCGGATTTCTGCAGGCTCTTTTTATCGAGCCAATACTGCTGTGAATGAAAAAATGATCCACTATTTAGTGGATGAGTTACCTCTTACTCAAAAAACAACATTGGTGGATGCTTATTCGGGTGTCGGTATTTTTAGTAATTTCATTGCTTCTAAAGTGGGGAAATTAATAGGTATCGAATCAGATTCTGGAGCTGTGAGTGATTTTCTAGTCAATTTGGAAGAGTTTGAAAATGTAGAGATTTATGAAGATCTGGTAGATAATGCATTACCTACTTTAGATTTCCCAATTGATATCCTATTGGTTGATCCCCCAAAGACAGGTCTTGGACCAAATGTATTAGATGCGATCGTTCTGAAATCCCCCCCCATCTTGGTTTATGTCTCGAGTGACACAGCCACTTTTGCAAGAGATGCAAAGAGGTTAAGTCGATCGGGGTACCAGATGAAGAAGATCCAACCCTTCGATCTATTACCTCAAACCTATCATATTGAAACTGTGAGTATTTGGGAGAAAGAATAGGGGTCAAAAATAGAGTATAAGTACTTAAATTAAAAGCGACAGAAGTTTATCTGTCGCTTTTTACTAAATATTAATTAGGTTCGGTTTCGATGATTCTTTTTTTCATCCTTTAAGATCGTGTTAAGGAAGAAACTAATGATACTCACGATCAATGCACCGAAAAATGCAGCCCAGAAATTCTCGATCAATAATCCTGCACCAAAGAATGAACCCATCCAACCTGTCAGGTAAAACAAAGCAGTGTTGATCACCAGGGTAAAAAGACCCAATGTGAGCAAGATCACGCCACAACTGAGGAATTTCAATAGGGGGCGGACCAATGCGTTTAGCAGGCCGAAAATCACTGCTAACCATACCCAAGAAATAGGGCTGGGGTTTTCTGGAACGATTCCAGGAACAATAAATACGGCCGCGTAAAGTGCGAAGCCATTGACAATAGTGCGCAAAATAAAATTTTCCATAGTTTTTTTATCCTTTCTGTTAATTAATAATACGCTGTTTTTATAAGAAAGTTGTATATTTTGAACAACTAATTCCTTTTCACATAAAAAACCTTCCATAACTCCAAGGATTGGTCCCCCACATTTCATTGACCATTTTTCAATGTTTGGTATAATCCCTAAAAATATTTAGAGGAATTTTTTTGATGCAGATTAAAGAGAACTGTAAATTCATGCGAAAATATGTGAAAATGAACCATCGACAGCATGGTTTAATTTGCCGTACTCTTATTTCAAAATGATAACTTTATCCTAATTTGAATAGTTGAAAAAGAGTGTGGCAAACGAGCCGCACTCTTTTTTTTTGAGGAGGTTTCAGGAAAAAATCAAATAAATTTCGACCCCATGTGTTTGACAAAGGTTAGTCCTTTCTTTATACTAAATTTGTAACAAACTGAACAATGCCTATTGTTCAAGACTAAAACATTCCCTTATTGGAGGAGAAAATGTTTAATAAAAAGATTTTGTTTATCTTGTTTGTGTTGGTAGCTCTCACCTTATCCGCTTGTGGCGGATCTGATGCACCCAGAGGTGGCGAGTGTTTAGGTACAGCAGATGATGCAGTAGTTGACTTGGATTGCCAAGAAATCACCATCGCTGTAGAAAATGCTTATTTACCGTTCAACTATGTATCATTAGATGATGGTTCTTGGTTGGGATGGGATTATGATGCTTGGGAAGAAATTTGTACCCGACTTCACTGTACTCCAGTATTCGTAGAAGCTGTTTGGGACGGAATGATCGTTGCCGTATCTGATGGACAATATGATGTCGGCGCAGATGGTATTACCATCACCGAAGACCGTGATGAAATCGTTGACTTCTCAATTGGCTACGTAGCTATTGAACAAAAATTATTGGCTCGCCTGGGCGAAGATCGATTTACAGATATTGATTCCTTCGTTGCTGACGAATCCTTGGTTTCCGGCACACAAACCGGAACAACCAATTACGAATCTGCTATCAAGTACCTTCCAGTAGAAAGAGTTCAAGCTTTTGAAACCTTCCCATTTGCTGTTCAATCATTGATTGCCGGCGATATTGACGCCGTATTCATTGATGAGGTAGCAGGACAAGGTTATTTGGGTGACAATGCAGACGTACTTGAATTGGTTGGTCCGTCAATGTCCAGTGACTTCCTTGGATTTGCATTCCCTAATGGCAGTGATCTAGTAGACCCTGTCAACCAAGCACTCCGTGCTATGGCTGCTGATGGTTTCTTAGATGAAATCAATGGGAAATACTTTGGCCCTGGCTTCTCCGTATCCTACGATGATATTGGTGACGGTGCTTACGCTGAAGAATAAAAAGCAATTTATAGCAATTGATTAAACCAAAAAGCCGGTGTGTAGGTGGTTAACTCACACCGGCTTTTTTAATAATTTGCTTGTTGGGATTGAGGAGAAAAATATGGGTGATATTTATCACACAGATCCAGAAATCGAAACTATTGAAGATTTATCTGGGAAGAGAACCTTTGCGAGCCTTCCCTGGTGGCTTTATGCACTAATTCTAGTAATTGTTTATACAGCTTGGAGTGTCTATACGCGTGAAAATTTAAGAGAAGCATTCGATTTCATTATTCAAGGGATTGGCACTACGATATCTGCCGCAATATTGTCCTATTTGATTGCGATCGTATTGGGATTGATCGCGGGATTAGGAAGAATGTCAAAAAATATTATATTTAATAATATTGCCACTTTTTATGTAGAGTTTATTCGCGGTATCCCCATGTTGGTGCTGATCTTTTTTATCGGTTTGGTGGGTGTTCCTACTGCAATCAGTTGGTTAAATGAATTGGGTTTTACCCTAATAACAAATAAAGATATATCTACCTATTCCCGAGCAATTGCTGCGTTATCGATTACCTACGGTGCCTTCTTAGCGGAGATTTTTCGGGCGGGAATTCAATCGATTGGCAAAGGCCAGATGGAAGCAGCCCGATCTCAAGGCATGAGTTTTGGACAAACGATGCGTTATGTGATCTTACCCCAAGCTATTCGCAATGTATTGCCTGCATTAGGAAATGACTTTGTTGCCATGGTGAAAGATTCTTCCTTGGTTTCCTTGTTAGCAGTCGGGGATATTACATACGAAGCAAAGTTATATTCAGGTAGTTCTTTTCGGTTCAAGGAAGCCTATACAATTCTCACTATTTTGTATTTGATGATGACTGTTGCCCTATCTAGTCTATTGAGGGTATTTGAGAGGCGGTTGCGAAATGACTGATAACATTATTGAGATCAAGAATTTATATCGCTATTTTGACAAAGTGAAAGCATTAGATGGTGTAAGTCTTGATATAAAGAGAGGCAGCGTAGTTGTGGTCATTGGACCCTCCGGGTCAGGGAAATCGACTATGCTGCGTTGTATCAATCATCTTGAAGAACCCACAAGTGGAGAGATATACGTAGATGGCGAGTTGTTAACGGGGGAACAAAAACAACTCAATGAGGTGCGTGCAGATATCGGGATGGTATTTCAGTTATTCAATCTATACCCACATTTAACTGCAAAAGAAAACATTACTTTGGCCCAAAAAGTGGTACAAGGTAGAACCGAAGAAGAAGCCAATAGAATTGCGATGGAAAAACTAATTCGGGTGGGTATCGCTGAGAAAGCAGACGTTTATCCTAGCAATCTCTCTGGTGGACAACAACAAAGAGTGGCGATTGCTCGTGCTCTTGCAATGGACCCTAAGATCATGCTATTTGATGAGCCCACAAGCGCTCTCGACCCCGAAATGATCAAAGAGGTGTTGGATGTGATGTTAGACCTTGCAGAAGAAGGTATGACAATGGTCGTGGTTACCCATGAGATGGGTTTTGCCAGAGCCGCTGCCGATGAAGTTATTTTTATGGATGAGGGAATGATCGTGGAGCAAACCACTCCAGATGGGCTATTTAATAACCCGCAACATGAACGCACAAAACTCTTCCTTTCCCAGATTTTGCAACATTAGAAGAAATTAATTACCTAATCAGGCAGTCAGATCAGTTGACTGCCTTTTTTTATTGGAACGATTAATTTTTTCTTATCAATTATTAATAGTTTCCGATTAAACTTAACTTGTAAATAAGACAAAGGAGATAATAATATGAATAAAAAAGTTATACTTGGCGGTTTAGCAGGTATTCTGATTATCGTTGTTTTAGGTTTTGCTTATGTGCTGCGTCCCACGGAAGAAGCCAGTGAATCCATTGAAGCCATCCCTCTAAACGAGGGTGTTCAAGAACCCACACAAGTTGACCTTCCTACAGAGGTTTTAGAAGAAGAACCTACTGAGGTTGTAGGTGAAGCTAATAAAGATAGTTCCCCTGAGGGATTTGTCGTTTTTCAGATCGATCAGGGGAATTCAGAAGTACGTTTTTCCTTAGACGAACTCTTGCGCGGAAACCCATTCACCCCCGTGGGCACCACCAACCAGGTGGCAGGTGAGATCGGAATTGATTTTTCAGATCCATCTGCTTCTCAATTGGGCACGGTTTTGATAAATGCGCGCACCTTAGAAACAGATAGTTCAAATCGGGACCGAGCGATCAAGAACCAGATCTTGGACACTGGGGATTTCGAGTTCATTAGCTTCACTCCCACCAATTTAACTGGATTCCTGCCTGAGATCGTTCTGGGTGAGGAAGTCCAATTGAAAATTACAGGTGATCTCACTATTCGAGATATTACAAATTCTGTGATATTTGATGTAAATGTGACTGTGATCTCTGGAACAGAAATTCAGGGCTATGGTTCAGCAGAAGTTCTTCGATCTGATTATAATTTGAATATTCCCTCTGTACCTTCTGTCGCTGAAGTTACCAATGAGGTTCTACTAGAAATCGACTTTTTTGCAGTAGCAAATTAACTAAATAAAATTTACTAAAAAAGGCCGAGGTTTACATTACTCGGCCTTTTTTCATATTCTTATTCCAAATAGTTTTATTAAACTAGGTTTAAAGATTTATGTACTACCTCTATACATCGGTTCATAATCACATCAAGACCTGCTTTTCCCGCTTTTTCTCCTGCAACCTGATCAAATACACCCAATTGAGACCAAAACACCTTGGCACCGGCCTGAATGGCATCGTCAGCAATGCCATCCAAATGTTCAGAGCGTCTAAATATATTGACGATATCTACTTTTTCAGGAATTGAAGATACGGTAGGATAGGACTTTTCACCATCAATCTCTTCCACCAGAGGGTTTACAGGATAGACCTTATACCCCACCCTTCTCAAATAATTTGCAATTGCGTAACTGGTGCGGTGGGATTTATCCGAATGGCCAACTACGGCGATCACTTTGGCCTCTCGTAAAACATCAACTATTTCATTTCTTGCTAGATTTGTCATGGTTAATCCCTTGAATTCCTATATGCATAAGACTATCGCTGGAGAATAATATTACCTGATATCTAAGTTTTCAAAAATTGGACAATTTTTTCAAATAACCAACCGAAAAGTTCCCAATGGGGAAGAATTTAATCTTTTTGAAAAACCTTACCAGATTCATCTTTATATATCAGATGCCAACTCGCCATAAGTTCATCATTCTGTAATTCTCCCGGCCATTCATGGTTCCAATAATTGGGGGTAACTAGTAGAAATTCAGGGGTTAGCTGGGGAACTGTGTCAGGTTGGCCCAAAGGATATTGTAATTTTGTGGGACTGTTTGTGAAGTTGGTGCCGTATGTGAAGTAAGGTAACCCTTCAATAATAAAAATATTGCTATTCCTGATATTTTGTTGGATAAAATCATAAACATCGCGATATTCAGTATTTGAGCTTGGTTCTTTGTAGGGTGTGAGAAGAACTATTTTATTTACTTCCCCGGTTTGAAGTAAATGCCTTTGATCCCATACAATAAAAATGCTAAGTAAAAGAATAATAATTGAGAAACTTATCTCAAAAAACTTATTAGTTTTGATTGTTTTGAAAAAGCTTATATGAAGAGGTTCGAACAAAACAAGTAGCAAAATGAAAAATAATCCTAGCAATGCAATACCGAATCTCCATACAATTAAAATTCTTGATGTCCCTCCCTCAACATGAATGGTAGCTGGGGTGATGATGAATGCGAAAAATAATAAATAATAAGTCAGAAGAATTGATAAAGATGGTTTTTTCTTCCTGATAAATTGTGTTCCTGAAATGATTCCAAAGAAAATAAGCCCAACAAAAATTAGGCTAATATCTGAATAAAAATCCGGATCAAACAGTATGGAAAAAACATTTTTTGTATTTAAAGTTTGAAGTAGCGTTTTAGTGAAAATTGTTTGGAGTACAACTAAATTTCTAATTATCCATAAAATTCCAGGAAGGGTTATAAGGGTAACGACAATCATTTTTTTCCAAAAACCATTGGCTAAATATTCTTTTTTTCTCCAAATAAGGAACCCGGTGTACGCCCAAATGGGTGCGATTACATAAATAATATTTGGTTTTATGGATATCCCGATCATGGTGAGAATTGCCATCCCTTCTAAAAGGAATGGGTTGTCAGATTTTTTCCTTCCAATAGGGCTGTGAAGCAAAAATGCGAGTATGACTGCACCCAGGAACAAGTCATTCTTCCCAATTGTATAAATTAGGGAGGTAAAAATTACCCAAGGGTTTCCATAAGAAATCAATTTTCCAGATACAAATACAAATGCGATCCCCCAAAAAAGAATGGCCCCAGAAATTTTTGTATACCTTTTCCCCAACAACCAAATACTTAAAAACAAGAAAAGGGTTATTAATCCATGTACAAAACCAAACAAATATTCATTGCCAAGAATTGATATGCCAAAAGATAGTAAGGATTCATAGCCATTTGGGTATTGTCCGTAAGGAATGGAAAGATCCCAAAAAGAACCACTACGGAATAGCTCAATTGCTTTTGGAAAATGGTAAAAAGCAGCATCCCATTCTATTGGAAACTGAAGTCCCGAAAAAGGCCAACGGAAGAGAGGCCATAATATTAACCCAAATAGCAGAATTACCCCGCTAATATAAGCTACTATTTGAAGATGAGATGAGTCCGATTCATCAATCGCATCTAAATTCCAAAAATTCTTTCCAGCTGAAATATAAAATTTGCTAACCAAGATTGATAGAATAATACTTAGAGGAATAGTTAGCAGGGGAATATAAAGCTGAAAAAAGCCTAGAATTTGAGCAACTGCAATAATTGAATAAAGTAAGCTCAATATAATTGAAAAACTATATAGCATTACTGAATGAATTTTTTTATTGATATTTACCTTACTTATGCTCATACAATACCCAACCCCTTTGCGAATTTCTCGATAAATTCCCAACTAAAATCCCTAATTAATCCCACATTGAATATCATATATAAAGATGCATCCAGATCAAAGTTCTATGGTTGATAAACCCAGCATTTTGGAAAGAGTCAACCGAATGTCCAGCCAAATAATTTATCGATAGCAAACGTTTTTTTCGAAGCAAATCTAGGACATACGGGAGTAAACTTTGGATCGTTAAATTTTCATAATCAGGGGTAGTGGCTAGCCACAGCCAGTCAGCCATCCCAGTTGAGGATTGCCAACTTAAAGTGCCGATTAACTGGTTGTCTAGGCGAGCGGACCATTGCTTTATTTTCCTTTCATTCATTAATCGATTGAATTTCCCAGCTAGTCCGGGGCTAAATGCTTGGGTGTTGATCGGTAAATGCCATTTTACTTCTCCCGGGTAAACCCGATTCAACCACTCTCGCTGTAGAGGCCAATCCCTTTTTTTTCTACTTGTAACCAAAACCTTTTTATGACTACTAACTTTCGGTTTTGTTCCAGACCTACTATGCCATGTTGTTCTTCTTGCTCTTTCTAAAAACCCGGCAGATTGGTACAAGTGGATAGCCGCTGGGTTATTTGAGTTCACTTGGAGCCAAACAGAATGGATCTTGCGATTCTTAATATAAGCTAAAGCCGCGTTGGTCAGGGCGTTCGCGATCCCTTTTCGCCGATGATCAGGATGAACCGCAACATTAGCAATCAAATATGCCCTTTGCTGAAGCGCCTGAACGGGGATGAGACTAATATTTCCAATAATCCTGCCCTTATCCTCCCATACAAATCCAGCCAGGGAATTTCCAACGAATTCTGGGAACCCAAGGATCTTAGGGTTTTTTGCGGCCGCTCTAATTTGTGCTATATACTGTCGACCGTCTCGATCTAAAGTATCAGAGAAGCATAATTCGATTAGATCGGCAACCTCAATGAGATCGCGCCGCATGTCTAGTGGTCGAAGCTCATTATTGGAAAGATAACTATCAGAAATTTGAGATCTAGTGATACTCATGAAGGTATTATACGGCTTTTTAAAGACTTTCAATTTTTTATTCTAATAAAATTGTAGGTTTGAATTTATAATAAAAGGCATATTTTTTGTTATCATGGTAATGAAGTAAATATATATTATGGATAATATAAGGATAATAATGAAAAAGAATAAGATTTTTACCATGTTGTTTATATTGATCTTGGTCTTTTCAGTAACCGTACCTGTCATGGCTGATGACGGAGATGTTCCTGAAACTGAAACAGAAGAAAAAGCTGAAATAGCAGGGAAAAATGTATTAGAATTTTTCAGTTTCTATCACAATTATCAAAATGCCGCTGATTGCGATGATCCGCTCACCCTGGATAGTGTGGAAGAATGCGAGGATCCCGCAGAGGGCTTAGATTGCGACGACCCACTAACCTTAGATATCGTTGAGGGTTGTGAGTCCGAATTTACGGAGCAAGTGGCTGGTTATCATGAGTATGGAATTGGATTTGGCGTTTTAGCCAAACTTCTTATGGTTTCTTTAGATTCTCAGGATTGTGAAGAAACCCCAGAACCTGTTGAATCTGTTTGCAATCCAGTTACGTTCGATGAATTAATCGCACTTTACTTGGATGGCATGAGCATCGGAGAAGTTTTTGAAACCTACGGGAAACCGGTAAATCCAGGAGTTGGGGGCTTGAAAAATGTGGAGAAGTTTGAAGAGAAATGTCCAGAAGATGGAAGTGGTCCTCCCGGATTTTGTGGGGATAAGGAAAATGGTAAACCAGATAATAGTGATAAGGGAAAGAAAAAACCGTAATTTTTTTTGAGTCCATTAAAAACAGGCGGAATATATTCCGCCTGTTTTGTTTAAATTGAATGAAAATTATTTATCGTTCAGCTCATTAAACTTTTTCAAGCCCTCAGCATCAATATGTAGATGAACATCTTGTTGAGGGAAAGGCACCTCAATATTTTCTCGACCCAGGGCTTTATAAATCGCGCTATTCACCTTATCAAACATTTGTCGGGTATCTATATAGGAATCGATCCACCAACGAACCCGAAAGAGCAATGCGGAATCCCCAAAATTCAAAAAGAGAGCTTCGACGGGTTTTTCTGGAACAACTCCTTCCACAGTCCGTACTGCCCCAATGATCGTTTCTCGAGCTTTTTCAATATCTGTCCCATATCCAATGCCCACTTCAATTTGGATTCGATACTCTGAATTCGGATAGGCATGGTTGACGATCAAACTTTTAGCAATGACTGAGTTGGGCACGATCACCATTCGATTATCCCTGGTTCTGATATGAGTGCTGCGAAGTCCTACATCCACTACATCCCCCCATGTGCTCAAGTCTTGGATCTCGATTCGATCTCCAATTCGAAAGGGACGGTCAAGCATAATCATGAAACCACTGATCGTATCAGAAAGGGCAGCCTGGGCCGCCAAAGCAATTGCCAATGAGCCGATTCCAAGGGTAGTGACCAATCCGCTTACTTCTACATCAAAATGCCCCAGCAAGATGATTCCCCCGATAATCGCCACGATGATCAGGATCACTCGACGTGAAAACGGGAGTAATTGACTAGCCAAATCACTCTTTGTGTTTGGAGCAATTTCTTTCGTATACCAGCTACTGAGCGAGACGATTAATTGCCAAACTAGTGCAAAAACCAGCAAAAAGTAGAGGGTATAAAAGAAATCATCGATATTGCTTGACTTGAAAAAATCAATGAAATCTAGACGGCTTATCGCATATTGGGTAACTTTCAACAATAAAAGCCAGAAAAGAGGTGGGCGCACAACCTTTACCAGCACATCGTCTAATTTGGTTTTTGTTGATTTGGTGATCCGCCTAACCACACGATCAAGAATAAAATTCAATATCGGACGACCTACAATTACTGTCCCGACAAGTATTGCAAAAGAGATTCCAATCTCTATCCATTGGTCATTTGTGAGGCCAAATAATCCCATTTTCTACCTCCAATTCATTATTCTTTATAAAAATAATCTATATTTTGTATTGATTATATCTTGCCTTAGGATGTTATAATTTAATTAATACAGGTGATTTTATGATGAAAAAATATCTAATCGTACTTACACTAGGGGTTTTTATACTTGGATTATTCCTGTTTTCCTGGTCCACTCCTGTTAATGCGTCCCCAGAGATCCAATTAACCTCTTTTCCGACGCCAACTCCAGATGGGGATGGACGAATTTGGTATAGGGTTGAATCTTTAGACACGCTTTGGAGAATTTCGGCAGTTTCAGGGGTTTCCCTAGATGAATTGCGAAGATTAAATAATTTATCACCTGAAGATATACTAGCAGAGGGTAGTTTTATTCTATTGGGAATTATTGAGCAAAACATCCCCGTCGCCACCGCCGGAGATTCTGGACAAGAAAATGCAGAACCAACTGAAACACCTCCTCCTGATACGGGCTCCGCAACAATTTGTATCCTTTTATATGACGATCTTAATGGTGATTCCATAAGACAAGATATTGAAATGATCATTGAGGGTGGGGCAGTCAGTTTAACAGAACAATTGGGATTGTTTTCAGAAACCAGAAATACGTCCTTGATTGAGGAAGAATATTGTTTTATAGGTTTACCAGGTGGGAAATATAATATTACTATGGCCATTCCCGATGGTTATAATCCCACCTCGACCTTGACCACAACAATTGAGTTGGCTACCGGTAATTCGTCTTTGATCAACTTTGGTGCACAAAAAACATATCAAACCCAAACAGAAGATTCTGGAACAATTGAAGAAAGTAGTGATCGATCTCCAATGTTAGGGATTTTAGGGCTTGCCCTCTTGTTACTAGGAATCGGGCTAGGTATTTATACTTCTCAAATTGGGCGAAACAACTAATAAATCCGAAATATTAAATAAAAAAAGGGCAGTTCAATTTGAACTGCCCTTTTTAATTTCACCAAACTTTTCAATTTAATGAGAATGGCCTTCCATATGCACATGCCCATGATCCAATTCTTCAGAGGTTGCTTCTCGAATACCCGTGACTTTTACTTCAAAATTCAATTCTTTACCAGCCAAGGGATGGTTAGTATCTAATTTGATTGTCTCATCTCCAACTTCGATGATCGTTACAAGGACGATATTATCATCGTCGTCCATGATCTCAAGTTCCACGCCTTCTTCAATGGGGAAGTCATCGGGGAATTCTGCTCGGGGGACGTCCATTAGTGCGTCTTTTTCAAGCTCACCATAACCATCTTCCGGGGCAACAACAACATTCTTGCTTTCTCCCACTTTCATACCTAAAAGAGCTTTTTCCAGCCCAGGGATAATATTCGCGTATCCATGTAGATATTCCAAGGGGCCTTCATCTTCGGATGAATCTAAGATCTCTTTTCCGACGATTAATGTATATTCGATCGTTACAACCAGGTTTTCGGCAACCTGGGTTAATGTTTTTCCTATCATATGACAACCTCTTTGCCTTTTTGGCTTTATTTCAAAATTCGCAGGATTATAACATAGCATGGAAACCATAAGAGAGATATTAATTTGAATCAAAATCTACTCTGACGAAATTTTTAGGGTAGGGTATGATTTATTTGGAGATTTTTGCATAAATCGGATGAAAACCTGAGGAAAAAATGCCTAAAGTAGAAATAAAGAAAGTTGCCTCATTTAAAGATTGGATGGAATCTTATGCCTGGATTCCAAACTATAGTTTTAGACCCACGCCACCACTGATGGATGAGGAAACCCAACGTGGATGGTTTGAAAAAAGAGTTGGGGTCACCCATTTTGCATTATATGAAGATGGCAAAGCTGCGGCTCTAGCTACTTCTTTACCGATGAAACAGAATATTCGAGGCAAAATATTTTCAATGAGCGGCTTATTTAATGTAGCTTCTCATCCCGCCTATCGTAGAAAGGGATATGCTCATCAAGTGATCCTTGCTTTGCTAAAAGATTTGCGATCATCCTTCCCTGTGTCCACCCTTTATCCATTCCGAGAATCCTATTACGAACGTTTGGGATATATTAGTTTTCCACAACCACTAAAAGCGAGCTTCAAATCTATAGAGTTATTACCCATTCTTCGAAATGAAGTTGAGGGGAAGGTAGAAGTTCTTCTTGAAAGTGAAGGAAAAGCCGAGTATTTGGATTTCATAAAAAAAATTCAACAAAAGAAACATGGCATGGGGACATTTAATCATCCTGGAATGCCTGATAAAAAATCCGAATCTTGGATCGCATTGGCAAAAGTCGAAGGAAAAACTGTAGGGCTGATGAGCTATACCAATGAGGGCCGTGAGGTCACAAAATTCAAGATGAAAATTAGACGATTTTATTATCACAATCCCCAAGGACTCTATTTGCTTTTAGACTGGATTGCCCGACACATTGATCAAACTAATGATATAGAAATATGGCTTCCCGCCGATGAAAAACCAACGCTCTGGTTGGCAGATTTGGATATTGAACTTTCTTCCGCCTGGAAACCGGGTATGGCCCGCATTTTAAATATTGCAGATATTGGGGGCGTGGAAGTAGGGGAAGGGCAATTCACTGCCCAGATCAATGATCCATTTTGCACTTGGAATGAAGGTGTTTGGAAATTTTCTTCAGTGAATGGAAAGTTGCAAGTTTCGCCTGGTAATAAACCAGACTGTCAAATAAGCATTCAAGCGCTCACCTCCTTGTTATACGGCACACACAAACCTGACTTTTTTCAATATCGCGGATGGGGAAATCCTTCAAAGGCATTTCAAGCAGAAATGACCACGATGTTTCCAGGAAAGATGCCATTTTTGCACGAAATGTTTTAAGTAATAATCTGGAAAAATATTTGCTGATTAATTAAGCCTGTTTCAATCCTTCTTAACACATTCTAATTTTTACCCAGCCCTTTGGGTAGGGGTATCCCCACCCGTTTTTCTAGGGAGATACCTAGCCACTTGCCCGATGTGCAATCTGGGCATTTTTCTTATACTTGTTACATAAATTTGAAGAAGTGGATAATTTCCCTCTTCGTTAATAGGAAAATAATACTTAGTTGATATAACTAAATAAGGAGTTTTATAAATGGTTACAAAAAAAGAAATTTCAGATCTATCCAATGCAATGGCTGATGCCGTTGAAAAAGCTTCCGCCTCCATAGTAATGGTGGATGCCCGTCGCCGTTTCCCCGCCACGGGTATTGCAATTTCAGAAGACCTCATTCTCACTGCAAATCATGTGGTTGAGCGAGAGGAAGACATTAATATAATGCTTCCAGACGGAAGTAAATTTTCTGCTGAAATCGCAGGAAGAGACCCAGGAAGTGATTTGGTGCTTTTAAAAATTGCTGGAGCGAAAGCAACCCCAATGGAAAGCAATGGAGAACCACGAGTTGGCCAACTTGCCTTAGCACTGGGTCGTCCCAGTAAGACAGGGATTCAGGCAAGCCAGGGAATTGTTAGTGCAATTGGAGGAAAGGTTCGTACACGGCATGGTGGATTTTTAGAAAAACATATGCGCACAGACGCTACGCCCTATCCAGGATTCTCGGGTGGACCACTGATCGATACCCAAGGTAAAGTTTTGGGGATCAATACTTCAGGATTAGGATTTAGTGCTTCAATCGCCATTCCAATCGAAGTGGCGAGTAAGATCGCTAAATCATTAGAAGAGCATGGCACAGTCAAACGTGGATATTTAGGGATTCGTAGTCAAGTAATCGAATTACCCAAAAAGACGAAATTAGACCGAGAACAAGACTATGGCCTTTTGATTGCAAATATTGAAGATGATAGCCCAGCACTTGCAGCAGGGTTGATCGCCGGAGATATCATTATTGGTTTTAATGGGCAGCCGATCCAAAATCATGATGCCCTTTTTGCTGAAATGGTGGGTGAGGTTGTGGGTAATCCCACATCGATTGAATTCTTAAGCGGTGGAAAGCCAAAAACCGCTGAGGTAACTTTAACTGAGCGAAAAGAATCTCCCCATCGGTCCCGTCATGGTCGTGGACGAGGTGGATGGTCCCGGCATGGTGCTCGCGGAATGCGAGGAAAAATGAGAGGGAAGATTGCTCGAGAAATGCAAAGAAAAATGCATGATCGAATGCAAGATATGCACGGAGATCTCCACGATGAGGATCAAGAGCCAGACAAATCAGATTAATTTAGGATTGAAAAATAATTAATTCACAAGAAATAAAGGTTATCCTCCTAGCCCCAGCCCTGGCCGTGCGTGCAGGGCTGCGGGCTTTGCTCACAAATAATAAAAATATTGACGTGGTCGCTGAAGCAGCAAATTTATCTGAGTTAACTAAAAGCATGGATCTTGTGGATGTACTCGTGGTGATGGACGGGTCGATAGCGAACCCTGATTTAGCCAATTTTCTGGAGGAATTAGAAGAACCCCCTGCCTTAATGATTGTAGGGGATCAATTTGAATCCCTAGTATCGCTGATAGAACTCCCCCTTAGAGCCTGGGGAATTCTATCGCTGGAAGCATCTGAAGATGAATTAACCTCAGCAGTAGCTGCCCTGAATCAAGGATTAATAACCGGAGACCCCTTATTAATCACACCCTTATTATCTGGGAATACAAATCGGGCTCTAGAAGACAAAGATTTAGTGGTTGAGGATCTGACAGCCAGAGAAATGGAAGTTCTAGAATTACTTTCAGAAGGTTTAGCAAATAAGCAAATCGCTTATGAGTTGGAGATTAGTGAGCATACTGTCAAATTTCATGTCTCATCGATTTATAATAAACTTGGGGCAACCAATCGAACTGAGGCAGTTACTTTGGGCGCAAGGTTAGGAATCATCGTGCTCTGAACATTGACGTTTAACAATCGGGTCATTAAAATCTATAATCCCTAATAAAATGATCAGCAGGTACTATTATGAAAAATATATTTATTACTGGTGCAAATCGCGGAATTGGCTTGGAATTCACAAAGCAATTCTTGGAAAGGGGTGACCGAGTATTCGCCGGTGCCCGAAATCCTGCCCAAGCAGTTTCCCTGCATCAACTTGAAGATCAATACAAAGATACCCTTGTCATAGTCAAGCTGGAAGTCAATAATCAAACAGAGATCGATTCGGCTGTCAGCAATATCACAAACCTTGGGCATGGCATCGACATTCTGATCAATAATGCCGCGATCAAAAATGAACGAGAAGGCTTTGGCAATTTAAAAATGACTAGCATGCTCAAGGTCTTTGAAGTAAACGTTTTGTCACCTGTGCTAATTATTCAACAATTTTTACCTTTGCTCAAAAAGGGGAACCAGGCACGAGTGATAAATATTTCCTCAAGCCTGGGATCGATTGGCAGGAATGGAAGTGGAATAGCCACCTATTCATCGAGTAAAACGGCATTAGATATGTTTACTAATCGCTTGGCAAATCCGCTTAAACTAGACGGGATTATTGCAATTGTTATGGATCCTGGATGGGTTAAAACGGATATGGGTGGCTCAAGTGCAGAGCTAACTCCCACAGAGTCTGTATCCGGAATGATAAATGTGATTGACCAACTTGATCTAAAAGATTCCGGACGATATTACCGTTATAACAGGGAAGAATTACCTTGGTGAAAAAAAGTAGAGATATTTTGATTTTAGGAGACAAGTTATGATGCATGGAAGAGGGTGGAGGGTGTTTTTATCTCATGATGAATCCAAGGGCAAACCAACCGTAAACAGAGAACTTATTAAACGGGCAATGATATATGCCCGCCCCTATGCCGCATACATTATCATGACCTTGGTGTTGATTTCCATCGCCTCGATCATTAATCTTATTCCTCCGCTTTTGTACCGAGATTTGTTCGACACGGTGATCCCCGATAAGGATTTCACCCGGTTAAATTGGTTAGCCTTGGGTATGATCGGAATCCCGATCCTAAGTAATTTGATGAATGTCGCCCAACGTTATTACAGCTCAAGTTTAGGAGAAGGCATCATTTATGACCTTCGCCAAGAGCTTTATGAACACTTGCAAAAAATGTCTCTGCGGTTTTTCACACATACTCGATTAGGTGAAATAAATTCAAGGATGAATAGCGATGTGGTCGGCGCACAAAGTGCTGTCACCAGCACATTGCCTAACGTAGTTACCAATAGCTTTACTCTTATCACCACCCTGATCGTCATGTTTTCGATCGAGTGGCGTTTGACGCTCCTTTCAGTCATCATTTTGCCGCTATTTTTGATTCCCGCCCGACGTGTTGGCCATAAATTGCGTGAACTTCGCCGCAAATCTATGGAATATAACGCCGACATGAGCAGTATTATCAGCGAGACCCTCACAATAAACGGGGCTTTATTGGTAAAAACCTTCGGCCGTCAATCCCAAGAAAGCGAGCGATATAAAGATGTGAATGGCAAAGTGAAAGATGTGGGGATTCGAAATGCCCTGGTTTCAAGATGGTTTTTCATGGGTTTAGGCATCGCTGCCACTATTGGTACAGCATTAAACTATTGGGTAGGTGGTTATTTTGTGCTTACCGATGTGATTAGCATTGGTACCATCGTGGCTTTTGTCGCTTATTTAGCTCGGTTATATGGTCCGATCTCGGCATTAACCAATGTTCAGGTTGAATTTGTCACCTCCATGGTTAGCTTTGAAAGGGTATTTGAATATTTAGACATGCCAGTCGAGATCGATGATAAAGATAATGCCATCGAATTAGAAAAAGCAGAGGGTCGGATTCGCTTTGACAATGTTTCCTTCGACTATATGGAAGCAAATGAGAAACTAGGCATCAAAATCAAAGAACCAAAAATCGAAGGGAAAGATCATGAGAGTACTGATCATTCTGAACAGGAGTCCAAAGAAAAAGAAACAGGTATTCCAGCCCATATCCCCACTCGTCGTTGGGCGTTAAATGACTTAGATTTTGAGATTGAACCCGGGCAGTTGGTTGCTTTGGTCGGACCAAGTGGGGCAGGTAAAACGACACTTACCTATATGCTTCCAAGGCTTTATGACCCCACCCAAGGCTGCATTGCTTTGGATGGAGAAGACCTGAAAAATATTAGTCAGCAATCTTTGGCGGCTCAAATGGGTATGGTCACCCAAGAAACATACCTTTTCCATGACACGATTCGAGCAAATATGGTTTATGCTCGCCCGGATGCAACGGATGAAGAACTGATCCATGCCGCCAAATCAGCCAATATCTATGATTTCATTCAATCCCTTCCCGGCGGTTTTGACACGATAGTAGGAGAAAGAGGATATCGATTAAGCGGGGGTGAAAAACAACGGTTGGCTATTGCTCGGGTGGTCTTAAAAGATCCTCGTATCCTCATCTTAGACGAGGCCACCTCTCATTTGGATTCAACCAGTGAGGCCTTGATACAGGAAGCCCTTGTACCGCTCATGGCAGGGCGTACCAGCATCGTGATCGCTCATCGCCTTTCCACCATTCTTGCCGCAGACCAGGTGCTTGTGATGGATCAGGGTGCCTTGGTGGAAAAAGGCAATCATGAAAGTCTTCTAGCCGAGAATGGCTTGTATGCCACTTTATATGAAACTCAATTTAGAAATGAAAAATACATGGACTAGTATTTAGTTTCTTTTGTCTTTTTGAAAGTTCTTATTAACGAAATCTCTTGAGGAAACACGTTTCTCAAGAGATTTTTAACTATATTGGGACAGAGGACATATTTATTAGCTTCAATTTCCCTACTGTTTTGTTAATTAGCTTTATTTCATTCTTGGATATAATACAGCATGCTTCACATTAAAAATAAAACATTCCTGCTCATTCTATTAATTCTTGGGTTTATCCTTTCCGCGTGTTCTATGCCCCTGCCCCTTTTTGCTACCGAAACACCCACATCCACACCCACTTCAACCTCCACCCCCACACTAACCCAAACTTTGACCCCCACGGTTACTCCTACCCCGTCGAATACGAGCACCCCAACACTGACCCCCACTGCCACCTTTACCCCCACACCAACCGCAACTGCCACATTTGACTTCATGTATGGCATCGGGCGTTTCCCACACGCCTGGTGTAATTATGGCCCTGCCCCAGCATATTTGTTTCGTTATGACATCCAAGAAGACGAGTATGTCTATATCCATAACCGCAATGCAGATGGGTCCTGGTTATGGGTTCAGCCTTTCGACTCAAATGCTTACTGCTGGACGCATAATACGATCTTGGATATCTACGGCGGGACGATAAGCCAACTTACAGAGTATTATCACCCCCTGCCGATCACCACCTTTATTGGGCCGATGACTTATGCAAATGCCTATCGAAGTGGCAGTGAGGTAGTCTTTGAGTGGCCGAGCAATACCCTTAGTGTAGATAAGTTCCGTGGCTGGTTATTAGAGCTAACCCTTTGCCAGGATGGGGTTTTGTTCAACACTGTAATCCAGACAAATGACACGACTTATCGAGTAGTTGATGAGCCAGGCTGCTCAGGCCCCTCTTCTGGCAGAGTACGAATTGCAGAAAAACATGGATATACGGAACCGACCTATTTTGACTGGCCCCCACACCCATAATTATTTACCCAAAAAAAAGAGCCGGTGGGTTTTTCCACCGGCTCTTTTTTTTATCTATTTGATTGTATCAAAAACTCGAGAAATTCACGGATATTTTCCCAGTTCCATCAGGGAAAGCAATAAAGTTTATCGTTGAAGAACCATTCACAAATTGAATGCTTACGGTGGAGCCGCTTATGCTCTGAGTTGTGATGCTGTACCCTTGATTTTCCATTTCGTTCTTAACGAATTCTTGCAGGTCACTTTGACTCATTGCGGTGGTGTAAGTAACGATTTGGTCGGCAATATTAGAAATGTTAGTTGCATCTTCCGTGATTGGGAATTTACTTCCCGGTTGCCCCGCTTCGTCAACGTCACATTCTGCTGGAGGGGAAATTATGATTGGATCATCGCTTGGAATAAAGAGAATGTCATATTTAATATCGCCCAATAAATCAAGGTTATCGGTGATCGCAAGGCTATTTCCTTTTCCTTCCATGACCAATTTGATCATATACCCTTCGCGCGCCACCCAGATCAATCCTTCCTCCAACTCAAAGGTTTCCCCGATCTCCAGGCCAGTATTACTGATATTTTCTTGGGTCAATTTATATCGATCGGCGAGAATGCCACTTACTCTAACCCCTTTTTCTTCAAGTTCTGCTGTGCCTACAAACATGCCCTCCGTATCAGAAAATGAATCGAAAGGTGAACTAAATTCATTGTTTCCAAAGGAGATACAACCGCTGGCGGGAATGTATACATAATCTCTAGTGGGGGTGTCCACAAAATGGATATAACCCACTTCCTCGGCACCTGCTAAACCTTCCATAGTCATCTCAAAATCAGCACCCTGTACGGGGTCTACAGCGTATTTACCGGACATTTCAAAGGATCCTGAAACATCGGCGCCTGTGCTGTCCTCCCCACTGAAGGTGTAGGAAAAGTCCATTAAATAATTTTTATCAAAATAATCAAGATAGAGATCTTGGTTCTCGAGGCTAATCTCATTGGGGCCAGTCGGTAAATTTTGACCAGAGGGTTCATTCTGATCTTCATCTGCTTGAGAATCAGAATTTTCATTTTTATTTCCGGTGTCATTTCCCGCATTATTCGCGTCATTGTCACCAGAAGTTGCACTACAGGCAAGTGCTGTAATGATTAAAATTGTCAAGAAAAGAAACAATTTGTTTTTTCGCATAATATTTTCCTTTACTCGTCTTGTGGGCCAATACTTACAAAAAATCCATCCGAACCATTCGCTGATGTGGATAAAACGATATTATAGGTGCCTTTATCAAATCGCATGATCAATTTATCAGCAACAAGGATTTCATACCCTTTTGTATACCCAAGTTTTTCCATTTCTGAGTCATAAAAAGCAGAAATTTCGTCAATGCTATGGCTGGTTTGATAACTATCCACTACCTCACTTAAAGAATAAAGATCAGTCGCATCATCCATTAGTGGGGCCACGAATTCGGGATCAATAGTACTCCCTGCAGGAGCATTTTCAATAGTTGCATCTTCGTTATTCTCTATGGATTCACCCAATATATTTAATTGAGTTTCCTCACCATTTTCTGCATTATTTGTGTTTTCATCAATATTTAGGTTTTCATTTTCAGGGGAAGAGCCACAAGCAACAATTACCATCGCAAGTATGCATAACGTAGCGATTAATTTCATCTTATTTGAACGCATTTTATCCTCCAAATTGACAATTCAACTTTAAGAATTATAGCACTAATAGGGTCTAAATTATTTAATTTAGAGGACTATAACGGGATTAAGTACCTAAATCTATAGAAGTCTTTTCTAATCTGTTTCGCAATGCACACCATAAGCAATTTCTTCAATATTCCACAGATCACTGTTAGCAGTTGCATCTAAAGTGAAATTACAAATATCTTCTCGGGCCGCTGCAACCTTGATCGAAAGATATAAAGGAATAACCGGAAGATCTTCTGCAAAGATCTCTTGGGCAAGCATATGATCATTTTCATAGTCTGGCATGCCAGGAATTTTATTCAAAGCGGATGAACAAGCCGCATCATAGGCCGGATTCACATACCCAGAAGTATTCCACCCCCCCCACCCCCAAGGGAAAGCCTCAGATTTTGGATCGGAGTCAATTAGGGTATCGAATAAAAAGGGCACTTGAGATAGGGTGCTAAAGGGATTGCCTGGTATGCCAGAGGACAAGTAAAGATTGCAGGGAGGAGTTTGACCGATCTGCCATGGATATTGAACCATTTCATATTGACGACCGAATAGGGGGCCATCAGGGGCCTTTGCATAAAGCTCATCCGTACTGAGAATTTCCAAATTGACCTGAATGCCGCAAGATGTAAGGTTTGCAGCAAACTTTTCGGCTGCTTTTCGCCGCAAATTCATAAAGCCAGCGGTTGTCCAATAATCAAGTTCTAGAATGGTGCCTTCCTGAATGCCTTCAATACCTGATGCAGTTCGTTTATTATCTTCCCCAAGAACCCAGCCAGCTTGTTCTAAAAGAACCATCCCTTTTTCAGTATCAAATGGATATTGATTGATATTTGCATTAAATAACGGATGTTGAGGAGAAAGATAGCTGTCCAGTACAGTGGACTGCCCAAAATAGAAATCATCGACAACTTTTTGCCTATCCAAACAAGAGGCAATTGCCTGTCTAACCCGCACATCCCCAAAATAATCTGGCCGATCACCATAAAAAAGGCTGTAGCCATCATCATAGGAGGCAGGATGAATTCCGAGGTCTAATACTTCCCAATAATTACCGCTAGAAAATGAGGTGAATAATTCTCCGGTATCTTGTAATTCGACCAACCTCGAGGTTTCTTCCATCAGGGATAGGGAGGCCCCCAACAGGTCGCATTCACTGCTCAAGATCGAGTCTATGCTTTTATCTGCATCCTGACCCACAAATCTGTAAACGAGGGTATCAAAATAAGGATAGCCTTCATTGGATCGGAAATAATTTGAGTTTTTGGATAAAAGGATTGATTGGCCTGGATTCCATTCCTCGACCATGTATGCGCCCCACCCAATCGGGAATTGGGTAGAAATATCTGAAGTTAACAAATCTGCGGGACTCAACGCTCCCCACAGATGTTCTGGCATGGGTGCCCAAAAATTGTCTGCATAATTCGGATCCAGATATCCCGGAATCCCCGTCCATTCAACCGTCAGATCATCAATTGCCAAATAAGAGGATGTACGATTAATTTTTGCTTTACCGATTGGTGTATCAGGGTGGCTGGCAAGATCAAACGCATAGACAGAGTCTCCCGCTGTAAGATCCTTGCCATCACTCCATAAAAGCTCAGGGAGCAAGGTGAATTGAACTTCAAGTAGATCCATTTCAATCTCTCCCCCGGTATAGATCAACTCACAATCTTCAGCTAAACATCCAGAGGGCCGAATAGATATCCCTTCTTCCAAGGTGCGTGGAGCATTATCAGAAAGCACCAGGTCCCCCTCAGAGACAGAGATTGACTTTAGGCTCACATCGCCAGTTTCAAAGCTCGGCATTTTTTCTAAGATCACCGCCTGAGGTTCATAGGAAAGTGTATCGTAGGGGCCATCAAAAATCGCTTCTCGTATGGCCTTAGAAGACTGGCTACTATCCCCATATGGATAAAGACTCCCAGGTTCTTCGGACAAACAAATTATGAGGGTGTCCGGGGGTGGGGTAGGGGGGTCTTCGGTAGGGGTTTCGACCAAAGAATCATCATTTACAATTGGATTTGTTGTAGAATTTGCTGTATTGTTTTGACATGAAATCAGCATCCATGAAAAACAGGCAACGACTAATAGGATCAAAGACCGATTTAGCTTAAACGTCATTCATTCTCCGAATTTAATAGATAGAAAACAATATTTTACCAATAGAGATTGTTCAATAGTACGTTATTCATCATCCCCATAACGTAAGCGCACATAGGATTCATACCTTTCTGGGTGTATGCTTCCTTTTTCTAAAGCCTCCAGCACTGCACATCCTGGTTCCTGAATATGGGTACAGCTGCTAAATTGACAATCAGGTACCAATGGGCGAATTTCCGGGAAGTATGCATCGAGTTCTTCAGGTTCAATATCCCATAATGCCAGCGCTTTTAATCCAGGGGTGTCAGCCACATATCCACCATCTTTCAGTGGGAACATTTCTCGTACTACCGTGGTATGTTTCCCTTTTCGGTTGGATTTGCTTACTGTATTAACCTGCAACCCCAATTTTGGTTGTATTGCATTTAATAAACTTGATTTTCCCACCCCAGAAGGTCCAGCAAACACCGAGATTTTTCCTTTTAATTTATCATGCAGGGTGCGGATCCCGCGATTCTTATTTACCGAGGTATAAACCAGCTCATAACCAAGGTCACGATAATGGCCAAATAATTTCTTAGCCTTCGACATGCCTACCAGATCTGTTTTGTTGGCAACAATTAGGATTGGGATTTTTTGTTCTTCCGCAATGATGAGAAACCGATCTAGCATACGCATTCTTGGATCAGGTTGGGTACAGGCAAAGGTGAGCACCGCCTGGTCGGGGTTAGCAATGATAATCTGTTCATATTCTCCTCGGGCGGTTGGGGCCAGTCGAGAGAGTTTGTTTTTTCGTTCTTCGATCTCCTCGATCATCGCGGAACCATCATCCTGTAAGGAAATATGAACAATATCTCCCACTGCTAATAGATCCCCCGTTTTACGTCCCCGCTTATGTTTCCCTCTTAAGCGAGCAGTGTAAGGACCCTGATTTGTATCTATTTCATAGAACCCGGATTGAGAACGAACGAGAATACCTTGAATTGTTTCCATAAACTAGGGAGTCACCACTTCGGTTTCTTCGGGTGGATTGAAATATTCTGGGTCTACCTTGCCGATCTTCTCTTCCCAAGGATAACGACGTTGGGGTTGCCCTAAGAAATAGGATTCAACGATACGAGAAAAAATGGGTGCAGCAAATTCCGACCCATCACCAATATTCTCTACCAAAACAATAACCGCAATATCGGGATTTTCTTCTTGGAGAGCCTGGGTGTAACCGATGAACCAGGCATGCGCATCTGGACCAGAGTTTTGAGCAGTACCCGTTTTCCCATAAACAGGTACAAAGAAATTTGCAAAAGTACGGTAGGCAGTTCCACGAGGGTTACTGACCACTAATCGCATGCCGTATTGAAGAGTGCCCAGGGTTTCTGGGCTGATTGGTAAGCTGCCATTAATGATCGGCTCAAAGACCATGCTGGATTCTCCTGCCGTGTTCTCTACCCGTTCAATGATCTGAGGTTGATACAGAGTGCCACCATTCCCCAGAGCAGCGGTATATACTGCTGCCTGAAGCGGGGTAATCAATGTGTCACTTTGCCCGATGGCCTGTTGTACAGCATTAAAGATGGTTTGAGAGCCAGTGGTTGACTCAGCAGGGTTAGAGATCAACCCCTCTGCCTCTGGGAGAACGGTTTGCCCGGTGGCACTGCCGAGTCCAAACCCACGAGCCATTTCGGCAACCATATTAATCGTTTCTTCTGATGACCCTAAAGTGTGTCCAATATGATAGAACCATGGATTACAAGAACGCATCAGAGCTTCGGGCAAATTAAGATCCCCACTGGGGGGTAATTCTTTATCTAAAGTCCAGTCAAATAGATCAATACCGATGTCTGTCCATATTTGCCCACAATAATATCTGGTTTCAGCCTGAAATTCGCCACTTTCAATTGCTGCTGCGGCAGTGATCACCTTAAAGATCGACCCAGGAGGGTATTGACCCTGGGTTGCTCTGTTTAGGAAGGGTTGATTCGTACTGCCGTCAAAATAGCTTCCCCATTGACTATTGGGGTTGTTAAAGTCGGCATGATTCGGATTGAATGTGGGTGAGGAAGCAATTGCAAGGATGCGTCCGGTATCAAGTTCGATCACAACTGCAGCACCAGTAAAATCTCCTAAAGCCAACTGCGTTTGCAGTTGTAGATCGTCATCTAATGTGGTGTATATCGATTCAGATGGAGAGGAATCTCTACTCCCCAAGATCGTGATCCGGTCGGTTCGTTCAGAATCTACCACATAGAGTTCACCACCTCGTTGACCAGATAAATATTCTTCTCCCCAGCCCTCAATGCCAAGCCTTCCGATCTGCGCATCAATGGGATACCCGCGTTCTGCCCAAAAATCGACCTCATCTGCGGGAATCGAACTGACATATCCGATCGAATTTGCTCCTCCCTCATCCAAGTAATAAAGTCTGGTGAAATAGTTTTCATAGTTATACATTGCGTTGTAGGGTTCTAGGAAGGGGGCACGTATATCAAATACCTCTGCGGGTAATTCAGTGATCGGCACCAAAAATTCAGCATCCTCGGCTAATATTTTCAACTCTAAAACCCCAGCAGAGATACCGGTCATGGCGGCCAACTGATTGATAAATCCATCAACAGAATCTTCATCCACATTGCTTGGAATCGCTCTCAAAGCTACGGCTTCTGAGTAACCAGCCAGGGGATCCCCTTCTTGATCATACAGAATCCCGCGGGTAGGTGGATAGACCTGCATACTTAGTAAATTCCCGCCTGCTAATTCTGGCAAGATCAAAGTATCATCCCAAACCACATGCCATGCACCATTTTCTAAACTGAGGTTCATCCGTGTTTCTCGGGTGATTTCCCCAACCAGGGCGGAATTAAGGATGACCTTATAACCTACTTGAGCGGTAGAGGGATTCTTTAGTTCCTGTTGAATTTCATAGGCAATGCCAAACAAACTCCCCTCACGATAAACTTCCTGATAACGAAGCTCAAATTCTTCGAAACTATATGAATCCTGGCTCAGTTTTGTCAGCATGGCATACATTTTGCTGTAATCTTGTTTGCCCCATGCATCTAAATAAGCCTCGGCTGTCAAACTTGGGTCGGGGGTGGTTGTTGTATTTATTTCTGGTTGCCCCAGTGTGGGAGTTGTCGTAGGACCACCCTCATTTGTGGGCGTATTATTGTTTGCACAAGCTTGCAAGGCAAATATGAGTATTAAAGATAATATGATAATTTTTTGGAAACGAGTCTTCATAAAACTCCTCGTAGAACTTTTTCTGTAACAGTACAATCGAAGGATAGATCTTTTTGGCAAGCCATGGGTAGATCTGTCTGGCTTTGTACCCCAATTTGGTTAAGTGTTCTTAATAAGTGGCAAAGCGGTAAACCGACTACATTGGCATAACAGCCAGCTAAATGATCAACGGGATGAAATTCAGGGTGTTGAATGGCATAGCTTCCTGCCTTATCAAAAGGGTCCCCAGTGAGGATATAGATTTCGATCTCTTCGTCGGAATAATCCCGCATGGGCACATCGGTTGTGGCAAGATCATTTAAGAATCTGTCATTTATTGGATCATAAATTGAGATGCCGGTATAGACCTGATGGCTCTTATTCCTGAGATTCCTCAAAACTTGACGGGCATCTTCCTCATCCACAGGTTTGCCCAAAAGTTCACCTTGATAAGCAACTGTGGTGTCAGCGGCTAGAATGATCAATTCGTTTGGTAAAGCCTGTTTGACTTTCCTGGCTTTGTCTTCTGCCACACGAAGCACATAAAGATCAGGTTTTTCTCCCGGGAGAGGTGTTTCATCCACGTCTGCTGGGGAAATTTCAAATTTCCAACCGCCAAGTGAAAGTAATTGTTTTCTGCGGGGGGAATTTGAGGCTAAAATCAATATTTGGTTATCGGTCAAAAAGCCTCCACGGAGGGTATGTTCCCCTCCTGAATTGTGATTCTAACATAACCTTGAGAGCTTTACATCAGTTGAAAGGGGAGAGAAAATCATGAAAAAACCAAGATTTTTCGTAAAAAAAACTAGAATTTTGGATTTCATAAATTATTTTTTGGTTCTTAATTGATGAAGTTCAACTTTTTCTTAATTTTAATCCCAACAAATTGTAAAAATAAGGAACTCCTTTTCTAATTTTCACTCCCATTGTACAATCTTTGAAAGCTTGTATATACAACAGGGAAAAGGAGTAAATTTGTATGGATATGCTAAAGCAACGCATCCTCAAAGAGGGGAAGAATCTAGGAGACGGCATATTAAAGGTGGATGGTTTTATTAATCATCAGGTGGATCCGGTCTTGATGGATGCATGCGGCCTGGCCTTTGCTAAAAAGTTTGCTGATTTGGGGGCAACAAAGATCCTTACAGCAGAAATCTCGGGTATCGCCCCTGCAGTTTGTACCGGTATTCATATGGATCTTCCGGTAGTCTATGCTCGCAAATCTAAGCCGATCACGATGCCAGATCAAGTATTTCTCACATTAGCCCCCTCCCATACCAAAGGAAGGATGGTCGAATTGATCGTTTCCCCAGAATATCTTGGTGGGGGAGAAAAAATATTGATCATAGACGATTTTTTGGCGAGTGGTGCGACCATTTTGGGTTTGGTACAGCTCACAAAAACAGCGGGTTCAGAGCTGGTCGGTATTGGTGCCTTAGTGGAAAAGACCTTTGAGGGGGGGAGAGAGGCATTATCGCATCTTGATATCCCTGTAGAAGCCTTGGCAATGGTTTCTAATTTGGATGGCGTAATTCAATTTGCGAATTAGGACAAACCATGGCAAATACGATCATCGTATTAGATTTTGGCTCCCAATATGCGCAATTGATCGCCCGAAAATTACGGGAGGTCCAAGTATATTGCGAGTTGTTCCCCTTTGATTCAGTTTTAGAGGATATTCTTGCCCTAGAACCCAGTGGTTTTGTGCTTTCAGGGGGGCCAAACAGCATTTATGATCCTGGTGCCCCACAAATTCCTGGTTATGTGCTCGAATCAAAATTGCCGATCTTAGGAATTTGTTATGGGATGCAGGCATTAACCTATGCTCTAGGTGGAAAAGTATCTCCGTCCTCTGATAAGGAATATGGGGCGGCTGAACTAATAACCATCAAAAGTAATCCATTATTGAAGGATTCAACTCAGCAAGTTTGGATGTCCCACGGGGATCGCATTGAAACTCCTCCGGGTGGGTTTGAGGTTTTGGCAATCAGTGAGAATTCTCCCGTAGCGGCAATGGGGGATATTAAAAATCAACGTTACGGCCTACAATTCCATCCGGAAGTGCACCATACCCCCCATGGGAAAGAAGTTCTTCGCCGTTTTGCTGTTGATATTTGCCAAATTACACCAAACTGGACTTCAGAATCAGTGGTGTCTCAAAGTGTTGCTGAAATAAAAGAACAGGTAGGGGATCAAATGGTGCTTTCGGCGGTTAGCGGGGGTGTGGACTCCTCGGTTGCCACCGCCCTGGTGCAAAAAGCCGTCGGTGATCAGTTGGTGGCAATTTTCGTGGACCACGGCCTGCTGCGCAAGGGTGAAGCTGAAGGGGTAGTCGCTACATTACAAGATAATTTGGGGATCGAATTGGTCGTTGTAGATGCAAAGGAAATATTTTTTAAGGCTTTGATGGGGGTAACTGAACCAGAGAAAAAACGAAAGATTATCGGCGAAAAATTTATTCGGATTTTTGAGGAACAAGCAAAGTTATTAGGTATGCCTCCCTTTTTGGTGCAAGGGACCATTTACCCCGATGTGGTGGAATCTCGGGCACCAGAGCGCGGGCATGCAGAAAAGATCAAAACCCATCATAATGTGGGTGGCTTACCCGAGGACATGAAATTTGAATTGATTGAACCACTCCGCTATTTATTTAAGGATGAAGTGCGTCGAGTGGGGGAAGCTATTGGACTACCTACTGAAATGGTTTGGCGGCAACCCTTTCCAGGACCGGGATTGGCTGTGCGGTGTTTGGGGGAGATCACTCCAGAGAGAATCTTCAGATTGCAGGAGGCGGATGCAATATTTACAGAAGCATTGGAAAAAGCTGGCCTTTTGCAAATTACCGAAAAAGATGGGGAAATTTCCGGAACTTCTCAGGCCTTTGCAGTGCTGTTACCAGTGCGCTCTGTGGGGGTGATGGGGGATGTGCGCACTTACCAAGAGGCGGTTGCTTTACGGGCCGTGACTACAGAAGATTTCATGACCGCAGATTGGGCGCGCTTGCCTCATGAGCTTTTGGCTGAAGTTGCTGGACGGATTGTCAATGAAGTGGACGGTATTAATCGGGTGGTGTATGATATTACCAGCAAGCCCCCATCGACAATTGAATGGGAATAAAGAATATTACATGAGTTTTAAACCCATATTTAGAAATGGTTAATAAGCTTAAACTGACCAGGAGTATAAAAGAATGCCAGGAATCTTAGATAACCCCACCCTTAATCGTGTACGACGCAATCATGGATTAGAACATGCGAGTATCCATATTTTATCCCGCCAATTTCCTGGCCAAAGTTTTTCAGGTCATTCGGATACCAGCGGATTTTGGCTTTTTGGCAAAGTGGATACTGAAACAATTGCTAATGCGGTTACAGAAGCTTTATCTCGTTTACAGAATGGTGAAAAAAATTTGGCGATCCATTCAAATTGCGGCACAAATTTTGTGACTTATGGATTTGCTGCAGGGATGGCTTCTTTGATCGCTTTAATGGGTGCAAAAACTCCCAAAGCTAAACTTGAACGACTCCCCTTGGTGACCGTCTTTGCAACTTTGGCATTGATCCTTTCCCAACCCTTGGGTTATAAAGTGCAACAGCGCATCACTGTAGAAAGTGATCCGGGGAATATGCAAATATTAGACGTCATTCGCTCGATTCGAGGAAACGTCGTCGTTCATAGAATCACTACTAGAGGATAGAATGAGCGTTCCTGCACCGATCGTTTACATCCTACATGGGGAAGATGAATTTGGTATGGCGCAATTTGTGGATGGCATGCAGGAAAAATTAGGGGATCCCACTACCGCAGAATTAAATGTAACCAGATTGGATGGAAAGAAATTTGATTATGATGAGTTAAAAAACTCGGCTAGCGTTCTTCCATTTCTGAGTTCACGCCGCATGGTGGTCATGGATAATGCAAGCAAAAAAATCACCCGAAAAGAAGGGCAGGAAAAATTCCTAGCATTATTGGAAGATCTGCCACAGAGCACAGCTTTGGTGCTGATGGAAAAAAGAACCCTCACCCCAAAAAACTGGTTGTTAAAATGGGCAAAAGGAGCGGGTGAACGAGTTTATATGCGAGCTTATCGCAATTTGAGCGGTCCTGAAATGGCAAAATGGATCTCCCATTATGCAAAAGAGCAAGGAGGTTCCTTTGAACCCCAGGCTGCTGCATTGTTGGCGGAAATGGTGGCAGAGGAACCGCGCATCGCAGCCAATGAGGTTGTGAAACTGCTTGCATATGTGAATTATTCTCGCCCTGTGGATGTCAACGATGTCGATCTATTGGCGGCATTTGCAGGACGCCAAGGTGATTTCTTCAAATTGATCGATGGAATAGCCTCAGGTAATGGGCGTTTAGCGATGGATATGCTTCAATTATTGCTGGATGAACGAGACGCCCTGCCATTATTTTTCAGTTTAGTAGGACATTTCAGATTATTATTGCAAACTCGGGAGATATTTGAAAAAGGTGGCCTTGAAGGCACTGCAGCGAGTGAACTCGGGATTCATCCTTTTAGGGCAAAGAAATTATTCGCGCAAGCAAAAACAATTCCCCTCATGACTTTAGAAACGATCTATCGAAAACTGCTGGATTATGATCTGCAGATCAAGACGGGAAAAATTAGTGGGGATTTAGCCTTAGAAACCCTGGTTGTAGTGTTAACTAGTTAGAATGAATTAAATCTAAGCCTTTTTTTTCAGAAAGGGAATCAGCATGGGGGTCTCTGCTTGATAATCTATGTAAGCCTGTCCATACTCTTCGACCAATTTTCTTTCTTCGTAAATGGCACCAATAATGCTGTATAGCGTGATCGCTAAATAAAAGGCGGCAGTATTCTGGCTCATCGTCGGGGAAAACCAAAAGAATGTATTGGTAAAGGTATAAATCGGATGACGCATAAACTTGTTTAAACCATTTATGTTGAGCTGATCTTTTTCAACTGAGCCAAGTGCTTGGGAAAAACCAATAAATTGCATTAGCCCTGTTTGGGCTGCACTGATGAGGATTAATACCGCAGAGATAAATCTGATCAAATTAAAAAGTATGGACCAGGGTGCGGAAAGACTGTACCAAGATCGGTCTGGCAGCCAATAGACCAGCGCATAAACGGGGATGAAACTTAAAATTGCAAATAGGATATAGAAAATTCGGTAATAGCGGTCGGCAATAATACCAAAAACTTGTCGAGTTTTCTCTTTTAAGATGAGTGAGGCTGTAAATGAATGGACCAAACCATACAGAGCAAATGCGAGAAGGATGAGGAGGGGGGAAAGGTTCGGGTTTATATTCATTGGATGTCCAAAACATTTTATTGATGTGTTTGTTTACGAGATTGATTCAATCCGAAAGGGGAAACTTACTCATCTAAATGCCAGCTTTTTGCATGGGTGATGCCTTCAATAAAACCCTCGGCTTTGTCAGTGAGCGGATACGCTGTTCTAAGGGCTTTCCAAAATTCTTTGCTATGGTTGCTGTGAAGCCGGTGGGTCATTTCGTGGGCGATGATATAGTCGATCACCCAAGTAGGCCAAGATTTAATCTTGTCACTAATGCGGATATGACCATCTGTGGGTCCCCCCCGGGTGCAACTGCCTAACCGGGAGTTCATATTGCTCACCCAGCGTATCGCCTCCCAACTCACCTGTCCGTTAAAATTCTTTTTATTAAGAACTTCTGCACGCTTTTGGAGGTCGGCGTCCGTACGGCGGGTAGATCGCCTTTTTGTTTTCAGAAGTTGGTTTTGGATATCCACCAATAAGCTTAAAAATTTTCGCTTCGGGTATCTTTTAGGCACTCTGATCAATAAGCTGCCATCTGGTTGCCACCCCCACCGTACAGTTTTCTTCAACCGGCCATCGCGGTGTAAAGTCACATGGACTAATTTTCCATCCTTATCTTTGAGGGTGTAGTACAAATCATTCATATCAAATTGGATTATAAAACACAGCCAGTAATTTCAGGCTGTGTTTTATGGTTTTCTAAGATTGCTTATTAATAAACTATTTCAGGCCTTGTAACCAGGCAATTCGGTTACCTTTTTTCCAACTTCGATCACATGGAAGGGCATCCAAGCTACACCATACAGATCGATCAGTATATCCTTTTTGTAGGGAGTGACCGGAAGCTCTTCGATTTCTGAGGCAATCATTTCCCATTTTTCCTCAACCTCATCCACGGCTAATTCAACCTCACCTGAAATTTCTAATAACTCTTTTTCAAGTTCGGCAATCGCATCTACAGATTCTTCAACGTCCGATTTTGCTTTTGAGGTCATGCGGCGTTTAGAAAGGGAGGTGGACACCTTCCGGCTGCTTCCTCTACCCGTGAATAAACCTAAGAGGTTTTCAGCGTGGGTGCCGAGTTCTACCATTTTTCTTTGGCTTAGTTCTTCCTGGTCTTCTGTTAATTCTCTTTTTTCACGGTTAAGTTTCTTTTGAACAGATTGGATCTTGGTCTTATATTTTGTTTCTAATTTTTTTATTTCCGCATCACGTGATTTTTTTGCAGCCTCTGAGAGGGTTTTACGGAATTCGCCCTGCGTGGTTGGGGGACCTGCAAATATTTTTAGTTCTTTGCTGGTCATCACTTTGATCTCGCTATTGCGATAAACAAAATCGACAAAATCTTTTTCGAGAGAACTAAGTAATTTGCCATTCCCTAATGCCCCTTCTAACACAGCGAATCGTGCATTTGGAACAGGGTAATTCTCTATGGATTTGGGATCTACTTCGGAATTGGTAAATTCTTCCCATCTGACAACGCCGCGTCTATCAGGCGTTGGCACTAAAGCAGTTGTTTTTGTTTCATGATCTAAATTATATTGACGTTGTAAATAACGTACATTTGCCTGTGCAAGAAGTACGGGTTTATAAAGGATGCTCTGCGAAGATGTTTTCTCTGGTGGCGTTAATCCGGCTTCTTTATAGGCTTTCCCTAGGTTTAGATTATTAGGCAAAAAGTATTCGCCAATGCTCGCAGGAATAGCTGGGCGGGTTTCTGAACCCTCGCTATTTGATGAGGCAGCTTTGGATTTCTTTGGTTCTACAACTTTCTTTTCAGCCTGAGAAGTTGTTTTGGTCTCTCCAGCGGTTATTTCAGCACCGACCATTTCATTGAGGGCTGGAATATGCGTTCGGGTCAGAGGGCCGGCAAGGTAGTTCATGGCCCAGCGGGTGCCGAAAATTTGAGGTTTCTTTTCATGTACATTATGAAGTAAGAATTCTCTTTTCCCCAATTTAGAGATCAACTTGTCATATTCTTTACGATTGAGGTTGCCTGAGGCTGCTCCCTCAAGACCATCTAATAAGCGTTCTTTGTCTCGTTCAGTTTGTAATTTGCCAATCATCCAGGTGCCCGCATTTGAGAGCGCTTTATAATCCACATCGACCGGGTTTTGGGTGACCAAGACTTGCCCAACCCCAAAGGCGCGGGCTTGCTTGAGCATGCGCAGCATTAGCGGTTTTGAGGGAGGATTACTAACAGGGGGGAGATAACCGAAAATCTCATCGAAATACATTATCGCCCTTAAAGATGTTGACCCAGACTGGGCACGCATCCATGTTTCGACAGCTGAATAGAGCAAGGTGACAAAGAACATGCGCTCGGCATCATTGAGATGGGCGATGTAGAAAACGCTGTGTCGAGGACGGCCATCTGGACCAAAGAGCAGGCTGGGGATGTCTAATGGCTGCCCGGTGATCCAGGTTTGGAATGTGGGGGCTGCCAAGATATTATTTAGCAGCATCGCAAGTTCAAATCGATCCTTTTCAGCAAAAAATGTGTTTAGGTCAAAGACACCTAATTTTTCGAAGGGAGGATTTTGAGTACGCATGATTAGTTCAGCGAGGTCAAGGTCCCTTCCTTGGCTCCAGGCATCCTCGAATATGTTGGCTAATAAGATATGTTCTCGGGAGCGGACGGGGTCAATATCATTCATCCCCACCAGCCCAAGGATTGCCGTCACGGTACCCGAGATCTTCTCACGCAAAAGTTCTTCATTGCCTTTCCATGCGAGTTCAGGTGCTTTTAAAGACGCAAGAATGCTAATGGGAATGCCAGCATCTGACCCTGGAGTATAGATGGCGAAATGAGCCGAATTCTTGAGGGCCGTGATGCGTTCTTTGCCAATACCCCAACCTTTTAATCCTTTTTTCCATAGGGCAGCTTTTCCTTCAGCGGCTTCTTCAAGGGTTTTATCGTCGCGGCGGGCTTCATCGGGGTTGATCCAGGGTTGAAAATCTGAGGGGAGCAGATCGGGAAAGTGCAAGAGGGCGTTGGTCATGTCGCCCTTGGGATCAATGAGCAAGGCGGGGATATTATTTAATGCGGCTTCTTCGAGCAAGTCTATGCAAAGCCCGGTCTTACCAGACCCAGTCATGCCCAAAACTACGGCATGGGTGGTCAGGTCATCTGGATCGTACAGGACAGATTCTTCGGATGAAAGATCTTTGCCAAGAAAAAATTTTCCGTCGGTATTAAGCATTTAAAACCTCTTTAAAAAGTAATATTTAGGTGCTAGTGCAAATTATAGCATTTATTTATTTTGACCCAAACACATTGTCAAATTCTTCCAAATAAATCTCTGCGATTTCTGAGTTATATAAAATCAATACATTCTCATCATTGCGTTCTTCAGCAGCACGGCTGAAGTTATATGACCCTGTAATGATGATCTGTTCATCAATGATGATCACCTTATGGTGCATGTTTTTGGGATTTGAATCGAGGATGACATTTAGCCCTGCGTTAACCAGGGCTTGATAGTCGCTGCCCATATTATTTGACTGTCCCCTTTCGATCACCCCCGATACATCTAATCCGCGGGCATCTGCATTGAGGAGGGCTAGACTGATGGGGTCGGCTGTGAAGGCAAAAGCCATGAAATAAACACTTTCTTGGGCATTATTGATTAGGTTTACGATTTGTGATTGTACACCATCATCTGGTGAAAAATATGTCTCAATGGGTGTGCCGTTTAATTCTATATGTGGGTTGGGGGTGTTGCTTGGTGACTCGTTTCCGAAGAGATCTTCGGTGAACATTTCTTCGAATTCTACTAAATAATTTTCTGCCAATTGGGTGGAGTTGATCTGAACCAAATTGTTATCGTTATGATAAGCGCCATTTAGGGTCATATTCATGGACCCTGTCCAAACTTGGTACCGATCGATCACGATGAATTTATTATGCATAAAAGCTTCATGGCGGTCGCCTAAGACCGGAATGCCTGCCTCGATCAAATCCTGAAATTCGTTGCGGTCAAGGTTGTCACTTTCCACCACCATGCGAACCACTACCCCATTGCGTTGAGCATCCAATAGGGCATCACGGATGTTCCATAAATTTAAATCGTAGATGGCGATATCGATGCTGGCGTGTGCATCACGAATAGCTTCGGCCAATATGGCATCTGGGCCGCCGCGTTGGGTCTGGCTATTTGCCCCGCCAGGATCAGAAAAATAAACCTGGAACCATTCAGATAAAGGTGACTGGGCACCGGCGGGTAAAGTCAGGGTAGTTTCGTTATATGCCAGAGCACTACATGCGGACGTGAAGGAGATTAAAAATATTAATAAAATAATGAATTTTCGGGGCATTTGCTCTCCAATTATTAGCTTCGAATAATTGTACACTTAAGTAATTCTTTAGGGTTTCTCTGTGTCGTCGGTCTTAGAATATTTATTAATGGGGAACTTGATCGTTTAAAGTGGACCAGACCAAATCTAATATTTCTAGCCCTGAGAAACTTTTAATATCCCAGGCGGCGGGCACCAAGTAAATACTTCCCCCACTCTCTACTGGGTCAATACCTTGGTTGGGTAAATGTTGCACCGTGCGCCAAAAGTTCCAAAGGGGGATGTCAAATTCATATGCAATCGCAGCCATTGTTTGGTTTATAAGATCTCCCTCATTTGCAAAATCGGCCTTGGTTGTCAAAATGGGTAATACGCCCTCAGCGATGTTGTATTCAACAATTTTCCTAAGATTATTTTCAAAGGCTTCTAGTGCACCGCTTGGCCAATTTGTGCCTAAGCTAATGATGGCGATACTAGGGTTATGTAATCGGTTTTCACATTGCATGGGTGTCTCAGCCCCCTGACATGCTGAGTTATGCGCCCAAAGGGGAGAGAATTCGGAGGCGACAGACATGCCATTCGCCACGGCGACACTATCACGACTAAATGAACCCTGGTATTGGTCTAATGTGATTTGCAAGTATTGATTGTTTGCGTTTAGATTGAATTTCCCAGGAGTATCATAAATTCCGAAAAACACTTCGGGTTGACTTTGGCAATCACCGATCTTCGAAAAATTGCTGGGGTCGTTGCCCATAGCTATGCCTGAAAGATAAAGCTTTTTCGAAAATTCGCTGATCTCTGGAACAACTGGCCAGGAACGCCACTGATGGGGGAGTAAACGCAAGTCCGGGGTCGCAGTCCAATCAGGATGAGCTGTTTGAGTAGGCTCATTTGGAATGTCTGTGGGTAAAGATGTAGGGTTAACGATCGCTTCAGGTTCAGGATTTGTTTCAACTGAGGGAATATCTTTATTTTCGAGATTTTGGTCCGAAACAGAATTACCCGAATTGATTGGGACTGCCAATTCCAACTGATTATTTGCTGGAGAACAACTTGAGAGTATTAAAATCAGAGAAAGACCAATTAATAGGAGAATTTGCCTAGATTTATGCATATTTTCGGATTATATCACGTAGGAATTTGAGGAAAAAGACTTGATATAATAGGGCGGTTTAAGCGTCCCATTGAGGAGGAGAATCCTAATGTCTGAAGAACGAAAAACATTTCCAATCAATATTGCAGGAATCGATCGTGAACTAACTTTATTCGAGGTGGCACCGGGAGTAACGATCGCTATTTTGAACATCCTGGGGGATACTGAACTGGTGGAGGCTTGTGCAAAAGGACTGGCTGATAAAATCAAAGATCTGGACTATTTTGCATTGGTGACCGCTGAAGCCAAAAGTATTCCTCTGGTGCATGCGCTATCTGTTGAGACGAAAAAGCCCTATGTGGTTTTGCGAAAGAGTTATAAACCTTATATGGGGGATGCACTGAAAGCTGAAACGGTGTCTATAACTACTGGTGTACCGCAAACATTATATCTAGATGAGAAAGATTGGGGATTGATTAAGGGAAAACCCGTTATATTGTTGGATGATGTTGTGAGCACGGGTTCGACCCAACAAGGAATGAAAAAAGTGATGGAATTGGCAGGAGCTAATATCGCAGCTGAGGCGGCGATCCTAACTGAAGGTGATCCTGAAAAATGGGAAGGCTTCATTTCACTCGGACATTTGCCCGTTTGGTTGGACGGAGACAAACCTTAAGACAAGAAAAAGAGGCTCGAATTTCGAGCCTCTTTTTCTTTAAGCAGTTTTCTCTTGGAGATCGTAAACACAATCTTCGGGGTAATAATTGTTTTCATCAGGTTGGTGGTGGGCGTACCAAGCTTGCGCGATGAAGTGGCTCACCTTGGCTTGGGCATCATAATTCCAAGCCGGGGGAGAGCATTCTGGACACCAGTGCCCCCCTTTGAGTACCAAATTTGGGGTGGCTTCAAAGGTATGATTAAAGGCACACTGCCAGTTTAACTTCTGGTAAAGATCGCCCTTTTCCATTTTTATCGATTTACATTTTCCTCCCCGAAATTTGGCAGCTTTCTGCATATCTTTTAGATCAAGTTCTTTGGTGGATTTCTCTTCATCATAACCATGGCCTAAACGTTTATAGTTGTACCAATCTAGAGAAGCTACTCTATCTTCCCAGCCCCTGATTTGCGCATGGTCTTCTCGACTGCCAAAGAAAGCGGATACCCTGAGGTCGTTTCTATTTTCTATCCAGTATTGAGTTGCATCTGGTGTGGCTGAAGCTAATGGCACAAATACTTTCTCTTTTAATAACTTTTTAGGCATCCATTTGGTAAGTAATCGCTGGAATAAACTGGTTTCTTTTTTTAATTTTTTGAAATAGTCTGCCAAGCCGGTTTGCTGGTGGTTCAGGTATTTGTTGAGTACCCAGGAATCCTCATAATACTGACAATGGAAATTTCGGGTACTGAACCAATTTCGTTGATAAACCTTTTTATAATCAAAACCACTGATTTTTGAAGTCTTTTCCATAAATTCTTCATAGGTAAACCGGCTGGCGGGGCCATCTCCAATATTATAGAAATTTCGCCAGAAATTTCCGGGCAAATCGGGGTTGGTCACATTTAATAGGACTAACCCAGCATTTTCCACAGTGCAGGCTTCCATGCAGGTGTTGAGGGGGGAATGGAACATGATCGGATTTGGCACAGCCTCTGTGGTCAATATAAAAGTTTGGCGGAGGGATACCCAATATCTCAAGCCGGATTCTGCTACGATTCGTTCGGCTTCCACCTTTGAAACGGCGTACATATCAAAGACACTGGGCATGATCGGGTCACCTATCCGTCCGACATGGATGGGAGGTGTACGGTCGCCCGTTTCAGCCACTGTGCCAACGTTAACTAATTTGATATTATCCGGTTCAGGTTGGGCTTTGATCGCATTGACGATATTGCGTGCTGCTCCGACATTAATTTCCATTACTTTATCGGGATAATGGTCTGCAGCGGGGGGGATGAAAGCGGCAGCATGTAGCACATAATCTGCCCCCGTCACACCTTTAAGGACATCTTCATATTGGGTGAGATCTCCCCAAATGATCTCGATTCCATGTTTTTCGACAATAGGTAGTAATTTCTTTTTATTCTTCTCTGTGGGGAGGTCTAAAATGACGAGGTCAAAGGATTGTATTTGCTCGGGTTTAATAAATTCTTTTAATGCGGCGCCCCCCATAGTTCCTCCTGCGCCGGTGAGGAAAATTCGTTTCTTATTCATTATTGATCAACATCCTTTTTGCTTTAATCGGAATTGTAAAGTTTCTGATAAAATAGTTAAATCACTTAACTAAATGATAAAACAAAACTTTGATTTGTCAACGGCAATCGAATCCTTTCAGTGGAGTACAATTTAGTCAGAAATTCAACGAGGATGGATCATGACAACAAATAAAAAATCAGATGCTTATCATCTAGCCTCCCGCTTGCAAGATTCGATGATGTCGCTGGAAGCTAAGATTCCTGAAATTCAATTTGGGGAGCGCAGGGTGCAACCTACGCTAAATCAGGTACGCGCATTGCATTTGATCCACGAAAATCCAGGAATTAAGCAAATCGATATTGCAAAAGTATTAGCGGTCACGCCCGCATCAATTTCTATCTTTATCCATCAGATCAGTGATCTAGGTTTTGTAAAGGTACGAAAAAACGTGGAAGATAAGCGGGCAAACGGATTATTTCTATCCCCAAAAGGAAAAGAAATTTTTGAAGAAATACGCGAAGCACAGATTCGTTCGATGGAAGAATTTTTAAGCAGTGTCCCGATAGACTCTCAAAAAGTGATCATTGAATCATTTGAGAAAGCAATTATAAGTTTGAAAGATAAGCAGGAGAAAAAATGAGTCGAGCTGGAAAGAGTGTTTATTATTTTGGTTATTATGTTTTTGGTATGGGGCTTTTATTACTTTTTATCTCCAATTTGCTGTTGCCGATTGTCAATGTACCCACCACAGATGAGGTTTGGATCAGATTAGTGGGGATGTTGTTATTGGTCTTGGGTCTATTTTATAGGGTCGTAGGAAAAAATAATTTCCTTCCAGGAATACATTTAACCCTTGTGACTCGATCGTTGGCATTCTTTGTAATTTTGGGGTTTATTTATTTCGGTTTTATTTCTTGGGTGATATTTTTATTCTGGTTGGGGGATTTGGCTGGGGTAATTTGGACATGGCGAGCATTGAAAGCAGATCAGAATGATTTGGTTGAAGAATAAATTTATACTATTTGTGCTCAGGTTTTGCTACGATCACAATTGGTTTCTCCTCGATCTTAGTGAGGAATAACACCTTTTCCACATCCCCTTTTAAATTCAAATCTTTTATCAGATCTTCCGGTAAGATCGGCGATCTGCGTTTTTTTACCGTGAGAGGTCCAACATTTCGCTCTCGAAGATAAGCGCGTAGTTTCTTGAGGTTGAACGGGAGCCAATCTTCCACTTCCCAGACGCGTGCAAAGGGGGTTTCAGTGAGCTTATCTGCTGTAAGGTAGGCGATCTCTGGGTCAAGCATTTCTGCATTGATTTGACTTGCTACAGTGGTGACCAGGCCTGCACGTAAAATTGCAGGATCGGGTTCGAAGATGTAGGTTTTAGGATTGCTTAGAGGAATTTCAGGTGGGGGACCTTCACTGGTCAGCGAATGACCGCTGGGAAGCAGGGTGGCACGCCGTTGGGTCAATTTAAGCGGGCCAAACCACAAGACTGCCTCTTTGAGTTCTCCCTTTAACGAGATAAATTCGATCTCATAATCATATTCTCGGAGTTGGTCGTAATTCACACCGGGGGCGATCTTGACACCGAGCGCAGGAATTTTTGGCAGCCAGCCTTTGATGATTGAGAGGGGTGGGTTGTAATCTTCGACGTTAAACACGCGCCGATAGTTTTTTCGCCGGGCGGGGTCAAAAAATGCGGCGGTTTTTGCAATTTTGGAAATGTCTAAAGGAAGGTGATGGAGATCTGCTTGTATAAAATTAGCAGGAGCATTTAGGGCATTTGCATTGGCATTTGCCATTGCAATTCTTAGAGGATCGAGGTCAATACCGGTGACCTTGGCATGTTCAGCCATCGTCAGACTGTCAGAGCCGACAGAGCATCCAAGATCAAGAACTTGTTTAAAAGGTGCATAACGTTTTGCACGGTAGCTAGCGACCTCCCAAGAGGTGGCTTGTTCCAATGCCTCCCTAGTGAAATAGAGTTCGCCGGCTTGGGGGAATTTCTTTTCCGCTTCAAAGCGCAATATCGCTATACTTAAAGCGGTGCGTGCTAATTCTTTTGGAAATTTTTTAGACAGGAATTGGAAATGGCTAAGAAAATCTTTTTCGAAAGGTTTAAGAGCAGATGCTACTTCTAAAACAGCTTGTCCTTTGGGGGTGAGTAAAGCGGAAAAGTTAATAGGATCCATTTATTATTTAAGTTTCATATCCCAACTAAACACATTCAAGACAAATGCTTTTTTATCAGCATCTAATCTCAACTTTTTTACAAGGGAAGTAGCCATAATTATGCTTCCCTCATCAATTTTGCAGCTTTTCGGCCGATCTCTACGGCAAAATTCGTGCCGCGGTCCCAAGGGTAAACTTGGCTCATACTGGCAAAGTACAACCCATCAATGGGGGTTTGAATGGCAGGCACATTTTTTGAATGATTGACAAAAGGAACTGGTTGGGCGTAGTTGGCTTTATATACCCAAACTTTGTTGATCCATTCTTCTTTGAATTTGGGATTAATGCGTTGAATGCCGGGAATAAATTTCTTCAAAAGTTCTTTGTCGCTGATCGACATGTACTCATTGTCGGTCTCAATATAATCCCCACAATAAAGAATATTGTCCCCACCGAAATGCTCAGAAGAAACGTAATTGGTATGCTCGACCAATGCAAGAAAAGGGAAGCCTTCGTCTTTGGGTAGGTTATACCAATAATAGCCCTCGTTAGAAACTTTATGCTTTAAGGATAGAGTCATGACCACCGCGCCCATGCTTTTGAGATCTAGTAATTTTTCCAAATAATCCTTAGGAAGTTGGGGAGCCATTTTTGAAAAAATCAAGGGGGAGATGGTTACCAGAGTTTGATCGAAAATCTCTTCGCCTGAGGATGAAATCACTTTCTGTTTGCCATTGTCAACGGGTAAGATTTCTTTTGCAAACGTTTTATATTTAATCTTTACACCCATCTCGGTGAGGGTTTTGGCAAAGTCATTGGCGAAGGCTTGGAAGCCCCCTTGGTATGTGCCCAGTTGGGTGGTACGAGCATGGATACGAGCCCACATCCATGCCATACTGACCTGTTTGGCGTATTTTTTACCAAACTTTCCAATCATCAGCGGCTCCCACATCAATTCGTAGACCTTATTGCCTGCCCATTTGCGCATCCATGCGTCTACGGTCACTTTCTCGAGTGCCTGCCAATTTTTTGTAAGGCGTAAATAGAGCCCAACAAATCCGAACCGGATCTTATTCAGACCCCATCCCAAACCAGGGAAGAGAATTGCTTTTAGAATCGAGTCGAAGGGATACCATTTATTTTTGTAATACATCACCGTAAATGGTCTTGGGAAAAGCACTTTTTTGCTTAAGCCCAGTTCTTCGATGATCCCCATCATGTGTGCATCACTGGCAAACCAATGGTGATAAAATTGATCTACAGACCAGTCCCAATGGGATTCTTTGAAACCCGCTGCTAATCCGCCGGGATATTCATTTGATTCGTAAATTGTTACTTGATGACCGGCCTTTGCCAAATCATATGCCGCGGACATCCCAGCATATCCAGCACCGATAATTGCGATCTTCTTCATTATTCCTCTATTTCTTCATTATCATTTGCGAAAGCAGCATCTTCTTCTAAAGTTTCTTCAATCTGATCAAAATCAATTTTCATTTTTAGAACCCAAACTAACCCAACCCCTGTGATTAGGGCATTTAGACCCCCGATGAAAATTGTTCGAGCCATATCTTGCGCGACAGTGATTTGCCCTCCTGTTGGGGAGGAGGCTACTATATTCAAAAAATACAAATTCATGCTTACTGAAACGATATTGGCGACAGCAGTGAAAAGGATCCACCAAAGGGCGCGGGGTGAAACTAAGCGTAGGGCGAACCACTGAAATAAACCAACCAATAACCCCTCCCCCGCCTGGATTAATCCAAAGAATAAGTAGACAAAAACTTCTGTACCGTTATAGTTCTCCGAAAATAAGGCTGAAATTTGAGAAGAGAAACCAGAGACAACTAATGAAGTAATGCTCAATCCAAGAAAGGTAAAAATACCCCATTGGGCGGCTTCTTTAATATAATTTCTAAGCACAAACCATTGAAAAAGGGCAATGATCAAGCTGGTGACTATGGGTTCCAGGTTGCTAGGCAAAGAATCTAAATTTGGATTGACATAAATAAATAATGCACGAAGAACCAAAGCTGAAAATAACCAATATAGAAATAGGGAGATGTCTTTTTTGCGAATCTTAATATCCATTTTTCCTCTAAGAACCATTATTTTATTTTAATATTATTTAATTCTACCAGGGAATAATTTGTCTTTTTATTTGGAAATTGAGTCAGGCTGTTGCATATTTTGGGTTTGGAAAAAAAATCATCGATTGCACTATAATTAAAGCTATGAACCGCAAGCGCAATATTTGGATTTTAGGCCTTTCCACACTTCTACTCATTGGTATTCTGGCGTTTCTCTTTCTAAGCCCTAAGGTCGAAGAGGTTTTTCCTACTGATGGTTTGATCGACCAAATCCCTTCAAGTGAGATTGAAGTAAAGTTTTCCCATCCCATGGATATCGACTCTGTCGAAGAATTTTTGACTATAACCCCTAAAGTTGATGGGAAATTCAGCTGGGAAGAGAATAAAATGATCTTTACGCCTGATGAGGATTGGCCGGAGGGTGTTGAGATCAACATAAGCCTGGAAAAAAGTGCTAAATCTTCCCTTGGGTTACCGCTAAGGCAAAATTTTGAATGGTCGTTTAAAATTAGTCGAATACGGTTAGCCTATTTATGGCCATTGGGTGTTGGGGCAAACTTATATTTGTTGGATACGATTAGCGGGGAAACTAAACAGCTTACATTTTCAAAAGGATTACTTGATTTTGATGTGGATGAAGCCAATCGGTTGATCTATTTTAGTGCTTTAAATGCACAGGGCGGAAGCGACCTTTTTGTGTATGACCCCTACCAAGAAGATTTAAATAGGATTTTGCCCTGTGGAAATATCTCTTGTAGTGATGTTCAAGTCTCTAATTCAGGAGATAGGCTGGCCTATGAACAAGAGGATGAAAATGGGATCAGCTCGATTTGGGTGATGACGTTTGGGAAGGACCCCGACCAAGTTAGTCTCAATGGAAAAATAGCTGACACCCCACAATGGTCTCCAGACGGTCGTTTGGTTTATTATGATCGGACTGATCAAAAATATGTTTTTGTGGACGAAACGTATAATAAATTATATGAGATGGATAATATTACAGGGGAAGCTGGCACTTGGTCTTTGACGGGTCAAAAATTTGTTGTTCATGAACATTTCCCATTTACCTCAGACACATTGCGGGGGCCAAGCGGAGAGTTATCCAATCAAATTGTTTCAGACGAAGATTTGGAATTGGTGGAGATCTTTTCCAGCCATCTTTTAAGCTTGAATACATTTACCGAAGAAATAGATAATCTGAGTGGAGAAGAGACCTATATCGAAGATACAGAACCAGCATTCTCACCTGATAGGTGGTGGTTGGCCTTTGCCCGAACTGACCTAGGTCTAGAAGATATTGTTATCGGTCGACCGATGTGGATCATGCGGTCAGATGGCACTCAACAGAGATATCTAACGGGTGATCCCAATTATCGGCACTCTGCGTTTGCCTGGCATCCCAATGTTGAACAAATTGCTTTAGTAAGATTTAACACCATCCTGTTGACTGAACCACCAGAGATCTGGGTGGTAGAAGTTTCTGATGGTACTGCCCTAAGATTAGTTATTGGAGGATTTGATCCTTTATGGATGCCATAGAATACGAAAAATTAACGATTGATCAACCAGCACCTTTATTTAAATTATTGGACCTAGAAGGGGAGCAGCACGAACTGAAAAATTATGTTGGGAAAATCGTCATTCTTAATTTTTGGTCTGCAGAGTGCCCCTGGGCAAAAAAAGGGGATGAAAGTATTCTCCCAATGGTCGAAAAGTGGGAGAAAGATGTGGTTTTGCTATCGATTGCCTCGAATGCAAATGAGGGAAAAGAGTTGATTCGTGAGGAATCTGCCCTTCGGAAATTGCCCATATTATTACATGATAATAACCAAGAAGTCGCTACTCTATATCATGCGGTCACAACACCGCATATATTTGTAATTGATGGGGAGGGGATACTAAAATATCAGGGTGCACTAAGTGATGTTAATTTTAGGCAGCCTGAGCCTACAATTAATTATTTAGAACTAGCCGTAGACTCTTTGCTAATTGGAGAAAATCCTGATCCGTCTGAAGTGCCCTCTTATGGATGTACGGTTGTTTATAATAAAGTTGAATAGCAGACCATTCACAAATTAATTAGCGCATGTAGACGATCATTCTTGTACTGAGTTTATAAAATCTGCTAAAAGGCCATAGGCAGTCGTATGGGGGCCAGGATCGTCCTCGATCAGGGAGAGTTTTCCCAGCACATCTGTCTCCACTTGCACGATCGATGTGGTGCCATCTACAGTAAACATTGGGTTTCTTGGATCGACCATTTGCGGACTAACCTTAGCGCTAATCTTGTTCCCTTCTCTTCTAGCTGTACAAACTAATTTCCATCTTTTGCCTGCCGCCTTAGCAGCGGCGATTTTTCCTGGTGTAATATTGCGAATGCCCTCTCTTTCAACCATCTCAGGGGTATAGGGTGTATTCATTAGCACAGCGATCAAGGCTGAGATCTTAATTGCAGCATCCCAACCATCTACATCTCCACTTGGGTCGGTTTCCGCAATACCAATTGATTGCGCATATGCCACCGCATCACCAAAAGAGTTTCCCTCTTCCATTTGACTGAGGATTAAATTGGTCGTTGAATTAAGAACCCCGCTGATCGATTGGATATTGGCGGCGGGTAAGACTCTAAAAACTGAGAAGACTGGCGCACCATCCATCACGGTTGATTCAAAGAAGAATTTTTTATCCCTACTTAATGCCAAATCTGATAGCTCACGATACCCATGAACCACTGGGCCCTTATTTGCAGTGGCCACATGCATATTTTCTGACAGAGCTGCTTTAATATGATCTATAGCCGGCTGCCCATCTTCATAACTGACTGGAGTATTTTCAAACAGCACATCCGCGCCACTTGCCTGGATGAAAGCCAAATTGTCTGAAGGAGCGGAGATCGTTGAAAGGGTATCCAATGAATCACCCTTTTCAAGTGTAGAAAGGAGCTCATCGATATTTAAACCTTCAGGGTTGATGGCGCGTCCATGGCTGCCGGTCGCAACAGCAACAATACGATATTGAATATCCAACTCTTTATTGAGTTCGTTTTCTTTGCGTTTAAGTAAGCGGGCAAGAGCTTTTCCAACATTTCCAAATCCGAGCAGGGTGAGTTTATATTCGGCCATATATTCCTCTATTGAGTATAGGTAATAATTTTGGGGTTTATTTTACTCGGATAAGCAATAATTTGGGTATTGATTTTGAAAAATTCTGGTAAAAAAATATTAAACGGGGGGCCAAGGATAGGATTGTCGATCTTGGGTGGGTATCGGAAAGGCTTTACTGTTCAATAAGTTATCAATTCTGAGAACCATTGCCATTATTTCTTCTTCTGATAAATATATACTTAACTGTTGGTTAAGGGGTTTATTTGGGTCCAAATTGCTGCGTAAACCAGTTAATTTCTGGCATTCTTTGTCTGTGAATACTTGACCAGAAAAATCCCAAATCACGGTTCTAAGTTTGGGCTCGACATGAAAACAAATTCCATGGTCGATGAGCCAAATAGTATTTTTGTCATCAGCCATTACATGGCCACCCTTTCGGTCCGTATTATTGATTACGGCATCAAATAATGCCACCGGCCTCAACCTTTTCTTGTCCTCAACACTAAAGGAAAAATAATGATATTCGGGATCATGGTCAATAAAGAATTGTAATGACCCCGGTCCTTCTGGACCAGATTTCCTAAATGCTGTGGGGGGGACAAAATGCCAACCCCCAGCCTCACTAACGAGATAGGCCGCAACCTCTCTGCCAGCTAGGGTTTCAGTGGGGAAATCCCATAATGGTCGTTCTCCCCCCACCGGTTTATAGACAGTTTTAAATTTCTGGTCTTGGAAGTTGAGTTCACATAAAAAAGTGTAATTTGACCCCCACATGAATTGACCTTCAATTTCAATTTCCCCTTTAAGTAAATATTCATGGATGAGTTCGTTATCTTTTGGTGCTTGCATTATGTTGGTATTAGGGAAGGAATTTAGTATTTATGACCATTTTTCCGTGCACAAAAATGTCCGGCAGGGTCTTCTGGTTCTCCGCATTGAATACAACTTGGGCGGCCTCTGTTAACTACCTCTAACCCCCATGAGATCATTGATCGAATCTGGGTTCTGTTTGCCCAGAAACGCACCTCTGTGATTGGATCTTCATCGCTGGCTGGAATTTCACGTGCGATCAGTCCAAGCAAGTCATTTTCACTATCATAGTTTAAGCTGAATTCACTCACCCGAAAGAGAGGTTCAACGGGGGGAATAATCCGCATTTTTTCCTCGTCAAAATTGGTTTGGGCTTCCTGCATCATTGGAATGCGTTGACGAAGTTCTGCTAAAAATTGCTCAATACCAACCGCTAAGGTTTGTAATTGGAATTTTTCAACGATCACTGTGACAGTGATTTCATCTTTCCAGGCTTGTATATAAAAAACACGCTTCCCGGCTGGACCTATTGCGTCTGTGGTGATATGGGTTACGGGTTTTAACTCAATGTCTGAATTTTCTTCTAAGGGTTCACTCATATTTTAAAAGTATACCATTGTAAATTGGGGCAAAATTATTTACTCTTTTTGGGTTCAGGATGTGAATTTAAATTAACTAACATGCTTCGGTTTTTCGAAATATGCAGGGTGGATATTGAGGCTGGTTGCACTACTAAACCTTGAAATTTATCAATCGGAAGACCTGTGAAATATGCGACTGCTAGTTTGATCATATCACTATGACCCACACAAATGATTATATCTTTCGGTTTATGCATTTTGCACAATTCCTCGATTTCATTTGCGATCCGAAGTTGAGCTTCAGCAAATGATTCACCCTCAGGAAATCTGGTTCGGGATGGTTGTTGCTGTACAGTTTTCCATAATTTTTGTCTTGATAATTGTTTGATCGTCTTGTCTTGCCATTTACCAAAATCAACTTCTAGCAAACCCGGTCGTTTGATCACCTTTAATCCAAGAACCTTTGCGATGGGAGAGGCCGTTTCAATTGTTCGGTCAAGGGGACTGGCATAAATGGCTTTGATAGGTTTATCGGCTAAGAACTCTGATAAATTCTCTGCTTGAGCAAGCCCTTTTTCATTGAGGTGTACGCCAGGGATTCGTCCCGCCAACCGCCCTTTTTTTACGTATTCATTTTCTCCATGACGGATTAATAAGACTGTTGGCATATTGTAATAACTCCTCAATCAACAAATATGGAACTTTATTTTACCAGGACAGAATATGTTATTTATATTTCACCAAAACATAATTATTAGTTGTTGTTAGCTCGTTTTAAATAGGAGTATAATTAAAATCAATAGTTATATATTTCACAATAAAAGCATTAGTGTTTTTTTGCAAGGTGAAGTATACGAAAAAAGGTTCTTTAAAAGTGAAAAAGAAATTAAAAAACAACAATTTTCTAAAAAGGGAAGCTCTCAAAAAAACACCTCAATTTTTTTATGAGCTATTGCGATTTTCACTGTCGGTTTCCAGTCTCATTCTTACTGTGCTTATCTTTTACTTTTTAGTTCCTGGAAAAATTAAATATTCTGTAACCGAAAGTTATATCTTTGCATCCCCTGAAAAAGATTCGGAAGTTTATTTGGGGGTGATCCTGCCAATTAGCAACAGCTACCAAACAATTCGCTCAAGAAAAATCAATTGGGGGGGGACAATGAGCATAGAAAATTTTCGAAACGCAGATGTAATTAAATTCATTGGGGAAGTAAAGGAGGGGGAACAAACTGAAATAATTATTGAATATGAGGTTATTACTAAAGTTGGGGGAGTGATTTGGAAGGCATCGGTCATGGATTTCCAAACAAAGCCTCAAAATGGCATTCAATCTGACCATTCGATCATTCAACAAGTCGCAAATAAAATTACAGAAAATAATTCTTTTTTTTCGACCTATCAGATATATAAATTCACTATCGACCACTTAGTGAGGCCAAGAAACACTGATCCGAACATGGGATATTCCGCATTGGAAGCGTATTTGAATAGATCAGGTGCCTGCCTAGAAAGTGCCCGGCTGATGGTTGCATTATGCCGCGCAAAATCAATTCCTTCACAGATCATTGTGGGAAATATTTATCCTGAGTTTGGGCAAAATGGACAATATAATGAGTTAGATTTTGGGCACGCTTGGGTTGATTTCTATGCGAACGGTTTTTGGTCTATGGCTGATCCTGGCATGGGAAACCGATTTTATCCTCAATTATATTTTTCACGGAACGACGGTAATCATGTCTCTTACGGTGAATTGGAGGATGTACAGATTGCTTATCGAAATATATTTGAGTGGGCTTTAAAATCTGGGAATTTGGTCAAAACGAAAAATGGATTTATGAGATACTCCGTTGCGAGCACGGAGAAAATTTATGTCAATTCTTTGGTAACAGTTGATCGAAATTGGGATGGGCGAATAATCAATACAATAGTTGCCTGGTTGGTAGTTACTTTAATTATTTATAAAAAACAGATGGATTATTTAATAAAGAAAAAGCAAAATCAGGAAAAAATTTAAAATATATAGGGAGAGACTGACAAAAAGGTTGATCGGTTTAATGGTTTGGGCTGGTAAAAATTTATTTGCTTGGGAATGACACTTAGGGTGAGGTAAATAAAAAGATGCGTTTTGCCCCCCCCCTTTTTTTTTGGAACCTTTTGGATATTTGGGAATGGAATAATGTTTTTCAGGATTGGATGTGCTTAGTTATTAATGAGCATAGTTTATGTAGAAGCAATAGGCAGTTGGTCAAAAAAAAACTATAATACGGGCAAGGAATTTTATAAAAGGAAATGTAGGATGAGAAAATTTAGTATTTTGAGCGGATTGTTAGTTTTATTAATCTCATGTGCTTCTGAACCAACTGCAGTAAACACTATAAATGAGAAAATGAATATCGAGGTTTTGGAAGATTCTTCTCCTCAACCCGAACCAGAGACGGCAACTGAAATCACTCCATTTGTTAGGGGTGAATCAGACTTTGTGTCTGTATCTGATAATTGTGCATCCTGTCATACGTCATTAACCGATGGGAATGACAACGATGTTTCTTTTGATGTTTTATGGAAATCTTCTATGATGGCAAATGCTGCTATTGATCCCTATTGGATTGCAACGGTAAGCAGCGAAATCTTGTTGGAGCCAGAGCTATCAAATGTGATCCAGGATAAATGTGTCACCTGTCACATGCCCTTAGCACATTTTGATGCCACGGTTTACCAAGAGAGCACGAATATGTTTGGGGAGGGGTTTCTTGACCCTGACCATCTGTTACATGAATTAGCAATGGAGGGGGTTTCTTGCAATCTCTGTCATCAAATTGAAAAAGAAAATTTCGGAGAAAAAGACAGTTTTAACGGTGGTTTCCAGTTACTTGAGCCAGATCGAGAATGGGGGAATCGGGTCGCTTATGGACCACTTCCGATAACAGAAAAACAAGCAGACTTGATGTTACAAGTTTCGGGTTTTCGACCTATTCAATCTGATCATATGACCGATTCTGCCTTGTGTGGCACTTGCCATAATTTGTACACTCCTTATCTGGATGGAGAGGGAAATATTGTTGGAGAATTTCCCGAACAAATGACTTTTATGGAATGGCAAAATAGTCAGTCCGCAAAGGACTCATCTTGCCAAGAATGTCATATGCCCATAGTGGAAAATGAGGTCAAAATTTCCATGATCATGGGGGGCACAAAGGAATATCTTAGAAAGCATACATTTACCGGCGCAAATACTTTTATGCTCAATCTCATAAAAGAAAATGCTGACGAATTGGATGTGAAAGCAGAAAGACAAGAATTGGAAGATTCGATTCGCTTAATTGAAGAACAAATGCGAAATGATGTGGCTGAGTTGAGTTTGGAATCCATTGAAATAATAGAAGGAAAACTTATTGTTGATGTGAAAGTGAATATTGCGGTGGGACATAAATTCCCTACCGGGTATCCTTCACGACGTGCCTGGTTGCATTTTACTGTTACAGACTCTTCGGGAAAAATAATATTTGAATCTGGTGCTCCCCAGGCCAATGGGTCTATTACAGGGAATGAAAATGATCTGGATGAAAGAAAATATGAACCTCATTATCTGGTCATTGATGACCCATCACAAGTACAAATTTATGAGACGATTTTGGGGAATACAGATAATGAAGTTACAACCGTTTTGCTGAGAGCGGCCTCCTATCTAAAGGATAACCGCCTGCTACCAGTGGGGTTTGACCCAGCTACAGTAAGTGAAGATATAGCCGTTTACGGCCTAGCATCAATGGACATGGATTTTATGGGTGGTAGTGACCAGTTACAATATCAAATCGATGTTTCAAATTCTTCTGGCCCTTATACTATTTTTGTAGAGTTGCTTTATCAATCGATCGGCTCTAGGTGGGCAAATAATTTGAACAAATTTGAGACTAAGGAGACGATAGAATTCTTCGACTTTTATGAAACAGTAGAGAATATTCCGGTATTAGTGGATTCTGCTGAGGAGAGTATTAAGAATTGATTGTCAGGGCGGAGGGAATGTTATTCCCTCCGCTCTTTTTATTTATAAAATTTCTATTTCACAAATGCTTTTCCCTTTTATAATACTATTGCTATTAGATAAATTGAAAATGTATATAATGTTCAGTGCTAGGGTTTCTTACATATAGGAACCTATCAATATTTATATCTTGGGTGGTAATCTTAGGAATTCATGGAGTTAAAATGAAATTATTGATCGTTGGTGGAAATGGAACCATTGGGAAAAAAGTTAGCAAACATTTTTCAAAAAAATATGAAGTTGTGATCGGGGGAAGGAAATCGGGGGATGTGATCGTAGATATTGCAGACAGCAAATCAATAAGGGAAATGTTCGAGTCTGTCGGGAAAATAGATGCGGTAATTTGTATTGCCGGGGAAGCTAAATGGGCTGCATTTGATATTTTGACCGAAGACGATTTTTATATTGGTCTGAAAAGCAAATTAATGGGCCAGGTAAATTTAGTGAGGATAGGACAAGATTTTGTAAATCCCGATGGATCTTTTACGCTCACCACTGGAATCTTAGCAGACCACCCCGTAGAGTTAACTACTAGCGCTGCCATGGTCAATGGCGGGATCCATAGTTTTGCAAAAGCGGCATCTTTAGAATTGAAAAATGGGATCAGAATCAATGTGGTTTCTTCTGGATTGGTTGAAGATTCAATTGATAAATACGAAGCTTACTTTCCTGGTCATAATCCGATTCCAATGGGCAAAGTCATTAATGGTTATGTCAAATCTGTAGAGGGAAAGGGAAATGGCGAAATCATAAGAATGTATGATAATGCCTAACCATTTTGGCAAATTCTGACTTTTGAGTTTTTTCAGATTTTTTATTAATCAATCCTCGGTTTCCTTGTATAATGATTCAATCTAGTAGGGATGACGAACCCAATGGTGCAAGAAAATAATGACATTTTAGATCAAATTGGCATGGTTGCTCGCTGGCGTCCAGTGCATCTCGGGCAGCATGCGGTTCTAAATGCCCTTTGCAAAAAAGCAAAATATGTGAAAATCGGCATTGGAAGTTCTAATATTTATGATTACCGTAGCCCCTTCACATTAGATGAGACCCAAGACATGCTTCAATTAGCTCTAGAAAATCATTCTAATTATGAAATTATCCCCGTTCCTGACCTGTTTGACGGTCCCCGATGGCGGAAGATGGTGTTGGAATTATTCGGTGAACTCGACTTATTTATAACTGATAACCCCTATGTGGCAGATCTTATGAAAGAAGATTATCAAGTGGTCAAACCTGTAACATTAGTGCCGATGGAAGAACGTGTGAGGGTGAGTGGCACGATGGTCAGAAAGGCAATGGTACAGGGAGAAGATTGGCAGGAATTGGTGCCGGATAATATTGCAAAGTATATTCTTGATCATAAACTCGATGAACGATTTCGAAATGAGTTTGGATTAAAAACCCTAGCAATGGAAAATATCATTCAAGAAAGGAGCAATTAATGTATTCATGGGATGAAGATACCACTTCATGGTATGGAAAATCAAGCTATGCGTATGATCCAAAAAGCGCAAAGAAAAGAAAAGCTGCAGCAACAAGAGCGAAAGCGAGTGGACCGAGAACCTATGATAAAAAGGGTGGCCCTAACGAAAAGATTATCGATCCTAAGAAAAGGATCAAATCCAAATCAAAAAACCCATTGATCATTGCTGTAGATGTGACCGGGTCAATGTCCACATGGCCAGGAGAGATCTTTGATCGGCTTCCTTTGCTATTCAATACGCTTTCACAATATCGAGAGGATTTGGAGATCTGTTTTGTTGCGATCGGTGATGCTAAAGTAGACCGCTGGCCTTTGCAAGTAACCACATTCGCCAGTGGATTTGACCTTGAGCAACAGTTAGGGTCTTTATATGGAGAAGGTGGCGGCGGGGACGCCCCCGAAAGCTATGGCCTTTTTGCGCATTGGGTGAATACCCATGTTGAGATTGCAGATACGGATGAAAAACCCTTCTTGATCGTTTTTGGGGATATTGATATGCATGAAGAGGAACCTCATCAATTTGTCACGCAGATTTTAGGTGATAAAAGCAGTAAATCTGTAGAATCCATAAAAGCATGGAATAAAGTTAGCGATAATTGGAACACTTGGTTTCTGCGTCGCCCCAACGGCAAGATTGGAGATAAAGTAGATAAAATGTGGGGTAAGGCGATAGGGGAGCAAAAAATATTCCACATACAAGACGAACAACGTGCGGTTGATTATGCGATGGGTTTGATTGCCCGAGCTTGGGGTCATTTCTCCGATTTCCAAAGCAATATGTTGGCTCGGCAAAACCAAAAGAAAGTAGATATGGTGATTAAACCCATCGAAATGATCTGTCCTCGATGTGGAGGCTCCATTCCCGTGACTGCCGAAGGGATGTTTAGCTGTACTTATTGCGGAACTACTTTGAAGATCTCATAGCTCTCTTTGTATTAATTAACTAATTAATTGGATTAAACCCGAGAATTTAGATGAAAATTCAAGTGATCGTCACAATTCCTCCCTATGCAGATTACCTTGATGAAATTGCCGCGCATCCTGTTGTTTCGGGCTTTCGCCTAAACACGGTGATGCCTCTGAAGGAAAGCAAAGAAGAAGCGCTTAAACGATTGGCGGCATTTGGACAACTGCTTTGGGTGGATCTGAAGGCTCGCCAGCTTCGCGTAGTGAATGCTGCAATTCCCCCCTATACGGAAGTACAGCTTTCCCATCCCATATCGGTGAATACACCAGTGGATGCATTTTTCTCGGATGGCACAGAGCATGTAAAAGTGGTTGGGATAAAGGGGAATCGGTTGATTTTGGCAGATGGCCCCAGGCGATTGGTTGGCCCAGGAGAGTCAATCAATATTGTTCACCCATCTTTGGAAATTGAGGGAAACCTTACTGATACTGATAAGGAATATCTTCGGGCAATGAAAAAGCTGAAATTAAATAAAGTCATGCTTTCGTATGTGGAAAACCCTGAGGATGTGGAGGAAGTAAAAGCATTGTTACCTGGAGCTGAAGTAATCTTGAAGATCGAGAGCCAAAAAGGGATGAACCTTTCCGCTATACAAGGGGCAAAGCAAGGGAATTTGATGGCTGCGAGGGGCGATCTTTTTGTTGAGGTAAAGCAACCCCATCTGATCGTAAATGCAATGAAAGCAATTATCCAAGCAGACCCCAAAGCAATTGTTGCGAGTCGAATTTTTGATTCCTTGGCTTATTTTCCCGTTCCCGCCAGTGCAGATATCGGGGATGTGGCATTTTTGATGGTAATTGGCTATCGTGTATTTATGCTGGGGGATGCAATCTGTTTCGAACGTGATTCGGTAATGGAAGCTCTGAATTTACTCCAAGCGATGGCTGAGGATTATTAATGAAAATTGGTATCGCCCAGATCAATCCTATTGTGGGGGATCTCGAGGGAAATGTGGGTTTATGTTTGTCAGCCGCCGAAGAAGCAAAAGCAAAAGGGGCAGAAATCATCGTATTCCCCGAATTGGTTATTCCAGGTTGTCACCCAAAAGATATATTATTCGACCAAAGCTTTTCTGAAGCAGTCTTTGCAGCAACCGAAAGTCTAGCCGATGAAATGGTTGGCTTTCCCCCAGTGATCTTAGGGACAATTCAACCCGGATCAAAACCCACAACTCAACATCCAGGGTTATTAAATGCAGCAGTTTTATTGGAAGATGGAAAAGTTACCCTTTTGGCAGCAAAACAGAGCTTGCCGAGCTTTGATGTGAATCTGGAACCCCGCTGGTTTCTCCCTGGGGGTAATACTAAGGTTCATAATTTAATTGGAAAGAAAATCACGGTGGTGGTTGGGGAAGCTGATCTTGAACAGGATATCCCAAAAGAATCAGAATTTTTAATCGTTATTGCGGCATCTCTATTTACAAAAAAGTCGTTTGAAAAAAGACTTAGCATTGTTAATCATTCTTTCCCCGGTATTTTTGTGAATATGATTGGTGGGAATGATGAATTGATCTATGGTGGGCGGAGTTTTCTGTTTGATGATAAGGGAGAAATTCTTTCATCACTCCCAAGTTTTGAGTCCGTGGTTCGTGTAATCGACACAGAAACAAATCTTAAAGAGGAAAGTTTAGTTCAACCCTCCGAGAAATTATTACATGACGCCCTCGTATTAGGGTTATGTGATTTTTTCCATAAAAATGGTTTAAATTCCGCTTATTTAGGGGTTTCGGGAGGAATCGATTCCTCTTTGGTAGCAGCAATTGCGGCTGAAGCTCTGGGGCCAGAAAACGTCACAGGAATTGCTCTGCCCTCTAGATTTACCGACCCACGTTCAACAAAAACCGCAGAAGAATTATGCGGAAATTTGGGGATACATTTTGAGAAACTGGAGCTTGAACCCCTGCATGCCGCGGCTGAATCTGCTTTTGGGGACCTGCTTTCTGAAGGAAATAGCGCAGAAAATGTGCAGGCACGATTGAGAATGGTTAGCTTAATGGCTTATGTCAATCGTTATGGGGGTGTGTTGCTGAATACGGGAAATAAAACCGAAGCAAGTCTGGGATATGCAACGATCTATGGAGACACCGCAGGGACGATCTGCCCAATCGGTGATGTGATCAAACCAGAGGTTTATGCCTTGGCAAGATGGATCAACCGAAACAAGGAAATTATCCCTCAATTTATTTTGGATCGGAAACCTTCTGCTGAATTGCGACATGACCAAGTGGACCCCTTCGATTATGAAGTGATTTCTCCTCAGATCGAAGCTTTGGTTCAAAATAATCAAAGCAATCTTGCGATGCGTAATGCTGAACATAAACGCTGGCAGTCGGGGGTGATATTGAAGGTGAGTGAAAAAGCTTTTGGATCTGGCCGAATGATTCCAATAACTAGAAGATGAAAAAATCTCCCATTATTTATTGGCCAGGGGAATAACTCCGACTAGTTTGGGTGGGATGAGAGTTTCTCCACCACGTTTGAATAACATTTTGCAGGTATGATCCCCCAAGCCTAAGGTTTGATTCGCATTTAACCCAATCTTCAAATAATGACTATAGGTAATGTCTACAAAGTTGCAGTAGGGAGCCAAGTCCATTGTATCCATTGCGCGATAGAGTTTGATCACCGCACATTCTGAAAATTCAAAACCCATATCAAAATTGATTCCATCCCCATATAAGAGTTGATATCCCCAATTGCCAGGGTATGTTTTCTTTTGAGATAGTTCCGCTTGTTTCCCGAAACCCTTGATAACTGGTTTGCTGATCAATGCTTTCCCGATAAGTTGGGCTACCCAGGTTGGGATTTTTATAAAAAGGTCATCCATAACTTCAGCCCAAATTATGATCGTGTCTTCCGCTGTCTTTCCCTCAGACTTCATTGCTCGATGCATGGCAATAATCCAGCCATTTATCAGGATGACCGGAGTGAAATAATTTTTTATTCCGCCCACATAAGGCATTTGAGGAAGGATATCGATGAAATTATTTCTGGATTGGGACACTATTATTTTGGAAAAGGCTTTATCAAAATGGGAGGACAGTTTTTTTTTCGAGAAAATTAAAAATAATATCAAATACCCTTAAGGCACGTTTTTGTCTTGGGAGTGATTTTTTCTTCGTTTGATTTCCTCCAGTTAGGCATTAATCTATTAATCCAATTATAAACTAGCAAATGATAAAAAAGGTGCATTCGCCGATGCACCTTTTTTGTCATTTGCTTTCGGAATTATGCTTTGATAAATATTTTCTTGATATCCTGAATTCGCCAGGAACCCTCCCCCCCGACTCGTATATCGCGCCGAAGGAAAAGTTGCCAAGATAGAATGGCAAGGAAAAGGTAGATGGCAGTAAATACACTGAACCAAGTCATATTCAACCCATTATCAATTGCTGAAGTAGTTTCAAGATAGGTTAAGGGTGAAAAATCTGCCGCTCGTTCTAATTCCTCAACCAAGCCTGAAAGCAAGGTGATGAAAAAACCTGCGACCACTAACATGCCTGTAACCATACTAGCCATTCCTCGACCAGGAAGGATCATGCTAAATAGTAAGGAAATTGTCATAAATACCATTAAAATATTGAATAAAGAAATGAAAGGTAATATCAAATCCCAAGCAGGAATGGTGAAATTCTCTGACCAGGTCATAGTCATGAGTAAGGAAGCCCATGAAATAATCAATAATATTTCGATGATGATGGTGTTGGCAATGAGGCGACCCCAAAACAAAGTAGATCTGCTAATGGGGTGTGCTAAGATCAAATCCAGGGTGCCTGCTTCTTCATCACGAGCCACTAGACTGGCACCAACACCGCCAGCAAATAAACCAATAATCAAAGGGACAAATGAAAAATACTCAACATCCAGCCAACCAATGGGTGAACTCATTGCGGACATATTAAATAACTCGGCAAATTCGGGCAATGCCTCTACATAAGCCAACATCAGATCACCACTGCTTGCGACCATATCAAATAATGATCCCATCATGATTGCTAAAACCGCGAGGCCAATCCCCCAACCAATAATTGCGCCCCGTGAACGTCGTAGTGTATATTGAATTATAGTTAACATATTATTTTTCCTCCTTGCTGTGGTAATAAGTAAGAAATATTTCTTCTAAACTGGTTCGTTCAGTCTCAAAATCACTTATCGGATATTTTGCTAAACCTTTGATCAAGGCATCCATCTCCCCTTCAACTTCCATTACAGCACCGAGAGTCTCGTCCTCAGAAAGTAATTCAACCCCGGGGAGTTTTAACAGATCATCCACCTTTGTGGGTTGTTGGAAGCGAATGCGCACTTTTCGTCTGGAACGATTGAGCAGAGCGGCAGTTTCGGCAACTTCTACGATCTTACCGTCCCGGATGATGGCAACTCGGTCAGCTACTGATTGCACCTCAGAGATAATATGCGAGGAGAAGAACACCGTTGCTCCTTTTTCTTGAGCCTCTGCCAACATACTTAGTACTTCTTGCTGCATAAGGGGATCAAGCCCGCCAGTAGGTTCGTCAAGTAATAGTAATTCTGGTTTATGCATTAAAGCCTGCACAACACCGACTTTTTGCTTATTTCCTTTCGAGAAATTTTTGATCGGTGTATTAAGCTCTAACTTTAGTCTCTTTGACAACTCTTCGATAAAATCCCAGTCTGAACGATTCCCACGTAGTCGGTTGAAATAACGGAATATTTGTTTTGGTGTCATATTCTCATCGACATGCAATTCACCCGGCAAATATCCAACTCTCTCTTTAACGGCTTCTGGTTCTTCTTGGGGGTTGATACCCAACATAGAGATTGACCCAGATTGTGGGCGAATAAGGTCTAACATGCACCGGATGGTGGTCGTTTTCCCTGCCCCATTCGGACCAAGGAAACCATAGACCTCTCCGCGTTTTACTTCAAGATCTACACCAAATAAAGCTTGGGTTTTTCCATAGAATTTCACCAAGTCTTTTACATGGATGGCTTTGTCAATGTTCATTGTTATTTACCTCGTTTAAATTTTGTATTCCAAAAGATTTCGACAAAACAAAAATTCTCTAAATCTAAATAATAATTTAGTTTATCCTAAATATTATTGCTTTGTCAACCTATTTTGAAAAAATTGCAATTTTTCTTTTGCATGCTAAAAGGACTGCAGAACTATTTTTTTATTATAGCGAGTGGATTAATAAATCCAAATACCAAAAAATAGGATGATTTAGATAAAAAGTGAAAAAGATTCTGATAGAATATTTTTAGTTCTTTCCCGGTCTCCATGATAAATTAGGACTAAATATGACCTTAGAAACACTTTTTCCTTTAAGAATAGCGATTTTTGATGATGATTATTATGCCCTGAAATGGAATACCGCTCTTGTAATGCGAGACCCAAGAACAACCGTCGTCATTGAAACCCTAAATGCAGGTGATCTGATTCAGCAAATGGATGAGGTGGATGCAATAGATATTGTAGTATTAGATATGGAATACAATGACGAGAAGTGGCCCCTTCCCCTTTTGTTGAACGAAATTAAGTCCAAATATCAAGCAAAAATTATATGTCTGTCACAATATGGAAATCAAAAAATACTTTGGACCGCTATTGAAACAGGGGTTGATAGTTTTTTGATTAAGGATGATGTCCGGATGTCTATTGTTCCGGCATTGATGAAATGCATGTTCACAAAACATGTAATTAGCCCATCGATAAAAGAATTAATAAGGGATTTGTCTACTGAAATATGGGGAGAATATTCAGTGATCCCGAAGTGGATTCCCAACCCCGAAATGACCCCCCAGATCTTGACAGCTTTTTGGATGAGAGTATTTTTCGGAATGCGTTCCCCGATTGTTGCTGAGGAAATGGGTGTGGCAAATGGCACAGTAGATCGATATGTAAATTTGGCTTATGGGATATTGCCTAACAATTTGGGGGATGAGGATTACCTGTTTGGATTGGACCTGGATAAATATTCGGCAGAAGATCGAGCATTCCTATTGTTTACGCTTCCCCCTTCTAATTAGTTTTCAAAAATTTCTTGGTTTAGTCAAATAATCCGCTCACGCTCAGGTAGCGTTGACCCGTATCTGCGAAGACCACAACAATGACTTTTCCTTCATTCTCAGGTCTCCGGGCAATTACTGAAGCAGCATGGTAAGCTGCCCCTGATGAAATACCTACCAAGATGCCTTCCTGTTTAGCCAATTTTCGGCAGCCTTCAAAAGCTTGATCCTCATTCACCAAAAATATTTCGTCCAACATTTCTTTGTCTAGGGTCTCAGGTATAAATCCTGGGGCGGTGCCCATCATGCGATGAGGATTAAAAATTCCCTGAGAAATAAAAGGCGACTCTTCAGGTTCAACCGCGATCAATTGAATATCTGGGTTTTTCTTCTTCAAATATTGCCCAGCCCCGCAGATCGTCCCCCCTGTTCCAAGGGCTGCAACTAAAATATCGATCTTTCCATCAGTGTCCTCCCAAATCTCCGGTCCAGTGTTGAGCTCATGGGCTTTAGGATTGGCAAGATTAATATGTTGTCCGACATAAAAGTATTCTGGATGTTCAAGCAATATCTCATTCATCCTTTTTTTTGCCCCTGCTGTACCTTCGGATGCAGAAGTGAGAATCAGTTCAGCCCCATAAGCTTTAAGAATTTGTCGACGTTCCAAACTTTGAATTTCAGACATGACTAATATCGCTTTATACCCCTTAATTGCAGAAATATAGGCGACCGCCATCCCCGTGTTGCCGCTGGTTGTTTCTATTAAAGTCCCACCGGGTTTCAAAAGACCCGCTTCCTCGGCATCCGAAATGATCTGAAGTACCGGGCGATCTTTTACACTCATTGGGTTCATAAACTCGCATTTAGCAAAAACTTGCTCATTTGGAAAAAGGCGACCAAGTTTTAGCAGGGGTGTCTTGCCTATGAGATCGATTAATGAGTCTGCATATTGCATTTTAAACTCCTCTTTTGAAAAAGAGATGATTTTTTACTAAGTATACCCGCCATAAATTGGGTTTATCAGTATAATCAAAACAAGGTTTTTTTCAGCATTGATCAATTATAGGAGAAATTATGGCATTTTATGGGTTAGGGTTTGCATTACTTGGAGCCATCATTCTCTATTTGATAAGAAATAAAGAAGAGAAGACTTTATTAATTCGGTATATGGCAACATTATTAATCATTTTCGGGATAAGCATTTTTGTTTTGCCTTTTTTAAATTCATAGAAAGCCAATAATTCAATACGAGGTGAGCTGATGAGACCAAGCTGGGATGATTATTTTATAAAGATTTCTTTGGCAGTCGCCGAAAGAAGCACCTGTGATCGAGCCCATGTAGGGGCGGTGATGGTGATCGATAAGCGTATATTAACCACCGGGTTTAATGGATCTCCGAGCGGTCAAGGTCATTGTGATAATGAGGGGCATTTATTGGTAGATGGTCATTGTGTGCGCACCATTCATGCGGAAACCAATGCGATCATTCAGGCTGCTTTGCATGGGGTCTCAACCAAAGGGGCAACATGCTATGTGACTCATTTTCCATGCATTCAATGTACTAAGACCTTGATCAATGCGGGGGTTGCCCGGGTGGTTTATGTGAATAGTTATCGGGTGGATGATAATGCGATGGCATTTTTTGAAGGGGCTGGGATAGAATTAAAACAAATTGAAATCGACCTGGAAACTGAGGTGAACTAAGATGAGTGGTATTACAAAAACAATTCCGCAAAAACATGGTCAAGAGGCTGTAGATAGTTTGTATGAGGGGGGTGCTGGAGAATTTGAATTCCACATGGCTGGCAAACCGTCTAGATTGGCTGTGGGAGATTATGTATATACGATTTGGAAAGACATGTTGGTCGGCCGATTAAAGATTACGCGGATTGAGACAGGTGCAGTAAATCCGATGTCTGGTAAGCCCCGAAGCTTGATCTATGTGGAAATTCCCGGGAAGCGAATAGGTTTACCTGTGCCACGTCAAGGACATCGTGGTACTCGATATTATGATGGAGCTGACTGGAATTAAATTAGGTGATGAAGATTTTTCGCGAGACTTCTAAGTTGAAATTTTTTCCCTTACAAAAATAATCCGAAAACCGAATCGAGACTCCAAGTACCCCACGCCCCAAGTGCCAATAAGACAAATTGGGGGACGATCATATTCCAATTTTGCCCTTGCTCACACTGATAGGTTTTATTGACGGTGATATCCCTCGGGCGTACCCCCGCCAAATCCAGATAGTTTAAATTGAGTAGGATTGCCACAACTAGGGCGATGGGGGTAAATAAGCCAAAGGTTAAGCCAATTCCTGCGGACAATTCCCCAAATACAAGTAAACATGGAAACCAAGATCGGCTTTTATGTACCATTACCGCGATCGGCATTGCCAAGAAGGGGAAGGGATGATTCTCAGCCAAAACAATCGTCCAATCTGCCATTTGACCTTTGAGGAAATGGGGGTACGGTTTGTGTAAAACGGACTTTATCCACCATAAACCCAAACCTATATGTAAAACCGCCAGCCACTGATCCATACTAAGAAAATCGAATACGATATTCATTTTTTTCTCTACCCCCCAGATTCTTTAAGGGAAATTGATTTTTCTTTTAAATATGTACGAAGCTAAAAAGCCTGGAATTACCTAGTGATTTTTTCGGGTTAAAAAAATATGGTTGGGATTGGGGGGCTAATTATTTTCGATCAAAAAAAGTTTTTTGTCTTCCACCCGATATAGCATGGGTACCGTGATGACCTTCGGATATAAACCCCTGAACTCTGTGGCTTGCCTAATTAATATGTCAATTTCATTTTCAAGCCCATATTCAATTAGGTTGGACTCGTAAAATTCGATAGCCTTTCCCTTTTCCCAATTCCCCACTTCTTCCAAACCCTTTAAAAAGGTTTCCCTTTTATGGGCTAATTGCACCATTCCGCAATCATTATGTCCAATTAGAGCAATATACCGGACTTCTCCCACCAAGACTGCATACGATATTGCGAAAGCATCTTGATCAAAATTTGCGCCGGGAGAACGAAGTACGTAAGCAAAATTTTCAGGAAGGTTTAATTGCTTCCGATTATCAATACACATCCCGATCAATAATTGAGCATCTTCAAAGAGGGCTGGTTTTTTATTTAAATTGTGAAATTCTAATAACAATCCAATCGGTGTGTTTTGGTATTTGGTTGGAATATCTTCAATTGAGTGAATAGGTCTGAGATTATGCATTTATTGCTCTAGGAATACAATATTGACTAAGGGGGTAATATATCATAAGTTTAATAATAGAAAAACGATTTTAAATTGGGGAAATTTTTATATCGGTCAAATCCTAGGCACAAGTGCTGGCAGATGGGGTGGCCATACCAGAGGCGGTATAAGTTTTTTCTTAAATTCTTTTGATTGCTTATTTATTTCTTGCTAAAATTGGAGGCTTATGATGTTAAGAAAATTTATTGTTTTTTTCCTTATTTGGGAAAAATAATAACCAAATAACTCTTTGACAAATAATGGAAAATCCCTGTCTATTGACTTATTTCGTCAAGAAACTCTAGAATTTCTGTTTTTTCTTTATTTAGCGCGGAGTTTGTAATGTCTATGGCTGGTTGAAAAATGTTTAAATCAAATTCACAGTGGTTAAATTCATTTAATAATGTTTTTCTTGATAAAAGAAAATTCCTCGACTTTATATTGCTATCTGTTCCATTGGCAAAAGCTTTTTTAATTATTTTGTATAATGTGTCATAATCTTCAATTACAACAGTAAATTTATCTACGAGCACCTTTTCTACTTTTAATCTTATAAATAAATAATTTATGGTGTGAACAAGAGATTTATTCAAGAGAGGATATTTTTCTTTATTTACTATATCTAAATTATTAAGGTCAATATTTAATATATCTTGAGCGGAAATTTTAATTGAGGTTAAGGGTATTTTAGGTTCAAACAACTTGTTATATAAATCTGCGATATCTTCAATTTCAGTTTTATAGCCATGCATAAGATTTGTTAATTTGTTTTTTATTTCAATATTATTTATTAGCATTGAAAACCCTCTCATGAAGGGTATTGTTGAAATGAGGAAGGTTTTCTCCTCTAAAATTTCTCGAAATACTGCATCTCTAAAAAAATTTATTATTTCATGAGTATAAAGAAGCAATTTTATTTCATCTTGGGACACTTTTATAAAACCGTTTTTTTCCCCTAAAGTATTGTTTAATAAAAATAAATTAAATGAATTTGGCCGTTGGTGTGTAAGCAATCTAATTAAATCAATATTGTGAGTAAGAATAATTTGTTTTTTATTCTCCAAAAATTTCAAAATCGAATATGCAATTTTGTTTTTATATATTGAATCAAAGCTTGAAATTGGGTCATCTAGAACAATAATTGGAGTTTCTAATTTTTTTGCTTTTAATAATTCAAAGGATAAAGAAATAAAATTTTGCTCACCATTGCTTAACAGTAATTCTTTTCTATCAATACCTAGAAAATCTTTATTTGCAAGAACCAAATTTAAATTGCCATTAAAGTCTCTTATTAGCTCAATCTTCTTATCGAGGTAATCATTAATTAAGCCTTGAACAAATAATATATCTTCATTTTCTAAAATTGGCTTATCTTTTATCAGCTCTTCATAATCGTTGAAATCTGATTTCAAATTAATTTCGTTTAGACATTCTTTGAATTGGTTATTAAGATCAATATTGAAAATCTCAAATGCTTTATCAATTTCTGTTTTTAGAACAAGTATCCTTGCAAAATCTCCGCTGATAATTGTGTCTAAGATCACATCTTTAATTTTTAGAGGGTCATTGGCGGTGATTTTGTTCACGATTTCTTCAAGTATTTTTTTTGTCTTATCATCGAGAGATCTGAAAGTTTCCTCTTTGCTATTAATTTTTTCCTCGAGGAGTTTCTTCCTTTCAATATCATTGTCGCAAACCAAACAATCGTTTAAATAATCATATTTTTCTAGAATGTATACCGCATCCTTGTTTTCTTCAATTCGTCGAACAGACTCGTTTTTCTGAAAATCAGTTTCCACTAATTTATTGATTTGTGAAATAATTGATTTTTTATTTTTATATTCACCAATAATATATTTATATTTTATTTCATCAAAATCGATGGGTTTCATCGTTTTTAATGAGTCTATTGTACTTATAAAATTAGTCCTGTCGATTCCCCTCCCTTTGTCCCTAACATTCACAATGCTTTCAACAAAACCTTTCAATAATTTATTTGAAATAATTGTTATTAATGGACTGTTTTTTGCAGAAATTTCAAAATCCTTGTTTAATATTGTTTTTAAACTGTTTCCAAATAAATTAGAAAAACTTGAATCAATTTCATTTTTTAACTTGTATTCTAATTTGATATTATCGCCTAAAATAAAATCCTCAGTATTCCCCTGAATAATATTTCTTGTGTTTTGATCACTGATATTATGAAAAATGTTTTCAGAATTTTCGTTAGTTATTGATCTGTCATTGAATTCAATTGAAAATTCCGTATTAGACTCATTCCCAAGTATGTTTGCAAATGAGGTTTTTCCAGCTCCATTTGGTCCATATATGATCGCAATGCCTGAATTAGGGAAATCGATTACATTATTTTCATTTAATTCTAGGAAAGATTCTGTAAAAATCTCCTCTTTTTTAAGTTTGTTGATTATAATTTTCATAATTTTCTCTCCTTCTATAGATTTACCCAAATATCAGGATACAATTATTTTTTATAATTGGGAATAGGCAGTTGTACTTAGTTTCGATGTGCTAATAATGTTAGAACAACCGTTCATGCTATAATTCACCTATAATGACCGACTTATTCGACCACGCCATGAATAAATCCCTTGCGACTGAGGCACCGCTTGCCGCTCGCATGCGGCCACGGAATTTGGATGAATATGCCGGTCAGGAAGAAATTTTGGGCGAGGGAAAACTACTTCGCCGGGCCATCGAAGCAGACCGTCTGTTTTCTTCAATCCTATTATGGGGACCTCCAGGAACAGGTAAAACCACATTGGCGATGGTGATCGCCAATCAAACTGAGAGCTATTTTGTAACCCTATCAGCGGTGTTGGATGGCAAAGCGAAACTGCGTGAAGTCGTGGCTGAAGCAATTGAACGCAGAAAGCTTTACAACAAACAAACAATTCTCTTTGTAGATGAAGTACACCGTTGGAATAAAGCCCAACAAGATGCCCTATTACCTCATGTGGAGAATGGCACGGTCACCCTCATCGGCGCAACCACCGAAAATCCCTATTTCGAGGTCAATTCGGCTCTGCTCTCACGCTCCCGTATTTTCCAACTTCAGCATCTGGAACCAGAAGATGTTCGCAAAGTGTTAGACGCTGCCTTGACTGATAAAGAAAGGGGATTAGGCCAATACCAGGTGAATATTCCCCAAGAATCCTATGATCATCTGATCAATGTCGCCGGGGGGGATGCGCGCAATGCACTAAATGCCCTTGAACTGGCGGTTGAATCCACCCCCGCAGATAAGGATGGCGTTATACAGGTGACCATAGATGTTGCCCAAGAATCGATCCAGCGACGGGCGGTGCTTTACGATAAAGATGGCGATTCGCATTATGACACGATATCAGCATTCATCAAATCTGTGCGAGGATCTGACCCAGATGCTTCCCTTTATTGGCTGGCGAAGATGCTCTATGCAGGCGAAGATCCGCGTTTTATATTGAGACGGTTGATTATCCTGGCCTCTGAAGATATCGGACTTGCAGACCCAAATGGTTTGGTTGTGGTAAACGCCGCTGCCCAAGCTTTTGATTATATTGGTTTGCCGGAGGGAATTTTCCCAATCGTAAATGCGGTGCTATATCTAGCCACTGCGCCAAAATCTAATACCACCACGTCCTATTTTAAAGCGTTCAAATTAATTGAAGATGAGGGAAAGGTAACCGTCCCCGATCATCTAAAAGATGGCAATCGAGATGCCTATGCCCTGGGCCATGGGAAAGGCTATCAATATCCACATGATGCCCCTGATCATTATCTGCCACAGCAATATTTACCAAAAGAGGTGTTAGGCACGTATTTTTATACTCCCTCGAATCAGGGTTATGAGTTGCAGATTGGGGAAAGATTAGAAATGTGGCGGGAAGCCCAGCGAAAAGCTTTGGGGATTAAAGATTCGGACTATCTTCCTGACATGACCGAAGAGGAAATTACCAATTTGAAGCAAAAACATAAATCTACAGGGGCGAAAAGCAAAAGATAATATAGACCTACCGATGAAATAACAGGCTTTTTCAATTAATTAAACTAATTATATTTTTGTATCTTCCCGATAGTGAGCCCCACGACTGGTTCTGTTTTGGCTTGCCGCATGCGTCACGATCTGGGCAGCTTGGATCCCATTGCGTAATCCAATAAGGCCATCACTTAAAAGAGTTTTTCTATAAAAGTTCTCGATCTCCGAGCGCAAATTTGTCAGATCACGAATTGCGCGATTGATCTGATATTGGTTCCTGATTAGACCCACATAATGCCACATCAAATTGCGGATACTTGCCATATCCACCTGAATTAATGCAGGGTCGGGTTCATATCTCAAATTGTCACTGAACCATTTAGGAACATCCTTCTCAGAAAAACCATTTTTATTGGGCAACGATCGAATATGTTCGGCAGCCTGATGTCCCCAGACCAAGCCTTCCAACAAAGAGGTACTCGCTAACCGATTGGCACCATGTACGCCAGTGCATGAAACCTCGCCAATCGCATATAACCCCGGGATGGAACTTTGACCATTTAGGTCAACCTGCACCCCACCACAAAAATAATGTGCAGCAGGTACAACCGGTATCGGTTGAGAAGAAATATCGATATTAAATTTCAAACAATTTTCATAGATCTGTGGGAAACGGTTCTTGATCTCGCCGGGTTTTTTGATTGAAGAAATATCTAAAAAGACATGAGGATAATCATTATGTAGCATTTCCCAATAGATCGCCCTGGCAACCACATCACGCGGGGCAAGCTCTTTCCATTCTGGGGCGTACTTTTCAATGAATGAATCCCCATTCGGGGTCAATAACACCGCACCCTCGCCCCTTACGGCCTCACTGATCAGAAAGCGTGTGGGTCCAGGGTTATAAAGGGCAGTCGGGTGAAACTGGATGTACTCTGCATTAAGAATGCGGGCACCAGCTCTGTAGGCCATTGCTAAACCATCTCCACGAGAGGTCGTTGGATTGGTGGTGTTCTGAAAGATTTGCCCTAATCCACCTGTTGCCAATATGGTTTGATTGGCCAGGATTCGGATGACCTTTTTCTCATTTTGGTTATAGGTATATGCTCCAAGACAGATTGGGGACTCATATATTTTAAGCGGGTCGACCGCATGGTGGGGAAAGGTGATCAGGTCAATTGCAGTGTGATTTCTCAATAGGGTGACATTGCTTTTTTCTTCTAGTTTGTTTAGCAATGTAGTCATGATCGATTTGCCTGTCATATCGCTGACATGGATGATACGTTGTTTCGAATGCGCCGCCTCTAAACCAAACACCAAATCCCCTTGATCATCTCTATCAAAAGGAACATCAATCTCATCAATTAATATTTTTTCTAAAAGTTTGGGGCCAAGGTTTGCAAGTTGATCAACAGCAGGGGGATTACTTAGACCAGCCCCCGCTTTTATTATGTCTTCTTTTAATAGTTTAGCTGAGTCTTGAATTCCTCGGCCAACAATTCCCCCCTGTGCATATCGCGAGTTAGACTCTAATGCATCTTCTACCAAAGTCAATACTGTGATCTGACGTTGTGAATCCTTAGCTAATTGCAGGGCACTAATTGCTCCTGCGATTCCTGAACCGATGATCAACACATCTGTTTGCATAGGTTTATCCGATTGCAATCATTCGTTCTACAGATCTTGCTGCCCGAATTCGAATATCTTCTGGAACTTCGACTTCATATTGTTCATTTCTTAATGCGGCAAGTGTATCTTCCATGGTGATCGTATTCATATGTGGGCAGCGCACCATGCAAAGTCTAAGAAGATCTTTGTCAGGATTGGCAGCCGCAATATTATCGCCCATTGAACATTCTGTAAGCACCAAATAATGGGGGGCATTACTTTGCTCCACATAATTGATCATTGCTGTGGTGCTCCCTGAAAAATCGGAGGCAGCTACAACTTCGGGGCTACATTCGGGATGGGTGACAATCACAACTTCTGGGAACTGCGCCCGAACCGTGTCAATATCAGACACAGTAAATTTCTCATGTACCTCACATTTCCCTGTCCAACCGATCATTTGAAAATCTCCATCTGGAACCTGTAAGGTATTGTTTACAACTTCCGGGAAAATAATCTTTTTCCCGGTTTCATTGGCAATATTATGCGCTAAATATTGATCGGGCAAAAAGATGATCGAATCGCTGTCCAATGAATTCACTACTGCCACCGCATTCCCTGAGGTGCAGCAAATATCCACTTCAGCTTTCACATCAGCATATGTATTGACATAGGCAACGATTGGCACGCCAGGAAAACGTTCTCGTAGTAACCGCACGTCGGCAGCTGAAATACTTTCTGCTAAGGAGCACCCTGCTTTATCAGAGGGGATCAGCACTTTTTTGTTGGGGTTGAGGATTTTTGCGGTTTCGGCCATAAACTGAACACCACAAAAAACGATGATGTCTTTTTCGGTTTTGGCGGCTTCACGACTTAGGGCCAATGAATCACCTGTAATATCGGGGATGGAGTGAAAAAGGGCGGGTTCCATATAATTATGTCCCAAAATCACCGCGTTCTTTTCAACTTTTAATCGGTTGATCTCATACGCAATTTCAGCCTTATATTTGAGTTCCACATCGGGTACTACGTCTTTTAATTTTTCATGCATTGTTTGATAGAGTTCATTGACAGAGGTCATAATTCACCTTTTTTGTAGGGGTTATAGCAATCTCATGCTGAGGTCGAAGGCTGGGGCTGAATGAGTTAACACTCCAATAGATATAAAATCTACACCAGTTTCCGCAATATCTCGAATTCGCTCCAAAGACACATTTCCCGAGGCTTCTAAGGGAGTTCGTCCATGTGTGATCACAACTGCTTCCTTCATCTTATTCATATCCATATTATCGAGCATAATTCTCTCTACATCTAGACGTAAAGCGATCTGTAATTCTTCCAAGTCTTTAACTTCAACTTCGATGGGAAATTGGTCGCCATATTTTTTCCGGACCCCACTCACGGCGGCTTCTATGCTCCCTGCTCCATCAATATGATTATCTTTAATGAGGGCCATATCGAATAAACCCATTCGATGATTCTTCCCGCCACCCATTCGAACCGCATACTTATCTAATTTTCTAAACCCGGGCGCTGTTTTCCGAGTGTCCAAGATCACAGCGTTCGTATTTTTGACTTTATCAACAAACTCCCTGGTCAAACTTGCAGTGCCACTCATCCGACCCAGAAAATTAAGCGCTGGACGTTCTGCTGTTAAGATTGCCCTGCCAGGACCTTGTACCTCAGCAACGATCTCACCCTCGCTTACCTTGGTGCCATCATTAATGAGAGGAGAAAATTCAATTTCAGGACTCACTAATCTAAAAATTGCTTTTGCGACAGGCAATCCTGCGATAACACCGTCTTGTTTTGCAGTGATCTTGCCCGTTAATACTTTATCTTTATTAATGGTGGAGATGCTGGTGATGTCACCACTGAGGTATAAGCTATCCAAATCCTCTTCTTCCATATTTACTGAAAGGTCTTCGATCAAACTGAAAATTAGTAAGGCAAATGTTTTTTGGTCCTGCAACGAATTTGGAAGCTCTTGTAACCCCTTGAGCTTTTTATCGGGTATGTTAAATTGAGCGAGTGTTTCTTTTATAGACATTAAATCTTTCCTATTTCATTAATCAAAATATTGCTTAATTGTAATCGTTTTTACTTTTTATACCAAAAGAATGTTGTTTTTGTAATAACATTTTCGACCTGAATGAATTTAATAGTAAAATTCGATAGTTATAAAAAACGGTATTGCATATAATTAAATGGAATGTACAATATTGTTATAGCTATTTAAATTTTTATTCTCCCGGATTTCTTATGAAACAAAATCAAAAAAAGCCCTTTCAGGCAATGCTTCGAAATTATCTTATTGAGACGATAATTTATGGGGGTGTCGCATATTTCTATTACAAATTTGGGTTGCAATTATTAACAAATTTCACTGCAGAGCTATTTGATTCTGATTTGAAATTGTTTGCTGTTTTTAGTGTTGGGGTGATTTTAGTTCAAGCTCTAATTCTGGAAGCAATTATTTCATTAATTGTGAATAGCTTAGGCCTTCGTTGGCCGCGTAAGTAGGAGAATTAATGTTTTTCCCTATCGCTGGTGTAACCATAAACCCCTTAATACTGACAAGTATAGGATTCATTGTGGGTATTCTAGGTGGTTTCTTCGGTGTGGGAGGCGGTTTTTTGGCGGGTCCATTTATGTTTTTGTCTGGGGTACCAATGAATTTTGTAATTGGCACTGATCTCGCCCATATCACCGGTAATTCGATCATTGCAGTTCGCCGTCACCGAACGCTTGGACATGTCGACGTTCGACTAGGGATTGTGATGGTTGCTGGTACTGTCATTGGTGTTGAGGCAGGCGCAAGGATTATTGAGAAATTAGAATCAGCCAATTCGGTTGATATGGTTGTTGGGATGATATATATCTCCTTGTTATTAATGGTTAGTGCATTTACAGCATATGAAAGCATAAAAGCGATTCGCCTTTTGAAAGGAAGTGAATCAACAAAAGATGTTTCTGGTTTTCAAGGTTTTGCTGAAAAAATCCAAAAAATTGAACTTCCACCAATGTTGTCTTTCCCCAACTCTGGAATAAAAAGAATTTCACTTTGGATTGTATTAGGGGCAGGAGTTTTCACGGGATTTGTGACGGGAATGTTGGGGGTTGGTGGTGGGTTTATCCGAATGCCGGTCTTTATTTATGTTTTAGGAATGCCCACTCATGTCGCGGTCGGCACCGATTTGTTTGAAATTATTTTTTCTGCTGGTTTTGGAACAATTACACATGCTTTAAAGGGAAATGTGGATATTTTGATGGCTTTGGTGATGCAGGTAGGCGCAGTTATTGGTGCCCGAATTGGTGCAACATCTACGCAATACTTTGCTGGCCCTCGAATTCGTTTGTTTTTCTCCGTGTTACCCTTAATTGGAGCAATTATGGTGATATTAAAATTATTGGGCATATTGGCTTTGTGAAATTTTTAAGGTGAGAGAATGATGAAACTACTATACTTAGCGATCAATCAATCCTACGCGCTCTCTGGAACAGCATTTATTCGAACACTGGCTCAAAAGACAGGGGCTGAGGTAAATCTTTTATATGTTGCCGAAAGAAAACAGGGTCTTGATAGTGGAAAAGCGATTTTAGCAGAAGCAGAGGATCATATTGCTGACGGTGTAGATGTGCATGATCTACTTCGCCATGGGAAAGCCCTTGAAGTATTCAAAAATGAAATTGATAATGAAGATTACGATTTTGTCGTACTTGAATTAAGACGACAAAAAAATATCATTGATGATGATCAACAAGCCTTGATCCATAAAATTATCCACAAATCCCCCATCCCGGTATTATTACTTCGGCATGCAAATATTAAGTTAGATAAGATATTGATCTGTACCGGAGGTTTAAGTATTTCCAAACCTGTTGTTCAACTAAGTGCCAATTTAGCTGAAGCCGCTGGATTGAAAGCAACCCTGCTTCATGTAGGTAGTTCAATGCCCGGTATGTATGCAGGAACTGAAATGGTAGACAATACGATCGATGAAGTAATGGAAACTACAACGCCGCTTTCCAATCATTTGCATGAAAGTATGGAAGATCTCGAGCACCACCACGTATCAACCGAAATAAAATTGAGGTATGGGGATGTCGCTGACCAAATCTTACAAGAAATCGAAGAAGAAGTTTATGACCTGGTTGTAGTGGGAGAGTCAGGAAGAAATAAGGGATTAAAGGGGATATTTTTGGGGGATGTAACCCGGCATGTGATCAAGCAGGCAAAATGCGCTGTCCTGATAGTTAAGAAATAATCTGGTTTTCCAATTAGTTAGTAAGTTTATCTAACAAATCAGGAAGCTCAGACAGGGTTTCAATAGTCTCATCTGGCATCAACTTTTCATCGGAATCTAAATTGTTCGGAATATTGGCTCTTCTTTTGATCCAAACGCTTTTGATATTTGAATTTTTTGCCCCCAATATATCTGCATTCAATGTATCCCCAACCATAATGACTTCTTCATTTGTAAAATCCCAATAGGATAGAGCAATTGAAAAAATGCGGGGGTCAGGTTTTCGAATACCGCAAGCAGCAGAAGAAAGCGCAAAATCTACATACTCTTTAATCTGAGAATCACCCACTAATTTTTGTACATCGGCATCATCGCTTGCATTTGAGATAATGCCAATTTTATAATCCCTTGATTTTAATTTATCAAGGGTATCCAAACAATCTTTTTCAATGAGCCAGTGAGATTGCGACACCTGATACATTTTTTGTAGCGCAGTCCGAATAGTCTCTTCGCTTGTGTTGGGATAACCTAGATCTTTTAGAAGATCCCTTAAAAGGTATGCAATGGTAATTTCGATAAACTCTATCTCACGTCGTTTATGATATTCATTGATCCGGTTTCGAAATTCTTGTAAAAAAACCATTTCATCAATATCTAATCCAGAGGTTTTCAGAAAATTCAAAACCTCAAGATCTGATTGGGCAAAGACCTGAGGCCAAGACCCATTAAAATACAAAAGGGTATTTCCAAGATCGAAAAGAACAGCTTTATAGTTTGCCATTGCTATTTTCCTGCCCTTGGAGACATCTGATTAAAAAGTTCTTGACCATCCAAATATTTGGAAAGATTTTTCGCGAAAAGATTAAAATTGCGTTGAGATTGATTATTGCTATACCCAGCTATGTCAGGCGAAATAATTACATTGGGCAATGACCAGAGTAAGCTGTCGGAGGGCAATGGCACAGTGGGGAAAGCATCTAGTGCAGCACCAGCAATGCGATTATCCGCTAAATGATCAGTTAAGGCTTCAAGGTTTAAGACACCACCTTCGGATACATCCACTAACATTGCGGTAGGCTTGAGTACCTCAAGTTGTTTCTCTCCAACTAAATTTCGTGTGAGTTCCGAAAAAGCTGTTGTTATGATCACACTATTACTTTCTTTAAACATGGATCTAATTGCTTGATGGGGATAAAGCCGGGTAAAATACTCACCATCTGGGTCCCCGGTCCCTTTAGGCACAAAGCCAACATTCTTTGGAGACATCGCATTCTGTTTACTGGCAAGAATGGTGCAGCCAAACCCTTTAAGTAATCGGGCAATCTGTCTACCAATTCTGTTGTAACCTACAATCCCTACCGTACTGCCAAATATATCTAGAGGCGCGTAACCTTTTGGTCTATTATTGAGCCATTCATTATTTTCCTGAAGGTTGAAAAGATCAGGCAGTTTTCGAGATAGAGCTAATAGCAAACCAACTGTATGTTCAGCAACTTGGATGGCGTTGAGGCCTTCAACGGTGGTGACTTTAATCTCATCCCTTTCAAGAATTAGATTATCTGGCGGGCAGTCTTTTTTCTCAGCCAAACATTGAATCCAGCGCAGTAAGGGTGCCTGATCACTTTCGGGGAAAATGGAATCCGAATACAGCACTTCAGTTTTCTCCCAGATTTCTGAAGAAATATCTTCAGGATCGCTGGTAGGAATATGGCTAATAGAAATATTTTCAGATAGCTGATGAAGACTATCGAGTTGTTGCTCGTTTAGGGGAAGGGTGATCAATATCTCGGTTGTTTTTGCCATTGTGAATAAACCTGTGGATATCTATGTGAAATACCAGGGGATATTGGTGGGATATGTGTGAATAACCCTGTATCGTAATTGTAGCAGGAACTTATTTTTGCTGCGTGAAATTTGGGCTGTTGTTCTCCATAAAAGTGATAAATCCCAACAAATTAAATAAAAAAAGAAGCTATTTGGTTTTTTGTCACAAATAACTTCTTTTTAAAATTCAATCTTAAAATTCGGTTTACGGAGGTGTTATATCTAAGATAAACCAAATTGAACCCCCACCAATATCGATCACGCCTCCAGGTCCATATAATTTGAAATAAACTTTATAGGTGTCATTTCCTGTAGGGGGGGCAGTGAATTCAATCGCTAGATCTAAATATCCACCTGGTGGAATAGGATCTGTAATCACGACGATTTCGGTGTCTTGACCAAAGGTTTCATTAGAATCCCGGACCTCTTTCTCATTTTCAATAATGGTTGTTGCGAAATGAATGAGATAGACATCCGAGGTCCAACTGCAGGTGCCAATATTCTGTAACCGCCACTCTTTCACAAAGCTTACAGTGCCATGAAAATGGGTGTAATCCCAAGGAGGGCCATCATAGGTAAACCCAGCAACATAACAATCGGGGCTGAAGTTTCCAACAGGAACACTTGTGGGCGCTGGTTGGGTCGCAATGGATTCTTGGGTGGCCACTGGAGTCTGATTTGGATCAACAATGGGTTCAGTGAGGGCATTTGTTGGAATTATTTCCGAGGTTGCACTTGGCACAGGCTCAAGTGTCGGGGTGCTCGTAGAAGTGGGGGAATCAGTTGCAGTGGCTGGCTGAGCAATTGCTGTAAGGGTCGATCCTTCAGAGGCCAATTGGGCAGCTTGGGTCAATACCTGACCTGGATCAGGAGTGGCGTTGTTGCTTGAGCACGCGCTCAAAACAAATAACAGTATAAGCAAAACGACAAGAGATTTTTTACTAGTGGAACTCATAATATTTATGCCTTTTTTTCAAAGTTAGAACATCAGGCACAAATTATATCTGGTTTATTCAATCTTCTCAAGGCAGGGGATTTAAACGATGGAGAGTAAAAGGGGGTTAAAAACAAGCAAACTAATTGGAAATACAAAAATGAATTAATAAAAAATCAATATTGGTCTTGATCTTCCTCCTCTTGTTCGGCGTAATATTTCTCGCGATTAAAATTTCTTCGCATCATCCTAAATCGGTCTGCCTTTTTAGCGGGGGGTTTTGAGCTGCGGCTCATCTTTATTCCTAACCAAAGGCTAATAACCCCGGCAAAAAGAAACCGGTAATCTGGGCTCCCACTAAAATCGGATGCAAAAAACAGAAGGGTAATCACAAACCCAATTAGAGCAATAAATTTTCCGAAACGATTTTTGAAATTTCGCATAAACACCTTTACCAAAGTATTAAGCTATATTAATTTTATATGAATTATTCAGGTTTGCAGTTATTTTTGCCACTTAGTTCCTGAATGATAAAAAAAAGCAGGGTTCAATATTGAACCCTGCTTTGACAATAATATCTATATCACCTATTCAATGACTGTATTTACTTGTTCATGCATATAAAGTTGAACATAATAATGGCCGCCAGCATTCTTGCCGCTAGAGCCAGAGCCTTTCCAGCCCCCAAAGGGTTGGAATCCAGGCCATGCACCTGTCGTTGCACCTTGTGGGCGATTGGCATAAGTGACCCCCGCTTCAATATTTTCGAAGAACCATTGAGTTTCCTCTTTGTTGCCATAAAAACCCGCAGTCAATCCGTAAGCCACATCATTGGCTTCCTTCATCGCTTCGTCCAGGTTTTTTACTTTAGCTAACATGGTGATCGGTAAGAACATTTCTTGTTTCCAAAGCCGATGATCTAAAGGAACATTGGTAGCAATTGTGGGCTCACAATAATAACCTTTTCCATATTCACCCTCCGTTCGAACCTTTCCCCCCGCTAAAAATTCACCAGCCTGGGAAAGTTCTTCAGTGAAGGTTTTGAAATCTTGGTATGCATATTTGTTTGCCACTGGCCCCATGAAGGTAGCCTGTTTTGTGGGGTCATCCAGGATAGTATTTTTTGTCAGGGCTTCCAATTTACTGGTCAACTCATCATAAACTTGCTCTTCCACATAAACTCTTGAGGTGGCTGAGCATTTTTGCCCTTGTAGCCCAAATGCAGATCGGTAAACCCCTTGGGCGGCTCGGTCAAGATCGGCGTTTTTTGAAATGATGGCTGGGTTCTTTCCACCCATTTCCAATATTGTGGGACGCGGATATTCTCCATTAGCAAACTGCCTAAATATTTTCATTCCCACATCATATGAGCCAGTGAAGGTAACACCATCAACTTCTGGGTTATCAATTAGCGCTTGTCCGGTCGTACTCCCACGGCCTGAAACAAAATTAACTACTCCATCTGGGAAGCCTGCTTCACGAAAACATTCTGCGATGATTCGGGCAGTCCAAGAAGTGTCTGTGGCTGGTTTCATTACAACGGTATTGCCCGCTACAAGGGCTGCTCCCACGGGTCCACCAGTCAATGCCCCAGGGAAATTAAAGGGGCTAATCACCACCCATACACCGTAAGGTTTTAAAATTGAATAATTTGTCGCAGTATATCCAACAATGGGATCTTGTCCCATCTTGACTACGAAGCCATTATTTTCTTCCACCTGATCTGCGGCATAAAGCATAAGATCTGCAGTTTCTGCAGCATCTGCCAGGGCTTCCATACGGTTCTTTCCAACCTCAAGGGAGATTACGGCACCTAATTCATAAACCCTTTCATTAATCCGATTACCAGCAGCACGCACTAAAGCCACACGTTCTTGCCAGGGAGTTTTATTCCAACTTTTTGCAGCGCGTCTAGACGAAGCCAAGGCTTCATCGGCATATTTTTTCCCACCTTCCTGAAAAATTCCTAATACCATGTCAGTATTGATCGGGGAATGATCCTCGAATTTTTCGTCGGTAAAAACATCTTGGTTATCAATGATCATGCCAAATTCATTTCCCAAATTGGCTTTGATCTTTGCAACTTCAGCTTCGAAGTTTGTGTGCAATTCCTCTGGGGGATCATACATGGTTGAATACGTGAGTCTAAAAGTTTGTTCAGTCATTTTTATTTTCCTGGATTATTAATTAGATAATTAGCACAAATATTATCAATAATATTTTTCATAGTATAACGCGGGCTTATGCCTTCGTCAAAATAGAGTTTTGTTAACGAAGAATCCTTACCTCTATAATTATTGGATTAAAGGTGCCTAGATGCTAGAAATATTTATTTAATCCCCTAAAAATATCCCATTCTAAGAAATGTGGAAGTATACTAAATCTATTGGGACGATTGAGAGGTGGTCCCAGGAGTGCAGTATGTTATTCACCCAGACAGCATATATTGGTATAGATCCAACAGCCGGACCAAAATCAATTGCCTACGCTGCAATTGATGGTAATTTGCGTTTAATGGCTTTAGGAATCGGTGAACTAGATGAAGTATTGGCTTTTATGGGGGGGCAACATCAAGCCGTAGTTGCTATAAATGGTCCCGGGAATGTCAATCAGGGATTGATGAAATCTGATGAAATTAGAGAAAAATTGGCAATTCCACCAAAACCGGGGCGATCGGACAATTTGCGTTTGGCTGAATATTTACTGCAGGTTAGAAATTTGCCGATTTATCATACCCCCGCTAAGGAAGAAAAAGCAAAACCTTGGCTGCGCTTAGCCTTCAATCTAACAAAAAGATTGCAAAGTCTAGGTTATGGAAGTGAAGATCTGGAAATGATCGAGGCGTCGGCAGATGTATGCTATCAGGTTTGGCTAGGGCATCCCTTATTTGGACAACGGAGCCTAGAGGGCAGGTTACAGCGACAATTGGTATTGTTTGATCTTGGCTTAGACATCCCCGATCCAATGATGTATTTCGAAGAGATCACTCGATTTAGGATTCTTCAGGGGGTTTTACCCGAGGAACATCTATTTAATTCATTTGAACTTCAAGTCTTAGCAATTGCCTATATCGCCTGGGCAAAAAATAATAAACCAGAGGATATAGAGGTTGTGGGGGATGAGAAAGAAGGTCAAATTTTCCTTCCTTCTGAAAAAGCATATTCATTTAATAAGAAATGAAATAGATAAGATTATTTCTTAAAGTATCCAGAATCATATTGATTAATTTTCCAAATTTTATTTTTTCTCCAGAAGTATCGTGCTTGGAAGATAATCCTCTGCATCCAAAACCTTCTGGTCAACTTACCAATTTCTTGGCTAGCAGATTTGGCTAATTTCAAATCGCCCTCCGCCATACTATATTCACCCGTTTGATATTGATGTAATAGATCATTTATTGGCTTGGAAAGTCTGGGGAGTAACGTTGCCAATACATCCGCTCTTTCTTTAGGAGTTGATTCCAGTCCGATTGGAATATCCAATCGCCGAAGACTTTTGTTGATCTCCATATATGACTGAGCCAAACTTGAAAGCTGCGCAGATCGGGACCATCTGAGAATAAATTTGGGGGGTTGTATATTCAAACGAATCAACCCTTTTTCGATCAGCACGGGGATTGGGGTAAGGTATTTTGTTTCAGAACTATTTTGGTTGACAACGAACAATATGATCAGGAGGAGTACGACGATGATAATACTAATGCTCGTTGAATTAATAATATTTTGGGAATCAGCCTCGCCATTTAAAAAGCCCTCGTCACTAAAATCTTTCAAAAGCAGTGGTTCGTCTTCTGGTAGATCTTCGATTTTATTAAGCTCATCATTTTCGGAATTAAGTAGTGAATCGGAAATAAAAGCCAAATCACCTTCACGTCTTTCTAAAGGGTCTTGATTTGTAGTGGGTTCAAATTCTACCCAACCGATCCCTGGAAAGAAAACCTCTGGCCAGGCATGAAGGTCACTCTGTCGAACAATATAACTTTCCCCGGTGAGCGGAGCCTCTTCCAGTTGCCTATTTAGAGGATCAATCACTGGGGTGGCTTCGACACCCGCAGATTCTTGGATCACATAACTAAATTCTCCCTGGGAATAGCCGACCCCAAGCCTGGCGGGAATTCCTAAGGAGCGGAGCATGACCACTTCTGCGGTTGCAAAATAGTTACAAAACCCTTGTTTAAGATCAAACAAGATCCAATCTATAGGGTCTTGATCTTCAGGTATGGGGGGCACAGTATCTGTATATTGAATATTATTTCGAAGATAATGGGTGATCGCTTCTGCAATTTCATAGGGAGTCTCTAATTCCCCAGCGATAGATTCTGCGAGGAGTCGAGTGCGTTCGGTAATATTTTCTGGAATTTGCAAATATTTGTCTATGATCCACTCAGGGTATTCTGTGCTTGCAAAACTCAGGTCTTGAATTGTTGCATTGGCAACCGATGCTTTAAACTGATAGGTCTCTCCATTTAAAAGAGCATTTTCGGATTGGATAAAAGCAATATCTTTTTCGGCTGCTTCAAAAAGTGGTCTAGGGAAAAGATTGGAGGTCCGACTCACCCAAATGGGTTCAGGAGCAGTATATAAAATGGAAAGTGGTTTAAAGACAGTGACTTTAAAAAGACCCTCCCAGCGAGCAGAACTCTCAACTGAAATAAAGTTTTCCCCCTCGGGGAGGAATAACTGCTTCTCGTCTAATGTGATTTCCCAACCTAGGGCAGTGGGATTATAATAATCATAGGTTCTTGCACGCCAATAAAACCGCATATCGGGAGAAGGTCGAAGAGGAGACTCAATCGTCAATACAACGGTTTCTCCTTGGGGGTTTCCCTGCCCCAAAGGCAGACTATCCCCATAGGTATCTGAGAAGCCGACTGCTGGAGAACGGAGGGAATTGAATGCGCGTTCGAATTCATCGCGAATTTCATTCCAAGGTTCAATTAATTTCTCCCATGCTCTTTCTGCTGGATCGAAAGCCTTTGCAATTGCTGGTGCTCCCCATGCTGTTAACACCAAAACGATAATCACGCCTAATGTAAGCGGAAGCATATTCAAAGCCGCATAAATTGGAACTTGAGTTTTTTCTAATTTCCATAACCTTCTATTCTCTAAATAATAAACCCGCGCTAACAAGATGAGACTAATAAACAGGAATTCTGCCAAGATCCATATTCTAGATTCGATCGAAAAATCATAGGTATGTAAGATCACAATGGTAATCCCCGCAGGAACGATTAGCCCCCAAGGGTTTGCCTTTCGAGTCAAATTATAGCCAGCGGTCACCCCGATGATCCAGAATAATATCGACATACTGATCAGGAATAATAAAGGATCCGAAATGACAGCATTCGCGCTTAAGTCCTTGGCTGTTGATACCAAACGGCCAAATAAACTTGTCAATCTTTCTGTCCACAAAATCCCCCGACCTAAAGTTAGGCCTAATTGCAAGGTAATCAAAAAGGAACCATAGACGAACCCAAACAAAAGGATCGTGCGAGTTCTGAACTGACTATAACCAAGTGCAAGCCCACTGATCCCCGCAATTAACATCACAATTCGAATGATATAGAGGTGATCTGTCCACTCTGTTATTATCAATCGCCTAGAAGTGATATATAAAGCCATGATAAATAAAATCACAGCCGACGAATCCCAAAGCCTTGATTGATTTTTTATTGGAGGTTCCTTTATCATTCGTTATTGCCTAAGGTAGAGAAGGTACTGTCTTTTTTCAATTTTTACCCATAAAAAATGGGCTTCTTCCATTATATATGGGTAGTTTTTGGGAACTAAGTTTACAATGGAATAATTTTAAGGTCTAGGGACTACCCAATAAATAAGATTTTATAAAATCCCATTAAATTAAATTTTCCCTATATGAATTGCCTTATTTCCCCCCCCTATTAATTTATGCCTTATTAACTGAAAAATAAGTGTTTTATGGTACAATCTGCCCTGCGAAATTAGAACAAAAAAATTTGGACATTCAATCGAAAACTGTCGGTAGAATGGTCGGGTTTTAGTTGTAATTCTTCGATATTTTGAGGAGAAATAATGCTGGATAATTGGATGTTTATCGGCTTATTGGTTATCGTCGCGGTTGCACTGCCAACCCTGCCAATCGTAGTAGCTCGAATTTTAGCACCCAGAAAACCGAATGCCCAAAAGATGGAAACCTATGAATGTGGCATGGAAACAGTGGGCGAAACTTGGGTTCAATTTAAAATGCAATACTACGTTTACGCTTTGGTCTTTCTCGTTTTTGATGTAGAAATCATTTTCTTATATCCCTGGGCAGTATCTTTTGATCAGATGCCATTGCTCGGAGTGATTGCCGGAGTGCTTTTCATCTTCTTATTAGGAGATGGCCTGGTTTACGCCTGGCGAAAAGGTGCGCTGGAGTGGAAATAAACTCAAATAATATATTGAAAGCTGGCGAGCATGCTCATCAGCTTTTTATTTGTTTAATTACAAAAACAGTTGCTGATTGCAGCGCTGTGAGATAGGAGTAGTTTGATGAATTATGATCCTATTGCAATTTTTGCGGAATGGTTACGAGAGCTTCTTACATCTTGGAACTTGTCAGATGATTTTGCGACCGTGATCTTGAAATTGATCGGTGCCGTAGTTGTGGCTGGATTGGCTTTGGGAATTTTTATTCTCCAAACTTGGTTAGAACGAAAAGTGGCTGGTCGAATGCAAGACCGTTTTGGTCCTAATCGTGTGGGCCCCTTTGGTTTACTTCAACCAATAGCCGATGCATTAAAAATGGTCACCAAGGAAGATACAACACCCGAGAGTGCAGATAAAGTTTCATATAACATCGCACCGGTCATGGCAGTCTTCGCTGTTTTGATGATCTGGGGTGTGGTCCCATATTCCAGTACCTGGGTGGGTACGGACCTGGATGTCGGCGTGCTTTATATCGGTGCCGTCGGTTCCTTTGGCGTGTTGGCAGTGTTGATGGCAGGGTGGTCCTCTAATAATAAATATGCATTATTGGGTGCCTTCCGTGGTGTTGCACAACTTATCTCCTATGAAGTGCCGTTATTACTCTCCTTGGTAATTCCGGTTTTCTTAGCCCGATCCATGAATTTGAATGAGATCATTGGAAAACAAGGGGATGTGGGTTGGTTCATCGTTTTTGCCCCCTTAGCTTTTGTGATTTTCTTTATTAGTAATTTAGCGGAAATTGGCCGCACTCCCTTCGACCTTCTCGAGGCTGAATCTGAGATCGTTGCTGGATATCATGTTGAATATTCCGGCATGAAATTTGGTCTTTTCCAAGCCGGTGAATTTGCACACTCATTTGCCTCGGCTGCTCTGATCAGTATTTTATTCTTTGGCGGATGGCAGCCCGCAGCAAGCCCTTGGTTAGGTGCGGTGGTTTTCTTTGCCAAAACCACCTTCTTTTATTTCGTGATCATGTGGATTCGCTTGACTTTGCCCCGCATTCGTATTGACCATATGATGGCAATGAACTGGAAGTTCATTGTGCCTCTTAATATTATTCTCTTAATGACTGTGCCCCTTTTAGATTATTTTGTCAAAGATCTTGGGGCCACAAGAATGTACGCTCATTTTGGTCTTAATATGGTACTGCTCATAGGTGCCATTGTGGTTGCAGGCCGAGCGATAAAAAAGAGCGAACCAGATCGCGTTCGATTCCCTGAACGTGCAGTGGCTGTTCCTCCAAAAGAAGAGACTGAAGAGGTTGCAGCTTAGGCTGCGGAAGGAGCAATAATGACCCCCTTAGAAGTTATTTTCTGGATTGCATCTGCAGTAATATTGATCTCAGCAATAATGATGGTTACTCGCCGAAATTTGGTGCACGCCGCATTATTCTTGATCGTTACCCTTTTTGGTGTAGCGGTCTATTATGTATTGCTCGAGGCCAGTTTTCTTGCAGTTGTTCAAATCCTGGTGTATATCGGCGCGATCGCCATTTTGGTGATATTCGCCGTCATGCTTACCCGGCAAGTCACCAATCCGGGTCAACTTTTTAACAAACATGCGAGCTTGGCTTTAGTGATGTCTATATTGGTATTCATTGGACTATACCTCGCTCTAAGCGTCTGGCCTGAATTTTCTGCAGTTGCTCCAGAAGCAGATACAGCTGCCGCGATCAGCAATTTGGGTACCGCCTTTTTCGTTGAAGAGGATGGCCAGCCAGTTTATCTACTTGCAACAATGACAGCATCCGTGCTGCTATTGATCCCATTGGTCGGTGCGATATTTGTCGCCCGTCAGAAAGAATAGGCGAGGTATTGCATATGATCCCTCTCAGTAATTATTTGATCGTCGCTGCCGGATTGTTTTCTATTGGGCTTTACGCAGTTTTAGCTCGAAAGAATGCGATCATGATCTTGATGGGTATTGAGCTGATGCTTAATGCGGTCAATATTAATTTGGTAGCTTTTTGGCGATACCTGACTCCTGAAAATGTGAGTGGCCAGGTATTTGCTGCTATGGTATTCGTGGTAGCCGCTGCCGAGGTGGCAGTTGGTATTGCCTTAATCATGACGGTTTATCGTCGGCGAGACACTGTTTCTGCTGATGAAATCAACCTGATGAAATGGTAAATCTTTAGAACCTAGGTGTGTGGAAACTATGGAATTAACTAATCTCATCATCTGGCTGATCCCACTCCCGCCGTTGTTGGCCTTCTTCTTTATTGTCTTGTTTACGAACAAGAACAATAAGTTGAGTCACAGCATTGCAGTAGGTGGCGCAGGCCTCTCATTCTTAGGTGCCATGTATGTTTTTTATCAGGCACTTACAACCAATCATTTCGCTGAACACCCATTTGGCAATGCGATCACCTGGCTGAACTTGGGCGATAAACCCTTCGAAATCGGGGTAATGATCGATCCTCTTTCTGCCATTGTCTTATTCTTTGTTGCCATAACAGTATTGATGATCTTCATTTACAGTATTGGTTATCATAACTACGGTCAACCCAAAGGTGACCATGACAAGAAAGGGTTCCCCCCTCATGGCGCTGCCCAAGATGGGCACACAGTTCTTTCTATCGAGCCGATGTATGCTCGATTCTTTGCGTTTATTGGATTATTCGCATTTGGAATGTTTACCTTGGTGGTCTCCGATAACTTACTGACATTATTTGTCGGTTGGGAGATCATGGGGCTCTGTTCTTACTTATTGATCGGTTTCTGGTTTGGAAAAGATTCCGCGAAGAATGCAGCCAAGAAGGCCTTCATGACCACCCGCGTTGGGGACGTCTTCATGCTTCTAGGTATCTCTTATCTCTTCACCGAGGCAGGGACGCTAAGTTTCAAGGCGATCTTCACCGAAGAAATGATTTCTCATTTGGCCCATGCTGATTCCTACATTCCTGGTCTATCTGTGGCTGGTCTGGCTGGAATATTACTTTTCATTGGTACGGTTGGAAAATCAGCTCAGTTCCCGCTCCACGTCTGGTTGCCCGATGCAATGGAAGGACCCACACCAGTTTCCGCAATGATCCACGCAGCCACAATGGTTTCTGCCGGTGTATATATGGTCATCCGTATGTTCCCATTGCTTCAAGCTGGTGGACACGGAGAGTTGACCACTGCCATGACAGTTTTGGCGGTCATCGGTTCGATCACGGCGCTATTTGCCGCAACGATCGCGGTCGCCCAAAATGATGTCAAGCGGGTCTTAGCATATTCCACCATATCCCAATTAGGCTTTATGGTCGCCGCTCTAGGCATTGGTGCTTATGTGGCTGCAGTGTTCCATTTAGTAACTCACGCATTTTTCAAAGCGCTCTTATTCCTCGGTTCTGGCTCAGTCATTCATGGCATGGAACATGGGGTTTTACATACAGGCAATCACAAGGTTGATCCCCAAGATATGTACAACATGGGCGGCCTAAGCAAAAAAATGCCCAAAACTTTTTGGACATTCTTGATTGGAGGTTTTGCCCTCTCTGGTTTCCCCCTTATAACCGCAGGCTTCTGGTCGAAAGATGAAATTTTAGCTGATGCTTTTGCAAATGGACATATGGGCGTATTTTGGACTTTAGCAATTGCTGCTTTCCTTACTGCTTTCTATACAATGCGCCAGATCACCTTGACCTTCCTCGGCAAAGCTCGCACAAAAGAAGCTGAGCACGCACATGAAACCCCGGCAACAATGACTACTCCATTAATCGTCTTAGCAATCTTTGCGATTGGTTTCGGGTGGGTTGGTGTTCCTGAACATTTCCCTGGAATCGGCGGCATATTGCCTAATTGGTTCCATGACTTTATTGCCCATGGATTGCCCTCATTCATTCACTTTGAGACAATTCACTTTAGCTGGACCCCATTGATCACATCGTTGGTTGTGGCATTAGGTGGACTTCTCACCGGATGGTTGGTATATCGCAATGCGACCACCGCTGAAAATGATCCGATCAAGAAACTATTAGGCCCGGTCCACACCCTATTAAAGAATAAATACTACTTCGATGAGCTATACGACAAAGTTTTAGTAAAACCTTTAGCCGTTTTCTCAGAAAAAGTAGTTTATGAATTTATGGACCGCAAGGTAATTGATGGCTTCCTGCATAAGGTTGCAGAGCTAACTTTCTCCTTGGGAACGATCTTCCGCGAAAAATTCGACTTACCAGTGATTAATGAGTTCTTCGGTGATGGCACTGCCGCAATGACCCAATGGTTTGGCGAAAAGATCCGCAAGATCCAGTCCGGCAATATTCAACAATATATGATCATCGCTGTGCTCGGAGCCTTTGTTGCGCTCTTTGCCTTCTGGATGACATTAAACTAGGAGCGAGGTTATGGACATAAACTTGCTTACCTCAATATTGTTTACCCCATTAGTGGGTGCATTAATTATTGCCCTGCTGCCCGGGAAAAACAAGAAAACAACTCGCATCGTGGCCTTAGTCGTCAGCCTCATTTCTTTGGTTATGGCGATTATTCTTTGGGTTGGATTTGACGGTGCAGTTGCAAATGCGGATGGATTGAAGTTCGCACAAGAATTTGTTTGGTATGAGGCGATCAACTCCACCTTCTATGTCGGTGTAGATGGTCTCTCCATGACAATGGTACTCCTAACTACATTGTTGACCCCCTTCGCTATTTTGGCTTCTTTCAGCATTACCGATCGAGTCAAAGCTTATATGGCACTCTTCCTTTTCTTGGAAGTTGGCATGTTGGGTGTCTTCATGTCCCAAGACCTCTTGATCTTCTTCGTTTTCTGGGAAATTGGTTTGGTTCCTATGTATTTCTTGATCAACCAATGGGGCAGCCCCAAGGGTGAAAGAAAATTATGGGGTGGCATCACGGTTGCAAATCGCACCTATGCTTCCTTCAAATTTATGATCTATACCATGGCTGGCTCTTTAGGATTACTGCTCGCCATCCAGATGTTAGGCGTGGTTTTCCACACCTTCAACTTGCCTGAAATTGTCGCAGGTTGGAATGCAATGGGTGGGGAAGAAATAATCCTTGGTTGGGTCACGGTCGCCACAGCAAAGAAAGTTGCCTTCTGGGCTTTTGCAATTGCATTCGCAGTCAAAGTTCCCATCTGGCCTTTCCACACTTGGTTACCAGATGCCCATACCGAAGCTCCTACAGCTGGCTCAATGATCTTGGCTGGTGTATTGCTAAAATTAGGTGCCTATGGTTTCCTCCGCTTTGTGCTTCCGCTCTATCCAGCTGAAGCCGCTGCTAGTGCGAATATTATTGCAGGGCTCGCAACAGCTGCGATCATCTTTGGTGCATTCGCCGCTTTTGGTCAAAAAGACTTCAAACGACTTGTGGCTTACTCCTCAGTAAATCATATGGGTTTTGTGCTGCTCGGTATTGCTGCCGCTGCCAAAATGGCAGGAACAGAAGACGCAGTCATCGCCCTCAATGGTGCTGTGCTGCAAATGTTCAACCACGGTCTTTCCGCCGCCGGGATGTTCTTCCTTGTCGGTGTTATTTATGAACGTATACATACCCGCGACTTGGATGAAATGGGTGGCTATTTCCCACTCGTTCCAATTTATGGCGGAATCTTGATTTTCGTCTCCATGGCTTCTCTCGGTTTGCCCGGCCTGAATGGCTTTGTTTCCGAGTTCCTGGTAGTACGAGGCTCCTGGCCGATCTTCACATTTTGGACTGCCCTGAGCATGATCGGATTGCTCTTTACTGGCGCTTATGTCCTTAAAGGGATCGGCAAAACTTTGCACGGCCCGGTCAATGAAAAACATTCTGATCATTTGACCGAGATCAACAAGCGAGAGCTATTTGTAATCGTCCCCTTAATGGTGATGATGCTCTGGTTGGGGGTTTGGCCAGGTTGGTTGCTAGACGTGATCAATAAGGCCAGTATGGCTCTCTTGGAGATGCTTGGTTAGCCAAGCAGAGGTGACGAATGGAAATTCCTTATATTATTAGTATCATCGTTTTTCTCCCGGCAGTTTCTGGGTTGTTGATGATGCTGATTCCAGGCTATAAGAAGAAACTCTTTTATAAAATAGCCTTGGTAATCGGCTTAATCACATTCCTGCTTTCCGTCGTGGTTTTTGTTAGCTACGATATAGATGCTGCTGGATATCAAATGATCGATCAATTTGAATGGCTTCCTGCATTGGGCATCAATTATTATGTGGCTGTGGACGGCATTTCTGCTCCACTAGTCTTATTGACTGGGTTGGTGATGTTCACCGGTGTGATCATTTCTCAACGCATCGATGACAGACCCAGAGAATTTTTTGCCTTTCTCTTTTTATTAGCCACCGGCGTTTTCGGTGTATTTGTCTCGCTGGATATGTTCGTTTTGTTTTTCTTTTATGAGATTGCAGTGTTCCCGATGTATATTTTGATTGCTGTTTGGGGATGGAAAGAAACGAGAGAATACGCAGCGATGAAGTTGACCCTTTATTTGGTGATCGGTTCGGTGGTCGCCTTGGTTGGTGCGCTTGCAATGTTCTTCTATGCTTGGGAATCCACTGGTGTTCCAAGTTTCGATATGATCGCTATGCAAGATGTGAGCTTCCCCGTTGAATTCCAAAAACTTTGGTTCCCCTTTGTCTTTATCGGTTTTGCCATTTTGGGCGGTATTTTCCCCTTCCATAACTGGTCTCCCGATGGTCACGTGGCAGCACCCACCGCAGTGTCTATGTTCCATGCGGGCGTGTTGATGAAATTGGGTGCTTTTGCTGCTTTACGGGTGGGCATTATGCTTCTCCCTGAGGGTGCAAAGTTCCATATGCCCTGGATGATCTTCCTCACTCTTGTCAATGTGGTCTATGGTGCTTATATCGCTATGGTCCAAACCGACATGAAATATGTAATCGGATTCTCATCCGTTTCCCATATGGGATTAGTAGTGATGGGTTTTGCTACACTCAACCATGACGGTATGGTGGGTGCAAGTGTTCAGATGGTATCCCACGGTGTTATGACGGCTCTCTTCTTTGCCGTGGTCGGTATGATCTACGATCAAGCGCATACTAGAGACCTATCGAAGCTGGGAGGTATCGCTAAATTTATGCCGATCCCCACTCTAGCCTTTATTATCGGTGGTCTTGTCTCGATGGGTATGCCTGGTTTTTCTGGTTTTGTCGCCGAGTTCCCGATCTTCATGGGTCTCTGGGGCGAGAAAGCGGCCTGGGCAGGTCCTGCATGGGCTGGTCTAGGAAATAAAAGTTGGATTGCAATCGTTGCAGCGATCTCAATCGTGATCACTGCCGCATATATTATTCGATTGATCGTGCGAGTTTTCTTCGGAGATCTGCCCAAAGAACTTGAAGGGCATATAAAAGATGTGAAACCAAGCGAAAAGTTTGCTCTTGGTCTGCTCTGTTTATTCTTGGTTGGCATTGGTATTTTCCCATCGGTGATGGTTCCAATGATGGAAACCGGGGTCAAAACAGTTTTGGCTGTTCTAGGCGTGGGAGGTTAGGAAATGGTAGATTATTTAGCGATACTCCCTGAAATTGCATTATTGGTGCTGGCCGCGATCTTACTATTGGTTGACATTAGATTGAAAGAAGAAGGCAAAGATACCCTTAACTGGATTGCACTGTTTGGATTGGTGATTACTTTTGTATTAACCATCCTCTTAGCTCAACCAGGGGAAGAAGAAGTGATCTGGGGCGGCATGCTCCGCCATGATTGGATGGCTTTTGTCTTTAGATTGGTCTTTATTGCTGGCGCAGCTTTTACGGTGGTCTTCTCACGTGGCTGGGAAGCGATCGGCGATCGCGGTGAATTCTATGGCTTATTGGTCCTTTCCACTTTAGGAATGACCCTGATGGGTGCTGCAGGCGATCTCGTCATGCTCTTATTGGCGATCGAAACAGCATCAATTCCACTGTATATCATGGCTGGATTCTCAACCAAAGACGGTAAATCTGCAGAGGCCGGTTTTAAATATTTATTATTTGGAGCGATGACTTCCGCCGTAATGATGTACGGTTTCAGCCTTCTCTTTGGTTTTGGTGGCACCACCGATATTTATGCTCTGGCAGATGCAATTGCTGCTGGAAACGTGCCCACATTGCCATTGATGACAAGTATTATTTTGGTACTTGTCGGTTTTGGTTTTAAAATCTCCATGTTCCCCTTTCATTTCTGGTCACCAGATGTATATGAAGGCGCACCTACTCCTGTAACCGGCTTCTTGTCCACGGCTTCCAAAGCGGCTGGGTTCGCAGTGTTGGTTCGAGTAATGTTGGTAGCCTTCCCATCTGTAACCGTTGAATGGCAGACACTGTTGGCGATCCTTTCTGCGATCACCATGACCGTTGGAAACTTGGTTGCTTTACGTCAAACGAACATCAAACGAATGCTCGCCTATTCTTCTATTGGACATGCAGGCTATATCCTCATGGGCGTGGCAGCAGCCTCATCATTAGGGGTGATCAGTGTAGTTTATTATATTGCCGCATATTTGCTCACAAACTTGGCTGCTTTCGGTTTTGTGGCCATTTATTATAAGCAAACCGGATCAGATGAGATTGAAGATTATGCTGGATTTAGCCGACGTAGCCCAGGCTTAGCTTTTGCGATGTTATTTACTTTCTTATCCCTTGGTGGAATTCCTCCACTAGGCGGCTTTTTCGGTAAGTTACTCGTCTTTTCAGCAGCTATTCAAGCCGATATGGTCTGGTTGGCAGTTGTCGGTGTGTTGAATGCTGTGATCGCCCTTTACTATTATTTGACGGTCATTAAATTTGTATACCTCCGTCGCCAAGAAGGGGACGAAGTCCCATTCCCAGTAGCAAAGTCACAAAGTTTGGCTATCATTATCTGTGTCCTAGGCGTTACTTTCTTGGGTGTGATCATGGCGCCAATGTTTGAGCTTGCTCAAAAAGTGGCGAGTTCATTTTTCTAAGGTTTTATTGAGATTTAGCAAAATTAGCATCAAAGAATAAGCTAATTTTGCAGAAAATGTCTCATTTATTGACGCATTATCTCTTTATGATATAATGCTCACGTTTAATCAAGATTGATATGACACAACAAAAGAACGATCAAGCGAATACTTTTAAACTCGTTTTTGCTGGGATTGGTATTCCGGGTTGTGTAACAGTCTTGATTATTGCTGTTGCGGTATTTCTGGGTCTATATTTAGATAAAGTTTTTGATAGCGCAAAGCACCTTTTTACAATTGGTTTAATAATCTTGAGTATTCCGGCGACGATCGCAGGCTTATTATGGGCTGTCCGATTTACGACATCCCGTTTTAGTCTAAATTCTGAAAACGAGACTGCTGAAGAAAAAAAATTACAGGAGGACGCAGACAGTGGAGCAAACTGAAAAGAAAACTGGCTGGCGTTGGGGGGTTCATCGCTGGTGGGTACTTGCTTTCATCATTATTGGGTTTTATGCTGCAAAGGCTTACCCCCCAATTCAACCGCATATTCAGCTACCAGCCGAAAACGTCTTTGAAACAGGACTAACATTTTTCGGTCAGCCATTTTATATCACCAATACCATTTTGGCGATGTTATTAGCCGATGTGATCATTATATTGATTGCAATTGCTATTAAACGAGCATCTATGAATCCCGATGCTCTCCCCAAAGGCATTTCTGGTGCAGTTGAAGGTCTGTTAGAAGGTCTCTACAATCTCACCGAGGGAACTGCAGGGAAATGGACAAAGTTCATTTTCCCGGTTTTTGCAACAATTACCCTTAGTGTACTTGTATGGAACTGGACCGAATTGATCCCCGGTGTGGATAGCATTGGTTGGCTCGAACCTGCTCATGGTGAGGTTCATGGTTTTGAAAAGGAAGAACTTTGGTCTGGTTTTTACACCATTGTTGAATCCGATGAGGCAGTGGTTGCTGACGATGTACATGCTGAAGACTCTCATGAGGCTTCCAACGGTTATTTAATCGTGCCTTTTATTAGGGTGGCATCAACGGATCTAAATTTTACCCTTGCTCTTGCGGTTATCGCAGTTGTTGCGGTGCAATGGATGGGTTTCAAGGCTTTAGGTCCAAAATATTTGACTAAATTTTTCAATACCAAAACGCTCTTTAGCGTGCCGATCTTCGGTGTGATCGACTTTGCAGTCGGTTTACTCGAATTGATCGGTGAATTCGCAAAGATCCTTTCGTTTAGCTTCCGTCTATTTGGAAATATCTTCGCTGGGTCGGTATTGTTATTTGTTATCGGTACATTAGTACCTGTTGTAGCTCAAAGCGCATTCTTAATGCTCGAGTTCTTTGTGGGTCTGATCCAAGCAATCGTATTCGGTATGCTCACGATGGTGTTTATGTCACAGGCAACCGAATCCCATGGCGACGATCATTAATAAATTTATTAAATAGGTTTGAGACGGAGATCCCGTCTAAATAAAAGTATTGGAGGCTTAATAATCATGGAAGGTAGTATCGTAATTGCAGCTAAACTTATTGGCGCAGGATTGGCTATGATCGGCGCGATCGGCGCTGGCGCTGGAATCGGAATCGTTGTCAGTGGTGCAGTACAGGCCATGGGACGCAACCCCGATGTAACTGGAACAATTCAGACCAACATGATCTTGGGAATTGCATTCGCTGAAGCAGTCGCTATTTACTGTTTGGTGGTTGCTCTCTTGATCTTGTTTGTGGTTGGAAATTAATAACAAAGGAGTAATCTCTTGGAAGCATTAGGAATTAATTTAGGTTATTTCTTTGTACAGCTTTTCAACTTCTTAGTCCTTTTCGTGATCTTGAAGGCTTGGGTCTATGGCCCAATCATCAAGATGCTCGAAGACCGACGTGAGAAGATCGCCCAAGGTATGGAAGATGCCCGTGTGGCTGCTGAAGCCCGTGCAAACGCCGAAACTGAGGCAGAAAAGATCGTAGCAGATGCTCAGTCTGAGGCTGCCCAGGTGGTTCGAGAAGCTTCACAGCGTGCTGAGGAAGTTGCCCGTGACATCAAAGCCGCTGCCGAAAAGTTTGCTGGCGAAGCCGCCAATGAAGCTCGAGCGGGTGTGGCAGAAGAACGTGATGCCCTCTTAGGTGAAGTTCGTGGTCAGATTGCAGTGTTGGCAATGTCCGCCACCCAAAAACTCCTTGGTGAGAATTTGGATGAAAAACGACAACACGCCTTGATCGATGAATTCTTCTCTGGTGTTAAAGATGGTAAAGTTGTCATCGCAGATGGTGCTGAAGGCGATGCTGTAGTAACCAGTGCGCTCCCTCTTACAGATGGCGAAAAGAAATCTGTGGAAGGAACTGTTAAAGGCTCGATAGAGTTTAAGGTTGACCCCACCATTTTAGGTGGATTGGTCATTCGAGTTGGTGATAAAGTGCTTGATGGCTCAGTCGCTAGCAAATTAGATACAATGCGCCAAAATGTAAAATAAGGCCTCTTTAGAAAAACAAGACAGACGCCCCGGGCTATCCTTGGGCGTCTTTTTTTATATATCTGATAAAATATGCAAGTTCCTCGTTTCAATGTTTTTTAGCTTGAACCCAAACAAGAAAATAGCAAAATATTTTTAATAAAGAAACATTTTGATGCCCAAAAAAACACTTGCCGAACTATTTCAAAATTATCCGACCTTCAATCCTATTCCTGAAGGAATAGTGACAGGTATTGCAGTAGATTCCCGAGAGGTAGTACCCGGCGATCTTTTTGTTGCCACTAGCGATCGAATTGACGGTCATGGCTATATTCCTATGGCTATTGAAAATGGAGCAGCTGCGGTGATGGGCACAAAAGAAATGGAAGGTTTAGAAGTGCCCTATGTCCGGGTGGGAGACGCTAGAGATGCCATGGCACAGATTTCAGCCGAATTTTATGATCACCCCGCCAATCAAATAATATTAATCGGGGTCACCGGGACAGATGGAAAAACAACAACGGTAAATTTTATTTATCAGATATTGAAAGAAGCAGGCATTAAGGCGGGAATGATTTCCACGGTAAATGCAATCATTGGGGATGAAGAAATGGACACCGGCCTGCATGTCACCAGCCCTGAGGTATTTGACCTGCAAAAATATTTGCGACAAATGGTCGATGCTGGATTAACCCACGCTGTATTAGAGACTACTTCTCATGGACTGGCCGCAAAAAGAGTATTAGGGGATGTTTTTGACATCGGTGTGGTTACCAACATCACCCACGAGCATCTTGATTATCATGGTTCTTATCAAGGATATTTTGATGCAAAAGCAAAGTTATTCGAGAGCCTTGCCACATCCAAATCAAAACAGTCTATAGAGCCTCTAGTTGTTTTGAACATTGATGACCGATCTTATAGCGATTTGACAAAAAGGTCGAAAGTATCTCGAATTAGTTATGGCTTGGACACAAAAGCAGATATCTATGCCACAAATGTGATCAACAATCCCGAATCCCTTAAATTTATTGCACATGGCCCCGGGTTTGAAATACCCATCGAGACCTCCCTCATTGGAAATTATAATGTTGCAAATTGTCTTGCTGCGATCAGTGCCACAATTATTGGACTGGGCATTAAACCAGAACAGGTGCAGGAAGGGATAAAAGCGCTTCATGGTGTACCAGGCAGGATGGAACGCATTTCCTTGGGGCAAGAGTTTTTGGCGTTGGTAGATTTTGCCCACACTCCATTTGCACTTGAAGCAGCCTTGAAAACGGGGCAAGACCTTACGGCAGGAAGGGTGATCGCCCTGTTTGGATCTGCCGGGTTACGGGACAAAGAAAAACGGCGTATGATGGCAGAAATTTCAAGTGAGCATGCGGACCTAACCATCTTAACTGCGGAAGATCCGCGCACAGAATCTTTACTAGGAATTTTAGAGGAGATGGCGGAGGGTGCAAAAAGTAGGGGGGGAATCGAAGGGGAATCCTTCTTCAGAATACCTGACAGAAGGGAAGCCATTCGTTTTGCGTTATCCGAAGCGCAACCAAATGATATTGTCTTGGTTTTAGGAAAAGGCCATGAGCAGTCCATGTGCTTTATCGAAACTGAATACCCATGGGATGATCGGATTGCCATGCGGGCTGGATTATCCGAACTTTTAGAAATAGATGGTCCTGATATGCCATTTTTACCAACTGGTTAATAATTTTAATTTTATATTTATCGCATCCTCAACAAAATAAAGTGTTTAAACTGCTGAGAGAGAATTTTTTATTTAACCTATGCATTGGAGAAAGATATGAAAAATGAAAAACATAAAAGTAACCGGGAGCAATGGGCTTGGTATTTCTACGATTTTGGGAATTCGGCCTATGCAGCAGTTGTTTTATTAGCCATTTATTCAGCATATTTTCAAGGGGAGGTTGTTGGAGGATCCGACGGTACGCGATTATGGGGCATTGCAATTGGTATCGCCATGGTGGTTGCTGGAATAATCTCTCCTATCTTAGGAACGATCGCAGACCATTCTGGTAAAAAGAAACCATTATTATTGGCAATGACATCTCTTTCAATTATATTTACGGCATTATTATTTTTTGTTGAAAAAGGTAGTGTGTTTACCGGAATGTTATTCTTTATCTTGGCTGAGATCGGATATCGTGGTGGACAAGTTTTTTATAATTCCTTATTACCAGAGATTGCCACCCAGAAAGAAATAGCTGCGGTATCTGGCAAGGGGTGGGCAATCGGGTCAGCAGGCGGAATTCTTTGTTTAGTGATCGTACTTGGATTGATCTTGTCATTTGAAGGTACATTTGTCGTTCGATTATCATTTGTAATCACCGCTATTTTCTATGCCCTCTCTACTATTCCTTTAGTATTTTGGATTAAGGAAAAAGCTGTACCAAAAAGCCTAGAGGTTGGGGAGAACTATCTGGGGTTAGCAATCAGGAAATTGAAAAAAACATTCAAATCTGTAAAAGATTACAAGCAATTTTTACGTTTTATGCTTGCTTATCTTATCTACAACGATGGCATTCTCGCCGCGATGGATTTTGCAGCTATTCTTGGTGCTGTTTTGTTTGGTATGGAACAGCAGCAATTGATTATATTTATGATCATTGTGCAAGTCTTCAGCGTCTTGGGCGCTTATATTTATGCCCTGATCGGTGAACGTTTTGGATTCAAGCGTGGTTTGATCCAATCCTTATTATTAATGATCGCCGCGGTTGTAGGGATTTATTTTAATTCTGGTCTAACTGGTTTCTTCATCATCGGTGGTGTTGCTGGATTTGCCTTAACCGGTGTGCAATCCCTTAGCCGAACGATGATCGGGGCTTTTGCTCCTCCCGGCCAAAGTGCAGAATTTTTTGGCTTCTTTGGCATGGTAGGCCGCACCTCTTCTTTCATTGGCCCATTTGTGTTTGGCTACCTTGCCGATAAACTGGTCGACTTTTATGCAATGCAAGGGATGATATTAGCCGAAGCGGAAATTCTCGGCCATAAACAAGCCATCATATCTATTGTGGTTTTCCTTGTGCTTGGTTTGATCTTATTGCAGCGAGTGAATGAAGAAGAAGGGCGAAAACTATCCATAGTAGAAGACACCTCTGGTTCTGGAGATTAATGATGACGGTTGATCCTCAGACGCAAGCAGTAGATTTTCAAAAACGCAGACCAATCCGTCAGTTTTTAAATTGGTTGGCATACCCCGCATTTAAACTGTTGACGAATCTCACAATTGAGGGGGAAGAAAATTTGCCCGAAAGTGGCCCTCTGATCATCGTTGCCAATCATTTTAGTTTTGTCGACCCAACGACTTTGGTTCGGGTTTCCCCTTGGCTGATTGACTTTGTGGGTGGTGATCAATTTCCTCACGCCCCCGGAATCTTAAAAATAATTCCCATATTATGGGGCTATTTGCCATTGAAGCGTGGCACAGGTTCAACTTTTGCTCTAAAGCAGGCCGAAAAAATTATAGATGAGGGGGGCATTATCGCGATTTTTCCCGAGGGTGGTAACTGGGCTGAGGTTCTCCGACCTGCCAGACCAGGAGCTGCATTTTTAGCAAACCGAACAAAAGCAAAGATCTTGCCCATCGGGATAGAAGGAGCCACGAAGATCTTCCCCTCATTGGCTAGATTTCGGCGAGCTAAACTTACGATCCGAATTGGAGAGTCCTTTGGTCCATTTGAAGTCACAAAAACCGGAAAAGGTCGGCGTGAAGAATTAGATGAAATTGGACATGAGATCATGCGTAGGATTGCTGTTTTGTTGCCTCCCGAAAGCCGAGGGCATTATTCTGATGACCCCGCTGTTCGCGAAGCTGCTGCTGGGACAGAGCTATGGCCCTGGGCTGACAAAGTAGAGGGGGAAGTAACCGGGCAAATCAGGTAATTTCATGTGGAGTAAAAAAAACAGGAACGATTTTATAATCGTTCCTGTTTTTTTAATATTTATTAGTAATTATTAGGGAAGCGGGACGCCGCCTGGTCTTGAAGGCCAGCTCCCTGGGTTACACCAATCTGTAACGACAAGATTTTCCACTCGTCCATTGGGTTCCAAATTAACCAAGGCAAGTCCTGATCCACAAGTTTGTCCACCGCCGGTATAACCCACTGAGATAGAGCCACCACTAACCGAAGTATATGCGGTCACTACATAGGGGCCAGGTGGCATGGTCATTTGGAAATTTGAATTTCCAAATGCTGTTCCAACCCACCACCAAGTGAAATCCTCCTGATTGAAGAACATCACGGTTACAGCTTGTCCATTAGTCACATTTCCTGGGGAGGAAGTGAAATCAACCCATCCAGAAACAACACCAGGGGTGGTGTCTTTTTCTTCTTCGGGGGTCGCGGTTGGCGAAGGATTATTTTGATCAGGTGGGTTTGTTGCCACTGGCGCAATCACAACCGCATTTGGGTCACGGTAGATATAGGGAGAGATCCATAGACCCTGCTGATTTTTATTGCCGCCCTGTTCTCGCAATGACAGTAAAAACTCAACAGATTCCCCAACCAGCCCATTCAAGGGAACAACTAGTTCATGGTAACCGTCGGGACCAATGGGTATTGGTTGTTGAAAAATCGCGTTTGGGTATCCGAAAAATTCACCATTCTTATAATATTCAATGGAGAATTCCACAGTACATTCTTGGCTGGGTTCTTTGCATGCCAACAACGCTCGAATCTCATCTCCGGGTGAGACGGTGAAAGCAGGGTAACGTCCAAATACACCGTTGTTTTCCATTGGAACAGTAAGTAAAGCTGGCAAATTGACAGTTAAGCCATTTGCTAATTCAGGATTATCCACTCGGCTGATGCTGTTTTCTGCGCCAGACACTCCAGGGCAAGTGAAAAAACTAATACTGCTGCTCCACTGGGCAGAACATATTTGTTCCACGAAATCATAGGCTACAGTCCCGGGTGAGGGAGGTGGGTAAATGATGATTGGAGGACTTACTGGTTCAGCAGTTGGGATGGGTGTATCCACTGCTGTGGGCACAGGTTCCTCAGTTGGAGTTTCGTCTTCAACGATTGCACCTGATTCATTGGCAGGAATGTTTGCTTGATTGTTCTCATTGCTCCCGCTAGGAGAGCCGCAAGCTGAAACAACGATTAGTAAAAGTATTAGTAAGAAAAATTGTCGGGATTTTTTCATCAATTCACTCTCCAAGAGTATCATTTAAAACGTCTTAACTGTATTATAGCAAGCTTAATCTAAATATTTTCCTTGAAGGCATTATGCTACCATCCGAGACAAAAAAACACAAAATATTCCATTTGGTCAATTAGCCTTGGTTTTTCAAGGAATTTATATTGTAATTAGTTCCCTAATGGTATTAAAAAGGGCAATATGAGGATAATTATTTGTGAGGTATAGGCCGAAAATGGTATAATTTTTAAACCTCTTTTCTCAATATTCGGGAAGTGTTTAAGGAGTTTTTGAATGTCTGGACATAGTAAATGGTCGACTATAAAACATAAAAAAGGTGCCGCGGATGCAAAACGTGGCAAGATCTTCACACAATTATCAAGAGGCATCACCATGGCAGCCCGCGAGGGCGGCGGGGATCCGGATGTCAACTTTACATTAAGACTTGCTATCGAAAAAGCTCGTGGCGCCAACATGCCCAAAGACAATATTGAGAGAGCAATTAAACGGGGAACCGGTGAAGACAAAGACGGCGCAGTACTAGAAAAGATTGTGTATGAGGGCTATGCCCCCCACGGAATTGCATTGGTGATTGAAACCGTCACTGATAATCGCAACCGAACGGTGGGTGCGTTGCGTCATGGCTTAACCAAATATGGCGGCAGCCTGGGTGAAAATGGTTCCGTGGCATGGCAATTCACCATGAAATCTTATTTTGCATTTCCAACGGGGGATCATGATCCCGACGAGATATTTGAGCTAGCCGTGGATGCCGGTGCAGATGATGTCGTATTTGATAGTGAAGAAATCGAGATCTTTGGGGAAGCCAACGCATTTAAATTGATAGGCGACCAACTGCGAGCTGCTAGTATAAAAACAGAAGAGGCAGCATTGCGAATGATCCCAAATCAAGAAATGGAGCTGCCAGTAGATCAAACTGTAATAGTATTAAAGGTGATCGAAGAATTAGAAGATCTTGATGATGTTCAAAGAGTGGATTCAAACTTAGCGATTACCGACGAAGCATTAGAAAAGTTTGCCATCTGATCTATGCTCGTTCTAGGGATTGACCCCGGTACAGCGATCACCGGTTATGGGCTGGTAAGAGAAGCTCAAGACGGAAGCCTGTTGGCAGTTGCCCATGGCGCGATTACCACTTCTTCTAAAATGGCAATGCCAGATCGTTTGGTAAGGATCTATAAAGAATTAAACGAAGTTATCAAGCTCCATCGCCCTGATTCTAGTGCGGTGGAGAAGTTATTTTTCGCAAAAAATGTAAAAACTGGGATCTCAGTTGGCCAAGGTCGAGGAGTTGTATTGCTCTCCCTGGCTCAAGCCGAAATTCCCATCGCAGAATACGCCCCAGTCGAGATCAAACAAGCGGTGGTCGGATATGGGGCTGCAGATAAAAAACAGGTTCAGGAAATGGTGAAGATGCTATTAGGCTTAGATGACATTCCAAGACCTGATGATGCTGCAGATGGATTAGCAGTTGCGATTTGCCATATTCATAGCGTCCGCTATCAGACGATCTATGAAGAAGAGGTCTAAATGACAGAACAATTTGATCTATTTATTCGTTTGGGTGTATCAATGGCGATTGGATTTTTAATCGGATTGCAGCGTGAGCATGCCTATGGCGGGGAAGGTCGTAATATTATCGCTGGTGAAAGAACCTTTTCTCTAATCGCTTTAGGCGGATTTTTAGCAACAATGTTAGCAGACCAAATGGGTTCACCATGGATTTTAGTGAGTGTCATGATCGTCATTGGCATGCTGATCACTGCCGGACATTTTGCAAAAGTTTCACAAAGTGAACGATCAGGGATTACAACTGAAATTGCAATCGTAATCGCCACTATGATTGGTGCCCTTTCTTACCTAAATTACCTCACATTGGCCGCGGCAATTGGTATTGCCACAACAGTGATGCTATCTCTTAAGATCCAGACAGATCGATTTGTTGAAGCGATCACCAATGCAGACATCGCCGCAGCTTTGCAATTGGCTGTGATCAGTGTGATTGTCTTGCCTATTTTGCCTAACCAAAGTTTTTTGCCTCCTCCATTTGACATATTAAACCCATTCAGTATTTGGTTAATGGTTGTCTTTATTTCTGCGATCAGTTTTTTGGGATATGTCCTGATAAAAGCCGTGGGATCAAGCCGAGGGATTGGGCTCACTGGCCTATTGGGCGGTATCGTTTCTAGTACAGCTGTGACAATGAGCTTTGCAGGAAGAAGTAACCAAAACCCGCAACAGTCTAAACGCATCGGCCAAGCTGTCATGTTGGCATGGATGGTAATGTTTGCCCGTGTCTTAGTTGAGGTCGGCGTCCTAAACCTGGAATTGCTAAAACTTGTTTGGTTGCCAATTTTGGTCATAGCCGGAGTCGGGGTTTTATATAGTGCTTACTTATACTTCTCAGACCGAACTGAAGATTTTGCGGATGTGAAATTTGGCAACCCCTTTAGTTTGTCTACCGCATTGAAATTTGGTTTGGTATATGCAATCGTATTGCTCATCTCTAATGCTGCTCAATTTTATTGGGGAGATACCGGTGTTTTAATATCAAGTGTGCTTTCAGGATCGGTAAATATGACCGCGATCACACTGTCCCTGGCACAGCTCAGCAGTACTGGCGGAATAGATCTGACACTTGCCGGTCAAGGGCTGATCTTTGCTACCTTGGCAAATACGCTAGTAAAAGCCTCAATCGTATTGATCAGTGGTTCTCAAAATTTAAAAAAGGCAATTATTCCTGGTGCAGTTTTGGTATTGCTTGCCAGTATTTTTGCTATTTCAATGATCTAAACTAAAAGGTGGAGTTGTAAATGATCTCAAGTTTGACAGGACGAATTGCGGATATTGAAGAAGATAACTTGATTGTTGAGATTGGCGGGATTGGCATTCAAGTTTTTGCTCCGGTCACATTGATCGGCGAATCTGTTGCCGGTGACATGGTTAGTCTATTCACGCATTTAGTCGTCCGAGAAACCGAATTATCGCTATATGGCTTTGCCACCAAAGAAGATCGAGAATATTTCAATATGATGATCGGTGTGAGCGGAATTGGTCCGCGTTTAGGTCTTGCCACTCTTTCAACGCTAAATCCTAACGCGATCCGCCGAGCCGTTTTTAATGAACAAGCGGATGTGCTTAGCCAAGTGCCTGGAATTGGGAAAAAAATGGCGCAAAGAATTGTGCTTCATTTGCACGACAAGATCAAAAATGTAGATGGTTTAGAGCCAATGGGGGGAATGGATGATGCAGATACTGAGGTTTTAGCAGCCCTGACCTCTTTGGGATATAGCATCGTTGAATCACAAGCAGCGATTCAATTTATTCCAAAAGATAGCCCAGAAATTGTAGAAGAAAGAATCCGAATCGCGTTGAGTTATTTTTCTAATTAAACTGCATAATGGAATAAGTTTTTTTGGGGAAATGAAGATTTTTGCTATTAATTGGGCAAATGATCAATAGTTAAAATTGTTTTCAATTATTTATCAGTTTAATCGAATATTTCTAAATATTTTCAAAACGTTGCTTAAGTAATTCAAATAGTATATTGACAAAATCAATATTGAGTGTATAATTTTTGATATATTCAGTCGGGAAAATTAATATTATTTACTTAAAGTTAAGAAATTCAATAAAAGAATTGCCAGGTATAACTTATGATCAACAACATGAAAAAAACCTTTGAAGAATTCCCAAAACCTTTTTGGGTATTGATCGGTGCCACGGTTATCGACCAAACAGGTCAATTTATGGTTTTCCCGTTCTTTGCCCTCTACATGACAGAACATTTTGGCGTAGGGATGACAGAAGTTGGCTTACTTTTTGCCGTGTTCACAATTACAGGCATTTTCGGTAGCGTCTTAGGTGGTGCATTGGCGGACAAGGTCGGCCGAAAATCTATGGTCCTCTTTGGAATTTTTATCAGTGGCCTGACAAGCATTTCCATTATTTTGGTAGATGACCTCAATCTTTTTTATGGAGTTGGCGCATTAGTAGGTCTTTTAGGAAATATTGGAGGCCCCGCTAGACAGGCAATGATTGCAGATCTACTCCCCGAAGAACAACATGCAGAGGGGTATAGTATTTTTAGGGTTGCCTTTAATATTTCGGCGACCATCGGTCCTGTGATTGGTGGAATAATGGCTGTTCGATCCTTCGACCTATTATTTATTGGGGATGCTGTCCTAAGTGCGATTACTGCAGTGATTGTATTGATTTATTTACCAGAAACCAAACCTGAAAGGGCCGAGGATGCACCAGAAGAGACGATGGCTGAAAGTGTCGGAGGTTATTCAAAGGTGTTTAAAAACTCTGCCTTTATGCTTTTTATATTGGTTTCGATATTATTATCCAGCGTGTATATGCAAATGAATTCCACCCTCCCAGTGTTTATGCGGGACAGCCATAATTTTGATCCTAAAGTTTATGGTGGGTTACTCAGCATGAATGCGGCAATCGTAGTCATATTCCAGCTATGGTTAACCCGAAAGTTAAGTAAATATCCGCAATTGGTGATGGCTGCTTTAGGTGCGTTTTTATATACGATTGGTTTCGCTGCTTTTGGTTTTATTTCCGGATTATTTCTATTTATCGTTGTGATGATCATCATCACTGTGGGAGAAATGATTATTGCTCCTGTCGGACAAACTTTGGCAGCTAAGTATGCGTCCGAAGATATGCGCGGGCGTTATCTGGCGGTTTTTGGGTTTAGTTATGCAATCCCAAATATGTTTGTGCCTTATCTGATGGGTTTGATCATGGATAACTATGATCCTAACTGGGTTTGGTATCTTGCTGGAATTCTGGGGACATTAGCAACCATCGGTTACCTCTGGCTATTTACCAAAGATAAAGCATCTGAGAAGGTTATTGTAAATACAATTTGATATTTAACAACTTCCCTCCTTTGTAAAAACGAGCTTGCTTAGATTTTAGCAAGCCCGTTTTGTATTATTTTATATTGAACAATTGTATTGTTTCGCTTTCTAATCCCCAGCAGGTTCCTGATCAACTTCAGAGACGGATTCAAAATCCACCCCAAGAACAATGAGATGCTCTTGTAGATCTGCCACTTGCTCATTGAGTTTACTTTCCATTTCGGTGAGTAAATCTTTGCCATTTCTGCGTTGAACCCTGCCCTCTAAAACTAATCTCATGGCGGGGGATTCTTCTAAATGATGGATGCTAGCTTTCAACTCAGCAATTACCCCGTCTAGCCTAAACAACTCTGTTTTGAGTGTGTCAATTTCGTCTTCTTTGGATTGGATTGAAGAGGGTGCTGGACGGTCGGGTTGTTCGGCCAAAGCTTGGAGAGATTTTAGGTCTCGCTGTGAGTAGGCTTGATTTACTTTAGTCATTACCTCTTGACGATACTTTTTCTCTTCTGGGTCTATTGTAAGATCAGGGTGAAATCGTTTAGCCAATTCGTGAAAGAGCTTACGAATTTTTTCTTCGGTATGTGGGTCCTTTGCCTTATTTTCTTTCCCAACCTTTCGCCATTCTTCCTCGGCTTTGTCTTGGTAATAGAATTCGTCATCATCCTCTTCAGAGAAATCAGGTTTTTCCTCTTCGGAGCCATTGCTCTGTTGTGCATTTAGCGCTTCATAGAGGAAACGGCGAAGCCTTCGCAAATTTTCTTCGATGGGAAGGATACGTTCATTATATAGAATTTGATATTCGTAGAGGGCTGCCCGAGTGTTAAATAGCTCAAGTTCCAGGATCGCAATGTATTCCTGTTTTTTGTTCAGCCTAATTCGCAATCTGGTTAATTCATCGTCCGCAATTAGGAATTTATTACCATTGTTTGATTTTTTTTGTCGTTTTTTGCTTGTCATATGGGCTCACATATCAAACAACAATTATATCGCATTTTATGTTTTCAAAGATCGCCCCCCTGGATAATTTCTTATATTTAGTTTATCCAATGCGCCCTAAATCATAGGATAAGTTTTTGAATTCCCTTATAATAGAAAGAATATTTATTTCTGGAATAAGAATGAAATATGTGGTCATTAATGAAAGAATTTGAAGGAGTGAGAGGATGCTGTTGAATAAAAAAATTGCCTTTATTGGCTCAGGAATGATGGCTCAGGCAATTATTGCGGGCATGCTAAAAAAAGAACTTGTAAAGGCTGAAGATCTGCTGGCGGCTGGGCCACGAGAAGAGCGCGGAAAAGAATTACAAGAGCGCTATGGGATTCTTCCCTTTACCGAAAATGACCTTGCGGCTAAAAATGCCGAAGTAGTGGTGATATCTGTAAAACCACAGCGGTTGGATAGAGCACTGGATAGTATTAAGGGAACAATTCAAGAAAATGCACTTGTGATTTCAATCGTTGCCGGTGGACCAATTCAAAAAATTAAAGAAGCATTGGGGCATGAAAATATAGTAAGGGCGATGCCGAATACGCCCGCTCGAATTGGAGAAGGAATCACGGTTTGGACATCCTCCATTACAGTCTCCGACGAAGAACGTGAGCTTGCTCGTCAAATGCTCACCGGGTTAGGAGATGAAATTTATGTGGAAGAGGAAGAATTTTTAGATAAGGCCACCGCCCTCTCAGGAACCGGTCCAGCTTATGTGTACTTATTTATGGAAGCCATGGTGGATGCAGGTGTCCATTTGGGATTTTCCCGGAGAATAGCCGAAAAATTAGTTATCGAAACCATCCGTGGCTCGGTCAATTATTATGACCTCCATGATGAACACCGACATCTTGCAAGGCTTAGGAATCAGGTCACCTCTCCGGGAGGAACATCTGCTGAGGCGATTTATTTCCTTGAAAAAGCTGGTTTTCGAACTGCAATTTCTCGAGCAGTTTGGGCGGCATATGAAAAATCTGTGGCTCTTGGAAAGGGGAAATCATCTGCTCCTTCGAGTGAATAATAGGAATCACCTAAATGAAATTCAATTTTGATAAAGAAATTGAAAGAAGGGGATCCAACTCAGCTAAGTGGGATAATTTTTCTGAGGATATATTGCCCATGTGGGTTGCCGATATGGATTTTCAATCACCGCCCGCAGTTCGCGAAGCTCTGGCAAATTCTGTAGATCATGGCATATTTGGTTACCCATGTGATACCGACGAAGGGCAACTGGCCGTTTCAAATTGGGTCAGGAAACACCATCGTTGGCAGGTCTCCCCCGAGCAAATAATGTTGATGCCTTCCGTAGTGATCGGATTTAATTTGGTAGCCCAAGCAGTCACCAAACCAGGTGAAGGTATATTATTGCAGACACCGGCCTATGGCCCATTTTTAGAGGTTGCCGCGAATGCAGGATTGGAGCAACATGAAGCGAAACTGATTCAAGGGGAAGATGGTCAATATATCTTAGACCTCGAAGCATTTGAATCAGCGATTAAACCAAATACCAAGATATTTATGCTTTGCAATCCCCATAATCCGACTGGGCGTGTTTTTACCAAAGAAGAATTAGAATCTTTAGCTGAAATTTGTTTGAAAAACGGCATTTATATCTGTTCGGATGAAGTCCATAGTGACCTTGTCTATCCTGGAAATAGCCACATTCCGATTGCTACATTAAGTGAGGAAGTATCAAAAATTACGATCACTTTTATGGCTGCCAGCAAAACATTTAATTTGGCTGGACTCAAAGCGGCTACCGCGATTATTCCGAATGAGGAATTAAGAGAATTAGTTCAGAATTCGACCCACGGATTAGTCAGCTGGACCAATGCTTTTGGTTATACTGCCTTGGTGGCTGCATATCAAAAGGGGGAGTCTTGGCTAAAAGAGCTACTCCTATATTTGGAAGCCAACCGTGAGTATACTTATGAATTTGTCAAAAATAGACTCGCCGGGATTAAGATGACCAAGCCCCAGGGTACATATTTGGCATGGTTAGATTGTCGCGAGGCTAATATTGAGGGAAATCCCAAGGAGTTTTTTCACCAACATGCAAAGGTGGAACTAAATGATGGGGAATGGTTTGGGAATGGTGGCAAGGGGTTCGTGCGTTTGAATTTTGGTTGTCCAAGAGCACAATTAAAAGAAGCCTTAGAAAGAATGGAAAAAGCACTTAAAAAATAATTAGGGTAGAGAACTATGAACAAAAACACAGAAAAATATTCTCGCAAAGGCCGGTCTGAAGTACGAAGAGAAAAATCCGCAATCCAAAATGAAGAGTGGATTAAAAGTTTATTGACCCGAACACCCATCGCAACCATTGCCAGTGTGAACCAAGATCAGGCATTCGCAACACCCATTAGTTTTGTATATGTGGAAGACAAAAATGCCATATATTTCCATGGCGCAAAAGTAGGGCGTTTGCGTGCAAATATTGACCTGAATCCTCAGGTAAGTGTGAACGTTTTTGAGATGGGGCAATTGGTGCCAGATGAAAAAGCAGTGGAATTTGGTTTAGACTACCAATCTGTGACTATATTTGGAAAAGCGAACGAGCAAACGGATAAAACCGATATTCTATTAGGATTGGAAGCGTTGATGGAAAAATTCTTCTATATGTATGAATCAGGAAAAGATTATTCGCCAATTCAAACCGAAGACCTCATTCGAACAGGTGTGTATAAAATAGAAATTGATGAATGGAGTGGGAAAGAATTAACCTCTGACCGAACAGATAAATTTGATTATAAACCCAAGGGCTTTTGATCATACTTTTGGACTAAAAAAAGTCTCTATGAAGCCTCGAAATTGTGAAAAGCTAGACAAATAATCTCCTTTCAGGTATGATTTGTGCGCATGTGTCTGCAAAGGCCCATACGCCAATATTTAATATAGAAAAGCCTTTTATTCACCGAAAAGTTTATATTGTTTTCGGTGAAATAGGTTGTTGCTGTAAACACTCACTTAGGTCGAAAAAATTCTGATCTAGGTTGCCTGAAAGACCTTTTACGAAGGTTTTCAGAGCAAAAAACCGTGTACGGAGAAACTAAATGTCTGAACTGATCAAAGATATTTCTGCAAGTCTGCAAAAACAAATTGATGACTTCTCTTCTGATTTAGAACTGCGCGATGTCGGTACCGTTATGCAAGCCGGTGACGGAATTGCGTTAGCTTCAGGTTTGGAAGAAGTCCAAGCCCAAGAGTTGGTTCAGTTTGAAAATGGTGTGATGGGCATTGCCTTCAACCTTGAAGCCGACAACGTCGGTATCATCATTATGGGTGAATTTTCCGCAATTGAAGAAGGTATGACAGTTCGTTCCACAGGTCGAATTGCTTCCGTTCCCGTTGGCGATGGCCTACTTGGACGAGTTGTGAATGCTCTCGGTGAACCAGTCGATGGCAAAGGCCCCATTCAATCCACCGGATTTAGACCGATTGAGCGAATTGCTCCCGGTGTTATCCAACGAAAAGATGTGGACACACCCGTTCAAACTGGAATTAAGGCGATCGACGCATTAACACCTGTAGGACGTGGACAACGTGAGTTGATCATTGGAGATCGCCAAACGGGTAAAACCGCCTTGGCAATTGACACGATCATCAATCAAAAAGATAAAGACTTGGTTTGTATTTATGTGGCGATCGGTCAAAAGAAAGCTGCGATTGCTCGAACAATGGCTATCTTAGAAGATGCCGGAGCTATGGAAAATACGATCATCTTAATCGCCGCAGCTGATGAACCCGCAGCCTTGCAATATATTGCCCCCTATGCTGGATGTGCAATGGGTGAAGAGTTCATGGAAACTGGGCGCGATGCACTGATTATTTATGATGACCTTTCCAAGCATGCTTGGGCTTATCGCCAAGTTTCATTGCTCCTACGCCGCCCACCAGGACGTGAAGCATATCCAGGTGATGTGTTCTATCTCCATTCCCGATTATTAGAAAGAGCTGCCCGATTGGCAGATAATTATGTGCTCACCAAGAAAGACTATTCCGGTGATACTGCTACCCTAGAGGATTCCGTAGACGGCAAGGCCTATACGGGCCCTGTCGCAGAACATTATGCCACTGAAGCATTAGAAGCTTTAGGCGGCGACGGTAAACTTGTCAAGCTTGCTGGATCTGGTGGTTCACTCACCGCTTTGCCGATTATTGAAACCCTTTTGGGTGATGTTTCGGCCTATGTGCCCACCAACGTGATCTCCATCACCGATGGTCAGATCTATTTGGAAGGGAACCTGTTCAATGCCGGTATTCGCCCAGCCGTAAACGCCGGGTTGTCTGTCTCCCGGGTGGGTGGTGACGCTCAAACTCCTGCAATGAAGCAAGTAGCAGGTGGTATGCGCTTGGTAATGGCAGCCTTCCGTGAACTGGCAGCCTTTGCCCAATTTGGTTCAAGTCTCGATCAAGCAACGCAAAACCAATTGAATAACGGCCAGCGTATGCAGGAAATTCTAAAACAAGCACAATATCAACCCACATCCTTAGCAGATATGGTTATTGCTATTTATGCAGGAACCAATGGTTATGCGGACGATGTTGAAGTTGAACGAATTAAAGAATGGGAAGCTGATTTGGTCCGATACATGGACACTTCTCACCCAAATATCGTAAGTGAAATTGCCACGGGCAATAAATTATCAAAAGAATTGACCAGTAAATTGAATACTGCTCTCGATGCATTCAATTCCACTTGGTCCTAATATCCTTCTAGGCGACTAGACTATGGCGAACGCAAGAGAAGTACAACTCAGGATTAAATCTGTTAAAAACATTGCTCAGGTTACGCGGGCTTTGCAGGCAGTTAGTGCCAGCCGAGTACGAAAAGCAATGGAACGCATGTTTAACACACGTCCGTATGCTACCAAAGCCTGGCAGGTGCTCACCCATGTCGCAAAACAACCTGGGCGTCAAAGCTTGCATCCATTATTAACCGAGCGAAAAGAAGAAAATGGTATTATTGTAATTATGCTCAGTGGAGATCGCGGTCTTGCTGGTGCCTATAATACAAACATCCTAAAAGCAACCTTGGATGCCTTTGCGAAACATCCGGTACCAGTCCGTTTCATATCTGTTGGACGCAAAGGAACCGAGCTTCTTCATCGCCGCGGTATGGATATCATGGCAGAGTTCACCGATCTTCCCCCTGAACCGTCATTCAACGATGTTTCTGCGATTGGCAGACTTGCCGTCGATGAATTTTTAGAAGGTAAAGTGGATTCGGTTTACCTCATGTACACAGATTTTGTGAACATGGTTCGTCAGGATCCCATAAATAAAAAATTACTCCCTCTTGAAATTGAAAGTTCATCCGGATTGGTTGAAGCTGAATTCTCGGAATCGACTGGACCCTCTGCAGCTTATGTGTACGAGCCTGGTCAAACCGAAATTTTAGATGAGATCGTTCCCCGTTTTACAGCATTACAGATCTTTCAGGCGACGCTTGAATCTTTGGCAAGTGAGCATGCATCACGCATGGTTGCGATGCAAAATGCCACGGATAATGCTACCGAATTGGCAGGCTTGCTCCAATTGGAATACAACAAAGCTCGTCAATTAGGGATTACAAGCGACATTTTAGATATAGTCGGCGGCGCAGAAGCGCTTGCCAAAACGAAATAATAAAGTATTTGGAGGCAAGAATGGCAGAAGCTACAGGCCGAATTGTACAAGTTACTGGTGGTGTCGTGGATGTTGATTTCGGCGAGAATCATTTACCAGCAGTTTATCACGCAGTCGAAGTTGTCCTGGATGACCAGGAAAAACTAGTATTAGAAGTACAGAATCACTTAGGCAATGGTTGGGTTCGAACGGTATCCATGGACAGTACGGACGGTTTACGTCGCGGTATGAACGTAATAAACACCGGTGCAGCTATTAAAGTCCCTGTCGGCGAGGCTTCCCTTGGGCGTGTTTTCAACGTGCTTGGTCAACCTATTGATGGTGGCGGCGAAGTGGTTGCAGAAGAATATTATCCCATTCATCGTCTAGCACCCTCATTTGAAGAACAAGCTACCGGCGTAGAAGTCTTTGAAACAGGGGTTAAAGTAATCGACTTAATCGCCCCATTTACCAAAGGTGGTAAAACAGGCATCTTCGGTGGTGCTGGTGTAGGCAAAACGATTATTATTCAGGAATTGATCAACTCCATCGCCTCCGTTCACCAGGGCAACTCCGTTTTTGCGGGTGTCGGTGAACGTACCCGTGAAGGGACGGCCATGTACCGTGAAATGATGGAATCTGGCGTGTTGAAAGACACTGCTTTGGTTTATGGTCAGATGAACGAGCCTGCTGGTGTGCGTCTGCGCGTTGCCCTTTCAGCCTTAACTATGGCTGAATATTTCCGTGATAAGGGCCGTGATGTACTCTTATTCATTGATAACATCTTCCGTTTCTCGATGAGCGGTTCAGAAGTATCCGCACTTTTAGGGCGTATGCCATCCGCTGTAGGGTATCAACCAACACTCGGTACCGAAATGGGACAATTACAAGAACGTATTACTTCCACAAAAACAGGTTCGATCACATCGATGCAAGCAGTCTATGTGCCCGCAGATGATTATTCCGACCCTGCTCCTGTGGCTACCTTTACCCATTTGGATGCAACGATTGCTCTTGAACGAAGTATCTCAGATAAGGGTATTTATCCTGCAGTAGATCCTTTGGTATCTACTTCTCGAATTCTTGACCCCAATATTGTTGGGGAGGAACATTACACCACTGCCCGTGAAGTTCAGCAGATTTTGCAGCGCTATAATGACCTTCAGGATATTATTGCCATTTTGGGTATTGATGAATTGAGTGAAGACGATAAATTGCTCGTCTCTCGAGCACGAAAGATCGAACGTTTCTTCTCCCAACCCTTCGTGGTTGCTGAACAGTTTACTGGAACACCTGGTGCTTATGTTGCATTGAAAGATACAGTGCGTGGCTTCCGAGAAATTTTAGATGGCAAGCATGATAATCTACCAGAACCCGCCTTTATGTTTGTCGGTGGTATAGATGAAGTAATCGCCAAAGCCGAAGAATTGGCAAAGGCTTAAGAGAGGTATCCCATGACCATTCGGTGTGAGATCGTCTCACAAGACCGCCTGGTATTTGAAGGTGATGTAGATATCGTCGTTCTCCCTGGAACTGATGGAGAAATGGGTATCTTAGAAAAACACGCTCCTTTGTTATCTACACTTAACTTGGGTGTGATTAGAGTGCGCACAGATGATACCGAGGAAGTATTTACGGTTACCGGTGGCGTGGTTGAAGTGCAGCCAGACATTGTTACGATTTTAGCTGATGCAGCTGAAAGCGTTGAAGAGATTGACCTCGCCAGAGCGGAAGAGGCAAAAAGACGTGCGGAAGAAAGACTTGAAGGTGATGCACCTGAGGGTGATCTCGATCAATATTTAGCGCTAGAATCTGCATTAAGGCGATCAAATCTTCGGTTAGAAGCGGTTCGCAAATATCGTTCAGGACGTGCACAACTCCGAAAAATGGATCGCCAGGACCCTAATTAAATAATGGCTTTACTATCAAAAGAACTTGGGATTGACATCGGCACTATGTTTACGCGGATTGCCGAGGGAGACCAAGTCTTGCTTCAAGAACCCACAGTAGTTGCTGTAGACATTGAAGAACAAAAAATTGTTGAAGTAGGCCAGGCAGCTCTAAATATGCTTGGCCGTGTTTCTGACAACATGGAAATCGCCCGGCCTTTAAGAAATGGGGTCGTCGCATATTACGAATATACCCATAGTTTTCTAAGATTGATGATCGAACAAGTAACCGGAAAATTGAGGTTTTTCAAACCTCAAGTCATGGTTACCCATCCCTACGGCATTACCAGTGTCGAAAGCCGTGCGGTTCACGAAGCCACTCTGGTCGCATTAGGGAGAAATTCTTCTGCACATATGGTTCCTCAACCAATCTCTGCGGCTTTAGGGATAGATTTACCAATCGGCACACCTGCAGGCAATATGGTCGTCATCATGGGTGGCGGATGTACCCAATCTGCCGTTTTAGCAATGTATGATATTGTTTCGGGGGAAACCTTACGTGAGGGTGGATTAAATTTAGATGAAGCCATTGTGAGCTATGTGAGAAAAAAATATGGATTGATCATTGGCGCTCCCACTGCTGAACAAATTAAAATCCAAATTGGTGCGGCTGTTCCTCAAGACGAAGAAAAAAGTATGGAACTTCAAGGGCAAGACCAAGTCAGCGGTTTACCAAAGCCCTTTACCTTGACCACCAGCGAAGTAGTTGAAGCGCTCGAAGAACCCTTAGATAAAATATTTGAATCAATCCGCTTAGTATTAGAGAGAACACCTCCTGAATTAGCATCCGATATCATTGATAGAGGAATTGCCTTATGTGGGGGCGGAGCCTTATTACGAGGGTTAGATAAATTAACCACGCAAAAATTAGGGATTCCCACATATTTGGTGGATAATCCAGTGACATGTGTGGTGGAAGGTGCGGTGAAAGCACTAGAAATTTTCCCGGCCTTGCAGCGTAATTTACCAAGATACTAAGTCCAAGAAAAATATAATTTGAATTAAATAAAAAAAGAGCTGATCAAGTCAGCTCTTTTTATTTTTAAAAGTTTTTATTTTAGATAATAACTCATTCTTTGAAGGTGGACCGCAGGATCAATATATTGTTTTCGCACACCTTCTGGCACATTGATGCTCACTGGGGCATAATTTAGGATCGCCTTGATTCCTGCATCTACTAATTTATCAGTCACTTCTTGGGCAACTGAGGCGGGAACTGCCAGCATTGCGATCTTAATATTAGCTTTCTTGATCTCAGATTCCATTGACTCAATATTGAGGACTTTATAATCCCCAATCTGTTTGCCAATTTTATTTGGATCGCTATCAAAGATCTTTGAAATGTGGAAACCGCGTTGGTTAAACCCCTGGTAGGCGGCAAGCGCATTACCCATATCACCAGCACCAATCAAAGCAATTTCCCAAACCTTTTCAATTTTCAAAATAGCTTGAATTTGTTGAGCTAAAAATTCGATCGTATAACCGGTTCCTTGCTTACCAAATTCACCAAATTGAGATAAATCTTTTCGGATCTGTGCGGCGGATATTCCCAATCTTTCCCCTAATTCCTGGGACGATGTTACCGAGCGTCCTGCATCCATCATATGTTGCAATGCCCTTAAATATACAGGTAAACGACCAATCACAATATCTGGGATAGGTTTTTTCATTTTGTGTTTTCCTCTCTAGATTTCTATACTGGTATAAGTTTCACTTTACCATAATTCGATTATTTGTGCAATCCCGTACAATAAGGATACAAATAGGAGGAGAAGAGACCAGTAATATGGGTTCTTGCCGATAATACTATACAGTCGCTTGGTGATATAATTGGGCGCATTTGAGAAAGAAAATTTGTTAGATTTAGGTTAAATTATGTTCATTGATGAAGCAAAAGTTACAGTCCAATCTGGAAGGGGGGGGGATGGAATTGTCCATTTTCGAAGGGAAAAATTTGTCCCAAGAGGTGGACCAGATGGTGGAGATGGTGGAAAGGGCGGAGATGTAGTTTTTGTTGTTAATCCGCATGTAAATACACTTTTTGCTTTTAGAAATCAAAGAGTTCATCGCGCAGAAGATGGAGGTAAAGGGGGAACCAGTAAAAAAACAGGTCGTTCTGCAAATGACCTACTTATCGAAGTACCAGCCGGAACAATTGTTTACGATGATGAAACCGGGGAAGTGGTAGGAGATCTTGTAGAAAATGGTCAAAGGCTGATCGTAGCAAATGGTGGGCGCGCGGGGCGTGGAAACATACATTTTGCAAATTCTAGAAACAAAACCCCTAGAACTGCCGAGAAAGGGGAACCGGGGGAAGAGCGGTCGGTTCGTCTTGAACTCAAATTGATCGCCGATGTAGGCATTGTAGGTGTCCCAAATGCTGGAAAATCCACGTTTTTAGCATCTGTAACCAACGCGAAGCCTAAAATTGCTTCCTATCCCTTCACGACGATCCAACCAAATTTGGGCGTTGCTGAATTGGATGAATATAACACATTGGTATTAGCCGATATTCCCGGATTAATTGAAGGTGCCCATGAAGGGGTAGGCTTAGGTCACGACTTCTTACGACATATTCAAAGAACCCGTGTGCTGATCCACTTATTAGACGGTACTGCAGAAGACCCCATTGCCGATTTCTTTCAAATAAATAGTGAGCTTTCCCTTTTTGATGAGCATCTAGGTAAAAAATTACAAGTAGTCGCCGTGAACAAAGCAGATATTCCCGACGTAGTCGAAAGATGGCCGATCCTGGAAGCCGATCTAAAAAAGCATGGCTACGAACCCTATATTATTTCAGCAGTTGCCGGGACGAATGTTCGCGAATTGCTATATAAAGCTGCCAAATTGCTGTCGACAGCTCCCGAGATGCCCGCTGTTGCCGAATTACCTGTCTATCGATCAGAAACTGATCCGAATGAATTTAGTATTGAACGAACAGAAACAGGGGATTGGCGAGTAGTTGGAAAATCAATCGAACGGGCGGCTGCAATGACATATTGGGAACATGACCAATCGGTTCGCAGGTTCCAACGAATTATGGAAGCAATTGGGATTGATCAAGCGCTTCGGGATGCTGGGGTAAAGCCCGGGCATATGATCAATATTGGCGAGTTTGAATTGGAATGGGAAGATTAAATCATGCGAATTGGTATATTTGGCGGCACATTTGACCCTCCCCATCTAGGCCATTTAATTTTAGCCGCAGAAGCTGGGCACCAATTATCTTTAGACAAAGTTTTATTTGTACTCACCCCCGATCCCCCTCATAAAAAAGAGCAACCGATTACAAATATGGAAGCTCGGCTAGCCATGGTTCAAGCGATGATTAAGGATGACCCTTTATTTTCACTTTCCAGGGTGGAGATCGATCGCCCTAGCCCACATTACGCTGTGGATACAGTTCGATTATTGAGATCTGATTATCCTCAAGATAAACTGGTATATCTAATGGGGGGAGACTCACTTAAAGACCTTCCTATTGATTGGTATCACCCAAAGGAATTTGTTGTGGAATGTGATTACATTGGGGTAATGAGGCGACCGAAGGATGAGGTGGACATAGATGAAATTGGAAAAAATATTCCTGGATTGATCGATAAGGTTCAATTTATGGACGCCCCATTACTAGAAATCTCTTCCAGACAAATTAGAAAAAGAGCTTTAGAGGGAAGACCCTATCGTTATTATTTACCGGAACCAGTATTGAAAGTTATTCAAGAGTGGGAGTTATATAAACCTCAATAAGCGATTATTGAGATAGAAATCTTTTAGGTAAGCATATGATATTAGTTTTTGTTGCATCACTCTTAGGGCATTTTAGCGTGGATATTCTGAATGGCACCAGGTCGGTCCTGTTTACTTACTTAAGTGTCCCATTGCAATTGAGCAACACTGAATTGGGCTTGTTTAACACCGCATATATTTTTACGACTTCATTAATGCAGCCGTTTTTTGGTTTTCTCACCGATAAATATGGCTCTCGAATTTCCATAGTGGGGGGATTATTATGGATGGGTGTGTTTTTCTCTATTGGATTAATGACACCAGGTTTTGCGGGTTTAATATTTTTGATCATTGCGAGTATTGGATCTGGTGCATTTCATCCCGCAGGGACAATGCAAGCCACCTTGATCGGAAAAAAACTTTTCAAAGGGCGTGAAACTCTCTCGGCTTCAATCTTCTTCTTATTCGGTCAAATCGGGCATTTTATTGGGCCATTGGCGGCAGGACTGCTCTTGAATAAGCAAGGTGCACAAGGTTTGTTGTACCTTGTGGTTTTTATCTTGCCCATCGCTTTACTTAGCGGAAAGGTACTTAAACCAACAAATACAGACGATAAATCAGCTGGAGAATTAAAAGAAGAAAAAAAAGCCAAAGTGGTAAAACAACTTTCCGGCGTATTGGTCATGTTTGCTTTATTGGCTGCTTTTCAAGCTTGGACCCAAGCGAATATGGTTACATATTTACCCAAATATTTTAGTGATATGGGAAAAACCCCGGCACAATATGGCTTCTTAACCTCGCTGTTCATGGGGGGGTCAGCCATTGGCAATGTATTGGGTGGAATGGCAGCTGACCGATTTGGAAAACGAAAGGTGGCTGGAATTGCATTGGGCTTAGCAGTACTCCCAATTTCAATAATTGCAGCAATTGGGTGGTCCAACTGGCTTTATTTGTTGATTCCATTGACTGGAGTATTAACGGGTTCTACGCACAGCATCATCATTGTTTTAGCCCAAAAGATCATCCCAAGTGGCATGGCCTTCGCTTCTGGATTGATACTTGGATTTATGTTTGCCAGTGGGGCATTAGGAGCCTTGCTGAGCGGTTATTTTGCAGATCTATGGGGTTTTCCCACCATGTTTGCTTTTACAGCTGGAATTGCCCTGATAGCCGCATTATTAACGGCTTCCTTACAAAAAGTGAAGGTATAACTTCTGTATGCTCAGTCGTTATATTTGTTTGGGTCTAATAACTAAATATCGCTAAAAGAGTTAGGCATGTTCTTCTGTTAATCTGAGGGGGGCAAAACTATGACGGTGGATCGGAGTGGGGCCAAGATCTTCTAATACCTTCCTATGAGCAGCCGTACCATATCCTTTATTTCTATCAAATTGGTATTCAGGATATTGTTTATTCATTTTTACCATACGACCATCCCTTTCAACCTTGGCCAATATTGAAGCACAGGCAATGCTCAATGACCGCGCATCACCCTTAACAAGGGAGGTTGAGGGCAGGTCAACCTTTGGTAGTGATATATAGTCAATCAAAAGGTGTTGGGGAGTTTCATTAAGTTTATTAAGGGCCCGTTTCATTGCTAATTGTGTGGCAGGCACAATCCCTCTTTTATCAATTTCCTTAGCAGATGCAAACCCAATCCCCCACGCGAATGATAAATTCTTTATTTCGGCAAAAAAATGTTGACGGCTCTTAACATTCATTTCTTTTGAATCTCGAACCCCATTGAAAGACTTAAGATTTTTTGCAGAGGGGTCGAGAATCACTGCCCCAGCCACTACCGGTCCGGCTAAACATCCTCGCCCTGCCTCATCTATCCCCGCGACCAATGACAATCCAGATTTCCAGAGTTGCTTTTCAAATTTTAGGTTTGGGGATTTTGGAATAAGGGATCGGTCAAATCTTTTTCTGGCCATAGAGACCTTTTCGGTAATTTCGCCGAATTTTTAGAATATCAATAAACATCTGTATGCTATCTTTGACAGGACTCACCTTGCTGTCGGGGGAAAAATACCAGGGGATAGGAAGTTCAATTATTTCATACCCCAACTTGTTTGCAATATAAAGTAATTCCACATCCATTGCCCAACCCATAATGCGCTGCTTCTCGAAAAGGTCTTTTGCAAGCTCTTCTTCGAATAGTTTGAAACCACATTGAGTATCTTGAATGCCTGGGATAGCAAAAATCCGGATAATTAGATTGATTAATCGTCCTCCCAAATGACGAAAATCTGGTTCATCATATCGGATAGCGTCCTTAACCTCCCTCGAGGCGATCACAATCGATGGGTTATCTATTTCTGGGGGCAAAAAGCGAGAGAGTTCCTCGATTGGCATGGAGAGATCGGCATCACACATAAACCGATAGTTTCCTTTTGCCTCCAACATGCCACGGCGAACTGCACGACCTTTTCCATTTTGATCTTCATGGATTGCAATGAACTGTGGGTTTTGATAAGAAAAATCTTGGGCGATCTCTAAGGTACGGTCATTACTGCCATTTTCGATGATTAAAACTTCATAGGTGTAAGATTGCTTATTTAAATAGTTTGCAATTTTAATCAATGACGATTTCAACCTTGTCTCTTCATTAAATGCTGGGATGATAATTGATAAATATGGTTTCATTTTATTTATGTACCCAAAAACTAATCCTTAAAGTAATTGCTTAAAAATTGAATATTTTCAAAAATAACCAACTCTCGATATTTTACCAATTCTTGTCGATTAATATGTCGAAAAATATTATCTTCCATTTGATCTTCTGATTGAATAATCCTTTCAATACCATCTTTTGTTACACCCATTCTTTTTGCAAACACTTCCGCAGTTTGACTTTTTCCATTGGGTTGTAATTGTTTGGATAATAAATTTCTCCATTCAATCAGGTATTTATCCTCTACGAATGGCAGCCAATTAATGAATTGGACTTGATCCAGACAACTATCCATATCTTCTTGTAGATTTTTCAGAATCTGTTCATCCAAATATGCTCTTAATACATTATGAAGATAAAGTCTTTCTTTGAGGTTTTCCCATTTTGGTTTGGGTTCGGCAATATTTGGCCAAAAGATTTTTTTTATCCAATAGACGTCAGCTTGCAAATGGCAAAGATACCCAGCGATAAAGGCCGCATGTCCTGGAGAGAGTTGTATTGGATTAGATAAATCCGGATGTTTTCTTAAAAATGTTTCCCAAGCAGGAGGTTGATCTCCCAAAGGCAATTTAAAGAAGTGCGTACTGGCTCTGTCCTGCCCGGAGATGGTTTGTACGTCAGGAGCAGTTTTTCCAAGGAAAAAATCACAGCGATTATCTAATAACCATTGGCGAACACTGGATGGCAGTTCAGGGTGGACCAAAATTTCTTGCGCCAAACTGAGATGATAAAAAGGGGTTGGCATGAACATGATTATAAGCGAAATGATGAAAAGGTAGGCTCAGGCCTTGTTTTTATGTTGGACCATTGATGAAATAATCCGATGTTTTAAGGTTTGCGTTTGCATTAAATCGAAAAATTTGTTTCTTCCCTAGCATTGTCCCTAGAACTCCTCTATAATATACGCACAAAATCCATACCGGAGATGGAGAAATGCTATATAACATCGAACTAGTTTACTGTGCAGCTTGAAACTATACCGACCGTGCCGTTGGCACGATGAAAGAGATTCTTGCTGATAAAGACATAGAAATAAAAATCGAAAGTTTTAACTTAGTTCCTTCAGATGGAGGTAGATTTGAGTTTAGTGTGAACGGAGACTTAATCTTTTCAAAGAAGCAACTAAGTCGCCATGCTGAAGAAGGTGAAGTGACTGCAGCACTACGCAAATATATTTCAGAGGTCAAATGACAGAGAAGAAAAGATTGCTCACAGGGGATCGACCCACGGGGAAATTGCACCTTGGCCATTTAGTTGGCTCTCTCAACAATCGCGTCCGGCTCCAGCATCAATATGAAACCTTTTTGTTGGTGGCTGATTTGCATATGCTTACCACCAAGAACCAGCCTGAACATATCGCCCTCGTAGACAAGAACGCCCATGATATGGTCCTAGATCAATTGGCAGCGGGAATCGACCCTGAGATCGTCACCTTTTATTTGCAATCGGGTATCCCAGAGATCAACGAAATGTACACCCTCTTTCAAAGTTTGGTCAGTGTTGCCCGTTTAGAGCGAGTACCAAGTTTGAAAGATATGGCCAGAGATGCCAATATCGAAATGCCATTGGCCTTATTGGGCTATCCAGTACTTCAAGCCGCTGATATTCTCTGTGTGAGAGGAGATCTGGTGCCTGTCGGCAAAGATAATATTGCCCACGTTGAAGTTACTAGAGAAATCGCTCGCCGGTTTAATCACCTATACGGTGAAACATTGCCAGTGCCAGATGGCATGGTTGGTGAAGTGCCCACTCTTGTTGGTACAGATAACAATGCCAAGATGAGCAAAAGCCTTAATAATGCCATTTATCTTAGTGACACAAATGATGAGGTTGTGAAGAAGGTCAAGGGGATGTATACAGATCCTAACCGAGTGAGTGCAGATGTACCCGGAACTGTGGAAGGCAACCCGGTTTTTGATTACCATGATGCTTTCAATCCGAATAAAGAAGAAGTCGAAGATCTGAAAACTCGTTATCGTGCTGGAAAAGTAGGGGATGTGGAAGTTAAAGATAAATTATCGCTCGCAATTAATAATTTGCTTGATCCAATGAGAGAACGTCGGGAGATTTATGATGTTACCGGGCGGGTGGAGGATATTTTAGTCCAAGGGACGCTCAAAGCCCGAGAGGAAACGAAACAGACATTGTTTGCGATGAAAAAGGCAATGGGGCTGACAGGTGTAATGAACCGCATTCGTCGCAAAGCTGAAAAATACAACAAGAAAATGGAAAAAGGGAATTCTTAAATGCGAGTTGTTGTTCAACGTGTGCAGCATGGAAAAGTAATTGTAGAAGAAAGCACCGTGGCCGAGATCAGGCACGGTGTTGTGATTCTAGTGGGCATTGGCCCCGAAGATGGAGAACCCCAAGCAAAATATTTGGCCGAGAAGATCGCTAACCTCCGAATATTTGCCGATGATCAAGGCAAAACAAATCTCTCTTTGTTAGATGTGGGTGGGGAAGCAATCGTGGTATCTCAATTTACCTTATACGCCGATACTCGCAAGGGCCGTCGCCCTTCCTTTATTAATGCAGCCCCCCCAGAACTTGCTGAACCTTTAGTAAAAAGGTTCGCCGAAATGCTCAGATATCAAGGTGTCCAAACCCAAACCGGGAAATTTGGCGCAAATATGATGGTCGAGATTCATAATGATGGCCCTGTGACAATCATTATGGAACGCGATTTATAGCTTAAAATCCAATAAACCTTGCCTCATTTGAAAATATTCTGATCAAAAATCCCTCTCAAATAAGGCCGCGAGTTGGGATATCAGCTGTATTCAGATCAAAAGAATTTATACGATTAATCTCCTGGCGTGTTTGCGAGCCGTTTTTTTGTAAGATTACAATTCTCATTTCCATCTAAATAGCATGAAAACTGCGAGCCCCATCCCAAACCCCCTGCCCCAAAACACACGTTTGGGTTTAGTCCATTTAAAAGTTTCAAATCTATCAACTTCCTTAAACTTCTATCAACGATCATTAGGTTTACAAGTCCATCGGCAGGCGGGAAAAGCTGCCTATCTCGGCTCCGGCCAAAAAGATTTCCTGGTTCTAACTGAAATCCGAGATGCCACCTTACCCCATAGAAATTCGGGTCTATATCATTTCGCAGTGCTCGTGCCCACCCGTTTGGCTCTGGGGCAATTTTTACAAAACCTGGTCAATACCCAAACTCAGGTTCAAGGAATGGTAGACCATATTGTCAGTGAAGCGATCTATTTACCAGATCCCGATGGCAATGGCATCGAGGTTTATCGCGATAAACCCAAAGAGCAGTGGCAGTATGAACCCAATGGAGATATCCGCATGGCTAACCTTCCCCTAGATGTGGATGGTGTCATGGCTGAACTTGATAAGGGAGACCCTTGGGAGAAAATGGCAGGGGGAACCGTTCTGGGGCATATGCATCTGCATATTAGTCAAATAGCAAATGGTATCAATTTTTATAAAGATATTATTGGCCTGGATCTAATGATGGAATGGGGAAGGACTGCTGCATTTATGTCTTCTGGGGGCTATCATCATCATTTGGGTATCAATACTTGGAACGGTGTAGGTGCAACTCCCCCACCTCTCAATTCAGTTGGCTTGGATCATTTTACTGTTGAATTACCAAATTTTTCTGATTTAGAAATAGTATTAAGTCGTGCAGAGAAAGCGAACCTCGTTACAAAGAAAAGAGATGATGGTTATTTGATAAAGGACCCTTCTCAAAACGGAGTCCTATTAAAATCACCAGAGTAAAAATATGCTAGTTTCTTCCCAGCACTTCTAATAATAAGTCAGTCCTATCTGTCATTATTCCATCAACGCCCATATCAATAAATCTTTGCATATCTTCGGGGTCATTGATCGTCCAAATATGTACTTCTACATTTTGTAACCGGGCAGCCCATAAAAGTATTTTTGTAACAATTGGGATGCCATCCCGTGATTCGGGAACCTGTAAAGCCTGATATTTTGGACTGATCGTTCCTGCAAGAAAAGCAAAATTTCGATAAACAAAATCTTTTACTTCATTTGTGCTCGCGGCAGTCGACGTTTCCGGGCACGCTTCCCGAAACTCCGTCATGGCAACATCGCTAAATGAAGGTACCATCACTTTTTCTTGCATATTATGTTTGCGCAATAACTCGCATAATACAATTCCCATAGAGGGGCTTTCTTGTTTGATCTCCACAATCATTGGATAGCCCGGGAAAGTGTTGAAAACCTCTTCTAATGTGGGTATCGTGATCCCTTGACCCCGGAAGGGAAAGGTACTCCCTTCATCATCTGTCCACTTATATCCAGCATCCAGTTCTTTTACCTCAGCAAGGGTCATCTCCCGAACATCACCTTCGCCATTTGTCGTACGATCTACAGTATCATCATGGATCAAAATGATATGCTCATCTTTGGTGAGATGAATGTCCATTTCCAAAATATCCACGCCCATATTTGCATATTGTTCTAGTGCATATAGCGTATCTGTTGGGTATAGTTTAGAGCCCGCATGTGCGATCACCAAAGGATATTGATCATCGTCAAACTGGGAAAAGAAGACATGATCCGCCGCTGGTTTTGCGATGATTGTTAAAATGGTGATGATCAAAGCAAGCAGGAGAAAAACAAAAAGGAAAATCTGCTTCAGTTGTTTTTTCATAATGACCTATTAAAGAATATTAATTATAGTCTTTCAGAGAGTCCCGAACCTTTTCGGGATCTAAGTTGCCAATGCTTCGCCAAATTTCCTCTCCCTGGGGATCAAACAAAATAAAAGTAGGAGTGATTCGGCTTGCATATAGTTTGGAGATTTCTTTTCCATTGGCACTTTGAATGTCCACCCGTAAGATCAACATCTCATTTCCTAGTTCAGTTTCTAACCTGTTCACGACAGGCTCTATTGCGATACATCCAAGTCAATAGGGGGATTGCATTTCGAGTAAAACTACCTGACCCAATCCGATCTGATTTTCAATTGGCATTTCGTTAGAGAGATTTGCCTGCTTGGGTCGCACGAAATTGAATAAGATAATTAAAAGAATCGCCAGCCCAATAATAAGGAAATAATTTGCGGGGGATGGCATCTTTTTGAGAGCCATGGCTGATACGCCCGCCCAAAGAAATGCAGCAATTAATATATAAGAGTTTTGATTTATAAAATAGAACATTATTAAAGAGTTTACTATTAAATTTGTTTAAATTGGTGCCTAGGTTCGTTTAAAATAAAATTTACTCGATAAGTACAAAAAAATCCCCCGATAATGATTCATCAGGGGACTAAAATTACAGACAAATAATTCTTATTTCCTAATCACTCAATAGTTCTTCAACCACATCCATTTCCTCAGGAAAACCAGGTTGTTTGTAAATCTTTCGTAAAACATATTGCAGAATAATAAAGGAAGAAGCAACAAACGGAATTACGATCACAGCTCCCAATATCCCTTGGATAATAACGGCGAGCATGATCAATATAAAAACTAAACCCGAGTGCATATGCACACTTCTTCCAAAGAGAACCGACCGCAACCAAATCGTAATAATATTAATCAAAACAAAATATACAACAAAAACTAGCACAGCGAACCACATATTTGGAATATCTAAAACTGTTGACCCTTCTATAAATGCAACTAAGACTGAAGCCCCCGCTGCAAACATTGGCCCCACATCAGGGATAATTTTCAATAAACCCATCATTAAGCCCAGCAATATGCCGGCAGGTAATCCTATGATCGACCAGGCAACCATAAAAATTATCGCCGTGAAAAACATCAAAATCAGGTTGCCCCGAAGATAACTATTCCAAATAGTAACCACCTCTCGATATAATCTCTGAGCATCAGATTGATATTCTTCTGGGGTCAATTTAGTAAAAAATCTTTTAATCTTTGTCCAATCAAGAAGCAAGAAGTAGGTAGCGACTAAAATGACTAATAGCCAAAGGATATTTACTGTGATTACTTCCACCAAATGGAAGGCTTCACCGGTTAAATAACTGACGTCAAGGAGAGGGATATCTTCAATGGCGGGCAGTAACACCTGGGGTTCAAAGGTCCATTCGAGTATTTGAATGGGTGTAGATAAGAACTCGAGAAGAATGGCGTAAATACTTCTTAATTCCTGACTGAATGTTTCAAGTTCTCGAATGATAGAAGGTAAAAATATAGACGGGATTGCGATTAGGATAGCGATCACCAAAAAGAAAACGATATTAACCCCAACTTTCCTCGAAAGCCGAGGACTTTTTGCAATCCATTCAACAATTGGATTCATTAAGTAGGCGATCAGAGCAGCAAATATCAGGGGACCGAAAGCCTCCCGCGCATAATAAGCTAAAGCTAAAAATAAGATCACCAAAGCAGTCATTATTCTATATCGTAAGCTGTTGCTCCAAACATTGGACATCTACATCCTCCAAAGAATTCAATTATTTTGATGATAGTTGTATTATAACCTGCGTTTAAATAGGAAGATTAATTCTTCCTTATATCTTCATACTATATATCGTTTATTTTGAGGGAAAGTTGCAAAAATATTCATAATTTTTCAATGAAACCTAAACTAATAATTCTTCCCCCTTGTAATTTTGTTGGAAACTAATTTTGTTTATTACCAAAAATAATTTGCTATGGTTTGCATGAAAATGGTTTGAATCCCTACAAATAATAATAATTTTTTCGAGATTATCGAATCTTTTTCCAGAAGGGGCATTAGTAAAAGGGGGTATATGAACAGGGCAATTCTTGCAGTTTCTCCCGTTCTAAATGCCCCAGTTAATAACATGAGAATAAATGAGAAGGATCCGGCCCAGAACAGTTGCATTTTTATATTTGAAATGATATTTCCCTTATTATTCTTGACCGTATCGTATAATTTTGTCGCCAGGGGAATTGATAAAAACAGCAATATTTCAAGACCCCCCTCAATTCTAGTTAAGAAATATTCAATTGGATTAGAAATTAAGGAAAAGCCATTTGGGTTTTCGATTTTGGTTGCAGTTAAAAATGAAGAAACATGATTGTAACCAATTATGTTCGTAAACAGAAATAGCAAAATAACGAACAATGTGACAGCTATTAAATGAAACTTGAATACCTTATAATTTTTTGTTGAAATGTAATTTATTAGTGAAAACACAAAACCAAATAAAATTAAGAAAGTGCCCGCAAAAGTAAGTAAGTTCGCAATAACTAATCCTGAAAAGATTAGCAAAAATCCAATAACCCTGTTATTTTCCTTCAATACAATTGCAATGCCTATAAAATACAGCATGGAAAAAAGCAATATCAAAGAATCTATGGAAATTAGTGAATAGATGTTTATTGATGGTATTAAAGAAAATAAGATTACAAGATAACTAAAGTTGGCGGAAACATCGAGATTTTTGAGCAGTATACTAAATAAAGGAATAAGGGATAACCCTAATAAGGTCATAATTAAAATAGTGGAGTATTCTAAAGAAAGAAAATTCTCAGGTATTAGGTTGTGGATTTTGTATACAAGGGTTGCAAACGGAGGGTGGGTTCTTGCATGCGAGTTTAAACCAGATTGAATTGAGTTGTAATTTGTAAGCCAACTAACCCAATTTTGAATCTTAATAGACTGATTGAACAGTTGGTCTCCCCCATTTAGTAGTGGATATTTAAACCCCCAGTGTATTCCGCCCTGAGCTAAATTTCCTAATAAAAGGAAAGAAACGGCAAATAAATAAGTAATAAACCCAGATATTTTTTTAGAGAAAAAAAAATACAGCAACAATAATAAAAATAATATTGAGTACCATAACCCTGATTCATTAATCCTTGGACCAGAAACTTCAGAAATTGGAAAACTGTAAAGGGGGGTGTCAATATTCAGAAAAATATTTTTAATTATTAAATTTATCATCCAGAAAATGGAAAACAATAAAATAATTTTAGTATTTGAATTTTTAAATACGTTTTTAATATCTTTGAATTTCACTTTTTTCCCTAATTTGAACCCACATAATATTTTATGATCGTAAAAACGTTCATGTCATTTTCCATATTCAGAATATTTATTATAGCAATAATTATCGTTTGGAAAAGAATAAGCATCTGAGGATAATTTTATGCGTGAATTATTTTTTCGATAAAAGTCAAACATATGTTGGTATATATTAAAATAGCAATAGACTAATATATACCTGGTGGGCTTTACCCAGTTAAGTGGAGAGCATAAATGTCTGAATTTTGCTTAGCAAACTGTGCAGGACTGAGGTAGCCCAGCGAGGAATGCAAGCGCTTACGATTGTACCAAACTTCAATATATTCAAAG